>JAABUS010000096.1_pt1 | contig 204271 bp, 168 predicted proteins | sample 5560161 | NCBI WGS metagenome assembly JAABUS01 (sample SAMN10711885, study PRJNA513376) | rock metagenome | isolation source: Antarctica rocks | place: Antarctica: Victoria Land, Trio Nunatak nord | collected 2016-01-04 | reverse complement strand
AAATAATATAGTAGTTCGTATTATTTAATATTTAATATAACGAAGGTCTATATCCGATTACTCGGTATAATTCTAATATTATATAATATTTACGGACTAGGACGATACTACTTTTATAATAATATATCGACGAGGATTAAAAGATAATATAAAAAACGAATTTATATAAATAGGAGCCGTTATAAAGGACCTCGATATATTTATAAAATAAGTAATTAAAATTAATAATAAACTATATAAATATGTAATAGAGAAATACTATAACGGAGGAGTTAACGGATAAGGATATTTAAGAGTATATAATAACGGATATAATTCGGCTAGTCGTTACCGTTATAAAAAACCTAACCCGTATAATTATATATTAATAAAACTCGATTTTATTAAAAAGAGATTTACGAGAGGATTTTAAAAAAGAAATAAATAGTAATAAAGAGGTAAAAAAGTAATAAATTATTATAATTATAATAAACCGGGCTATATCGCTAGGAATTATCGTTTAAAAAATATAATAAATTAATAATAATTAAATATATTTAAAAAGGAGATACCGGATAACGTAGCCGGGTCCCTTAAAGATCTAGTATAAAATAATTTTATTTTTAATAATTTATTTAAAAAGTAAAAGGAGATTAAAGAAAAGATCGCTTAAAGAATTCGAGAGCTCGAAGAATTAAATAATAATAATAATAAAACTTTAGAAGAAGATTTAGAGGAAGGATAAAAATAAAAATAAAATATAATAAATTCTAAAGAATAACTTTAGGTAGTAGATTACCTCGATAATTTTAAAACCTAATTTATTATATTAAAAGAAAAACTCGAAGATAAAAAGAAAAAGAAATAATAAACCTCTAGAATTAATTATACCTATAATAAATATTACCCGCGATATAAAAAGATATATTAATTAATATATATAAGCGAATACTATAAATATTATTATAATAATTTAGGAGAGCGAAAATATATTATAAGATTAAAATATAATTATAATTAATAGAATAACTACTCTAAAGATAATTACCTATAGTATTTAATTAAAAAAAAGGAGAACTAAGTCTTTTTAGGCTACGATAAAGAATAATAATTATAATTATAAAACTAGATAGGATATAATAAAAAGACGGAATATTATAATTAAAACGAATAATATTATTATTTAACCGAAGACTATAAAAGGTACTTCGAGTCTAAAGAGTATTATAGGTTCTTATCTTTATCGGGAAAAGACTAGTTCTTTATATTAAAAAAAAATATAAAAAGATTAACGTACTAGCCCTAAAATAATATATATACTTAATTTAATATAATATATATATACGAATACCGGTAAAAGTTAACGGATATAAAATCGTTATAATAATAGATTTAAGAGTAACTAATAACTTTATATCTCGAATAATAATTTAAATAACTAACCTATTAATTTAAGAAAAAAAGAAATAATATAAATTTTAATTAATCGACGGGTCGAAGTTATTAATAAAGAGAGTAAATAAAAAAATATTCCCACTATTAATTATTATTTAACGCTACTATAAGGAAATTACCTTCGATATAATAAAAATAACTATTTATTATATTATTCTAGGAATACCTTAATTAAAGAAATATAATTTAATAATAAATTAAATAAGAGGAGTACTTATATTTCCGTATACTAGAGATATTATTAATATAATATTTATATATTTATAGAGGATAGTTATAGATAAAAAGTCGAACCGTAGCCCGGTCGAAATTTATAATACTTTATCTTCGTATAAAGATAACTTTATACGAGGATCCGATTTAATATATATTAACTAAAAAGATTAATAGGGCGAATAAATTAAAATTTCTAAAAATAAAAACGAACCTCTTAATATCCTTAAAGAGTATTAATAATAGAAGTATCTTTTTTCGAAAGAGATAATTATAAAAATATTACCTAAATATTAATTATAAAATTATAAAATCGAACTCGAACTTAATAAAACGCCGATATTTAAACCTATTTATACTTTATCGGAAAAAAAACTCGGAGTACTTCGCGGGTATATTAATAAAAATCTTAAAAAAGGATTTATTCGAGAATTTAAATTACTAGTAGATTATTTAATCCTCTTTATAATAAAGAAGAATAAAAGTCTACGACTTTATATAAATTATCGGAAATTAAATAATATTATAATAAAGAATCGGTACCCTTTATTAAATATTAACGAGTTATAAGATTAGTTTATAATAATAAAAATCTTTATATAACTAAATCTTCGAGGCGCGTATAATTTAATTTAAATAAAAGAAGACGAGGAGTAGAAGATTACTTTTAGAATTAAATATAATTATTATAAATACCTAATAATACCCTTCGGATTTATTAATATACTAGTAACCTACTAAATATTAATTAATAATATTATACGAGTATACCTAGATATAACGGTAATTATATACCTCGATAATATCTTGAATTACTCTATTAATAAGGAAGAATATATTTAATATATATAAAATATCTTAATTTATTTATTATTAACTAGACTTCTCTTTAAATTAAAGAAATATAAGTTTTATAAAGAATCGGTTAAATTTTTTAAATTTATAATTAATATTAAAGGTATTTATATAAACCTTAAAAAGATTAAAAGTATTAAGAAATAACCTATATTATATAATATTAAAATAATATAAAGTTTTTTAGGATTTACGAACTTTAATAAAAGATTTATTAAAGATTACTCTAAAAAGATTTTACTATTAATAGATATTATAAAGAAAGATATTACTTTTTAATAAAGGAAAGAATAATAATAATCTTTCGAGGTATTTAAAAAGACCTATAAAAAACTACCGGTACTATATTCCTTTCGAAGTAACGAATTAACTCGAATTAAAACCGACGCTTTAGATTTAATAATAGGCGCTTATATACTTTAATAAAAAGACGATAAATAATACCCTATTATATATTATTCTAAAAAAATATTATTAATAAAATAAAACTATGATATTTATAATAAAGAATTACTAGTAATAGTATTTATATTAAAATAGTAGTAAATATATATAGAAAGTTATTTAAACCTTATTATCTTTATAAATTATAAGAATCTTCTTAACTTTATAATAATAAAATAGTTAAACCGAAGATAAATAAAATCGTCCGAATTATTAAAGTAATATAAATTTAAGATTTTCTATACTCTAGGAAAGAATAACGGTCGCGCCGATATATTTAATAAACGAGAGGATTATATAGAAAATAAGAACGTAATAATATAACTAGTTCTTATTTAGTAATAGGATAAATCGCTAGTTCTAATATAATAATTAATAACGACGTTATATATCTTTATTCCCGGAATTATAAATAATATCTAGAAGGAATATAAAAACGATATCTTAACCGTTATACTAAGAAGTTAATAACTATAAATTAAATTATTAAAATATAATAAGAAAACGTACCTTCTTAAGGGATATCTTAAAGAAATTATTCGCGATTATTATAATAATCTAGTTTAAGGATACCCTAGAGTTATTAAAATTATAAAACTTATTTATAAAGAATATAATACGCTAGGATTAAGATTATACGTCGAGAAATATATTAAGAAATATATCGAATATTAATAAAATAAATCTATAAGGTATATTAAATATAGTTAAATCTAATTCGCCTTAATATTAAAAATACTATAGGACGATATTATAATAGATTTCGTTATTAAATTATTAAAATTAAAGGACCTAATTACTTTAGAAATCTTTAACTCGATAATAGTAATTTATAATAACTTTAATAAATATACTATAATAATATTTATTAAAGAAATTTATAAGGCCGAATAAATCGTCTTTATACTACTAAATCGATTTATTAGAGATTATAAAATACTTAGGTCGATTATCTTTAACCGAGATAAATAGTTTACCTCTAACTATTAAAAGATATTAATTAATATTATTAGAACTAAATTACGAATATTAACCGTATATTATTTATAAACGGATAGGTAGATAAAACGGATAAACTAAATAATAAAGATATATTTACGATATTATATAAATAAGAAATAGAATAATTAGGTAAGACTTTTACTTATAGTATAACTAATATTTAATAACGGGTAATTTAATATAACGAAATTTATATTATTCTTCGTAAATTATAGTAGATATATTAATATATTTCTAGACCCGAAATAGGGACTTAACGCGTATAAAGCGCTAGTTTATATAATTAATATAAAGATATTATATAAAGAAATATAAACCTAAATTAAATTAACGAATACTCGAATAAAATTAATAGTAGATAAATATTAAAAAGAGTATCCTTAGTTAAAAAAGGGGGATAAAATATACTTCTTAATAAAAAATATAATAAATAAAAAACCGAGTAGGAAATTAAATTATATTAAAATTAAATTATTTTCGATTAAAAAGAGTAAAGAACTAGTTAATTATAAACTAAATCTTCTAGCCGACGTTAAAGTATATTTAATATTTTATATCTCTCGATTAAAGCCGGTAGACTTTAAGATACCTTTATAAAATACTTTTTATTTTTAAATTAAAAAAGAAATAGAGTTCGAGGTAGAAAGAATTTTAAATAAAGAAAATTAAAATTACCTCGTTAAATAAAAGGGATATAAAGAAATAAAGAATATATAGGAGTTTAATATTAATTTTATAAATTATTAATAACTCCTCTAGGAGTTCTATTAGAACTATAAAGAGAATAAATAATATTTAATTAATCGAAGCTAGCGGGTAGTTAGAACTACTTTAGAGAAATATTAAATAAAAGGTCGTTAAACAGTATCTTTATAATCTTAATAACTTATTACTCGTCCTCCTTTAATTTTATAATATTTCTTTACTTGGTAATTATTAATCTTTCCTCTTTATCTTCTAAATATTTAAATTATTATTTAAAATAACTTATTTAAATATACTACTCGGTTAATTAAATATAAACTTCGCGAATTTCCTTTCGTATTTATAAATATTTATTATGAATTCTCTTTAATATTAATAAAGAAATAACGAGATTATAATCTCGTCTTAAACGAATATATTTTATATATTTCTTTAATAACTCTTTAATAAGATACGCCTTCGACCCTTTTATATAACTCCGGTATAGACGTATTACGATATTAATATCTCTTAAATTATTTAATAATTCCTTTTAACGGGATATTAAATTACGAAAATTAATTTTATAAAATAATATAATAAAGAAATTAAGAAGTTTTCGGGACTAAAATTTAATAAGAGGAGGAATAATATTATAATTCTTAGATCGTAATAAATACTACGCCTACTACGATACTAGTAAATATATTTACTATATTTATATTAATAAATATCGCGAGTAAAGTATATTTATTATATTTATAATAATAAGTATCGCGAGTAAAGTATATTTACTATATTTATAGTCGCGAGTATATAAAGTATATTACTCTTAGTACGGTTTCTTTCTACTATATAAACTACGTATTTTCTTAATAAATAGGAGCTTTATATTTAACTTCCCTTAAAACTTTTAATTATAGATTTTAAATATAAATATTTATTAAATTATTAATTAAATTTATTAAATTTATTTAGTTTTATTTTATATTAATACGAAACCTATTATCCTTTAATCTTTAATACTCCTCTCTACAAGTATTAATTTAGGTTCTATCGACGTTATACTACGGTATTAAACGGAGAGCCTTAATATTATTATCGCGTATATAATTTTATATTTATAAAAGTATAGAGTAGACTTTGAGCGCTTTAAACGCTCGTAAGCCGGTTAAGCCGGTTTAAGCGGGGTAATATTATATCCTAACTCCCAAGTATTATTAACCGATTTGAGAATCCAGCTCGCTCCTGAGAATGTTTTTAACTCGTGAGAATCCCTAAATTTAGAATGCGCCACTAACATGGCCCTTATATATGGCCCCACTTATGGCCATGGCCCTATTCCATTCATGATTATGGCGTATTCCATTCATGGCTATAGCGTATTCCATTCATGGCCAAGGCCCCCATTCATGGCCAAGACCCTGTCGTTATCGCACCGGATAACTGCACCTAGTAAACCGTCGCTATATATCCGGTATCGTATGGCCCGGGCGTTACCCCCGCGTAGATTTCGCGCGAATCGATCGAATCCAGGAATTAAAAGTTACTGGCGTTAAAGATAGTTCCGGGGGGTCGCTACCGTCGATAAAGGCGATCATAAAATATTATATATACGTATATATATAGGTTATAAATGGGGGTATACGCGTATCTATAGGGGTAGTAATAGCTATGAATACGTATATCTATAGCAGCAGTAATGGCCATATATATATATATTTATAAACCATATATACGCGTATTTATAATAACAGTAATGATTATAAATACGCATATCTATAGGCTATATATACGTATATCTATAATAATAGTAATAGTTATATATACGTATATCTATGGGTCATGTATACGCGTATCTATAATAATAATAATAGCTATGAATGCGTATATCTATAAGTTATATATACGTATATCTATAAACTATAAATACGTATATCTATAGTAGTAATATATAGTAGTAGTAATAATTATATAAATAAATAATCCTAAACGACCTAAGAATCCTAAATAATTTTAAACGAGTTTAAGTAGTTTTAAGAATCTTAAATAATTTTAAACGAGCCTAAGCGGGCCTAAGAATTCTTAATTAACTCTAAATTATTTTAGCGCTCGCGAGCGGGCCTGAGCGCTCCGAGTAAATTAAAGTCTCTATACTTTTATAGATATACCCTTTTTTCTATATATTAAAATAAATTTATTTTATATCTCGACTAGTTAATATACTCTATATTACCGAATAATATTTAAATCTATATATATACGATCTAGTAATATATTAAATAATTAAATTAAATTAAATTAAACTTTTTATATATTATAATACGGTTTTAACTAGTTAAAGAATTTATAATAATAACTCCTTCGATAAAGTTAAAGATTAATTTTAATAATAAATTATATTAATACTCCTAAAATAAATCTTAGTTATAAAAATTTTATTTATTCTAATATACGAGTAATATTATATATTAAAAACGCGTTAATTATAAATCCTTCTAGTATATATTAATTAATATTAATTATTAATAAGGAACAAGAAAGTATATACGGAGGTAAAGAAATTAATACCGAGGCCGATAATAATAATATTAAACTTCCTACCCCGAAATAACGGAAAACGGATAATATATTTTAATTAAACGGATTAAATAGGGCCACGCTATATATATATATATATATATTTTATATAGGAGTTAATAATATAACTAATCTTTTTATAATCTTTATCGTTTATCGGTTATTATATATCCTTATCCTCGTTCTACCCTAACTTTTATATATATAGATTAAGAGATACGAGATCTTCTAGTAACGCGTTATATAAATCTTTAATAAAATACTACTATAATTACGACGCGTTATAGTTAAGAAACGAGTCGTTATTACTATAAACGGGTATAGAATATTATATTAAATCGGTATTATATATTTAAAGTTATAAGGCCGTTCTTTAATATATAAAATAAATAATATTAATAACCCTCGTTACGGGATATACGGATTTAGGATATAGTTTATAAATAAACTTTAATAAAAAAGCGAAGTTAGCGCTTTAATCTAGAAACTTTAATAGAATATTATTAATAAATATTATAGGGCCCTCGGGCTAGAAAATAGAGTAGTAAAAAAAATTTAAATCCGACGGAGGCCTAAAAAGTATTAATTTACTATATTTAAACTAAAAATATATTAATCGAAATTAATTACTCGATTATATCGGTAATTACCGCGCTTTAATAATAATAAGGGTTCGATAAATCGTAGCGATATATTATACTTTTTCTATAATAGGCCGAAGTATTAAAGAGATAATTACTATTAAAATAAAGAATAGAAAATAGATATATAATTATAATAATAATATAAATCTTAATATTTCCTTATTAAGATTTAATATTAATTATCGATAAATCTAAATTATTTTACTATTTTTTTTAGAGATTTAATAATAAAAGTTATTCTTTTAATCGAACCTAGGTTAACTAGGAATTTATAATAATATTAAATATATATTTAGACTCTTAACGGGAACTATAATAATTATAATTTATATTATAATTTATTATATTATTAAAGAATATAAAATAAGGAAGTAAATATAAATTAAATTCGAAAACGAATATATTAAAAATAAATTAAACTCGACTCTTTTCTTTATATCTTTTAATATTAATAGGAAATAATATAAAGTTATAAATTTAAATAGAGGAGACGTAGGAGGAATAAATATCTATATAATAAATAATAATAATAGAGGCCCTATCGGGTAGGATTAACTAAGAAATAAAACGGGAAAAGATATTAATAAATAATATAAACGATTTCGTCTATAAATAGAAAGATAGAATCGATAATTTAATCGGTTATAAAGATTTCTATATTATATTTAATTATTTCTTAATTATTAATAAAATTACTATAAATTCGCCGGCTCTTTAATAATATAATATATAAAAAAACGAGATAAATATTATAAAAAGAGATAATATAAAAGAAAGAAATATTAATAAATCTTAGAAAAACGAGTTATTTATCTTTATAAAAGTAAATATTTCTCCTATTTTAATAAAACTAAATTAACGGACGAGGTATTAATAAAAACTCTAATTTATTAAATAGTATTTAACGAGGTATAAAAGGAGATAGAGTCTTTTATAATTTATTACTATTCCTCGAATATTAATATAATTATCTAGGCGGATATTTAGATAACTTTATTTAATAAATCGGTAAAAGACCGGGGTAATAATATATATAATATAAAAAGTCTTATAAATCGCGAGATAATATAGTATTATAATATTATACTTATTATATATATATATTAATATTATATATTAAATAATAACTATTAATTTTTATTATATAAAAATTTAAAGATATTAAATTTAATAGATTAATTAATTATTTTAATATTAATAAAGATCTTATCGAGTTTATATTATATATATTTAAATTCTCTATTATATACGAAGATTTCTAAAAAGATTAAAGTTTAAGAAAAAAGAAAAGAAAATAATATAATAAAAAAAACGGGGTTAAGATTATATAGTAAATAATATACGTATATAAAATATAATACTCGAGACTATAAGAAAGAAGAGTATCGATAAAGCGGGAGACTATATAAAAAGAGTCGAGGTATTAAATATATATTTTACTACTTTAAACGGAAAAATAATAAAAAGAGAATATTATTTAAAAAAAAAAATTTAAAAAAACCTAAAAATAGTAACTTCGGATTTAAGATTTTAAATCCGTAATTTTCTACTAGCGCTAGGTAGCTCGCTAAGATTATATAGAGCGTTATAACTATATTAATTTAATTTAGATTTTAAATTATATTAATTTACGAAAATTATATATACGCGAAATACCCCCTAAGCTAGCGCGGTATTATAGACTATATAATTTACTTATTACTATATATATTTAATTATTTATTACTAGTACTATTTAAACTAGTTTATTTTAATTTATTTAAAATTATTCAAAATAAATCGAGGTATTAAATATATATTTAATAACTCCGGTATTAAATCGATCTCTAGAGCTAGTATATAAGTTAAATAAATCTAAACGTCTTTTCTATTTTTTTTAATAGAATACGGGCTCACTACTTTATTAATAAAATATATTATTTTAATATAAACTATTTAAATTAATAACCTAGATAATAAATAAAAGATAAATTATATATATAATAAATTATTTCTATAATTAAAAATAGTAACGGCCTAGATCTAGTCTAGATTTAATTTATATTTAGGCTAGATCTAGACTAGATTTAAATATAAATTAATTTACGAGAATAAATAATAATAGTTTTTTAATAAATAAATTTTAGGATATTTATAACTCCTCTATAATATAACGAGTAGATAAAATAGGATATATATTAATTAATTAATATATATATAAAGATTTAAATATAATAATAATATTAAAGATACTAATAGTAATAATTATAATAATAATACTATTATTATTTAAAGTATAAATAATATATTTAAAATATTATAAAATAATATTAAAAATTATCTATTTATTATTATTTACCCGTTAAATATTAATTATATTAAAATTAATTATATAAATATATTTTAAGTATTAAATATATTAAAATTAATTATAAAAATATATTTCAATTATATAATATATTTAGAATACTCGATATAAATAGATATATATTTCTAGTATTTTATATAATTTCGGTGTAAAATATATAAAAATTGGGGTTTCTCAAGTTACCGATACTTTTAAACTATTAAAAATATAGACTTTTAATAATTCGTTCCTTACTATATAATAAGAATTAGAGCTTGAGATTAAATAAGTGTTATGTCTAGTCTCTAATACAAATCCATAAATTTTCTCGGATTCTTTCTATATAACTTGCGTGAGTGAATATAAGGGATAGATTTTGCGTGGCGGGCTCGGCCCTTCGTGCATATCATGCCAAGGCGCGATGGATTAGCCGATTATAGACCGATTGGCTGACCCGAACATCGTCTCCATCACAAGCCCGAGCTCATTCCCCAAGTCACGCATCCTACCACAGCTTCAGGCTCCATTGATAGCTGCTCAACTAGTAGTACCATATAGAACCTTCTGTGCTTCTGCCGAAACCCTCTTACCATCCTACACACACCAACCATAACCACAATGGTCCACAAAATCCTCTTCTGGTCCGGCTTCGGTACTTTCCCCTCTGCCCTCCCCTCCCATCAATACGCCGCTGACATCTACGCTCTCCAGGCATCGCCGTCCGCTTCTGGCAGCTCGGCATTGAGCTGCGCCCCTTCTTCAACAAAGAGTCGCTCTGGGCTTACCCAGTCTTCGCAGCCGCAGGAGGGAGCTTCGGATACTGGTTAACGGGCGTAGAATTACGGCAGAGCGCAATATTAGCTGAGCGGAGGAATAGTCTACTGGAGAAGCGGAGGAGGAGGGCGGAGAGGGAAGGGACGAGTCCGGAGCAAAACGTCGCTGCGGGTGGTGTACATGAGAAGGCTGTGGGGACCGGGGGTGGGGGTGTGGACATCGCTTAAGGACGAACGACGAGCACGAATGGAAAGAGTGGATGGGCGACAGTTCTTGTTACAATGGAGAGTTGTGGTGTTGCCGTCAACCGCCTACAAGTTAGGCGTAGGCAGTATCAGTCAGACGATATTAAAAACTTCGCTCTGGTGTGAATAAAAACATGACTGCTGCTATCATTGGTCACATATTAGTACAAATATCCTATAATCACGATATTGCAGATCACATGAACCACCTTTGGGCTGATTTGTCAAAGTCAGTGGAATTTGACGCTCAAAGATTTTCAGCGTTCTTGCTTGGAGAGAGCCCAGTGAGCCTCCATAGACAAGTCTTTGAGACATCCATTCCGAGACTTTTTGGCGTCTCTCCCAATCTACCATACGATATTCGTCCTGCAATGGGAGAACTTTCGATCCAAGCAATCTTTGGACTATGGTTCGCTGGCTGCTGGAATTTGGTGGCGTATGTATCGGGGCTCGTTACATGTGGAGGACCTCCGCTTTGAGAAACCTCATACCAAGCGCAAGATCTCCCCGAACGACATTTGACTCATCCTTACCGGAGTTCTTCAGGGACAGAAGTAGGCCTTTCCCCCTCCTGACGCATTTTCCATTAAAAACACGTCTTTATTGTGATCAACTCTATCCTCGTGGGTTGGAATGAAACATGCTACTCATGGATCGAATGAACTTCAGCACCCTTTGTTCTTTCCACCCAGGTACGAAAAGCGGGAGCTCCCCACGGAATGATTTACCCTGCAATTAAAGTTTAGCAGGACTATCCCATGAATCCTATTCAGTAAAGCCTCTCGAGCACATCATCTCTAGCTCGGTGATGGCAAGATTGATTTCTTCGACCGCTGCAAAGTTGACTCATGCTCACTAGGAGCAATTCACAGCTGTGGCTACATAAGGTCTTCGGAGTGTAGAGCCATAGCACTCTCAGGCTTCATGACACAGGGTAGGGATTTGTGTGGTGCACGCACGTATGGGAACACGGGTCGATGAATATGAATATACACTGCTGTCAAATATCTGTTTTCCGTGATTCATAGTATGGTAATTCATGGATGAGAGAGTGCGAAGAAAGGAAGCAGTAATGGTGGTTTCCTTGGCATGTAAGAAGCGTGGTCCGTCATTTAGCGTATGCAAAACTCATGCGAATGCTTGGCAATATCGATCCATGCCACACACACCTGATCCAAAGATTCAGACCCGATTATCTTATAGAAAATCATACTTATTTAGTTTATTATGATATTTTTAGAACCGCGATAGAGAGCTTTATAATTATTATATATATTAGTTTTTGATACGGGCTGTTTTCTTTGATTTAGAAATTAACGATATTCTATCGATTTTGTACTTGTAAGAATCGTTCGACATAGGAATTCCTCTACCTATCATAATTTAGTTGTTCTTTGACTAATTCTCATATTTTCTACGCCGTTATAATCGTAGCGACTACCTTTATCTTTCATATATACAGAATGTCTAGCTTAGAGTAATGAATACGGTAATCAGGTGTGTGTGGCATGGATCGATATTGCCAAGCATTCGCATGAGTTTTGCATACGCTAAATCGATCCGGCAAGCGCGAGGCCATGCACAACTACACCTTTACTTGGCAACCATTCAAGCACATTAAAACCTGCTATACTGAGCTCTTCTTGTGTATATCGTGAAGCGTCTGTCTGCGTCTACTGGATTTCTAGCCTCGGGAGCTCATCTCCATTCTTTCCACCTGCCATGTCTCTCTTTGGAAGCTCTCCAGACGACTCGAGCGTATCTGCGCCCCCAGTGCAGGAATCCTCCTTGTTTGATGACGAGCAGCGACCTAGCACGAAATCGGGGAATCCTTTGTTCGACAACGAAACTGCTAACGGCGACTCACCATGGGGGATGCCCACACCAAAGAAAGCTAGCAAGAGCGATCTGGTTAAGAGCTTACTCCCAGCATCCGATGTCCCCGAGAGCTACATACATGCATTTGATACGCTTGGGGACTCAGGCTACAAGGGAGACGGAGGAAGGATAAGCACTGCCGGAGCCAAAAAAGTATTCGAGGGCAGTGGTGTCGATGCATCGGAGCAAGATAGAATAGTGAATCTTGTCACCGGTGGACAGGAAGCTGCACTAGGTAGGAGTGAGTTCAACGTCTTGCTGGCCTTGATCGGCCTATCTCAAGGAAATGAAGAAGCTTCATTGGATTCTGTGGATGAAAGGCGGAGAAGTAAACAAATTCCTCTTGGTTCAATAAGCTCGCAATGCTAACATGGTGACTTGATAGAGCTCCCTGAGCCATCACTACCATATCTCAAGCAGATCAGGACATCCAAAGTTTCTGAGAACCTCGAAGACCCATCTCCAAAACAGCAGACCTCTACCCCTCCAGCTAAACCACTGACTTCGGGAGGCTCTCCCTCCAAGTCACGTCGCTTGAGGAAGGACTCATTGGAGAACCTGGATGACGACCCATGGGCTAGCCCAGCTCTGCACAAGGGCCACACACACATCGTCAATAATGAAGCTACACCATCATCAAACCCTACCGCAGCAAAACCGCTGAGAAACCGGCTCAGTGAACCCTCTAGGACTACAAGCGCGTTCACGACGCACTCCGAAGAGCCCGCATCAACGCCAATGGCAGCAGAAGAGGGTCCTACCGGACCGGGATGGGGATCAGATGGGCCAAATAGCGGCGAATTTCCCGGCTCAGGGCAATCTGGCCTTGGTGGTGGAGGCTTCGGATCAAGTGGGGACCAACAGGGCAATCATGCAGGAGATGGTATTGGAAGATCACTCGGTGGAGGTCGTACCATCAACCTAGGCGTCGAAGAGACCGTCACTGTTACCCTTCTTCCGGAGAAGGAAGGCAGGTTCATGTTCCAACATCACAACTATGAGGTCAAGAGTGCACGAAGAGCAAGCACTGTAATACGGCGGTATAGTGATTTTGTGTGGTTACTTGACTGTCTACACAAGCGTTATCCTTTCCGACAATTGCCATTATTACCTCCTAAAAGAGTCGCAGGTAAGACCTCTGCCCAATGTTACGCTTGGCAGTCGCTAATGACAAATCGGACCATCAGTCAATGGTAGACATCTATCAGCTGATGTGACATTCATCGAGAAGCGTAGACGTGGTCTCGTGAGGTTTGTCAACGCATTGGTCAGACATCCGGTTTTAAGCCAAGAGCAACTCGTTGTCATGTTCCTGACAGTCCCCACTGTGAGTTCGTATATCTCCCAAAAATGTTACAGATACTTATGTACAGCATCAGGAACTTGCAGTATGGCGAAAGCAGGCAACGATATCGGTACAAGAAGAATTCGCCGGCAAAAGCCTCCCACAAGACCTCGAAGACTCATTGCCCAAGAACTTGAGTGAAACGTTCGACACGGTCAGGTCTGGCGTTAAAAAATCGTCAGAACAGTATATAAACCTTTGTGGCTTACTGGAACGTTTGGCCAAGCGAAACCAGGGGATTGCGGCAGACTACCTTCGTTTCTCGCAGGCACTGATGTCTGTGACGGAGACTTCACAAAGCACATACGCTACTGACACGAATGATGTTCCTCTACTGAACGAGGGCATAAGCTCCACTGCAAAGCATCTTACGACAAGCCAAAGCTTGTTAGAGGATGAAGCATGTGCTTGGGATGAAGGTGTTTTGGAGGACTTTAAGAAGCAAAGGGATACCCTGGTAAGCTTTCGAGACCTTTTCGACCGCCGAGATCGGTACGCGAAGAACAATATTCCCTACTTAGAGCGAAGAATCGAAAGCAATGAGAATAAGCTCGCTGGCCTGATGGGGAGACCAGACGGTACTGCCGCCAAGCCTGGAGAACAGGAGAAATTAGAGCAAGCTGTCAGAGCCGTGAGTAGCTACTATGGTAGCCACCCGAGGCCATGCTGATACTGAACAGGACAAACAATCCATTGTCGACCAATATGCCCGCGGAATCTTCATCAAGGAGTGCATTCGAGATGAGCTGCTTTTCTTCCAGCAGTCACAGTATCATGTCAGCAGGCTGCATCAGGAGTGGAGTCAGGAGCGCGTCAAGTATTCTGAGCTTCAAGCTGATAATTGGAGAGCGCTGAGCGAAGAGGTTGACAACATGCCTCTGGGGGAGTAGTCCACTTTTGGCACTCGGCCAGCGTTTGTTAGCCTCTTGTACAAAAGAAATGTGAATCAAGCTGTATAGATAGCCAATACCAAATAACACGCATACTCATAGTCCAGACGATGTGCTTTCATGACCGAATATCTAGACCCAATCCTCTGGATAGGACTTTTGAGCGGAACAATAGCCTTATTCGCCGTTATCGCGCATCTGGTATCATTTCACTTCAACATCTCCGACATGAGCCACGAACCTCTCTACTACACGTCCAGTATTACGTTCCTCTCTTTGGATGCTAAGTTAACAAGTGTACATGCTGGATCGCTTCAAGATGCCCTCGTCCTACACGCCCGCCCAGAAGCAGGCGATATCCCAGTTCACGAGCTTCACATCCGTGAAAGATAGTGTTGCGGCAAAGGTAAAGCCAGCTGTTTCTCACGCTTCACATACTGTAGCAGTCTAAATCTTGCCCTTACTCCATCGTACCTGCTTGCTTTATCTACTTGAAACCTCACTTCGTCTAATGGCAAGAGCGACGGGCTAATAGCTAATTTCTACTTTTAGCACCTCAAGGCTCAAGGATGGAACGTCGAGCAAGCAATAGACGCGTATGTATACCATATTTTCGTAGCACTGCATTGCTTTTGTTGTATGCCTATCTGTGGAAGGGCATCTCTACTTTCTCTCCGTGGCCGTCTGGATCTGGACCCAGGCTCCTGGATATTCCTACCTCCTCAGGCCCGGGGGAATGCACTGAAAGATGGACAAAGACATGGACCCAGAGATGAACCGAGGAAAGGACCAAGACAGAGACCAAGAGATGGACGAGGACGTGAAGACTCAATGGGAGAGGCCTACTCACCCACTCAGTCCACAAACAATGGACAAGGATTTGAGGATGATGTTAAAGAAGCGATATGAAGAGGCTGAGAATCGGAAGGAACCATTCGGAGACATTGACAAGATCTCGATGAGTGAGAACGAGCAGATAGAGCCAAAGCAAAAAGACAACCACGATACAGAGAAGGGAGAAATCAAGGAGCTAAGCACATCGTCGTTGAGCAAGGAAGCCCAGGCGGAGATACTTGAAAGGGAGCACATGAAGACCAGGCGACACTGGATAGCCTGGAAAGACATGGATATGGAGCAGCAGGCTGTAACGCTGAGAGCTTTTGATGAGTTCGATGAGGACACCAACCCCGAAAACGTTGCAAAAGAAGCGATGAAGGAAGCCATTGCTCAAGAGAATTCCCGTCCTCTCAAACGGCTGGAAAAGTATGCACTTGAAGACAATCCATCTCGTCATCGAATGACATACGACAATTGGTTGGCATCCCTCAAGACGCTCTTCTTTAGACTTCGCATTGCCGCAGATGACGAACAGCACTGGGTAAAACCTGAGAGCCTTCCATTGTATTATAGGTTCGCAATGCGAAGGCCGCTCATGGATGAGAGGAGTTTTCGAATGGGTTTGACGGAATTGGGGGTTCTGCCGGACTTCGACGTTGCGGACACTCGGTATGGAAATACTCGTCTTGATCGAAAGCTCAGAGATGTCATTCGTGGCAGAGGCTGGGACTTGCAAGGTTCCCATGTCAGTTCCTCAATGGGGTACCTGAAACCAGTAGGCGCTCATTTAGGAGACTGGAAAGACGAGATCAAGAATGTCTCGGAAGTGGAGGAACACACCATACAGGTACTTCAATCACTAGAGAGACCGGAGATCAAGGAGGGCGGGCTCAATGATAGAACCCTTGACTGGCCACAGGAGAAACCGGATACCAAGAAGGATGAGCCCAATGATCGACGTGTCGACGATATCATTAGCGAATTAACATTTTTCATCGAGCTCTTTCGCTCTGGCCATATCGGGCTTCCTCAAACCATCACTATGATAAAAGACCAGCTGGAAGGTATTAAAATGCAGGACCAAGAACTTATAGAAGACGTCTTGACAAATACCGAGAAGGATCCTGTCCAAGCTGCGGGACTTATCTGGGATGATGCCATGGATCAGTCATCATCGTCTTCTGAGAACGATGGTGAGCACGCTCTACGGTCTTCCGACGACAAGGCTGCAGATCAAGCAGTGGATGTTGTTCATCAAGGTATTGCTTTCATGAAATCTACCAATGGCTTGTCAAGGTCTCCACGTGATAACCGACCAGACAAGCAGCCTGAACGTGCCATGACACAGGGAACACAAGGTGCTGCTAGGGCAAACAACAAGGTAGAGAATGACGCCCCTGTGAAGTTTTGCGTGTTGGACGTACCCCCCAACATCCCCTCCGAGTTCCTCTCCGCCTTCCCGGCCAATATCCAGCACGATGTCCTTAGCTCGGGAATTACACGGGCTTCATTCATGACGAACACTACCCAAGGCGGGGCCATGCAGACCATTCGCAGTACCAACCACAGAACCCATGATCAAGAGGTAGTGCCGGGACTCTTTGAACCTACATTGATGAACAAAGAGCCTCCTAGCGCCCAAGGAGATCCTACGCCTCTGACGTCGAGAACTAATCAATTATCAACCGCCTTCGCAGCTAGAACACAATGTGAAAGTACTTCCGCACCAGGCTCTGTTTTGCCTACAAGAGAAACACCGCCTCGAGAGCCAATATTATACAAAACATTCATGTGGGATGGGAATGTTACTCGTCATGGTAGAAAACGTTCACCAGAAGATGGATGGACCGATGATTTGGGAGGTCTGCTTTTGTCAAGCAAAACAGCCCGTCGATTGGCTGTTGATATGGGGTTGAAGGCAGGTTGGGTCAAAAAGCATATTCGTGCAGGCTCAATCCAGAGGAAAGCAAGAAAGCTGAATATAGAGAAGAATGCATTCGTATTTCCAATACGCAAACGCCGAAACAGCACGACTAGTACGACCGCATTCTCAAGGCTCAAGCGCAAAAAGAGCAAAGCGGGCGATACCATCGGCCTCCAGAGATCCAACAGCCATTCCGAGCGCAAGGTTTCGACGATGACGAACTTAGAAATGCCTTTAGAGTCTTCCACAGTTGAAGGCCACTCAGATGTCTTTGCTGTCGAAGGCGAGACTTCCGAAGATTTTGTGCGAAGCCATTGTGAGCCTGAAGCAAGAACCCAGCCTGAAGCCAGAATCCAGCTTGGCTATCTGTGTCCTCAATGTCGCTTGTTTCGATGTGCCTGTCACGACGATTGGCTATCCCAATCGGATGCCGAGCCATTCTGCCCTAATTGCTATCAGCAACCCTGCTCATGCGAGCGCTCTTCCAAGCCCCCCATGAATGTTCCAAAATATGTTCCCACGATAGAAAGTGTACCCAAGACTGTTGAAGAAAACATGGCTGCTAGCGGGGTATCAGAGCCATCAAAAGAGCCGAGTGTGTGGCTCCCAATCCTAAGTCGTGCTTTGGAGAAGGATGATGTACTTGCCTCGCTCAGGCGATTTGAGAAAGATCCCAGATCTGAGGATACTTTCGAAGGCATGCGTACCGTACTCGAATATTTCCACCATGGTCAGCGCGCCGGCGAGGTTGGGCATAGCAAAGAGGATCGGGAAGTCTCCGATATCATCTACCGCATACTCGACTTATCGGAGGACTTAAGACTTTATAACCAACGTCTTTTCGCCCGGCCAGTAATCTCGTCTCCCAACACGCGCGACGAAATTCTTGCCAATAGCGTAGTACCAAAGCCGTCCGGGGAGCCAAATGTGATGCTCGCTTTCCTTGGTCGCGCCATGAACAATGATGATGTACTCGCTCTCATCGAGCAATATGGGCAAAACCCCTCATCTGAAGCGACCATTGAAGGCGTGCGAAACGTTATCGAACACATCTATCGAGGAAACCATGCAGGCGAACTCGACTACAGTAATGGTGAGAAGGATTTCGAAGCTTTTGCCATAATTCGTAAAATCATATCATCATCGGAGGACTTGAAAATTCACCAGGAACGCATGGAAACTGGAGCAAGAAAAGCATCCCCTCAGAAAGGTAGCCAACGTTCTGAGATACCGAAAGGCATAGATCAGATGCCTTTGCTCGCCTTCTTTTCTCGCATAATGGAAAGAGACGATGTCTTGGAGTATCTCAGGCGGCTGAGAAAGGATTCCCAGGAACACATGTCCGATGAAATCATTGCGATCGTGAACTCGATCAGAGACCAATGGCGAAAAGGCATGGACACTGGCAAGATTGGAGCTCATGGCAGTATCTATGACAGGGAAGCTGGGATCATTCTCAAGGGGCTCTCGATCAACGTCGATGGAATAATGGAAGGTTGGCGCAATCGACTCGACCGACAAGCGGTCGAGAGCTGTACGTCTGCCAAAACCCTGGAGGAAGATTCCCCAGGGCTGCCGCCTGAGAAATCAAGCCCGATGTGCGCGTATTTTGCCCATGTCTACCCACAAACAGGCTTTGTGAAAAAATTGAAGCATCTCGAGAAAGAGGCCATGTCGAAAGAGAAAATGAATCAAGTCCAATTACTATTCAGATTAAGACAGCAATGCCTTGATGTTGGCAGATTTCCCGCGACTCCAGGATCGAAAGATCGCAAGGACGCTAAGGCTCTCGCTATAATGGCGCGTCTCAAGGCCTCGTGCAGTCCGCTGAACGCCTGGGAAGGTACAATTCCTGCAAGAGCGGAGCCACAAGAGACCAATGCCTTCTCGGAAGATTTTGCGCTAATGGCATTAGAACCAGAGGATGACCCGAAAGGGCTGGGCTTACTCAATAGTAGTCATGACCCAGTCTTGACTCCTAGGCCTCAAGCCAGCAATGGACGACCTTACGCAACCAAAAAAAAATCGCGCGACGAAAGCGGCTTCTATCAGAATACGTCTACGCCTCCAAGAACTCTCCAAAATGAGAACGTTTCTATCCAAAGTTCCGAGATGTCGTTACAATCCTCTGGGGCGTATGGTGGCATGGACTACCAATCTGGTTCATCGACCGGGATTACTCCATTGATAGGACAGATCAGTTTCTCCGGAGGTGACGGAGCTCACCGCTACCCAAATCAACAAGACACTCCTGCAACTTCATTCGGCTCAGGGAATGCGTCGCCGAGATCAATTCTTAAAGAATCACCCAGGCCACATGCCACAATCGATAATGATGGCATTGAAATGCCTGCAAGGTCTTCCGCGCCCAGTCTAGAGCCGAAAGACTTCCCCGTGTCATATTGTCCCTCGATACCTGCATGTGGGGAGGTGTCCAAAGAACCTCCCGATTCTGCATTTGAATCTATGGACTTTTTTGGATCACTTACCCCTCCTACATCGAAGATCAAGCTCATGCTCAGACCACCTGAACTCCCAAAACAAGAAGTCAGCAACTTACCCGAAGCACCTGCTCCCCCAAACCCAGAATCTATAGACTCGTTTGGGCCGCCTCCTTCTCCTAGACCAGGATTCAGGGACTTATCCGAGCGTCCCCGCTCACCCAAAGTGGAAGTCAAGGAACTATACGATCCAGTTTCACCTCCAAATTCAGGACTCAGGGACTTATGGGACATACCTCTCCATTCTGATGTAGAAGCCCAGCATTCGCCCGGCCCACCTCCTTCTCCCAGACCAGCATTCAGAGACTTGCCTGGACCACCCGTATCCCCTACAACAGCATCCGACGACCTCTCTGAGCCACCCCCTTCCCCAAGGCCCGGAGACGGTGAGTGGGACGGATCATTCACGGGAGTCGGTGAGATGTTTGGGCAACCTCCCTCTCGGAGACCAGCATCCAGGGACTTGCCTAAATCACCCGTATCCCCAACAACAGCATCCGACGAGGTCTCCGAGCCACCTCCCTCCCCTAGACCTCGAAACCTGGAATGGGACCGAGTTAGTGAATTATTTGGTCCGACCCCCTCTCCCAGGCCAGGATCTCGGGAAATAACAGACCAGCCTCTCTCCCCCAAATTAGGGGTCAGAATATTCTCAAAGTCGCCTGCCGAGTCGTCACGGAGCTCTTCGAATCGTGAAAAGTCTTCATCACAGCGTTCTGAATTGCCAGGACCGGCCCATAAAAAATGGGCCAAGATGTCCCCTAAGGCCGCTCTAGAGTTTACCATACAGGAAGCATTGAGGCAACGAAAATCTTTCTCTGGATTCATGTCGGAACGAAGTGCTGTTAGAACGCGAATGAAGCAAGAGAACGATGAGGCTAATGCAATATGGTCTGGTAATAGATTCTTTCAAACTTCAAACGGATCGTCAGGTGCAACAACCTCAAACGCGATAAGTAGATTGTTCGACAGGTACAGAGGTATGTTGTTAGAACACTCCAGCCCTAGGAAGTGTATTGAAAATTGCTAGATGATGTGCGCGAAGAACCAAATAAGATCGGGGTCGAAGGTTCAATGCAGTATCTTGCGGACTTGGGCGTCAAGCTAGATGAAGTCGTCGTCCTTGCTGTCCTCACTGAACTGGATGCGCCAACAATGGGCGAATTTACTCGTGACGGCTTCATCAATGGCTGGACAAATCTTCGGTAGGCTTTCTATATCCAGACTCCAGGAAGAGGAGAAATATTCTGACACCTCCCAGCGCCGAAACCCTCACGAAACAACAACAACAAATTGCCACCTTCCGCCGCACCCTAGTCCAAACACCCGACTTCTTCAAAAAGGTCTACAAGAAAACCTTCCTCCTCGCCCGCCTACCCGGCCAGAAAGTCCTCCCCCTCGAAACCGCAACTGAATACTGGCGCCTGCTATTTGCCTCCCCGTCAATAAATTGGAATACGCGAACGACGCCGTGGTTGAGTTGGTGGATTGATTATCTGGAGGAGAAGTGGAAGAAAAGTATTAGCCAGGATATGTGGGATCAGACGGGGGTATTTGTAAGTAAGAGTTTGGAGGATGAGAGTATGGGGTGGTGGAGTGAGGATGGAGCGTGGCCGGGGGTTTTGGATGAGTTTGTGGTGTATGTTAAGGAGAGGAGGGCGAAGAGTGGGAGTGGGAGTGAGATGGAGATCGGTTGAGCGGAGCTGTGGAACAGACTTCCTTTCGGGCAAGTGGCCAGGGCAGAATGAGGATGGGATTGAGCGGCCGGCGGGGGTGATGATACCATGATTATGCTCTTATGATGGTAGGGGCTCAGGAGATTACAGCGAGCTTGTTGATTGCATGCATGCATAGCAGGTAGCGAGATCCGAATTCCTATTGGTATCCATGACTCCTGGCTGCTGAATTCAGTCTCATTGTTGCATGGATATTTGCATGCTCATCGATTCGTAACGCATGCTACTGCTACTGACTCTGGCCTTCAGAAACCATTGACCATGCTATCAAAATCGACTCAAGACCCTGCTCTATTACTCAATCTTTCTTTCTCACTCTACCAGGCGAGCTCGTACTGTGCAAGTAATTGGACGATACCACGCTCTAGCATGCATCATTCTGCCTGGAAAATCCACATATATCAACGCAATCTGCCAATCATAACTTCGAAAGAGCATACCGCATGCCGGATCCACCCAACTGACTAAAGCCGGAGAGTACGCAAATCTCTCACATGAGACTGCCAACAATGACGACAACTCGCACCTCAGTCACTCAATCGGCCCAACCTCCCTAGGCATCATCTCGCTATTCCGGCACCGTGGGCATTACAAATGGCCTCTGATTCCATGTATACATTGTCCTCGGCCCCTCCTCCGCCTCTTCACCGGAGATAACGCCCTCCCTCCTCTCCTCCCGCGCAGCAGCCTCCCTCCGCTGCTCGATTTCCCTCGTCGCATCCCGTTGCGTCAATCCAAGGAACCATCGCCCAGTGCTCGAAAGAAAGTTGACGATAGCATTGAGAGCATTTGCGACTTGGTCGAAAGGCGATTCGATGTATTCGCGCGAAGAGTAGGAGGAGGCTATGCTCTGCATGGAGGGCGCGGGTGATGGATCGCGTGTGTTCGTTTGAGTTGGTGGTGCCGGTTTGACGATATGCTTTTGCCGAGCTTCTTCGGCTTTCTCCTCGTCGACGAGAACGAGTGCGGCGCTGGACCAGCCCGCGGCGGCCACTTTGAGGACGAAGTAAGCGCCCATTTCGCCGTCCTGCGTGACGTCGTCTTCCCATTTCGCACCCTCATTTTCGAAATAGTTGGCAAGTGCTTCGCGGGCTTCAGGGTTCTCGTGGTGGGGCCTTTGGCCGCTCCCGTCGTTGGGCTGGGTGTTCAGAGCGGTGTCGGACAGCCAGGTCTCCATTAGCGGTTCGAACCAGACCGTGCGGCCTTCGCCGTCCGGTAGGTCACCGCCGCCGAAGCCTGGGTGGGCGCGCACACCTCGGAGGAGTGAGTGGACACGGTTTCCAAGACCGAGGGCGCCGCAGCGTTGAAGTTCTTGGCCGTAGGAGGTTATGGTGCCGTTCGCGTGGAGGGCGTGGAAGTGGTGGTCGCCAAATGCTAGGGAGATTATGGTTCCCGTCTGGAGTGAGGGAATGAGAGTAGGTGATGGTAGGGTCGTAGGTAGTCCATTGGAGGAGGTTCCAGGGGCGTCGTAGTAAGCGTTTAGGAGATCGCTTGAACCCATGATGACTGCCCCAGATTTGGTGAAAATTGCGAAGCGCGTGAAGGCGCCTTGGAGGTCGCCGATCTTGAACGGCTGGCCAGGTAAAGCGTCATAGAAGGTGGTAAGTTCGATTGGTTCAGGCATGTCTAGTACGGGCATTGGAAAGGTGGCCCGGTAGCTGAAGACCTTGTTTAGATCTGTGGTGAAAACCACGTAGCCTGAGAGCAGTACATGGTTTGTGACTTGGCCGATCCGAAACTCCAGGCTATCTTCGATGTTACGGTCATTTTTCCTTCTACGGTATCCTGTGCCCGGGACGGTGATAGTCTCGATGAGCATTGTGTCATTCACTGTAAGATTTTCTTGGCGGCCGCCGTGAACGATGTTGCTGTCTTGAACAGAGGTCCAGTAGACTATACCAACTCCAACGACATACATGGAGTTGCGATCCCAGCCTAATGATGGTCAGAATACGTCCTTTTTATACGACACAATCAGCTCTTGCAAACCCACCTGCTACAACCCTTTCCACCTTATTTTCTATCAGGTCCACATGAATAGGCTTCACCTGAAAGCTCGTCTCCGACTCCCACATCCACACTTTGCCATCATCCGCAAGTCCCAAAACGCTCGACCTACCAGTCGAGAACTGTTTGATCGCAGTACTAGGCTCGTATCTATCCTTCGTAGTAGGTGGATAACCAGGTGGAAACTCCAGTCTCCTCAAGGGGCTCCCTCTCATGTGGATGCCCCGAAGTCCATCAAAGATTCCAAACATATATATTGCTCCAATTGAATTGAGGATGAGAGTGGACCATCCCCTTGGACTCAGTCAGCCATGTTATAAAGCCATGGATTGCCCACGCCCTCACCTACCCACACTGTACATCAGCTACTATGCCCACACCCAGCTCTTCATCGATTACTGCGGGTCTTGGGTATCCCGACTCTCTGGGCAAGGCCCTTTGGACCGAGCTGTGACCTCTGCCATAGCGGAATCGTTGTATTTCTCTCGTAGCTGTTACCGCTAGAGACTCCCCATGACCTAAGTTGCCGCTCTTGTTGTCCCCCCATGTATATAGTCTTGTCTGTGTCAGCAGCTTTTTGTAGAGCCATTGCCACCGTGCGCCTTGGAGGAGGGGTTGGGGCGGTATGCGGAAGGTCTTGCGGGTCAGGGCGTGCCAAAAGGTCGAGTCTTCATGGTAGGCATGGAGGAGTTTCTGTAGTGCTGGTTTAGTAGGACGAGCTTTCATACGAGAATGTAGTTTACATTCGAGCTGGTCAGTTTCAAAAAGTCGCTGGCGCTGAGGTATGGGAAGATGGTGTAGAGGATGTCAGGAGCTATAGTTCCAGTCAGCTCAGCTCAAGCTCTTGCTACATGTGCTATAGTGGTGGGACATACGAAGGTCTGTAAGGGTCATTGCCTGAGCCATTGGAGCTGCGTTTGAAACAATTGTCAAGGGTCCTGGCAAGCTGTGCTACTCAAGTCGTGGGCAGTAGATTTAGCACCATGGATATGTCGCGGTTCAAGCTTGGAATAGGCACGAAGCTGTATCATGGGTTGTATATTGTAAATGTATAGATGCCTTGAGCTCCAAAGCTAAGGTGCCTTTTGTCATGCTGAAATATAGACCCTGGCGCTAAACCCATCTTGCACCACTTGTACACATTTGACTTCCCATCACAAACCACTTCCGCCAAACGTGAACATCAAGGTCGCGCAAGAATCACAGATGTACAAATAATCTTCAGCTCAGCCACTCTGACTTCCCCGAGCCTTGCGCTAGCGGACTCATGACTGTCAAATCATGTCGTCAGGTAAGTTTTTTTACCGAAAAGGATACGTATTTAATTCGCTCTTCGATGGCCCTTGATAGTGGTTCGTCCTCCTCTTGTCTTCATGCAGTGGACACTCGATGACGTGATGAAGCTCGAACAATCAGAGCCCCGGATCATATATTTCTTGTGTCTCTCTTCCTTTGTCATTGTTGCTGTATCTACTGCCATTTGATCTAGGCATCCATGGAGGTTGTTTAAACGGAGCGTCCAACATGGGCTATCCCAGCCGCTCATTCGACAAGCTTGCCATATTGAGATACAAGGCTTCCCGCAGCGAGAGCACGATCATCGTCATCTCTCACGAGTTTCGCTAGGGGGCTCCTCAGCCTCGTGTAAAACGTGTAAGGATGGTTCAGATCAGAAGAGTGGCTCGATACCTCCGGTAAACAAAGAGGAGAGCGATCGCGTCATCAAGGTAGGATCATCTCATCGAGGCGGAGGCGCATAAGTCATCTGTCCTGGTGCGACATATGCCCCAGTAGCCGGCCCAGCATGTCTTCTAATCAGCTCTTCCCTGTCCCTAACCTCCCGCTCATTCTGCATGACCACGCAACAACAACAGCACAGTGAGTTCGCGCAGTCAGTGCCGAAGCTGCCTTCGATGTGGTACAGCTTCCTTATCCTCGTCCTGTGTATTGCTGCAAGTATCCCTGTTACATCGTTAACTAGCCGTCCTTATAGTCCAGGAAGGATATCTGTACATTGGAATCCACAAGCAGCAGCCATAAGCCCACAACCTCCGTTACAACTCTCATATCCAAGAAGATCAGTAGGATCCTGCTTCTGCGCCTTCCTAGACAATCGATACATAGTCTTCCCATAAACCATACACGGGCACACAAGTCCCATACAACAGAGCGTGTCGGCCTCACACAATCCATTCTTCCAATGCGGATCCACTGCCGAATTCGGATGTGAGACCTGCCCCGGCCGATGGTTCTCTGGTGCGCCGTTAGGGCCAGCGAGGGAATTAGGATTGTAGGTCCCGCGGTGTTCGACGCCGACTTTTGGATCTGAGTCTGGAGTAATCGTTGGTGGTGGCGCGAAAGTTGTGTCCGTTGGCGCTCGCGCAGGATGCGCCGCTGGCTGTGCCTTCAATGGTATAGATCCTGGTGATTGCGGTCCTGGCACCGGTTGAGTATGTCCATTTATATTCTGCCTCGTCGACTCCTCTCTAAACGGTGCAAAGAATGCGGGATGTATCTCCTGCGGCGACTGCACCTGTGCTTTCTCGATGGGCACTGGAGTCGGAGATCCTTGAGGGTAGCTGGGTAGGCCTCTGCTTGGTGACGCCGGGCTGATGGGCGATTCCTCGATTGTAGAGTTCGTGGGGCTGGAGAATTGATGGTATGGTTGAAATGGCTGGAATGTCGCTCTTTCGGCCTCCACTGGCGTTTCTGCATATGAGAATCTCTGAGAGGGTGCATGATTGCTTGTTTGGAGCGGCGGTGTTGCTCGCGCTCCATTACCTCGTCCTCCTTGCGACGCCATCTGTCGCTGCGCTCTTGCTGCCATTGCTATCTTGCTGGTGCTGGTGCTGGACCAGGTAGGGGGTAAGGGTGATGGCTTCTGCGATCAGAGTGATGCCGTGGCGATTACTAGATATCGAGTTACGGTCTGCAGCTCAGCCCCAGAGCGGCACGTCTTTTTAATACGCCGCACAACACTTTCTTGGACACCGAGAGGGTTCGCGCCTTTCGCTGTTTCGTTCAGATTTGGGGGCTGTTATCGCAGAACATCACCATCGATGCTTAGATGAGACCCATCCTAGAGAACCTGCCATGAAATACGCGCTGGCGCCCAGAACGCTCTACCTCACAGCAACCGTTTTGGCTGCACACCTAGACGGGGACGCCGAGGCTGATTGGTTGGCTGCATATGTTTCACGCATACTGACGGTGATGTGTAAGCGCCAGGGCTCGAAGCGAATATTTTATGGGAGCATTTCGGTTAGGAGATCCTACTTTAGTATTTGGGGGAAATGGTTTGCCCCTCTTTCGAAAGCGCGTAGACTTGTACTACGGACAAATGCAGGGCTTTTGTGATGTGATATTGGTGATGCTATCAGCATTATTTAACATAATGGTAAGTCTAAACGAGTCTATGTGATGGGTACGTTCGTTGAGCGCTTCCACTCGAGCTTTTTGGCCTCTCCTGTAGCCAGCCCCAGTGATCTAAGTCACAATTGGGCCGTACATACAGGAGGCTTGAAACCACTCTACTTCCTCTCTGCCAATTTGCAGTTATTGGGTGCAGGAGTAGCAACAATGGCCTTCCATGCCACGAGCTCTCTTCTCGGTGCTTCTGGCCTCTTGGCCCCCCGGTCTGCCATTTCCATTGGGCCATTGCATCCTGGAATGGATGCCTTGGGTGATTTTAGAGTCTTTGGATTCAAGTCGAACGGTACCACAGCAGAAACCACGTGGGTTCGCCGATATTTGGTGGCGCCGCAGTGATTCTGACAGAACACGGTACTCCCGAAGCGAAGGTCTTCCACGACGTGGTCTGTGCCCAAAGCTTTTGATGAGCTCACAGTGAAATTGGTATCCCATCGATCTTCATGGTTTTTAAAACATTACGCTGGTATAGATCCAGCTGATCCGTCAAGCATATCTCGCGTTAAGTCGTTATCAGCCGTAGTACTCATGAGTCTCAAGATGGCTCCTGCGGTCGACCGTCACCTCACTGAACGCATGGACCATGGTAGGATGGCGCGTAAGGACTCACGAAGTCCTAGCTATCGTAACGGTCCTAGCGCCGAATCGTAATGCAAGAACATCAACCATACAGGTTACCAGCCGGAATAGCCACGAAGGCAATGGTGAATGGTATGGTGATAATCAAAGCCCACGCCTCAGCCTGCCGTATCATGCGGTTCTGGATAGTCTTCAAACCGTTCTCCTGAACCCTTACTCTCTTCTCAAATAACTTCTTGAACCATGATTTCCGGTGATGGGAAGCCACCCACGCTTCTCCGCTATAATTATTCGCAGGACCAAAGACCTCCATCTTGACTGGCCATTTCGATTTCGTGCTTTCGTAATTAATAAAATTAATGTCTAGACCCTTGAGCATGGCTTCACCGTCATCGACGGTATAATCCTTGGTTTCCCATGCGTGGTATTGCCGATAGTGCATTCGATGCAGTAGAACACATAAGCCTTGAGATGCAGCGATGATGTTGGTGATGCCGAACCACCACTCCAGCGCTGCAAAGATCCGCCACCAACGGGAATATCTTGACAAAGTGAGGGCAATGGCAATGCCGAATCCTATCATTATGTTCATGATGGCGAAGATGCGAAGACCGATGGTCCATTGTTTGTTGCCATTGCAGATGGACCACCGGATAAAATCCGGATGTGAGTTGTGGCGTAGAGTGGAATCCAGCATCCTCTTAACGAGAGTGAGCGCAGAAGGGTGCGTCGTCTGTTCGAGGGCTCGAAGGACGGTAGCTCGATCGTTGTGGGAGAGGTTCAGCTGGCGTGGACCGCCAGGTGCAAGGTAGTGTGTTATGATCCTGTTGATCTCGTCACGGAATGGCTGTATTTGAGGAGTGGTCTGCCACTGCATGCTTCCAGCATGGTTCTTGACTGGCGATATTGAGAACTTCAGCGAGTCGAGCGTCTGCGTATAATCGTCTGTGAACTCAGACTGGTCTCCCCAAGTCGACCCATTAGAGGTTACATCCTCACTGTGCATGTCGATTTCCTGGGGGCTTTTAGGACCGAACAAGGGCCTATCCTTCGATCGATCGTTCGACCTGTTGGTGGCCCATTTCGGCGACAGTGCTTTCTCCGCTTTTGGTGCATTGCGGAAGCGTTGGTAGTAGTCCACCATCCACAAGTAGAACTGTAGGTTTTCGGCATCATGGGTTACGTAGGTGAGGTAGTCGATGAAGTCCTGCAAGCTGCAAGGAGGCAAGCACTTATTACAGACGACATTTTCGAAGGAGAGTTCTGGGGGAATGGGAGCAGCGCTGCAGTCCTGGGCGCTCCCACCTTTCCTCGAACATTCTGCGAGAGGTCCGTTGCGTTTTAGGACGTACTGGGGACGCTTGTAGAAGAGTATTGACATGATCGAAGCCCATCAAGGTCGCATGCTGTGACAGGTGTGGTCTCGCAATCGAAGTATACGCAGAATTACTTGTTGCTTGGTAATGGCTGGGACGCCAACGTTGGTATTCTTTTTCCCGATAACGCTAGGACGCTGACTGTATTAAGAGGCTTAGATGCTTAAGGTATGTTGGATGTACAGGTTGCTCCCATGTACCTCGCAGCGAAAGAAAAAGAACCCACGGTATAGCGGCACAGTGCACAGGGATGGAGAACCTCGGATCTACAACATACTTTAAAGTAGAGACTGTCCGGGCCAATTGCTAGTGTACTAGCAGAGCGATGGATGTTACTCGCCTCCCAAAAGCGGGAGATTGATGCAATTTCACATGGCGATAGTGGTCATCTGGACAGATTCGACGGACCTGCAGCCAAAGTATATGGCGAAGGGGTCCCGGCTCATGCAAGTGTGCGCTAGAAGCCTCCGATCAGGACGGATCCCGCAGGATCATGCACTTACCCTGGCTCTCCGCCATGCTTTGCTGCGCATTCATTGGTCCTCGGCGGAGAGACCGAGAGTAGCGCAAGCTGGGATGCGGCACGCCTCGCGCCATCGCCATCACTAAAGTACTCTTTTGGGCAAGCTTACCCCCGGTCCCAAATCCCTTCCACTGGTAGAGGGCTCGTTATAGGGCTGACTCCACCGCCAAGCGAAACGAACTCTATTACCACCAGTGGAAGGGATACTGACAACAGCAGTGATCGTGAAGATCATACCAACATCATACGAAAGTCTGAGGCCTGCGATTCGTGGATCCTGGAGCTGTTGATCCCGCGTTTATAACTAGTAACATCCTTCTGGAATGTTGCGTCGAAACTCGCGCATGGTCCTTCGACAGCAGCTCGTTTGCTCAAACAATGCTCTTGAACGTTGGGTGCATGCGATTTAAATGTGGGTTCCTACCGATCTCTAGGAGAGGTCTGTCAGGATGCTCCCGCTTCGTCCTTGTGGCTTAGCCGTGGATTATAATCCAAACTTTGAACTCAATTTATACCTCCCGAAACTCTATGGGTGTAAAAACTACAAGCAGCACCAAAGCGCATACTGCACCACCGAGGAAGCCAGAGTAAGATAACCACGGGATGCTGATAGTTATAGGCCCAATGGACCGAGGGCGCATGTCAATAAAGCTGGCCACGCAAAATATATTCCATATGCCCACACACCAGAATTATATGGACAAACTCTGACAAAATTCACAGATTTGGAATAGAGCTCAAAGATACCTTAACGCCCGCCTAATCTTGAGTTCTGATTCCCCTTACGTGGTGAGGAATAAATTATTGAAAGACTGTACGTTTGGTGCTCCAGGCGTCGATCATCATTTTTGCTTGGCCAGCTTCACGAGTATTGTCACCCGCCCTCGGACGGGGAAAGAAGATGGCTTAGAGGTAATTCAGAGAGAGCAGATAGCTAGGACCAGATCAAGGTAATTAAATCATAGAGAGTAGAAGCTAAGGCCATATCTTAGGAAGCAAGACGAGTAGAGGACTTCGAACGATTGAGCTCAAGAAGCGGGCAAACGAACAGCACGTAGAACTGCAAGTCGATCAAGTCGTTGAGTCAGGAGCTCTGTGATAATTTGTAAATTGTACCAAGATATCAAGATCAAGCAGTCCTTGTCATCGCGCTTGGTAGGACGCAAGGAAGATGGTACGAGTTTTGAAGACACTGCCATTCAACAAAATTTCGAGGCTACTGGTAAATCCGTCATAGATGATGCAGTAGTAGCGTTCAAGAGCGCTTCTATTCAAGCCAGTATTGTTCCACTTTTTGTTGTTTATTGTACAATTGCGTCGACGGAGAAATCTCAGTCAGTGGATCTCTCATAGCGACCAAGTATTGTCGATGTGATAAGCCTATGTTCCTCTCTGCTCTTTGTTTTAGGCCTGGACAGCTTGGTCGCTACAGGTCACCTCCTAAAAGAGGGGTTCTCAAACCTGTGGTCGCTGGGGATCAACGGTCCCCTTGATCTTTGCAGTTTCAGGACCGCCTTCGCCTTTGGTGCTTTTATCTGGATTATTGGCAATGTCTGTCGAGTGCTTGGTGTCGGTATTCGACAGCCCTTCCTGCTTTCCTGACTGTGTTGTTTTCGACTTGTCATCTACACTCTTCGACGAGGCAGCCTAGTAGTAGCACTTAATAAGTTTTTGCTTTCCATAGGTAGTACAAGACAGAGTGAGCTTGGTACCTTATCTTCATTGTGCGGGTCTTGCTCCGGCTTATCAGCCACACCTTGCGATTCTGCATAATCACTCTCAATTCTCTTTTTGTTGGCCCCTTTGGCGTCTGGGATGTGCTTTCTTGTGTCGCCTCGTTCGTTGTTCCCTTTGGTTCCACCTGCAACGGCACCCTTGAATTGCATACCCTCCACGTTTCCTCCGCTGTCTACTTCACGTGGAGTGCCGTCTTTGCCCTTGTCATTTGGAGTCTCGGGCGTGATCTGGTTTCCACCCTCGCTGTCCGAGTCGTCAGATTTCTCTCCTCCCGCTGACACATCGTCGTCTTTATCTTCGTTTTCTCCCTCGCCCTCCCCACCCTGATCCTCGCCCTTTTCTTCGCCTGACTCCTTCCCTTCATCGTCCCCACCTTCTCCACCCTCCTCACCTCCCTCACCGCCCTCAACTTCTTCACCGTGCTCGTCGTGCTCACCGCCTTCATGGCCGTGGCCACCGTGACTCTTTCCTCTGTTTTGAAGTCTCTCAATTTGAGGTTGCGAGAGATACCATAATGAAGGTACTGTAACGATACCTGATCCAATAGCCCTACATAGATTCATTAGCACAAACACGGTTTTGAGGTTGCGCTGTAGCTTCAGTGCCACGGTCACATGTATTCCAGCCATTGGCGCTACCGAAATTGCTACACCTGGTACGAAGCGGACTTACCAAGGTAGGTCACCACTCATAAACCCAGACTGACGGCTACCATGCCCACCATGATCCCCATCACTAGCGTAAGTCCTTCTCTGGGTTCGCTGCCATGACCGTGTCCGACTAGTGGCTCTAGCTGTTCGCGTAGACTGATTGACCAGTCTTGAAGTCCAACGAGCGGATATCCTAGGAATCATCATTTTTGCAACGCGGCCACGCGCGGCTTTTTTCAAGGAGCAGTAACAGGAGGATAAATATCTTAATCGTCAGGAGCCCCGCCGACAAAGGTCAACGGATCACGCAGGTGTTGTAAATGCTGATTGAAGTTGAATAAGAAGCTTTCGAGCTCAAGAGCTCGAAACTCGGCATCGGGACTTGGCATTGCCGACCCGGTTAAACTCCGGGCTATTCGTATCACTTTGACAGCCAGTATCTTTTTGTCAGTATTCTTATTTTTGACTGGATTGGGAGCCTTTTTGTATCCTAGAAGCTTCCAGTAGGCTGCAGCTATCTTCATGGAAAAAACTTTGTTGGCCATCTATCGTACAAAGCTGCCAGGATTTAGCATCCTCGAGCAACACCTCAGCTAGTCTTCAAACATTTCTGTCCATAAACACCTCAAGAAAATCTTTTCGGCTCAGTACTTCTCCTTTTTCACAATCGAACGAAGTATAGGATTTAAGGATGGCTCCATCAGGGACTCCAAACTCAACATCTGCCCAAGCTCTGGCTCTGCTGCCAAAGCTGGGAGATGCAGATGCTGACCTTCGTTACATGTCGCTGAACGATCTCTACAATACTCTTGACGCAGGTGCACAGAACATGCTGGTTGGTGACTACCACTCAAGTGCCAAGATCATCGATGGCGTGCTGCAGACCTTGGACGATCCGAACGGAGAGGTACAGAATCAATCTATAAAATGGTGAGCACTCTTGTTTCAATAATGGATCGTGCTCTGGCTAATCCTCTATAGTGTCAGCGCTCTCGTTCTTAAACTACCACCTGACGTCCTGTCTCCATTCGTGCATCGACTGTCGAATATCAAGACTACAAACTCAGTTGACACCTCAATACCAGCTACGGCCTTGAGGACTTTCATTACAGCTTTCCCACGTCCATTGCTCGGGGTACCTCCAACACCCAAGACTGAGGACGCCTATTCGGCAATTAGCAGGGTCCTAATACCGCGACTCTTAGGATACATAGTAATTAATCATGGACTCGAGAATCTGCCAACCCCACCACCAGGAATGCTCGAGATCGGTCAAGAGAAAGGTGCAAACAATGACGCCGTGGACATACTTATCGAAGTGGTAAGATGTTTTGGGCCAATGCTTCAAGACAAAGAAAAAGAGGCCCTCGAAAAGGCCATCGTGAGCATCTTAGACGATGAACGGACCAGTACTGTTATCAAAAAGAAAGCCGTGGTCGCGATTTCAATACTTGCAGTGTACATGTCCGACAAGTTGTTGAGCACATTCGTGTCTAGTACGATCCGAAGCTTCCGTAGTACCCATTTGATGCTAGCCAAGAGGAAGCTCTTGATATCCATGGTTGGCTCACTCTCCAGATCAGTACCACAGAGGCTTGGCCCCTATCTGAAGACGCTTGCACCATTCGTGTTGAGTGCGTTAAGTGAAGAGGAATACGAAGAATCCATGGAAGAGCTAGCTGAGGACGGCGAACCAAACCTTGAAATTGAAGAGGTTCGAGAAGCTGGACTTGTGGCTTTGGAAGGATGTCTCTCCTCCTGCAGCAACGCCATGCGCATGTTCACCAATGAGTCTATCGACGCAGCTTTGCGGTACGCTGTCTACGATCCTAACTCCGCAGCTGACGAAGGTGACGAAGAGATGGGTGGAACGCAGGGCGAAGACGAGGAGGATGCCGATGACGCTGAGACCAACGGCTTTGATGACGCCGAGGAAGATTACGAGGAAGACGGAGCCTTGAGTGATGACGAAGATGCGAGCTGGAAAGTTCGACGGTGCGCTGCAAAAGCACTTTACGCTCTCATATCTACTAGAAGTAATGGAGATTTGCTGGACGATGGTACTTTGTACGACAGAGTCGCACCTGTCTTGATTAGCCGCTTCAAAGAGAAGGAAGAAAATGTTCGACTAGAGGTCCTTGCAACCTTGGCATCATTGATACGAAAAACTGGAGAAGGAGTCTCACTAGCAGGGCCAAATATCGTCAATGAATTTGACTTTACAGGAGACTATGCTTCCCCCTCGCGCAAACGACGGAGGGTAAATAGTGATGCAGACGGAGGCGTCTTATCGTCTTCGATGGGCTTGAGCTCTCCTGCACCTTCACCTCCTCCAATATCCGGGCCCAAGGCTGATCTAGCACGACTCAGTCCCGCAATTGTTCGTGGCATAGCCAGGTTGGTGAAGCAAAATTCGACCTCTACAAAACAATTGGCCATCACCCTTCTGCGCGATTTGGTTGTAGTCCAGCACGGAGCTCTGGCAGATAATATGAGCAAGGTCATCGATGCTCTTCTCGACGCAGTGAAGTCGTCGGCTTCCTCAAGTGCTGGTTCTGCCTCCATAATAGCTGGAGGTGCTGCTGCCGCGAGTGGCAGCAAGATGCGAATCGAGGCTCTGCAGCTGATTAGCGCGATCTGTGATACACATTCTTCCAAAGTCATTGCGCCCTACATTGGGAGTATCGTACCAAGCATTGTCCTTGCCATCCGAGACAGGTATTACAAGATCTCAAGTGAAGCTCTTCTCACCGTTGAGAGCATAGTCAAAGTCCTCACCCCACCTCGATCTGCTGGCTCGGAGAAGGAGCGGAAGACGCATCTCAGCGACATCTATGATGCTATTCTTTCCCGAGCTACGGCCACCGATGCAGATTTGGAAGTGCGACAGCGAGCCATACATGCGCTCGGTGTACTTCTCGGCCGTACTTCAGCATCTAGTAACGCGAAACTCATCACAGCAGATAAGAGAATCAGATCTCTTGGAGTCCTCCACGACAGACTGAAAAACGAGATTACTCGTGTGTCTGCCGTTAAAGCCGTTGATCTTGTTGCAGCTTCGGCGACGGATCAAAGCGACCTACAAACGACCTGGGTGCAGAACGTGACCCTCGAGCTGGGGGCTCAGCTACGCAAAGCAGATCGCATCCTTCGTGGAGCCAGTTTGACTGCACTCAGAAGCTTCGTTGCTAATGCAGTTGCTCTCGCCAGCATGGATGATGATACTGTTTACAACATATCCGGTATGCTACTGCGACTCATCAACGCACATGATCTCAGTCTTCTAGGCCTGGCAATGTCAGTACTTGGGAAATTGGTCAAGCGAAATCCCAAGAGAGTCGTCGACTCGAATCTCGATAATGCCTTATGCGGAGTTGTCCTGGCTCCACTTAGCGGGGCCGTCTTCGAATCCTACCTAGGCCTGGTCAAGATCATCGGTGACCAGGCTGTTGGACAGCCGCTGATGCAGGGTCTGCTTCAGAACGTGGGTGTTTCTGGCGACCCTGCAGTGGTTGGCAAAGCGATTGGCACTCTCCTTGTATCTGGAAGCACAACCGTTGGAGTCACTATCAACGATTTCTCGAACGAGCTGCGAACCTCTAAAGACAGCCAACGAAAATGTCTCGCCCTCTCAATTCTTGGAGAAGCAGGTTTACGCCTTGGGTCTTCGTCGCCATTAGAACCAAGCGTATTCACGGCACACTTCAGCTCGAAGTCAGAGAATGTGCCCCGTGCAGCAGCAGTAGCGTTAGGACGCGCAGGGGCAGGCAACATTAACACATACCTGCCAATAATCTTGTCAAACTCAGGTAAAGCAGGTAACCTGCAATATCTATCCCTCCATTCGATCAAAGAGATCCTGCAGCATGCAGGTAAGGCGCATTCAGATATCTCACCGTACACAAATCAAATCTGGGAGAAATTGCTGGTAGCATCACAAGCGGAGGACAATAAGGCTATTGGAGCAGAATGTATAGGCAAAATCACCATCATCGAACCAAAGACTTTCTTGCCCATGCTTCAGGTAGGAATTCACCTATATCCTTACGTCGTTGATGCTGATTATCATATGCAGAATTACTTGCAAGACCCGACGCCCACGGTGAGGGGTATGATCATCCAAGCCATCCGTTTTACACTCGCCGATAGTGATGACAGCTTTGACGAAGCTCTTAAGCCTCTACTGATGAAGATGTTGACCACGATGCTCAACGATCCCAATTTGGAGAACCGCCGATTGGCTCTGAGTACGCTGAACGCTGCAACACAGCACAAAGGGGACATTGTACTACCTCATCTGGCACAACTCATACCTCTGGTAATGAAGGAGTCGAGGATCAATATCGATCTTATACGAGAGGTTCAGATGGGTCCATTCAAGCATAAGATTGATGATGGGCTCGAGCTTCGAAAGGTGAGAATCAAGTCCGTTACAGCTGCATCCATGATTCTAACGGTTGTTTTTAGAGTGCGTACGAGACCCTCTATGCGTTGATGGAGAACGCTTATACGCGTATCAATCCTCTGGATCTCTTTGATCGTGTCGTTGCTGGACTTGAGGACGAACATGAGATCAGGATGCTCTGCAACCTAATGCTAACGAAGCTGATTGTCCTGGACCCGGATGAGACATCTCGTCGTCTTGATACCATTGCAGAGCGCTTTAGGGTCATTCTCTCTTTCAAGGCCAAGGACAATACCGTGAAACAAGACATTGAGAAGGCAGCAGAAGCTAGCAAGAGCGCGCTCAAGGTTACCGTTCTGCTCCACAATGCCTTCCCAGCGGCGGCTGGCCCTTCGGGCGCGGCGTCGACTAATTTGCAGGGGCAGGCGTGGAAAGGCTACTGGGACTGGGTCGGCAAGGACTTCAGGTCACAACTGCTGGCCATGGAGAATGAAGTGAAGAGCCAGGCTGCATAGGAGGATGTTCGTTGATAAGGCATTGGGCAGATGAGCTTCCGGCAAATTTGAGCACAGCCTATCTGCATTTACTTGCGAGGGGAAGCATTGAAGAGCGAGATACCTACGAATACCCGAATTAGAGACGAAAAGTTGAGCGCTTTTGCATGCATCGCTATATCGCTACAGCGGATAGCTGGTATGCACTGTATCTATTCTGAGACATGGTACCTGTGATACCCAGTATCTCGTGTGCTTCGATAGCTATTACTGATCGCAGCAGCACGGCATACGACCAGCGCGAAATCCCTCAGACCTGAACTTGAAGTCTACGTGTGAGGCGTGGTTGTTGAACCCTGACGAATTAGTAGCCATTAGTCCATCGAACAGCTTAGAAACCCTTAGACAGCACTTCATGTATCTTACAGGTCTTGGACATGGCTCTAAACGGGTTTCACTCTTGTTACAAAATCGTGAGAGTGACGGCGCCAAGCAATCGGCCTCTGCGTACTGTAAGAACCTCCCCCACATTTGAGCGTGAGGCGACGATCAACAGCTACGCAACACTTTGCATACTCTCAATTGTACTTGAGGCGAGTCTGTAGAGGAGCTGTGCATACCCTTCTCCTACTTCTACCTATCTACCGACGCAGAGACCTGGACATCCGCGGTTTGATAGCTGGTAAACATAGACCCTGTAAGCCGCCGATTTGTCCGATGCCCATGTTTCCAGGGATTTCTGCCTTCCAATCATTCTTGTCGTCCACCGATAAATGCGTGTGACCTCTTTCAATGTTTTACGAATGCTTCCTAGAGACGTGTCTGATCAAGCAATGTTTCAGAAGCCTTGAGACATCTAGTCTTTCATTGACAACTCGGCCCCTCTTTCAACATACCGACATTCTTTAAAACCGCCCAACGATCAAGAAACCTTTACCTCCGTTCTTGAACGACTCCTAAGTTTCCTACAAGGAAGATCCAGATTGAGGATCCAGAGTGCTGAGCACTTTGTCTGAACAAGACCCTTCATCGTACCTCATCAGTCCCTCTGTGGGACCTGACACCAACAAATCCACCATCCTGGCAGGGAACAAGAGAAGGAGCCTCTCCACTCAGGGAGGTGGCCTGCTGAACAGAATGTTTGGCAATTCAAGCAGTCCTACAAAAGATATCAACGACATTGCATCGCATCTAACTCAGCGTCCCACCACAGGTCCGGGCAGCATCCCCCACGGTCTTGATCTACAGGCCGTAAACGAAGATGGCGACGATCCCGGTAGTAATTGCACAAGCGCAAGAACCTCGACAGATGAGGGAGCTCCGTCAGGCGAGAAGAAGCGTAGAAGTAGTGGGATAGCGAAAGCTGGGGCACTGTTCTCGAGCGCCAAGAATTCCTTCCACATTCATAACAACCAAGGTTCTAGCCCTCAAGATAGCCAATTGGAGACTCAAACGTCGGCCATACAGAAGCTTGGAAAGACGGATCCTGCGTTGAGCGTACCCCAAGGCTCGTTGAATAATTCTGCTGGAGAGTCGCGCCCAGGCCCCAGATCTACGTTTCGTGTCGGGGTTACAGAGGACAAGAACAAGAAATGCAGAAGAACTATGGAAGATACGCATGCCTATCTCTACAACTTCTTGAGTACCCCAGCCCCAAACATTACATCAGACACCGAGTCAACAACGTCAAGCAGCAAGCAGAGCCAGGAATCGAAGGAAGCTCTAGAGTCTACCACCAGCCTCTCGATCAAGCGGACGAATACCTCGCACGTCGTGGAGACTGATAATGGCTACTTTGCTATTTTTGATGGTCACGCCGGCACTTTCGCTGCAGACTGGTGTGGAAAGAAGCTTCATGTTCTGTTAGAAGACATGATACGAAAATTTCCAAACACGCCTATTCCAGAATTATTGGACCAAACCTTTACCGATGTGGATCAACAGCTAGACAAGCTGCCGCTTAAGAATAGTGGCTGCACGGCTATTACCGCAGTCCTTAGGTGGGAAGATAGGATACCGAACTCCCAATCAGCCACTGGCTCCACTGCCATCGCACCTGCCGCTGCTGCAGCTGTCAGGGCTTCTTCAGAAGGCCCCAGTGACTTAAAGTCAGAGACGGGCAAAGCTCAGACGGCTGCGAACAAGGCTGCAGTGCCAGGTTTCGCATCAACGACTCCAATGCCAAAACTTCAGAGTTCTGCGACTCGTCAACGAGTCTTGTATACCGCGAATGTAGGTGATGCGCGCATCGTTCTCTGCCGTAACGGCAAAGCCTTGAGATTATCATACGACCACAAAGGTAGTGATGAGAATGAAGGCAAACGCATTTCGAATGCTGGTGGCTTGATCCTCAACAACCGTGTGAACGGTGTCTTGGCTGTCACGAGAGCGTTGGGTGATGCCTACATGAAGGATCTTGTTACAGGGCATCCTTACACTACTGAAACAGTCATCCAACCAGATATAGATGAGTTTCTTATATTAGCTTGTGATGGCGTAAGTCTTCGAGGAGTTTTACGTACGAACAGGTTGCTAACAAATATGTCTAGCTTTGGGACGTCTGCACTGATCAGGAAGCCGTCGATCTAGTCAGACATACTTACGATCCCCAATTCGCATCAAAACTCCTCGTGGACCACGCCCTCGCCCGCTTCTCAACCGACAATCTGTCATGTATGATCGTCCGCTTCGACAACAAAGCCGTTCAACAGAACGTAGAGCGAAAGGCCGAGCTCATTGGCGTGGAAGGAGACCCACCTACCACGAAGAAAGGTGGCATCAGCGAAACAGACGCCATCGTAAAGGAAGCGAGGAAGAGCATAAGTGACTCCGGCAGACTTTTGCATTCTGACATGCGCACCGAGGATGTGGAGGAGGAAAGATCACGTCTCAGTCAGGAAATCATTCTCGAGGAATCGGACAAGGAGGTTGGGCCTGAGCTGGATCCGGAGGGGCTGAAGAATATACCGGATGCGCAGAAGCAGCATCTATGATGATGAGTGGTAAGAATGAAATTGGCAGCATTTGTCCTGTTTCTGTCCGTTTCAGGCACAACAAAAGATGGCTTTCAAGAACCTGGCGTTCGTTGCAGTCTGACATGTGGAGCGTGTGGGGCATGAGCCAGCACTGGATGACGGAGTTGGATTGAAGAGGAGTCTACATGATCTTGAAGACAGACAATGAGCACATTCGCTATGTATACTATGACCCGAAGAAGCGATTGTAATGCATGCTATTCCACATTATCGCCTGGAAGATTGGGAAGTAAACAAAGAAGCTAGGGTTTGCAATATGATACCCTCTTTACCCCTATTTAACTAATGATAGGCCAAAAACTTTTTTTTGAGATTCCGCGATAGCCCACCAAAAATCCAAGTCTTATATTCTAGGTTAACACACTATAACCACCTATCTTAAGCTCACTAAAACCTTAGAAATAATAATCTAACTATACTTTTATTATATATTTAATATTAAGATAGTTAGGCTTTATGGTTATTAAGGTATATAAATTTCGCGCTGGATTTCTACGAAGGTCAGCGATTTTAGGATTTTCGCCGACCTGCGCCAAGCCTTCGTAAAAATCCAGCGCGAAGTTAACGAAATCCCCTTTACTACTAGATATATAGCTTCTATTTCTTTAAAAATTTCGTAGGCACTCGAGCTATACCTTATTAATATACCCTGATGTTTTAACGGATTTATAATTGGTGGTTATGGTGTATTAGCCTATATTGTAACTCTTGGATTTTGGATTTGGTGGGGTATCGCGGAATTACAAAAAAAAGTTTTTGGCCTATCATTAGTTAAATAGGGGTAAGTCCGATACTGCCCCGATACGTTCATCATATGCACGAGGCTCAGCCAGGGTCAAATTTCTGCTCCAGGCTTACATACTCAGCATAGGCTCAGTAAATACTGACGGAGCGCCTGTAACGTTAGCTATTCCGGGGCCTGCTCAATCAATTCCTCCACCTGTTCCACCACCATGGCCGCCGCACCCCTCGCCTCCGAAATCCTCTTAGAAGAACCCTCCATCTCCACGCCCGCCCCTCCCACAACCTCACAAACCACACAAACAACATCCGCCCCCCGATCCCTCCGCATAGGCACTCGTTCCTCCGCCCTCGCCCTCGCTCAAGTCGATCTCTTCGCCACCCTCATCACTTCCACCCACCGCGGCGTCACCACCTCCGTCCTTCCTACGCATACGAATTTGGGAGATACGAATAAAACCACCGACCTACATACTTTAGCCTCAACCGGCAAATCACTATGGACGGAAGACCTCGAAGTCGAACTGCGCGAAGGTCGTGTCGACGTGATTGTCCACTCAATGAAAGATGTGCCGACGCAAGTCGCCTCCGAATTCGCCGTTGCTGCGATTGGTGCAAGAGATGAGCCGAGGGATGCCGTTGTTATGAGTACTACGAACCAAGCGAAGGGGTGGAGATTGTTGAAAGATTTACCGGAGGGTGGGGTCGTGGGGACGAGTTCAGTGCGGAGGGCGGCGATGGTGCGGCGGACGTATCCTCATCTCGTCATCCAAGATGTGCGCGGGAATGTGGGGACGAGATTGCGAAAACTGGATGATGAGAGCTTAGGCTTCGATGCCCTCGTGCTCGCTGGCGCGGGCGTACAGCGTCTTGGTCTCGGTGACCGCGTTAGCAGCTGGCTCGGTAGCGAAGAGGGCGTATTACACGCCGTTGGCCAAGGCGCGCTGGGGGTGGAGTGGAGGGCGGGCGATGAATGGGTCGCACAACTCCTTGAGGGCATCGGTCGAGGAAAAGAAAGCAGGCGGGTAAGATGGGAATGCGTAGCAGAACGCTCTCTCCTCAGAGCACTCGAGGGCGGCTGTTCGGTGCCGGTTGGCGTGCAGTGTGCGTGGGAAGACGCTCGTTTGTCAGAGGATGCCTCTGCAGCGGATGGAGAAGATTACCAGCATCAGCACACAGATACCGAAAATGCCGGCTACGAAAACGACGACGCTATACCTGCACCCACGGTTCCCGAGACCGCTACAGATGGTGGTGTTCTAACCCTCCGGGCTATGGTAGTCAGCTTAGACGGGAAAGAGTGTGTGGAGGGTTTGAGGAGGGGATTTGTGGGTAGTGATCGGGAGGCGGAGGAGGTGGCGATGGGGATGTACGGGAGTTTGGTTGAAGGGGGGGCAGAAAGAATATTGAAGAAGATCACGCTTAATAGGGGGATGATAGGGGCGAGGGATGGTGCGTAGGTTGTGTGATATCGGGTAGGGGGGATGTTGTACTGCGACGAACGATTATGAGATGATGATACATGCCGAACTGTTGCTTGTAGAAAATACCCATCGAGATGAATAAAGCTTGCATTCTGCTCTTACAAAGAGTCGAGGGAGATGAGTAAGTCTGACTGCAAAGCTGATCGAGAGCATCAAAATTCAATCGGGCTGTTATTTCGTTGCATGTTCGGAGTTCGGTTTTGAATTTGGTATTCTCACAGCCAATTGATTTGATGAGCATCAAAACATTTGTAAGCAGCAGCACATCCAAGCAACGTACAATGCCGTATACAAAGCTCACAACGGTATAGCCAACTCCCATCGTGCGTCATCCAACCAGCAAACTCATTTTCCAAGCTCAAACAAAAGCAAACGTATCTAATCAATCTCACCTGCCCCCTGAAGCAAGCCTCGTCCTCTTTGCAATCCCCAAACCTCCTCCGCCAACAGCTCCAGCTCCAGCTCCAGCTCCGACTCCAGCTCCAGCACCCTTCCCCTTGCCAGGAGTCGTCCCACCCTTCACCTTCCCTCCAGCCATCTTGACCGCCACCCTCTCCCTCCAAGCCGCCACATCCGGATCTTCGTACCCCAGCTGCGTCAGCTGGAGAGGCGGCTCCTCTCGATCCGGATCATCGTTTTGGTCTGCGCTATAAAAAGTCGGGAAATCCGTTCTCGCCTTCCTCTCCAAGTTGAAATCAGATTTACTCTTCTTACTCGGCTCCAATGGCGTACCCAAACCATCTGTGTTCATAGTATCCACACTACTGGCGCGCGAGAGGTTGATACTATGGGAGCTGAGGTTCGAGGGAGCCCGGCCGAGCAGTTGCCGCCGCCGGCGATACATACGTGGTTGGTCTGAGGACTCGGAGGAGATGGGACGTGCGGCGGCTGAATTCGTACGTTGGTGGTGGGCTAGGAGGGAGGAGATTGCTGGGCCGAGTGTGGGGTCTTCTGATTGTTTGCGTGGTGGTGAACGGAGGTTTTCCTTTGGTGGGAACAGAGATGGTTTGGGGGGCGAGGAGTTAGGTGTTATTTCGCGGAGGGCGGGTGAGATTTGGGGTGGGTCGAAGGTGGTGGTGGAGTCGTCGAAGAGCATTGGGGTGTCGTCGCCGTCTAGATATATTGGCGTTTGAACTTCGTCTTTGAGTGGTGTTTTCGAAAGTAAGTCTGAATGTGTCTCTGGCCTGGGGCTTTTTTCGGCTTTGGCAGGGCCTCTTCGAGGTGGTGCGTCTTTCGCGAATTGGTTATTCTCTGCATCTGAAAGCAACGATTTCTCGAGAGGCTTAGGAATCCATCTCTCCGCAGCTTCGGTCTTCTTCTCATTACGACTTGGTGCTCTAGCAGTGTTTTCGGGCATCTCCACGGTCTTCGAAACCGTCGAAACCTTGCTCGGATCATTGACTGGCTGGATGAGATATGCATCAAATGGCAGAATGTCGCCTAAGCGAATGCAGTCCCAAAGCCATTCCGCTGTTACGGCTGGGACACCCCAGAGCTGAGCATGGCGTAGCTTGTCATTAGATGGGTGTACAGCATTGCACACAAGGACAGATGCAGTCGGTGTAAAGACCTCCTCATACTTAGCACCTGTGATCTAGTCAGCAGTTTCCCCTGAGCGAAGTGCTGTGTTCTTACCCATCAGCTTGACAGCCTTGGACGTGTGCACAAGATCGATGCCTTGAAACGCAGTCGAACATACAGACAATCTGTCGAATCCTGCTCAACGTTAGCGTCGTAGGCAATGATCATGTTAAGGCCATTCACCTTGGATGGAAAACCGCCGAAAAGGGGAATTGATGACACTCTTTCGAGGCTCCTCAAATTCCTTTCTAAATAAACATCGTTCAATCCACAGCTCAGTCACAATTGGGATGACCAGCGTAGTCGGCAAGGCGGGCACGTCGTGTCTTGGAACGCTGTGAGGGACCAGATAAAAAAGGCTGTACGACGATTCCTCGAGCGAATAATCGTCGAGATCTGTTGTTATGTGCGCGCCATGAGAACGTAGGTATCCGTCCAGTACAGAAGTCTACCAGCGCAAAATTAGCGATTATGCACGACCTATGGCATTCTAGTACGAATACCTGCTTCTCGTCAAACCCATTCAATAGGAATGTTTTGTCCTGGAATATGCCTCTCTTCTTCAAGCGGTCACCCAGGAGAGAATTTCCCAAGTCGAGGTCTTCCTTCAGTTCCTCCTTCGCCGTATAATTCGACTCCCTCCGTGAGCCTTGCTCTTGACCTTCGCCGATTTTCACATCCTGGGTTTTGTCTTCATGCCACTCACCCTTCTCGCTCTCCTCAGACTTAGCCTCATTAATATTGATATCAGCCCATAGCCCCAAATTTTGACTGCTCAACTTCGCACTCGCAGTTCTCCTCAACTTCCTCGCGTTACCAGACCCCAGCTCTTGCTCTCTAGATCTCTTCCCCAGCAAAGTCGTAGAAGGCGTCCTCCGTATCCAAGCATTCCTGCCTCGCTCTGCTACTGGCAGCGCTAGGTGGTACAGACTCTCCTCCAGAATCATTCCCCTCTCTAAGCTTTGATCCAGCCATTCGACAGACACGGTTTTGATACTCCATTGAGCCGCATAATTGTATTTCTGTCCCGACGCTTCCTTCGCGATCAGATGCGTAATGTCCTTCGTGAGATTTCCCCGGTACTCGCCACCATTATTTGTGATGCCACTTTCAAGTCTCTTCCGGTACTCCAACTCATCGAACCCTGTCACACAAATCCGTAGCCCATAGAACGTAGGCAGCTTATGCTGATGTTCAAGCCCCTCCACATTGATCTCGCCGCCCTCAAGCCACTTTACCCGTAGCGATTCGATCCAGCTGGGGAGCATGCATTTAACATCCAGGCGCTCTCTGGCAACAAATTTGTACTTGGGTGTGTCAGGATCTCCGACGATTAGGTGGGTTACGTCGGAGGTGAGATCGAGGCGGTGGGTGGCGCCCATTTGGGACGCGATTGCTGCAAGTTCGGACTGATCGATGCATGCCAGAGTCAGCTATATCACATTTGCAAGCAGTACGGCCAGGTTCAGAGTTGCGTTGCGCTTGGGGAGAGGATACTCACGCGCTGTTCTGGGGGAATGGAGGTGCAACACATGATGACGCCTAGGAGGGGCAATTGGGGGTCTGCCATGTTGGTGGCCGTGAGGAGATCATAGAGTAGGAGAAAACACTCATTGACTGTGCTCCCTTTGGTGCCCAAGTTGAGAAGTTTCTATGTGCTACTACGGAGCGCGTTCGATCAACTTTAAACGAAAGCAGGCTAGCACGTGACCTTGGCTAATAAGTTTTTAGTCGGAGCAAATGGTCAAGTGTATAGAGAGTTGAGAGCTATATCGAGCGTGATAAAGAGACTTAGCATTATGGTCTTTTAATGCTTGTAGACATTTGACTGAATCGCGAGTCCAAAGCATTCCGCGAGGGTTGAGAACACGGTCTTTTATAATTGCATTAAGTATCTAAGTCTACCTCTGTTTAATGTGCCTCAAGGTGATAGTGACAACGCCTCAGGAATCCACAAAGCCGTCGTTTCCTCTCTGCTATCACTGAATCCTTTGTGCCTATCTTCTGTCAAAACAACGTCGACCTAAGACCAAGCCTCTCTGCCATGAGCTGACAAGAAGTCCAATGTTTTCAAAGAAACAAAATATCACAGGGTCTTTTTGTTTGATTTTTACTCTTGCGGGTCGAGGCTCGAAAGGCTGCGGTCGTCAATTGTGCCAGTACATGGCTGCACTTGCGAATATTGTGATTGAAAATCGAAAACACGGCCACTATGCCTGCATGAACATATATTGAAATCGTAGGTTATACACGACAATAGGATACTCCTAGCCTTGCAAAGTGCACTTGAGGCCACGCGCACTCCTAGTGGACAAATCCATCAGAGCGACATAGACTTTCGGTGCTCTTACCGAAGTGATTGTATGTAGATGTGATGGAGGTGGCGGTTCACCATGGCTGGCTTGGATGTGTAATGCCAGCGAAAGCCTGCAAAGTATTGGCAGGGTTGCTTGGCCTCTGGACTATTGGGAGACAGGATGGCTGGCAGGTGATACAGATGTAATAACGTGCAAAGAGATGGGGGAACAAAATCTCTACTCCAGTGACGCTGGAGATCCAGAGGCAGCATTCTTTGGGGGAAGTTTTTGGGTCGGCAACAAGACTACCCGTTGAACTGCAATGTTTGTTGAAAACAACGTGAACAGCAGTGATAAGGGCTACACGTGACTCTAGGGCGACATGGAAAACGCAGGGCTTCGGCAAGCGGTGGTCTGTGAGACGTAAAGCATGCAGGGACACTGTAGTACGAAAGGTTGGGAATGGAGATGGCGACGACGGTGGTCATTTTGACGTAGGGTTGCCGAACATGAAACCCAGATGTGAGATGCTTTCTATCAGGAGCGAAAAGTAGCACGTGGCATAGAGAAGCGAGACAGTGAGGAGCATTAAGCCTAGATTCACCAAAGGCTCGCTTATTTCGCACAAACGGTAGTTTTCCAATCAAGACAAGAGATGCAGGGTCCAAAAGCTGGATTTGCATCACCTGGGTATATCTGGGGTATATAAATGGTAAGATGCGAAGCAGAGTGCAGCGCGTAGATGGCAACAACCGGCGAAGCGTGAAAAGAAGCAAGCTAGTGGTGAAATAAGGGTTTTAAACACTGGGGTAAACCTTGCAACTGAGTGCCGGAACCCCGACCAACATCCAACCGTCCAATCTCGCGAAAGAGCCTCCTGACCTCAAGATATAGCACGGACGTCCCTCCGCTACCCTCGTGATCCGAAACGCAAACCAGCCGTCTGGAGTGCGCTATTCTTGATCGTATGCAGGAAGCGTTTTGACATCGCTTGAGATCGCACTTCGGACGGCACGGCGACGATTGAATGTTGTGGAATGCGCCTGACTCCAGGTTTGCGAGGTCCGTCCGACAGGCAGGCCTCCAGGAAATGCTCGAGCCGTGCATTGCGCATGCGCGACGGGCACCGCCAGCATCCTGCTATCGACATGTAGTACAAGAGCCAGCAGTGACGATGTATCGCTCATGCGGTGCTCTAGGGCATCTCGTCCTGGGATTTCCTTCGATCGTGGTCCGTACGAAATGCATGCCTGGGTCGATACAATTCGAGTAGACGTAATAACTTCTGGTATACTCGCACATGGCGGAGATGACTCCCCTCGTAGGGCACTTGGATGACTGATGTTATGTGTATCTGAAATGGAATTAGCATACGCACGCGACATTGACTCGCAGCATTCGTACCATGAGGGTATATACGATGACCTGCGCTCCAGGTGTAATATTCGTCGATTAGAAAAGAAGATTGCGACCCCGATTTGCTGAATGGATTGTCCAAGATGGAATCTAAGACAGTGGCGTTGAAAGGATCTTATATACTTGAGTCGCGTTTCAGTGCTGAAGCGTTGAGACACGACTTTTTGCTGTTGTGATGCTGAATCTCTCGCAAATCTCCGAGGAAGATCTTTCTGCGCACTCTGATTTGATGAAGAAGAACATGATCGAAAAGATGATGAAGAAGCAGTGGTAGCTTGTGGCGCAATACAATATTTTTGGCAGGACATGTCGGAAGGGGAATAAGCAGGCATGTATTCGCGCTCCAGCGTCGTGATTCATCCGATAGCATCCTAGCAAAGAAAGGGTAATCTAAGACTGGCGTGGAGTATATTAATCGGTAGCACACGCGAATTGTAAGAAATAATAGAGATCATGGAGCATTTGTGTTCCCAGGCGGTCAAAGCACCTAAGCACATCCTTAAAGCTTGGGCCTCACACACCAGATTCATCATGCCCAAAACCTTAACATGGACAGCTTAGAATAGGCTGACAGGTGTGGAAGAGGCTCATGGGCATATTGCCAGTCATCGAATTGGAGCGGTAAGAAGGCTAGAAGCGGTAGAAGCATTGATCGAAGCTGTCAGAGCTGGGGAAAGCTGGGGTGCTGCCGAGCAGTCAATAGTAGGGCGTTTCGGTACCTGAAAGCGTTGACAAAAGTGGGGGTAGCATTATCAAGAATCGAGCACAAGTGATATCCGCATTGTGGAAGAAGCTTCTTATTCGACGATCTGTTTTCATGTGATGTGAAACAGGCTTGCTGCCGTGTTTGGTTGGTCCATTTATCGCCACTTCAGCTAGGACGTCTGGTGACTTGAACAGTCCATCTCAACTTTCAAGACATGAATCGAAGCTGATATCCATCCGAGCCTACCTTGCCTCGACGGAAGAGCCCTGCATTGAAGATAAGCTTGCTCTTGGGTCAATATTGCATGAACGTAACCATCATCAGCTTGCAGCGAATGCAGGGTGCCAAGTTCCTGCACCCAGGCTGAACAACCTGCACAGACCTTTGGTAATATTGTTTTCATATCGAGACCGGCAGTCACATGTCCCGGTAGACCACTTAGCGACCTTGTCGGGCCGTTGCCTCGTGCCTAGGAGAGATCTGGCGTTTCTGGTAAGGCCTCTTGGGTCACGGTCGCATGTCGCATATAGAAGTCTCCATTTATGCGAGAGTCGCGTGGGAAAAAACCCCTGATTACACTCTCATGCACGTCGCCATAAACGGATGCCACAGAATCGAGATTGGATCATGAAACATCCGAGAGCGATTCGTCGAGCTTTCTCAAAATAGCATGATTGGTGGATTTCACATGTTTCGTGAGTCAATAGCAAAAGCATTGATCGAGGCACAACTTGCCCAGATTACTAGTGTCACGCTAGATTGCTTAGTCAGCCTGTCAGGGATTGAGCGCAGGCAACTTGGAACAAATCCGACAACAAACATGCTTTTTTGACGTTACAACGGCTCGTGTCTTCACACTTCCTTCGTTCAGCATTCATCATTCACTTGTCCTCGCTTTCATCGCTTGATTTAGAATTACGTGGGCTTCTCCGCAGCCGCAAGCCTCCCCCACGCTTATAGGAACATCAACAAACCTTTTTCGAGGGCTCAAGGGGCAAACAACAAGAAGCCATGGGTTTTGGGGACTTTGAGACGATATGTCGGAAAAGCGCGTTGCCAGTATGCTCCATAGTGGGCCCCCAATCGCCCATCTCTGGGAGTCCAGCAGGTATTCAGGCAAACTGCTACGCTCGAAGCGTTGAGCTCGCAAACACGATCATTTTCGAAGCTGCAACCGACTTCATGCACATCCTAGCCCTGGGTATGGCGGCTATCATGGTGTTGCATGTGCGCTCCAAGTTTACAGCCGTTGGTACGCTACACCTCTTTTGCTTCAATGTTTTATGTTCCCTGTACTGACATTCAATGTTCTAAAAATAGGTCGCAAAGAGATCACGACATTCTTTTATATCTACATGGCACTCACTATGACCTCACTCGTGCTGGACTCTGGAGTTATACCCTCCCAATCAGGCGCCTTCCCGTACTTTGTCGCAGTGCAGAACGGTTTCACCTCTGCCCTGTGCACTTGCCTCCTAGTGAATGGCTTCGTGGGGTTTCAACTATACGAAGATGGGACTAGGCAGTCTGTCTGGCTACTTCGCGGCTCGTCTATAGGCATGTTCCTGATATCGGGCGCAGTGTCTATCTTCACATTCAAGGGGAAAGCCGGCTTAGGCCCAACAAATACTGTGGGCCTATTCGTCGTGCTGTACCTCCTCAACGGGATCTGCTTGTTCATTTATCTGGTTATGCAGATCATACTCGTGGTGAACACACTCCAAGATCGATGGCCGCTCGGGGACATCTCCTTTGGCGTTTTCTTCTTTGTCATTGGCCAAGTGATCCTATACGTCTTCAGTGATACGATCTGCAACGGTGTACAGCACTACCTTGATGGGCTGTTCTTCGCTACTATCTGCAATCTCTTAGCAGTCATGATGGTTTACAAGGTGAGTCTACACTGACTTAAAGGTGGTCAGCGCCATCGCTTACATACTGTGTAGTACTGGGACTCAATCACAAAAGAAGATCTCGAATTCAGCGTAGGGACGAAGCAAGGGAATTGGGAAGTGAAGGAACTTCTCCCAGAAGAAGATCGACGAGGTACAATATATCACGACGGGGACTCGGAATATGCGAGCAGCATGAACCGTCTGGCCACACCGCGTGATTCGCACTTTGGCGGCTACAATTGAAATTTGCGTCCTATTGAAAGTTTGGCATAGCGACTGGATAAAACATGGGTACCGGTGGATGTTGTTGGCGTCTTGTGGAGGAGTTTTGGGATGGATTTCATTGGAGGCAAATCGGCGTTCTTCTCAGCATAACGAGCCCAAAATGTCGAAATGTATAGAAAGCGTTGTGTAATGCATCCCACGATTTCCGTAGCGTCCAACTCCAGACTTGCCAGATATCTCCACGTTCGCGTCACTCCCACATGTGCAGGACTCCATTCCCAACTCACACCACAACATATCTTTCATGCCTAGCTCAATATCGACCTTGGCAGCCTTATCTCCGCTTGACATCTCGGTTTGCAGCATGCTACAAAACCCGTAGGTAACCGAACCGCGAACACCCATTTCAACCCAGCTATGGCGACTACTACCAACTACGGAGATCTAAACTCTGCAACTGCTCTTCCCGGTACACAAAGCGGAAACAGCTCTGCAGGACCTCAGCACAAACGTACCTATCAGGCTTGTGTATGTCTAGCTCCCATGGCAGTCTTTTGTGACACCCTATACCTGCTAAAGCAGTCTGCGCCAGATACCCTGCCGAAAGAGAAAGGTTCGATGCGATCTAGGACCAGTCGATAATCCTCACGAGCCTCCCTGTGTCCGATGCCGTCGCGAGAGCAAGGACTGCTACTTCAGTGCAACACGAAGAAAGCGCAAGGCCGATGGTGGGGAAGATGACCTCGAGGACGATGCCTCCCTTGCGAATGACGAATACGCTGCCCGCAATGGCAGAAAAAAGAGCGTCAAGACGAGCGGTTCTCTGCATGGCCATGGACACCAGCCGTCGCCGGGGTCTCTATCTGCAACATCGCCGTTGGACGGATATAGTATGACAGGCGAGGGGCACTATCAGCAGTCAGTGCCGTACTCAACAGATGCTACAGCTAGGAGACCAGAAGAAGACCCAGATCAGGAGGTCACAAATGACGCTGCCGCTGCTCTGTTCCAGACTCCAATCAACATCCCTGGAGATGCCCTGCACTTGCTTCTCAAAGCCTCTAAAGAAAACGAACACTTTCAGCGCCGAGATACTGAAAGCTTAGGAAGGCGCTCGGAGAGTCAGTCCACGCTTCAAGCTACATCTGCGCCCGCCGACTACAAATCCCCACCACCGCCTCGTGGCGTGAAGGAGTCGAGAGGACAGAATTACCTAGCGAATATAGACCCTGCCATATCAGGGAAGAATCCCAATCAGGGCAAATTGTCCCCTCGAATCTTATCCACCGACACGATCAGGCTTTGGTCGAGGCTGAGATTCGTTCGTGCCGGATGGTTCACAGCGAGAGAAGCCGTGGAATACTTGGACTAGTACGTATCTACCTTGACCAAGGCTGACACATGGCTTCACTAATGACCATGAAGCTTCTACGACTTCATAAATCCACTCACGCCTATCAGTCTTCCACCTTTCCGGAGCGATACGGCCCACTCGGAGCTATTACACGATGAACCAATGCTAACAGTAACATTGCTGACGATCGCTTCTCGGTACATGAAGCTCGAGGGTCCTGGAAGCGCAACGCGTTCTTTCATGGTGCATGAGAGATTGTGGACCTATTTACAGAACACTATCACTCGTATGTTTTGGGGCCAAGAGCAGTTTGGAGGTGGTTTCTGCGGGGCTGGAGCTCAAAGGCGAGGCCAGATGAGTGGCGGAAGAGGAAGCCTGCGTTCTTTGGGTACTATCGAAAGGTATAGAAGTAAGACCATTTCAATGATATCAAGACTGACTGCGGCCTCAGTCTGTTGCTGTTGAACGAGTTTCACCCTCGATCTATGCACTTCCCACCCAGGGATGACGAAGATGATATCCTGACGGCAGTAGACGAAGACGTTTACAATCGCCCCTCTGATAGTGACAGACCCACCAATGGAGACTCTACTCTCGCTGGTAGCTGGAGCGAGCCAGCTCTGCGATCTGACCGGATGTGCTGGAGCCTGATCGGGACATCACTGGTCCTCGCGTACGAAACTGGCGTATTTGGCAGGTACTCGGACGGTATACAAATCCAAGATGCAAGGATAAAGAGGCAGAGCCTATCCGTTGCGGAACGTCAGCGGATCGATCGAATCGAGCGGCTACTTTACATCTTTCATCTCCAATGCAGTGGTCGATTCGGGCTTCCAATAATGTATGCCGATCAGGTCAACCGTTTCAGCCTTGCAGACGTTAAACAAGACTTTCCTTCAGGTACGAAGTTCATTTTAATTAGATTTATTGGTTGTGCTGACGAGCTATCAGTCGAGGCTGGGCTCCCGGATCCTGTTGACAAAACCCAGCAATGCTGGGTAGACCTGATGACCATCATGAAAGCCACCAATGAAACGCTGTTCTCGTCCAAAGACCAGACTGCGAAGTTGGTCCAGAACGGAGACTACATGAGGCACCTTCAGACACTCCAGCCTCTGCTTCGTTCATGGTATGAAAGATTCGGAGGCATCAAAGGTAGAGTTGATCCTCTAGCCATACGAGATGTGTGACTAACAGAAACAAAGTTTCGAAGTATCCCAGAGTAATCCTCTCAATTGAGTATCACTATATCAGTAAGCTTTGGCGCTCAAGATGTCTAGTCCACACTGACCAATTTGTTCGCAGACCTCTATATCAACGCCTTAGCACTCCAGGCTGTGCTTGAGCAATGGACGTCCAAAACCAATGCAAAACCTGCACACGACAGTCCAGCCTCCCCAGCATCATCCATCTCGTCGTCATTCTCCACTTGTTACGGCAAGAATGAGCCATACATCAAAGAGGTCATTGACTCGTCTCGCACAGTTCTGAGGCATGTGGTAGAGGACCTTCTCCCGAACGACTATCTCAAACATGCCCCGGTGCGAACTTTCTTTAGGATCGTTTCTGCTACTATGTTCCTGCTGAAGGTACAGAGAATCTTTTAGGACGTGATTAGAACGTCAAGCTGACAACACCACAGACGTTTTCCCTCGGCGGTAAAGCAAATGAAGTTCAAATCTCACTTCATCTGTTAAGCGCCACCGCGAAGGCTTTGCGCACCAGCTACGTCGACGACGTCCATCTCTGCCTCCGCATCGCGGACCTCCTCGATGGGCTCCTATCCAGCATCAAGCCCAGATTCGTCAGACTACCCCCACGGCCCCTCTCATCTCCTGAGCTTGCCCGTCGAAAAACCAGCTACATGGACAACACCCAAAGCAACCAGACTTTCGACCCCTCTAACCAATTCAACAACTACTGGTCAAACCTCGGCTGCCCAGACAACGGCCAAAACCCCCTAGCAGGCCTGCCGCGCGGCTACAACAACCCTCACGACAGCAACATCAGCATCATCCCACCCATTGGCAATAACTACCTCCACTCCAACCCCAACAATAATTACCCTTTCGCCAACCCCCATTCCAGCACTTACAGTACCAACCAGCAACCAAATTCGTACAGCATGGCAGGCAACAACTCCGATTTCTCCATTCCAACAGAAGATGATTGGCTTACGCTGAACGTGAATCCGCTGCTTAGCGGCGACGGGGGTGATGGTATGTCGGGTGCTGAGGGACAGTGGTTGAGTGCTTTTGGGCCAGAGATGCATGATAATTTGGAGGTGCTGGGGAAGTTGACGGGAGAGCAGAGGTATGGGAATAATGGGGGGATGGGTGGATATTGATTTATACAAGGCTTGGGCGAACGAGTGAATGTACATGCATCTGATGACGTGATGAGGTATGCGGAACGATTTTGGTACTTGTTGTGCTTGCGATGACGTTAATGAGGTGCTTTGGCAGGGATACCACTTTGTAAGTAGAGTGCTTGCGTAGCTTTTGGATGTCAAACTTGCAGAACTCAGTCATGCTCGAATTCGATCAAAAGCTGCCTATTCATTCAATGAAGTTGGGACGATTCTCTGTCCATGTTCGTATCAAGAAAGGCATCGGTCACCGATACTATCATGTTCATTGCGTTGAAACAGTCCGGGAACCTTACCAAAAGCCACTTTGTCCGCTTAACATCCGCATATGGGTATGAAATCGGGGGTGCCGTCCGCTTCTCATTCAAGCCGAATCGGTACTGTCATGAGGTACTTTTGGTGCATTCAGCGTATTGAAAGTCTGAGCTTTGAGTTGGTCTCTTCTTTGGAGACAGACTCCAGCGAGTGGCGACGTTCGCGGTCTTATGTATTCGAACTGGGGTTTTGGAAAGTTAGCTGATTGAGCTCGCTGCTTGCTTGCTTGCTTGCTTGCTCGTCGTCTTGTGTATCTTGAGTCAAAGGTCCTCCTTTAATAGGTACACCTCGATTCATTGTAGGGCTCTTATTTCTAATAGTTGCCCCATGAGACTGTTTGCATCTTCGATTAAACACGGTGACATTACTTTAGTGTAGAAGCTACGTTCTCGATTCTGGTAGCATCTGGAACCACCTTATAGTCTAGTCTTCGTTGTGGACCGCTGCGGGTTCTTGATTCCCGTCCTCTGACGAGAAGTCACTTTCAAACTCCTCATCCTAAATATTACCCTGATTTCTCTCGCCCAGTATATAGCCATTGTTGACATCGATCTTCCCTGTCCGTATGTTAATCTTCTCCCCACAACCATCAAAATTTCTACTATATTTCTCGAATATTGACTCGAAGGCCGGGTTCAAAGCGGAGGTTGTATTCTTTTCCTTCTTCCATCGCAAGAGAGTAGAGGGGGGCGGTTATGGCGAAGAGGATCGCGGAAGGTTTGACTTGGAGCAGGTATCCTTTCGAAATCAGTACTCCAGATAGATTTTCGATAACCGCTCGTTTATTGGTTGGACGCGGAGCAGGTAATATTCGAAACCAACACTCCAGATGTAATTCCAGTAATGACTCGTTGGTGATTTACGAAACGCCCAAGACTGTGGGCGTTTCTGAATGAGAACGTCGTGGTAGCTTCTTTCGATCTCAGGCTTGGTCTAAAAGGCATTTTCACTACACTTGTCCAGTATCAAATGTCACAAATACGGGCAATTGGGTCAAAGCCATACCGGGGCTTGTCAAACGCAACAGCGTGCTCAGGTTTGTATGCATTCTAAAGCTTGCAATACCACCGCAAGCTCAGATCAAAATCTTCGTCGACGAAAGAAGAATTGTGTGGAGTAGACACCCATCCCATTCCTACTATGCCTGAATGAAAGTAACCGCCTTGCACCATACGCACCTTCCTTTTCTCCCAACGCCATGCATACATACATCTTCCTGCCTCAATCAAATCCGTTCAGACCATCATCCCTTCCTCGTAACCACCCGCCACCCCCGGCGCCGGTCCCTCCAAATCCACATCCTCCACCATCCCCCTTCCCTCCTGGCTCTCCCTCACTAGATTCCCAAAGTATTTCCTCGCGACCTCACTCTCCCTCTTAATCCGCACTGTGTCCTCTCTCTGCTCCCCAAGCTTGCGTACAGACTGTTGGAGCCCGGTGCGCAGGCTTTCGGCGGGGTAGCGCAGGATTTTCCTCGTTTCTGATGATATGCGGACGCTGTTGTTGTGGGTATAGTCGAGGGCGGCGAGGGTGCTGGAGATGCGGCGGGAGAGACGGGGGGGAAGAGTGTTGGGAATAGTGTGGAGGGCGTACGTTGTTGCTAGGATTACTACAGTAGCTGTCAGCATGGCCAAACCGAGGGATAATGCATCAGTCTGAATATGTACCTGTGGCGATGATGCCTGGCACGATCAGTCTCCGTAGATTCTGGGTGCCCATCACTCTTGCGGCACCCAGTACTCCATCGACGTAGCCAAAGCCTCCCACCATACGGCCACCGACTACGCTTGCAACGGTCAAGGCCATGCCTGTGCCTGCGACTTTCTCTTGTCGTTCCCAGAGTCCGCCGAGGTCGAAAAAGTCGCCGATTTCGATATCGAAGTCCACTTGCCTGGCAAGCAGATCCCGTCTTTTTGTAAACATTCTGTCTGAATTGAAATTCAAGTCGTTGTACTCGTCACCCAGGTGCAAGGCGCCCAGGTATTTGATAGTATTGACGCTGCTGATCGTTCTTGATTTAGCCTTGTCTTCGCAGATCGCAACCGCATGTGAGATCTGGTCGAGCATAGCAGCCTTGATATCTTCAGCGTACTGGAAGGCGCTCATCAGGCCAGGATATGGTACGCCAAGGTCAAGCTCTGCGACCTGAGAGATGGCATTGCTGAGGATAGTTCGGGTATTTCGGTAGATATCTGAGCAAGTGTCTTCGATTTCCTTGTCGACATCATCGCTGACCTCTGAGCTGGCTTTCTTCGATTTTTCAAGTTCGGGCTCGATCTCTTCAAGTGCTTTCGACACTCGATCGAGTTCCATTTGGGCTACATCGCGGTTGACGGCAGCCAGTAGGTTCAGATCCGAGAGTACGTTAAGGAGGTATGTTTTAGCTGGAGCCAGCTTGGATCGAGCACGCTTTTCGAGAACAAACCGCCGAAGAGAGGTCTCGAGGTGCTCAAAGTCTTGCAGCTTCTCCTTGTCCTTGCCTTTACCTTTTCCTGGGGGTGATCCGGGCTCGCCGTGCTTTCCGAGTGGCTCATCCTCGTCGTCTGGGGTAGGGAAATCATTTGAAGGTCCAGAGCTGCTTCCACTACCTCCACCTCCACCACCGTCACCACCGGGCCCATTGCTTATTGCAGGAGCAACGGATATGGCATTGCTTGATACGAAGTGCACCAACTCAGAAGACTCCTTGAAGGTGTGTGGACTTAACTTTGCTACTTGTTCAAGAATACGTTGCTCACACCTCTTCTTATCGCGAACATTGTCGAAACCATTTACCACAATGAAGATGTAGGCTTTTTCTTGAGCCGCATTCCATATGAATTCTCTGGCCGAGAGTGTGAAGTGGTTGTTGGCCGAGACAACGAAGACTACAACATCGATCTCTTCCTGCCTAGCGAATACGGCTGTAGTTTTCAGAGAATCCAAATTAAGGCCTGGCGCATCTATTATCGATATGTCTACAACCCCATTGTTGAGCAGTGACTCGTCGATCGTCCGTACATCTTTGACGTAGACCTTGCACTGGGTGTATGTTTGACTGTCTGACACAACTTTCTCCAGGTCCTGCAGCTGGAAAACATCGTAGGTACTCTCGTCATTGCGGTCATACGTCATGTCCTTGTGTACCGCATGCGCTTCCTCTAAGTTTCCATTCTCTTTAGCATCTAAGACCTCGCAGAAAATACTCGTGCAGGGTTGCTCGTCTTCCGGCAGAATCTTTCTCCTCAGCAGTGCATTACAGAAAGTGGATTTTCCAGCATTTAGATCTCCTGTGACCAGTACTTTGCTAGACGTATCCTCTATCCGGTCCCGTAGCAGTAGTAAATGTCGTATACTCTGGTTGATCTTGCCGTCCAGTAGCGCCGCTATTGAGTCCTTCTGCATTGAGTGTACGATTTCAGCCTGCGTAAGTCCTTGGACGTTCATGTTCAATTTCAATACCGAGAACTCCTGCGCGGACTGCGTGGTGATAAGTCTCTCCGGCTCTTGTGGTTTTCTGTTCTGTGCGGATACGCTTGATTCAGCTGTCGAAGCTTCACCGAGAGATGTAGCGGCCCTGCGCGGCGCGCCGGGTCGTAGAGGGACATTGTCAACCTGGCGGTGAAGGTCGCCAGCAGCGGTTGATTGAGTATGTGCGAACCCAGGTCGAGGATCCGGTTTTGGATTCTGAGGTTCCCGCACGGAAGGGTATTGTGCTGGCCACCTTGAGTTCATGTGTTGCAATCCTTTCAAATGGTCAATAGTTCGCGTGATCCAGCGGCCAAGCGCAGTGCGGTTGTGGTTAAAGTATAATTGAGAAACATGGCCGGCCAGTACCCTCCTTTCATTCTCTGCGGCAGGGTTGGTCTCGCCTGGCAGTGTAGGAGTATGAGCTGGTGTGGGTAGGTCTCTCGTCAGTCCTGGGTGCCACCCTTTGCTACTGCCATCATTACTGTAGCTTTCGTCGCCAATACTACCTCCGTAGCCTGAGTCATTGTCGAGGGTAGACATCAATGCTGCTGCGCTGGCTGAGGTCGACCCTGATCCCACGGTCATGTAATGCGGCGGTCGTCGGCTTGGAGGATGGGATCCAGAGCGACTGGAGGAAGGGCCGGCGGAGCCATCTCCAGGATGATAGTCCTCACTCATGGCCTGAATAAGAAGTAGGAAGTGAGAAACTGTTGAAGCCGAAGGTATTCCGTAGGTGCGTGGAGAGACTGTTTCATTGTTGTTGCAAAAATCGCCATCCCAATGTCTTGGCATTCGCTAGCCCGGCGGAGAGCGTCATCCCGCGGTCGAATAAGAGCTTCAAAAGCTTCACAAGGCATCCATATTAAACCACAGTCTTAGAACTTTGCGAGCTTCAATTCCTCTTGTACGACTTGCGACACGCGTATCCGCCTCCTTTGGCCCTCATCTCCCATAATCATTCACAATGAATGTAGGCAAGCCCTACAAATTGCCCCACTTCCGATACCGCGCTCACAGCTATCCCTTCTTCAGATAGTCGAGTGGGCCTTCGGGAAGCGCATGACGCCGCAAGAGCGATTACGAAAACATCAAAGGGCGCTCGAGAAAACTCAGAGAGAATTAGATCGTGAGCGAGTGAAGCTGGAGAATCAGGAAAAGAAGCTCGTGCAAGACATAAAGAAGAGCGCAAAGAATGGCCAGATGGGAGCGTGTAAAATCCAGGCGAAGGACTTGGTCAGAACGAGGAGGTGAGGCAGCTTTGTTCTCGTTGCTACATCTCTACCGGAAGTAGTCTGCTGACGATCATCATTTGATGCGCAGATACATACAGAAATTCTACTCGATGCGGACCCAATTACAAGCTATCTCCCTGCGAATACAGACAGTCAGATCGAATGAACAGATGATGCAGTCTATGAAAGGGGCGACGTCTTTGCTAGGCAGTATGAACAGACAGATGAACCTACCGGCTCTGCAACGGATAGCTATGGAGTTCGAGAAAGAGAACGATATAATGGACCAACGGCAAGAGATGATGGATGATGCTATCGATGATGTTACGGGACTAGAGGACGAAGAGGAAGGGGAGGAAGTGGTGAAGGAGGTGCTGGATGAGATTGGAGTGGATCTGGGGCAGGCGGTATGTCTATATCCTCTTAGGCCTCGTGGAGAGGTGGCTTTGCTCTGTTCTCCGACGGGGATCGTTGCTGACCTAGCTGCTCTTACAGATGGGCCAAACACCCTCAGACCTACAGAAGAGCGCAGTCGCAGACGGCCGCGTCGCAGAGGCTATAGGCGGAGAAGGGCCACCAGGGGGAGGTGGTGCAGCAGATGACGATCTGCAAGCTCGACTGGACAGCTTACGGCGATAGCGTTGTTACACGGTCACGTTAGATGTATGGATGTTTTTATGGTTACGAGCAGGGCCTCTCTCCCAGCAAATGGTGTTGTGGCATGCAGAGCATGATATCTGCCAGCGCACGTAGCAGACTAGATTGGTGTGTAGGATCAGCAGAGGACGGATGAGGCAATGCGAACACTGTCCCGGCTCAATCTGAACGCCAGGTTAGGTGTTCAAAAGAAGGGAGTGGCGAGTCCCAGCTTCAGAAGGATTAATATGTGCTCAAAGTAGGATTTCGAGCCCAACAACTCGGCTCTAAACGTCGAGGAAATAGCCTCTTCAGAGCAGGTGGTAGACTACGAGGCCGCTGGGACTCTCTATGGATGGAGCAATTGAGCCGCTAAACTTGATGTTTGAAGCATCACATGCAGCCTTGATTATTGGTAGTGCAAGATCAGCAATGGCAGTCATTGCCTGTTTACCAACCCATATCGAAGTGAATGATCAAGCAGATAGTGACCAAGATCCAGTCCGAGCCCCAGGCTTCACTCATGACTTTCATTACCGCTGTCTTCCTCGAGTAAAACAGCTTTCACCCCTCCCTTTCCCCTTCTCCCCTCTTTCAAATTCCCAATCCCCACTTCTGTTGCAGAACCGCCAAGCTCATTTTATCACTCACCTCAAATTGAATACCTAAATCTTACACATCTCACACCGAAACCCTACACTGCTTCAAAAAGCAAAGGCAAACCTCTCACAGTACTTTCAAACACAACCACACCACGATGTCAGAAATGAAAGACTGCGCTTCACCACTCCATCCTCTTGCTGCTATAACGCATCTAAGCTCGTGGTACGATTGGGAGAGCTTTGAGCACAATTTGCAAGCAGCAACTGACCCCAAAACTCCAACTAAAAACAAGCCTTACAACAATGTCCACGTGATCATGTATTACTTCAAGGAAGAAGAGAAGAGCTGCCATGCGGAGCTGAAAAAGCTCGAAGCATTCTTCGGAGATGAGTTCAATTTCAACACAATAAAAGTAGGCATCGAAGAGGACGAGACGCAAATCAGTAAGTCACTGCTATTGGCTTGCGAGAGACACTCTTTATTTCAAGTCTACTACCCAGGATTAAGCGGAGATCTGGAATAGCATTTACAATCGATATTGAGCGCTTCAATATCACCCAATATTGTTGCATTGTAGATACTGCGATATTTTGTACATAGGGTCTGATCCCATGGCGAATCCAGCTGGACGACTGCAGATAGAATAGAGGCGTTCGAATGGCAGTTGATGATGATTTGGCGATACCTCGGAGCGCTGTCCCGTGTTGATGAGCCATATACAGTGACAAATTCTAGTGTAGTCAGTACAAGGCGCGGAGAGCAAAGTCTATCAACAGTACGTGCGCAAAACGAGCATGTTGCGAGATCAATCAGAAGATTTCAATAGCTGACACAGACAGGTCGCTATCCACGAATATAAGATCTGACCAACACGAAAAGTAGCGCATGCACAAAAATGGCGGCAGTAGCAACAATGACCAAGTGTAGAAGCGAAGCGAAAACCACAAAGCAAAGCAAAACGGTGTCGGAGCAGTATCTCGTAACAGGAAGTTGCGGTGATTTATCCCCTTCAATGGTAAGACCGAGCACGCGGCCCACGTTGCGAGGATAGGTGAAACATTGTGCGCCCTTCACTAATTTGAGGGCTGATGCGATACTCGCAAGTGATCGGTCATGGTGTTGGAGGAACGAGAGATTAGGCTGCAACTAGCTGTTCTCTTGCTTTTTGCTCCGAGCATGCAACCATCCTTGAGATGTATCACAGAGGGTAGATGCGGTCTCGCCTCGTCCAAGCGGCAAAGGCAAGACATTTGGATTATCCAGACATCTTTCCAGACGGCAGATCGTGGCTTATTGACCGACGAAAGGTGTCACAGTCCGTTCGTAGTAGAAATCAGAGGGCGGGGTGGTTGCGTGAAAAGTACCAGCTCGTTTTCGTGTCCGAAGTTGATGAAGTCAAGATCATAAAGCGCACCTCTGGTTTTTTTTCTTCTTCCACGATGACGATATCGTCTTAACGCACAAGCTGCAAGAAGCCAAAACACCGTAGTACGCTACGGTGGAACCCTGCAGCTTGCATTCGTTGATGACAGCCTGGCCAGCCACCAGCTTACGGATTGGGATGGTTGTAATTCTGCCTCAAGAAGGCGAAGCAAATCTCTGCCTGCCTGTCAGCCGATTTTCCATGTGGCGTTCCGGCTATTGGGAGGACACATGCATGCAGGCTGTAAGGACTAAGGACTTGACGTTAGGGTCAGATCCTGCAAGCCGATAGTTGACAGTGACACTTGAGTAGTGAAATATCGAAATGCAAGATATTGCCTTGTGGGTGCAGGCTTACCCCCTTGTGGAAATGATGATACACATTGGATCTCCGCCGTCTTGGTGCACCTTGCTTTGGAAGCGGCAAAGTGAGGGGCTAGGGAGGGGCAACGCCAGGAGCCGAGTTACAGGCCCACCACCTCCACAAATTTTCTACTAACTTCCCAACCCCTCAACGAGTCAGCAACTCAGCGAGTCAGCGTTAGAGCGTAACATCATAATCTCACCTCTAGTCACACCTTACCGCAAGACAGATCAAATCGAGAATAGTGGAAAGTGATGCATACTTTGGCTCTCGCCCGAACACCACCATACCCGACCACCGGCCAGACGGCGATAACTACCTATTTGTATCCCAATCACGATCAAGCTGTCTTCGCATGTGTAAGTGGAGTAATAGTCGGACCTTTTGGCGTAGCTTCTGTTGTGTAATTGCCTCGTGTGCATCATCCATCTCTCAAGCTGGTCTGGGATCATCATCCGCGCATCCAGTCTTGGAGGCCCGTTTTCGATCATCCCTGGAAATGCTGTCGTGGCCTCTACCTTGGCCTCTCGCGGAGGATCTCTAGCATGGAAATTTGTCCCGCGACCCAGAATCGGTTTCTGATTGGGGCCTTGGAGCTTGATGTACGGGCGTCTACTGCTTGCACTTGCAAGGCCACTGCCGCTGAGACGTCCCAAAGTTTGAAAGTTTCCTTGCTCTTCCGATTCGTCTTGCTGCAGGTGGAGTATGACCATCGTCGGCTGAATCGAGTCGATTGGCATTCTTGTTTCGTCGGTACAACACATCAAGAATGGAACATCACGGCCAGGCATGTTCGCACCAAGCGACACGCCTCGTTGAAGGAATGCATGGCCAGTCAGCAACATGACAACACCATACCAGGCACCCCAGGTGTCTAATTGCTCTTGCTGACTGCAGTCAATTCGGATTGCCAACATCCTAGCGCAGGGATCCACTATCGCTCATACCTCATGCTGCGCCAGGCAGGATTGCGAATACAGAACGCTAGAGTATCATTGTAGGGTTCGCAAACATAGCTCGTGCATACGAGGATGATAGAAGTAAGAAAAGGCTGATTGTGCCGAACAAGCACCGCTCATCTGACACGTCCAAGCCCGCGCAACCATGATGAGGTGGTCTTTTCGGTAGCAATCCTATGAACGACGCCAACCAACCAAAGCGGCAATTAGACAATTGATCTGAGACTTGTTGACCGCCACCGGCATGGTAGTTCAGGAGGTGAGGTAGCTTTCAAGGTAGCAGTAGTTGCACGACGGCACCATGATCTATCTCGGAACGACTTTTCGCGGTAGCGGGATATCTCGATGGCCAAAAGCCTAGGCAAAGGAATGGCCCCGAGTGCCCAGCCTGGTCGCCGAAGAAGGTTAGTTCTACAAGGATTATTCTTGACGTGTGATTCGCCGCTCACAATCAAAATCTTAGAAGTACCTCTGTACTCGTACCGCAAAGCTTGCTAACGAGTGCTACTACTGATAGCCAAGCCACTCCAATTCCTTTTCCTTTTCCCAAATTACATCAGCAGATGTTTCCGGCAATCAACGATCTGGATCCTTTCATCGTCGCCTTGCAGCTTGGTATCCCCCCTCTTCGGCTTATCCCCTACATGAAGCAATTGAGCACATCTTGGATGCCTATCGTCAATCGTTTGGGCGCTATTATCTAATTAACGAGGATCATTACAGCTCCCAACTTCCCGTACTCGCCGTACAAGGGAATTCAGAGCAAATAAGCCGTGATCCAGCTAGTCGGTCTCGTTCCTTCACTTTAGAACTATGCCTCGGAACGAATTTACCTCAGTCTGACACAACAGCGCCTCGCATGAACGACCCCAACAGCTCAGGCGACTTTTCCGCAACCCATCACACTTTCCACCCCCACCTCTTTTCTTAGGTCCTTTGTTGCTTCTCGGGTAGGACTGAAATATCACCAATCATCTTCAAGCTGCTGGCTTTTAGATTCACCTGCTTATTTTTGAGCGGCTAGCCACCTTTCCTAATGTAGTCTACTCCACCCATCCCTTTTGCGGCCAGAGTGACGACTCCGCTTAGCTGCTAGCATCATGCTGCGTAACAAAAGCCAACAAGGCTCTAAACTCCCTGATTCATCCTGCCTACCTCCGTACTACTTACTAGACACAACTATACAAGGGCCCGTTATACACTGCGTGTCGATTGCCTGTGCACACGCGGCACACCGCGTTCAGTACGCAGGCTCGTGTTATTGGATCTGGTACATAGCTCGGTCTTCCTTGCTACGATTGTGCATAATCCACTCTCGCACACTAATCCTAGCATCCCATCAAACCAGCCTTTTGGTGGAACCAGTCTAAAAGGATGGGAGACTATTGATTGATACCAAGCGAAGAAAGCTCGAGCTCACCTTACTACACGGAGTACGGCAACACACTTACTTTCATGAAACCCTCACCATTTCTGCCTTTGCCATCCGCCCCAAAACACACACGAAAGGGATCCGCGATCTTCCTCTTGGGGTAATGCACTGGCATTGGCCTGCTTCTTTCTCTTGTACCGGATGACTGCAACAGATCCGTTCATTCCCTCGGTTATTCTGATCCATCAATAACTAGTCCTCTCTCCTTTCTCTCTCTCATTCTCCTTCTACGTCGCACTCCACCCGGGATATGCATTTTCATTAATCCTTCCAGGACCAAGTGCCCCTACTAGGTCACTTTGATAATTTACATGGGTCCTCCTCCATACCTCACTAGCCTCCATTCTGGTCAAGTGTGGACATCAACAAACCTCAAGCCCTCTCATCTTCATTGACTTATCATCAATGGGGTTGCTGGCTGCCCAGCCTTCGACTGATTATCTCCTTATTTGTCTCATTGACGTCGTTCCTTTCGTCATTGCAAAGGTCGTCAACTACACAGTGGTGGACAGGTGAAGAAAGCTACAGTCAGAAGATACGATTCACGAAGCATCTATGACACTCTAACCTTGAGCCGATCGAGAGCAGGCACGACCCTCTAAGCCAATCACCCAACATCCACTTCACCACCCTGAGGTCGTACTTTCCGTCTACTTTACAGCTCCAATGATTCACGTCCAGCTTGCTCCCTCGATGCCTTCTACGCTGGTGTCTGATTACCACTTCAACGGTGGCCTCCCTCCTATCCACCAAGGACGAAACATTGCCCGGGAATGGGAAAATACATCCGTGCCGAGAGGGGAACACAATCATACACCACCAATTGGGCACATCCCAAGACCTGGTGACGGCTACGAGCATCGTAATAACGGCCTTCCATCACCTCCACCAAGCCATCCACCAAGAATGGGCAGCGGGGATGGCAACCCAATACTCGCAGCAAACATAGGAGGGCAGCAGTATAGACGTGTCCCGGTCGTTGCCTCAAATGCTCCTCCTTATCAGACACAGCAACCAACAGTCGACAATTCAAGAACCGTGAATACTCGCCAGCCCTTTTACAATACCTACTACTCCGCAAATCGACCTCAAAGCCCGGTCCTGCCTAAGGAGGATAATGCCGCACAGAACAAGCAGACAGCCCGTAGACGAGCCTTGAGCGATGGGAATTCAATTGCCTCCCACCTGCAGATTCCAGCTTCCGTAAATGACAGCAAGGGAAGCCTGCCCGAATTCGCAGCTCAAGTGAGAATTTTCGCTCATATTTGACTGGGTCGCTCCTAACAACTTTTAGATAACTTGCTTCTTCTGGTTCGAGTCCTCTTTCACCATTCACCTTGTGGAAGATGCACCAAACCCATTGACGCCAACAGCACCGCTTGGGCCCGAGGCGATGCCTACCACAGGTTTTCGAAAATGGGTGACTACCATTCTATCTATGACACAGGTCACTCAAAATGTCATTCTTCTGGCTCTAATGTTCATCTACCGGCTCAAAAAGCTCAATCCTCAAGTCAAGGGCAAGGTGGGAAGCGAATTCCGGCTTCTCACCGTGGCGCTGATGCTAGGCAATAAATGTATGTACTTCAGATGAGGAAGCAACGTTCTTTGGCAAAAGCTAACATTTATTAGTCCTGGACGACAATACTTATACCAACAAAACCTGGGCCGAAGTTTCAGGAATCTCTGTTCAGGAAATCCACGTCATGGAGGTCGAATTCTTGAGCAACATGAGGTATACACTCTTCGCCTCTGAAGAACAGTGGAACGCATGGCACATCAAGCTGGCCAAGTTCTCGGACTATTACGACAAGGCAACTCGAGTCCAGAGCGGGTTGCGCAACTTATCGCTGCCTTCGCCTTTTCCTAATGTACCACCGCATCTTCCATCTCCTCCAGTCTCGCTGAACACTTCGCCTGCTTTATTGTCACAAACTTCAGTATTGCCTCATCCACTTTCCACGACGACCTATCTTAATCAGTCAATGTCATCGCCAGTCACGCCGATGCCAGACAACGATTACAGGCCATTCCCACGAAAACGGAGTCTCGATGATCATACTTCAGAACCACCATCAAAGAGACTGTCCTCCATGGGACCCTCCGCGGCTTCGAGCACAACCTTGACACCATCTACACTCAAGAGCAATACACCGCCTGTGCCCAGACTGCCTATGCCAAACCTCTCAGTAGCTATTGGCCATGCGAACAACGGCTATGGTCCATCTTCTGGGCAGTTTCCAATGCCTTCTGGACGAGCCATGTCTACAGTTTTCCTAGGGGCGAATAGAGGCCCTCAATTACCATCTATACAACCATCGAACTACCACGGTCATCCAGGAAGCTCGAAGGGCCCAGCGCCTCTGAGTTTGAATGAGCAACCGAATAGGCCTCTCCCATACCAAAATGGCGCGGCAACACCCTCACCAACCTCTTACTATTTCCCTCAAAATTCCCACACTCCAAATAGCCTCTCACCTTCAGGATTTCCAGCGCCAAGAAATTCGCCATACAAACCCGTTCGAGGCGTAAACACCCTCCTTGTACCACCACCATCAGCATCAATGCATAATCCCCAAAATCTCTCCTATGACCAAATGTACTACCAGCCATTGGGCCAACCAAAGAGCGAGCGCAGGACTGGAGTATTGCCCTATCTGCCTTTCAACACGTGGTCGCATTCCCAGGGTCACCAGCCGCAACATCCCTCTTTCTCTACTGCCTAGAAAAGACGTCAATGTTTCGATTTTTGCTTTTTTATTCTTGGCCGGCGGGACCCTATCATTCTAGAACATTACGATCTTGCATCATATCACGACCTGTATCATTCTCGTTGCATAGCGTGGCGCTATACCATCGCGCGCTATTTCGGCATATCGTAGCATAGCATCGAGCATGTAGCTCTGCACCGGCGTTTGCTGGAGGCTCTGGCTTGAGCTTGAGATCGTGATATCCTTGCTACATTGTACATAAAGACAATATTTGACTCAGATTCTCTGGTGGATGGAAGCTCGCGGAGCTGGCCTTCTACACTTCGAATTCTTTGATACTTTTGATCGTACGGTTTACTTTGAGATTCATGGGTTTGGCTTCCTTCGCTTCGACCTACTTGCCTACTTTGATCCTATGAATTACGTTGAGAATACTTAACTCACATGCAGTAAAGGGACTTCACGCACACAGCCTCCTCTGACCTTTATAACTGCTCACGGAACCAGCCTGGCCCGCTTCTATTACCTGACATGTTAATTGATATTACTTGACGTTGAATTTGAGTTCTTGTGGAATGTCTATATACGCCGTCTACTGGCTTTTGCGGAAGCCTGGCCGTACACATACACAGGTCCAAGACGGGTATTTGGATTCATGTGTGACTTTTTGACCGCGTGGTGGAGACTGGGGATGGGTTTGGCATATGGGGCTTTTCAAGCTTTGTGAAAATTATGGGGATCGCTACCAATCATCTGCTCACGCAATGATTCAATGGGGATATTGACCTTGCCTGTGGATCCCGTTGAGTACGTTAAGCTCCCGGGCTCTTGCGTCGAGGCTGTCGGGGCTTTTCTTGTATAAAGGCTAGTTTCTATTTGGAGCAAGAGTGTTCTTACCCTTGGCGTTGACAAAGGCTTGAGATGTATTAAGTTACCAAGCTTTTACAGCCTTGTTCTGTGCGGCCTCGTCGCAAATTTTCGTACAGAGACAATGCCTTGACGCGTATGAGCTGTAGGACCACACGATGCCTTCCACGGCCATTTGATTATCGATATCATGATATGTACCACTAGGATAGAATTAACCTCTCCGGGACCGGTCATATCAAGCCCCTGTTTATCAGATCCATATATGCCATGTGGACACTCCACTCTGAAGGAACTTTGCGGAAGGCCTTCGCTAAGATCCGCACTCCTGTTGCGTGTATTCTGAAGCAACTTCCGTGGATATAATAGGCTTCTGTCATGAAAGCCACATATGCGGACGTGGAAACTCAGCATTCGAAGTTTCTTGCAGGCGGTCACCAACGGAATCTATAGGACGTCCACGCGTCGTTGTGGTCGATTACATTTGTGGCTACAGCTGACCTACCTTATGTTTTCAAATTTCGAAGCCCTCTCAAACCCTGTCAAGCCATCATGCCAGATTCCTCCAGCAACGGGTCGAGTGACCCATCTTTGGTCCATATGAAGCAAATCATCTTCTTTGTATTTGCAATTAGTGCTTTGCCCAAGCAGGCTTCATAGCCAAAGTAATTGCCAATACTCACTCTCCAGCCTTTGTGTCTGGAGGATGTAGCCAATCAGGGCAAACGGCGCTAGCATGTGACGCAGCATCTGCATCTCGACCTCGAAGTTGCCGAGAGACAGCTTCGCTTCAACAATGCGGGTATATACTTCCTCACAGGATGCACAAGACTCTGCTGCTGTGTTTTATACATGGCTTCAAGGTATGCTGACATCCTCTTCCAACGCCGCTGTTAGGTGTGAAGCTCACCTCGCTATGCTGCGGTCTTTGGGGATCTTGTCCTCATTCTGCTCCGCCCTTTACCCTCCTCTACTCCCGAGACTCTCGGTCTCATAAACTCACGCTGACCGATTGACATACAGGGCGGTGACGACACCTTTGCCGGCTTCCCAGAGCACCTCCGTGCTCTCGTCAGCCATGCTGTCCCCAATATCACAGTCAAAGCGGTGACATACCCAAAATTCGAGACCCGTGGCGACCTGAAGGATTGCGTGGGCCGTTTCAGAGAATGGCTCCAAAACAAAGTAATCGATCTCGAAGTCGCCGCCTCCACCCCCTCCCCCACCATCGATCCCTCCGTCCACACGATCCTGATCGGCCATTCGATGGGTGGTATCGTCGCTGCGGAGACGCTGCTCGCTATTACAAATGACATGCCCATACCTTCCAACAATGCCACCGATCCTCTCCCCTCGATGTCCGCCCACACCGAACCCACCACCGAGTCAAAAGCAGCCGAGACGCATGAAAGTGAAAGCCCCACCTTCATGTTCCCACACATCACCGGTATCCTTGCCTTCGACACCCCTTACCTCGGAATCTCTCCCGGTGTCGTTGCTCACGGTGCTGAACAGCACTACAAAGCAGCCACGACTGCCTACACAGGCCTGACCGAACTGGCCGGGGTATTCGGCTACGGTGGCTCAAAGCCCCAAGCACCCAAATCTCCCCAGCAGAATCAGAAACTATTGACGCAAGGTGCCGACGCTATGAGTGCGAGCATGACGGCTGCGAATGAGTCTGGTGGTGGCGGTGCTGGGGCTGGATGGCAGCGGTGGGGAAAATATGCTGTGTTTGCTGGCGCGGCGGGGGCAGTTGCTGCGGGTGGTGCAGCAGCATATTTGAAGAGAGATACTATTACTGAAGGATGGAGTTTCATAGGTTCGCATCTCGAATTCGTGGGATGTCTCGCTCGAGGCGAAGAGCTGAAGACGCGGCTTGACCGGATCGTACAACTCAACAAAGAAAGGAACATCGGATTCGCCAATCTCATCACCGTCCTCGGCAAGGCTGCCTCAGCTGTAAAGAAAGACGGCACGACTGTCGCTGGTGGATTTGTGGAAATAGGCGCTGTAGAGGGTGTAGAGCCGAACGAGCGGACTTTCTGCACTATTCCCAAGAGTGAGAAGAATCGCCGGGTCTTTGAGAAAGCGAAGAATGATAAGGCGACTGATGAGATGGCGGCGCATATGGGCATGTTTACTGCGAAGGAAAATAGCGGATACTTTCGACTGGGTGAACGCTCGAGGGATTTGATTACTCTATGGATCAATCCTGAAAAGAGTGAATGGTATAAAGACAGTGAGACCCAGGGAGGAAAAGTAAAGGTAATGTTGGATATTGACTTGGGTGATGAGCCAAATGCTTGGGCTAGCGAGGAGCCTACTGTTTGAAAGGCGAAAACGAGCAATGGTGGCCTGACGGCTTATAGAAGCAGATTCCTAAACCCGGACCGAAGAAACGGAAGAGTGAGGATGGTGGGAAGACTGGCAGTGCAACGCGTGTCAAGACTGCGGCTGCGAAGAAGGAGCCTGGAGTCCCTAAGAAGAAGCTCGATGTTGCAAAGAAAAGGGTTGGGAAGGTAGAGAGGGTGCAAGGGATGAGTAGTGGTGAGGCATGATTGGAATATGGTTGAGGGTGCTTGCATCTGTATAGAGCTCTATGAATAAATATAGATGATATTACTGTGATTTGAGTGAACATTCTGACCGCTATCTATCCGATTATTCATTACATGATTATCATCTCAGTTCTCGGATAAACATAAAAATCGATCGAAAAACCCGTACTGATTCTACTACAATTCTATTCATTACCATAAGCAGATAGCACTACCATCACAGAAATAGCACTGAGGAACGTTTTATTGAAGCTCTTCCGAACTCGCACCGATTCTCGAATCCCGAGCTCATTGTTTAGATCCAGGTCCAGGGCGTGCAGGGGTAGGGTTAGCACTGAACACTGGCCATGAAGGAGGCATAGTAGAAAGCAGCCTTCGAGTGCATCACTCTTGCTAGGCAGTAAGTAGACGAGAGGACATTGTTGGCTCATTTACAAATTCGGATTATCATCAAATGCCTATACATCGGGAGAAGGACATTGTTATTTCACAGCTCACACACACACACACAAAAGCAAGGTCAACAATGAGCGCCAGATATCAACCTATCCATTCTTTTGGAACACAGCACTCAGAAAACAAGAGAAAGAATTCTACAAGCCACTGGTTCCAAGGGGGAAGTGGCAATGAGGAATCCCTCACTCTCGACTGACATCTCGCCCGAAGATATAACTCTTCAGCCAGTCCATGCAGACAAGTAGTCTGTTGCGGGTGCTGAAGCACATGTTGACGTATGCTGACTTCCAGAACCTGTGTATTCGTGTCGTCAGTACCATACCAGCTTAGAAGCCCTTCATCGAGAGACCACGACTTACCAATAAGTGACCGTTCCCCCACTTGCAAAATTTCCACTGAGCCAACTGATATCCGCGACAGCCTTATCGTGCCCAATATACGCCAAGCTCCCTTGATGACTATACTCAAATGGCCCAATCTGCTTCACCCTCCTCAACTGCCTCTGCAATGCCTTGATATTCTCAAAGATCGCCGTACGTGCATCCCCACTAGCCTCCACCTGTTCTTGAGATAAGACCGTGAGCTCAGCGTTGATCGTCTCAGTCTTAGCCAGCGAATTAAACAAGCGAGCGAGGAAAGCACCTTCTTGAGATGCGACTTGGGCAGTGGGTGCGTAGTTGGCGATAGCGCAGTCACCGACGGCCCAGATATTCTCGGTGCCGTTGACGACGAGGTATTCGTTGACTGCTAGCCCGCGGCGGGAATCCTTTTGCGCGGGGATCTGGGACATCAGGTCTTTAACGACGGGGCGGAGAGCGTTGCCGGTGGCCCAGACGAGGAGGCCGTAGGGGAGGATTTCTTTCTCTTTGGTGCCGTCTGGTTTTGTGAATTCGGCTTCGATAGTCTTGTCGGTGACGTTTTTGACCATTGTTTTTGTGCGGATCGTAATCGATTCCTCTTTGAAGGATTTCTCGGTGTAGTCGATTAGTTGTTTGGAGAACATGGGTAGGACGTTGGGCAGGGCTTCGACGAGCGTGACGTGGAAGTTGTCAACGATTTCGGGTACCCATTTCTTGAGATCTTGTTCGAAGAAGTCTTGGAGTTCGCCGGCGAATTCGACACCTGTGGGACCACCGCCTACGACGACCATGTGAAGTAGGCGTTTACGCTCTTCGGGCGATTGGTCTTTGAAGGAGGCGGTTTCGACGCAGTCCATGATTCGTTTGCGGATTTGTTGGGCGTCTCCTACTTCTTTTAGGAAGCAGGAATTTTCTCTCACTCCTGGAATTCCGAAGGTGGCATTCTCAGCGCCGACACCTACTACAAGCATGTCGAATGGGACTTCTGTAGAGGATGTATCGCCCTTGATCTCGGAGTCATCGTTTATGTGAACGACCTTTTTCTCATAGTCGATCTTTGTGGCTTCAGCTTCGTAGTATTTAACGGTGGCTTTCTTGTGGCGCAGGATATTTCGGACGGGTTCCATAATCGAGCGGTGCTCTATCGTACCAGTCGTACATGATGGCAGTAGGGGCGTGAAGAGGAAGAAGTTTCGAGGAGAGATGACGATGACTAGATCGAGCAATAAGCTTCTCTCCCCTTTCAATTCGAGCATGAGGCGGCCTTACCATTGTAATTCTCAGTATCAAGCTTCTTAAGCAAACTCACAGCTCCCCAACCCGTGCCTATAGCTGCGTCAACCACTGTTCTTCACATTCCACTTGCTCCCTAGCATGCTCCCCATACACTCCCAAGGAGCTCACACATACCCAAAATCACAAGCGTCTTCTTATTCGGATCCGCCTCCAACTGCTCCTGCGGCGTCCTGAGCAAATAAATCGTATACCCCATATACCCCAATCCTCCAATCGCGCCCAGATACGTGAGTCTCCACAGCCATCTCAGCGTCGTCCTAACTCTCCGCCTGGGTTTCGGTGCAAGCACGTCCGCATACGACCGTCTGCAAAAAGGCTGTAGGGAAGTGCGTGAAAGGGAGGGGGAGCTTTGAGAGAGGAGGGAAGATGATTTGATGGGCGCGCGTGACAGCTGCAGCTGCGGGCTTGAAGGGCGAAAACGTGAAGTGGTTATCGTGCGTCGTATCGCTGTATTTGATAAAGCTGAAGCTGGCTTGTGGGATAGAAGCTTCGATAGAGGTCGGATGGCCGATTTGGAGGCCATTAAGGACGTATGTAAAGGAGAAGGGTGACGGTGAGAAATTAATGTGAGCTCTCCTTGGTCAGCCCTATGCTTTTTTGGTGACAGCTACGAGGTTAAGATGCTTGGCCCTGGTGGCCCGGCTATTTCCGTATTGCTGTCCTTGATCGAGACAGCGAAGCTTCGAAGAAGTGGGCTTGAAAGTTTCTTGTCACGGTAGGTCGGTAAATACATTCGCCATGAAATGCAGGATACAAAACGCTAGAAGAACGTGAAAACCCCCAATGCTAAATGCAGATAGACCATATTCTGTCCTCTTTGGTATTCCTATAATGCAATCCTATAATCTCATTCCAACCCATCGATATCATGTCCAAGACTCAAAATCGGGTTATTGAGCGATCGGCTGGCCCAAAGGCATCCAAGTTCGCCGCTCGTCCATACTTCTGTTGACCCTTCCACCGGGCGTGAGGGGTAATTCCATCCTTGAATTTGGCGAAAGGCTACCCGATCTGTCTTCGTCCTCGCCAACTTCATCTGCTAGCCTGGCAAAGTAGTCTGCGAGTCCACTTCTTGGATCGCCGTTGATTAAACTGTTGTATTGAGGTGGAGGCGTCAGGAGTGGTGGTGGAGGATCATCGTCTTCGAAGGGTGGTGGGTTGAATGATGGATGTCGGAGTAGGTGCATTGGTCTGCTCTGACCCGAGTTGGGGTCGCGGACACGTGCTGCCTGTGGTCGGGCTAAATTGACTGCCGATGGTAGCATGATATTGTCGATGCTTGAGGATGAAGCATTGCCATTGGCTTGTTGTAGCGTGTTCAGGGTGGGTAGTAGTGATGAAGGAGAGTTGCGTCGTCTAGGAGCGCCAGGACATCCACAAGAAGAATGCTCCGTGAGTAAGGTGGTTGATTCTGGGGAGGTGTAGGCGGGGAGAGCGATGTTGGCTTGGGTGGCACGGCATGATAGAATATGAAATGGCGAGTCGATTGATATCTCGAAGTGTCTTCGCTTCGTTGGGTCTACAATATCGGGTTTCGATAGCCTCATGACGATCTGGAAACCCGGTCAGTAAGGGCGCTTGCCATGGGCATCAATGCTGCATGTTTACCTTGATCCAATGATTGACCTGGATGCCCTGATAAGTCGTGTCGAAATGAAGCCTCGAAAGCTTGTCTCTCTCCCGCATATTGTGGCAGCTCGGTAGTTGTACGCTGAACTCCATTTCTGTTGGCCCTACATTGTGTTCGCCATCCAAGTTGCCCAGTAGATTGGTCGTGTCTCGAGGTACGTTCTCGTCGCCTCTTGCTGCGGCTTGCCGTCCATCGTATGCTACACCACCACCTGCAGTGATCCGCACAGAGCTTCCAGGGTAAGCGCTGGTGCTAGGTGCATCTGCTCTCTTCTCGAATAATTGAATTTTCCGCGTTGGCTCGAGACGGTGCACGCGCTTATTAGTAGTATAGTATTGAATGTTCTCGGTCACGAAGACCTTTACTCGGTGGCACTGCACCTTCGCTAATGGCGTGAGCTTGAAAGCTATGGGCACTTGAGCACCGAGTGGAAACGATTTGCCAGAAATAACAATATCATAATGCAGCTGGTCCTCCCAATTCCTCGATATGGCAATTGGCTCGACCTGCTCAAGGGAGCCTTCCGCTGGAGCACGGATCAGAGTGACTTCCTTAGACCCTACTAAATTTGCTCTGAAAGCTCCTGCTCTTTCAACGGTAGCTTCAAGCTCATACTTGACTTGGCCGAGGTCGACACATATCGACTCAGGAAGCCGAGAATCGATGGGCAGTTCAAAATTGTAAACGTAGTCTCCAGGAGTGAACAGGCGGTACCCCTTTTGCGCAACGGACGAACCACTACTATTATTCGCTCGATCGTCTTTGCCAAAGCTTCTGGATTGGTTCACTGACAGTGAAAGCTTCTTTGCGTCTTTGGAGCTGACATTGTGGTTGACGGATCGTCCGTGTAGTTTCTCAACTGAAGAGTCTGTAACTCCGATTTCTATTGTGGTTGCCGAAGGGCCTTTGAGCGACTTCACTTGGTCTGCCCCTGAGCCATATTCGGCCGTCTGGAATTGTGCGTTGAAGAATGGCCATGTGTGGTTCATAATGCTCTCCTTGTCTTTGAATTCGGTCTTCTTTGGAGGGATACCTGGAATGTCCTGTCAGCACGAGTCCAAAGTCTTGCTCGGGTCATAAAGAAACCAACCTTCTGGCCATTCCGTCTCAGCTCGACCCTGAAATGCCAACGAGATGGTCTTGATCTTGGCGCTCTTCGAAACCCTTAGGTGGAAGCTGCCCCTCAGCATAGTAGTTGTCTGATTCCCCAGCTCTGACTGATCGATGCCTTGTAGAAACAGCACTGGCTCCGCCAACGAGATTGAGAGTGAGACCCCATTACCAGAAGCTATTGGCTTTTCCTCGCCGGCGCCTGCAATACCGAGGCCGCTGCCAATACTTGCATTCGAATTTGTAGAAGCCGTCCGGACATTTTCTGCTAATGAAGGTCGATGTATCATTCCACTGATGGGTCCGCCTACTACCGAGCTGGGCCTTATGCTCCCCCTTCTCGCACTTTCAATCGCTGACATATCGTCGTGATTGGGCGGAACTAGAGGAGTTTCAAGGCTAGCTGATGCCGCAGCACGCTCGAGAAACGGACGTCCTGTAGTACAAGGTATCCAAAAGTAGACCAAAATTTTGGCGTAGTCCTGGGCTTTCAGCAGAGCACTACGTGCGAGCTCTTCCCAGGTGCGGTCAGGATTCGACGCTGATACGCGATCGTCGGTGGACGGTCGGAAGAACCGCAACCGCCGCTGTGAGGGATATCGAGGAGGTGGGTAGCCCGCTTGGTAATCTCGGAGGGGTTCAGAGGGGCTCGGAGGGCGATAGAAGAGACGCCCGCTGCGAGACTTGAGTTCTAGGTAGCCTGTCATGTTGGAGGATGTTCGTTAGCAAAGATGCAATGCAGGCGTCAAAGGTACAGGTGAGGTCTGCTTCTGTTCCGAGAACGAGAATGAAAAGTCCTAAGCAATTGCGAAAAATTTCGGGGGAGACAGTCGCGATGTCCAAATCACGAAAATTGCAAGAATGCATTGTCCCGGGTACGTACAGGAATGTCTCGATCTCTCATGCGAGGGACCCTGATTTTGAGCTGGAGAGAGCTTCCAAACTAATGAATGGGCGTTGGCGCTGGGAGTTTGGTATGATATGTTTCCCTTGGTGTTCAGTACTTGAGCGGTTCAATTGTCCCAGCGGTTTGCATAAGCCCGTAGGATCTGGGCGGCTCATGCACGTCGTCAGCTCAGTATTACAAGAAGATTGCGGAACCCGCTATGAAGCTGAGAATTTGCGAGTGCAAAATGAAGCTGAAATTCTGGAGGAACAGCATCTGTACATACTTGCTGTTGATATTTAGAAAGCAGGATCACATGAGCTGCCAGGATGTGGAATCAGAGAGTCGTCATCAGACGCGTGATTGGCTACTCGTTTCAGATTAACAGTCTATGCCTTCAACCGTTGTCTACAACTGCTATATAACGTTCGTCACAGAAAATAAATACTACTTCGTGCTCACACAACATCAATCGAGAGGGTATTCATTGGCGTATGGCGTTCAGTGAGGTCGGAGCCGCTTGTTCGGATTGCTCGGGAGCCTCGGCAATGAGTTGTACTTTCTTCAGCATCTACTATGTTCGATACTTCTTCAGCGCTACAGGATGCAGATCATCACTATTTACACCCTATATCTAGGGAAAGCGCCAATCTTCATTCGTAAAGTGGTTATATCTAATTCAAGCAGTAAAGATCTTCCGAGGCAGTGTCCGCATCTGGACCCCGAGACCCCCAAATTAGATCCAGATCTTAAGCGTCCTTCGAGAAGTTCTTGGTGGTAGAATTAGTGAAAGAGAGTTGGAAGGAAAAAGGTTTGGATAGGCCGAAGGTTTCGTTGTTTTGTTTTGTATGTTGTAATGTGGCGCTCCGCTCGGATTGTACACCAACGCTGTAACGGCTGCTACGGAGGTGAGAGTGTAAGGTACAAGACAGGTGGTGAAAAGTTGCAAAACATCCAGTGGCAAGGACGCCCCTGGAATAACATCTAGTCTGCTGTCACCGCATCTCCCTTCTGCGCTGCTTGACATACTCCGTCGATATCCCAGCTTTGCACAACTCGCTGCAAGCGGAAAAAGTGCTGTCAAGCATTCACTCGTGATACCTCAGTGCCAGTAGGCCTTTCCAGTATGGCGAGCCTTACTGTGCGCAAGCCTTATTGTGCAGCAAGCTATGATGCCGCAAGGTAAAAGATTGTCAGCAAGTCATCCTCTATTTACCTGCCTTTGCTAATAGTGGTATTGGTCTAAAAGTTCGAGGACAACGATGGCTGCTAAAGCTCGTGAATTACAAGCTGATCATTGTCGTAAATAGCTAACGGGCCTCCGAGCAAAGACAGAGAGCCAACCCGGTGGTATAGAAAACATAGATGTTGCCAGAAAACTCCAAGCCACCTGCTGAAAGCACATGAAACGGCTTAACAAGGCCATGAGTTCCCTCATTTTCGAAATGTTTGAGTCGTCACACATATGCAAGAGTTTCCCAGTCCACTTTCGCTAAGAACTAGTTGCTGGATCACAGTACAGCCTGCGTCATCCTCCCCTTCCTCGCAAGATAATTTTCCAGCAACCCATCCAAGCGATTGCTTATCTCCCCTAACTTTCGATTCTCTTCCCTATACATGTTCTTCACAATAGGATGATCCCGCCTCGCAGGCTTTACATTGCTCTTATCATGCACCACAAGCAGCAGGTCCCTGACCTCGCTATCATCATCTAAATATGCTCGCAAGCTCGCATCGCTCCACGTTGGCGTCGATGACTGCGCTGTTGAGGCTGGGGTTTCTTCGCGAGCGTCGCGCGGTTGGGGGGGAGCTTCGACCAGCTCGGGGGACGAGTCTGGGGGAGATACTGGGGATGTAGAGGGGTCTTCGACAGACGAGGTGTCAACCATGAGTGGTGGAGGCTGATGAAGTGGACGGTGTTGTTCCTGCGGTGAGATACGTTGGTAGTCTTGTTGCAGGTTGCGTTGGTATTCTTGCGGTGGAGGTACCTCAACAGGAGACTCGGAGAGCCGTTCCCTGGATGGTGGTTCGTACTGATGATTGATTTGCAGAGGTCTGGGCCCATGTCCATCGCGCTGTGCTTCTTGCGCGATGGCAAGATGCCGCTCTTCTGGCTCTTCGTAAGACTCCCGCTCTGACGGTGGCTCCGAGGGCTCGTCTTCGTCGGAAGTGGAGTCGAAGTCGTCCATTTGCATGCGTTGCTTCGCCTTTCGTGCTTTCTCGGGTTTAGGGTCCGAGGGCGTCGATTTAAGGGCGTCTCTGATGGGGGAGAACATTCCGCGTCTGCTGTCCTTCGGCGAATCGGATCGTACGGGCTCTTCATGAGCGGATGGGGCTGGGTTGAAGTTCAACGATGGGGCTGTTTCTTCTGTCACCATACTTGTCTCGGGTTGAGCCATACGCATCGAGCCATTTGGTTCGGCAAGAGAAGCAGGTGGCGCCCTACTCGGGTCTGGATTGATGGTACTAGGTGGCTGTTCTGCAGTACTCGGCCTCGAGCCCACTGCCTCCCGTTGCGAATATGACGACTTTGGCGATAATTTGGCGGGTGGAGATTTCTGTAACTTGCTGGTCTGTCTGTGCGGTTGTGGGGTAATCTTCGCGGCGTGCGCTTCTTGTGATAAAGACTCAAGCGACTCCTTGGGCTGCGGTGACTGTCTGGAAAGCTCGCTTGATGTCTTGTCGCCCTCCTCAGCGTCTTTATCCTGGCCTTTGGTCTTCTTGTCCTTTCTTTTGAACATCCCACCAAGCATGCCTCGCTTCTCCTTCTTTTTCTTGTCTTCTTTGCCTTTTTGCGGTGGATCGTCCTTCTCCAGGGAGTCGAGGCTCACCCTGGTCTTCAGCTGGTCAAGGAATATTAGCTTTATAATATGGCTCACGTCAGCAATACGCACATCTCTGGCTTCGCTTGTTCTCGCCGAATTCCCACCAGAGTCTTCGCGCAGGAGACTTGGTGTTAGATTGATCTTCCGCGTCTCCACGCCGTCATCTTTGAAGAATGAGTCAGTGTTCCTCACAGTGCCCTTTCTCGATTTGCCCGCAGTACCGTCATCTATCACGGTCAGTGGAGAAGAGTTCTCCGAACCTGGCTTGTTTGACTGACTTGAGCGCTCGCAATTATCATCGCTCGTCCGCATGTCATCTAGTGCAATATCGTGTTCAAGAATACCATTGCGCAGGCCTTGATCTGTTACCACTTCACTGTTCTGTCTGCCATTCTGTGCTTGACTTCTAGGCTTAAGTGGTTCAACGACTGCACTATCATCAACGTCTTTTTTTTGCTCATTGTTTTGTGTGGCGGCGGAGCCGTCTTGTTCTGGACCAAGGTACTCGCCATTGCCCTCTTCCTCCTCTTCTGACGAATAGTCGTTATCTGAAGGCTCGACGTACGAAGGGGCTGTGAATTGGACTGTCTTTGCGTTGCGTCTTTTCATAGCCTTTTTCAATGGATTCAGGGGGCCGCCGGACTTCTTCTCTTCTTCATCTCCAAGCATCGTTTGTGAGAGCTAGATTTCAATGGCTTAGCCAATAAGATGGGCATTGTTTGGGACTGGGCTTACATCAAGATTTCTATGCTTGTTGAGCCGCGCCAGTCGTTCTAGGGGTGTTTCGATGTGTTCTGCTGGTAGATAGCCTGATTGTCTTAGCTACAGATCATGTTATAGATAATTGGAGGGGCTCACCGATGCTGCTGTCTTTGACAACTCGTACAAGCCACCAGTAGCTATTGCTGTCATCGAGCAGCACCATGGTATCGCCCTTCGTAGCGTTCGCTTGACCTTCGACCGTGGCGACGAATGTATGCAAGGCATACACGAATTCGAAATCGATATCCTCTATCTCTCGTAAGCACTCTCCGCCCCAGCCTGAGTCGACAAAGCGCGCGTCATCAACGAAGGAAATGTCTTCGGTATCATCATCACGGGGTCCACATTCCTTGCCGTCCCAGGATCCTTTGGATGCTGGCGAAGAGTTGGCAGATGAGGCTGCCGAAAGCTGTGCGTCGTCAAAGCTGTTGTCCAGCAGAGGGTCCTCCGTAGGGAGAAGAAGTTTTTGAAAATTCTCAAGATCCTCTTCGTAGGAGTCCTCCAGGTCATCGTCGAAACCCTCATCCTCGAAGTAGGTTGCTGGCTCCTTCCGATTCATAGTGCTGAGATGGTCCCAATTTCCCGTTCTGATTCCGTCCACTGTAGCACGAGATCCGCGGTCCCTGGAATACCCACCTTGCTGATGATGAACCTTGGACGGGGTGTGTTCCTCCTCATTTCGCGGGAACGAAAGAGGATAATATTCGGGAGTCTCAGAAAAAGGAGAAGAAGAGAGAACGTCATTGGGGATTTCCCGGGGTTTCCCCTCGTTTTCTGGGGGAGATGTTGGGGGAGTAGCCGAACGAAAGAAAGCGCCCCGATTGGGCCAAGGTAACCCACCATCGTCGCCTATTGAAGGGGAGCTGGAGATTTTGTCCATCATATCGTCGTCCTCGAGATTATCATCTCCGTCTGCATCTCCTGCGCCTTCGTCTGCTCCTGCGGCACCATTCGCTCCTGAGTTGCGGAGCAGGTTGTTCGACTCATCGCCTGCGCCATATTCCCCATCTTCATGATGAAGCAGTCCTAGCTCTTTGCCTGATAAATCCTGCGAGGCGCGGGGGCTTCGACCATGTTGTTCGTTGATTTCAAGCTCGACATGCTTGAGAGCGTCCGCTTGGTGTGGAGCCGGAGGTCCTTCACCTAGCGCTCCTGGCCTTGCTGGCTGTCGTGTATGGTCCTTGGCTGATGGGGAATCTTGATCTTGGAGATCGATAGTATCTGCAAAATAGTACGTTAGCAACGCCCTCGACGTCTGAGTCCCGGTGTCATAAGCTCGTGTCTGGGCTTATAGTCTTCCACTCTGGACACTGCCCGGATTCATCCTACCTGCTCTGATGATGTGTGGCCTGGTCATGGTGAACGTGATAGAGCCTCCTCCTCGTGGATTATGCTTAGGTCAGAGCCTGGTGTAGGGTTTTGAAAGGAATGCAGCTTTTTCGGCAATCGGAGACAATTTTGAACGATTTCAAGTCATTGAGAGGTGGGGCGTTGTGGGCTGGCGAATTGTCGTGCGATTCAATGAGCGTCTGATTTATTGTTCATGCATCAGGGAGGGCGATGCGCAGGCGATATGGGCGCCCACTGACGGATCTTAATGGTCCATATATGGCATGCGAGTACGTAGAACGAATGTGAATAAGCTGAGAATTGGGGCCGGGCGTCGCAGTCAGCTTTGCTGCAGCTGAAGTGCGGAGGAACTTGAAATGCTGTTTCAGGAACCAAGTTTCCCCCCAATCGGATTGAAACCTTGGCACACTACCAAGAGATGGAAGAAGGGGTTGAATCGAGACATTGTCGCACAGTATACATATACAGTTATCTACGACGGCCACTATACACAAAAATACAAGCACTTTGAAGTGCTACTTGACTTGTCATGCAAAATCCCTCGGGTATCCTGCAAGTCCCTGTCCCTGTTGAGCCAAACGCCCAACTCCTTTTCACAATGCTCGCTTGCAGTAACAGAAAAGGCGATGTGCAGAGAGCATCAGTGATGCTGGTCACCCTTTTCCAGCGAAGAGACTCCGTCGTACTTGTCCAGCTCGCTGCCGTCCCCAGAATAGCCAATGCGATCCCGATTATCATCGATGACCCGGCCATATTCTAGCAGCAACCGGTACATGTAGATCTATGTCAATGTAAGCTTCTCGATGGCAATACAATATATGTGTATGTCCTACTTCAATATCGTCTCTCCGAAGAACCTTCTTGGCCCACTCCCTCCCCTGATTAGCTATTCGCTTCGCCTCCACATCATGTCTGGCGACATACGCCTTCTCGCCTGCAAGATCTCGAGCAGGCGTTCGCTGATCATCAGGCTTGCCGACTCCAAGTATGTACGTGAGTAGTGTGTAAATATCATCATAACGATTGTCCATAGGTATAAAGTGTCGCCAGGCGATAAGCCTCGAATCGTGCCATTCCCGGAAAATGGTCGCTTTGATAGGCAGAGACTTGCTCTCTAAGAACGCAATCCATCTACCAGAGAAAGAGTGACCATCCACATCGACTAGGATCTTGTCCTTGAATTGCTCCGCCAGTGGAACCATTGGCTTTAGTGTCCACACATTGTTATAGAAGGGGCAACCATCAGGCACACACCCCCAGGTCTCGGTAAAGCCTACGTCGGTGTGCTCTTCGGCAAAACGAGATGGGTGAAACTCTCGATAATTCTCATATTCACCCTTTTTCTCAGGCTGTTCCGTCAAGATCCTGACCTCTTTGCCTGTCATTTCGGTGCCGTTGACCTGCATTACAAGACGTTGGCGATGCATTCGCTGCCAATTGTCGGCATTTTGCGTGCCTCCAGACGTCACGCCTCGCCAAATCATTTTGTCTTCCTTGTCCTCCCATTCGACATCCCACTTATCATCATAGTCATATCTTTCGTCGTGTTTCCAGTACATATTTGCGGGGAAGAGAATGTCGCTATTAATGTTGACTTTGCATTCCCCAAAGATCGGGACGAGGCGCTTCGTAGCAATCATGGAAGAACTTGAATAGAGAAGGCCATGCTTATCTTGGATCTGCGGTCCGACAGTACATAGATCCGTAGAGCCATTGAAATTCGTGATGAGACCCCCAAGACGATCTTTATAAGTGGCTTCAGCATCTCCAATAGAAAGATTCGACCTTGCAGGCGATTTGGGTGGACAGGCTGTGCTGGCAATCTCCATGTATTGCTTGCCATGGTGAGGATACCAACCTGGGTCCTCCTTCGGCCCGCCATCTCCATCATCGGCTAGATCGTAAAAGTGTTCCATGTTCGTGGTAAATTCATCAGCTGTCTCGGGAGGAGTACGCCGGGTCTCTCTTTCTTTGTCTAGGAGGGTCTGCATGTCGTCCCAAGGTACAACCACTCGTGGCTGGTCCAGCCTGTTCATAGCGATATCCATGTCCGGGAGGTATTTGACGATTCTGTTGACCAGTGTCCTCATCGTCTCAGATCTCCAAGCTCCATTGGTCTCCTTAACGACCTTGTGCTGACGGATATGGAGACACGAGACTCCCCCCTCATTGTCTCTCCACATATTGGCTGCCAGGTTTCGTAGGACTTTAGGCTCTACCGCCCAGAAAGGCCGTATGTCGTCCATGATTTGCTCGAAGTCATCAATGTTGTGGACATTTCTCTTCCGCGCAAACTTGTACCACTCTTTGAACCCTGGTGGAGGGTGTCTCCCATACCGTCTCCTGTAGGTGCGCACAGTCTGCCTGAAAGTCGTAGATCGGCTATCTTCATACTTGCGCCAGGCCTTGTCTGCATCTTGCATCAACAGAGATATCGGGTGTGCATCGACGGGCTCTAAGGGGCTGTCCGGAGGCTTGTCGTCCGAATGCCACGGTTTTTTCGGCCGTCCTGGTAATCGTATTTCGCCAATCTGATCTTTTATGTCTTGCCCAGACAGCCCAGAGAACACAGCAAGATTGCCAATGAGACCCAGCAATGCAAAGAAAGCAAAGCCCAAGAACACGCGGCGTTTTATCCGTAGGGAGACCATGTTCACCTAGAATTTCTGTATAACAATGGGCGCATTGAGAAACGATCTAATAAATCCACCACTGAACTTGTGCAAGCTACCGATATAGCCATCGCTGGCCAGCAGCAAACATTGCGCTTCATTAAGAGCTGGGAAAGGTGTAGAATTGCGGGAGGGGATTATCGAGTTCATAATATTTGCTAGCTCGCCAAGACCTTCACTTTTGAGCCGCAACGGCTTGAGCTTTACATATGAATCACAGCAACTTCAACATCGAACTCCAAATGCCGCCTCCGCGATTACGCAGCCTATCGGCACTTCCACGCTCACTTGCTCGGCCAGCCACAGAGATATCACCATGCCTACTGCCGTTTCTGTACACTCAGCAGCGAACCGCATCCATACTCTCCTCCCTTGCCGACAATCCCAGCGCCCTTCGCAACCGCACCAGACTAGGCCGTGGCCCATCGTCAGGTAAGGGTAAGACATCTGGCCGAGGCCACAAAGGTCAAAAGCAGCACGGCAAGGTCCCACGAGGTTTCAATGGAGGGCAAACACCAGACATTGTCGTCTCAGGCAAACGTGGAGATCATAACTTCGCTAGGTCAGTGACTCTTTTGCTCAGCGTTGCGAAAGCTGACACCGTGTTCATGTAGCTTTCAGAAAGATCTGAAGCCACTCAATCTATACAAGATCCAAGACTGGGTCGAACAAGGCCGCCTCGACCCCTCCAAACCTATCACAATCAAAGAGCTGCGAGAATCACGATGCGTCAGCAACCTCAAAGACGGCGTCAAACTGCTTGCCAAAGGATCAGAACAGCTCAAGGCATCCCTAAATGTGGTCATATCACGAGCTTCTGCAAAGGCCATAGCCACCATCGAAGCAGCTGGTGGCTCAGTAACTACTCGATACTACACTCCCTTCGCCATTCGACGGATAGTGCAGGGGAAGATGGATCCTATCAATTCATTACAATCGCAGATTCCAGTGGGTGAAGAGGTAGCAAAGAAGACGTTCTATAATCGGTTACCAGATCCCACGAGTAGGAAAGATATTGAATACTACAGGGACCCGGCTCATAGAGGGTATTTGAGCCATCTAGTGCCAGAGGGGCATGGACCCAGTCTGTTCTTCAAGACGCCGGGGACAGGGAAGATGGCTGTAAAGAAGAGTTCGAAGTCGAGGAATGTGGCTGGCGAAAATAGGATATGGTGATGAGGTTGGGGCTGCAGCTCAGCAGGAGATCTGCTCTACGTACGGAGTATATCTGTGTACATTCTAAATCATCGAAGGACACATACGAAAGCCGACGACAACCTAATCATAGTCGAGATATCTCGGGCTGCAAACCTGAACGCCGTGGCCATTCAACAGTCGCTTTGCCAGTCATTTGATGCAGTTCCACCGCTATAGTTTTGGTCAAGGTTATGAGGGACGTAACGTCCTTTAAAAAAAGGGACCGAGCCGTGGGAAGGGTGTGTGACAAACATCATCAAGTGTGGGGCTTTGAGGAAGGTAACTCATGTGACTTGGAGACTCTCTTCCAGATTCCATAGTGATTTCGAGCTGTTGAACAATGTTGCTAGTGCTTCAAGGAATTTACCAAAGTTCTTGCCATGTTAGGAAGTGTCTATTGACCCTGCATATTCTGCTCTCCCAGTACTTGATGGCAAAGCAGATACCGTTGTTGGGATATCCAGCGTCCCGTTGTTCTCTATGACTCCACTGCTCGCAAGTCCAGCTGTCCCGTTGTTCCGAATCGCGACTGACAATGAAAGCTGCGGAGAGAACGTCGGATCGTTTTCGTACTTATTCAGCTTTTCCTCGAATACGGCGCCGCTGGCCCACATGAACATGACGAGGGTGGGGTCTTCTGAGGTTTCTGCCAAAGACTTCTTGTCAGTATGTGAATATAGTGACAAGGATAGGAGCTTGGTCTTCGAGGATATGTTGAACAGGAGGACTTACGAGATGTGATAAAGACCTCACCACCATCACCTTGCTTGTCTAAGCATCCTTCCATAAGCTGGTTACCACACGTCTTGACGCTGGCCCAACTGCTGATCGCCATTGGTTGAACCATCCGGGAACGTGGGTTTGTATATGGCATGAGGGCGAAATTGCATGTATCTGCGCTCAACTTGTCAACGCAACCCATACCTCATCTGCAAGTTTCACTAACTCATAGAATAGTACTTCGGTACCTGCACTATCGGGACACCGAAAAGATTGCTTAACCCAGGCCACGAAAAATTCGAATCGGCGCGCAGCTGCTCTTCGTCGAAGAAGCGTGCTTGAGAGGTTGCTCCATTGGTGATTTTGTCAAACAGCGTATGGCATTCAGAGGCTTCCGGCTTGCCATAGCTGTCTACGTCGCAAATGGATGCAGCAAGAGCAGTGAATGTGAGGAAAAGCAGCACTGCAACAGATGACAATCGAGGTCTACCCATTGTCTGGGGCCATAGCAAACAGAAAGACTTTCGTCTTCGCAAGCTATCATATACTCCGCAAATCCCGGCACAAGGGTCCTTACCATGTTCCCGACGCGGGATGCGACTTTGTGGGAGAGCTTAAGGGTCCATGGGGTTTTTCGCGCTTAGTATGAAGCTTCGAGATGTAGGCGCCTCATCCGAATTACTCTTGCACGCGACTGGGATCAATGAATAGGTCAAATGCATCATGATCTTTACAACGTCCCAAATTCCGAAGGTTTTTCAAATCTTACTTCAAGATCAGGATGGCAGCTGGACTCTTCCTAATTTTCGCCTCCTTACTATTCGCCCATCTCGCTCTCTCCCAATTCAAATGCAGCGCCCAAATCTACGGCCGGCCCGCTCTCCCCGACTGCGCCAGCGTCCTCCTAGCCATGCCTGAAGGATCCAGCAGAATCCCCTCGGAGAAGCTCCTGGTGCTCCGTCCCTTCGTCGAGCCACAATTCCTGTCCCCACCTTTCGACCGTGTCGAAAACAAACTCAATGCACCCATGGAGCAATTACCCAAGTTCTGGAAATATCGCTCTTGTCGTATTGCCCTCATGGCTACGGCGAATGCGAACGGGAAGGTTCTTGATCCGAGTCCGCTGAGTACGTGGGCGTTTATTGAGCGTGAGGCGTTGAAGGTGTCGAGGAATTGTCTGGGAAGGAGGCAAGGGGGTGGGTTTGTGTTCATTGCAGGTATACAGCAGTCCGTAGCCTGACTAACAACTACCGAGTTTTGACGCGCTTTTTAGATCCTGTTGGCGATGGCGCTCTGTCGCTGTACACATACGCTGTTGGATCGCCGTTTGAGGCCTTGCTGAATAATTATATGATCACCGCTCAAGCACTGCATCCACCAGATGTTCGTGTGGGTCTCAACAATAGCTTGACGTGGACCTCTGTGAACGGGGCTTTGGAGGCCGCACCGGCTAAGGCTATGGCATTGCTACAGTCTCTCCGGTAATGAGGAACGGCAAGTGTGATTGCGCCATGGGACTTCAATGGATGATGTAGATGAGACAATCGGAACTAAGAAGGAAGAAGATACCAACATTCATGAATGCTTTAACGAGAAAGTCGCAGCACCACTTCAAGGTCTCAGCCAGCAACGAAGACTTCCAGCCCACCTCGAGTGCATTTTCCCTGACTGGAGGGGGAACATAGAAGCTGTAATAGTTGCACGTCTGCTGGTATTGACTCCAAATTTCACGTTTTTCTATGGGGCACAGACATCGGACGAGTGAACAATCGAGAAGCTTAGTGAGGAAGAAAGGAAAGCTTTGGGGCGCTGGCAATTGGCTGAACATGAAAGTGTAAAGACTTTTGACCCTTGCAAATACCGGCCTTTTGCTCTATTTCCACACTTAGCCTTCCTTTTCCCAGGTTACGAACCTGGGTAGTCTACTTTGTGCTCAAGAGCGGAGCGTGATAAAGGACGGCATGGCTCGCCAACAGGCTCCAGAATGTTCCGCAGCGATTCAATGGTTTTATTATTGCAGACAAATGACAGAGAAATTGAAGACGTTGATTGAGCAAGGTGCCATGTAAGATGGGGCTCAGCTAGATGAGCTAGGAAGAAGGGAAATTTATCCTAAGGAAATTCGCACAACACACACAAGTTGCAATAGCAATAAGAAATGCCCCATGTCATCGCCTTCAACACCTCTCTGAACACCCCTCCTAATTCGACCGATCAGGAAACCTTATCCCTCTGCGCTCTTGTAGAGTACCCCCAGCAACTTACAAACCGCACTCGACTATCATCGAAGATTTGTGTCTTCCAAGGTCATCATCGACTTGACGGCCGACTCTGACGACTCACCATCTACCCGAGAGACAGACCCAGGCTTTGCTCAGGCAAGCTGGGAAACAGATGAATGCCACGACCCTCCAACCATCTTCGATCGCGGCCGTTTCCCTAGAGGCCGTAGAAGACGAGCTAATAAGGCCTACACGCCCTCAAGAGCGGATCGTGAGTTCAAGCTTGGTCGTAATCCTCATACTGTTGTCGACTACAGCCCGGATCTTCCGGACGACATGGACCCCAGCCAGTTTCCCATGGAGAGGAGGCGACGGGCTAGTATGAATTATATGCCTTCAAGAACCGATCGTGAATACAGGCTAGGCCCAGTGGACGACGCAGCGTTCACTGCCAATCAACCCAAAGATTCCGCCGATCCTGTGCACGACTTCCTGCCAAACAACCCCATTAATCAGGGAGAAGAGCAGCAAAAGGTCGACTGGATGGTATGTAATCCTTGAGTGACTGCACAGCGTGCGAATACTAAACGTATGTCAGCAATACATCGGAGTGGTTTCAGGGAAACAGCCTAGAACATCGATTGACACTTGGAGCGTTTCCCAGACAAACGCGATTTTCTTACGGGCGAGAGAGCAGGATATAGCTGTTTGGAGGGTATGTTCTCCACAAATCTTGGTATAACGTGCGAGATCTGATTATTATTTTAGCAGCACGTTGAACCTAGTCCAGGGATGCAATCTGTAACATCGACCGATCCTGAGCGTATCTCTCAGCCAGAAACGCGCATGATTCCGGCGAAAGGCCATAAGAAGGCTGATATCTTGGGCGATCACACTGGAAATTCGACCGGCTATGAACTCAAATCCCAGCCAAATTTACGTCTGACTATTTCCCAAGACCAGAGAAAAGACTGCACTTCATGCAGCCAGAGAAGGAGATCAACCAATCCAGAGGGCGGCTCTCGCCCAGATAGCAACTTCACTCGTTCGAAAGAGCAGGAAAAGGGTGACTGGAGAGTGCGTACCGTACATTCTTCATAGTGTACGAAATCTAATTCAATACAAGGAATTTATGGGCACTCCAGGATACTACTCATGGTTCCGCAGGCCAGCAAACGACGCTTGGCAACCATGGGAGGATAAATACCTCGCCGTTGCTTACACTTATGAACACAAGTCTTACTCGGAGATAAGCCACCACTTTGATGGCAGCTACTTCCAGCGACGCCCACAAGACTGCGAGGATCGAGTCAGGGAGCTCATTGCGTCCGGATTGATGGTGTCTAGGAGTTGACGGACTTCGGAACGAAAGCGTTTTTGAGCGGAACCATCGGCCTGTGTGTGAGGGGAAAAGATTTTTGGATGTGTCGCTTGCGGCGTCTGTATTTCTGTGCAAAGTTTAGCCATTCTAGGTCGAGCCACGATTGGAACCGCCATCCTACTTTACCCTAAAGGACTTTACTTGCACGGTTTTAGGGACTCCTTCAAGCTTTCGAAGGCCTTGAAATCCTTTCAGAAAACAACTGAAGTCTTTCAATCATTTAGACATTCGCTTGTTTTGGTTTTTGTGCGGTCGTCAGCCTTGTCACAACATTATGACGACCAGCATCAACGCAAAGATGGAGCATACGCGGAATGACGAATGACAATATATTCACAGGAGTTGGACATGTCTGAATCGTTTCAGTATCGAACAGTAGTCATACTCAGTGCAATTTGAAAACGCAATGTCCTGGATATCAACTATTACTGGAGCCAAGCGATCCTCCACCTTTCCGTCGTAAATACACCGCCGTCTCATCAAATCCCTAGTAGTCACGCTTCTCGTATTCAGATCCCGCTCTACCCGATCGCCCATCATCACCATAGTGCTATCATACCAGTCAGCTATAATCCTTACTGGTAGTCGTCATGTTACCTTTCTCCTCAAAGCTTGAAGCCTCTTCTTCTTGGTCTGCGAATTGATCCAGGTGCCGATGACAAAGGAAATGATGTTGAAGAATGGCACCCATGTATGTTCTGGCAAGAACTGCTGGGCGAAGGCGAGAGCCAAAGGCGAGGTTATCCAGCTGACCTTCATCACTGGCAAGAAGCCGGCTCTGACGGTAGCCCTGACCTGGTGGAATGTCCTTGCGCCGGCGATCACAGCCATGGAGGCGAGGTAGACGGAGTTCTGAATTGGGGCAATCTGGACGATACTCGACGTTAGACCCTCTTATAGATTCTTGGAGGATCGGTGTTATTGAGACGTACAATCAAATTGCTGACCACAATTTGCATGATCTTCGCCGTCAGACTAGTCCTCCCAGAAAAAATCTTCTGCAGCATATGAATCAAGAAGTGTCCCAACGGCGCGCTGATGAAAGCGCCATAGACCGCCATTTTTGGCACACGAGAGTTCACATAGTGGCCGTGTTTGCTGACGTCCTTGGCGATCCACGACGCAATGACTTCTTGTAGAGCTGCGAGTGAGCCGGACGTAAGCATCTTAGTGCGGAGAGGGTTCTTTTGGAGCTGCGCAAGGTAGGCCTGGCAAGCAAGCATTGTCAGTCTTCACGGTTTGGGCTCTGAGAGAGTATGATTCTCTTACAGCCAGATAGCCCTGCGCGCTCTCGCCTCCAGTCAACCGCTCCCCTATCTCGTGTGCAATCTCATGTTTCCGTCCGCCTGGAATGAGCGTGTCCCGCACGGTCTCTTTCTCGAACTTGACTGACATCTTTGATCTGTCGTCAAATGCAGCAGGCGCAGAATGAGGTCACTTAAGGATGCCTAAATACCTGTGAGGTCAGCTATGCACTTGCCAAGGAGCTGTACAATAGATAGGCCATGAGCTGGCGTTAAAGTAGTCGGTAGTGTTTGTTGTCACACCCGCAGCCGAGGTGATTATTCGAGGCGGGGGCGCCGTTCACAAGCTGATCGCACAGTAAAGGACATAATGCTTACCAGAGTACTTCAACAATCACGCCAAGTTCTTCGATCTTTGCCTCGTCCAAGATCACTGTATTCGCAGTCACGTATGAATGGAGAGCTGGCCCAGGAAATATCTGATCTCCGAGCTACTCGAAGATGCGCTATCCTCTTTTGGGACTACCCAGCCGACGCGATTGGCGTTCATCGCGCAACCATTATTGCTTTTCCTCAACTATTCACTTAGAGAACCTTGTTTTCCTGTGAATATTGCTGAGTGTCTGCGTCGATGTCTTCCCCTGATCCAACCTGTATTGATAGCCATTCCCAAAAATATCAATGCTTGAGCTACAGACGAAACATTGCACAGGTCGCTCGTCCTAATCTACTCGTACTATCGTCGAGAATATCTAGAGAAATGCTCTCCCAATCGTGCATTGAGAATTTCAAGCGAAGTCTACCTTAATGATAGCGCTCTGGGAATACCAGCAATAGGATCATGGACACGTCAAACGAGATGGAACAAGCTCGCTCCAGGTTACTCAGCAAGTACGGATTGAACGCTTCGGTTTCGAGATCCACGCCTACCTTTGCCAGCTTGATTCTTACTAGAACTAGGAAGATCCAAATAGGCTCGCTCGAGCTACAAGGGACGTTTTCCAAATACACAGTGCGAACCGGAACCCCAATCTCGATGTACTCTGTTTGAAGACCACGTCTTGGCTGCTTGCCTTCTTTGAATCCTGTTGTCTGCTTCCACTGGGCATATTCCATGACGGGCGTTGGAGCTGAATGAGTCTTGACCGAAGAACCATACCGCGTCTTTCTGTTATATCGTGAAAGTGCTGTCTAAATGTCTTCTTGAGCTTCCGTACTTAGGCTCCTGTGAACATCTATTCGAGCGGCTACGGAACAGCCGGCAAGCCACACTTTACTCTTGTGTCGCATTGAAGATTTCATGCTCTTCATTATTTCATGCCATTAATAGTGCGGACACTGAGCTGTACTCAAATGCCCGCACGATTAGCAACTCCTTTGGAACTTGTCAGCGCCCAAACATGTTGCTCGCTCCCTCAGGAACTGGAGCCCCGAACTCCATCTATGATAATCAACGTGTCGGGTAATCTGGCTTAGAGCGGGAACTCCTCGAGCTATTTACTCTCGGCCTTACATCTTTTGGGGCGCATACTGTAGGATGAAACACCGGCACAAAAATATCAAGCGGCAGAGAAGCGAATTTGCAAGACCCGGCATCAATCCTAAAGATCAAGACAACACTTCAAACCGCACCAATGGCAAGATTATGATCTCCTAGAAACATTGTTTCTCGGTTCGGCCTACGCCTAAAATTCTCCTATTCTCCTTCTCCCCCGTCGCTGATCTATTAACAGCATACCTGCCGCGATAATGTCGCTCGATTCAGAAGGAAACGCATGCTATCCCACTCTTATCCTCTGATCAACCTATAAGGGACGGCCCTCAGACCGTGCAATGCTCCTGCTAAGCGGCAAGGGAAACCGTTCATGCATCATGCTCTCACACACATGGGCAGCGGGATTGAGACCTGCGTCTTAGGGCGTATCTCAGCCCCCACGTAACGATCATCGCTGCAAGATGTTGGCTACTGTAGGAGGTCTCATCTCCGAGAGTCTACCCTGCCGCCGCGATGCTATACGCCTGAGCTACCTCATGGATTCCCTTGATGCATGGTATCTAAGACTTATCCGAAATTGGCTGGATGAAATTGCATCATCGCTGCTGCCGAGATAGGGGACTTTCTGCTACATGGTGGCCTCATGGATCAAGATAGCCTACCGTTCCTGGGTTCAAGAAGGAAGCTGACGTGCAGAAAGTAGTAGTGTTGGTGATCACTAAAAGGTCTCCTTTTATCAGCCGTGCCTTAAATGTGTACGAAGGATCCCTTGCGGCCACCGATGATAGACGGCTGACGAGTACCAGAACGTATATAAGGAAGAATCCATCTTTGACTCCGTTACTGAATCATTTAACACGTAATTGTCAAATCACATCCTCCTCGCCCTAGCCATTGAACCACCGCCAACCCTCAACTACATCTCAAAAATCTTATTAGTCTACTTAACCATCTTTCATTCAATTGGCTAGCAACTCGCCAAGATGTACATCCCGACTACCGTCGCCGCCATTCTCGCCATTGTCACCCTCATCCCCACCAGCCTCTCCCTCGGCATCAACTGTCGCGGCTCGGGCCTCTGCGGCCTCGCAGGCTTCGAAAACAAGAGTCCCGAACGAGTAACTCAAGTCCTCCGCGACGCCGTCTGGGACTCGAAGAAGGACAACTCTACTACCTATGCCAACGGCGACCACATAATCTGCGTCAGCCAATCCCAATCTATAACCCTCGGCGGCAGCAGCGCGCTAGGAATTTCCGAAGCCGGTGTCACTGGTACAGATACCGGCACATTCAGTCTCACTGGATCCATTGGAACAGGCGGTATTTGCCTGTTTCCGCAGTATATGGCTTCTGGAGCTACGTTGTCATTGGGGGATATTAGACCGCTTTTGGATGCGGTTTTGGAGCATAATTGTCATACTTGTGGAAGCGTGCCGATTCATTATGTTGACCAAAAGAGCAACGATCCGAAGGATGGGATTTTGACGTTCAATTATGTGAAGAATCCGGATTGTGTGGGGAAGTGTATTTCCGCGAATGGGACGGCGAGTTCGAGGCCGAGGAGGTCGGCGAGGATTGGGAAGAGGGTTTAAGGGCTCGGGTATGGGGTGGGGTTTCCGCGGGAGTGGATTGGTCTCTTTTCGTGATTACAATATCAATGCCTTGTTTGGTGGGGGAAATCTTGTTCTACAGATGAAACCAGTCGTTTGTGCGTTTTTGGGTCGTAATGGTGTTTTTTCTCTTCAGAAGAGCACAGATCTCTGCTGTTGGTGCTCAAGACGAGCCGCTACTGGCCAATATATGGTCCTAGTCTGGGTTAAAATTTTAACATACTACTTGAGGCGAAGGCTTTTTGTGCTTGAATTGAAAGCACCAGCGTCTGTGACAGCCACTGATCCCTAGACCAAGTCTAAGAATTCTAGGTAAGTCAGGTTTCTGGAATATTTGACATACACAAATGGCGGGAAGCTGAGTGAGAGCTTTAGTGCTCGCAGACAAGAAAAGTACATGGGATTAATTAGATTGGAATATCCGACACTCAAGTTAATCTACAAGCCACGGTGTTATCGTGTATTGTGAGCGCGCTATGGTGAGATAGCGTATTATTAGACCTATTGTCAATCATCCCCACTCCCCTTCAAGCCCTCCCCCACATATACATCTCGCTGACAACATCCCAACAACCCCCGTTGCCCTCGATCCAGAATTCTTCGTCCAAGTCGGATTGATAGCACCGGCACTGCCGACCGCTCCATCCGCCCCTTCCCCACCCGCGGATCCAGCGCTGCCGCCTTCGACATCTACGGTGCCGGTTGATGACGCGGTGGTGGCGGAGGAGGCGGAGGAAGAGGAATAACGGGGGACGAGGGTTTGGCGGGTGATGAGGGCTTCGTGGGGGATGAGCTGTGCGCTGGGGGTTAGTGGGGTTTTGCTTGAGGGGTGTGGAGGGTGAGAGGGTAGGTGCAGCTTACGACTGGCTCAGCCGCTGCGAGGGGAAGCATGCTGCAGAAGAGTGCGAGGGGGATGGTTCGATACTACGTTCTGCTTATTTCGTGGGAGAGATGCATGGATTCTATGTAGAAAAGTGGGTATGCGGTATTCAATCTACAATAACTGAACTGCTGAATGAGCATCTTTTAACAGATGGTAAGAATGCAGCAGAGACTTCGACAAAATAGAAACAATAGCAGCACCCAGACAACCCATACGAAGCATCTGCAACAATGCTGCGGTCAAGAGTGGTTAAGTAATTGTCTTTTTGCCTGACAGGAGGGCATTCACAGTTTCGACCTATCGCGAGCTTACACAGTGGCGCGAAGATCGCAGACGAATTGGCTTTCTATTGGTCGTGAAAGCCCGGCTCCCATACTGTTGCATGAGGAGGGTGTGCCCTGCACGTCCCTCTCGGATATTCACAGCCTCCTATGCTCATAATAGGTCGAATAGGAATAGGAAAAGCACAGCAGCGTGCAGCCAGCCTTGCGGCCTATGGGCCTCTAATAGCTATCTGCCTCTGGGGCTAAGGAGGTTTGTGAGTATATCAGGCTGCACGCGCCGGACTCGAAGAGCCAAAATTGACCATTTTTGTGCTCTACAATATAGCTCTTCTTCATGGATGCTGCTGCAACTACCGCTGGATGACGTTCGTTCATGGTAACGGCGCTTGGGGTTGGCTCTCTGATCACTCAAATTAGTGCTATTGAAAAGCGATTGGACCCATACCATACCTCTCGGAGCGCTGAACGCTTGGGTGCTTGGCTTTCGCGACAGCCTTTGTGGTTGCAGCTCAAGAAGCCTACCCCTGTCGGCCCCGTTATCTTCCCCAAGCTTGTTGATGGATTTTGTGGCCTGAATGTCATGGGAGTCAGCAGACTTCCACCCGTGGCGCCTGGAAAGGCCAGCTGCACCGCTATTCTTGCCATCTTTCACGAGCACGTGCCTCCTGCAGTCTATAAGTCAAAAATCTCGGACTCGAAGTCGGAAACAAGGATTCGGGTCAATGAAATTAGTATCCAGACCAACAAGGCCTTTACGCAGGAATGGGCATCGCCGTCAATTCGACCGCTGACCGGACATGGCTCTACAACATGTATCGTGATCTCGCGCACGACACTGATCACCCTGCTCATCATCTGAAACGGCCGAATAATGTTTCGCTATAGTAACGCTAGTGGCCACCGCGCTTCGTCACTGGTACATCAATTGGCCTCTAGATGCCGCGGCCACGGTATACCTTGCACCTCATGACTCTCACAACAGATTTACAAACGCATACCCGCCGTCATTTCTTGTGGGCGTGGATAAGTGCGTTCAAATGCTAGCCGGCATCATCACCTCGGCTGAAGGTTCGACATTCAAATATGCTTTCCCTGGGCGAAAGCAGCAAGGGACCTGGGTCTTAGAATGTCAGCTTACCGTGGTCATCGATATCGTAGTCTACACATCGAGGTCTTCGTGACATTCTCGTCGCTTTTGCGAAATTCACCATGGACATATATCGCAAAGTCTTAGCGGCAACGCTCCGCCATCCCGTCTCTGAAAGACCAAATGAGCTCGAGGTGAACGGATGGGCAGCAGAATTCGTGCAAGTTAGCATGGCCGAGCTCGCAGCTCACTCGGTGTTGGCGAGTACTGGGAATTATGGAGACTCGGTCAGAGCGGTGACTGCCATGGGTCTGGTTCTGTGGGAGTCCGATCCAGGTGGTTCAGACGAGACGAGGTTCTGGGGAGAGGGAAGACACAACGACATTGAAGAGATGTCGTTGTTGGCGGATATGATTGTGGCACTCACGAAATGCTTTGTGTTGTCGATTTCGACTATCTAATGTCCCATGACCTACCATCCGAGCTTCTGTTTCATTAGCAGGAACATTCAAGACGCTGGAAATAGCGACGGAATAATATTCAGAGAGAAAACTTGCTAATTTGGAGGTGAGAAACTGGGAGTGAAGGGTCTCTTGCAAGTGTATGCCTAGAGGAAACAGTTGTGGCCCGGATCGTACGATCAGGATGTGCACTGTCGAATCTGAAGTTCCCGGATACCTTTGTATTTGCGAGTCTAATCTCGAATCTACACACTTGACATGGCGTGTTCTTCGTGGCTTTGTAATAGGTCACATCAAGTGAAAGGTGATATGGCAAGATATCCGCTCTCGCATCTTGAACATTGTAAGCGTAGCCGCTCGAGGCGGATGGAAAGACGGCCCTCAAGTTTTAAACTTATGTGTGAGTTTGTAGATGTTTGGTAGCATTTTGTTCCTGCTTGAAAGGCAGTACTAGCGATGACTTTGTTCGTCCCTACTTCCCTGCACTTTTCTTCTTTAATCAAGGCTAATGCTTGTGCCTTCTCTTGCCTTCTAGCATCATCTCTCTTCTCGACCTCGAACAGACCTGACTGATGTTCTCATACATAGTAATGTTTCTTGGTTCTGCATCACGAGAATTGAGCGGCGTTGTAAAATCGCAAAGTCGCAATGTTGGAGGAAACAGGTCTATTGAAGAAACAGAGATTATCGGTGGAGAGAACAACACACTGTACCACCTTGAACAATGTAGCAATGGATGGTGTGTGGCTATAATCTACAGCTTTCATTTGCTGGCTATGCAAGGCTATTTACGTATCAGAGCTTGCTACTGGTATATCCTAGCAATTGTAGCAGAGCAAGATTTTCACTGCTTGAAGATGGTACTTATAGCACGAAAGCCAAAGCTCTCTGCGGATCGCATGTGGATGCCGCTCAAGTTATGGAGCTTTTGTGTACTTCGCTGTTGACATTCCGACAATCCCACGTTATGGTTGTTCGCATTCCCTGCCTAATTGTCTTTCTCCTCTTTCTCCTCTTTCTGCTTCTTCTCGTCATCTTCTCGTTTCCTCTTCTTCGTCTCCTCAGGTGTATCGGCGATCAGCTCGCTCGAGCCATTGATGCCTGACCACTTTGGCTTGCCATCGTTGATGTCGAGAACTCTTCGTGGGTAGAACATGTGGCAACTGTACGAGTCAAAGATTAGTGAGGCATGGAGTTCCAGATATAGTGTGACATACGTGATATCGAAGTTCTTCCGGTCTTCTGCATTCTCAAAGTTGATCAAAGTCGGGAACAGCAGAATCATATTCCTCCCTTCATCCATGATCGGTGTACGGCAGTATGCACAGCTGACCTTACAGGGGAGCTTGTGCACCGTGGTCTTTTCCGAGCTCTCGTACCAGCCTAGGTCGTGGTGACCCTTTGTGAAGTTGATGTCCTCTTTGTGAAAGATGGCTGCCCACTGGAAGGGTGCACCTGTAGAAACACATTAGCAATCCTGTCGATTCGATGATGACGATGCATACCGTGTATCTTCTGGCAGGTAGTACAATGGCAGTATTTCGAATCCAGTGGCTTCTCCCTGCTCAATTGGTACTGGATCTTCCCGCAATGGCAGCTACCTTGATAGCGAGCATGGAAGTTTGGGTCATTCTCGTGGACCTTGTAGGGGGCTCGGTGCTTCCATTGATTAAGCTCGCCGTCTGTACTCCCATCATCACCATTATCACCGTTGGCTCGGTATGTAGAGGCGTCCGCCATGGTTTTGGCGCTGGTATGGAATTGAATCCGATTAAGGCGGGGGATGGATCGAGATGCTGGATTAAAGGTACGTGCCGTGGTGCTGAAGTGGGTTGAAGCTGATATTACACGGGGTATTTTGAGGAGTCTGGATGCCATGTATCAATTCAATGTGAAGGAAAGAGCCATGTCGTGTAGGACAGAATTGAAAAATCCGAGGTGATGATGACATCGTAACTTAGGCGCGTCGATCCATCGATTTCCATGATTCATGACATCTGCTTGGCCCATTAGGACCTTTATGTATTATTCTAATGACCCTCATCTCAAGTGTTTCTCTACAAGACAATCGTTACTTTGTCTCAAGCCGTGAGTGGGAGGCAGAACAGAGCAGAGGAGCTTATTAAAGAGTGTGGCATTGTCAAGATTTACATCACAATAAGTCGATGCAAAGATCTGCACTGGGGCTTGGCGCTTGCCTCGCTAATCTCATCGGGCGAGATTTAAAAGGTTCCCTTTGGAGATCCCTTCCTGGGCCACCTTAGGCAGTCGGACTAGGTCCCGAGTTGCAGCTTGCGCCAAGCACCCCCACGGCCTTCAATGTTCCCAAATCAGCTATTTACATGGCTTTGCCAGCTTGGGTGAAAGCGTCCATTTGCCAATCTGCAATTCTTTGGATATCCAATGATGGTGCTTAGGTGCACTTAAAATGCTATCGCGTCAGCCCAACCGTCTGTGTTTAATAGCGTGAGGCTCTTCTCGACTTGGAACTTTTCGCGAGATTGCAATAGCTGTCAGCGCTAATCGACTTTGCGTTGATATCAGGTTTCCAAGAAAGAACAGTCTCCCTCTTCTTACAGCTCCTAACCTCATATTAGTGAGATCCGACCACAGGGTCGAGCGTGTCTTGCATGGAGGGTACACCCATATGCATGAGTATCGCATTTTGCTATCACGTGTAGGTGTAACTCGCAATGTTTCAGGCCCCTCCACACCAAATATCAAGCAGGTCTAGAGTGTGTTCTGGTTTAGAATAAGGCCTGTGTCGCGCTGTACCAGTAATGCTGGTGTCGGCGATTGTTATTCCATATGAGTCATGTCTGCTGCATGAGTTACCCGGCGGGCTATCCAGGTACGGGAGGAGGGATGATATTGGGAATTTCGCCATAAATCTACCCTGGCGAACGCTTCCTACTACACTCCCGACGGCAAAATCTCTCTTGAAGGGGACGTCCCTTGCAGTAGTGATGACAATACTTCGTGCTGTCCTCCGGACAACATTTGTCAGCCCAATGGGCTCTGCTATGGAGTGAATACGGGCAGCTATGGGCGTTACAGCTGTACTGATTCGACCTGGCAGTCTCCTTCGTGTGCACAGCAATGTGTGGGCCGCGGTATGTTCCAGTCCTCCTTCCAGGGAGTTCCTTCCGCTGATCAGCCGCAGCGGATTCCAACAGCAGCAACATTAACATTATCGATTGTGACGCCGATGAATACCCATGGGTCAGATCAGGCCTCCCGAGGTTTTGTTGCGACATTGATGCAGACGATTTCCAGGGGACCTGCTGTGACCGCCATACTGCCACGTTCACATACCAGGTAGGAGTTACTACCACGCCACCTTGGTTTAAGGACATCGATTCGGATGGCGCCACAATAGCGCCCACTGCAACTTCGGCTGCACGCTCGAAAACTAATTTAATAAGGTACGAGGGGTAGCACCAGATAGATGTATTGGTGGGTATAGCCGGCCTGGCATGCGAAGAAGAAAGACCTTTGGGCTTTACGTGTACGTAAGATCGTTTCTTCCATTCCATTTCAATGTTTGCCAGCTAACTAGACATTATTGCTTTGTGCATGCCTAATCTATGAACACCCAGACTCCGATCGTTACCGCACGAACCTGTAGTCCTATCTGGTTTGAGAACCGTTAGATGTCCGTCAACCCTTGCTCTGATGAATCCAACGCCTTCATGCCAATACGTTGGGATTTTCGCTGAGCTCGACACTTGTGTACCGCGGCGGCGGCAAAAGACATGTAAATTATGTACCTGATAGCCTTTAGTTGAAGTCCCCGATGAAACCTTCTCCAGCATCTGGCGAGGCTCCCTTAGCTTGGACACGAACGGAAAATACTTACAGAATCAGAAAAGAGATACCAAAAGCAACCTTAGCATTCCCAAGACCATTCGCTATCCCAAGTAAGGCGTCCCCATCTGAATATTGCTGGAGGTTAGATTGGTAGCAGTTGCCCTCCGCAGATTCGAACCAGTTCCCAGAAATGTCGCAATTAGCCCAGAAGCCGATTTGGATAGCCCAGCCGCATAGGAAGATGACGGCAACAGTCAAAGCGTAGATCTGGTTGAGTCCGACAGTGAAATAGAGGATCAAATCAGTGGCTGACTGGAAAATAGTGAGTAAGGGCATGGTGCCCGAGTAAAAGACGAAGTACCTAATTGAGCGTTAGTGTGTTCATGCTATGAATAAGTACGAGCAATTGAACTCACGCGTTGGACCAGCGGTGAGCATACGGATATGCACTCGGATATAGAGTCTTGTATGGGTCAAGAGGAGCATGGGCCATCTGCTTGCCATATGCAGTGGCGAGACCGAGCGTGATGATGGAAAAGAGCAAGATGGTGGCCACAATTAAAGGTACAAGCCGAAGGGCACCTGCCCAGGTTTGGCTGGAGTGACTTGGCTGCATGTTGTGAGGGGTGCACGATGCCGTAGATGGGGTTCTTGACGAGTGCTGGGTTGAGGAGTGAAAGGCTGAGAGTAAGGTGTTGTTGTGGAGGCAGATTGTGGGGGATTCTTTTGTGTTTTTATAGCAAGAAGACGAGGCCGAAGTTTGGAGAGGAGTTTTGAAGTAAAACAAAGAGATGAAGGATGAGGGATGAGCCCTGATGGAGGCTTGGGTGCATCAGGCTTGGCGCCCTTGGCGCCAAGTATGTAAGCACGCGCTCACTTCACGTTTCACAGCTTCACAGCCACACAGCCCCTGCAAGGCATACGGAGGAAGATCCTAGAAAGCGAGCTGGTAACACAAATTGAAGGTGCATGGTGTTGACTCCCGTGTTGTAAGCGCCAGTATCTGATAGATGACCGCGCATACTTGCACAACCACAATGGAAGCAGATGCTGTATAGGATACACCCTTGGAGCTTTCCTGTTGAAATGATAAGAGCGCATCACAGTAAAAACATGTCTTTATATGTACCAGCTGCGCTTTGTGGTCGATGATGCGAAGATGGGGGCTCAAATGCAGCTGGCAAACAGTCCACCACAGACCCCAAATCTGCAATCCTACCCTCTTGAAAGGTTCAGGGACGTAGATAGAGCGATTCGTTTCAACACTTGCACCTCTTCTTCAACAATGCCTCACGCCGCGAACCTCCAGACAGATGGCGATTTTTCACTCCTGCTGCAGCAATATCTAGCAGTCGCTACTCCTTCAGGGGGACTGCAATTTCAGCTCTCTCGCAGGTCGATGTACATGGTATAAGATGCTGCTCTCCGAATCTACAGTCTGGCACCCTCGATCGTTTCTTCGGACACATCAATTCATTCTCTTCTTTTTCCCCTCCATCTCGATCGTACCAGGGCCTAGTATAGGCCTCCGGGGTCCGACTCCAGCATGCAGTGTTCTACATATATCGCAGTATGGGGCCTATTGTTCCTCCCCTTCATCACCGCAGTACCTTGACCTCTGTCAAACAACCCTTCACGAACTGGCCACCTCCGGAGGGACATCCCTACGATCCCACCACGTCCAGATAGAGTCGGCCAAATAGCTTCCATGGAAGCCAGTTCGCATTCTTCGACGACATTGGTTTCGTAGCTGGGTCTCCCGCTGTAGAAGCTGCGCCTGTGTTTCTGTATTCCCAAACGGATTCAAGCGATGTATGTGCTTGATTTATCACGTTCTTACTCCGTCCTTGGTATTCATATAATCATTTAACGTTGGACCAGGACCCGTTTTACCCAGAAAGCGCAATCGTGCTTGGTACAGACCCGCCTAGGCCTAATCCCGGCACGGATGGCCGCTTTGGGACAGCAAGCTACAACCTGGGCGCAGACTGCACGAACCCGGGACCCTACCACGGCGCATATACTCTCGGAAACGATTTCCCAGTATACACGAGTGCCTCCTGGTGCGGTGGTGACAGCGTTTGGAAGCTTAAATACGACCTGTACTACGTCCATGACGGCAACTTAGAAGCCGGACATAAGCATGATTGGGAGGGAGTGACAATAATATTTGCCAAAGACCCTGCTGCCAACGGTGATGATTGGTGGTACCGTGCTGTAAATTCCAAAAGTCGCGGCCTCTAAAATTCCAATTTGCTGATCCAAATCTAGGGGGCGCAATTCAATCATCATTCGAATCACGGTTTGTTCAAGTACAGCGATCTCATCACAGTGACCGTCGATATTCCAGGTGCGGCGTCGGACGTAAGCAACGATGCGTCAGGCCTCAATTTGAATCATCCAAAGGTCTATGTTGGTTTCTACTCTCACTCGGCTTACGATCGTAAAGACACCAGTATCACAGTAAACGCAGGTATGTGCTGCTATCCGACAACTGATGGTTACGATTCCTGATAGCTGTCTGGCGGTAGGTGTGGCCAGTGTTGAATATAAATCCGATGACTGGTGGAGGCTTCCCCGAGCAGAAGATTTACATTCTTATAAAGAAATCGACCGTGAGTTTCATCTAATCTACTGGCAAGACCGTCTATAGCTCGCTGACAAGAAGCGCTTAGGCGATTGGAATTATGGGTCTGCGGATAGTACACCCCCCAAGAACTATGACAACTTGTGCAGTTGGAGGATAAAAGGATTGTCGTAGTCCTTCGTCTTGATGGGCTTAGGAAAGAGTCTTACCTTTCTAATTACACGCCATGGCTATAATCTGGTAAAAGGGTTTGATTGGTAGCGGACCCTGTTGTGCTTTTGGGTTACTTAGGAGTCTGGCGTACTCGTCCTCGCGGCTGACTGTGACTTTGCCTTAAGTCATCCGTGTATGTCTGAAAATGAATATTGAAACAGATAATGAGGATATTGCGTATTGCTTAGTAGTCCCAGAAACACCATAAAGCTAACAGGCGTCTCTCCGAGCAGGCTATAAATGCATTATAATTTATTCTAATAGACACACCGTGCTATCAAAAACGTAACAAAGCCAATCACGCTGTATTGTGCGATTAATTCTACCAACCAATGCCGTGGTCTCCAAATTTCTGGCGGCTTGCGACATATTCAAGACTCTTAGAAGAAGGTATACTACCAACATATTTCGAACGCAACAGCAGAACTCAGCCTCTTCATAGTAGGCTGTACCTGATGGTTTCAAACCACTGAGTCTTGACACAATACGAGGCGTCTTGGCATTGATTGTGGGCTGTGCGCAGGGCGCCTGACTCGATGAATTTAACTGGAGGGTCGTAGGATCAAATCCTCCTGTGCGGCTGAGCTTCTGCATCGGGTGCTTACGTTTCATTTCGTGTACAGCCCTACTATTTCACAGCGCTACTCCGTACAGGCAGTGTTCGCAATAGTTAACTATTTAACTGGCAAATTATTAGTTTAGCAGTTCAGTTCGCCCTTTTTCCCCTTAATAGTTAGTTGGTTTGGGGTCTCAACTAGTTCAGTTATGAACTATTTGAACTATGAACTATCAGTTAAAACTGGCAGTTTAGCAGTTTTAATTAGTTCTATAAGGCTGAAGGGGAGCCCCCTTTACGGGGAGGCGGAGTGAGGACTAACTACCTAATTAGGTAAAGCGCGGCCGGAATAGGCCTAGCGCTAAGGATTTCTCTGCCGAGATTTTCAAAGATTCTCGAATATCACCCTCCGTAATCTTCAAGTTATGAACGATTTATGAATTTTATGAATTTTATGTAAACTGTTTCAACTATTAGTTCAACTAGCGTAAAACTGCTAAGAACTAGCGTTGACTGTTGGTAGTTGGTTTGGCCATATAACTGAACTAGTTACGCTAAAAATTAGCGTAGTTAGTTGGTTTGGGGTCAAAAATCGAACTAGTTAACTATTGCGAACACTGCACAGCGCTACTCCGTACAGGGCGGTGTATTGGGATCGAGGTTACCAACCATTACTGTACTTTGCTCAATCCTACCCCACAATCAACCTTGTCGCACGCTTTGCGCCTCAGCCCGCTCACTTTTCTACGCCCGTATCATGTTCCAGAGTGTGCCCGCCATGAGTTCAGCCAATGAAAAGTCCCTGGAATCCTTCCGCAAGTCCTTCATGCAAGGCCTCCATCGCAATCCCAGTAGTTCTAATCACGTCAACGTAAGGTGGCCCCGACCACCATGGACGTCCAGCATGTATATATCATCTTTCGAAAGGCACGAGGGAATCTAAATCCATCAAGAAAAAGACTGTTTTCTTATCACCCCATACCAATCTTGCTACCTCGAAACACGGCTTAAGGCTGAAGACCTCGGGAATTTTCCTGAGCCTGCGACAAACAAGGCCGCCAAAATTACACCAGGTATCCTGGCGTTCCCAGGGCCTAGACCGGAATTATTCAAAGGCTCCGGCATGTCATTCCTCGCACCGTACACGAATGCTATGAGAATCGGTCAAGGGTATTCCAGTGTCACAGCCATGAGCGCGACCACTGCTAATCGTGTGCTAGGTTCAACTCATATACTCAAGAAATATGCATCGAAAATGCCGTACTTATAGAGCCTGCCAGAAAAGTCCGCTCGATAAATGCTAGGCGGTCCCAAGACTCCACTGGCCGGCGGAGCTCTTCTCTGCGTCCTTTATCAGCAGTTTCAGATAATGCCATTACACTGCGTGCGAAGAGTAGTGTCGAGTCGATGACTTCGGATGCAGCAGCTTCAGATGCCGAGGACCAACTTCGAGTGAGACGAGGAAGCGCGACATCTCTGCCGAACATCACCATTGGGTCTGACGCGGTCGACGTACCAGCTACCTCTGTTCATCCAGCAGAAATCACACCACCTCACAAGAATGTGGTCCAGATCGTTACATACTCCTCGCGCATGGTCGACAACGTGTCAGATATCGTGGAAGCGTTAAACATATCCTCGTCCGCATCCATCAAATACGGGACCATCAAAGGAGCTGGCAGCGCTTCTATTGTTAACGAGAACAAAGTCGGGCAATCTGATCTCAACTACATCGTTACCGTAAAGGTGACCAATGAGACCTCGCCTATTGCAGACAAAATGACCTTCAACCCTATACCAGAGCTGGACAACAAGAAATTCACAAATGTATTCGGTAAGCATACCTAGTTTATGCTTTTGATTGGCCCGTACTAACATTCGCAGGCGACTGCTTCATAAGCGGCTTCACCGAAGGCGGTGAATTCAGTGCTATAGTCAGCATAAAAGTGTCCGACAAATCGAAAGTGTCCGCCGTCAAAGCCGCCGCCGAAGCCGAAATCGCCATCGCAGCCGCCCCTGGTCTCTCAGTCGGCGCTAGCAGTGCGCTGGACAAACGAAACAGCGATGTGTGGGACGACACCGAAACCACCATCTCAGTCAACTGGGCTGGCGGCGGGAATATCAAGCCCGCGGATGAGAAATGGGACCTCAAGACAGTTGTCGATGTTGCGACCCGTTTTCCGCATCTGGTGCAGACGTGTGCGCAGAGAACAAGTGCGATTTTGACGCGGTATACTAGTTTGAGGAGTTTCAATGAGACGAACGAACGGAACCCGGCAGATGATCGCTTCAGGATCCTGGATTATGATCTGTGCTCCCTCTACACGCAGGATCTATTCAGCGCTTTCCTAGCTTACAAAAACATATGGGCCGAGATCTCTGATATGTTGAAATACACAGAACAGTATCGTGAGAGAGACCAAGGCAAGGATGTACCCAACCCCGTCCAGCTGAACCCCAAAGCCTTGAACGAGGCTCGGCAGCTGGCACGCAAGGGAATGACCCAAATCAGCGACATCACAAAAGCTCTCATCACCGAGCCTTCCTTAGCCGATCTCGATGAACATGGCCAGCAGCGAGCCGTCCCATACATATGGCCAGGAGAATTGAAAAAGCGCCTCCCAATCCGCCACCACGGCCTCACCATCCGCGAACAATCCGACCTCGTCCGCCGCGACACAAATCTCGGCCTCCTCACCACCGCCGAAGTGAACAAAGTCGGCCACTGGGCTCGGGACGACGATCTCGAATTCTCCCCCCTCGTAGGCGACAACATCAACCCACAACACTCAAGCTTTTTCGCTCGAAACGAGAAAGATACTCTCTTCTGCACACTTGACGATGCAGCCAACTCCAGTCACCTAGACAATTTGACGAAACTCCGTCTCCACGCGCACGAAAATCGCTCCATCAACTGGCTCGGTATCTTCGGCCGCCGCAACCGCAGCAAGCGCTGCCACGGCCACCTCTCCGCCATCGCATTCAGCACAACCCACGACACCAACGCCAATACCCCCACCCGCGACGACGGCGTCCACCACACCATCGGAAACCCCAACCCCAACCACCTATTCTGGTCACAGCCACTAGCGGATTTCCGATATGCGAAGGCTGCGAAGGTCAGGATTGAGTATATACCGGGTGAAGGCTGTGGGTTGGCGGCGTTGGTGGTGTTGGATAAGAATGGGCAAGAGTTGACGAGTTGGAAAGCTTATGGGCAGGGGAAGGTGGAGACGCCCAAAGGGTTGAAGAGTGTGGTGCAGGAGCCGCCGGATGAGAGGGGCGGGTGGGTGTTGTGTGGGTTTTGGGGACATGTGGATGAGCTTATTGTGGGGAGTGTGGGGGCGATTTGGCGGAAGTAGCGTTGTGTTTTTGTTTGCTTTACAATGTTGTTAAAGTTGATTGTTTTCGGCGTTTGGTTGGAGTGGTAGTCTGAGCGGTGGTTTGGGTCTGGCGTTCCTTCGTTCTTGCTAGAAATTATCGGGCTAGGGTGTGTGATTTTATGTGAAAGTATATGCGAGAAGCGCGACCGTGACTGCTTATCTCAACGTCTCGTTTCCCTGATGAAAGTCGTGCTGGTAATAGGGGTACGTGGGCACTTTTGTTTAAGTAGAAGTTTGATCTGAAGATGACGGACGAAGGATGGCTATAATTTGCGCTGATCCAATGGCATGGTGCTAGGATACAGGCTATATATGAGGTACAAAGCTTAACCATGAGCAGAATCGTAGGCGCTGTGTGGAAACGCTCGAAGGCTGATGAAGATCTCCACGATCATATACAGCCTGATAATGAGGTATAGACAAACCGTGCATAGAAACACAAGGTGAATCGTCTTACCATGCAACCTTCCCAACCTGCTTTCGGAAAACTTGGATGGCGAAAACTTACCAGCAGCACTGTAAATGAAAGAAAGAGGAAAACACACCACACAAAAAAGGGAGCTAGCGCGCCACGTCCATAACTCGTATACAGAGGGAAGAATAAAATTCCACGAAGCAACATGAATAGCTCCGAAGAGGATGGGACAGGCAATAGCAAAAGTGGTAAATGGCCACAGTGTTAGGTAGCCATCTTCGGTCATTCGTGCAGCCCAATCGCGGCCCACCCAAAAGAATTCTGCCCAGGTATTGATTGTCTTTGCGTACTCTGACGGTTGCAACCGGTCGATTGTGTCATTGGAACAGACATTCAAGATGGGCATAGAGTAGCCTTGCGGCTTCTTCCACCATGCAGCATAGGCAAGGACGGCGCGAGACGCGTATGCTGATGTGCTCACTTCCAATAGCGTGATAGCTTTGTGCTCGCGCAATCTTGAAGTAACTTGAGTGACGAACCACAGTGTTTGTACGCAGGTAAGCGTCTTTGTCAGGGAGTCTGACTTTTCCAAATCGTTTATCGAAGTTTCGGAAAGATCAAGGCCGACAAGTTCGGTACTCTTTCCCAAACCCTCGCTAGCCGTAAGCTGTTCTAGATTATTTGTTGCCAATTGGTGGTATTCGCCGTTGTGCGATTTGAGACAGAACCCACCCATTTCGAGAAATTAGCCATGAGTAATGGATGTTCTCCTCTTCAGCTCGCGTTCTATGCGTTTCGATGCCTCGCGAGCGCGGACCAGATCCCTTACAGCAGTGATAGCCAAGATTTCTGGGGCAATGACACAGATCAAGGCTGGCACGATCTTACTCCTCACTATGCTGTCCCGATTTGTTCTTGTCTTTATCCGCGGTAATATAGAGCAGGCAGGTGTATTGCCGTCCAAACGCACAAGAACATGGTAAAGAAACAGCTCCATAGGATATCACTGGTCCCACGACCACAGTAGTTGGACACCCAGCCATGGGTCAGGCCATCCGTCTGATTATTTGGGACTGCCGTAGCTGTGATGTTGGTGTTCGATGGATAAACAATCTCAAGCGGTTTGGATAATGGGAGTATTGTAATGGCTTTGCTACTGGTACTGGGTGTAGAGCCAGTAGATTTGTCGAGATTTGACCAATGGCTTAAGGAACGGTGCTGTTCGAAGGGTTTCTTGCCAGGTGTTAGTTGTTGTTCCATTGACCTCGTAGTCTCGGTATGCGCGTCTTCAGGCTAAGAACCCAATGATAATCGCCCCGAGTCCCAAGATACTCCGGCGTCGGAGCCAACTTATTGTAGCTTGCGCACACCTAGGAAGTACCTGAGACCCTTACTGCGTGACCTTCAATACCTCCAAGATTCGATTTGTGATGCTGATGTTGACAGTGCACGCGAATCTCTAAATGTTCTCGGCTGTTCGTGGGGGGTAGCTCTCCTAAGTATACCTGGGGGTTGACTGCAGCCTTGTAGACTGCGCCACCGCCTCCTGCATGCAGAGTGCTGCATTGATACCCTATCATTTTCCCAAGGTACTTAAAACATAGCATTTGTCGATGCCTGGTCAACGATAATCAGTCGCAGTCGTTTGACAAAGTCAACGTCGAGAAGATAGAAAAGTATTTCGTAGGTGATTTCTCAAGTGTAACATGCTGACTAAGAGACGCTAGCTCTAGGATAGTCCGATCGGCCTTCCGACGGGCCGAAAACGAGGGGATTTCGGGGCGATGACATATCTATCCGTCACTAATCATGTTCCGATCAGTACAACGTGCCGCCCAATTATCATCTCATCTCAAAACAAGAACCCCAATTGACAAAGTCCGCAACCTGAATATTCTCAACAGCCCAGCAAAGATGTCACACCTCTTTGAAGATGCCACCCCAGCGGAGGTGAAGAACGCAAAGGTGGGCTTTCCCACAGCCTTTGGATGGCGATGGGGTTAATAGCAGAGCATTGATCTTCCATGAACATAGGGTCTTCATCTGATAACTATGAACACTCCCAACGGCCAAAAAGTCCAGATCATGCTCGAGGAGCTCCACGAAGTCTATGGCACCGAGTGGACGACTACACTCATGTACGGCTTCACTATCCTCTTCCCCAACGCATAAATGTTCTCAGACTGACTTGCTCCGTTTCCTCGCAGCAACATCGTGACCAACGAGCAAAAGAAAGACTGGTTCCTCCGTCTTAATCCTAACGGCCGCATTCCTGTCCTTGTCGACAACACCCAGTCGCCGCCTTTTCCAGTAATGGAAACATCCGCCGAGCTGTTGTACCTCTTGAAGTTTGCAGACAAGAACGACGTGTTCGGTTTCAAGGATGAGCTGGAGAGAAACCAGGCTCTCCAGTCACTCTTCTTTTGGCACGGAAGCGGTGCCCCCTATCAAGGACAGGTCAACCATTTTACCAAAATCGCAAAGGAAAAGATCCCATGTACGTTCTATTTTTCCATATCAGACTTTGGTTGCAAGATGGGACGAAAGCTAATTACCTCTTCTTCAGACGCCATCGAACGTTTCCGCAACGAGACCCTCCGCGTCTACGGTGTGCTTGAGATCCAATTGTCAGGCAAATATACTGGATCTCCCCGCGAGTACTTGGCAGGAGAAGGCAAGGGTAAATATTCGATCGCGGATATCGCTACTTGGCCTTGGGTCAAAGCCTGGGAGTTCTCAGGGTTCTCGCAGGAGGAAATGAAGGCTTTCCCACATCTGCTCAAGTGGATCGACCGCATTGCGGCTAGGCCAGCTGTGCAGAGAGGTATTGGTGAGAAGTATCAGCAGAAGTAGACTTTTTGTCAGAGTGATGAGTATAATGAGACCATTGGCAAATAAGATATAGACGACGCTACTGGCTCTACAAAGCTTAGTTCATAAGGTCGCTGGGCATCTCATCCGCTGTCTTCCAACTATTCATCACCATGCATACTAACGGTCTTTCCAAAGATGATAACCTCTCAGTCCGATCTCGGCCTCACAATAATCATGCAAGCAATTCCATTAGACTAACAAGCCTACAACAACTCACCTACGCACGCACTCAATCAAACCCACCACTATCGCCCCTCACTTATGCCTCAAATACGGCCAAGCTTCCGGGCCCATATACCCCAATCTCTCACAATACCTTTTCAACTCCTGGTCCCTCGGCATCTCCAACTCCAAAACCTCCCATAGCTTCAAATCCGTCATCGGAAACGGTATCGAGAAGTCCAAAAGTCTGCCAACTTCACTCCCGCACTCATCTTTCAGAAGTCTCGCCCAATCCCCACCCTCGTCATCGACCATACAATTGTGAAGAACCCACGCATCCCTAATCTTGCGAACGCAATACGCGATGCGTCGTTGATCGTCGTCGCTCGAATGTGTCATCGAGGAACTTTTTTCCGACGCAATTTCTTCAAGGCACAATTGGTACGCCGTTAGTAACAGCCCGGGAAGTCCTGGGGGCGCACACCATGGGGGCGCAACGCACAGTTCGGGGTTAACGGACTTGATGCTCGGTACTCACATTTGTATGGGGATTACATACAAATCTAAGCACTACCTACCGCATCAGCCATATTACCGTCACCTCTTTGAACGGCAGCGCAGTATATCGTTGTTATATATGTAGCTGTCGCTTATCCACCCCATTTATGCCTCCTACACGTCGCTGTTACTCTTCCACCCCATTATTCCGCCCTATGCCATATGAACCGACGACTATGGCAGACCCCTGGCTGAAGGCCCATGCTTGCTCGGGGGTATCGAACGTCTCCTTATCGGCGGGGGGCTCAAGGTGTTCGAGTGGAATCTTGTCGATAGCTTTTTAAACAGTAGGGAGGATAGAAGGGTCAAGATCTATATATAGGGCCCAAGCCATAGCGGGCTGGCGAGCTGGCGACAACGAGGTAAAAGAGGGGTAGCTGGGGCGGCGATAACAAGGTAAAAGAGGGGTAGCTTAGGGGGGGCGACAGCGACGTAAAGCGTGATATGTAGAAAGGATGGAGGTGAGGGTTGAAACTTTACAGATATGCGGTTCAAAAGGTGGTATGTAATATGGCTGATGCGGTAGTACTTAGATTTGTATGTAATCCCCATACAAATGTGAGTACCGAGCATCAAGTCCGTTAACCCCGAACTGTGCGTTGCGCCCCCATGGTGTGCGCCCCCAGGACTTCCCGGTAACAGCCTCCGCGCACTCTTAACCTCCGACTCATTAGTCCTGCACTTGCGATAATCAGATCGCAAAACAGTAGTAGTCGCGAGGTGAGTCGATAGAATCTGCTTCCAACCCGTCGTTCCTTTTACCGTCTCTGTCTCAGCCGAGGAGCAAGAATCAAACAACCACGTTATATCTGCCACCGCACATGTCTCCCCACCTTCTCGATGCAGATGCGACATCGTGACTTCAAAGCCATCGGCTAACCTGCTGCGGAGTTCTGCACATACATTCGCTATGTGGAGGAACATTGCTAAGGCTTCGAAAATGTCGCCTTCGCGGCCTGCGACTTTGATGGTGACGTTGTGGAGGTTGGGACAGTAGAGTAACGCTCGTAAAGTAGGTATCGGCGTCCAGTAGTCGGGGTGCGTAACCTTTTTTTTGCTGCTTGTGCTGCAGATTACGGTGATACGTTGAAGCCATTTGCGTGAGGTGGAGAACACTTCGTCGTCTTGGCTGATTATATCGAGATTCAGGAATGATAGCAGGCCGGGTCCGTGGACCAGGAAGTGATTCTTGCTGTAGAGGATTTGACTGGCTTCGTAGACCGCTTGAGGGGGTTTGAAGGGCCTATTTGGGTAGGTTCGAGGTCGACGGACGAGGGCGTCGGTTCCTGCTATGTCTAATTCGTCTTCGGTGAATCTGTTGCCGCTGTGTCTATGGGTTAGGTTGCTGCATGGACGTGGGCACCCCTGTATGTAGAAGACCGGGTTAGGGCTGATGAGGAGGTAGGAGTAGAGTTTGACGCGGACGTTGCGCGGGAGGTCGGAGAAGGTTGCGTGGCCTGGGGGAATTGGGATGGGAATTGGGTTGGTAGACATCGTAACAGAATGATAGATGTTTCCTAGATTGAAGGAGATTTTGTAGTGCAGTGAGGCTGAATGGTGATAGAGTATGTGATGAAGTGTTGAAGATGGACATGATGGGCATGTTTATCATGAGAAGGAAGAAAAGGCATTTACTTTCCCTGTATCACGTCTCACCATACACTTGTATGACTTGCCACCTCGCATTCGAAGTCTTACAAATGCCACCTTCTCACAGTGAATACTCGCTTGTGAAACAAGGTGTGTCTATTCAAAACGATTCAACATCCTAACACCCCTATCCGACCTTCGAGTAGGAAACCTCGAATTCGGGATTTTCCGCTGGGTGTTCGACCACGCAGCATCTAACGCCCGTTAGTGAAACCAGAACATTGTGCTGCAGTCATTCCGCAAAGCCAGCCTCAACTAGCATCTACCTCATCACCCACCACCATCACTCCTTGAGTGTTTGATTCCTCTTAATCATCATGGCAAATTTTTTCTCCCTATCACGCGAGATGCGCGACCAAATCTATGAATATTTGGTCGTGTGGGACGAGCCAATAAGCCTCAAGGATGCCAGTGGCTTCAAATCGAGTTCACTCGCGAAGAGAAAGGAGCTTCAAGTCATGCTCGTCCGCCCATACAACGCAGGCATGGCCTTCGAAGCCCGCGAAACATTCCGCCGCATCAATAGATTCACTGTGGAGGATCCAGCAGCCCACCCGTTTCAAGGGTACACAAAAGACCAAGGCATACCTCACGCGCTCGTTGGTTCGGGATCATGGATCCGCCACGCAGTCATCAACATTAACAGCGCGAACGACAAGATCAAGATCGAGAAACAGACCTCTTTTCTCCGCTCGCTGATATCCTATCCATTCATTCGAACCCTTGAGATTCAGATATGCGGAACTTACGGTAGTCTTCACAAGACTGCTAATAGGTTCATAGAGATCGCAAAGGTGTGTGTCGAGCTCAAGACCCGTTTCGGCCAACATTTCAAATTCGGGATAACAGGCTTGTGGTACTCTCCATTCGATTATCGTACCCTGTGGAATACTCTGTGGACTGATCTGAGCTGGCTCTTTATATCCAGTACTGCGATCCGTGACAAGCGCCGAGACCAGGATATGACAAACCTAGCACTCAAGGACTTGCTTCCCCTGCAATTGGCTGGGATGAGTATATCAAAGAAGGCCCACCAGCGCAGAGATCAAACTCAAGACGAGAAGGTGATGGTGATATTACTGTTGGCGTACGCTTTGCAGCTAGAGCAACTACCATGGAAAATCGCTACATTCATGGGTGTGGCTCACTTGAAGGCCAAGCTGAGGGCCTGGTTCAAGAAACGTCGGCTTGAGGATGAAAGTGCACGGACGACGGCATTTCTTGACGCTTATATGCAGCGCAACTTCACGCAGGACAATGGGCTGTTGGGTTGATTCTGTTTGCGGCAATGTCAGACCCCCAGAAGCTGCAGCGGTCAGCTCCATGCTCGGAGGTCTGGATTCAGCTATTTGTTTGATGGTGTTATTAAGAAGAGTCTCAACCTCCTCTCGATGTAGAGAGCGGAATGCAGAGCAATAGATCATATGAATAGCAATATGGCTCGTTTGTAGAGGACGATGGCATTCACCTACAGTCGCAGGCTTCCGTTGATGTAAGCTACGCACTTCGGGAGTTTCTATTTCCAAGTGGACGCTAGTATTTTAGTATATAATAGCTTCCTGCATGGCCCCAAGCTAGGTTTCTCCCGAAATTAGTACGTGTCGCCCATAGTAACAGCCGGAGATACGTTACTATAGAGTATACGCGTCGCCATGGGGTTTGCGCGTCGCTATGGGGCAAAAGTTCAGTTAAAGCTAAAAGTGAGGTGAAACAGGGCCTCTAGAATATTATTTTCGCTATTATTTATATATAGCTATCGCCTAATCCTAGGCCTAACGCCCATATTATTTACCTTACTATAGGGTTACCCTTATTAGTCCCCGCTTACTCCTACCAGGCCATATCGTCGTCGCCCTTAGTATCCCGGTACTCCTCGCCGTCGGTATCCTTATACTAGGGTGGCTAGTCGGTATAGCCTTTAGCTGGCGGAGGCTACTCGATTAACTCGGTAGTATAGACGAAAAGACGCTGTCGCCAAGCGGCGATATAGCCAGGTACCTAGAGGATTATAGATATAGCCTAAATAAGAGGGGGTTTTTCACGGCGGGCGCGTTTTACTGGGCGGGCAGCGGTATCTACGACGGGGGCAGTAGCGATAGGGCCGACAGCGATATCATCAAGCTTGAAAGAGGCCATAGCGACGGTAACGTAGGTAATAGCGACGTTAGTAGGGAGTGAGGGAGGGAGGGAGGGATAGAGCTAGCGTCGGTAAGGTATATAGAAAGATAGGAATAGGACGGTCGCAATTTTTTATTTTTAACTGAATTTAGTAGATTGGTTTGTTTGTTTACTCCTCGCGTCTCTGATTCCTACTACTACAGAACAGTACTAGTAGGCGGAGATCAGCGGATGGGGTGACCCCTGATGACCTAGTACTAGCTACAGTGCGCCCACTTGGTAATAGAAGGTACCCGCACTTCACCTCACACGAAAGAGGAAATCCAGGATGGAACTCAGCCCTACAACGATCGGCAGGGTCCAAGATCGCCAAGATCACGCTAAGCGATGACATCTCAAAGCCAAGAAAAGACTCGCTACAAACTGCTCCTCAAAGATGTCGATGTAACTTGTGAATATACACATTCCTTCATAGTCATGGCGGGAGGAAACGATGAGCGGTCACCACTGCTCCAGAATGGTGGAGAGCATGGCCACACCGATGACGACGTAGAGGTAAGCCGAATTCTCCACGTACGTAATCAATTTTAAATACCTCTAATCCCAGCTCAGATCATTGATTTCTCCAAAGAAGACAAGGACAACCCCAGAAATTGGAAGAAATCACGGAAACTACTCAATGTGGGAATCATAGCATTCATGGCGAGTTCGTGGCCAACTTCAGAGGTCGCACACGAGCATCGACTGACCATCCAAAGTTCTTTCTCCCCTCGCATCCTCAATGTTCACTCCAGGTATAGGCGAAATCGCCGAAGACTTGGGGACTACTAGCGAAACAGTTGTTGGAGCTACTACGAGCTTTGTTGTTTTCCTTGGAATCGGTCCCCTCATCCTCGCTCCGTTATCAGAGACATTTGGCAGGAGAGCGCTTTATCTGATCTGCTTTTCGATATTTGCATTACTGCAAATTCCAACGGCTTTGAGTCCTAATGTCGAGAGCTTGATTGCTGTGAGGACTATCAGTGGTTTTTTTGGAAGTATGTCTCTTCTTCCTTAATGGTCTCCCCCGAAAGGCCTTGAAAGGTCTCTGTCCAGCTTTGGGACTTGAGGCTAATCAGTATGACAGGTGTGGGGATTGCAAACGGTGGAGGCACGATCAGTGATATGTTCCATCCAAGTGAAAGAGCGTAAGTTGATCCATGACTGTGTTTCTTATCTCTCCCATGGATCATTCTAGGTCAAGGTGCCGCATGTATATTTTTGATCATAACTGACATCTATAGTGGCGTTTTTGGCTGGTACCTTCTCGGTCCCCTACTCGGCCCAACCCTAGGCCCTCTCTTCGGCGGCATCACAGTCCAGTATCTCGGATGGAGGTGGATTTTCTGGATTCTGACCATTGTGTGCTCGTTCAATACCATCATCGGCTTTTTCTTTTTGCAAGAAACCTACGCCCCCGTAATCCTCGAAGCACGAAAAGACCTCTACCAACGCGACTCAGACGATGGCACAAATTTCCGCATGGCAGGCCAAGACGACCGACCCTTCAAAACGAAACTCGCAAGCAGCATGGCCCGGCCCCTCCGCATCCTCTTTACGCAGCCAATCGTACTAACAATGGCTGTCTACCAAGCCATCCTCTTCGGCACAACATACTCCCTCTACACGAACTTCCAATCCATCCACGGCGGCATTTACGGCTTCAACACCACGCAAGTCGGGCTAATGTATATCGGTCCCGGCTTAGGTTTCATGATAGCAGTATGGTTTATCGTGCCCAAGATCGACACCGTCTACAACACACTCGGACGAAAGAACAACGGCGAAGCAAAGCCGGAGTTCCGCCTCCCCCTAGCGAACATCGGCGCCGTCTTCATCCTCACTATTCTGGTTCGCATGGACAATCGAGTACAAAGTCCACTGGACCATCCCCCTCCTCTCAACAGTCTTCTTCGGAATAGGACAAATCACCATCCTCAACACCTGCCAGAACTACTACATCGACTCTTTCTCCAAATACGCAGCATCAGCCATCGCTGCTGGCGCCGTCTTCAGGAGTATAGTAGGCGGCGTAGTCCCGCTTGGGGCGTCCCAACTATTCGAAAAAGTGGGCTATGGATGGGGCGTTAGCGTTTTTGCATTTCTGAGCTTGGCGTTGAGTCCGGCGCCGGTGCTGTTTTATCGGTATGGACAGACGTTGAGGGAGATGTTTGCGATCGATCTTTGAGTTTTGCTGGGGCAAAAGAAATGCTCTGCATAGAATGCGGCGTTGAGATACATGGGCTTTGTGTGCTGGTTCTTTGTATTGTGGATTTTGCTACGCCTCTGGCCTGTAGCCGGCATGTCGCTTGTACGTCGAAGTAATATAGAAAAAGTCTGGACATATCAATGGCCTTTCTCTTCCTGGATTGTGTACTTGAATTGCTTCGAACCATCAGCAGTTCCCCTGGTGTCTGTGTAGAGCGAGAGGTACCGTAGGTGTTTAAACGCTATTCCCCTAAATAGAAAGCCTACCTTAAGAGTACGATAATCTCCAATATCCCTTCTCGTCCGTTGTCTACGAGTAGCCTATTCGTACGACACAGGATAACATCGAGCGCAGCCTTAGGAGCTCTTACGACGTGGGCTATAGAAGAGAATACGAACAAGACCACAACACCATTGTACCAGCGCCATTAGGAATCGAACCTAACATGGTGAAGTATTGAAACCCAGCAAACGATAGAAACCCCGCACGGAGTCCTACTTCATCTACGCAAAACTCCACTCCTGTATCGAAATATCGGTTCCGACAAAAAGGCATTTTGAGTGAAGATAAAGCGATCACTACCATCTTCGACAAACATCGTGTCCATACAACGGTATCATTAAATCCTCATGACCAAACCAATGAGATATTTCGTTCCATTTTTCGGTCATTGATCCAGGTTTCTAGTTCCTAATTTGCGACGATCGACGAGCTACTTGTAAGGTAGGTATCGGGGTTAGCAAGTGTAAGCAGATTATAGAAGTATGACCAGGACACACGCGTAGGTCCAAAAGTATTGCACAAAACAGTTTTTTGTATTCATCACCAGACATCCGTATTACATAGCACTAACCCGAAAAGGCTCTGCCGGATAGCAAATCATAATGGTCAGTTCGTACACCCGTAGCATTTCGGATCTATTAATCTAGGTAGTGCGCCATAATTCTGATATACATCAAGTTCTTGACGCGGCACAAATTGGCCAACCGCATCGCTCAAATGCCCTTGATATCATCACCTCCGACGCCAACGAACATCCTACTCAAACCCCTGATACCACACCACAAATCCTCTCTCGACCCAAACCTCCTACTTCCTCCCCCCATTTCCTTTCCTCCCCACATCCTCCCCCCACTGAACCCGGGCGTAACTGACAGCAGGACTATCCGCAAACCGAATGCCCGGCGCCCTCCTGACCTCCGAGGGCGAACCTACATCCACAGGAGTGCTCGGCTCCGCAACAGGCGTATGTCCCTTCGGTGGCCGTCTCTCTTCCCCATCATCCTCACTATCACTGTCCCTGCTTTCTGCTGGATCACCCTCACCAAGCGCACCAAGACGACGCCTCTGCTCCGCGGCCGTCTCGCCTTGTAGTTCTGAGCTCCGCTCGCCGATTACGGACATCGGATTGCGCTGCAGGCTTCCTGAAGCCTTCGGCGGGATACGCTCAGTGCCATCGTCGTCGGAGTCGATGCGCCGTAGTGCTTGGCGCCGGCGGCGTTGGGCGGCTGTTTCGCCTTCGCCTGATTTGCTGGAGGCTTTGTGCACGGAGTCGGGGACGTTGTGGAAGGGGACTTCGTCGTTGGAAATAACGAGGGTCAAGCCATCTTGACCTCTGGGGCGATCTTCAGTAGTGCTGAGCCGGCGGACGATGGGCATCTCGCTGTCTGGTTGGTCTCCTTCGCCGAGCGGTGATAGTGTGGGCTGGTTGGGTTTCGGACCAGCTCGTGGTCTGGCTGTGGGCCGGGATTGGCCAGCTTCTTGAGTTGCGTCGGCGCGGACTTCTTGCTTCACGACTTCAGGTACGTCGCTTTCTTCAATGGCTTGGACGCGTGCTTTGGGATCCATTTTCTGGATTTGCTGGATGAAGTCTTGCTTGCTCATGCGGCGGCCGCCAGTACCGACCGTGAATCGGATGCGGTCGTCGTCTGGATCGACAACAGGTTGCTGACGTTTCTTGGTCGGATCTTTGCTACCTTCCTGAGCAGAGCATTCACCTTGCTCCGATGGTTCCCCTTGTCCACCAAACCCGGCCCATGTGCCCATACGCTTCAGCTGCTGTCGCATAGGTGCGGTTCCAAAATGCCCAGGTCCATCCTGTACGCCACCTCGATTGCCCCGCCGCTTCGGCTGTGATGGTAGATCGTATTTCTTGACGACTTCCCCATCCTCATCTTCCACGATAATAGTGTTGCCGAATTGGTAAGCGTGAGCTGGTCCTCGCTTGTGCTCTGGGGCTTTGGGTGGCGCCTTGGGCTCCGATGAACCATCAGCTTCCTTGTCTTTTCTCTTGAAACCATCACCTAGTTTTTTCCACATCTTCTTCCCGGCCTGTTCAGGATGTCCAAAAGCTTCGTTAACAGTATGCTCCCATTCTTCTCCTTCGTTCTTCTCATGCGGATGGTATTTGCCCTTAGCGTGTTCGCCATTTGTCTCCCACTGAAGTTCCTTCTCATCATCAAGGATGTGTCGTTTCTTCTCCGCGTTCGACTCCCCCCTTACGTGATGAGTGTGCAGCACTTCGCCTTCCTCGTCCTCCACGACCATTTCATCACCATCATCATACGCTTCAAGCACGGGCTCTTCCAGGTGCTTGGAGTCACTTCTCGCTTCCTTCGCTTTGTGCTTCTCCTGAGAATCCTCCATCTCTGGCTGATCAGGAGGCTCGTCACTTTCGGCGCTACCCCTTGGACTCTCTTTCTCATTCAGGGTATCAGAAACACTGTCAGTTGGGCTCCTAATTCCCGCTCTTCGTTGAGGAGCGATAGCAGACTGTTCGATGTGTCCACCAGGGCCCAAGCCGGAGTCCCATTTCGATTTCCTCCTTGTTGGTCGTGGGGCTTGGATTGGCGTGTCCTCTTCCTTCTGTCGACGCAAGAAGTTGCCTGGGACGCCAGTTGGACCAAGAGTCCCGGGTGCTGCATAATCTGGCAATTTCTCGTTTGAAGAGTCTTCGCTGAACATGTCGTCCTTACTCTTGGACATGGACGCCTTTGCAGTAGACTGAATTCGTGGCAGTCTATTCATCCAAGAGGGACCATCTTCATTAGCCTGAGTGTAAGACATGGTGAGCGTGAGTGTGTTGATGCGTTTACCAAGTGTGAAGACGGCAATGGATGAGCCATGGACCAGAATTGAGGTGATGACTAGGAACGTGACTAGTGGCCATACAATCTGGATGATGTAGTAATTGTGAGAGTCTGGGCTATCAGGGATGTATTCCAAGGGCACGGTGGTATCGGTCTCCAATTCTGCCCTCAATAGGATTGCTGCGAATATGGCACCTACGCCAATTGGACCAAAATGCCCTGCAAACAAAGCTTCTCTCCACGTCTTGATGTCCGGTATCAGAGGCTTGAGCGCCATCATTATAGGAATGCGGCGGAAGAAGATGACGAAGATAGCGATGACAACAAGTCTCCATGGAGTCAAGCCCAGCTCTGGTGCGTTGTATTGTTCCCACGGTATAATGGAACCCAGGTAGACGAAGTAGGCCAAATTTAGTAGAAGATCGATGACATTCGAAACGTGAGATTCTTCCGTCTTTTCGGTAAACCATCCATCATTACTGAATCCAACTCCAGCGGCGAATCCAACAAGTAGATCATCGGTTCCAAGTGTAGCTCCAGTGCCAGCACAGAAGAGTGCGAGGACGAAATAGAAAACCAAGAAACCTTCTCTATCGATCAACCCTCTCCTATCTGCCCATTTGATCATATGCCGTCCAATGTAACCAATTAATACCCCGTATGTTGCGCCAAAGATACACTCGTACAAGATCGTATTGCAGAACCAATGGTAAGCAACCTCGGATGCATTTGGTCGATATGTGATCAGGTAGAAAGACAGGTAGATGAATGGAAATGCCATGCCATCATTGCATCCGGATTCGGCTGAGAGCAGATCTCTCAAATGCTTCGGCACCCGCTTGGCGAATTTTCCCTTGCCAACGACGGACGAAGCTAGCACGGGATCCGTAGCAGTAACACAGGCCGCACAAGCTAGACTCTCCAACCAGGTCAACGGCTCAATCATCCACCAGATGAACAGGCTCGTGATCAGCCATCCAAAGGTCATGACGGGTACTAGTAAGAACAGCACTGATCTCCAATGCCGTTCCATGTACGCCTTTGGCAATTCGACCCCGATGGCGAAACACTGGACGACAAGGACGACTCGTGAGCATTCGAGAGTGATTTGGTCCGTGTTTCCCCATGTCAATGGGTTGAAAAGGTTGGCGGCATGTGGGCCGAAGATGACGCCGCATATTGTAGCGACTGTGGCTTCACCGATGTAGAGACGCTCTTTGACGAAGAGGGAGACTAGCATAAACAGAGAGGTGAAGCCTCCGATAATGAGGTAGGCCCAATGGGGCTTATTGACCGAGAGTTGTTCCCACGCCATGTTGGGCGGTTATCCGTGAAGTGGTTCCTTTCAGCTGTCTAATTGACGACAGATTACTCTCGAGTCTTCTGGATGTGTACAGTGGAAATTATCCTTGAGTTTTGCAGCCCTAATCTTTTGTTACCTCCGCTGCTACCGCTAGGATTCGAAGTCGAAGCATGTAGGGTTTGATTGCGCCCAGTCGCCGCTCCCAAGCTCTTGAAACTTCTGCTGGGGTGGTCAAAGAGAGGGGTTTTTGTGTGGTGTAAGGATGTACAATGTCTCACAGTCGAATATTATTTCAAGAAAGTGCTCGACTCTGGTCAAAGCGTGGTGTGATTGCGGAAGGTGTAGGAAGACTGTGGGGATTTGGTGACTTCTCCGGTGTCATCCAAACGCACTGCAGAATATTCCTCTCCAGCTTGGGCGAAGATACTGAAATCAGATATGGATGCATGGAGATTGACGCCAATGGTCGTCGATAATTGTGTTTTGAAGCGGGCCACAGTCTTTCTCTCAAAGTTATTTTTTCGAAATTCTTATATTTCTTGGTAAAAGGATCCGTTGACCGACTGCCAAGACACTAAGCTAGGCTAAGATAGAGTTCAGCCTCTGCGATCGAGGAAAATTAGACTGGGGACTGGCTGCACCTGTTCATGCGGTTTCATATGGTTGGATGCAAGTATTATTGCCAAGAGATGATATAAGAATACCAAGATCTTAGCTCGACATGTGATTTGCGAATGTCTGTCGGTTTGATGACCTCGAGATGATGCAAGCGAGACATTGCATGGATTGCGGCGGTGTCTGCTTATATCTGCTTAACCTACGGGATTTGAGGAGGATAATGGCTGTGCATGTGCAGGTGCAGAGTAACCCTGCATTTAACTCAGCAATTTCAACATTTTCACATGTGATAACAAATTGGAGGAGGCGGTGTGAAGGAGCGCCAATTAGGTATTTGTTATGATGGCTTAATTACAAGGGTACATATGAATAAAGCGGAAAGTCGAGCCGTCCAGGAGATCCCTCGGAAGGCCATCAACAAGGCACTGAATACAATTCTCGAGCCAAATGTATTATATGGTGAACGAAAAAAGCCATATTCTCTGGCCTAGATACCGAACGTTGATGATAGTCCCGTAGACAGAGGAAAGGGGTATCCTCGCTCAAGACGAACTCCATCGACTGTACAATTCCCAATCAACATCGAGGGTAGGAGTAGCAAATCCAAACTCCTTCGCCCATCGCCTAAGAAATTCGTTGCTCGTAACGCTGTCATCGATCGCTTCGTCGCTGGCATGCACTGGTAGGATAAATCACATCACAGCTTCCAGCTCTCACTCAATTCCTCTAGCATCTCTTGACATCCATCCAACCACCTCGACTTCAAAACCTTCGAGATCGTCCAGCGATCCGCGCTCTCCGTCTCTAAGCACCCAGCCACGAAGCCCAGTACCTCCTCCTCATAACCCACCACCCCATCCGCTTTAGCGAGTGCCGCCATGTCCCACTCTCCAGCCAGTATCATCATTTGCACTCTCGGTTGAAACATATGCTGGAATGGTAGGTCGCCAACGAGCAGGGCGTATATGACCACTCCGTATGCCCAAATGTCGACGACAGGGCTGAGGAAGCCTGCTGGTGACATTATGAGCTCGGGTGAGGCATATTGGAGGCTGCCGGCGATTGAGGTGCTGGTCTCAGATGGGCCAATGTTCTTTGGTGGTGGCCGGTCCGTGGATCGTTCGTACGGATCAGGCGAATTCCGTCTCGTGTCGCTATTGATGAACTCGGCCAGGCCAAAGTCGCAGAGCAGCAAGTTGCCTCCGTCGCGAGCCACGACCGGGTCTGATATATCGATCAAGCAATTCTCGAGCTTGATGTCGCGGTGGACGATTCGTACATCTTCGTGGAGGTATCGGATGGCTGAAGCCAGCTGGTAGGCATACCGCCGTGCGAGATCCCGACTGATGCCTTGCCGATTGGCTCTCACAAGATCGAAGAGTGTCCCGCCAGTATTGAGCTTCGTAAAGCAGAAAGTTGCGTAGTCAGTCACGTAAACTTCGATCAGTGGTAGTATATTTCGGTGACCAAGGCATCGCCAAAGGCTAACCTCGTGCTCAAATTCTGCCTGGAGTGCATCGTTCTCGGTCTCATTCTTGCTAGGAACTTGCTTGCGTACGACCTTGACGGCCCGGCAGATGCGTTCATCCCCCTCGATAGTGTATGCCTCTTTGATTGTACTGAAACCTCCAAACCCCACTTGCTTACCGATTACGTACTCCCCAATTTCTCGGCCCTCAGCATCTGGCTCTTGTGCAAGCTCTTCCTTCGCGAATCTTGATAGGAAGGCTGTAGCAGGTGAGGTCGAGGAAGACGTGGAACGTCTTGAGCCTTGCCGCATAACTTGACGCAAGCTTGATTTTCGTTCGAACTTGTAGCTCTGACATCTTGATGCTGAAGCCTGCCGCCGCGGCTTCGGCCATGCACTAGAGTCTTCCAGGGAGAGTGGGTAGGGAAAGGATGGGAAAGGAGAGCGGGATGAGAGTGGTGAGATGAGGATATCCATTCCGTCGGTAGGTGTTTGGATTTCGGATGCTACCGAAGCTGTAGACTCAGAAGTTAGAGAGGCGCCTTGCTCAGGCTCTATAACTTCCTTTTCAATTCTGGGAGGGTAGACAGTAGATTGGAGGAAAGGCCAATGTTGCTGATTCTCCGGTGACCCAGGTATGTCATTCGATTGGTTTTCGTGAGGATTCAAAAGCTTCCCAGTGACTTTATCGTAATTTCTAGAGTCTGCCTCGCTGTATGCTCTGTGCAGTGGTGACCTTGATGGGTAGCTCTCCAACTCCTGCAAGATCCACTGCTTTCTGCCTCTTGCTTGTGTGTTGATTGCCAATTTCGGTAGTGGCTCCTCTAACCGTCGACGGTGACCAGAATCCAGTGTAACCTGAGGGTGAAAGCTGATAGACGTATGTCGTTTCCTCATGAATTCCTCCAAAGGAGACGGCTCCTCATATCGTGAGTCAGGCATATCACCACCATTATCTTCTGACCGCTCCAAACCGTCATGAGCCGCAGTCATGGGCACATTGATTGGCCGACTCCCTGCATGACGCGCGTCTTGAGCGCCGGCAAGCCATTGTAGATCCGTATCTGAGGCCCTGCTTGAGGGCTGAGATAGCCTGCGGCCACCGGATGGCCCGATCTCGTCCGAATCGACTTTCTGTGGCCATGTGCTCGAACCATCTGCCTCGTTATCGCGGCTCAGGCAGTTTCGAGAGGTTTCAGTGGTCGGCGGAGTACGTGTGGGGGATAGGCCGTCAGAGGCAGCGGCCGTCAGCCTTTCGAAGTGAGACTGCAAGTCATAGGCCATGCCCCGTGTGAAATTGAGCTATCTCGTCTTCCCCGCGCATATGCGCGAGGCTAACTGTAGATTGCAGCTGCTGATTTGTTTGGCGCTCCTGTAGCAATCGCTGAATGATGGGTGAAGCCTCGAGACTAGAGAAATCAGGTTTGTGGAGCTGTAAGGTGACCGCCTTTTGGATGGGGGCGCCTGCGGTGTGTAATATTGAAGTGTCCCTAGATTTCCCGAAGAATGCGCTTGGTGCTGCGGAGGCGCTGCGGAGGATTCGCGGGCGCAATTGTGGGCTGCGTGAGAATTGTATAGTCTTGGAGTTGGTGGTGAGTGGAAAAGTATGTTCGAAGAAGAATATGTATGGTATCGACTGGCACGAGGCTGTTGACGGAGGTTGTAAAAAGGGACGAGTCGGGAGGTGAGATTTCTTTATTGCTAGCAGTCTGGGGAACAACCCCACGTGCCCCTAGCTGCGGCCGCTGCAAAATGACGCGCAGCACTGAACCCCTGCGCCCCGGCCCTTGGGTTTCGAAATGTTATATTCTTAGGTAAACCCCATATTGGGGGGACTGATTTGACAATTGTTTTACATTATACATTATACATCATCAAGCCATGACACTTGAGCGCCGTGAGCGACCATCTATGAGTGGCCGAAGTCGGTGTCTCTATTGCCGCGACCAGTCTCAGTCGAACAACTGATGCCAGCATTGAAACAATGCCATCATCAAGACTGACTCTGGCCGCAGAGATGAACCTCTGAAGCAGGCACAAGCAAGAACTTCTTCAATGCGAGCCCAAGCGGCTTCAAGGAGTGCCTTTACCTGCTGTCGTCATCTTTAGCGTCTGGGCTTCGTCTAGTAGGCGGCTTGTTTTACTATGCTGGACGGAGAGGTAGTGTGAGCGTGTTTCTTGATGTGTCAGAGGATTCTCTGCTCTTGCGCAAAAGACACCGCTGACGCTCATTATTACTAGTCGTAGTACGTCGTGTCTTGAGGGTGAGAGGCTATATCCACCAAATGTAATTATCGGAACTTGAGAGATTTGCCTTCTCAAATGTGAGGCAGAAGCTACTTCCAGTGTTCGCAATAGTTAACTAGTTCGATTTTTGACCCCAAACCAACTAACTACGCTAATTTTTAGCGTAACTAGTTCAGTTATAGGGTCAAACCAACTACTAATTATTAACGCTAGTTCTTAGCAGTTATACGCTAGTTTGAACTAATAGTTGAAACAGTTTATATAAAATTCATAAAATTCATAAATCGTTTATAACTTATATTAAGATAATTCTTCCCTAGTAGCGACGGCGACGATACGATAATAACACTATAAACGAATATATATATAGATATATAGACCTTGTTCTAGATATATAAGATAATATTCCTATATATTAAGCCTTTGGATTTATTAATAAAATAAAGCGTATTAATATCGCGCGTAAAAATCGTAGAAATCGTCCTATATTTTTTAAATGAAAACGACTCAGGCCCCAAGTGTTCTAAAAAGTCGTTTATTATATTTATTAAAGTTAAAACTCTTTTAGCGCCCTACTAGCCTTAAATAAATATAACTCTCGTACTAGTACTAACTCCTAAATATTATCTTTATACTATTTCTAATATTTTAATTATTATATATAGATCTTCTTAAATAAATATTCTAATCCGAAACTATAATTTAAGGTACTTTAGGATCTTAATTATCTTAATCGCTAAACGATTTTTTTTATCCGTAATAATATACTTAACCCTAGAAAAGACGCGCTCTAGTTCTATAAATATAGCCGGTATAAAATAAATATTAATAATTATTTAAGAGAGTAATAGTAAACGCTTTCGTTATTTTAATAAGAGTTATTAATTAATTACCCGTCGGTCCCCGGTAATAACGAGTAGTTCGCTGAGGTATTTATTTAATTCGTTAGAAATAATATCCTATTAAACGCCCTAGATCTAATATATCTACTAAAGGTACTAATTATCGGTTTCGTATTACTTTACCTTAATAGGGCGTTTATATCGGCAAGTCCGGAAACCCCGATTTTTACGTATTTTATACCGAAATTGTATAAAATACTGGAAATGCGTATCTGCTCATGTCCCGCATTCTAAGTATATTATACACCGATTAAGTAGCGATATTGCACCGATTTAACAACTTTTTTTTTTTTTTTTTTTGAACTTTAACTTTTTATAGTATCTAGACTAGGGCCTCTATATAGGAATATAAATATTTTACTAAATCTATTTTTAACCTAGATTCCGAATTTTTAATTAGATTTTTACTAGCGTTGCCCTATAGGGCTATAAAGTTACTTTTAGGATTAAGTTTAACGCTCCCGCGTAGACCTTAACTCTAACTTAAAAATCTTGGCGCCAAGATTTGCCAAGGCTGCAAAATACGCATTTTGTACCGATTAAGTAACGATTTTACAGAACTATTTTTCCGGACTTACCGATGTAAGTAAACTAGTTAATAATTAATATATTATTTTTTATAGGTTCTTTATCGCTAGCTTTATATTCGGTTACTATTTAAAGTCCTAGTAATTAAAGTATATATATTTAAATAAAGGATTTAAAACGATTACTATAATATAAACGGGCGATCTACCGGTTATTTTATTCTAGTATTCTAATATCTTCGTATATTTATTTTAAATAGACTCTCTTATATAATCGTACCTAGTGTATTAATTTTCTATTTACTAGAAGCGTTCGTAAAGAAAGTCTATAATCGGGAGTACTCGATCGAGTATAATAACTCTATTTTCTGTTACTTTAGTAGTATTATAGAACCCTTTTAAAAAGTCGCGGATATAAACTAAATTCTACTAGTTTTCAGCCGTTAATAAATCTTTTAATAAATTAACGTTATTATTAATTAATACGACGATTACCGGTTTAATCCTTTTAATTAATTAATTTAATATCTAGTACTAGGAATTCTATCTAGTATTATTATCGCGACGTAATATTAAACCGTTAATTACCTTCTTAAATACCTAGACGCGCTAAGGGCTTATTATAATATAAACGATAATATTATAAAGTTTACCGAGTGGCCCGAGTTTACGTTATTAATTTAATTGGGCGTCGGTAATAGTATTCGTTTCCGTTTTAAATACTAGATATTCGTAATCGTCTATAGCCTTACCGAATAAAAAGGCTTAAATAACTAGATTAATTATATGGCCGTTATAACGCAGGCGTCGTTTATAATAGTTATAATAAAGTCCTTCCTCTTTAAATACTTCTACGACGTAACGAATAAACGTATTATTCGGAGAGGCGTTATTTATTATAAAATACCCTAGTTTACTAGTAATTCTAAAGTCTTTTAGTACGTCTAGTATTATCCTTATTTGATTTTTACTAGTATATACGCCCTGAATCTTAATAATAATAAGTATTATTATTTAGAGTTCGAGTTTCTCGTTAGTAAAATAACCTATAACGCCTAGGATTCCGAGGTAGTTTAGCGACGTCTATACGTCGTATATAATATAAATATCTAATATAGCGGTAGTAAGGATATAACTTAGTCGAATTTTCCCTTTTTAGAATAAGTAAAAAGTATATACTTTAACTATATTACTAGAGCTTAGGAGGAGTTAATTTATTAACGAGTTAATATATTCTAGGAGTACTCTAAAGAGTTAACGAGAGACTAGATTAAAGGGTAAATCGTACTCTATAATCTACTAAATATATAAATATTTAAATATCGTTTTATTAATTTTAATAACTATTAATTCTAGCCTTCTTTACTTAATATTTAACCGGTTAAATATTACTTTACGAAGAATAATATTATTAACCCTAGTACCGTTATATTAACGCTTTAAAGTTATTCTAGAAATAATAAGCTTCTATCTATAGAACTTTTTTAAATATTTACTCATATTTCTCGTCCCTCCTATATATTTATAAGTTTTACGGTAATAATTATAAATTATATAAATACTATTAGGTCGCTCCTCCTTAATAGCCTAGGATTAAATATTTATTATAAGAGTTCGCTAACGCTTTAAGGAGTTATCGGAAGATTAGGATATATTTAATCCTAGGCTAAACGTAGTAAAAGAAATATTTATAAAAATTTCTTAATCTTCTTATTATTCTATTACCTCCTCTAGCGCTAGCTCTTTTAAAAGGATTTTAATATCCGGGCGCTAGCTAGCTATTATAGGAATAGTTTATAATAAATTATAGTTATCGATAATTTTGTAAAGAAGGCGTAGATACGAGAGTAAAGTCTTTTTTAATAGTAGTTTTAATAATACGACTAGTTTACGGTTATATTTATAGCGAGTTTTATAGGGGATAATTAAGGACCCGGTAGAGTTTATAATAATCGTAAAGAGAGTAGAAAGGGTGCTAGGGGTCTTAGATAACTTTAATTCGTTATCGCTAACTACTATAGTAGATTATTTATAAAAAAATTAAAGTTTATAAAGGCCTGCGGAAGTAAAAGTTAAAAATTTTTAAAGATTAAGGTAAAGAAAACCCTAGTACTAGGTTTATCTAGGCAGCGCTTTACTTAATTAGGTAATCGGCCTTTACTCTACCTCCCCGTTAGAGGGGGGGTCTTTAGTCTTATAGAACCACTAATTCCGTTAAAACTACTAGTTTAAACTGCCAAACTGCCAGTTATAACTGATAGTTCATGGTTTAACTAGTTATAACTGAACTAGTTAAGACCCCAAACCAACTAACTATTTAGGGAAAAAAGGGCGAACTTAACTGCTAAACTAATAGTTTGCCAGTTAAATAGTTAACTATTGCGAACACTGGCTACTTCGAATGGCGCTGCTCAAGGCTCAACTTGCTGGGTTTCAGGGCTATGTGGCTACTCTATCGATCCGTTTGATGCACCTGGGTTATCTCCTTGCGTTGATGGAAGCCGTGCTCCTGCCACTCTCCTTTTCCTTGTCGTAATGCTGCTCCTGATGCGGGCGATTCTGATTCTTCCTGAGCTTTCGAGATCCCTGCTACCTCAATTTTGCGCCTGCGGGGGGCCGATAATGCGTCGAATTCAGCCTTCGTATCACAGCTGGCGCATGATAGAGAGCTCTTTCTTAAACGCCCAACAAAGCCTGTCTAACGTTGTGGACTCGGCATGCATTGGCGCGTTTTCTTCATGCGAGGAGACTTGAGCCTTCATGAGTGCAACATCGTGGGAAGCCTCGGAGCGCTGAGAATGGCTAGATCTCTGGGAGCGTTGTTTCGAGAGTGACCAGACACGGGGGTGTCCATGTCTGGGGTTATAGCATTATGAAGAGATTCAAGCTCAATTCGGGATTTGCTACTTCAGAGGCAAGGCTTGGGATTGTCATTTCGAGTGCTCTGCGGACCTACCTGGGCGCGCTACCTTGCCTTCAACCCCAGTAATTCCTCAGCATTCCTGTACGCAATCTGCTCCAGCTGCTCCTCCGTCACCATTCCACTCTGTTGCATTTCCTCCACAAATTCAAGCCTCCTCGTTGGTCGAAAATGGATAATCAACACCATACAAAATCGTCTCAACCTTCGTGCTCCGCAACAAGCAGGACATGCCAGCCGTAGTAACCTGCTCTTGCACACAATCTGGCCCCCCCCATTGATAATTTCGCGAAGCCTGCGAAGCGTGCTGGGTTGCGTTTCACTGCTGCTGCGAGGGTCTGATTTGTTGCACGACACTGTTCTGCGTTCCCAATTCCGGGACAGTGAGATCACCTGGAGAGACACTGCTCCTGCGTCCATCTCGGCGATGCACTGGAAGCTCAAGTCGCGCAGCTTGCCCTTGAGATGTTGGGAACCCGGTGTGGTACGCGATATTGTGTGGAAGGTCTGCCAGTGGGGAGGCTTGATAGTGCTCTTCGAGGATTACCCAGGGATGCATGGTGGGAAGATTGGGAAATTTCATAGATCCATCGATGAAGATACTGCTGTGCCTATGTTATGATAGTCAATGGCGTTGGCATTTAATATCCGCAAGACCCGGTAGGCATGCCGAATGTGGTCTGATCTGTGACGAGCATGGTGCATCAGGGGATTAGCAGAGAAGCGGAAAATTTCAGGAAGCGCGCTTCGTGAGATCAGTCTGGTTTAAGGAAGAAGCTGTAAAGAAGGCACGAGTCCCTGTCAGCATCCGCTGTTGCTTGTCGCCACTTCGCTTCAAATAAGTCGGCGCGGAGAGAGTAGATTCGCTCGAGCAAGTGTGCATACTCGTAGCTGTGGGTCAGCTTCAGCCGACTACGACTGTTATCCATGAAGATCATTATGACCACAGCTCTAAGACTACGATAGACGTAATTGAACGAAGCAAAGGGTTTGACTTGGGCAATGCGAATCAGTCGCGTCGTGGAATTGTATCATGCTGGCTTACTTAAGCGTCGTGTCTTGCGCTTTCCACAGACTTTGCTTCAACATCCTATCATCCCTTACAACGCCAATGGAGATATCAAATCTGGAATCTTAGCCTACTGGAATGTTGAAACGGGTCAAAGATGGTTCAATTGGGCGATGGGTGACTCTCTAGATTCCTACGAGCATCGTCAAAGGCTGGCAACATAGAAGAATCTAAATCTCTTAACAACATGCAATCTAAGACCGAGGACGGATTTGTTGCTCATGCATGTCACACTTCTCTTTATTAATTATGGGGTTCATTGAACGATCGATCAATCAAACTGGGAAACTTGATCCAGTCACTCAATCGCTTTGGTCAGCTCTTAGCTCCTGCAGCTGCACTAGCTAAAGGGCCTGCTTGTCGTTCACGGAATCGCCGGTGCCTGTGAATATTTGACGTCAATCACTGTCCGCTAAGGGCCTCTTGAAGTTGTTCCTGATTGATGATGAGGCATGCCAGACTTCAGCACCTGGTGTTTCTAGTGGTATTATGCAACTGTCGACGCATTGATATTTGTCATGTTCACGAACTTGTCAATCCTTTGCAGTATAAAATATGCATGAATGAGCACAACAGAGAGAGTTTTCAACCAAACAAAGCCAACGTGCAATGATTATGGCTGGCAGGGTTCAGGCAACGGCCAAAGTACTGCATATTGGAACAGAAAGCAGGGTACAATAGCAAAAGGGGATAAAGCCGGACTGAAATGGGATAGAACAACCTGGACTCTCAATGGGGAACTGTACAATGTCTTGTATAAAGATTAGCGTCTTCCCTAGAACCCAGCCTCCAGAAAATGAGTTCACCGGTCAGACTTTGCCCAGCAGAGAATTAAATAAACAGACGGTCCCATCTCCAGCCCCCATCGCACCTACCTGCAATACTCATCATCATGGCAACGCACCAAACACAAAAGAAAGTCCACCGGGTAGCAGTCTTGCTCTACACTGGCGTCGATTCCGCCAGCCCCATCGAAATGCTCTCCCACGTCACCTGTAAGTGACTCTCCTGAGCTATCTTTCCCCCCCTTCATAACTCAAATCGAGACATGAGACATAGTCTGAGAGTCAGAAAAGTGCTTGTGTTCCTGAAGCATGCCTCTCAACTCAGGAAACCGTCTTGAAGAGTAATGCTGACTTCGAAATATCACAGACGACAATTCCTTGACCGACCCCGCCTTGGTATTCAAGCTTCACCTCGTGGCTAGCACACCCAGTCCTCGCAGGTGGCTGCATGACAGCCACAGCCGACGCTCTCATCTCAGACGCCACGAAGCGCATCGCCGACTTCGACATGTCAGTCGTGCCAGGCGGTATGCCAAGCTTACTGCAAGGATTCGCTAGCGAAAAGAAGCCGGACTATCAATTCATGAAGGATTTCGTGGAGTTGCAGCAGCGCGGTGCTAAGGAAAAGGTGCTGCTTTCTGTGTATACGGGTGCGCTGCTGGTGGTAGCGGCGGGGGTGTTTGGGGGCCTGAAGGCTACCACGCATCATATGTTTTATGATCTATTGGAAGAAATTGATGGCGATATTGATGTTGTTGATTGTCTTAACGGCGGTGGGACGAGGCGATATGTCTACGGGGGGCTGAAGAAGGATGGTTCGAGGGTCGTGACCTGCTTTGGTTGGGGAGCTGAAGGTGGGACAGGAAGCTGCGGAGTTTGTTGCGAAGACAACTGGAGGCGCATTTAGATCTGGGAGTAAATTTGCGAAGGAGAAATAAGCAGAGAGATAGTAGGCTCATAGGTTTACTTCTTGCCTTTCTCATGTCGTTTGTATCTCACAAAAGGAGGCGGGGAAATCCCAATCTATTGTTCAAATAGGTGAGGAAATATTACCGACTGACAAGAGAAGAGCATCGGATCGTCCGTGCATAGGATCGCATCTATGAAGTCGAAATGTAGCAGAAATACTCCAGTGGAGTCATTCAGCCATACAAGCGAGACACCACACGCCATAATCATCCCCGAATAGCCAACCATAGCGGAAACGCTCTGTCCTAGTTCCAAGGGAAAGCCACCACCAACCGGAAGATTGAAAACTCATCATCGACACAGAGCATCTTCAAAAGGCCACGTTGGTGCAACAGATCTAGCTGAGGAGAGATTCGAGTGAATGCCAAGCAATGTCAAAGACATATATGAAGAAAGACAAGAGGCGTTAGATCCCAGGATGGGGGACGAGGTGAGGTTGGACATAGATGTTCAATCTTAAATTTGAAGACCCCAATTAGGCAAAGCACTTCATCGTGTTGCGATGACGACCCGCGGGTAGCCAGTTTAGAGCGGCTATGAGAGTATTAATATCAGGTTCCTATCGCTGATATGAAATTCTTATCGCGTAGAAGGCTAGGGTCGTGTTGAATGATGAAAGGAGGAAGGGTCGCACATCCAGGATGTGGTCACTGTGGACTGGATTGCATGCGAGAACTATGAGGGCGATATAAACAAATTCTCTCGTGATTAGGATCACGGTCTCTTCCTTTCATACCGTGATTAATTTTCGTTGAGGAACCTATCCCTAGACGGGAGCCGCTTGCCCTCCACTCGTGCTTGAGAACAGCACTTTGACCACTCGATGATGAGCCCCTTTTCCGACGCCATACGTGTACAGAAGGCTCTGAATATTGCTTAAGTTTGACTCTAGATGTAATGCGAAAAGTCTTTTTGCTTGACTCAAAGAAGATTCCCAAGTCGAAATTTTCACTTCACGGCTAGTCTTGACAAACCTCAAAAGGCTTTGCTCTAGCGTTCAATATTCGTTAGTGCAGTACTTCAGACTTACAGACACAATACTCAATTAACACGCAGGGTCGCTAGCAACACATCCATAACACTCTACATGGTAACACGCTGACCTTGGACCTGCTACTCTTATTTCTACAACGCGAATCCCGATCATCAATCCACACCATCGAAATAGTGAAGAGTTTCAAAACTGCAATAGACGATGGAGAACATCTCCACAATCTCGCCGCCGCCGCCAACGTGGAGGCAGATCCAGCAGATCCAAGCAAGCAGCAACCACACCTTCTCACCTAAAGCCAATATACAAAAATCAGCCCGCAAGCTTGAAAGCCAGGAAAAGATGACAATCTTCTCTCTACCACGTGAGATCAGAGACCAAATCTATAAGCTTCTGCTCGTCAGCAGCCAACCAGTCTCGTTTCAACCCTCCAAAGGTTTCGTTTGTGTTGAAGATGAGCAACAGAAATGCCTGGCACTTATGAATCATGCATCCAATCCATTTGACATTGAAGGCGCGGCACTCCTTGGTCTTGTTTCTTCCGGACCCTCTGCAGCGAAAGAAGCACGCGAGATATTCTACCGCCACAACACCTTCGAAGTCACTGGAGAACGGCTAGAGCCATTCCTCGAATTTGTGCCGTTCCAGCAGGGGCCGGATCTGCCATCCGCTTGTACGTCCTGGGTTGGGAACCTCGTCATCGAAGATGCTGATGGGTCTCAACCGTATCTTGATCGGCTTCTAAGTTGCCCCAAACTTCGCAACGTGGAGATCAAAATTTATGGCTTACCCACAGGTTTCTCTAAGGTTTCTGTCAATCTCATGAAGGTTACTAACGCTTGTATCAAACTGAATGCCAAGCTTGGAATGGGTTTCAAGCTTACAGTCAATATGGTCACGTCAGACTCAGATTCGGATGAGGCTGAGGATATTTGGGACTGTCGATTGCTGTCCTCGACAGATCTGAGCTGGTTGTTCCGGCCTGATCTGGTATTGGCGTGCCGATGTGATGAGAGAGACCACTCGAATGTTACATTGAAGAAGCTGATTCCTTTGCAACTCGCGACCATCTCAATCTTCACCGAGGACTACAGAAAGAGGGATCAAACCCAGGACCAAACCGTGAAGAGGATCATATTAACGGCGCTTACGGAGGAGGCCGAAGCGAATGCGGAGGCAAAGGGATCACGACGCCGTCCATATGTCATATCGTGGACGTTAAATGAGACTTATGTTTACTCGAGTGCTTGGGGATGTAATGAGAGTGCGGGTCTGTGGTTGGAGATGTGGCTTCATTACCACGCTCTGAGAGATGAGAATGGTCGGCTCGCACCGTTTCTCCCGGATTATCCTTTGGTGATGCCTAAGCACCATCAATGGGCTTGATGTCGAGATTCGAGTGAGCGTATTGCTGAGACTCCACTCTAGGTTGCGGGCCCCGGACATGTTCCTCAATTCCGTTTAGATAGTTGGCACCGCAGCATGCAGATCGAATAAGCATGGGTTCAGGGGTTAGTAAATCAAGCTTTTCATAAAGCCGAGGCGCTGATGAAGCAATTCAATAAGGTGTACTTTGTGTAACATTTGTAAACTAGAAATTTTCAGGTAGTCTCTGATGTGCAACCTCTGTCATCACTTCTACAACACTTGAAAGCAGCAATGGTTTCCCTTTGCATCGTGAGCACAACGTCGATCTAAGGATCATTCGCAACCAAAGCCACTCTATGACACCCAGATCTACATTCTCAGACGACAAAAATAATGAACTTACTTTCTCTCCCACGGGAAATCCGCAACCAAATCTATGAGCTTGTGCTGTTCAGCAGCCGACCGGTCTCATTCGACACCTTTGAAGGCTTCCAATTCGCCAAAGATGACACACCAAAAGGGCTGGAACTGATGGATCCCTCCTACACCCCGTACTGTGTTGTCAAGGAAGCACGCGAGACCTTCTACCGTGCTAATATATTTGAAGTTAAATGTAGAGACCTAGGGCAATTCCTGGACTTTACACCATTCCAACTCGGCCGAATCCCAGCCTCTGCTTCTTCACAGAACTGCGTCCGACATCTTGTCCTCACCGAACGGTGTGGCACATTTGACGACTTCCATCGTCTACAGAATTGCCCGAAGCTCTGCAAACTGGAGCTCTCGGTCTTCGAACTCATGGGATTACTGGGCACCTTCAGTCTCAGCATCACCGAGATTACCAAAGTCTGTGTTGAGCTCGCAGCTAGATTACACGTGAGCGTTGAGGTTTCCATAAGTTTTTTGGACTACCATTCATATACGAGTCATCGAGTCAAGGTGGACATGAGCTGGATCTTCTACCCGGATAAAGTACTGGCAAACAGAGTCGACGGCTCCGAAGCGGTAGAGTTGTCATTGAAGCAACTCATTCCATTACAGCTCGCAACTATGTCAGCATTCAAGGACCAATACTCGGACATGGATGCTTCGCAGGTTAAGATCATCCAGAGGATTCTCCTTACAGTGGTTGCGCGGGAGTTGGAGGCCAAGGCAAAGGAAGAGGATCACCAGCGACGGCCACATGCTGCGTCTCCGGGGCAATCAGACTGGACTGATACATTTGGCTCGCGTGCTTGGCAAGTAGCAAATCGTGCGGGTAGGAATTTGGAGGCCTGGCTTCAGAAACATGCCATGGTAGATGGGCAGGATCAGCTGAAACCACTTCTGCCGAACTATCCTGCAATTGTGGCGGAAACCCATTCATGGAACTAGTAGCAGATGTGCTTGCAGAGAAGCTGACCACTGTTGGATACATCTCACAGGCAGAATCGGATTCGGATCTCTTCCCTATCGTAACCTACTGTTCCTGGGGCGAGATAAGTTGATGAAGCATGCAATGAGTTCAAATACTTCCCTTGCCTACCCATTTATTGCCAATGCTGTCGCTTTTGCTCGGACGAATTAGGAACCTGGGACTTTCCTTGATCGTTGTAGTGAAATACTAGCCATCAACCCAGACCCTGAAAATGTGCAACTGCCCCTATTCAAAAACTGCATTGGCACCTACGTCCTCCCACTGCTCCCAGCCACTATCCTCGTACTTGAGAGCCTTCGAAGCGAATTCATCTGCAACATAGAGAGCAAAGCCTGTGGGTACGAACTACGATAAACCAGGTATTGACTGGACCGATGCCCAATTCTTGACTGCAAAACCCACAACGCACTTTCGACGACCTTGACCGCTCTCTGGTGTGGTCGAATAGAGGAGTAGTATGATATCTATCATGGTGTCCAGGCCCGCCTCCTCTCCGTCTTCCTTATTGAGGAATCATTTGAATTTTGTAATGCCTCTAGCTTCAAATCAGCCATGTCTTCCTTATCCGCTATCGCGTACATAGAGATATTCGTGTGTAGCTCTGATATGCATCCGGTCTCCTCTTCACCATCTGTCGTACCCCAAGCATATGATGGATAACTCTCCAGGTAACAGTGGTAGACCCAACGACGGATCATCCACGGGTCGTCGTCGCTTATCTCGATACGTTTGGTGTCTGCTTCCTGAATGTACGCCAGCCGCACTACAGCTATAGAACGATCCTGTCATACCCTGAAGCGGCCGCTGATTGCCACGGCGAAGAATTTGGATCGAGTGGAGAGGACGAAGCTGTGAACGGCCGTGGTTGTGTCTCCAAAAGCGAGGGTCAAATCAGCAGCCGTTCTTCGTCGTCGTCAAAACTGTGATGCCGTTAGATTCTTTATATTATTATGTGACGCTGTGAAAGAGAGCTTTCGTACCACTGGAGAGAATGGTAGTAGTCTTTACAGACGCATCCAGGCTCCTCAAGAGCCACAATAGGCTGTCTACCCAAGAACATGGCTAGTCGGTACGGCTGCAGCTTTGAGGTCATAACAGAGGGAGTCTCAAGCTGGGGAGAAGATAGCGAGATGTAAAGTAAATGGACGGAGAAACATCTGATTTCGGTGTTACCGGTGTTACCCGAGGAACTACGCTGTGAAGAGTGACCTGAATGGGCTATCTTGAAGCAACCGATTGCAAGGGTTCTCCCTGATTGGTTGTGCCTGATGCATGCAAGTATACCTAGTCCCTCTCAAGATAGCGAGTCATGGTCCTTCCAACTAGCCCGCCAGCACATATTGATCGCTACTACGTACGGTGCATCCAGATGTCGGAGCCCAAGTCCAGTTTTATACTCCCTCCCATCTTCCGCATGAACATTTGACTTCATGGACCTTCCACTTGCCCGTGGATCCGCAGCGAACGCACTCCTCCTCGTATGGTATCTTCTCCACAATCTTCGCAGGCTTGTGGTAAAGTTTCTCGGAGATTTCGACGAGGAATCTGCCCGGCATGCGATCCCCCAGATCGGCCAACGCCAAGAAATGATCCCAATGCTCTAGACCAAAGGCCACAGCGTAGTCTCGAAGTGTGCGGTCGCTGTCCGGCGTGGTAGTGTAGATCGCGGGGATAACTTCGACGAGGGCGGTGATCTTGTCGTACAAGTCTGTTTTGATCTTCATGTAGTATGTGAACTTCCATATCGCTTCCTTCTTCAGGCCACTGATGTCGTACTTCTCGGCTAGTGCGTACATATGGACGTTCGTGTGGATTCTTGATGTATGGATTTCGTTCAAGAGAGGGCTGGTCGTATAGTTGCGCATGTAACAGTGACTGATAAGCCGGTCGACCATGTGAGGATCATCGTCTGGCAATTCGATCCGTTTGGTCAATGCTTCCTTTACACTGAGTTAGTATGAATCGATGACCAACTTTTTGGACGAACAGACATACCTTGAAGCATCCATTGGCAGCCGTGGCAAAGAATTTCGAGCGCAGAGTGAGCACAGAGCTATGAATTCTGAGGTCCTTTCCACCGCAGACAAGCACTAGGTCTCCGCTCTCGCGCTCTTCGTACAGACTAATGTAGAGCTAGTGTCAGCTCACGGTGCAAGCGTTGGAAATGGAGATCTTACCGACGAGTAGCTGCTTTATAATCCTCGGCGGCAAAGTCTGGCATGAGAGAGGAAGGCATAGTCTTGCAGTGGAATGAAGCCATGAGCTTGTCAAATGCCGCACACTTTGTAATGGTGACATTGTTTCGGAGAATATGGTGACCAGGATTACGGTGTTAAGCTTTGAATGGAAGGCAGATCGCAAAGTGAAGTAACAGATTTGCCTTACGTGATCGGAATGGCCCTGTTATCATTGTATCAAGATGCCGTATGAAGAGCGCAGCAGCTTCACTTTCTTCGCTAAGTGAATCCTCTGAACTAAAAAGAGCCAAGAGCAATAATTTTCATATTGACTCTTGCTGAGGTGTAACGTGTACGGTTTGCACTCTGTAGCCCTGATCATCTGGTTTCTTTCACTATACAGTCCACGTACATTATCAGGTTCGGGCTCTTGGGCGCAAAAATCTACCGCTTTGGCCGGTTGCGTCATAATCCGAGACTGTCACTCATGCTGACATCAACGGTGGCGGCAACCTCGTCGCGTGGACTACACGTGTAGAACCTTAAGTAGGTAAGTTGAGGGCAGCAACTGGATCACGACCCCCAATAGGTATATTATCAATCCCAATCAAAATCGTCTAAGTTGACCAGGTTGCTGTCCCCCATCTCATCGCCCTCTGTTGCGGGCATATCAAAGTCGATGCCGTCGAAGAGGTGGTCAAGGCTTGGATCTACCCTGACCATTTCTACCGCGTTGGGAGCAAGTACACCAGTCGTGACAGTTGGCAGGCTTTGAGCAGGCGGAGGTAGCGTGGACGTTGCCGGCATAACAAGGTTGGTCAGGTCAGTATCTGCATTGACGTAGTTCTCTAGGCCAGGAAGTAGGCTATTGATGTCTTCGTTCGATGTTGGAGCGGCGTTCGCCATGTCCGCGTCACTCATGTTGATATTCTCGAAAGCACTATCACCCATAATTTTTTGGCTCACATTGTCCGTAGAGAAGTCAATGTTGAAGTTCGTATCGTCTGTATTGACTAGATCGGTGTCATTGAACATGGACTCAAAGTCGAAATCAGCCGGATCTGCTGAATCCAGCGGAGCTTCTGGAGCTGCGGCTGTTGTGCTTGCAGGTCTCTGGTAAACATTATCTGGCTGACCCTCAACCTCCGCTGCGGAGTCTGGCGGAATAGTAGTGGCGAGCCCTACTGAGTTTTCTAAACCTTGCGGCATCCCTGGCATAGCACCCACAACGTTTTCGCCATCAGCCGGGGCCGGTAACGCCTGCATCTGGGCCGTTGGAGCTTGTGGCCTGAACTCAGCGGTCTGACCTGCCATTTGAGTTTCTTCAACCATGAATGCTTCAGGCGCCTCGCTCGTAAGGGCCGTAGGGGCGACTTCAGCTGGAGTACCTTCAGCTCCCTGGGTCATTTCACCAGCTACCCTTGGAGGGCTCGGAGCTGCTAGAGGTCCATTGGCGCGGTCTCTCTCTGCACGCTTTTGTCGAATCACTCGAAGATCTCTCTCCATGACCGCTTTAGCTTGTAGCTAAGGTTTAAGTCAGCCGAGCGTTCTACTTGTTATCTCAACTAGGCACGCCAAATGTGAATTGACCTTATGTCGCCACACTAATTGAGGACCGAGAAGATTCACAATAGCTTGAATGATGAATTTGGAACTTACAATCTCGACTTCGACCTCATCGAGAGCGTCATGGAACCTCTGATTGGCAGTAGTGACGATCTCGGTAATCTGTCTCCTAGGAGGACCAGTATGTTTCATGTCGTAGCATTCCGGCTTACGGAGGATCTTGCTTGTTTGGAGCAACTATTTGAGGTAGAATATGAGCATCATTCTGAAGCTTCAGACATGAGGATACTTACCACAAGATTCAGCATTGCAGGCAACACCTCCATAGGGTGGTCGAGGCTTTGCATATCTGCCATTCTTAACCTCAGAAAGGCATTTTCGGAGCACTGGGAAATGGGTCAAGCAGTGGGTTAAGATATATCAAAGCAGCCTCATCACTTTTCATTCACGAATGCATTCATTCTATATGAAGCCTGGGATGATCGATCGAGGATGGAGAGGACTACCTTATGAATGTCAGTACAGAATGGACCCCTCGGACCCTGTGTGTCAGGCAACGTCAGGCCAGCCCACTTTGCCAAGACTGGCTAAACCTGCTCACAGCTAGCACTCCCGGCCGCCCAGCAATTTGCAAAATGAACAAAACATCACATAAATGACTGGGATACTTCCGCTAATGAAATCATAGCTTTTACACCAAGCATCTAGATGGGCTCAACTCGAATTCTACCAATATAAGCTGTAAAAGTACAGTGGATATTAGTCAGGTACTAAGTGCTGGCTTTCATAGACTTTACCCCCAGAGTACTAGCTCGGCAGGGAACCCAAAACCCGTGGGCAGGAGCTTGTCTGCAGCAACCCACCTTCGCTTTCTTCCTCTCTCCTCTACATCGAACACACAACACCACTAGCACTCGGCGCCAGGAACTTGAGTGGCTCTTCCCTCTCTTTCCTTCGTCTTTCCTTCGTCTCCTTGGTTCGCCTTCTTCTTGTGCATTGGAATCATCGTTGGTGCTCTCTCCGCCAAGCGCTCATCAAAGTTCGCTCGTCCTTGCCCACCCAGCTCATTCCTTCCTGATAGCTTCAACGACCTCGCCGGGACAGTATAACATAGACAACGACTCCACGAAATCATAAGCTTGCATCTTGACGATCTCTTCAATCATAATCCAGCTACCAGTCATCGCATACCCTGTTCAGACTTCGTAGCCTTGAGCTCTCGTCCGGCGCCTATCTCGGCAGCAACTCTCACTCTCTTGCGTCAACTTCTACTTCAATTCTTCCCACACTGAACCATACACGCTATCTTCCATATCTTCGCAATGGCAGACATCAAGCCAGAGCCAATCTCATCTACCTCCTCGATGTCCCTCCCACCACCACCATTATTCGCAAGCGCTCCTGGCCAACAGCAATATGAGAACGGGACGACAAACGGTCAAGGAAATCCTGCACATATGCCACCACCACCGCTCCCTCCTGTGGTCATCCCGCAAAATACGAACCCTATACCCACCGCCATTACTTCGCCGGGCGGCGCCGACTCGACTGGGATGATGTCGCCAGGTTCAGCGTCAAGCAGCTTCGTCCGTCGCGCTGCACCAGAGCCTAACAAGCGCGCCTTGTATGTGGGAGGACTCGACCCAAGAGTTACTGAAGATATACTTCGCCAGATATTTGAGACTACTGGACATGTGCAGAATGTGAAGATTATTCCAGATAAGAACATGGGAGCCGTAAGTAGCAGATCTCTCTCTTACCTGCGACGGGCAGTTACCCTTTCTTGAATGTGTTGCTCGGAGCGCGGAAAAGCATCCGGTCGAATTGCGCTAGTGTGTAATCGACCCTGATAATCTTATCATTTCATTGTTTCGCGTACTTGCACAAATCACGTGGAACCCACAAACCTTTTTCCACCCGGCAACGTGTCTTGCTTACTTGCTTCGATATTGCTCAACTGCTAAACACGTCCAGACAAAGGGGTTCAACTACGGCTTCATCGAATACGACGATCCTGCCTCAGCAGACCGCGCCATGGCGACCCTTAATGGACGGCGCGTCCACCAGGCCGTAAGTGCACAATACCTCTCTGGAGCTTGCAGCTTGGTTACTAACCTGCAGATTAGGAGATTCGCGTCAACTGGGCGTATCAGTCCAACAACTCCAATAAAGAAGATACTTCCAACCACTTCCACATCTTCGTCGGCGACCTTAGCAACGAAGTAAACGACGAGGTCCTTCTCCAGGCCTTCTCAGCTTTCGGATCTGTTTCTGAAGCTCGTGTCATGTGGGACATGAAGACCGGTCGCTCTCGTGGGTATGGATTCGTCGCATTCAGAGATCGCGGTGATGCAGAGAAAGCTCTCAGCTCCATGGATGGCGAATGGCTTGGATCTCGCGCTATTCGCTGCAATTGGGCCAATCAAAAAGGACAGCCATCGATTTCTCAACAGCAAGCTATGTCATCGATGGGGATGACTCCTACCACTCCTTTCGGCCATCACCACTTCCCTACACACGGCATGCAGAGCTATGAGATGGTCGTTGCGCAGACTCCAGGGTGGCAGACCACTTGCTATGTTGGTAACCTCACTCCTTACACTACTCAGAACGACCTTGTTCCCCTGTTCTCCAACTTCGGCTTTGTAGCTGAGACTCGCTTTCAATCCGACCGTGGCTTTGCTTTTGTCAAGATGGACACCCACGAAAATGCAGCCATGGCGATCTGTCAGCTCAGCGGCTACAATGTCAATGGTCGACCACTCAAGTGTAGCGTAAGTCGTCAAATATCCTTTCTGACAGGTCCATGCTAACCAAGTTTGTCATAGTGGGGCAAGGATCGTCCACCAACTGGCACGTTCGACGGATACTCTCCTCAGCAGCCCCAGACGCCTAGCTACTCTCAAGCTTCCCCAGCCTACGGCTTTCCTCAGTACGGCGGTCCTCAGGCCATGACTCCTCAGGGTGGGCCTCCCTCTGCTGGACACATGTCCGGTTATCCCAGTCAACAGTCTCCGATGGGTGGTCCAAGCCCTGCTGGTCGTGGCTATCAACCATACGGTCAAGGTGCTCCGGCGATGGGTCCACAAGGATACGGTCAGATGCCTAACACCGCTGGCATTCCTGGTAGTGCTGGAGGCTATGGCCGACCTGACCAGATGCAAGGCGGTTACGGTGGTCCTCTAAGTGCTGGCGGATACCCTCCAGGCGGCCAGACTGGCAACTACGGCGGATACCAGGGTTGAGTTTTCTTGCCGACTCCAATGCGTCATACCCACACCAATACGTCACTTCAGCGCGTTATCATTCATAGCCCGAACATACCATTCTTTTCTTTAGCAGCGCATCCTTGGACGTCCACTCCATACCACCTCGCGTCTACGATACCGGGTGGCAAAGGCTCTACTGCATTAGGTCATGGATACGACATCAGTGTACTTTCATCACCGATTTTAATACTTTTTTCAGCAAACGCGGTCTTTACATTCAGTTGAACTGGATGTGTCGGCTTGTTGGAGGCGGACAAAAAGCTTGCGTCAGGTTCGACCTCGTTCCTTCTTTCATTGTAGCACAAATCCTCCAGATCATACTGAAGCGTTGGATGAGTGACGAATTCCCTTAATTCATGTATCGTTGGGAGATTCGCGAGACAATACCCACATGTACCTTAGTTCATTGCAAGTGTGTCCACAAATGAAAACACTTTACATCTAGTTTGCTTGACTCCTTAGTATGCCTTGAAATGAGCTTCCTTGCCCTCACACCTTCTCAACCATGTTCAGCTGCTGTAGTAGCCTATTCGCTGATTAGCTGATATTTCGACATAGGGCTGAGTCCGAATCTGGATTTCCTTCTTGGCGCTTTCTACGACATCGCTTCAACATTGTGAGAAGCAGTAAATAACACCGCCATGAGCGGCTTACGAATACACCAGAGGACACACTTCGTCCCCTGAACCACAACCATCGTCATGAGCGCTCCTAAAATCGCAGCAGCGCGTCTTGCACGCCCCGCCCTTCAACCTGCTCTTCGAAACAATGTCGCGCATCGCTCTGTTCACCACCTCTCGAAATCTTCAGTGGGCGGCCTACACTCCATAAGAAACACTAGACTAGGCAGAATACGAAGATGGCCTTTCGGAGCGTACTCGCTGCACAACGTGAATTTACCCGCGGTACGGAATGCGTCGTTTGCCAGGATCCTGCCGAATCTTGCGATCAAATTGGTTCGCATACCAGCAATGTTTGGAATGGCTATGCTTGGGGGCCTAGCCTATTTGCAGTATCAAGCTACGCAGGCTGGAAATTACGCTATGAATGTGCTAGGGAGGGGAAAAGACTGGGCGAGCAGCACGGCAGATGGGCTTTTCGGAGGCGCAAAGGATATAGCGGGGCAAACTAAAGCTGGCTGGGAGAAAACGACAGAAGGTATTGAGATGCCGGCTTGGATGAAAGATATAACAGGTGGGAATGAGGGATCTTCGTCAAGTGGGTCAGGTGGACCGGGTGGGGAGCCTCCTCCAAATCAGAACAGAGCTGGTGCTGCGGCTGCGGCTGCGGGTACGGGGGCTGCGTTTGGTTATAGCCAGAGTCCAGAAGATGATGAGAGGACGGGGGAGGAGAGTGCGAGGGATGATCAGATGATGATGCTTACGAAGAAGATGATTGAGATACGGAGTATACTGCAAGTGGTTGGGCAGTCGAATGCGCTGACACTGCCTTCGATTGTGGTTATTGGAAGCCAGTCGAGTGGTAAGAGCTCGGTGCTGGAGGCTATTGTGGGACATGAGTTTCTGCCAAAAGGGAGTAATATGATTACTAGACGGCCGATTGAGCTTACGCTGGTCAATACGCCCGATGTCCAGGCTGAGTATGGCGAGTTCCCTGCGCTGGGACTGGGCAAGATTACGGATTTCGCACAGATCCAAAAGACTTTGACGGATTTGAATTTGGCCGTGCCGGCAAAGGAGTGTGTGAGCGATGATCCGATTCAATTGAGCATCTTCTCCCCAAGCGTACCCGATCTGAGCTTGATTGATCTACCGGGGTACATCCAAGTGCAAGCGCTTGACCAGCCACCGGAGCTGAAACAGAAGATTGCCGATTTGTGTGACAAGTATATCCAGCCGCCGAACGTTATACTGGCTATCAGTGCTGCGGATGTGGATCTGGCGAATTCGACGGCACTGAGGGCGAGTAGGAGGGTTGATCCAAGGGGTGAGAGAACGATTGGTGTTGTAACGAAAATGGATCTTGTTGAGCCTGCTCGAGGGGCGAGCATCCTTGGTGATCGGAAGTATCCTCTGAGGCTTGGTTACGTGGGCGTTGTCAGCCGCATCCCTCCGACTACAGGTGGCCTCTTCTCCAGAGGTAGTGGTAACATCACCACCGCTATTACCAAGAACGAGACCGCTTTCTTCTCGGCACATCCTCTCGAATTCGGCGCTCAGTCTGACCTGGCAGTCGGCACTACTACGCTTCGCAAGAGACTGATGCACGTCCTTGAGCAGACAATGGCCGCCAGCCTGCAAGGCACTAGCGATGCTATACACCAGGAACTCGAAGAAGCGACCTATGAGTTCAAAGTCCAGTATAATGACCGCCCGTTGAGCGCCGAGTCTTACCTTGCGGAAAGCTTGGATGCGTTCAAGCACTCGTTCAAGGAGTTCCAGGAGAGTTTTGGTAGGCCGCAAGTTCGAGAGCTGCTGAAGGAGGAGCTAGATCAGAGGGTGCTGGATTTACTGGCGCAAAGGTATTGGAATAAGCCTGTCACAGATCTTTCGCCTGCATTAATTGAGCCGGATCCGCTTAGTGATTTGCCTAAGGCTGACCCGGATAGCTTGTATTGGCATCGGAAGCTTGATGCGAGCTCGTCGAGTCTTACGAAGCTGGGGATTGGGAGGCTGGCTACCACCGTTGTGGCAAATGCACTCCAGTCCGAAGTCGACCGCCTGATCAACGCCAGCACTTTCTCTACGCACCCCTTCGCTCGTCAAGCTATCACCGAAGCCTCATCTGGGATCCTGAACGAGCGCTTCTACAGCACGAGCGACCAGGTAGAAAACTGCGTCAAACCTTACAAATATGAAATCGAAGTCGACGACAATGAGTGGGCAAAAGGCCGCCAGAATGTCTCTGTCGTACTGAGTAAAGAATTCAAAGCGTGCAAAGCAGCCGAGAAATTTGTTCAGCAGGCTGTGGGTGGCAACCGGAAACTAAAAGATGTCATGGCTTTCATTGATCGCGTAAGGAGAGGAGAGGTAGTACTTGAGGGTGATGGCGTTGGTGGTGGAGGGGGGTTTAGTGCTGCTTTGTTGGCCAAAGGTAGCTTATCACCCTGCCTCCCACATCCGTGACCATTTCTTGCTAACAACGTAACCAGGCCGCGAAGCAATCTTCCTCCGCGACCGCGCTTCTATCCTCCAAATGCGCCTCGCCGCCCTAAAATCCCGCCAATGCTCCACGCAAACCCATAAATATTACTGCCCCGAGATCTTCCTCGACGTCGTCGCGGACAAACTAACCTCCACCGCCGTCCTGTTCCTAAATGTCGAACTACTATCCGAATTCTACTACAACTTTCCCCGTGAGCTTGATGCTAAATTAGGGAGGGGTTTGACGAGGGAGGAGGTGGAAAGGTTTGCGAGAGAGGACCCTAGAGTTGCGAGACATTTAGATGTGGTAAGGAGAAAGGAGATGTTGGGGTTGGTGCTTGCAAAGATGGAGGGTTTGAGGGATTTGGAGGGGAGGGAGAAGAGGCAGATGGCTGATAGGGCGCAGGTGAAGGCGGGGGCGAAGAAGCAGAGGGAGAAGGGGTGGGGATTGTTTTGAGGGTGTATGCCTAAGGTTTGGGGTTTCGGTTGGCAGGCTTATTGACACTTGCCATGGAGTTGAGGCTCGAGTCGGATGTCCTAGTCTTGGAGTTGACTTGTTTCTCTCGCGCTGCTGTGATACAAGTTATACCCAAGCCACTCACATCGTATTCTTGACTTCTCGCTTTGCACTCCGCCGTTAAAGCTCTATCTTTGAGAATGCTGATGTGCTTGCGTCATCTAGGCATAGAATGGTGAGTAGATTCCATGGCTACTCACTACAGTCTTTACATCCCACCCCACGGTTTCCGACATCCCCGATATGTTATACACGTCGAGGCAGAGAGCCGCTCCCCTAAATCGGAAAGGCTATTTGCATTCTTCCCAGTCCTGAAAGTGGATATCTTCTAGGTTGATGTCAGGGTATCCGATCGATCTAGAAACAGAAAATGTGCCTCCACCAATTCCTTTTCCGGTGCTCTGTGCTACTCTGTTCTCGAGGCTCTCGCTCTTGACTGATAGCATTTAAGCCTCGGGGAAAATCCTGGTGTTCATTTTTTCAATAACTAGGCAGAAGGCGGGATAGGAGAAGATAAATAACCGGCTTTGGGTCCGAGGAGGCTCTAGTGAGAATATACGAACGGGCATTTTGGGGGGCTGTATTTTGGGAGGGAGGTTCTTCATCAGATAGCAAACGTGTTACATTGTCATCATGAGTGCCGTTAGAAGAGATTCTGAGGTGATCCTAGGAAGCTTTTTAGTTTGTTGAGAGAGGTGGGTAAGAAGAAGATAAGTCAGCTTACTGGCTTTGGGGACGGCGAGGCTATAGTCTTAACGGAAGTGGGGTCCGTAAAGGGACTGGGGCTCCGTATTGACATCTTTGTTTTTGGGAAATCCTAGGTATCAAGATAATCGAGAGGAGCAGGCCCTGGTCGCTCCTTCAATGCAACGCTCACTAGACTTGGGTGGAGGTGTTCAGGTTTGAGACTCGCAACAACGTTGCCTGCTGATCGCTGCGCCCCACTAGGGCTTCCTGCAGGTAAGCATGCCGCTCTTGCATGCGCCCGTAGGCAGAAACAGGGTGGAAACCGAGGGCCGAATATGATTGAGGGCGGTGCAAGTGTGTATTTCTAAAATTTATGCTGAATTACTTGCTTGCAACAGCGCGGCGCGTGTCGACGTCCTCTTTTGCCTCCTATTCAATATCTATGTAAGGAGAGGGTTTGAAATCTTTGGTAGCGTTCCAGGCCGGTCAGGTAATAAGGCTATAATAGGAAGCAAATGCACGTATCGTGCATGAAGATACGACTTTGACAGCGAAAGCTAAGTCACTTCTCCGTGTGGGTGGCAAGTTGTGAAACAGGACGAGTTCTCTTGTGAACAAGCAGAGCTCTCGTTATGGGCAGTCTCTCTATGGGAGCGATCACGCCTCAAACATCTGCAGTCCTACCATTGACCACGCCATGGATGCGAGATGGATTTAATCGTGGCGGACAACATGTAGAACAGCAACCCTCAGCTTATGATACCAATCCTGCACCTGTTCGACCTAGTACGAGCACAAGAAGATCTACAGGATTTGGTTATTTATCAAGGTTCCTCAGAGATCCTGCAATTACCGATGGAAGATATGATGCATTTGTATCTCCCAGCCGTAAGTCTTATCTACTCGTCTTCTCTTGCCTAGCATGTTCATCGCAATAGCAGTCGATGACGTCCCAGACGGCTATCCTAGACTTGCTGCGCTGATAGACAGTGACATAAATACCCGCATCTACCGTCGCTTCGGCTACTATAGAAATCGACTTCTGCTGCACCGACAAGACGAATTGGCCGAAATAACAAGAAAACTTGACAGTCTTGATAAAGCAGATGAATTTTCATGTCCAGAGCGACTCTATTCTCGACGAGATGACGAGATGGAAGGAGACACGTGTGCCAGGCTACAACTTCTCCAGCAGCTAGATGTCAAGATGAAAGACTATGACGAATTACTAATGCGAGAGCACGCCATTGCGTCCCTGACACGACCAACAAGACGGGATCATCTGAGCTACTTCAACTGGGTCTACAATAACAAACCCGTGGTGCGTGAAGAGTATGAGTTTATTTACCATCGAGACGACTTTGTCTTGATAGGGAATCAGGAAGACGCATGGCTCGGCTGCTTCGTGGAGACTATGTGGGCCATCTTGCCACCGTGGTTGCTCAAGGTATCTTTCTTCACGAACCCAACGCCATTCATAAGCCTAATTCAAATCTCAGCATGTCTTCACCTCCAAGGAAGACAGTCATAGAACGAGCAATCCCCACACAAAATTCTATTCCAACAGTCGTACGAATATACTAGTCAAGACAATCGTCAGCGCTGCTTCCACAATTCTACTCGTTCTCCCTGTCATCCTACTATATGTTTTGCACACTTCACAAGGCGTTAAAGTCGCCATCCTGATCGTTTTTGTGGTAGCATTTTCGTTTGCTCTGTCTATCATGACTAGAGCCAAGCATCATGAAGTTTTCGCGGCAGCAGCAGCGTCAGTCCTCCCAATTCTACAAATTGAAACGTTCCACTGACTCAAGCTAGATATTGTGCTGTCCTTGTCATCTTTTTGGGCAACATACCGCAGCAATCTTCGTAGTCGGAGTATGATACTCACCCCTTGACATGGTTCAGTTGTCGAAGATGTTAGTCATAGTTGAGCGTTTGCTCTTATAGTGTTCTTCATTGAGCAAAAGAATGGTCCATGGCAGTACAAGACGAGTTTGGTTTTAGATCGAGTTTCATAGTTAGACTTGTTGAGTCTGATAATTGGCAGCTCGGCGAGGAGAGAATGATAATTTTGATCACTTACATGACTATCCCATCTCCTGGCAGAGTGCTATTCGGAAGGAATCTTCACAAGCCTTTTGTTTTCTTGCTCAGACTTTACGAGGGCTACAAAGCTCGAGTAGCGTAGTATACGAACGCAGCAGAGTAGAGAATCTACCTTTAATCGCTCAAGTTGAATCTTGATCAAATCAGATACTCCTAAAATCATGGTAGAATACCTCCTTAGCGGCTTCAATCGAATGGACCCTGTCTCAATTAGTTGCAACGGTATCTTGACACCGACACTCATCTTGGACCCAGCCCTGATTGTGTCGTACTCTATTTCAGAAGTCAAGGCTCAGAGTAGGACCCCAATTATTAAGAGATGGGATACATGACTTCTAGAATATTCGTTGACCCTGAAAATGAGGCTTTCTACTCCTGAATAGAGTGATCAAGCGTGGCGTTGGGTATCTTACATGGTCGCTGGCTAGACATGTGAATAATATGTGGAACCATGCGCAGAGGCTCCGCTGAAATTCCCAGCCCGTGAGTGGACAGTGTACTGATCTTGCGATAAGCTTTGGTATCTTCTATGCAAAGTGAAGAGTGCTGGTATCGTGTGTAACTTCATTGGCGGACTTTTCATTTTCTGGTGAATATCTTCTAGACAACGTCACTGAAGATTTTCACCTCACCTGACCTGCGACCTTAAGTCGCGTAATCATACTGCACCTGGTCTCGAAATACCTTTGACTTCTATACCTTGGCAACTGGCTCTAATAAAAGCTGAACATCCACCTGCGCACATGGCGTGTACTATCAATATTTCCATTCCAGAGGCTGGCGGCCATGAACATGCGACTATCACAAACTTTGAAGTCGCGGCTTCATACAATTGGATGGATAAGATGACACCAGTAATTCTTGTTCCAGGTCAGTCATGCCTGACTTTGGTCTTGGTCGCCGACTAATCACCCTGTTGCTTTAGGAATGCCACAGCTTTGGTGCCCTCCAAGTGTCACGCCGACACTAAGTCCAGACTCTAGTCCACGATTCGTTGATCAGAACACAGACCGTAACCCTGGCACGCCGTTGGAGGCTTTGGTCCTCGCTGTACAGAAAGCTCAACCAGATTTCGACTTCACCAATCTTGATGTCGTTACAGATCGCAGGCCGATACGCAAGCTCTTTGGGTTCGTGACTGGCGAACCTAAGTCATTTCAGTTCGGCGTCACCATCATTGGACATACTGCCCTATTTACTCGCATGGAGGAGCAGACACGCGATGAATTGCCGACCCAGACTTTCCAGGGATACCGAGAAGCATTCGAATCGGCGTACACAAAGACTGCCAAGGAAGCGCAGGGCAGCACTTCCCATCATAGAATTGTCCGCTATGATTTCGGGGGCTTGAAGTTCCTCGTTCGATATGCTGTTGATGCGTTCTTCGAGGATCGAGCCCGGGAGTTGATGGGCACCGATGGCACCGAACCCTTGAATCTAGGTTGCCTTGTCAAAAACCTCAAAGCCACCACTCTAGAGGATCCAGCACCTCCCCCTTCAAGATGGGACTACTCACTTCGGTCTTCTGTGAATATCTTCAACGGTGGGCAGAAAATCCCTCACGCTGCGACGCTTGAGATGACCACTCGGTCCGAATGGTCCAGACAGAAGCACAACGTCCGGCCACTGCAGCAGAAACTTGCCGACCTTTGGATCTCACAAACGCCAAATTATATCGAAGCTTGGCACAAAGACAAATTTCACAATTCTTATGGCCTTAAGCCAGATGGCTGCCGTAAGCAGCAGATCCGGAAAACTGACTGGAGATCATCCCAAGCCGCACCTGCAGATGGCAAGCCAAGGACAAGGGCTGGTCCGTCCTTCGGTCGAGAGCAGTCAATTGAGCCGGAAGAAGTCTCTGCTAAGCCACCCAAACGTCAAGCTGTGTTCACCCAGCTTACTACTCATGATATGGCGGAGAAGCTATCGGAATGGGAGAGCTCGCATGCAGGTGACCTGCAGAAGCTTGTGGTAGCGCTGAAGAAGGTCATCAAAGCGGCGAAAGAATTCAAGGGCTCTTGCATTGTGAGCTACAATAGCGAGACACAAGGATCTTTGCGAGTCTCAGGCACTGGGGAAGGCAAAGACTTGCCCACTGTGACGAAATTTTGCGGCCTTTGTTCTTGCCTAAAGAGAATATACCGGAGAAGGAGGGAGATATCTCTTGTGCCAGAAAGCCCGCTGCAGCATAATATGGTAAGATGCGAGCTCTTATGTGGAGACATTGGGTAGAACGAAAGCATAGCTGCGAATACCATGGCAATTCACAATGCAACTGCTGTTGGAATTGGAGGCCATACCATGCTGTTATGAAATCCTTATTCTGAAAGAACCCTCCCAACCCCTCGCAAATACGTGGAACCCTTGAACACCCAACCGTGCAGTCTCGTCGTCTTTACTAAGATCATATTAAGTATTCGGCCTTCCTGCCACAGCTACAGGGACGTCTTGAAATCGGTCCACGTTTCTTCTCTGCCAATCAACCGTACCCTTTACATCCACGATGTCCTTAAGCCGCCCTCCCATCCTAACCACCCCACACCGCACCATTCGCGGATCTATTGCGACCGTCTTCCTGACTAGCTCTTGTACTGATGGTGAAGCGTCGAAGCGCATGATGAAATGGTGCCCGCTGTCATGTCGCATTTGGTTCTTCTTGATGGGTTTTGTCAGGAGAAAGGGGCCCCAATTCGTTATGCCGCGAACGACGCCGCCTTGCGCAAGAATGAGGGTGCCCGCTGTTCGGGCGATCCTGAGGGTCAGATGTTAGTCTCTGTATAGATGATTGTTCTGATCTATGGCGTAAAGGATGTAGAGGCAAAATGCGATATGCGTACTCTTTGACTTCGCTGGTACCTTGTCGCACTCGGACCTATGGATCTGTCAGCAAGGTAAACATAGTCTAACTCGTCGGTCCTTACCACAGCTATCATTTCATACAACATGGCGCCGTCTGTCCACCTTCATCGCCTTGCATGAGCGAAAGATTGTTTTCTGCACGAAGGACCGAATATATCTTCGCCTTGTAGGGCTTGGAATTAGCGTGTGCAGAAAGCTGTGTATTCCTTGGCATTTTCTTTTATTTTATTTTTCCCACCACAGCCCCACCACCGGTACCAGCTCTACAAACAACTCTTCTGATTTATTTATTTTATATAAATAGATAGCTCTATTTAAGGCGACTCTAACGCCGTAGAAATTAATAAAATTAAGAAAGTATTTATTAAGTTATTAGGCTTAAGATAAAATTAGTAGGTTTACTCCGTTTAGTAATTATTAAGCCAAGTTTTTAATCCCTGATATCTTCTATTAATATTATTTAATTAAGTTGATTCCTACGGTGTTAAAATCGCCTTAGATAGAGCTATCTACTTATGTAAAATAAATAAATCAGAAGAGTTATTTATAAAGCTAGTACCGGTAGTAGGGCTGTGGTAGGGGGAAAATAAATAAAATAAAATGCCAAGGAATGCACAGCTTTCTGCACACGCTAAAACTAGCGCGGTGGAGCTGCTAAGTCCCCCGCCAAACCCGGAGCTCTCTGTTTCTTGCACACCTCTACTACCTAAGACAATGGCTACAATTGCGAGTTCACCAGGCCCAATAAGAGCTTTTACACAACTAGCATCCCGCAACTTCTGCTCTCGAGCTCGACTAGCACCCCAATCGCAAACACGGATACCTCGGAGCTCCCCCGTAAGCTTCGGCGCCAGATCGTTTACAACCTCAAGAACATGTGCGTGGGATTTCCCTGGGCGTTGGGTGACATGGATGTTGACAATTTCTCTGGACAGTACAAGAAAAGAAATACACCACAGAGCACGAATGGATTGAGCTTTCAGAGGACGGCAAGACTGGTAGCTGCTTTCACGTCCTGCAATGCTCAGGGTAGGCTGACGTTTCAACCTTTCCTTAGGTACAATCGGTGTATCGGTCTACGCTGCGAAGAATCTCGGAGACGTCGTCTACGTCGAACTCCCTACCCTCGACCTCGAAGTCAGCGCTGGCGACTCCATCGGCGCAGTGGAGTCAGTGAAGTCGGCCTCAGATATCATGACTCCGGTGTCCGGAAAGATTATAGAGGCAAATGACATTCTGGAAGAAAAGCCTGGTACTATAAATAAGGGCCCCGAGAGCGAAGGGTGGATCGCAAAGATACAGGTCAAGGACGCCAAGGAGGTGTCGAAGCTGATGAGTGATATTGAGTATGGGCGATTTACTGCAGAATAAAGTTCCGAATAAGCCGGACTTCTCTTCGGTGGCACTGGATCAACTCCAGCCTTTGTGCGCCTCCATCCTTTGGCTTTTCGCCTTGGCTTGAGGGCCTCGGCTCTACCAATGAACATATTTCATGCGGGTTTTGCTCCCATCTGAACGACTTCAGTCCCCATCTCGAGCATATCTGTTCCATTATCCATGCAACTAAACAACCTGCTGTCACTTAGATACAGAGGCTGGATATGCCTGTCGCGAGCTCTAAAACCGATGCTGAGTGGTGGTCCAAGCACCGTTAATCAACGTGGGGACAAAGCTCAACGTGATATGGACATTTGCTTTATCTCATATTCACACACCCTGCTCTAATCTTTTCTCGAGTAGAAAACAGCCGCATTTTCGGCTTTTAGACCTACCAGGTGAAATCTGAAACCAGATCTACCGTGAAATACTACTGCCGGAAAAGGCCAGGCCATGCCAAATTGGATTACTAGAGCCATGAACCAAATCTGAACCTACCAACTTCCTCTTGACCATCCGCCAAATCGACTGAGAAGCCTCCCGTATCCTGTACTCGCAGACTCGAGCAACTGTCCGCGTTGGTTCGCGTTCATGCCGAAAAGGCCATCTAGAATGGTCGCCAGCGTTCCCATCAACGACTGCGAGGAATCTGACATGGATATGATCTCAGCTCGTGGAAGGGACCTCCGTAGTATCGAGGATGTGCAAATGAAATCCACTGGCCCGATTACTTGCCGAATCACGTGTATCACGACTGGGGCGCGCACCCCTCCTGCAAACGAACCTCGCAACCATCTGCCCTGCTCTCGCTCGTCTCTGGATTGCAAAACATCGAGATCTCTTAGGTTCTCAAGAGAGTTGATTACTTTCTGAGAAAACCACCGATAGAGAGAGAGTGGCCGTCGCAACCGTGCTACGCCCGCTTAGCATCCTTCGCTGAGATTGTCCAGATGTATCTATTAATATGCCAAGAAACGGTTCAATGTCGACGGCGGAACTGGCAGAATGGCAATTGAAGTATTCTAGGGCTGATATTGATGTGTACCAGAAGGCTATGAGAATAATGCAAATAATTTGTGGATGCTACTAGGCGGAAAATGGATATCGATGGTGATGATGAACAAATCTCACGTACTTTGGCAATTGGGGTAAGGAATCGGAGCGGCACACATAGGAAGCTCAGCTGGCAGAGAACCCACTCCAAGGACAAATTCCTTGTCCTTACACGGTTGGATCATATCTCCTCGGAAATCAATTCTAATGTGTACACATCTCTCATCCAAGTGTTTATAGACGCTGGGACAGACAGGCGATTTACAGAAAGATATTGGAATTTGTGCGGCTGTGAACCTGCAGGATAATAATACCTTAGAGTTCCACGAGGCAAGTCTGAGGCTTGTCCTACGAAACGCCATTCTTGGCTGACCCAAATTTACGCTTCCGATGCTCCACCCTCTAGGCTACTACCTCGATGAAGTATGCAAAGTTATATAGTAGTCTCCCTCTCTCCTCGCCATCCCCCGTCTTGTACTATCTTTTTCAACTTGACGACCCTTAGATGGTAATCTTTCCAATCGTAAATCAAAAACTGCTTTGCTAGACGATGGGTTTTCCACAGATGTGGCCAATATTACTTGCCGTAATCTTAGTCGTCATAGACCTTTATGGATCACATTTAGCTTATAAACCGAAGTGGAAGCGTCTATTCAGGAAGAAAGAGCCACCGTTCCGCCTTTTAGATCTACCGCGCGAGCTGCGTGAAGAGATCTATTGGCATGTTCTCCCGTCTTACATATTCAGACCCGAAAGATCTGGCCAATTCAAGCCACTGCAGCCGATCAACATCCTGTATACGAGTCACCAGATCTGGGAGGAAGCAACGTATACGCTGTACCTCAGGAAGCGATTGGTCTTTGTCGTCGGCGAGCGCGTATGGCGAAGTGACCCTTGGAAGAATCCACCTACCTATCGTGCAGCTCTTCTGCTCGACAGAATGTGGAGACACAAGACGCTTCTTGCCAATGTACGGAACGTGGAATTGGAGATAGACTGGCCGGAATGGTCATGGTATTGCCCCTCTCCTGGAAAGCACGAACGCTTCGGAGGGATGAAAGTCTTCCTGGCCAATTTGGAGACACTCTGCCTGGCCATTCAGTATCTGCCTCAGATGCATACTTTGACAATCAACTGGCAACGACGTCCTCCAATCTACAGGATACCCGTGCTCCTACGGCCGCTCAAGGTCATTCGAAGGTCGAGGCCCGAAGTCGTAGTTGAAATGCCAGTCGATTCTCCAATCTCGTCAGCGAAACTTGCGGAACAGCAACGAGACTCCGAGTTCCCAGAGGTGGATCTTCAACAAGAAGCTAATGAGGATTTAGCAGAGATGCAAGAGGATTTAGCGAGGGCCGCCCTAAACCTCGAAAAATTCCGTGAGCGGAGAAAGGAGAGAAGAGACCGCGGTCTCCGAACATAGGCTTCTGTAGGAAATGGGCAATGGGGATGACAGGTTCACGAATGGAGCAATGCCCTTCAAAGGAACCGTCTCTTGTGGCTAAAGGGACCGCAAGACTATGTTCGCCGAGCTCGGCTGGTTCACAATCCAGCTAGTACGCAGACTGTAGGATCATAGAAGGTCCCCTGACTGCAGTCTAAATCGTACAATCTCCCTCCGTCTCTTACTCTTCTTCGCAGCTCATATACGAGATCTCTATATGATCACGTAATGTGCCTGGCGTCTATAAAGTCAGTATGCTTAATTTCCTGTCGTTCACTCCAGCCCTACGCATTTAGTTTCTGGCCGAAGTTCTCTCCATTCAAGCAGTCTATTCAATGCCCGCATCCCTCAGAAGACCTCTCAATGCTCAAAATAGCAGCTGCTAGTCCTTCTTTGCTTCTTGAAATGGCGGCGTGACAGAAACTAAGTAGTTTCTGTGTGAATCAAGGCGCTTCTCAAGCGCCGTTGCCGAGGCGGAAGACGCGGTATCTTAGCCAAACGCGAAACGGCTTATGCATCGTACTTTAATGATCGTGCATAAAGCCAAAAGTCGAAAGAACAAGTAATCGGCTGGGCACGGGACTTCACATGCCCTCGCCAAAAGCTTCCCTTTTTTTTTCCTTTACTTCGAGATGAGTTGAAGTCGATATGTTGCGGTTGAAGTACCACAATCACGCAGAATATTCCAAACATGTGAAAGCGCGGTCTGCTAGTTTACACGCAGGATTTACTGAGGCACTACTTGAAAGCCATACATACAGTATTTAGTTTCAGTTGTTACGAGTCTAAAGGCAATCGGTTAGGACAATCGTCCTTTAAGGTAGCGATGGCGGCCGCAGAAGTACAGGAGGAGCCCGCTCCTCAATGTTCAAGCCAGGATAGTCCCTCCGAGGAGGCCACTAAAGGTGAGGGCGTTGAGGAAGCACCACCAGTCAATAAGCCTTCCGCTATCAAAATCACATGGGATAAACTGGGACTCGATGTTGGAATGCTCATGATGATGGCCAAAGGTGCCCTGCCTCCGACGATAGCACTCGCAATATACCAAAACACAGCATTTGCTGCGATCTTCTCAACCCTTGGCTATCTTGTTGCTATTATGTCAGTGCTGAGCTTCTGTATCCTTCCAAGAAGCAAGTTCATCCAGAGAATGCTACTCAATATCATTGGTGTTTGTATTGGCTCTGCCATCGCGCTACTCCAAGTGTATTGTAGCGTACAGGCACGAGCTCACACAACTCCTGCACCTTCGTCATCTTCCAATGGACCTAGTCCTGGAGCAAGTGTAGTTGGCTACAACTCGTCGGCGTCGGCAGTCAGTGCCATCTGGCTATTCTTCAATATTTATTTGGTCAACACGCTTCGAGCCTCGAGACCTCAATTGCATTTTCCGGTCATCATGTACTCTATCTTTGCCAACGTGGCTGCTACTTACGCCCCTTTTTTCCCCACGATGACTGCTGGCATTCCATTCGTCAAAAGGCTACTAGGCTTTCTTGACCGGGTTCGGGTTTGCTATGGGTGTCTCTCTATTCATTATCCCAATTACCGTACGGGGGACTTTCTTCAAACAGTCGGCCGGCTTTATTACTGCCGCTCAGGGTACATTGAAGGCTCAGATTGGCTATCTTCAGAGTCTGGAGAGGGAAGACGTGTTCACCACCCCTCAAGCACCCGAGGATGAGATACCAGAAGGCAAGACAGCAAAGACTAAAGCACCTAAATCAGTGAAGCCTGTGTCCAGTCTGGAGACCGAGAAATTGAGAGCTGCGATTGGAGCTTTAGGAGAGCTCCATGGAAAGATGCACATTGACCTTCCTTTCGCCAAGCGCGAGATGGCTTGGGGAAAGCTCAATGCTTCGGAAATCGATGAGCTTTTCAAACCTTTACAAGGCATCATGCTCCCTCTGACCGGAATGAGCAGTACTGCGGACATCTTCCAGCGGATAGCTCAAAGGTGGGGCTGGACAGAGAATCCATCAAAGGAAGCCATGCCCTCGGAGAAGGGCCGATCTGCAAAAGCCAAAAGTCAGTGGAACGAGATCATGAAGACTCTCCATGACCCGTTCCAGGCTGTGACAGAAGCCATGAATGACGGCCTCCAGCACGCTCTTTACACGCTCGAGCTCGCTAAGCAACCTAAAGCCAAGCGAAGTGCTGGCAAATCAAGTGGTAATATTGATGCGTCTACGGACATTGAGGCCGAGGCCGGCGTAGTAAAACCTGGCGATCTTGGATATGCCAAATCTCTCGCGCAGAGAGTGGACGATTTTCATGAGCAACGCAGAGGAATTATAGCCACGGGCTGCCAACAGAGGGGAATCGACATTCATGCTAGTGCAATGGACAACATAGCTCAAGCAGATTCAATGTTCGATGTTGAGAGAATTGATCTGTCAGAAGACTCGGAGGAGCATCAGAGAAACAAACGGCAACTCTTCCTGGTCTTATATGTGAGTCATGCCGTCTACATCACACACTCTCCCAAGTCTCCACCGTGATATCATAGAAGAGTGTAGTAATGTTACCGGGAGTCTAGCTTGCTAATGGATGACTAGATGGACTTTTTAATTTGGTCAATCGGAAACTCGGTTTTAGAGTTGGTCCAATTCACGGACAAGAAGGTAGAGGACAGGACGATGAAGACGAATAGACTCATAGTTCCTGGACAACGACGTATCAGGAAGTGGTTCACGAGTCTACTCAATGTTCAGGACTCGACCACTGAACATTCCCCTGACTCCACCGAAGGTGGCAGCGCTGGCATCTCTTCTGGCACTTCCTTTGGAGTTGCAAAAGATCCCGAACATCTTCCCCCAGCAAATGCTTGGGAGCGGGCGAGCGATATCTTTAGAGGAACCGGCAGAACACTGGGCAGCCTTGGGTCGGCTTTCGGATTCAGGGTTGCTTGTGCTACCATGAGCATTGGCATTCTTGCCTACCTTGAGAACAAACGCGCCTTTTTCTTAGAGCAGAGGCTGGTCTGGGCTATGATCATGGTGGCGATTGGAATCACGGTTATCGCCGAATCTGGGGTTTTTGGCTTCATTGGACGCATTACTGGAACTTGTACGTTCTCAACACCTCCGCTAGAGCCAGGTCGCTTACGAAGGAAAAGTTATCGCTATGTGCACCAGCATAGTGATCTGGTACATTGTGAACGGTCACGCTCCTGGCGTGATCGTCTTCGTATACATATTCATTTTCATTGAGACGTATTTCTTATCAAAGTACCCATGCTTCATCATCATAGCTCTTTTGTCTATAGCGACTCAAGGTAATGCTCTCATTACTCTACGTTCTGGAAGCCTCCTAATTTCTCTATGTACTGATCGTTGGATATGAATTGGAGGTGAAGAAGGTTGGAATAGCAGTAAGTCATCGCAGACACTCTTCAACTTTCTGGTGGCTTACAGTCTCAGGTTGCGACGAGCAATGGACAGCCATACTACCCAATCTACTAGCTCGGACCATACAGACTCGCATGCATTTCTGGAGGAATGTTCATTGCTTTCTTCTGGACCTTCTTCCCATACCCACTCACTGCTCGGTCCCAGCTACGGAAGGACCTTGGAGTGTCACTCTATTCGTTGGCCAATTTCTACTCCATCGTACATACTACTGTTGGCTTGCGCATCAAGGGCACAGAAGGTGACCTAGGATCGAAGAAAAGCCCTGGCAGAAGACTTGAGAAAGAGCGGCGTAATATCTACGTCAAAGAACCTGGATTACTGGCTGGACTGGAACAGCATTCTGCATTCACTGCCTGGGAGGCAACATTTGGCGGCAAATTCCCGAGGAAATAATACGAGACTATCATTCAACAAACCCACAAGTAAGACGATGCTGCCTCAAATTCTCACGTAGCTACACTAACATTTTCATCAGCATACTCAATTACCTGGCACTGATCTCCTACGCCTCCCACCTTTCTCTCACAATCCAGCTGCTTCACCCGACAAAGCATCTTGGATTCACGACTTCTCCCGCCTTGTCGGCTCCATCAACACGACATCACAAGAGATTACCTCCATCCTCGCCCTTCTTTCCGCTGCCGTCAGCAACGGCAATCCATTACCACCATACCTCAAGCCACCACAAGCCCACAAGCTGAGCGCCAGACTTGAAGCTCTTGATGCGGATATCTTAAATGTTAGCCACATTACTGAGCCAGGTTACAGTGCGTTCGCTGTCATGCAGATTGCGAGTAGCTTGGTCAGTGATGATTTGGGGAAATTGATTACGTGAGTTCTTCGACTTCTACATGGAAGATACCCTACTGATGACGATCTTAGAAATGTAAAGGCGCTTGTTGGCGAAGTTGACTTCTCATTTCATGTCATCTCGACCGCGAATAATTCAGAGGAAAGTCTCGACAAGGGTAAGGAAGATTAGGTGAGAGTGAGAGTGAGATCTGTCAAGGAGAAGCGAAGAGATCACTCCATTTGAATGTGAGATTGGCTCCACCATCATGCTTCAAGTGACTCAGAAAGCTTGATTGACGCTACTCAAACTTTGGCGCAGCCACATCTTAAATACTCTTCAACTACTCATCCTTCCAATGCAACTTCCATCTTGATATTAAATGATTTTTACAGATAAATATACATAGCACCTTCCTAACATTCAGCAATTTACACTAGCCAAGACGCACCTTCCACTCAACTAAGGACTATAGCTTCTTCTTTGCACACTTCTCAAATACTCATAGATACTCTCATCATGAGCTACGATGGCCTCACTCGGTAAAGTCTTTCGTCGCAATGCCTTCCCTTGCACCACCGAAGGACTCGAACTTCCAACTCCATCACAGCGTACGATACATCACGCTGCCTTCGACGAGCCTGTTGCTGGACCTCTCGACGCCAAGGGCCTCAAGAGACGTATCAATTGGTCGAACAAACTCCAATTATACCGCAATATTTCACCACGCTTCCAAGTCGTGGTTAGACAATTGAAAGAGAATTGCGAAAATCTCATCCATATGGGCAACAGTGGCCGAGGGAGTTGGAAAAGACCATTTGTAGAAGAGGAGAGAAAGTCGCTGGAGAACGATATCGTAGCGTTAGACGCGGGTTTACAGTCTCGCTGGGACCACGAGGAGAGCCCTAAGGGGTTATGCCAGATGGTAGAAGACGCCATCGAGGCGATGATGGAGATCAGAATGGCGGTCGAGTAAGTGGATCTCTAAGTCTTCTCACCACGGCTTTCTGTCCCTGTAATTATTGTTCCAAGAAGTCTGAAAATCGACGTTCGTTGTCTTCATCTTGTCTTTGTTGCGCAGCTCAAAATTGTGGATTGAAAGAAGAAGGCTGACTCTTGGATGATGTAGATATGGGGACTACATAAGTCTTCATTGTGAAGTTCTCAATCAAGGAGAGAATAGCGATTCGCTCTGGAAGCGGACCCAAGGCTGCGACTGGCAAGATGTTGCCCAAAAAATATGCGACGAAGAAAGGGAGCTTAAGCTCGCACAACGATCGCAAGCGAGCGATCCTGAAACGCCTTGGCTCGACGATGTTCATACGGCAGCCATGAGGAAAAACCTCAACTTCGAGCAGACAGTCTTCGAAATCAAGAGCTATGCGGAACGCAACGCCCACTCCCATAGCGGTATTGGCAGGTTCATTGAGCGTTGCGAGTGGGAGACACTCGCGAAACGCATTGCATACGACAAATCGACGCTCCCCAAAGTCTTCAAAAATCGCCAAGACGAAGGCATAAGAATGCGAATCGCCATCGGAAAATGCGAACACGAGTGGTATGATTACATCTACGATGACGGCGCCCAGGTAGTATGGCAGCCTTCCGAGAAAGCATCAAAGAAAAGTAAAGCTCTGATGAAGAGGATGAAGGACAAGGCAGAGAAGCTAGGGGCAGCTCGCAAGGACTAGACATGGAATGAGCATGGGGGTTTTGGTGGTTCGTCGTTGTGTGGTATTTTGTGTCTTGGTGTTTCGTGTCTAGGTAAATTTGTGGTTATGGTGTTTGGGTGCCGTGATCCGCTCGTGCCGCCGTAGGCGTGACTCTCCTCGCGGCCGCCGCCATCACCGCCAGCGTTGTCAACGCGTCGTTGCCACCCTCCAGCGACCAAAGCACGCCGTCACGGCCAACAGACCAGTCAAATCCCCACTGCCAGCCAAAGACATCCCTACACAATCAGCAACCCAGTCCTAGCGAAGGATAGCACACCATCTGGAAATACCCCAGCATCGCTGCTGCTAACCGAATCGATGTCTCGGTATGGCGAGGCATTTAAGAATGCTAGTCTCGAATGTGGCGGATTTCTATATCTTGGAGTTTAGCTGTTTTGGGACTGGGGTTGGGTGATTAGGGTCGGGTGATTAGGGTCATTTATCATAGCGGTGTCGAGGGACGTTTAGATGGCATGTGTTTTGCAATTTATATAAAAAGTCAAGCGAATTGGAGAGGATTCTGGATTCCTAAACATCATTCTCCTAGGTGCTCTTGACATCATTCGTTGTCGTTTTTACCCCCAAAAATTCCCCGAATCGTAGCCTACCCACAAATCCAGCACCTATCGAAGGTCTTCAACTGCCGTCCAACGAACGCCATCTCAATGGGGGAGTCCTACAAACTCTATAAAGCAGCGGAGTAGAAGACAGGTGGGTGTTGGACCTCTCCCACGACTTCTCAAGGGCATTTCTAGCTAAACCCATTTGATTTGATTTCATGTCACTTACGCAATGCAAAACCAGCCTAGCTCTACCGAGAACATTTCCAAAAAGCTTCAAATCGAGAGGATTCTGCGATCGTCCCCGTTAGCTTGAAGGTCCCTTAGCAATGGGCTTCAGACCACAGCATTCGGGTAATTATGTCTGGGTATAGCATATGCAATTCTATCCCGCCATCAACGCCGCCATATTGGACATCTCGCCTCGCAAACCCGACATCTTCTTCGGTTGAAAATGGCACTATTCTTGCTCATTCATCTTGGGCCAGAAATTTACAATTGTTCTTGATCATCCGATGCCGATGATGGGGTAAGTTTGTGGTTAATTATCAGGCTCTTCGAACGCCAGGAGCCTTAATTGGGACTTGAAACTTTTTGCAGTAGAGGTTGAGGTTTCGTACATGCATGGACAACCGATGTAAGAGGGTACACAGCGATCATGGCATTAGACTCACCGCCAAAACGACATGGCGAATGCAAGGGGAGGGTTTGGTGGGGTGGTGGAGGAGAGAATAGCGGGAAAAATTTCCCCATTAGCTGCTAGAGACACGGGAACGATAAGGCTGTACGATGCGCTATTTGGTCGATACTCCCCTCGCGAATGATGTGACTCCAAAACGTGGCCCGCTGTTCCCATGATCATGCACCCATACAATGCTGTCCCGTATATCATTCGTCTATCATGAATCATCCGTGATCATGCAATGCCTAGCTATAGCAATTCCCACGCAACGCCAATGCTATGCAGCACCATATCTTCCATCCCCGCTTTCCCTCCTCTCCAGCAAAGGTCCCTCCTCATCATTTCGTACCTCCTCCATCCTCCTTTCAGGGCTAGGAGAAGGTACCCAGCCCCTCATCCATCCGCTTACCATCCGCCACCTGCTCCTACCCTCCCGGTCCTCCACGCGAACGAAACTTCTTGCCATATTCTCCTTGAACATTAAGAATTGCACACCAACAATTGCATCCATGGCAAGCACACCGGCAGCACCCAGCCAGAAGGGCGCAGCGAGCTCCACCCATTCCTGCCTATCACTTCCCTCTGCGCCTACCCACCCGTGAAGACCGTATGGTGGATAGGATGTCCAGGCGAGAGGGTTCGTAAGGATAGATGTGCTATAGAATAGGTTGCCAAAGAAGGCAGCTATGAAGAGAGTAGGTGAGAGGCCTGCAGTTGAGCGGCGGACGGCGTTTTTATAAATTTGGGGGAGGCGAGAGCCGAGGTAGAGAAGGGTAGAGCACCAGGAGAAGATCTGGCCCACGAATTCGGAGGTCGACGGCGGTGGTGAAGGCTCCTTGGAGTATGGGTGTACGGGCGAGGCGTTGGTCAGGGCAACGCAGAGGATGGAGACTAGAAGGAGCGCCTGCGACCAGGGTGTAAGTGTAGGGGAGCCTTGGGGGCGTTTGATGGTTCGATTGGAAGACTCGGGGATACCTTTCTCCTTAAAAGAACAAGAGGAGCTGGCGTCCGGGGTACGAATTTGGGTACTCCGAGGTTGAACAGGTATGTTTGCAGGCTTGGTGTGGTCTTTGCCCTCTCCAGCAAGGGTTCTGTCAGAAGAATCGTTATCATCTGATGGCGAGACGCCGTCCAAAATTTCTCTTGAGCCTCCAAATCGTCGTTCTGACTCCCCATCATATTCCATAACATGAGACTCTTTCCCTGCCTTCAAATGTGTGTACCAGAAGTATTGAAACACCAGAACAACGTCCACAGTGACATAGTATCCTGCTACCACGATCTGCCATGTTGCTTGCTTCGTCAAGAGCGCCCCGATCAGGTTGGTAAGATCGCCCGAAAGCCACTCCGCCAGGAAGTATATAGACAGCCCTGATGCCGATTGTAGTTGGTAATTCTTGTAGATCTGAGGTATTTGGGCAAAGAGCCACGATATAATACTGAAAACACCGAGCGTTGTCGAGATGAAAGCGAGCGAAGTTGGTACGCAAGAGTGGAAGACGGAGGAGATATGGACGAGGTACTGGCTTGTGGGTGTACAATATTTAGGCAGGTTGGTCGCGGCTGTGAAACCGGAGAAGGACATCGTCGCCTGTGCTGGACTTGTGAACGATGGGCAACAAATGGATCAAGTCGAATGACGCGTTCGAGGGGATCGGAAGGTGCTCGTAGAGTCTGCTGGTAGACGTTTTGCTGGGAACAGGAGTGTGGAGGGCGCTTATGTCGTAGGCTTATCGGGGCTGAGCAGACCGCAGGCTATTATGAGGCCTGCAATGTCTCGTTGGGGGGAGTGTACGGCTCTCAAATATCTTGCTGTAAACTAAATGCATTAAAAGCTATACAGCAGATCAGTAGTGTGAGACAGGCGGATTGTCATCGCGGCCTCGAAAGTGGGGGAATGCTGCGTTGTGAAACAATATAACAAAGAAATGGGTTCCAACGAAGAAATCTCAAATGCTAGACATGGCCATGCAATGCAGGAAAAGAGTACAGAAGAAAGACGGGCAACATGAGGAAGGCCGAGAGGAAGGCACAACAGGCCAAAGTCAGTCAGACATCCATTGTGATCAGCCGGTCCAAGAGCAGTTTAGCGGAGCGAGCGGATTAATCCGAGACTGGGCTTCAGATCTCGTGCTAGAGGTCATAACGATCGGTCATAGATCTCTGGCCGGGGCTGATAGGCCCTAGTAATCAAGCTCCTGCACGACTCTTAGACCATGGAACGACTCGGTCGAGCGAGAATTAGGCGTTGATGGTGTGCACGGAACAGATAAGAACATCTCCGTACCTTAAGCTACGTTATACGATAAGGCTATTCCCACCTCGCACAAGAGTACTAGTGGTGTGCTCACAGTAAAGATGAAATTGATACAGTCACCCCTCCAAGACCCACGAGGTGCCGCGCGTGATAATCTCTCAATGTCAACAAAATTCTTGGGCTATCGCTCCTAAAGACCAAAGACTACCTATGAGCAGAGGAGAAAAGAGTGGAGCACTTGGTGGGCCTTTGGAATCGAATCAATTGTTCCTCGTTTGATAATGATCGGGCGATTCTAATCATCCTCTCGATGCATCCCAGTTCACGATTCAGTGACAAGATTCGTTAGAGAAGGAGCTTCTCCATTTCCCCTACCATTCGCTCCATGCGTTGTTTTGGGCTGATGGGTACAGGAAGGGCGAGGTGATAAAACAGTCCTCAGGATCTTCCAGTGCAGTACATCACGCCAATTTCCCCTCCCTTTTTTTTTCAATGCAGTTTATATGGATAAAAGCCACTACCTTCTAGGTACAGATAATTCATCATTCGTAGGATGTGTCGATGAATACTTTTCATTCTCGGGCTTTTGATCACACATAAAGTGGTGTTCCATGCTTAGTCCAACGCGTTTCCGAGCTAAGACTTAGACTCACCAGAGGCTGAGAGGCGAATTCATCTCTCAAGTTGAAAAAGTAATGGCAACAACTGATGACACTTGTACAACACGTGTTTGTTGTACCTTCGTACTACATCCGTCCCTGTCTTGGTAGTTCTCTTTTTGCTCTACCACGCGAACGCTCCTTTCCATCAAACAGGAATCTTTAACCACTGCCCTCCAGACTCGTACTTTCAGTGACATTCTGGTCATTCGATCTTTTCCCAGGTAACTTCATAAATGAACTCTGGGGTAGGAGTTCGGCTCTCTTGCGTGGTCCTAGCCATTATTACTCTTATCTATAGCATAGCCGCGAAAACTTCCTCCATCTCCAAGATGGGCTGCCTTGGGCAGGTCTCCGAGGTGAAATCTTCAGCAAAATCCGTGCGTCGATGCGCCAGCTGGTTGTAGCGCACAAACCCTAAAAGAAGGCTATGACAAGGTATGCTGCTCCTCTCAGCGCTTTTGATGCCAGCTTCGTAATTAGTTCGGCAAACATGGCCAGCTTTTCAACGTGCCTGGCACTATTCTTCGACACCAGATCATGCTGCCTCAGGAATGCATCAAGTGCATCGTAGCACAGCCGGATAGCGTACTGGTCATATTCAAGGTCCGAAAGGTGAGGCATGCTCTTGGGTACTTGGACATCGCCGAGAAACAAAAAGCCACGGTGGCCTTCCTTGACAAGAGTCTAGGCCGTTGCCTGACGAAGGATCTTGATCGAATACAGCCCGATGTTCGAGATGAGATCCGCGCCAGGATTGATGATGCGATGGGTCTGGAAGAGCAATGGCATGAATTGAATCTCCATAATACACTGAAATCCATCAGTGACAGGACTCAAACCCGCGCTTTATTTGGGTTGAAATACTGTCGAGACAGAAATCACTTGCGTACCCTGGGGATCTTACTATGAATGGGTATTGGAACACTGATTATTGGGCAGATAAGAGCTGTCGCTACCATTGACTTGTGAATAGAATTGGAAGAGTAAAGGGCATGACAACCGCCCGAATTACCGAAACAGTCCTTTTGGTCGGAAAGTGAGACATCGAGGCAGGCATCAGTAGGGGAAATGTCTCGCACAATGGAGGTCCATTTGTATCAATGGTCATGTAACTGATGATTAGTACAGATCGTGAGATGAAATGCAGATGCTTTCGGACTCCTGCTTCAGTCTATACGAATACGAGACTCGGATAATTACAACACTAGTTAGAGATAAGACCTCGACCTTCGCTCGATTCATATTCAAAATACACATCTCTGCTCTCTTCTTCCAACCAACGTTTATCATAGCCACTGAGCGAAAGCCACTAGCCGATAGGACTACCTTGCCCTGCGAAATCACTGCGTACGGCACAGGCAGCCTTGCGGCGCTCATGTGCACCTCAAACATCCGACGCGGAATGGCTCGCGAAGAACTCGAAACCATCTTTGAGACTCTTGTGGCCTAAGTTTCATAACTGTGACAGATCATTACTAAGGAACAAACTCCTTCGGACTAAATCTGGCATGAGCTGCTCCCTTTGACGACGACCCTCGTGTGTGTCATATAAACGCCTTGGCTACCTTTTAGTATCGCAACTGCAGCTGCTTGCAGAAAGGTACCAAACCACATTGTGTTGCGACGAAATACGTCGACTCTTCAGGGTCTGATATTGCAAGGAGTAGAATTTACGAATTTTATGTATATATGTATTATGTCTTCGGCTGAACATTGTTCACATCATATTTGAACCAAAATTGTTGCCCTGCACGACTCAACAGCACTGAAATCATTGGCAACCATTTTCATCCACCTATCTACACCACCCTCACATGAATCACAAGCCGAAGGATTGCGATTAGAGTATCGTGGTGAAAGCATGTATAGTATGGAATCGATTCGGACGCACGAAAAGACTCTCCCATTGGAGTCAGCCTTTGATGTAAATGAAATTCTATGTCTAGCAAAAACGTGATCGAACTGGCTGCAGCGAGACTTGATAAGGCATGTCCATGTCCGATACCAGCTTTCGTTGAGTACGCCCGAGGGGCCGCTCAAAACATAGGTACTCGTACCACCAGAACAAAGACTGAGCCATGAACTAGAGCAACCGAATACGAATACGAGACGCGGGTAAACAGAAACTCCGACGTCCGTCCGGCGCAATGGTGACGACATTAACGCTCGAGCTGTCACTATGTTCATTTAAAAAGTAGCCTCACGGAGATACTTCCTTCATTCTAAGTAAACGTCACACATACTCAGCAAAACAACAGTCATCATGGGAATGTCCTACAGCACCGCAAAATGGGTAGCCCCCACCTCCTTCCTCTTCGACTTCGCCGCCCAGCAATATGGCATGCTCTCCAAGCCCAACATGTTAGACATTCACAACGCCAACCTCTCTTTCTGGTCCCCGCAACCTTACTTCATCGGTGGCTTCTTCTTCCCCCAGCAGCTCTTTCAGCTCGCATGGCTGTACCGCCTCTACAAGCTCGATCCTAAGAAGCCCTCTGAGCGCGTGGAATTGGATGAGATGGCCGATTTTGTGCCGTATTATGCATTGGGGAATATTTGTATTGGAACTTGGATGGTGTTCTGGAACACGGAGCAACTGAAAATCAGCAACATCTTCGTGATTATCAACAGCTTGACGCAGCTTTACTACGTGTTTGGGAAACTCAAGCCCATGAATACCCGCTCGACTACCTCCGTCCTCACCAATATCGTCTCTAGAACCTTTGCTGGTATCGGTGTCCTCGATCTCCTCCACAATGGCAGCGTCGCCTACTTTAAGGACGTGCCAGCAACCATGACCGTCAAGGTCGTCACAGCCCTTGGCTTCGGATTTGCTAGCGCAGCAAGTGACTGGATCTTTGGAGGATGTATGGTTTACGACTTGGTCGCGCTGGCGGCTGGTCAGAGCGGTAGCTGGAGAAATCTGTTGGGTGCATATGCCGTGGGTGCTGGGGCAATTGTGGCGGCGAAGAACCTCGCCAGGTAGGTAAGAGCCTGGTCTTCCGAGTGAATGTCTTGAAATGACTTACGATGGATTGCAGGCCACCGTATAATGGAGAGCAGACGGGGTATAAACAGACTGCGACTGAGGACATCCAGGATCGAGTTTGAATGACTCTGCATTCTAGTATGAGCCCGCATATCGGCGATGGGTGTCCGGCGCCTCATGTACGTTAGATGCCTTCATGATCAAGTGACAGTATTTCAAAAGCGTCCAATAATAGCAGCTTGGCGTTCGAAACCTTTCTTGGATTACTCGCATTTCACCATCTTCATCAAGATGGTTGATACTTCGATTGGTATCACTCGCATCGATGATGCTGAGTCAAGTCTCTTTGCCCCTGCGAGTATAGTCCTTCAAAACTGCAAGTAATCATCATCACGGTTAGTGCCAGTGCATAGCATTTATGAAGCTAGATCGCGTCTTTTTGCGGACCCTCACCCTTCTACCAGTCTCGCTTTGTCGATCAATTATCTTAGAGCTTTCTTGATGATCATGACTATCCAGTAAGAAGTACGATACTCTGCTCTTACTATTAGGAAAAAAGGTTTTTCTTTTGTGGGTACTCTACAATGCCTCAAACCGTGCAAGTGGTTTTCAGAAATTACTGCCTCTAAGAGGCAACAAATCGCAATTAAGTGAAATGGTCCTTGCCCTTCATGGCCAAGAAAGCACCGTTTTGCCGCATATCAGCCATCAACGTTGGATTTATCTAGCTGTGGCTCAAAGAACGGTACTATCAAAAGGGTACGTTGCCCCAAAACGACGACTACAAAATTTCATATATATATATCAAAGTCGCCAAGTCCCACCTCCCTCGAAATCTACAGCATGGACACAGCTTACACAACAGCCTTCAGCTCCTCGCCCTCACGGAAGCCCCGCCCGCCCCGCACTCGGCGCTGTCGCCCTTCCATGCGCTCCTCCTTCCTGTTTGTGGCGCATTAGGATTCGGCGTTACCGTTCCATCATTGCCTTGTTGCGGCCCAGGGCCTACGACACCGTTATTCGGGTTCGGGTTGCTGGGTGGAGGAGGTGGAGGTGGAGGGATGGGCGTGTAGGTGGCGCCTTCGCCGCCGGGGTTGTGCTAGCCGATGTTTTTGACGATTTGGCGGGATTGGAGGTTGGGAATGAGGTCTGGGAGGGAGGCGGGGATTGGGGAAGCGAGGGCGAAGGGGAGGATGAAGAGGGTGGCGAGGAGGAGGGTGGATGTGGGGTAGTGCATTGTTGGTGGTTGATTGTGGACAGGTTGGTTGGGGAAATGGATGGGTCTTAGAGGAGGCGGATGATGATGATGATGGTATGACTTGAAGAAAGAGGAGACCGGCTCCTGTTTGGCTTGTGCTTGGTTCAGGTTGTTTGGGTAGGGATTGATGGTAGGTGTCTGTCTTTTCTGGCTGGGTGACAGCTTATTGATGTCCTTTTGACATCAGCTGCTTCTCGTTGTCAAGTCCCCGTCCCTGACGTCGTTGATCAGGTGTCGAAACCCAATTATGCGCTTCATGAACGGTAAAGGGGTATGCAAGGCATGAGCTCCGCTGATTCAATGAATAGCTGCCTCAAGGCTCAAGAACCGAAGTATATCCTGAAGACGCAGCAACGCGGATAAGACTATTTGAGACGCAAGGAAGTAAATTCCCCTCGTTTCGTGACCATGCAGCCTTGGCTCACTGGTTACTAATTGGCTCATGACTCGTTTGATGCAACAGCAGAGGGGTCAGGTGTCGTGATAACCAGCTCTAAAGCATCTGAATGGCTGCAACTTCCCGCGAAACATGGCACAGCCTCGGGACATAAACACGTGCGGTGCATCCCAGGCCGTGGGGACCCTGGAGTGTAAATAACCCTCAACCTGGGGAACCCCTGAGGCAATCATTGAGCTTAATTGGATCGATCGTGGGGGAGAACGTGGGAAGTATGACATCAAGTCTCGGTGGAGGGCTTTAAGGTTAGAGTGAATGGTTTTGAGATCAGCCAAACGCGGGATATTGAAACGAGAGTTGGGTTGCAACGTCTGGGGCAGATATATAAGCGATAGCCGCCCCTTTCAGACCGTTGCCATTGTGCGGAATCTTCGCATCACCGGACATGACTAATCATAGCAAGGCTGGCGATTGCAAGATTTTGCCGATAGGGTGGTTTGACGGCATCATAGAGAGTCTGTGACAGGATATGGTGCTTTCATTGCTTGACTAAGCGTCAAGACCGATGAGCCGAGTTGATCTTGTAAAGGCACTGACTTCTCTTGTTCGTCAATAGGACGGAGAGCGTTATGTTACCGGCTTCTTACTTCCTGGACTCCATATCTCCCAGAGCTTCGAGTCAGAATCGAAGGACAATTGGCTTACGGGTAGTCTATAGTGGTGATGATAGGAAGACGTGCGTATATAGATCTGTATTCGTACAGTTCAGGAGTCGCTTTCGGTTGTCATGTCTTGTCCAGATCTTGCTCTAGCAAAAGAAGAACATTTCACTCCAGCTTAGGTAGTTGCCATTGAAGAATAAAGATGGCTCACCTCGTGCCTGATCGGTGAACAGCGCACGTGACAGTATTCCCTTATCCCACAAGGTCCGGAGATGGCTGGTGCTATATCCAAGAGGGACAGTAAGGAGACAAGAACTCTCGGTGCGGGTACCGGCATTCCCCTCGCTCCTCCCTTTCCCTGATGTCTCGAACTGCATATTTCATTTGCCGAATATTCTGAATTCCTTTCTGCTTCCTGCAGAATTTCATCGGCCCGGTCGTCTCGAGTCACCCAACGGATCGAATCATCCACCCAATTAGCAACAGGCATAAGATTGGGAAGGCCCAACTCTGGAAAGGCTGCCTCTTCCCTTCGCTCTAGATCGACAATGAATTGCATTGCTGTCCACATGGAGACTCGTATTATGTCAATGCCATCATCGGTGCTGACGTCATCCCTTGTAAGTGGGAGGAGTGCCTGTGCTTTTATTGTATCGAAACTCAATTTTTGATCAAGATATTGAATAGCGGTAAAAGCACCATCTCCCTCAAGGATCCAGTCGGAAACGCATAGGTCGAGTCATCTCTGAGTGATTCGTCCACAGTAAGTACTCAAGGACCTTCCTCCATCCTTCGACGGTTCTTACCGGCTATAACAGTGGATTAGAAGACGTAGCCGTTCTTGCTGAGCATTTCGTCTGGTGTAAATGGAAGCCAAGCAGACACCGGGATCACAAAACCCTGATTTGATCATCAACGACCACAGTCCTTGCCGACTGCGATGAAGATGTGAATTTTACAAAACCCACACGCAATCGCCATTTGCCCTGGTTGATGTTAACATTGTCTACTCCACTTCCATCCTCGGCTGTGTCTGTCTCGGACTTCAGTATGTCACGGCTCAGATCTTCGACATCCTTGATATGAAGTAATATTCGCCTCCGCATTTCTGGGACCTCGCCACCAGTCTTGACGTCGTTAGTATGATATCCACAGCGCTGGTTTTATGCCGTGGGAATGATAAATTGCTGGAAGTGAGGGATATTGATCATTTATATCACCATGGTGGCGGGATTGGCGTAATCTGGACATTGGATGGGCAATGTATGCTTTACCCTCGACGATATGGAAAGAACAACATTTAGTCATCGCTTTGGAACTTCAGCGTCTGATGGGCAGCCGCTTCTGAAAACAAAATGTCCAAATCACAATTCTTTTATCACTTTGACTCTCTACGCAACGGTTTCTTATGTTAGCTGATAATGAATTGTCCTGTCATTTGGTTTAGTGAATTGGACTCGACTATGCAGTGCCCCAAATCTATGCTTGGAGAATAAGGTACTTGGGTAAGTCACCCAGATATACATTAGCATGAGGGCACAGTTCCCAAAAAGTCGTCACTGTGCGTCTGCATATCTATTGCTCTTTTATCTGCAGCCCACATACCATCACTATTGTCGTCGCAATGTCCGCTCAAGGCCGCAAAAGCCGCGTCAAGTATGGATATAACATACTCGTTAATGCACAAAAGGCAGGAGTGTTGAGGGGTCGGATTAGTCATCAGCCTTATGAAGCCTGTATATCAGCAGAATTGCATTTAGCTAGAAACATCATCCATAGCTTAAATAGAAGTCTCTTCCTCTTGTTATATTTCTAAGTCTTTTAGATAGGGGCTGAACTAGGATATATTATTTATTAATAGTAACAGAATAGGAAACCGAAACTACTATAAGAAATATATATATTTTAAAGAATTAAAGCCTATACCCTATACCGTTAAAAAGAATTAATAGAGTAATAATAATAACTGGGACTCGAAGGATAAAGAACCTACTAAACGACTCGAAGGATTAAATATTAATAATTAATTAATTCTATTTTCTTATTTATTAATTATCGTTTATTCTAGTATCTATTATTTATTATATATCGTCGAGTTTCGTATTTTCCTTTATAAAAAATATTGTAATAAACCGAGTTAAATTATTAAAGAAATTAGAGTTTAACTCTTTATTCCTTTTTAATTATAAAAGAGTTTATTCCTTTATTATAAACTCGCTCGAAGTATTTTTAAAAGATATATCTTTTATAAATATTTTATAATTAATAAGTTTCGAACCCCTTTTAATTACTACGAAAGTTTTAAATGAAAATATAATAATAAGATTTAATTTATTAAAGTTTACGATAGTATTTAAACCCTCTTTATTAAATTTATTAAAATTAATCTCTCCGTCGAGGCCGATATTATTATCTACGATAAGTTAAATAAAGATTCGAAATTTTAAAGAGTTACGTAATAATAAAAAGAACCTAAATAAATTCTTTAAAGATATTAACTAGGTATATAAATAAAATTATAAAATTAAAAAATCTAAATTTATTAAGGATATAAAAGTAAATAATAATATTATCGAAATTTATTAAAATAAAACGTAATATATTCTTTTTTAATAATATATTATAGATATTATATAAAACTAGTATAATAATCTTAATACCGAGATTAAGAATAATTAAACTCGAATTAAGAATCTTTTTTTATTAATATTCGAGGTTATTATTAAGGATTTATAAATTAAAAAATTCGAGCTCCGAGTTAAATTATATAATTTAAAGTAATTAAATATCAGAAATATCGCTAAATATTTAAAGAAAATAGGCGAGTTAATTATAAAATTATTCATTAATAATATTAATATAAATATAACTATATTTAAAGATATAAGCGACGTAATAAAATAAAAGAGAATTTTATTCGAGTATAATAAAAACCGTAATTACTTATTCGCTACTATATAACGTCTTATTAAAATAATATATAACGAAGTTAAGAAGTTAACCCTATTTAATCTAAAATATAAGAATTTAATAAAGATAATATTATTTAACGGATTATAATTAATATCCTTATTTATTAATAAAGAATTACTATATTAAATTCTAATTAATATATAGTAAATTTTTCCTACCCTCCTTTATAACTTTAAGAGTATTAATATAAATATTAAAATCTAAAGATTATAACCGTTAAATTAATTATAAAAATAAAAATATCTTAAAAAACTTATTTAAAATTATTTCAAAGATATAAATTTAATAAAATATTTTAAATATAACTAGTTCGGTTACTACGTAAACCGGTACCTAGATTTATTATTAGAGATTATAGTAAACGTCTTCCTCTATAATTATAACTACGATTAAAATTATAATTATAAAGAGGAGGAAGAAGACGAGTTATAAAAATAATATTAAAAGAGTTAATTTTCTACGTTAATATAATACCTTATTTTAAATAATAGCGCGAATATTATAATAATTATAAAAATAATACCGGAGGGCCCCGGTTTAAAGAAATAAATTTTATAATACTTTATTATTATTAAGAAAATAATATTAAAGAAAGGACTTTTAAATTATAATTCTCCTTCTTTACTCTAGAATATCCTAAATTAAATAAAGATTTATATAATACCTAAGGCCGCTAGCGTAGAGTTAGTAATTTAATAATAATATAAAAGACGTAAAATAGTTACGAGGTTTATTATTAAATAGTTTTTAAATTCTAAATTTAATAATAGAATTAATCTCTAAAGATTCTAATAAAATAGAGGAATATTAATTTAATATAAAATTACTAAAAGTTAGAACCCCGCGATATTAAAACTAGAACTCTATATCGATAAATAATAATATTATAAAGGTAGCGGAGCGTAGATATATATAATATACTAGCGCCTTTAACGGGGCGTAGGCGTATATAATATATTATTATTTTATAATTATCTCTTCTTTTAAGCTCTAGTCCCTAGGTATTTAAATACTTTAATTAAAAAATATTTATTAAAAAATCTTTAAACCCTCTAAGAGAAATAAAGGAAAAGAGTTATTTAATATAACGGCGTTATTATATAGTAACCCAAGTATAAAACTATATAATTAATTCTTTAATACCTATAATACTAGTTACGGAATAATATTTAATTAATTAATCGAAGTTTATTAATTAATTAATTAATTTATATACTTACTCTAGTAAAACTACTTTATTAATAAGGGAGTTCCGCGAATACTTTCCTAGTAGGGTTACTAGTAGTTCCTACTAATTATTAAAGAAACCTCGTCGGTTAAAAACTTTAATTTATCGATAATTTATCTCCTCTTTTTACTAGTTAGTAGCCGATAGTTATAATTATTTTAAAATATTATTTATCCCTTCTCTCCGTTTCCCTTCTATTTTAATTTTCCTAATTTTATTTATTTATCTTATAAGCCTATAGGCCGCTTTATTATATATTTATTAAATAGTCGATATTTACGGCTCTCCGGCCGGCGGTTTCTTCCTTTTCTTTCTTTTCTTTATAGGCCTAGGTATATCGCTAGGTCCTAGTAATAATTTAGATTATATTAATTATTCTTTAATAAAGGAGAACTAGCCGAGCTACCCTATCTTTATTATCTACCGCGCGGTTATACGTATACTTTAAGCCTAGGTTAAAATTTTCTTAAAATCGTATATATTTATTTATTTTATAAACTCCGCTTTATCCTTAACTAATTTTAGGTAAAATAGTAATATATACTTTATACTTTATATCTTTTATTTATACCAGTAGTTAACGCTACGGACTATAAGTATCTTTATTCGGTAAAGGAATTTATTTAATCCGATTTTACTATATTTTAATTATACCGTTATAAAGTTTTTAGCCTTTTTTAGTTAATTATAATAATCGAACTAGTCCCCGAATAAATCTCCCTTTTAAACCGGGTTAATAGTTTATATAGAGATCGTCGTTTTATAACTCTTTTATTTATTTAATTATTATTAACGGGCCTAGTTTTTTACTCTTTAATCGATAATCTTAATATTCTAATATTCTTCGACGTCTTCGATTAGGTTTATCTAGTCTTTTCTCCTCTTTATAGTTATAGTTACTTTATATTATTCTTTAAATCCTAGGGCGCGAATTACCTAGGCTTCTTTTTCCATTATCGGTATTAGAGATATTTATCGTTACCTCCCTCCTCTACGCTAGAGTTTCTTTTAAATTCGCGTATTTCTTATAGTCGTAACTAAATAAGTCCCTCGATTTATTTAATATCGTATTACTAGGCGGTTTAACTAGAGGTCGATTAACGCGATTACCGACTCGGCCTCGAGTATTAGAATTAAGGTAATTTTAAATACTCTTAAGACCGTCCTAAAGTAGTCGTTCTAGATAACTACTAATTTCCTTGTATCGAAGTTTATTAAAAAACTTTTAAAACCCTTTAAGGGAAATAAGAGAAAAGAGTTTTCTAATTTATATTATCGATCCTATAACGTTAATATATAGTACTAGTCGCGGAGCGACACGAAATTATTTCTATAATATTATAATATAGTAGTAATAACGGAAGAGTAATACTATTAAATTACCTCTATTATAAAGTAGTATTAATAATAAATAAATAGTATATTTATAAAATTATCCCTATAGTATTAATATATAATAATAGTAATTAATTAAATAATATTTCTTTCGTCCCTATAGTACTATTATATATAATAATAACGGAGCGAAATAGTATATACTATCGTTCCTATAGCGTTTATAGTACTTATAGTAAATATAGTATATTAGATTATTCCTATAGTATTTATAGTATTAGTAACGGAATAATAATAGTTACTTTTATTATATACTCCTACTATACTATAAAAATATTAATAATAAAGTATTATATATAAATAATATAGTTTTAATATTATACCCGGAGATTAGTAATAATATAACTATTATAATAATAATTATATTTATTAATAAAAGCGAAGTAACGGAGCGAAGGCGCGTATTAATATATTATAATAATAAAGTATTTAGCGCGACGGTTTATATTATAGTTACTAGTACTTTAATATAAGATAGTAGTTTATTAATACCGATAAATAATTTAATTAATATATAATACACTGAGACTAAATCTTAACTACTATTTTATTTCGTTAATACTATAATTTTTACGTGTCTTATTTCGTTAATACTATATTCTTACTATTTAGTAGTAACGGTATAGTCGAATTCTATTTATAAATAGAAGGAGACCGGCTATTAACTCTTAAAATACTAATTATAAAATACTAAATCCTCTATTAATATCTCGAAGATATAATTATTATCCGTACTATTATTCCTTTATATAGGTCGAACTATTTTAAGGGATTATAAAATAACTATAATTCGTTTTCATATCTACTATTAATTATAATATTAGTACTAACTCTTTAATCGTTAATATTTTACGACGACGAACGAAGCGAGCCGCTTCGTTTTCGTCTTAACTTTTATTATATTTCTTTATACTAGCTACGCCTACCCTAAATCCTAATAATCGAGTTATTATACTAGGCTTTTATAATTATATAAATTAATTTATAAACGCGCTTTATAAACTTAAAGGAATATTTATACCCCGGTTATAAAGAATACTTTATATTTCGGCCGTAGGTATAAGGAACGATTTATATTAAATTAAAATATCGCCGCCGTTTATACTGTATATTACTATTTTCGTTTATATAGAAAATCCTTACCTTTTCTTAAAGATCTCGGTCTAACTATAATTAATTATTAAAAAAATTAAATCGCGCCGGAATTACGGAGTTAAAAGCGGAGTTTATTTTTTTTATAATCTAAAACCTATATTTACCCGAAAGCGGCGAAGCGGTATTTACCCTATTAAAAATTATAGCGAAATTAATAGGTTTTCCCCGCGTTAAAATAAGAACTCTAAAAATTTCTTTTTAATCCTTTACTTCTTACCTCTTACTTCGTTATTTCTAATTTACGTAATCGAGGTTTAAATCTTTAATATTATATAAATAAACTTTCGAATTATATACCGGTAGAAGATCTTTATAAATATATATAATTTATCCTATTTTCTTTATTTATAAGCTACGCGGAGGTAAAGAAACCGTTTTTATTAAACTTTATTATCTCTTTAGCGTTTTAATTATTTATATTTTCGAAAAAGTATTTCGAGTAATATAATAAAAATATTAATAGATTAATTTAAAAAGTAGTTCTTTTTATTATCGATTAATACGATTCTTTATTAGACGTATTAAAAAGTAGTAAATTATTTATAAAAAAAGAATATTCTACCTCTATAATATTTAAGAAGAAGAAAGTTCCGTAGAAGAAAACCCTTTTATATTTCTAATTTCCTAGACGTACCCTTCTTTAATTATAAAAGTATTAGCGGCTTTCGTTAAAGGCGTTAAATACTATATTAATTCAATATACTTTAATAATTAGAAAGAAAGAAATAAAGAGATTTTAAATCCTTAACTACTTTATTCTTAAAGAAGGGTTAAGGACCGGATTTTAACTACTCTTATCTATTCTTTTTTAGTTATATCTTTTTCTTTAATTTCTAGTCTAGTTAAATTTATAATTTAATTAACTCTAAGAAAATTAATACCTTAGTTCCTCTTATAAAAATTAATTTTCACTATAGATAATATTATATAAAGGATTCTTTTTAATTAAACCGAGAATATAATTAATAATAATAAGAGTTAGTCTAACTCCTTAAAATAAAATTAAAGAGGTTTTAATAATTTTAAAGGAAATTAATTTACTTTATTTAATCTTTAATTTTAGTAAAAATAAAAAACTATAGGCTAGTTATAAATACCGCCTTTATTAATAAAAATCGATTTAAACTTATATAATATTATAATCTAGACTATACGATCTACTATATTAAATACTATTAGAATTACTTTATAAAATTAGGGTTAAATTTTTAAAGGGCCTCTGGGACTTATTAAACTATAAAGGCTAACTAGTAAAAACGGGTATATTTAATAAATATAGTAATAAACTAAGTATTTCTGTACCGGCGAATTAAATTTCTTTTATTTAAATTATTTAAAATTATAGAGCGCCGGTAATATCGTTTTTAATTTTAAAGAGTTAATATTTAAAGAGGTCTATACCTTCTATAATAAGATTTAGGATTTCGCTATAATAAAAGGTAAAGATATAATAAAAAGGAATTTAAATAATTATTTCCGCGGTATTATTATAAATTAATAACTTAAGATCCTTTCTTAAGATAAGAAAAATATAATAATATAACTATCGAATAATCTATAGCGTTAAATTACTAGACTATAGAATTACTTTAAAATTATAATATTTATAACTTTAGAAGAGTTTAGTCGTTAGTTATATATATTAAAGAATACGACCGAACGAAATAATCTATTTATCTACGTTTAGAATATAACTAAATATACCGTTTAAGCCGGTATTACCGAAGAGTATATATAGGTTATATAAGCGTGGAATTACCTCGATATTAATTTCTAGGCTAATATCCCTCCTTTAACGAATAATACTTCGATTAAATAATTTATCGAATAATTTAAAAATAGGAAGGAGATATAATATAGGATATAAATTTAAAAGAATAAAGAAAATTATAAGAATTATTAAAAAGAAATTAGAGAGCGAGAAAAAAATCGCGATATAGAAGAGGATAAATAACTACCTAGGGATAAATAGTTATTATAACGATAAAATAAATATTATAATTTAATATCTTATTAACTTTAATAATAATATCGACTTTTTTAATCTTAAGATTTTTAAATACCTTAAGGTCCTTAATTTTAAAGTTTTTAAAAGTAAAGACTATTTATTATAAAATCGAATCTTTATAATTCTCGTTCTTTTCTATATTAATAGATAACTAGACCTTCTTTCTCTTATATTAACCCTTATAATTAACTAGTTTATTTTTAAAATCGGTAGACTATACCTTAAATATAATAGTAGTAATAATTATAATAAATTTAAAAGCCTCCTCTATAAAAACTTTTAAAAAACGCTTTATTATTATTAAAGTAATTATTTATAATTACCGCCGGAAATATTTAGTTTAATTAAAATTTATTCGTTAAAAATCGGGGTTATAAGAACTAGAGTTATAATAACTAGGGTTATAAAAAACTATAAAATATACCTATACTACCCGCCGAGACTATATAATATTTTCGGTAATTAAATATAGATATAGCCTATTTATTTTAATAAACTATATAATAATTTTAATAACGAGAATACGGATTACGGTATTTTTTTTAAATTTATTAATAATTATTTCGGCTCTCCCGAAGCTCCGCCGATAAATTATTATAATTATTATATAAACATTAATAAAAACTATTATAATATTAAGGAGAGTATTATAAACGAAAAATAAAGTATTAATAAAGATATTAATATTAAATTCGTTTTAATTACGTATTATATTTCTATAGAGAAAATAAGTTAATGCCCCGTTTATAAAAACTATAAATCTAACTTCCCGTCGAATAATCTTCTATATATATATTTAAAAGAAAGGAAATATATATACTCGATTAATATCTAGAAAGTAATTAGTCCTGCCTCTATAAAATTTAAAAATACCGAGTTAAATATTACTCCGAAGATTTTAATCCTAGAGATTATAATAATATTAAAATTAATAACTCCTAAATCTTCCCCTTAATAAAAAGATAAATTAATAATCGAATCTACTACTCCGCCTTCATTAATTAACGGGATAATATTTCGTATATAGTATTATTTTACCGGCTAAATAGGTTTTACCCTAAATACTATTCGAGAATTAAGATATTTTAATACTAGGTATCCGATAAATATAATCGATAGAGTATTTATTACGTAACGAATCCCCGGTATTTAGTTATAGACTTATAATAAAACTATTACCTTAAGAGGTATCGGCTCGAATTATTATTTAACTATAAAATAAACTTTAATTATATTCTATATAAACGGAAAAACGAAGAATAATATAGAAGTAATAGTTAAAATTACTAAAGACTTCTATATAATTAATAATTTTAAAGTTAATATATTTATCGGTATCGATATCCTAGGTTAGGAGAAGACCGTTATTAACCTCCCTAATAATTAAATAATTTTAGGTAACTATAAAGATATTATAATCCCTATTTAATTTATAATTAAAGATAATATAAGGATCCGATATATTATATAATTAAAGCGCCGCTAAATAGTTCTAATACGAATTATATTAATAGTAGTAATCTCGTTAAAAGGGAAATTATAATTACCGGATTAAAATTTCTTATTCGAACTATAAATAAAAGGAGTCTATATTTACTTTATAGATTTAGTAATTAACTTTATTAATATTCGTAATAAAGGGAATACGCCTCTTATTATTCCTCTCCGTTAACGAATAGGATTAATTATAGAATACGAGGTAGAAAAAGCGTATTTTATTAACTTAAATAATTATTCCCTTACGGCGAAAACTTATAAGGACGACGTAATCGTATTACGTCTTATTAATCTTTATAATCCGAGGTTAATCTCGAGGCCTAAGGTTGATCCTTTTATAAAAACGAAGCTACCGAATAAAATCACGATCTATAATAACGACTCCGATATTACCGCGATTAAAGAGATTATAAAGTAATACCCTCGTATTTAGGAAAATATAAGAGATATAATCGATTTATTTAAATCCGAGTAATTATCGATTCTATTTATTATAGACTAGTAATCGTTTAATACGAAATTTAATTATAAGATTTATTTATTAAGCCCCGATATAAGAATTTTAATAAACGAGAAATTCGATAAAATATATTAATAGAGGAAAATATCGTAGTTTACCGAGCCTTCCTTATTCGTTTTCCTTATCTTCGTTATATAGCGGATAGTATATAAAGGCCCTAAAAGAATACCGATACGGAAGGGTAAAATCGTAATCGATATTTATAATCTAAATAAAATTACTATTTTTAATAACTACCCTCTTCCGCTTTAGAGCGATATTATTTCGTTAGTATAAAGATATATTTATATAAATATTATTAATTATAATAGATAATTCTATCTCTTTTTAATTAAGAGAGATAATTATTATAAATTCATAATAGTTTTTTACTATAGTTCGGAGTATTATAATATCGTAGTAATAGGATAGAAAGGGTTAGTTCCGTATATTTAATATAAAATAAATACTTTTCTTCGCCTATATAAAGTATTCGCGAGATACTACGTTAATAACGTCGTAATTTTCTTACGGTCTTATTCCGAGTATATCGAATATTTTATAATTGTTTTCGCTTTATTCGTAGGCCTTAAAATCTCGTTTAAATTTAAAAAATCTTTTTTAGTTTACCCCTCCGTTATACTTCTAGGCTAGAAAGTAAATAGGTTAGATTTAACTACTATTAAAGAAAAAATTATAATAATTAAAGAACTTCGTTTCCTAAATATACTATAGACTTTAGAAATATATATCGGAATAATAAATTAATTATGAAATAATATTAAATACTTCGCCTAAATTACTAAATTACTTTAATATTAGAAAATTTAACTTTTAAAGGGCTCGCCGTCTTAGGGCGGGAATATACGAAAGATTTATTCTAAAAAAACTTATTTTATATTTATAAAAAAGGAATTAATTTCTTTTAAATTATTATAAAAAGTATTTACCTCTAAAATCTATTTATATTATCGGGATCTAATTTGTTAATTATATATCAATAAGTCCGGAAACCCCGATTTTTATATATTTTATACCGAAATTATATAAAATACTAGAAATACGTATCTACTCATATCCCGTATTTTAAATATATTATGCACCGATTAAGTAGCGATATTACACCGATTTAGCAACTTTTTTTTTTTTTTTTTTTGAATTTTAACTTTTTATAGTATCTAGACTAGGGCCCCCATATAGGAATATAAATATCTTACTAAATCTATTTTTAGCCTAGATTCCGAATTTTTAATTAGATTTTTATTAGCGTTGCCTTATAAGGCTATAAAGCTATTTTTAGGATTAAGTTTAGCGCTCCCGCGCAGACTTTAACTCTAACTTAAAAATCTTGGCGCTAAGATTTACCAAGGCTGTAAAATGCGCATTTTGCACCGATTAAGCAGCGATTTTACAGAACTATTTTTCCGGACTTACCGATATATATTAATATTAATATATTAAAGTTATACGGAATTAACGCGATAGTATATTATATTTAGGGAGATCCTTAGGGTAATAATTTCTCTTATATTAATATATAATTAATTTTATTCTTATCCAAATTATTTTATCCTACGGAGTCGCGCTATTAATTTATAGAATTAAAAGTAACTAGCTTAATTTAAATATTAAAAAAAATCCTATACCTATTTATATAAATTTTAATAAAGAAGGTTATTATCTTTATTAATTATTTAATAACTATTAATATTACCCGATAAATAATACTATCGTTATCCTCTTTTAATAGAATAAATCTACGGTTAATATAAACTTCCTAATATATATTATAATATAATCTCGATATTCGTTAATGTCCGGGAAAGTAAAATATTATATTAAATATTTTATCTCGCCTCTTCGGTAAAAAAGAATATCTCGACACTAAAGGTCCCGGTATTCTAGATAACGTCTTCGCTTTTTATTTTACCCTAGTTAAAATATCTTCTAAATATCGCTTTAAATTATAAAAGGCGTATTCTAAAAATAAGAAATAATTAAGAATAATAACTTTCCTTATATATAAAAAGAATAAACTTAAAAAGGAAACCCTAGGGTCTAAAGACGGAGTCGATATAATTAATATTAATATTCCTTTCCTTCTTAGAGATTTATTTATATAGTATAAAAACGACTATATTAATAAGAAACGCCTATATATCCCGAAATTAATAGAATAAAATATTTTCGAACTCGCGTATAATAAGCGAAATTATATAGGATTTTATAAAATATATAAGAATATCGCCGATAATTATTATATATAGTATTTAACTCGGAGATTTAAACGCTATATTTTATACTACTTTTAATATTAATTTAATTAGATAAAGAGGTATATATTATATAATATTTTAAAACTAATCCTAATAGAGTTAAAGATCTATTATTATATTATTATCGATTTTATTATAACACTCTCTATATTTATAAACGGATATAATTATTTAATAACTATTATTTATAAGTTCTCGAAAATAGTTATTATAATTTTAAGAAAAGATATATTTAGCGCCGAAGAATAAATAAATATATTACTTTTTACCCTTACCGACTAAAGAATTCTAAAGGCGATTATTTTTAATAAAGACCCTAAATTTCTTTTAAATTTATAAAAGGTAATTTTTAAAATATTAAAAATTAAATTAATAATCTCTATTATTTACTACCCTTAATTTAACGACTAGTCGGAACGGATAAATTAAATTATAAAAATAATATTACGATTTTATTTAATATTACCCTAATAGTTAATAAGATAAATTCGTAACTACTTTATAATTTATTATAAATAATTCTTTAAGTTTAATAACGACGCTTTTATTAAATAAAATTATCTACGGTATAAAATTTAATAATAGAATTTTAGTTTAAAATATAATAGGAAGGATAGATTTTACCGATACTAGGACTATTAACTAGAAGGAAGCCGTTAACGCGATTTCGTTTATAATAATTAATATTAAATTTCGGTATAATAATAAATATATACCCTTAATAATATAAAAAGGGGATATAATCTTTATAAAACTATATAAAGATTATAAGATCCTAGGTTTAAAGAATTATAAACTTTTAAACTAAAGAGCTAGCCCGTTTAAAATTCTAAAGCGAATAAATAATTTAATTTATAAGTTAAAGTTACCGTTAATAATAAATATCTACCCCGTTATTTCGGTCGCCGCCTTAGAATTTACTTCGTTAGGAGGGGATCTATATAGCCGTCCTTAAAAGATCGGGTAGATTACTATTCTCGATAATAATAATAAAAATATAAATAATTACTTTAAGATAGAATATATTTTAGATAAAAGAATAAAGAAGTTTTTAGGACGAGGAAAGAAATTAATAATATAATATTTAATTAAATAGAAGGGCTAGGGGCCCTATTAGAATATATAATATAATAAATAAAATCTTAAAAACGTAGAGGGCGTAATTAGCGACTATAATATAAAGTCGTTATAAACTATATAAATGATTTAAGGGACGATATTACTCTATTTATTTATTAATCTTTATTTTATTTTCACTTTATTACGCGACGATAACTTTATTAATTAATAATAACGAATTTCTTAATAGCCCCGCCATATTAATATAATATTTCTAACTTACTTAAATAATAATAAGTCGTTTTTTTCTCGCTCGATATAATTAATAAATACTACTATTATTATATTATTTAGCTATAGTATTTTATATATTAAATAATATTAATATATCTTTCCTCTTTTAATTCTAAAATCAATTATTTATTTCTATTACTCGCCTCGATCGAGTATAATACGATATCTTCGTTTTAATAAGTTTTTAGTTATAATATAATTGAATTATATTCGGGAAAGATTTCGAAGAAGCTAGCCTTAAAGAATAATAAAATTAAAATAAAGAAAGTAGTAAAAATAACTAAAACTAAATTAATTAAGATAACGAATAATAATAATAATAAAAATCCGGCGCTTCTATTTCTAAATAAAGTAATAAAATAAATAATAAATAAATTATTAAAACCGAAGTTAACAATAAAGTCGATAGCGAAGAAGTTAAGAATTTACTATATAATAAACCTATATATAATATAACGGAAGATAAAGATATCTAGTTATTAATAAATAAATATCTTTCTTTACTATAGGCCGGGCTAGTTATTTAATATAATAAAATTTCCTTAAATACGCGATTTAAGAACTAGTTAAAGATATTTAATTTAAGAAATAACCTATAACCTAAATAAATAAATAACGGGTAACTAGTTATAATATAATTAATAAGAGACGGTCGTATAAGATACGCGATTATTTTTAATTATACTTAATTATACGGGGATAAAGAGAACTTATTATAGAAATTAAATTAATTAATTTTAATAAAAGGGGCGAAATATAACCGATATATCTTCGTAGAAAAATATAATTATTTTTCGGCGGATAAAATAGCGAGAGTAAAGAAACTCTCGATATCGTCGAAAAAACTAAATAAAAAGAGCCCGAGGGTAACGAAGTTTACGACTTTAAAAAAGTCTTTAATATAAAAGAAATCGATATTTAAAAAGTCTAATAAGGATAATAAGAGCGATAAAAGCGAGTCCGAAATAAAAAAGAAATTTTCGGCTTCGAAGAAGTCTTTAAAGGAATTAATAATAAAATTATTCCTACCGAAGAAATCGACTCTAAAGATAACCTCTCTTATAATCGATAATAACGATTCTTAACTAATTAATATATAGTTACCTAGTATCGAGGCGTAGGAATATTAAAAAAAGTATATTGGAACTATATAAATATTTAATAACCTAGTTATATAACTAGAAGAGTTAAATAAAACTAGGGAAATACTTAAAGTAAAAGTCGCTACCGAAATTAAAACTATAAATTCTTTAAAGTGGAGGGCTACGGCTATTTTATCTACGCCCGTAAAGAAATAAATAAATAGGAAAATTATAGTACCTATAATTATAAAATAATAAATTAAAATTAATAATAAAGAATTTTTAGTTATACCTTAAGTTATGTTTTAGACTTCGACTTTTCTTATAACCGAGACTTTTTAATAAATTACTTTTTCTTTTACTATATTTAAAAACTTTAAGTAAAAGAGAGTAAAATATATAATTAAGAAAATTAAACGGGATAAAATATTAATTAATTTAAATACGAGAAAAACCCCTTTAGCGTAAATAATAATAGGTATTTCTATAGTAGTTAATAAATCTAAGCCGGGTATACCTACGACCGTACCGCCTTTAACGAAGGATAAATCTATATTATCGTAAACTTATAGGCGTACTAGCTCTACTACGAGTAAAAAGAGTAAAATAAAATAAGTTTTCTTACTTAATATTATAGGAGTAAATATAACCGATTTAGGAATAAAGCGCTCGAAGAAAATAATACCTAATAAATAAACTAAACCGTTAAAAATAAAAGGGGAGATTAAAGATATTTCTATATTATTAAAAGATTTAAGCGATAATATTAAAGAGGAGTCACTAATCGAGATTATTAAAGAAATATTCGTTAAGTCCGAAATTTATATAAACGAGCTAGTAGCTAGAAATAAAATCTCAACGAATAATAATATTATTTTATTTACCTATATAAATTTCTTAGAAGGACTTATTATTAAAATTAATAATAAAATAATCCGTATTTTATTAATCCTAGAAGTTTTTTATACTACTTTTATTTAATATTAAACCCGCCTCTTAAGTTAATATAAAGTCGATTATTTATTATAGAGTTTTTTCGATACCGTAGAGATTAAAATATTTAAAAATTAATTAACCGATAGTAGGTAAATAAAATTAATCTAAAGAATTAAAAATATAAACGGTATTAAAGATTTCGTTAATAATCTCTTAACTAATATTAATATAAATATAAATATATTAATTAAAAGATATCCCGCTTTAGAACCCGTACGTAATCGAGAGAAATTTATATAATAGATAACTACCGATATCGTACTAGGTAGTAAGTTTATTAAAGATAATAATAAATAATATTATTAATTCGGTACCGCCGTAGAGACTTCCTTTAATTATAATAATTATACTATTATTAACCTCGCTACTACCGATAAATAGGCCGTTCTACGTAAACTCGATATTATTATAAATATAACAATAACGAAAGTTACCCTAAAGAGTATAACTACGATAATAGTATATACTCCGGTAATTAAATCTTCTAGTAGGGATACTCCTCCGGTTTATAAATTAATAGCCGGTCTCCCTCTCGATACTCTAAAATAAAATCGTCGTCGCCTCGGCTAGGTATTTTTATCTTTTATATATTACGCGGGTAGAAATAGGTTAGAGAGAGGGATAATAATAATAATTATAATATATAACTTATTTTTAGTAAAAGTAATTAGCTTATATATTTATATTAATAATTTATAACCTCGAGGACGTCAAGCTCTTTACTTATAAGAGTAATTATTATAATTATTAATACCTTAGTATAAGATAGTAACTTATTAATACCGATAAATAGTTTAATTAATATATAATACACTAAGACTAAATCTTGACTACTATTTTTTTTCGTTGATACTATAATTCTTACTTGTTTTATTTCGTTAATACTATATTCTTACCAGTTTATTATTAAAATAAACTCGCTCGTTTATTTATTTTCTCTCTTCGTAACTCCTTTAACCTTTCTCGTATATTATTACTCTAATTTTATAATAGTATTCTAGTATTATAACTAATATATAAATAATACTCTCGTTATATATAGTTTTTTTCTAACTCTATAAGTAACTCCTATTTATCGATAGTATTAATTTATTTATATTAATATAGTTTAGTTATAAATATACTAGTAAATATAATTAGTCCGCTATTAACGCGATTATATAATATTAATTATAATAGTAATTTACTACGCTTTATAACTCCTTTACCGGGTCTACTTCTATTAATTTAATAATAATTATATTCGAGGTACGTCCCCTCCTTATATACTTTATTATATTAATAATAAAACTCTTAAAGAAGAATATAAATATAATTTAATAAATAAATAAATTACCTAGTAATATAAAATATATAATAAAATAATAATAACTAGTAGGTAAACCTCTACTATAATTATTAATCTATAGAATTAATTAACGGCGGCGAATTAGTATATTAAGGAATTAAAGACAATAAATAAAGTTCTCGAAAAAAAGACCGAGAGTTTTCGTTAATATAAACGGGACTTTAAGGACTTTATTAAAAATACTATATCTTCTTCTAAGAATTCCGATAGGAACTAAATATTTTATATAATATAATAATAATATCGAGTTCTTTTTTTCTTAAATCGGCGCTAGTTAAACTTACCTAGATATACTATTTAATAATATATTTTAAATATTTATATAAACTATATTTAAAGTAAAAGTATTTTTATAAATATAATATCTTATCGTTATTATATATAAATAGTTTAATAGTAAATTAAATTTAGTTATATCTTAAAACTATATAATAAAATTATAAATATAAAGGAGAATATCCGTTATATAAATATTAATATAAAAGTAGTAATATTTATTTTTAATATTGGCTCCGTTTACTCCGCTTTATTATTTTATATAACTAGGTAACTTCTTTAATTATATTTATATATTTATATTTACTACCCGCCTATTTAAAGACTTTAGTTAATTTACTAGTATTAATAAACTCTTCGTCTAGTAATAATTAATTATATTCTTCGCCTTTACTAATTTATTTAATTTTATATTAAATATTTTCTTTATTTTTAACTTTATCGATTACCTCTTCTACTTCCTATAATTTATTATTATTAATAAATTCGGGGGCTTATATAAAAGATTCCGTTATATTAATATAATCGCGAAGATAATATAATTTAAATAACGATATATAAAAGGTATTATAGATTTTATATATAAAAAGTAATAATAGGCGGTAAATTTATACTCTTATTTTATTTATAATCTTAAAGGGTCTTATAAACTTATAAGATTATTTTTTACTTAAGCGCTTTTATTTTAAATTCTTTATTATTAATATAACTAAATCGCTAACTTTATAACTTTATAGTTTATATATTTTATTATACTATTTAACTTAATATTCGGTAGCGCTTTATAGGCGCTCTATAACTTTATTCTTTAAAATTTATAATTATCGTATTTTATTATTTATAACTAGTACTCTTTTTTCTTTAAAGTCGTCCTCGACCTCCTAGTAGATTTTAGGATAATAACCGTATATATAAAAAAACGACGTTATTCCGACGGTAATACTTTAATTATTATTTATTAAAAATTCTATTATAGGTAATAATTTAGCCTAATTAATTTACTTATTATTAATAAATATATATAAATAATACTCTAGTACTTAATTTTAACACTTTATTTACTTATTTATTTAAGAGTAAAAAGTAATATTTAAACGTCGTTTAATTTTCGATAAAAATATATAATTAATTAAAAAGTATTTATAAAAATAGAGCCTCTATCGCTAACGATATTATTAGATATATTATAACGGTAAATAATTTTAAAATAAAATACTTCCGCTAATTAAATAGTATCGATTTTAATAATTATAAATATATATTTAATTATTTTAATAAATCGATTTATAACGATAAAGATACTATTATAAACGATATTTTTATATTTACTAGGCGGTAAACTAGTTATAAAATTTATAGAAATTTCCTTCTATAATTAAATAGTAATAGGAAGCGAATTTAATTCGTTATATAAATAATATCGCGGCGCCTTCGTCCGTTAATATATATCGTAAATTTTAATATAATTTATAATTTACTTTAAGTTACCCTCCTAGAAGAATTTTCGGGTAAATAATTTATATAACTTTATAGCGCTAAAATAGTTTATTAAAGAATTATTATAATATTTCTTTATAAATTCTTCTCTTAAAGTTTTATCCCTTAATATATAAAGGCGACTATTATATTTTAATAATCCCTCGGAGTTTATAATCTATATTTTATTCTTATATAACGGCGGTTCTTTAACGTATTCGCTCTAGTTTAAAAAGAGTTTATTTAATTATTATAAATTTATAATTCCCGAATTAATATTTTAATAGACTTTTTAAAATTATTATATATAATTTTAAATATTATTATAATATCCCGCTTTAAAATTATTATTCTTAACTTTATAATTTAAAAAGTAGGGGTTATAATTACTTTTATTTCTTTATTTTTTTCCGATAATTAACTACTAGTCTAAAGAGTAAGTTTATTCTAAAGTATTAATAATAATTTAATATTTAACGGCGATACTCCCTTATAATTAAAGCGCCGCGACGGTATATTAATAGGATTTAATTTTCTAGCCCGATAAAAGATTTTAAAATTATAAATAATTAATTTAAATACTTAACGGGCCTACCTAGAGTTTAACTCCTTCTATTTTATAAAATCTTTTAAGTTATTATAATTAATCTAGAATTTAATATAATAGGGGTTATTTTTTAAATAATATCACTATTATTTTATTACTACTATAATAACGAGTAATTTTTAATTATAAATCTTATAGTTTTATTCTAAAGAATTTAATTTCCGCGATTAGAATATTATAAAATATTAATAATTATCCTTATCCTATTATAATAATATAAAGTTAAAGTTAAAGTTAGAAGTATCCGTTTCTATATATAATTATTTAATTAAATTATAATAACGTAGAAAAGGCGTATTTACGAATATATTTTATAAAATCTAAAATACTTTCGTAGCGCCGTCTATTTATTTTAACGGATTTATTTTCTTATTTATTTTACTACTCTTAAATAAATTAGTAAACGGTATAATTATATTAAAGTAATTATAGATAAATCGTTTATAGAAGTTAACGAAGCCTAAAAAGATTTATACCTCTTAATATATTTTTAGCTAAGGTTATTCTTTAATAATTTTAATATATTCCGGGTTTATAACTACCTTATTAATAAATATAATAAAATTTAAAAACTCGACTATTTCGGTATTAAATTAATATTTCTTAAAGTTAATAAATAACTAGAACTAATGTAATTATTTAAATATTTATTTAATATACCGTTAATACTCCGCCGGATTAATATTATAAATTAAGATATTATCTAGATATACTATATATATTATATTTACTAAATTTATAAATATATAGTTAATATAAATTTAAAATGTCGCCGGTATATTAACGAGCCTAAAAGGTATAATTAAATATTCGAAATAATTATAGCGAGTTTAGAAAATAATTTTTTATTTATTACTTTCTTTAATTCGGATCCTATAATAAATATCCTTAAGATTTAACTTCGTAAAGATTTTAAAACTATATAAACGGTTTAATATCTCGGTAATTAAAAGTAACGGGTATTGATTTTTAATAATTACTATATTTAAACCCCGGTAATTAATATAAAGATATAATTTATTATTCTTTTTAAGTATAAAAAGAATAAATATTTTAATTAAAGATATTAAATAACGGATCTAGCTCTTATAAAGTAAGGATTTTAAATTATATTATAACTCCGATAATTTAGTTTAAAATAAGTTATAAAGAGGTTTATAGGGCGGTTCTTTATTAATTTTTATTTTAATAATATAATCCCCCTATTTAAAAATAAATAGGGTACTCGCTTTCTCGTTAAAAAAATATTATAAAACTTTATAAATTCTCTAGGAATCTTTAGGTTAGGAAGTTCTTTTTATTTACTTCGCGCTATTATAATATATATAACCGCGAATATATTTGGTTTATTTTTAAAATTACTAGTGAATTTAACCGGTTCCTTAATTTATAAATTACTAGAATTAATTTTAAATTACTATTAGTCCGCTTTAAAATTAATTAATATTTTTAATTAATATAATTTAGGTATATCTAGAATAATATTTAAATTTTTAAAATTTATAATATAGAATAAAATACTATATTTACGCCCTTAATTTTAATTATCGACTATTTAATAATCTAATTAATATATATTATAGTAATATATACTTTACCCGTTAATTACTTTAGTTAATAATAAAGTAGTATTATAAAGTTCTAAATTATTTTTAATAACGAACTATTATAAAATTAAATTAATTTATACTTTAGAGTTAATTAAGGTAATAAACTATTTAATTTTATTTTAAAGAGTAATTTAATCTTTAAAAAGAATAAAAGAGTATATTTTTATTAATAATTTTTTTTATCTTTCTTCCGAGGTGTAAATTAGGTTTAATTATTTTTTACCGATACCGCGCCGATATATATAACTAATTTATCTAGGTCGAGATATTTAGATTTAATATAATCTTCTATTTTATAATATTAATAAATAATTTTATTATACGAAGATTTAGTAGTATTAATTTTATATTTATTACCCTTCTCCTTTAAATATATCTATTTAATATTATCGCCGGTATTAAATTTAGTAATTCGGTCTACTATAAATTTTCCTTTATTAGGGTTCTTTAACTAGGAATTAAAATTAAAATTAAAATTATTTATTAATTATATATACTCTAGATTCTTTTTTTAAATAATAATCTAAAAAAGAAATTCTTCCCTTTAAATAAATATATTATTAATATTAAAGATTTTATTTTTAAATTTAGGTTTAAACTTAATTAAAAAGAAATTTACTTTATACTCCTCCGAAAATAAAAGTAATTAAATCTTTATTTCTTTAAAATAAACCTTAAATAGCGATATCTTTTAATAAAATTATTATTTAACTTCCTCCTACTTTTTATAAACGAGGAGATAATAGTTAACTAAATTCGTTATTAAATTAAAAAGAAACTTTTTAAAAAAGCTAAACGTAATACTAGTTAAACTATATAAATTATAATATTTATATTACTACGTTAAAGGGTTACTTTCTAACGAGTTTATATAATATATAATTCTTAAATAATCGGTAGTAAAATATTTAAAATTAATTAAAAATTTAATATTTACGTCGCGGAACTAATATAAATATTTACTTTCACTCGTATCTTTATAAAAATATATTTTATTAAGGCGTAGTATTTTCGCCTTAATAAAAATATCTCTATTAAATATTATTAAACTTATTATTATTCTACGAGTAAGTGTAATAATTAAAGGACCTTTATTATAAATAGTAGATTCTATTAATACTCCGCTAGCGGGCGTAGAAATAGTAGGATTATATAATCTTTAATTTTAAATTTATAATACTCTTAACTTTTATTATTATTTAAGGCGACGATTTTCTTCTTTAATAATTTTAAATTATATATCTAAAGTCTCTTTAAGAGTAATAATATCTTTAAATTCATTACCGTCTTTACGGCGGGGGTCGTCGGAGGGGGGTTAATTAATATTATTATTATTAAATTCTTTTAAACGTCCCGAGGTTAAACCCGATATTATAATAATAATAAGTCTTTTCTTTAAAAAGGTTTAAAAGATTAAAATTATAATATTTAAAACTACTAGCGTAGAGCTAGCGGCTTAATAATAATATAAAAGATATAAAATAATTATAGGGTTTATTACTAGGTAGTTCTTAAATCTTAAATTTAATAATAGAATTAATCTCTAAGAATTCTAATAAAACGGGGGAATACTAACTCGATATAGGATTATTAAGAGTTAAAACCCCGCTATATTAAGGCTAGAGCCCCGTATTAATAAATAATAATATTATAAAGATAGCGGAGCGTAGGTATATATAATATACTAGCGCCTTTAATAGGGCGTAGGCGTATATAACGTACTATTACTTTATAGTTTATAATAATTAAAATTAGGCCGGAGGCCTTTTAAATATTAATAATATAAAGGAAAATATAAAAGAATCTCTAATAATATTTAATTTAAATTTATAATATTAATTTTTATAATAAATTTAAAGGAATTAAAAATTACTTTAAATTAAAATAATAAAAACGGGTAAAGTTTAGGAGTTAGTAGTTATAAAAGAGTTAAAACTAGTTAATTTTATTTAAGGAATAATAAACCGGTAGCGATTTAATATTACTTTAATTATAAATTTTCTAGTATAATTTAACTTTAAATAATTATTAAATCGTTTAAATTAAATAATTAAAAAGCTCGTATATAATATATAGCGGGTTATATTATACTATTAAGTATAAAAGATTATAAAAGTAGGCCCGTTAATTATAGGAGTAGAATTAAATAAAAAAATTATAATAACCTCGGTAATAATATTTTTATTAATTACTACTTAAATTTATAAAAAAAATAAATAATCTAGGCCCGTAATAATTATATTTTAAATATACTCGTTAAGAATATCGAGGACTTTATTTAACGGGGGTTCCTTAATAAAATTAATTAATTAAAAGAAAATTAACTCTATAAACCTACGACCCGAGATATATATCGAAGGATTCCTTAAAGTCAGCCTTATTATAAATAAATTAAATACTTTTACTAATTATATCCTATTACTAATAAATATCGAAAATATCGAGGTAGTTATTAAAGTATAAATTATATAAATTAAATTTTATAATTTACTATTTAATTTTATATAAATACGAAAAGTATATTATAATCTTTATTATAATTTAAGGAAAATTATAATTACCGGAGATAATTTAAAGGAGAGGGAAATTCTAATATAATTAATTATTATAAAAGTAGGCCTACTTATAATAAAGTTTAATAATAAAGAATATAATAACGCGGATTATATTTATTCATAGTTATTAAATAAATAAGAAAATATTATACTCTAATTTCCTTTTTAAGGAGGAGTTAAGGCTCGATTAATTTTAATATTATATTAATAAATTAATTTATAATAATAACTACGATTTAATTACCTAGGATAATAAATACCTATTTAACCGCCGTAGTATTTATATATTATAAAATATATCGGACTTCCTCTATCGATCTTAAACCCGCGGCTTTAATAACTTCGATTATAAAAATCGTAATATTAACGCTAAAATATTTATTTAAGAAGGGTAATAACTTCTTAATATAATATAAATTTATATAACGGCCGCTTAATTTAGAGTTAATAAATATTATTAAAATATAATTTTAAAAAAGCGGTATTATTATTAATTCGATTATAGATACCCCCGAGAAAGTTATTATAAATAAACGAATACTTTATATTTAAAGAGAGTATTTTACGAAATCCGTTAAAGATATTTAATTTATTAATTTAATCGAGTACTTTATCGAATTAGAGGTATATATTAAATTAATTAAAATTAATCTTCCTCGTTATATTTTAATAGAGTAAGAATTTATTAACCGGATCTTCCTTAAATTAGAAAACGTAGGTATAATTATATAAAGAAGTAATTTTTAGAATTATCGGATTAAATTTTCTTTAAAGAAAAAGAACTCGCTTTTATTTCGAATTATATATAATTTTATCCCCGTTAATTTATTTATAATTAAATCTAACTACCCTATATATTACCTAGAAGAGGTAATTAATACTTTAATTAAACTATTATTCTAGACTTTCTTTAATTCCGATATATTAAATAATCATTAAACGATTTTAATAAAGATCGAGGATATTAATAAAATAAGATTTATTATATTAAATAATTAATAAATATATCTAAAAATAAAATAAAAACTAAAGAGTAATTTTTATATATATATTTAATTTATTAATCTAGTATTTGGACCTTTACTAGTAAACGATGAAAAAGTAAAATATATATTAACCTTTATCGGAAATTGTAATAATTATATATTTTAAATATTTATAAATAATTATATCGTAGTAACTATAAGATTCGATACTTTAATTAAATTTTTATATAAGTATTATTTTCCTTAAATCGTATTTAGCCCTATTTATTTATTAAGATATAAGATTTTCGTATTCGTAAATAATTTTAAATTACTAGGATTTTAAGGGAGTATCGTAGGCCTACGACCTTTTATTAAATATCGTAAAAAGATTCAAATATAATTTATATTAATTAATCGAGCGGAATTAAATATTTTTCTTTAATTTATACTTTTTTTAAAAATCTTTATCCCTAAATAAATAATATACGTCTTATAAATAAAAAAGGTTTGTTTTAAATTTATATTAATAGAGTTAAAAATTAAAAAAGTATATAATAATAAGATCGAAGTATACGACGAGGACTTTATAAAAATATTAATTCGTAAACCTAGGCCTAAAAAACTAATAGTCTAACGTAAATATATCGAGAAAAATATATTTAACTAGGGAAATCCTTAATAAAAGTCCTTTAACGTAATTAAAGAAGTAATTATATTCAATATTATAATAAAAGTAGATCCGGATCTATAATTCTACTTATTAATTAATACTAATTAAGAAATTATTAATAAATATCTTTTTTAATTATAAAATTAATTAATTAATATAAAAACTTCCCCGAAATTCCTATTTAACGAACGAATTATTATATTTCTATCCTTTAAACTTAACGATACGAAATTCTAATATATTAATTTGGAAAAAGAATATTTAATTATTATTAAATACTTAATTAAAATTAAATAACTCGTTATTAAATCTAAATATCTAGTTAAAATCTATAGTAATTATAATATATTAATACTAATTTTCATTAAAGATTAAACGGAGAAAAATAGAATATTAAATTAAATAAACTAGTTAAGAGAATATAATTTCTAATTAATCTATAAACCTTCGCGAGATTAATATATCGGGATTACCGATAATCTTAATCGAATATTAACTCGATTAATATTTATTAATAAAGTATAAAATTAAGATTATATAATTATAATAACTTTATAATTAGCCGATTTTAAATAATACTCTAAATTAAAATAAATTCGTAAATAAATAAAGAATCGAATAAAAAAGTATATAATTTCGCTAATATATTACTAACTTATTAATTATATATAGAATAAAAAAGTAGTAATAAATTAAATAAAATTATTAAAGAATTAATAGAGATTTTTATAGGAAGTAGTAAAATATTATAAACTATTAAAACCCTACGAATCCTAGATCCTCCGTTACTACGAGAGTACTAGCGCCGAAAATATTTATTTTATAGAAACGGAAGTACCTAGATTCCTATATACGGTATATAAAGATTATAAATATTACGCGGTAATTTTAATATTAGATTTCTTTATAGGAAGGGTCTACTAGCCTACGAGAATTAAGAATATATATATATAAATATAGAATTACTACTCCTATTAATTAAAAACGAAGAAATTAATTAAAATTAATATTTAAATAATATAGTACTTCGCTTTATTATTTATATTAAGAATAAATTAAATCGGCCCGATAAACCCTCTATATTTAATTACGGGCGTAATATATATTTTACTAGTAATAAATTACTTTATAAAATTCGCTTAAGTAAAATTATATACTAAATATATAATTATTAAAATTATTAATATATTCGAGAACTATATTTCCCTAGTCTTCGGATAATTAAAGAGTATATATTTAAATAACGGATCCTATTTCGTTAATAACGATATAAGAAATATATTTATATAATATAAAATAAATTATTTTACGGGCCCTATTAATTATTCTTTTTTAATAAAATTACTAGAGAGGGGAGTTCAAGAAATAATAATCTTTATAAATAAAAAATATATTAATAAATAAACGAATATAGTATAATCTCTTACTATATATAAAGGAATATTAAAAATAAATATTAAAGAAATAAAAATTTATAATTACTCGTTAAATTAATTAATACTAGGATTTGAGTCTTAATTATACTATTTCGATATTAATTTAATATCTCTTTTACTCTCTCCCCGCGTTTAATAAAACTAAAGAAGAGTTATTATAATATTAATATTAAATCTTTACTATTTTACGAGAGGAGAATAAACTTTTATCTATAAAAGTAACCTTATATATATATTATAAATATAAGAAGAATTTACGTAAATAACGAATCCTAATATTAAGAGATTTAATTTTTATTTAGAATTATATTAAAGTAAAAAAATATAAACGGAAGTTAAAATAGAAATAATTAAAATTAAAGTTATTAATAAAGTTAACTCTATATAAATTAAATAAATATATTAAAGAAATATATAATAACGGAAAAGAAAAGAGATATAGTATTAATAATTTATTATTATATTATAAAAGAGAACCCGTTATTATAATAAAAATGTAATTTATTTTATTAATATAAAGAACTACCTTAGTAATTATAAAAGGAATAAAGATAATATTAAATAGAATTAATAAAAGAGTCGTAGTACTCTCTTAATTTTACGCCTAATATTTAGAATAAATATTTTTAATTTTTATTTTCGGCTCGCTAATTACTAGCCTATTATAACTTTATATTATTAAATACTAATTAACTCCGAGGGCATCGTTATTTTTTAATAAAAAGAGGATTAAGAATTAATTTCTATTTTATTTTTATTTATTTCTTCGAATTAATATATATAACTAAACTTCGGCTAAATAATTAAATATTTAATAATATTTACTTATAAACTTTACTCTTCGCTTAATATTATTAAGATATTAATCTAAATCTTACTTTTTAAATCTTTAAACTTTATTTATCGAATTTATTATAATTTAATTTTTATAATATTATACTACCTTTACTACTAGTTAAAGATAACGGTTATATATTATCTATACTACTAAATTTTAAATCTTATTTAGGTCTATTTTACTTCGTTAAATAATTAAATTTTAATATAATTTTACCTACCCTACTATTTAAAGTATATTTAAATATTATAAAAATTAATAATAATATACTAAACTTTAAAATATAGCGGAGAGGATAAATAGGATAAAAGAGGAAGTAAAAATAAAAATTAAAAAACTAAACTCTTAAAAAGAAGAAATTAAAATTTTAATAATATATTATAATATTTACGAGTATTATAATAATATTATTCTTTTTTATATAAAAACCTTAGGAGTTTATAAAAGTAAATTTTTAATTAAAAATAATATTTTCTCTAACTAAATTCATTAAAGTAAAAGTCGATAAATTAATAAAATTAATAATATTAAAAGAGTAGTATAAATTCGAGATTTATAAAAATATATTTTAATTTCTAGTAATAGAGTTTTAAGGGATAAACTAACCTAAATAAAAAATATTTATAAAAATATTTAAGAATATAATATTATTAACGAAGAAAAAGTCTAATCCTCTATTATAATACTCTACCCAAAATTAATAAAACCGCTTATTATTACTATTATAATAGAAGCTCTTTAAAGAGATTATAAAATTATTATTAAAATAAAATAATTTAATCTAGGACTTTAATAACTACTTTATACTAAATTATAATAAATTATATTAATAATTAATACTATTTACGGAAGTATATTAATTATTAATATAGTTTTAATATTTAAATATTACTCCCCTCGGAAGATCGGAGGCTCGAATTTATATTATTTCCGAGATTAATAAAAACGATATTAATAATCCCGTAAAGTATAAAAAGGGTAAAAAAAAGACAAGTATAATTTCTATTAATATATCGGACCTTAAATTTAGTTTAAATTAAAATAAATAGGTTTATTAAAACTACGTTACGGAATAAAATAAGGAATCTCTTCTCTTCTCTAAATAAAGAAGGGAACCGGGGAAAAGAAGAGAAAGAAACGAAGACTCGGTAATTCCCTTCCTCGGAGTAAAGAAAAGAAGAGAATAATAGGGAATTTCTTCCCTACCCTCCATATAGGGCTACCCTATTTATAGTTATATATACGTATATATATACCCATTACTACCCCTATATATACCCTATTACTACCCCTATATATAGTTATATATACGCGTATATATACCTTATTACTACTCTCATGGGGCCTATATATACCTCTATATATAATTATATATACGTGTATATATACTTTATTACTACTCTTATGGGGCCTATATATACCCCTATATATAGTTATATATACGCGTATATATACCCCATTACTACTTTTATATAGTTTATATATACGTGTATATATACCCTATTAAATAGTATAAAGATTAAGATAATTAGGAAAGCGGTTAAGAAATATTAAATTTTATATTTAATTTAAACTAGCCTCTTGGCACTAGTTATATATAATTTATAAAGGTAAAAATGAGTTATATATAAAAATAGTAACGGGCTATATATGGGGGTAGGAATGAGCCCTATATAAAAGTAATAATAAATTATATATAAGGGTAGGAATAGGCCCTATATAAAAGTAATAATAAATTATATATACGCGTATATATACCCTATTGATACTCTTATATATAACTTATATATATACCTATTACTACTCTTAAATATAGTTTATTACTACTTTAAAACATGACTTATTACTGCGCTAATCCAAATTAAATATAAGGTTTAGTATTTTACCGCTTTCCTAATTATCTTAATCTTTATACTATTTAATGAGGTATATATACGCGTATATATAAACTATATAGAAGTAGTAATAAGGTATATATACGCGTATATATAGTTATATATAGAGGTATACATGGGCCCCATGGGAGTAATAATAAGGTATATATACACGTATATATAACTATATATAGGGGCAGTAATGGGGTATGTATACACGTATATATAACTATATATAGGGGCAGTAATAGGGTATATATACGCGTATACATAACTACTAGAGGGTCGCCATCTCCGTAAAGAGATTATAGGGACGGTAAGATTTAATAAAGAATATATAATAAAGTTATAAAATTTATTAATTATATATATAATTATATACTCGTTAAATATACTATAATATTAATATCTTTTATAATTAAAATATAGATAAGTATAATATATTTTATATCTATTAATTATTTACTCTAATTATTTAATTATCTATTTTAATATCTATTTCAAAATAATTTATAGAATTTATTAGAATTTATATTAATTATAATTATTATTATTTAAATAACTCAAAGATTACTTTATTAAAAAATCTAGACTACTCGTTAATATAATAATTATATTTATAATATAGATTTATTTTAATATTTACTTTTAATATAATAGATTTTAATCTCTTTATATATTTTTATTATTTTTTATAATAATAATAATTGTATATTATCTATATAAATAATAGAAAGATTTAGAGATTTTATTCTTATAAATTTATATAATATTATTATTTATGAATTAATTATTAGTTTATAAAGTCGTTATTTTCGTAGAGAAATTACGGGAGCGATGAGGGTAAATTATAAATAAATAATAAAATATATAAATTAGAAACAATAATAAATTTAAAGTATATCTCTTTATTTATTTATTTATTTATTTATTTATTTATTTATTTATTTATTTATTTATTTATTTATTTATTTATTTATTTATCTATTTATTACTACTCTATTTATCTATAGTTTATTATTTAATATTAATTTCTATTATAACTATTATTATTTGTCGAGATTCTAAACTACTTTATATAATTTTCTAAATTTTCTAAATATATATATCTATTATTACTTTTATTTAATATTATAGAACTTAATTTATTATTTATTATTAATACTCTTTATTAGGTCTACTTTACTTTTTATATATATTATTTTATTTTATTATACTTATTAAGTTTTTATAATATAATTAATATATTATTTATTTATATACG
>JAABUS010000094.1_pt1 | contig 207094 bp, 120 predicted proteins | sample 5560161 | NCBI WGS metagenome assembly JAABUS01 (sample SAMN10711885, study PRJNA513376) | rock metagenome | isolation source: Antarctica rocks | place: Antarctica: Victoria Land, Trio Nunatak nord | collected 2016-01-04 | reverse complement strand
CCTCTCCTCCTGCTCCGTCAGCCCCGCCCCATGCGCCTTCTTCCCCTCCTTCCTCTTCCCAAACAGCTTCCTCAATTTCCCAACCCGACTATGTTGCTCTCGCTCCGCCACCAGCGCTAGGAATTTCGCATTCGGGTCTTCGCCGCGCGCGATCGCTTCTTGGCGCTCGCGGTTCCAATCTTCGTAGTAGACGGCGTCGCTGGGGAATGGGGTTGGTTAGTGAGGGAGGTGAAATAGGAGAATAGGGAGGGATAAGAGGAGGTAGAAAAGAATAGCTGGTTTGGGCTTTTGGATTGGGTTTTGCGGCTGAGATATGCCTCATAGACCGGATTTTGGAGATGGAGGAGAAGACGAGTAGGTGAGGAGATGCTTACTGATGGCCTGCGAGCTGGCTCGACCATAAATGGCTGCCGGCGACGGCGTTGAAATACTCGGGCTGGGGCTTAGAAGCGCGGGCAACGTCGACCTGGCTGGTGGGCAGGAGGCCGGGTGATGTGGCTTGTTGAGTGGGGTCGGTGCTGGTGGATTTGGTTGTGGGAGACATTGCTGTTAGGTTGGTTATATTTAGAGGAGCTAGAAACTAGTTTGCGGGTTGATTTTGAACTCTGGAGTTCTGAAGGTGATGTATGCGATGGGTGATTGAGACTCGAGAGAGATGGAGGAGCGATTAAATTTGATGATCATTCTTTGAAGAGGTTATAGAGTAGTTATGTGGGGTAGTAAATGCCTCACTACAATGGTATTGATGAGCCTTGCTTATGGTTTGTGGGTTATATTTCGTATGATGCCTGCATGAGGTGTACGAGTACAGCCTCAATGATGAAGATCATTTTCTGTTCTGTTGGTTGATCGCTACTGTAGTTTTCTGGTCAAGTGTATTTCTGAGTACATCTCATAGACTACAGACTGCGAGACGGCTGAGCAAAACCCTGCGTCCATGAACACTGGTCATGTGGCAGTCGTAAAATACTTTACTCGTGAGGCGCTGCCAAGACACTAGCGGGTACCGCGGGCGAATGCCGTACCGCAGATCTTGGCACGACCTCAATTGTGAATGAATAGAAGTTTTAGAGGACGAGGTCAAGAACGCTTCTTCTACTATCCAATATCAGACTATGTTGACTAAGCATTCTGAAGACTACCTCCTAAATCAATTATATCCACTCTGCTGTAAGTATGTACAGCAACTGCCATATGTCATCACTCTATACTTTGCTCTCCCGAGCATAGCCTTGGAATCACCTGGTCGTCAAACTATCGTCTCTCCTCCAAGTCCAGATGCGCCGGACCGTTGCTCGTACTTCATTTTCTGGCGTTCCAACCACTCATCGGTTGTCTCACCCTGTTTATTGATTCGATAAAGCTCGCTGAGCGAAGGTCATCACATCCACTCTTTGCCACCCGCAGGTAGCCCTGCTATTAAAGCGTTTGATGGGCAAGGGGAACTTGAAGGCTCAGATCCTGGTCAAGTCTGGTGATTGCGTCATTTCACATCTGACTGAAGCTCGATATTCTGTATCAAATTTCCTCGCGAGGAAAGTGATGTCAGGCTTGATTCCTAAGAATAAGAAAGATAGTAGATGACGTGTAATAGATAAATAGAGCAATGTAACGACGATGCTGTGTAGACACATTCCCTTCTGATAAGCTTCTCGCGAATGTTCCCCATGCCGACCGTCGTCTCACTGCCTCGATTTCCATCACTCATGCTTGGCTACGGCACTGCCTGTCTAGGTCGAGGGCTTGACTGGCTTAACGAGGTAGGCATCCTTCTCGAGGACGGCACATTCTTCGACGTCGCGCTTTCCTGGCTTGACGGGATTGACAAGGTATGCGTCGTCCTTTAGGTACGCACGTTCTTGAACGGACGCCGACGCTACCAGCCTGGTCTGTGCTAAATTTATTCTTATTGGGGCAATAACTTACCATCATTTCAGCAGCCAAGGCAGGTAGTAGAAGGAGGATGTTGCGAAGATGCATATTTTGTGGAGGTTTTTTGGTATCTGGGGGGTAGATGTGTTTGTTTCGATTCTGAAACCGAGTTGTAGGTTTTGGCTGCTTCGAAAGGAAGGGCACTGGTGTACTATAATTGCCGAGGGATTCCGTCATCTGGATTAGCTTCATTATTGCTACAACTTGAACGAATCAAACAAGACATGTGATATTTCTGCATGATTCGTGGCTAAACTGAGTGCTCTGGTACCCGTTCCACGATACAATCTCTGCTAGCGCTGACTATCGATAGACATTCGAGTGAAGATCCTACAATAGAGCCACCCGTTTTCTCTTGATCGAGCGTAGTCATTCTGCTCCGATGGGGGGAACAATGAGACTGAAAGACCGAAAAACCTGCTTTCCCAACGGGAGTTCTCGGAAAAGGTCAGGAATTCTACTTGACGTTGGTGGCAGTGGGGCCACCATACAAATCAAGGTGCGCGGGCTATCAGCTTAGCTTCCGCGCCAAAAGCAACAAAATTTACTGAAGAATTTGTAGTCCTTTCAGTACGCTCACATGGACCCTTTAGCAATCTCAGCGAGTCTCCTTACCCTTCTTGGGTCTGGAGGACAAATTGGTAAAGGCCTTGGAAAGTTAATCGTGCTGAGAAACGCACCAGATGCGTTTCTGGCGCTCAACAAGGAAGTTGCGGACTTACACCGCCTCTTACAGGAAATGGATGATGTTGGAAGACAATACGAGCAAGTACCGGGTAGTCAACTTCCCTCAATTATCTTGACGGCGCTCGAGAAGGCTAAAGAGACTCTTCTAGACATGGAACGACTCATCACATATGGCCTCTCCAAGATCACGGATATCGATGGCAGAGTCCAGCTCGATCGGTCTGCGTGGTTGCAAGCGAGTTCCGACATACGACGGTTGAAACAGCGCATCCGAGATGATCGGACGAATGTGTCTACAGCTTTAAGGGTTTTATTTTCGTAAGACTCTTCTCATAGTTCAATGTTGTCACAACATAGGTCCAAGTCTGCTCAAAGACCGCTGATCCCCCTTCATCTGTGTTTCAAAAACTTCTCCATTTGTTCAAAACCCAAGAGGAGTGGGTCGAGTGCCTGCGACAGTTCTTCGGCGCCTTTCGAAGACTTTTGAACACCATGGCCGTACTGTTCAGCGAGCTTCGATACCGGTGTGGTCAGACTGATGATACCGGCAATGCCAGTGGCCAAAGAGAAGGGATCAATGTTTGCCAACACCAGAATCCCCAACCCATGGCTAGTTAAAGTGACAGATCACGCGACGAAACAGTAGATAAAGTTTCGGCTCCTTTGTAGTGCGAGACGATAGCGCTAGCAGACAAACAAGGCAAACCGAGGGCCATCATCCACACCGCGGGTGCAGGGGATGCGACCATCGCTTAAAACCGTTCCATGTACAATGGAAATTTTTCTGCCGCACCAGGTTTCCGATCGACTCACTATGTAGAACAAACAATGCAAAACGCGCACGAACTACACAATCAAATCGCAGAGAAACCGAGTAATGTCAAACAAGAATTTGTCGAAAGATTAGAGGCGAAGGTGGCATACCTTCCCCAAGTGTTCAGCGAATAAACAAGGCGAGACGCAAAAGAGTAATAAATCTGAAGATGTTAGCCACTTCGTGACTGGTTGGACATCCTAGTGCGGGATGAGCTGATGGTGGATTGCTCCAGAGACATCGATAGCCATTGAACGATAAAGAGGACTTTGATATCCCACATCCTTCCAGTAACAGGCAAGTACTGTTGTGGCTCACCTCCCTCTTCGAGACTCGCTCTCCTCATTTATGTCTCCGACAAATTGAGAGATGGAAATCGTAGAAAGGCAAGAAGAGACACGTATTGTCTATAACAGTCGTTGCTGAAAGGCACAATGGTTGGTCTTTTTCTGGTATAATCGTGGCATCGCAGTCCAATTGATCACGTAGTGTCTTTTCTCGCAGCCTGTTGTCATTACCCAGTCATGCAGTTACACCAACTGCTTCAATAATCAAGTCGGTACACTTGCGAATGACCTGGCCAACCTGAAGGAGGCCAATTGTGACGCCAAACAGCAGTAGAAAAGGCAACACAAACAAATCGCAACCCAAATTGACCAAAATTGAAGAATTTGTCACATAATTGGCCAGGTAGCTTTGTAGGGCTGACGGATTTTGTAGGAGCAATGTCCGGACCAATGAACGCGCGCACAATGACGTTGTGTACCCCGGATTACTCTATACCAAAGCTTGAAGCTTACCAGTAACAACAAACAGCAATTCTACCTACAGAAGCCATTGAATGAGCCCACTCAAACAGAAAATCTTGAGATCAAGCAAGATGGTAGGCACTCGGTCATCCGCGCGCGTAGTAGCAGCCGGCAAGGGCAACAGCTCCGGCCCCAATACTTCGGGGAAGAAGCCCTCACCTGGCGCTGGCAACAAACGCAAAGCAGATACCGCGCCCGCAACCACGTCGAACTCCAAGCGCGGCAAGAAAGGCGATGATCAAGAACAAACCACTATTGAGGCCTCTATGCCTAGCGACGAGACCAAAGACGAATCGAAAGATGTTGAGATGAAGGATGAAGTTGAAGCAAAGCCAGCTGAGGTGAGCAATGGTGAGATTCAAGCCGATGCTGTTGCGGAGGACAACGCGGGAATGAAAAATGAGATTGAGAATGTCAAGCCCGAGGAAGAAGGCGAGAAGGATGAGGCATCCAAGGGAGAAGAGAAGAAAGATAAGGTGCCTACCCAAAAGATGGAAATTCAGACCAATGGTAACGCCGATGGCGATGGCAAGAAAGAGCCAGAGAAAAACGGCTTGGAAACCATCATGAATAATGCTTCGGGTGTTGGCAAAGTCGACGACAAGAACGTGACGGAGGAAGGTACCGGCAGCAGAGTCTCGAAGGCCGACAACGCCGTCGAAGGTACGTCTTCTCGAAATCGTTCGTCCCTGTTAGTACTGTATTTGGTGCTTCGCGACATGGGTTGACAGCGAATTTGCGGTCCTTACCCCAGAATATCCACCTAAGCATTTTCACCACCCAATCATTGTCCATCAAAGGGGTTGCTGACTCAAGATTGTCGAGTAGATTCGTCAAAGCGCGAGGAAACCAGCCCATCAAGCATTCTCGAAAAGGGCGTCATCTACTTCTTCTTCCGTGGACGAGTTGGTATTAACATGCCAAGCGACGTGAACGATGTTGCGAGAAGCTATATCATCCTGCGTCCTATGCCTCACGGTGCGAAGCTTGGTGATGGACCGGTTGGAGACGCCAAGAATGTTCGCATATTGTCGCTGCCAAAGAAGGTCCTCCCGGCGAGCCCCAAGGATAGGTTCATGATATTTGTCGAGAAGGCCAAGGCTAGCATGGAGGATGTAAAGAACAAGTTGTCATCATCAGACTATACCACCAAGACAGCCGGCGCTCGTCACACACCCGCCGCGACACCCATCGGCGAAGGTGTGTATGCTATCACGAAGACTGGACGCGAGACACACTTGGCTTACATCTTGACCATTCCATCGGAGCTCAGCGAGGTTCAACAGGAAGTGGGGCTCCGTCGACGTGGTAGCTACATCACCAGCGCAAAGAACCCGAAGTCATCTTCTCCAGCAAATGCAAGCCTGCCTCAAGGAGCTGAATATCCGCAGGAGTTAGTCCCTGCGACCTGAAATTAAGCACAAGCTCGCTAACATTTCACGTCTTAGGATCATCGATGAGTTCAATGGACGTGGCTGGATGCCTTTGGAGCCCAAGCTGTTAGACTACGAAAATACCCAGTTCTTAGTTATCGGCCATGGAGATGAGGCGTTGGAAAAAGCGGCCAAGCCCCAGGATGGAGAAGACCAGAAGGCTGAGAAGGAGACGCCACTCGAAGAGATCGAGAAGCTCGAGCATGAGGATGAGATCCGCGTTGAGCATCTCAAAGGTTTGGCCTTCTCACACCTACCTCTATCAATTTCGCAAACTCTGACGGCCGCCAGGGGACGATTCCGTGTTCACTGACTTGGGACTTAGCGCAAATGAGTATCCAAAGCTCCAGACAACATGGTAGAGATCCTTGCCCGGGATAGCATTTCTAGGAGTCACTCAAAATCAACGCATAAAAAAGCAAGGGCGGAATTTAGTCGGGCAAAAGCTGAAGGTATGGATGGCTGTACATATCGTGGAGTCATGTCGCTCGATGGGGTGTTACGGGCAACACATAATGAATGGGAAATGTAGAATACTTGACGAACGATAAACAAGACTGAATGGATATCGGTTTGACACAATGAAACGATGACTTCCCTTCGCTACCTAGTACACAAATGAGTTACTCCGCAGGGTAAGCTTGATGTTGAACGCAGTTTTTTTGCTCAAGGGTAACCTTAGCGTAGGGCTGACGCCAAGGAATAAAAAACCGCGTCTCTCGTGAAACGATCATCCATTCCTCTCAGTTACAACACAACATTATCCTGTCCGAAGATCCGTTGGTCCAGCTTGCGCTGAGATACTACGCCTGCCTATAGACTGAGGAGTTGAGGATATAATAAAAGGAAAATGGAATCCCGGAAAGCATGAAGGAGAGGCCAGGATGTTCAACTTCACGTCTCTGTTGGGCGCTCAATCCACCTCACCGGCATCACAGTCTCTATTGGAGCTAGAAGGAGGTGTCAAAGTCCTCATAGATGTTGGGTGGAATGAGCAATTCGATATTGTAAAGCTCAAAGACCTTGAGAGGTAGGTCACTTGCGAGGGAACCGGGATGTTGGAGATGGCATCTTGTTGCATCTTTGGAAGCATAAGGACTGCTTGTATGCTATGTACATGAACATAATACAATCGAATACTTCATACTTCATTGCCATCTCTACTTTTGAAACCCTAGATACGTCCCACTGACTAACACTCCTGCGTCTAGACATGTGTCCTCTCTCTCAATCATTCTTCTCACCCACGCGACTCCAGCTCATATAGCAGCATTCGCCCACTGCTGCAAGCATTTCCCGTCATTTACGCAAATACCAATCTACGCTACATCACCCGTCATATCGCTCGGCCGAACGCTCCTACAAGATATCTACTCTTCGACACCACTCGCATCTACAGTAATACCCCAGTCTTCACTTTCGGACGCTTCACCTTCTTACGGCTCCTCGAGCGATGATGATTCGCCCAAGATTCTCCTACAACCGCCTACTTCTGAAGAAATAGCTTCATACTTTGCTCTCATCCATCCTCTCAAATATTCTCAGCCTCATCAGCCTTTACCATCCCCTTTCTCTCCGCCCCTCAACGACTTGACTATTACTGCCTACAATGCCGGACATACATTGGGAGGCACAATATGGCGTATACAGCATGGAATGGAGTCTATCGTTTACGCCGTGGACTGGAATCAGGCACGTGAGAACGTGCTCGCAGGTGCTGCATGGCTGGGTGGATCTGGAGGCGGAGGCGCTGAAGTCATTGAAGAGCTTCGCAAGCCTACAGCCTTGGTGTGCAGTGCAAAAGGAGCGGAGAAAAATGCCATGGCTGGTGGACGTAGGAAACGGGATAACCTGCTTCTGGAGATGATCAGTGCAACAGTAGCAAAAGGAGGGACTGTATTAATTCCTACAGACACCAGCGCAAGAGTGCTCGAATTAGCCTACATCCTTGAGCAAGCATGGCGAAAAGAGATATCTAATAACGCTAGCAATAGCCCTTTGAAACGGACAAAACTGTACCTCGCAAGCAAGAATGTTGGCGCTACGATGAGGTATGCGCGAAGTATGCTTGAGTGGATGGACGAGAGTGTTGTCCGGGAGCTGGAAAGTGAGCCTAGCAACACTGACAATCGACAGCACAAGCGCAACCAAAGCAAGCAAACGTCGAATCAAGACTCTGCAGGTCAAGGAACGGGGAAATCGAACACTCCATTCGACTTCAAATACCTGAAGCTTGTTGAGCACCGCAAGCGCGTTGAAAAGTTGACTTCAACTAAGGCTCCTCGAGTAATCCTCGCGAGCGACACTTGTCTGGAATGGGGCTTTTCGAAAGAAATATTACAGCGTATCGCGGCGGATCCTGACAACCTGATTATTCTCACCGAAGACTATGGCACCGGTAGCAAAGGCGACCAATCGCCTGATGGCCTTAGTGCCACGTTGTTGAGATGGTACCATGAACGAAGGGATGGTGTGGCCATGGAGACAGCACAAGACGGTCAGCTTTTGGAACAAGTCTACACAGGCGGTCGGGACATGCAGTTTGGTGAAGCTCAACGCGTCCCACTGGAAGGCAAAGAACTCTCACTATATCAGCAGTATCTTGCATCACGCCGGCAATCAGAAAACCTTTCCCGCCTTGGCAACCGGACCTCCCTGGAGACGTCGGCAGACGCTGTTGACGAGACCTCGTCGACATCCTCCTCTTCCTCTGAAGAATCGGACCCAGAGCGGCAGGGGAAAGCTCTAAATACAACCGCAAAAACCGCACGCTTCAATCGCAACAAAGCCGAGCTCGGCAAGGAGGTGCTGGGTATTAGTATCCTTCTACGCCAGCCCGGTGTCTACGACTATGATGTCCGAGGCAAGAAGGGAAGAGAACAAATGTTTCCCTTTGCCAACGAACGACGGAGAGGCGATGATTTTGGTGACGCAATTAAACCTGAAGACTATCTGCGGGCCGAAGAACGCGACGAGATCGATGGTCAAGACATGCGGGACACTGACCCTCGAAAGCAGGCAGGTTTTGGTCAGAAACGGAAATGGCAAGACTCAGGCTTGCCAAGTGACCGTGGGCGACAATTCGATAGTGCAAACAAACGAAGGCAGCAAGTAAAGGCTTCAGCCAACGACATTATAATCAATGGTATCAATTATAGCATCGATGTCAATGGCCATGAACCAGCAGAGGAGCTCGACTCGCTTGGCGAGTCTGAAGATGAGGCTGAGGATGCCCCTAGCGGTCCTTCCAAGATCATCGTTAAGACCTGTTCCGTGCAAGCCAACCTGCGGATTGCATTTGTGGACTTCGCCGGAATTCACGATCAAAGAAGCTTGTCAAATCTTATCCCTCTGATACAACCCAAGAAGCTGATCCTTGTCTCTGGGAATACTTCAGAAACAACCCATCTGGCCAATGATTGCAAGCAGAAGCTAAAGTCTGAGATGATGGATGATACAGGCAAGACTACAGACTTCGTCTTCACACCATCCATTGGACAAATGATCGATGCTAGTGTTGACACAAATGCCTGGACTGTTAAACTTAGCGAAGCTCTCGTTCGTCGTCTACATTGGCAGAACGTCAGAGGCCTAGGGGTCGTCACTCTGATGGGCCATTTAGCAGCCACCACCTTGGATGAGCTACCAGTAGATGCTGGCAGTCGGAAGAAGATGAAGATGTTGAATGCCGAGGCAGAGGACACCAAACCTACAGATGTTCTCACAGCGTCAGAGAAGGCTGCTGAGATGGCGCCTACGCTGGATGTTTTACCTACAAACATGGTGGCGGCCACCCGCTCAGTCGCTCAGCCTTTACATGTTGGAGATCTTCGATTAGCAGATCTGAGGAAGGTGCTACAATCAACAGGCCACACCGCTGAATTCAGAGGCGAAGGCACGCTCCTGATTGATGGGCTGGTAGCGGTGAGGAAGTCTGGTACTGGCAAGATTGAAGTCGAGGGTGGCGGCCTCAACTTGCCAGATATTCGGACTAGGACTCTGGAGGGCTCTTTCCATGCTGTGAAACGGAAGATCTATGATGGATTGGCCGTGATTGCGGGCGGCTAATTTTAGATCCTTCCTCTGGAGGCTGTATTAAAAGGGTTTCGGACTGGTCGAAAAAACATTGGTGTCACGTAGGACTAGTGAAGCTGCCAATGAGAGTGGTTCATAGCGGCCTTATTGGCTATCTTAGTGCTCGCTTAAGCTTCAGTCACCCCAAGTTCCTTTTCGGTTGGTTGCTGACTGCAAGTACTAAACGCAGCGGATACCTCGCTCGCTGCATTTAGCGGCCAGGTATAAAGTTCTGAAACCATATTTGCCTACTTGATATGTATTGTATTTCGCTAGTGTGAAGTGGGCTTCAGGAGAGGGGTGTCATCATGGAGAGGCAACAAAGTATGGATCCTTGTCATTTGCTGCCTACTCTTCCGTCCTACGTCCGGTGCGCTCATACACTCCAGTGTCCAGGGGGTTGCCAGATTCGACTCTGAGTCACCACCCTTTGGGGGAATGTGCACTACCTTTCACCGCTAAGATGTTGCTCGCTGGAGAACGATACGCCAGCATTGCTCATGTCCAGAAGTCAGCTGTTACACGTTAACGATGTACCACCACAAGGAGCTCGTTCGCAGTGACGCCTCCCTTACACGCAACTACTATATCTTTCGTCGTGTTTCCTCAGCGTCTTCCTTCCTTATCAGCATCTCTCATCGATTCATCTCCAAAAAGTATCAAACAAGCCAAACCCAAACACTTCTTTCATAATCATTCCATCTTCTCGTATCCACCCTCTCACAGCCATTCGTTCAGCCGTCAAGATGCCTGACGAACCCGCACGCTACAAGACCATGAACGGTCAACCGCCCAACGGTGGTGTCCCACCTAACAGAATGTTCGCAACGGTGGCAGACCCACCGCCTGTGATCGGGCCTCCAGCCTACCAACCCAACGACGCTGGTCCTCCAAACGGTGGTATGCCTCCAAGTGGCAACTCCATATGGTCGCCTCCCCCTACTTACGCTCCTCCACCAGTATATGCACCTGAAAGGCAAAGCAGTAACTGTATGTACACCCAAAGCTCCTTTCTCTTTCTTCTTTACCAAAACCATCTTAGCATCTATCTCATGGTCCTTTGGTCCCTCCTTCCCACCAGCGGCAGCAGCACCACCCCATCCACCTCCTCCTCCACCGCCGCCACCAGCACAGAGTAGTAGCAGTAAGTGCTCCCAACCACCCTTTGTATCTTTTTTCATATAAATTTATCATAGCGTCCTTCTCGTGGTCTAGGAGCCCTTTCTTTCCACAACCAGCAGCAGCAGCAGCAGCCCCACCTCCACCACCACCAAACATCTCATCCACCCCGTTTGAACCGCCCGGCCAGTGGGTGTCTGACCAATATCTCCAAGGCCGCGGCTGGTCCTACCTCGCCCCCGCCGAACACACCACCATCCATTTCGTGAGCGACGGCCTCCGCCCATGCGATTTCCCCAATGGTTACTATCCACATGAATTCCGCTTCTCGAGGCACAAAGTACCTTGTATCATGACTGTCAAGGAACTCTGTGCTAGGTTGGGGTGCCCGTCTGAGCCAGGCCAGGAGACTTGGGGCATCACTGAGATGATCCAGCTAGGGGATAATCGTTGGGCGGCTGGGAGTTCGTTCGCGCAGAATGGCGATGAGGCTAAGAAGACGTTGGGGGAGGTGGGGTGGACGGCGGGGAGAGGGGATGAGTATCCGGTTTGGTTGATTTGTAAGAGATCTTAAGGGTAGAAGTTGGGTCGGAGTCTGGATTCTGGATTGCAAAGTGGGACCCGGGGTTGTTGGAGTTCGCGGGGTGGTCGAAGCTTTGTTTCTTTCGAGTGTGCATGGACGTGGCGACCCTTTGGAACCATGTCAGCGATGCATCTTCGAACCAATTCACCTATTCCTCTCATGTTTTGATAGTTGAACTCGGGTTCATTCTTTAAAGCATCTCTCAACGAGCTCGATTTAAATTGCACTTAGAGACAAAGTCGAACTAAATGGCGCCCTTGAGAAAGTTTGAATGGAGTCATGTTTCGCTTGCCAATGTGCAGCTAAATGTAGTGTTGTTGATGGAGGGGGAAACATAATGGAGTATATGGATTAAGGATCTGAGATTATCAACATGAGCATTTTCGCATACGCACTTTCGCTCTTGCACTTTCTGACGCACAATTCCTGCGCTTTACCCCTCCTTGACCAAGTTGGAAACAACTTCAGATTAAGAACTTGGGCGAAGGGTGACCAAGGTACGAGTACACAAAGACTCTTTGAACCGAAGGTCCTGTTTCTCTATGCTTGTCTGGAAACGCTTAAGATTGTAACCCAAACTCAAACAATCGCTTTGACTTTTGGGATTCCTCAAAGCAAGGTCGTAAAACCTCGGGCTGCAAGTAGAGAATCGATGAGAGAAATTTGGCCAACTACCTTCGTGTTTGACCTATCCTATTTCAATATTGCTTCAACGGTGACAGCATGGTCCTTGGCTCGAAACTACTGACGCAGTTTCAGGGCTATGTTCTCGTACAATGTTTCTCCATCTCAACTTGGTGGCGAGGTCTGTAGTGATATTTCCGGAGTCCCAGAGTCGGCTCTGCTTAATTCGGTTTATGGTGCAAATTTCATTGGGCAATACTTGTCGGGCTCCTTGCTTCGACCTTTTCTTCTCACATAGGTTTTCACCTACAGTTGCAGAATATCGTCTGTGGAGTCAAACATGCACATTGTACGGAGAACACGATGTCGTGGATTGGACAAGACACCAGAGCATCACCTCGGCTTTGAAGTTTCCACTGATGGCTTGACCTTCTCCCAATCTGGTTTCCGATTCGACTGAATGAACGGACGATTTACTTCCTGAGCTGGCTGTTAGCCACCATTATCAGCCGCCTTGTATCATAGGTGCTTCTGGAGCTTGACAAACGTTACACTTGAGGTCTTGGTCTGGAGCCATTGCAGACTTAGAGATTGGCCCCAGACAACAATACTTATATGAAACACAAGGCTCCTACCTGTCGCCGCTGCAAATATAGAGGGATGTTTCACGATCGTTCCCCTCCTTACCTAATAGGTGATTACGGTACGAAATGAGGTCTGATAGCCGGCAGGATATGCCTATCCGAGCCAAGCTCGCCACCAAAGTGGTACGAGGGCAGAGGGCAGCAACCCTATATTCTATCCGGCAGGCCGTGCTTCCTACCGAGGGGACTAAAAGGCCCGCCTAAAGACCACCAGTGCCACCCCACTTTCTACCCTAGAATAACCCACTCTTAAAGCACTACCCGCCAATAGAAGTCTACCCCTTTCACAGCTTATCTTAGGATCTTCCACCATCTTTCCTATCTTCAGTGTACCGAGAACAGCGAGAACAAGGGAGAGCTTCGACCGTTAGGGACACTTGCTCGAAGAGGCAGTCCGACGCGCCTGATTACTTGACGGCAGAGGAAGCATGCGGAAATCGAGAGAGGCTCGAGTGGCTCGAGAAGCGTACACAAAGACACGAATAACTGTATAATCTCTGCCCAATCCTGTCATATACACATTGTCTTGTGTCGGATGTTTCACGTTTGTTATACCTCTATCGTACACTATATATTCTCACATCTACTGCCTCTTCATCGTTACGAGTACTGTGATTGCACTTTGATTGAGAAATCTATTTTGCTTTTCTTGCTCTTGCACTTTGAACAATTCAAACATGGCTACAGAACAGGTGTCGGTGGCCCCAACGGCTCAATCGATGGTGCGTAAATGGCATAGTAGTACATTCCCTTTGTTCTCCAGGCATGTTTGGAAAGCAGCAGCTTCCCGAATACATCCTGCTACTCATTGTCAACAAATTGCCAAACGTATCTCGTCAACTTATTGCAGATTTGCATCGTACTTGTCAATACTTGTTTTCTATTTTGCCCGTGAACTAGAATGCTGACTCCAAACTCGACGCAGAAGCACGCTGCTGCTCACCCTCTTTGCCCAATAACCGCTTCCGAGATCAAGCGCTCCGCGGACCTCATGAGAAGCATCTACCCCTCGAAGACAGACTTCCATTTCAAAGCAATCACACTTGATGAGCCCGAGAAGGCGCAGTTGGTGCCATACCTTGACGCCGAGCACCGTGGTACAAGTCTACCACGAATTGATAGAAGAGCGTTCGTTTCGTATTACATTCGCAATACCGTAAGCAAGACTGAGTATTGGCTCGCAAAGACGGTATATGGCCTGCCACTGACTTGACTTATACAGGACAAATTCCATGAAGCCATAGTCAATCTTTCAACCCAGAAAGTGGAAAGCAATGTCCGATTAGGTACCAATACTCATGGTCCTGGAGACTGGAAAGAGATTCTCCTGGCCGAGAAAGTTGCTTTGGAAGCCGAGAGCGTCAAGGCGGAGATCGCCAAGCTAGGCCTCCCAGAAGGCACAGCTGTTGTCAGCGACCCATGGATCTACGGTATGTCAAAACGGAGAGAGCTTTGAAGCCTGCTCAGTCACTGAACCAATTAAGGATCCGATGGTATCAAAGACGACCGACGCATGTATCAATGCTTCCTCTACATGCTAGACCCAAAAGACCCATCGAATCTGGATTCGAACCACTACGCCTTTCCACTCGCAATATCTCCCGTCGTGGATTGTGTCACTATGAAGGTCATCCGTATTGACACTTGTCCCACCGGCGCTGGTCTGGAGCAGAAAGCGCCTCACCCGATTCCTATACCACCGCCGAATGAATACACGCCCGAGCATCATGAATTGAGGACAGACCTGAAGCCATTGAACGTAGTGCAGCCCGACGGTGCAAGTTTCAAAGTGACCAAGTCGGGAGAGACGGGCGAAATCGTCGAATGGCAGAAATGGTCGTTCAGAGTCGGCTTCAACCAGAGAGAGGGTATGGTGCTTTACGATGTAAGTCTTGTATGAATGTTGGAACTGTGTATGAGTACCTGACATCTCAGGTCCGCTACGCTGGACGAAGCGTCTTCTACCGCCTCGCACTCTCGGACATGAACATCCCCTATGCAGATCCTCGCCCACCATTTCACAAGAAAGCAGCCTTCGACCTCGGCGACGCTGGTGCAGGCACCATGGCCAATAACCTGAAGCTCGGCTGCGACTGCCTCGGCTCTATCCACTACCTCAGCGCCATCCTAGCAACGGACAAAGGCGGACCACTGCCCATGGACAATGTCATCTGCATCCACGAGCAAGACGCTGGCATTGGCTGGAAACACACCAACTACCGCACCGGCCGCGCAGCCGTCGTTCGAAGCCGCGAACTCGTCATCCAATCCATCATCACCGTCGCCAACTACGAATACATCATGGCGTTCATGTTCAACCAAGCTGGTGAAATGGCCTATGAAGTCCGCGCCACCGGTATTGTCAGTACTCAACCTATTGATGAAGGCGTCGAAGTGCCCTGGGGCACAGTCGTCCACCCTGGCGTCCTCGCCACTCACCACCAGCACATCTTCTCCCTGCGTGTTGACCCAGCCATTGACGGGCACGCCAACAGCGTCGTCTATGAGGAAGTACACCCTATGCCCATCAACGACTTCAATCCGCACGGAACCGGCTACACCGTTTCTGAAACCGTTGTCCAGAAATCTAGCGGCCTAGACATCGACTACAACACGAACCGCACCTACAAAATCCAAAATTCGGCGTCCAGGAACCCGGTCAATGGCAAGGCAGCATCATACAAGATCCATACGCCTGGGTTTCAGAAGATGGTTGCAGATACCAGCTCTTTCCACCACAAGCGTGCCGAGTTCGCAGACCACAATATCTACGTGACTAAATACCACGACGGTGAACTCTACGCCGGCGGGAAATACACCAACCAATCCCGTGGCGGAGCTGGTGTTCGCGCGTGGGCCAATCGCAAGGAGAATGTCGTCGACGAGGACATTGTCGTGTGGATCCAATTCGGCTTGCAACACGTTGTGAGGATCGAGGATTTCCCAGTCATGCCGTGCGAGGTCATCAAGGTGCAGTTGAAGCCTGTCAACTTCTTCGATAAGAACCCCGCATTGGATGTGCCGCCGAGTAACCAGGAGTTCAATCGAAGCACGGATGTTACGGAGCAGCATAAGCAGCCAGCTGTGGAGGCGAAGGTTGGGGAATGTTGTGCTAGCAGTAAGCTCTGAGGAGGCTTACTTGTGCTTCAAGTAACGGCCACATCATGTTGAGGTAAGCTGGGTTGGTTAACGAATCACGCCGAGATGGGTTAGGTAACAGAGAGAGATATTTTAGCCATATGACAATGCATGACATATACGACGAAAACTTTCCCCAGTCGATTTTTTCAATCTATCGGTCAAATCGAAAATTTCCCAGAGATTTTTCACCATGTCTGCGATGAGCTGAATGCTCCAAAATATCCCACACCGCCATATATGAAATGTAAACACAAACACCAAACCTAAAACACCCAAACCCGAAACCCCAACTTCTCTCCCCAGTTACCGTAATCTCATCACCTCTCCAACCCCATGACAAAGATAGCACTGCCCATCACCCAAATCCGGATCTTGCGCATCGTTCGGATAAATCACTGGTACAGCGCCGACCACGTAACAGAATTTCAATAGGGGAGTGAGTTGGTGCTGGATTTGCCTATACAAATATTCACAGGCTCTTGAGGAATTCGGATATGACTCACCCAAGAATCATGATCGGTGCACACCATCGTCTCGCAAAAGCCGAAGGAAGAGATCGAGTCCGTTGCATTTGCAGGGCGTGGGTGGCAGTCGTTTGAATTGTTGGGATCGGGGCCGATGATTCCTACTCGCGTTCGGGGTTAGTATGATACCGATGCTTCGAGATGGGACAGGAGGCTGGAGATAATTGTGCTGGAAGTGATTATTCCGCTTGGTGTGGTTGTTGCAAGGCTCACGATGGGCTGGTGGGTGATAGGGAATTGAGGAAGATCGAGCACGCAAGGCCAATTATTTCGCAGACGTTGAACTATTCGCTGGGGCTGAAGTCGCGTTTGAAGGGTTGGAAGATTGGGTTTGCGTAGATGGTGGTGGTGAGGAGGGAGAGGGTGGTTAGGAGGAAGGTTGTGAGATGCATTCTATTGCGGGGAATGGCTTGGTCTAGGGGGGCGAGCATTTGTGTCCGGGCTTCAATTCTTCAGAGAAAAATGGAAGCAATAGTAGTTCGGAATCCTGTAATGTAGACAAAGAGACTGAGAGTGTGCCTTTGTAGTAGTGTTGGAAAGGGTTTCGAGCTAGCGTTGAAGACATGATGGCGATGACGATGGCGTAGGGATGTTGGTCCAAACTGCGGTCTGGAAGTCAAAGGTGACAAGCCCATCAAATTTGGGTCTCTTTGATCTCGCGAGGCACGTCTCAGTAGTGAGAAACATTACTTCTTGCAAATTAGCCCTCAAATACTACCTTAGTCCGATCTTAACCTTTGAGGCTGAATTGGAACATTTGGGCTCGCGATTCGACGCCGAATTGATGTGTCTTAGTCAGTAATTAGATCGAGTGTTGAGTGTTTCAAATAGGAACATCTCTAAGATAGCAATGTTGGAGACGAGGCTGAGGAAGTTGAGTTGGCATTGTGCGGCCAGGACTCAAAGTAATCGGCATCGACCTCTGCCATAAGACCACCATTTTTGCCCGTAGTGGCGGTTGAGTATAACTGCTATGCGCATCTGGAAAGGAAAGCATCAATGAGCAATGTATGGTGAATGTTCAACAAATCGCTTCTTGACGGAAGGATCCGCTGAGATGGCCTTGAAGGCGGCACGGTCAGGATTTCGGCCACACTCAGGGACGAAAAGGACGGGCAAGGTCATGAGAAACAAATCATTTGGATCATCCATCCTCGTGAGCAGAAAACGCAGACAAGATCTTAACACAATATCATAGACAGTACCGATCAGGCTTGCCTTTCGACATTTCCACATAGATATGTTTCGGTACTGTGCAGAGTTCCCTGCTAGGCGCAAAGTATCGCAGGTTAGAGTACATTACTATTTTCGACAAGTCGCTCAGAGTGGATCTGGTGTATGTAAGGTACAAGGTAGAAGGGAAAACACGCGCCAGGCTGCGGTATCATGCGTCGACGAATGACTTCACATCTACACACATACATTAGCTTCTGCATCGCATATGTCTTATGACGCGACTTACTTGACAGCCAATTGAGGTACTCCCTCTGCTCCTTGAAGTCGATGTACTCCGGAACCCACAGCGCCAAGGCAGTGTTCACACCCCTCTCATCCAGGTATCGCTCCAGTAATACCTGCAAGTCCTCGTCAAGATTGCCGAAAGGAGGGCCCTCATATAGGTTCCTCCTCGTCCAATCCAACTCAGCAGTCTTAGCATCGGCCAACTCAGCATTCTGGAAGTAGTAGACATTGTCAATGACAATCTCCCCATCCTGCGCAGTGGTCTCAATCTGCAGAGTACCCTTGCCCTTCTTCTCAATCATGACATTGACACGTGCCGGGAAGCTTGGCTCTGCATTTGGGTCTTCCTCACCACCTGGGGATTCGTCGTCCGCGAGTTCTTCCCTATCTGCCGGCGCAATGCGATCTTCGGGAGCAACGCTGATGTTGCCGCCTTTGGTGCGACCTTGGTTGATTATGCCTTTTGTGTTTGCCCCTCCTGATTGCGCATTCTCCGGTATCTGTCCTGGGTCTTCGTCGTAGAGCGCTTTGTCTTCGCCGTAATCGTCTGCCTCGTCGTTCATTGCGTTAAGGTCAGCGATGGAAAAGCTCACTCGGATACTGGCCATGAAACATTAGCAGTTAATCTTTATTAGGTGAGAACAGCATAGCATACGATTCGTCGCCGAACGTGCGTGTCAGGACGACTTCTTCTTGGCCAGGGGTATCGTGGAGCTATGAAAGTTTAGCGTGTATATAGAGGGCGACAGATTTCAGGAACTGACTTCGAATGTACTGCTATCAAGGTAGTCTGATATGCTTGCGGGTAGCTTTTCTGAGTCTCTCATCTCTTTCTCCATCTGCAGCTCGGACTCGATCTTGGCTGAGAGCTCCTGATCCACTGTACATCTTCTAAGCTTCGTAGCTCCATCAGAATTTGGGATATCATACCCTGACCCTCCTTCTCTCGCACCGCTCTTGAGGTCGAGAACGCAGCATATCTTGGTAGTGACACTGCTTTCAAGGTCTGCCGGAGTAATGGCGAACTGCGGGCTGTGAGGTAATTTCTGCACTGGCACTGGGCAGCTATTCTGGGCACCGACCGAGGGAGAGCCCGAGAGAAGCTTCGTAGAGACATCATTGTGCTTTGTTTGTTTTTGGAGAATACTTGAGCACAGGGAGCTTGATGATGCTCTGGAAAAGATTTGGCGCTAGTGGACCGAGGACCCTAATGCGCGGAGACACAAATTCTGGAGCAGCACTTTCCCAAACCAATCTCTCTATGGCAAACACAACTACAGATACAAAGGCTAAGGTGATTCTGCTCCGACCCATTGCTAAACCCTGGAAAGGCTGACTTTCCCAGCCGAGTGCGCTGCGTTCTATTATTGCTGGCTCCTCCGCCGGAGCCGTAGAAATTGGTATGAAAGCCTCGTTTAGTATAGGCATCTCTGGCTAACGCTACCCGCCTAGCTATTACCTACCCTGCTGAATGTATGCTTCGAGTCTCCGAGCATATGAGTCCCAATTGACCATACACCACAGTCGCGAAGACCAGGACACAGCTCAACCGACGTTTAGTAGAAGGACAGAAGCTTGGTTGGCCGCCTTTTGGGAAGGCATGGTATGCAGGATGCACAACTTTAATAATTGGCAATTCGCTCAAGGCTGGCATCCGTATGTGTCACCAATTGCTGACGCGGAGTCGATTGGAAGCTGAACGGGTCAGGATTCGTTGCTTTCGACCAATACAAGACCCTTCTACAAGATGAATCTGGCAATATATCAGGACCACGGACAGTGGTAGCTGGCTTCGGTGCCGGAATTACAGAATCTGTATTGGCTGTAACACCATTTGAGAGTATTAAGACTACTTTGTGCGTCTCCTCGGTTGCACAGAAATAACCTTGGAAGCTGACGGGTGTACTGTGAAATAGAATCGATGACCGGAAATCGGCTAACCCACGTATGCGGGGCTTCTTACACGGCACTGGCATCATTTTTCGAGAACGGGGTATAAGAGGCTTCTTCCAAGGTTTCGTGCCAACCACAGCGCGGCAAGCTGCAAATTCTGCTGTCAGGTTTGGGAGCTACACCACCATCAAACAATTCGCCCAAGGCTACGTCGCGCCAGGCGAGAAGCTGGGAACAGTAAGCACGTTTGGTATAGGAGGACTCGCAGGCTTAATTACAGTGTAGGTGGCCCGAGATGGACAAGGAATCGAAATTCTGACTGCTACAGATACGCAACTCAACCTCTGGATACCGTTAAAACTCGGTAAGTCCATAATCGGTCTGGATAGCTGAACACTTTTACCTGACTAGCAACAGCATGCAGTCTATTGAAGCAAAGAGAGATTATAAGAACAGCTTCAATTGTGCCGCGAAAATTTTCAAGGACGAAGGCCTTCTGACCTTCTGGTCGGGATCAGTACCACGGCTGGCGAGATTGGTATTGAGTGGAGGAATTGTATTTACGATGTAAGTAGTGCTCAGAGGATCTGACGGACGGATATTGACCTTTGCAGGTACGAGAAAACGATGGAGGGACTAGACAGGCTCGATCCTGAGCGGCAATACATATAGATCTTCGCGCCATACGATACCCAATTGGAAATCATTTCAACGTTCTTGAGGTTTCTGGAGTAAAGTAATATCTCGAGCTTTCTAGCTCAACCTCTGATCGGTCCGGAACGTTCTCCCATAGTGGGGGCGCTATAAAGTCAGAGTGTCTCCATTGACAATCTGCAGAAAGCCAACTTTCTCCAGAATCAGCTCTAATGCTGCTGTTCTAGAACTGTCATTTTCTCACGCATCGACCTCGACCAACAGGTCGTCTCTCTCAATCCTGCATTGCCCCGGACCCAATATTGTCCCTATATACCTTACCACGCGCCCCCCCCCCAAATCCTGAAATCATGGCTTGGATGTCCTCCGGCTCCTCAAACGCAGCTCTAATAAAGAATCTCGCAAGTAATGGCCTAATTACCTCCGACCGCGTCAAAAACGCAATGCTAGCAGTACGCCCTCCCCAAGTTCCCCCCGACTCTCAACCCAGCCTTACCCTTTACCACGTCCCATCCATGTCGCCCCACCAAATAACACCACCACAGGTCGATCGCGCGCACTACACCTCTTCCACGCCCTACACCGACTCCCCCCAAGCCATCGGTTACTCCGCCACAATCTCCGCCCCTCACATGCACGCCAGCGCTGCCGAGTCCCTCCTCCCCTTCCTGCACCCCTCCGCCCGCGTTCTCGATATCGGCTCCGGCTCCGGCTACCTAACCGCCGTACTCGCTTCTCTTCTCGGTCCCCAGGGGAAAGTGGTGGGCATAGATCATATACAGGGTCTTGTCGATCTAGCGAATAAAAATATGTCCAAATCACAGCAAGGGAGGGAATGGCTGGAGACTGGGAAGGTCAGGTTTGTCAAGGGAGATGGGCGATTGGGGTACCCCGGGGAGGAGTGGGATGCGATACATGTTGGGGCGGCCGCCAAGGAGGCGCATAGTGTCTTGATTGAGCAATTAAAGGCGCCAGGGAGGCTGTTTATTCCGGTGGGGGAGGGAACACAGTATATATGGGTCATTGATAAGCTGGAAGATGGAAGCGTGAGCAGGGAGAGGACGATGGGTGTGAGATATGTGCCGTTGACTGATCATCCGGGAGAGTGAGGTAGGGGCCCATTGGGGTTTCGGTGTAGGATTGAATGGGAGGTGTTGGAGTGAGGGTGTGATCCATGGGTGTCGATTCGGTTTGGAATTCTTACTGCAAGCCATCGAATCTCTTACATTTGCAAGGATTGGCGTGATGGGCTCGTAGAATAATCACGATGCATGGGTCACTATATCAGAGGGCAACGAGGCTCTATTCCGCTATTGCTAGCTAAGACTCAACGCTGCGTTTTCGGGGTCCACTTCGATCAATGACAGACCCTTTGCCTCCTACTCTTTTTTTTTCTTCTTTTTGGGTGTTTTTGTGCTTTGCTAGCATTTCCTTCGCTGTGCATGGATTCTCCATACTATGAAACACGTAAAGGAACGGCGGGGTTCGGCCAGTGAAGCCATCATCTCTTTAGAAAGCAGAGACGATGTTGGGCGAGATTGAGCCATGCAGTGGTAAACCAGATCCACTGCTCTCATTTAGAGATTGGCTGGCGAGTAGGCCTCGAGAGGAGCGCCGGTTTGGGAATATGAATAAGGTGGTTCCGAAAAGAGGTGAGGTCTCAATGGTTTTCTGAGTCGAATATCATGGTGAGAAAGGGTCGGTAGGGGTTGAGCAGAAACATGCTGTTTGTGGTTAAGGAATTTGATTTCGTCGCAAATGGCGTGTTTGAGGCATAGATCTCAAGAACTCTCTTGCATCGGACTCCTCGCAGAGATCCACGCCTGACAGCAGCAGGGCAGCGTCCAGCTAGGGTCCAACAAATTGGGAATCATCCAGTCCAAACGCCACAAGAATGGATATCTTGCTCCGAACGCCATTCCTTTGACACCGTCTCTATGCGCTTGCTGGACACCGCTTGTGAAACCAGAGCTCAAGAGATAGTACATAGCAAGTCCAAGATGCAAAAGAAGGGGGCGTTTCAATATTTACAGCGTAAAAGGTCATAGTCGTCTCTAGTCTGGGTGAAGTTGGGGGGTAATGGCGAGTGTCAGGGAAGGTGGCAAGATGACAAAGAAAAGCGCGAGTCAAAAATCAGAACGGAGACCTCGAAACCACATTATTGCGATTCCGAACCGGCCTGGCGATTTTGCTGAGGGTATCCTCTAGCAGGTCCTCGCTGGGCGCCGTTCGCTTGTCCTTGGTGACGCTGGTTGTTCTGTTGATTGTTTCCGTTTGGTTGCTGTTGGCCTCGACCGTTTGCCCGACTAGCGTAGCTTCCATTCGAGGTGCTACCGCCTCGGTTGGTTCGCTGTTGAGGTCCTCCAGGCTGTTGGCCCTGGCCTCGACCAGAAGATTGACGTTGAGCACCAGCGGTAGAGGGTGGTGGGCGAGGGATGCTCTCAGGGGAATCGTACGCGTAGAGCTTCTTGTCAATAAATTGTGGGATAGGCGCAATCTCAGTACCGAGCTCTTGCTCAATCTTGTAGAGATTGAATCGGTCGTCCCAATTGATGAGGTTTATAGCCACACCTAAATGTCCGTAACGCCCTGACCGACCAATACGATGGAGATACGTTTCAGCGTTCTTTGGAAAGTCGAAGTTGATGACCACATTGACGGCCTGGATATCGATACCACGGGTCAAGAGGTCAGAGCAGACAAGATTACGGCATACGCCATTGCGGAAGTCATGGAACACTCGATTACGGTTGTGCTGCAGCATCTTGGCGTGGGAGTAGAAACATGAAAAGCCGAGTTCAGTGATTTTCTTTGCAAGAAGTTCAACGCGGTTTGTAGAATTGCAGAAGATGATCGACTGGTTGATTTGGAGTTTGGAGAAGAGAGTGTTCAGGCAGTGCACTTTCTGCTTTTCTTCCACAAAGCAGTAGTATTGCGTAATTCCTCGAAGGGTAAGCTCATCCATCAGATTGATCTCGTAGGGGTTGTTCATGTGTTTGTCCTGGGAAATGTAAGCATATGATCAGACCCTTGGCCATCGGACTTACTTTGAATGACTTAACGATGATAGGAAAGGTAGCACTAAAGAGCATAACCTGTCGCTCTTTTGGATGGAAACTAAGCAGCTGCTCAATGGTTGGGGTAAATTCAGGAGAGAGAAGCTTGTCGGCTTCGTCCATGACAAATGTCGTACACTCGTCGAGCTTGACGACCTCTTTCCTCGCAAGATCTGCTATCCTGCCAGGCGTACCAACAATGATGTGTACAGTCTCGTGGAGACGTATGATATCATCCTTGAGACCAGTCCCACCTGTCGTAACCATAACATTGATGCCCAGGTGCTGGCTCAAGGTCTTGCAGACTTGTGATGTTTGCAGAGCGAGCTCTCGTGTAGGTACCAGAAAAAGAGCTTGCGTCTTCTGTTTCTTGGGATTTACTCTCTCCAAAGTAGGTATGATGAATGCTGCAGTCTTGCCTGTACCATTCTTTGCTCGTGCGAGTATATCTCGGCCTGTCAAGGCTACGGGGATTGTTTCTTCTTGGATGGGTGAAGGCTTTTCGAACCCCGCGGAGTGGATACCTTTCAGGAGATCTCGTTTTAGTACAAAGTCTTCGAAGTCAAGGCCTTTAGTAGCTGTCACATCCTGTATCATCATTTAGCCATGGCATTGAAGAATTAGCGTGACAGCATCCACCTCAGTCTGCGGTCGATTGTCTTTCATGAGGCCTTTCGTTTGGTCGTCCGCACCTTTACTAGAGAAACCGTCAATGAGAATGAATGTTAGAGCTAAACCGACACGACGACGCCTGTCAAACACTCACCCGAGCTTCATCTTGCCAACTTGATCTGCCAGTGTTGAATCCATCCTGGTGGAGATGGGTGTTCTATATGCAAATGGGCGGATATATGATCGTAGTCTGATCAGGATACTACCTCAATGTAGGCTCTTTGAAGCTCTTCGTCGCCAAGAGGAGGAAGGTAGTGTGTACCGTGCTCCCAATATAGGATTCGTCAACGAGGACGAATAGTGTGATAGTAGCACGACCAGCAGAGCTTGTAGGCAAGGCAAGGTGATAGCTTCGTAGTTCAGAGAGGCAGGACCAATGGTAAGCTCGCAGAGTGGAGGATCAATGTGCCTCAGAGAGATCTTGTTGTGGGGGGAATGTGGGTGGTGTGTTGAATTTGGGAGCTGCCTATTGTCGAGAAGGCCTAATGTAATGTTGACGTGTATAACTGTCTTGGGGTAGGAATGATAAGCCTGTAGTCTTTGAGTTGGTTTGGTCGAGAGTTTTGTTCTTGGAAGCTGCCCAGTGACTTTCTATTTGAAACTCGAAAGTTTGGTTCGTGCTAGACTTTAGCGTGGAGATAAACCTAACCCTAAGACAATTCGAGGTTTACAAGGCTCGCAAGGCTCATAACCTTAGTGCATACATAGTCAGAGGTAATTCTTTGGGGAAACATGCCATGGGATGCTACGTGACTATTGCACCTCTGGAATCTCCAAGTAGAACGCTCAAATTTGTGATTGCGTACAGTAGCTTTCAAGATGGCCCCACGAGACCACTCAACAACAACCCAGCTCTCGGTGAGTACGAATCACGCGACACCGAATGCTGTCATAAATCTGTACCTCCTAGCAACTTGCAGATACAACATGATCAATTGATAAACTCTTTCCTCGCTGCCAACGCAGCTCAATTCGCTATTGATACATCACATAGCATTCACCATCAAGCCTTTGTAGTCCGGGCTATGCGTAAGGTATGCCACTTTAGTCGAAGTGTGGGTCTCATGAATGGCATGAAAGATCGCCCTCCATTCCGGCTGACCAAGCTCTGTAGGTACTCTCAAGTCATTGAGCTTCTCCTGGCGTGAGTAGCCATCTCCGGCCTCAGCCGAATCGATGTATGTGCCTGCGAATGCAGGTCCTGAGAGAAGATACTATGTAATATTAACCACTTGCCTCCTCCATTCTCAATACGATGACTTACTGTGTAGATCTCGATTTGGTGATTGATATCCTGTGCCTCGATGGCTGCAAGCAGGGATCTGAACCATCCACAAGCAGTAAAGTTCCCTTGGGGGCATGTCCAGAAAAAGTAAACCTTACGAAGGCGGCTCTCCTGGCAAGACCCACTCATGCGATACCATATACTTTTAAGAATTGATGCAAATGGTGCAACTTCGACCCCTACGGCGGATAGGACGGCTACTTCGAACTGGAAGATATCTTTGTTCAAACCGCCGAGAGGTCCATCGATGAACGTGGGTGGTAGGAGTCTCCGGATTGCAGGATCAACATCCAGATTGTTGGCTTTCTCGTCAATCCCGATCACCGCGGAGTCGCCACGCTGTTCGAAGTCACAACCAAGTTTGGCGGCCCATGATTTGGCGAAGTTGGTGACGCCGTTGATATGGATTGACAGGTAATCCTCTTCGGGAGCGCTGCTCAAGAGATATCGATGATCCTGTGAGGTAGATATCTCAGGACAGCAGAGATAAATGTACTGAATTTTTGTTAGCCCTGAAGGCGATACATGGTAGATCTAAGCCATACCTGTCCGAGTTTGGCCTCTATCTTATTTTTCTTGAGATGCATCTCGACCACATTACCAGGATGCTGGATTACCTTCGATATGGGCGTGCCATTCCTCCCATACCATTCCCGCATGATTCTTTCGGCCAGGTATGCGATTGCTCCGCAGAACCAGTATTGCCAAAAGGCACCAAGTCCTACACACGACGTCCTGCCTGTCTTCATCACGCAGAACGAGCCATGAACGGCCCACAAAACGAAGAACAAAATAAAGAGGTGATGTATGGACCAAAAAATCTTGAACTTCGTTCGGCGGAAGCCTTTCAAAGAGGTCACAGCAATGACATTCAGCAGGAGGAGCATAAGATGGCCAGACAAACCGGGTCCTGTAGCAAAGTTCGCGAAGAGGAATCCTTTAATCCCTTTGCCGCTGTGTACAGTGTGCATGAAGATGCCACAACAATAAGCACAACTGTGTACATAGGCGAAGAATACCAGGGACCAGGACGCAAGCTTGTGGAGAGAGACGACGCTGTCGAGGTCTACGGTATTATTGAGAAGTCTTCGACGTACTATCGAGACCAGATTACGACAAACAGGGAAGATAAGGATGGCGAGATCGATGTGGAGGACCAAGCCGGCGGCACTTGCTATAGGGAACGCGATGCCAAATTTGTATCTTGCAGCGACGAAGTCGTCCTCGGAATAGTGGTAGAAGAAGCCATGAGCAAAGGCTGTGAGATGGACGAGTGCAAAGATTGCCAACAGGATCTGAGGTTTGGTAATGCACACCCAGCGGTTGAGCATTCTCTTCCGGAGCAATTTCAGGTTCATTTCTTTCTGTTCTTCCTCAGGACGTAATTGGCTAGCTGCGAGCATGACCTTCGATGTTGACAAGCTCCACTTCTCCAGATCTCCAGTATCGGTCCCTTCAAGCTGAGACATTTCGATGTCGTGGAATTAAATCAACTAGGTCGAGAAGGACAACAAGATAACAAGAGCGCATGCGATGCGTTCTAGAGGGCTTTGAGAGTCTGATGAAGTTGACTTAATGCTGACGAGGTCGTTCACAATCGGTTGAGAAGTCTCTTTAAGAGATAAACCTTGTTATGTTGTCAACACTTATAGGCCATGGGGGTGCAGACGGAAGCTGCGACTGCTTCGTTTGGCTAGCACAAAATTGGAAAGCGCGTAGCAGTGTTCAGACTCAGAACATCAATTATCGGCACTCCAACCTTCTTACGGCATGATCCACGATTAGATTTCTAGGGACATAGCACGTCTAGCCCCGTTCACAACTTTCTTCACAAGAACCTTCAGTGCACATTGTGGATCGAGTCATGAAAATTCATGCAATGTTAATCATTGCTACCTTAGATACACCCCTGACGCTCATCCATGTATCGTAAATGCATGAAATTCGACCTCATTGCTGCGAGGTATCAGGAAAGCCATGGACCAAGGAAATTCTCAACCCTCTCTAATATTCATTGATGATGTCGTGATGAGGTTCGCTTTGAAGAGCCAGCCTTCATGGATCTTGTTCCACCACGTCAACGCTGTAAGACCAGCGAGTAAACCTTCTGCTCAACGACTATGCAGTTCCCCAACTTGACACCTAGATAGCGTACTTTCTAGTCCACTCCCTCGCCGTAGATTCGTACCTCGAACGATCGGTCTTGTAGACATGGGCGATCTCGGGTACCAAAGGATCATCGGGATTGGGATCTGTAAGCATGGAACAGATAGAGAGGAGCACTGCAGTTGAGTTATTAGTCCCAAGCTCATATGCAGATGAGAATGTCCCCGCTTTTAGAGCACATAAAGATTAGTCGTACCTTTTGAGATGGTCAGAGCAGGGCTCCACTGATCACGTAGGATATCCAAGCATATGCTGCCGTTCGAGTTGATGTTCGGGTGGTAGATGCGGGTGGTGAAATTGACCTTCGGGGGCTTGAATGGATAGTCGGTAGGGAAGTGTATAGCGAGGAAGAAGACACCGCCTGAGTATGGGCTGTCACCCTGTTGCAGTTTGTCAGCTCCCGCCACGCCGGCCACCTCACCACCTTAGTGCGGCGTTCGGAGGAAGATGTGTGTTGAAGAAGAGGGCAGCGATAAGGCTTCACATACAGGTCCCATTATTGTTGCTTGCCAGTGAAACTATAAGGAGATAGAGTGTTAGCATATGAACAAAAAACATGAGCGATAGGGCAGGCGCAGCAAGCAGCCGCTTCCGGCCTTTTGACATTTTCGGTCACTAGAGTAGACATACAAGGTCATCACCGATGGGTCCTGCAGAGCATGATGAGGGGGGGTCACTGTATTATCACCATTAGCTGGATGTTCTGTTCCATATGAACATGAACACAGGGTTCCGGCTGAGCTCGAAAAGCCAGCTCCAAGGCGGGTACATACCGGCCAAGATCTGTCAGCTCCTTGTTGATACGCTTGAGCGCCATGTTTGTTACTGTGTCTTTATTCTGGATTTGTGAGGTTGAGGCTCTGATATTTAGAGGGGTGAGTTCTGGGAAGGGAAGTTTGTGTTAGTAAGGTGAGACCTAGTGGTGGAAGCGTCTGGTCACTCAAGGCTCTGTGGCAAGTGGGGATTAGCGTCTATTTTGGGAAGCGGCGGCAGTGGCGGTCCTCTTGTGTGACGCAGATTCAGACACGAAAAGTCACAGAATTGTCTGCTTCAAATTGCGTGTCATATGTGTCAAGCTTAGGGGCAAAAGTAAGTACTGCCTTCGGTGATTTTATCTTTGTTTGCCAGAGGAAGTGTATGAGTAAGACTAGGGTTTTGGGAAGGCGAACTGAAATAAGTTGATGTCACTAGATGGGTAGTATAAGTGGTCTCGTTCGTAGGATGATACAGAATAGACATTTTCGACTTCCTGCTTGTGTTTTATTCTAGAGAGAAAAACGATTCAATGTACCTCTTGTCCGATATCAAGAAATTCTAGACTCGAGATATTGCCAGTGCGAAGCGGACTCAAAAACCCGGCTTAGCCAGGCAATGTGCCATTACGAGAGCGCCTCCATCACTTTACTTGGCGTAAGTAGCCTCTGCTATTAGTGAAATGCTGTATCTCCTTGGTCACGGTTCTGACATATCCTCTAAGATGGCTTACGTTGACGATGAGCACGGGCGGTATAGCCTTCTGCTTGCGGTGACTCCTCACCGTTTCCGAAGTTTGACCAGAATTGGGACCGTTGCATTTATATTCGACTTGGTCCTGTTTCCCATCCTTACTGGCTCGCTTCTTGATGTTTCCTGGAACCTTTACCAACTCTGTCTACCACTCGATAGAGAGCCTCTTGATTCCAGTATTTGACTATCAACGAGCATCAACTTTCCGCCGACAGTATGTCTTCATTGTCAGAAGTTCTTCCTTAGCATCTCCACGATCCTATCAGGCATTCAAGATTATGGAATCCCTGCCACAGGCCCATGGCTCATAACAGCCACCCGCATCCTCTTCTGGATGTATGTGGCCATCACTTTCTCAACTGCAGTCCTTCAAGTTCACTTACTCTTCACAGGCAAGCCCTTTAACCTTGCAGAGTATGAAGCCTGCATAGATCCTCCCCGTCTTCCCAGTAACGCTCAGCGGAACCGTCGCCGCTGTAACAGCAGGCTCTCAACCACCACACCAAGTCATCCCCATCATCATAGCAGGTACCACGTTTCAAGGTCTAGGTATCATGGTGGCAGTCTTCACGTACAGCAATTACATCGGCCGACTGATGTCAAACGGTTTGCCTGCGCCCAACACGAGACCAGGAGTATTCATCTCTGTGGGCCGGGCTGTCGAAATGTCCGTAGCACCCACGACGAAGGCGTGGAAAAATACTTTAATGGCCACGTTTGCAATGCCTATAAATGCTAAGCCGGTGAAGGATGGCGGCGTTCGTGAGTCCTCTGGACGCTCTCGCTGTTCTTCTTCTGTATATCGCTGTTAGTTACATTGTGTGGTTTGCGGCAGATCAAATTCCATCTCGTAGGTTTACCCCTGCTCAGAAAAGGAGACGGCTAACGTGAGCTTTTCAGACGTGGTGGTATTTCGTGTTTGCGAACACGGGTTTCATCATTGCAATGATAGACATCGGGACTGCCATTGGGAGTCAGCCCATATTGTGGGCCGCGAGTGTGGCTACGATGGTGCAAATCATGGTTTACCTGTTTGTATTTGAAGCACATATACGAGCGGTAGTGAAGAGGCAACTATTATAGCTAGGGAAGAATGAAGATCACGATCAATGAGAGAAGAGGAAGTCTGATCTTCTCAGGAAATAGCCATGTTGATGAGAGCCCACGCTTCAATCATCTGTGGAATTGGTAGAGTTTAACGTCGAACAGTATTTGTGCTATGGCCAAGACGCCTGTCCAGCAGTCAAAAGAACGCTCCCAGGCCGCACAAAATCTCCTATGCAACGCTTACATTGATATATATCTGGGTATCATAACAAAAGGAAAAGGTTGTCTTCGAAATCAACGATCACCAGCCGGGGCTACAGCTGTTGATGCCATGCCCATGCTTAGGCGGTTGAAACTAGGAATAGAAGGGAGTTGGTTGTCGTCTGGTATTCGGCCGTTCTGGGCTTCCTCAGACGCTGGTGGCGGACGCTGTTCGATTCGGCGTGCTATGTTGTTGGCAAGCTTCCCGGTGGCTTTTTCATGATGAGCTAGGTCCTCCCTACTTGTTCCCTCACCGTCCTCTTCAACCACGGGCAAGGTAGCCCCTTGCAACCCACTGCTCCTCTCTGCTGACGGGCTACGAACAGCAATCAGCGTCCGATCGCGCTGAGGCTCCTCAGTAGCGCCTTCCTTCTCGGTCTTGTGGGCTTGCTTCTCAGCTTTCTCAAAAATCTTGTTCTCGTTCGACAGTCTGGATATGGGAAAGCTGTTGGAGTGCCGCACTGGGGTATTAGTTGAGCCATCGAGCTGTTCACCGGTCTCCACCTCTCGTTCTTGCTCTTCCTTGGTCATGGTGAGGCCGCTGATGAACTTCACGAAGCGGTCGCCGTAGCCTTCGGGTGGGATGGGAGAGATCTGGGATTTGTTGTTTGACATGCCTTTCCAGAAGTTCTCGACGCGTTTGACGAAGCCGTACTATGATAATGTTAGCTATCTGGTCGAGCTGTAGAGGCGATTTGGGAGAGTTTACATGGGTCAGACAGTCAATGATACCAAGATAATAGATCTCTTCACCGGGCGTATCATCCTCATGAGTAGCCCTGAAGCCTCCATCATCACTGTAGAATATGAATTGCTTCCGATCCTCTAGCATTTCATCTGGCATTTTGCTCGTACTTTTGTCCATGGGCACCGGCTTCTCCTTCTTGATGATCTGCCGAAGCTGTCTCGCTTGCCGCTGGTTTTCCAACTTCGAAGGTGTTCGCGTAAGCATGTTGATTTGAGGATCTCCATTGGCATCCCCACCAGGCTGAAACACCTGAAGAGTCCGGTCGCGAAGGTTCTCTTCGTTGCCTTTGCTGAGGTCGTGAATACCAACGAGGAGGGAATAATCCATGATCTTGAGCTTCTGAAGAAGGGCCACATCTTGTTTCATCTGCTCGATGAACAAGGTTTTCTTCTTGGGTCCAAACTCGAAATGGTAATTTCTTCGGAGCCAATTCAAGTCTTTCAGTGTAGCTCTTGGGTTCTGTTCTAGCAGCTCTTCCTTGAACTCCCGGCCTATTGTCGATCCTTTCAGATCAAACGTCTGGTGTATGTCTCGATGTGGAGGGAACAGGTTGTTCATTACGACGAAATGGGTTTTTCTTCCATATGGTATCTTGACGCGGTGAAGACCGTAAAATTGGGATATCAGAGTGTTGGGATAGCGCACAATGTGTGCATAGTACTCTCGTAGGATTTTCCGAAGTAGCTTGTGCTCCGCGTGGTGGATGGTCTTGATGATGTATTTGTAGTCCCGAGAGAAATAAAAGAAGCTTCCACTCTTGCCTGGCGAGCCAAGTTCGGAGAGGATATATTTGCTTGTCAACGACATAAGATAGTCCGCGGGATCAAGCGTGAATCTCGCTCTCAGATTTCTGAAAACCCAAGGTGCGTAATCTTTAAATTTGAAATCGTATTGTGCAGAGGGTGTCAATTCATTGCCGGTGCTTTAGGATATTTAGTAAGAGCGTCTCAGCTTCGCCATTTTGTAACTCACATGTCGAAAGAAAACTTGTGTCTCGCGTCGAAGTCAGTGTCGATAAGTTCTCGATCTATCTTCGCGTTGGTCCTCGAAACGGTAAAACGTATTCCAGTCAGCATGTTATAAGCTGTTACCCAATTGACGTGATTCATGTCGACTTTAGTGCCAACCACCACTCTATCGTCTTCTTCTTCCTCTTTCCTTTGTCTCCGACTTGCTCTTTTCTGTCTAATCGTTTCGGTCCATTTAGCGATGTCGCTATCTGCGGGGACCTCGTCGAGATACATATCAGAATGTATCGATCTGGTGGGAGCCCGCGCTAGTGTATTGGACGCTCGTGGAGTTCGCGGACCTGGAGAGAAGCGAGCATCCTCACTGCCCTCACTTGCTGTGCCTGGGTATGAGAAATCCCTAAATGTCCGGCTTGTTGAGATCCTGGGCACTTCCAAGGTGTGTCGATGGTGTAGACGGGGGGCTGCAGGATGCAAAGATGTCGAAGAGCCCGAGGGAGTTTGATTGACGTTCGGCAAGGGGGCCGACAATCTGTTCTTTGATGCTTGCGAGGCATCGTGAGGGGCCAAGCTCCGTTGTGAAGTAGTTGGTGAAGCTTCAATGTTGTTCGAATAGGTCGGATGAAGATCATGGCTTTGGGGTGCTGAAGATGAATGCGCTCTTGCATGGCCTTTATGCTTGGCTTTTCTAACCTGTCTGTGTTCAGGTGATGTAGGCCTTGCCAGATTTGTACTATCCCCGCCTGCCTGCGACATTGCAAGCGTCTGGTCCAACGACGTAGGCTTCACCGGGATATGATTGAACTCCATCGATCTCCTCTCTCCTTCTCCCGTGGCTCCGTTTCCATTGACGATTGAGTGCTTGCTGTCGTTCCTTCGATGGGTTGTTCCCTGACTGTCTGTACTTTCGCTCATTCTCCCATTGGGCAACGACTGAAGGCTTGAATTTACGCCATCTGATCTGCTTAGGAAGATTCCTTCGACACTCTGGCGTTCTCTAGAGCTGTCCTTATATTGTTTATCTAGCAATCGAGCTTTGACCTCTGTCTCGGGTTGCGGTGGTCTCTCGGTCGAAGCCCGATGAGGGGGATCATATGGTGAATCGTCACTTGTGGCTAGATTGACAGGCTCGCTGACATACCTAGACAAAAATTCTTGTCCAAATGCTGGCATCGCGCTCTCAAGCCGTCCAAAGGCTTGATTATCCTTAGCATCCCTAGACCACGTATGAACGTTTTAAACAGTCGTTTTTGTGCACGGTGTTTCTGAGCTTGGCCCGTCTGCTGCTTGTTCGCTGCTACCTGACACTGACCCTAGTATCGGAAATGATGGGTCCTGTGGAGATTAGGAATCGGGTGATTAGGTTTTTAGGGCGGCTCTAATATGGAGTCAGGCTGGGGAGGGAAATCGCGCCTTTAGAAGCCGAGGGGCTGGGTGGCTGGAAGATCAGGGTTAAGAGAGCAACAGCAGCTGCAAGATTGAGTTATCGTGTATTGATACCAATCAGCCGATGTCTGTCAATATGTTTCTTGGCAGCCGGGTTTCCGGTCGGGATTGGGGAAAGACGTCGCCGACATTATAGGCGCTAACAGACTACCTCAACAAGAGGAAAAACTTGTCGCACCTGTAACATTAATAAGGTACTCCCGTACCTTCACCATCTTGTCAGCAGCCGCCATGGAATCTCCAGTAACAGGGGACTCCACCAGCTCAGTATGGGCGGAGAGGCTTTCTGCAATCACTCTTCCCCATTATTCTCCAGTCCAACCTTCATAGCGGTCGCACTCGTGGCAACCTCAATACCTATCGCACTACTTCTCGAAAGTATTGGTAAGAATCCTGGTTCTCCAGTAAGCCCATCAGCTAAGGCTAAAGTCGAGGCAAACTACGCTGCCAGAGAAGTCCGGAGCAAGAAGAACAAGTAGTCAAAATCGACATCCGATGTCTTTGGTCGTGGGTTCATCCAAGATACGTGTGCGCACATGCTCAGGAGTCCCAGCGGGATGGGAAACTTCGGGATGTCTCATTGGTAGAGAGCGACGAGTCGTTGCCTACTGATAGGCAATGACACGTCCAAGCGTTATGGATCCCAAGTTTGCTTGAGCCAGCTCTGCTACTATAAGAGTGCAATCGTGCATGAATAGAGAACAAGGGAGCGATGTTGAGGAGAATTTCGGAAGGGTGTGGTTTGGGGGAAATTGGAGAAAACGTGTCATCCATTCTCAAAGGTACTGTAGCACTCGATCATCAGAAGCACTGTCTATTCATAGGTGCAATTATCTATGTGCTCAACAAGAGCTGCGAGATCACCGCTCGTCAATGAATCAAGTTGAGACGCGATCGCTGCGTGAATCGAACCTTCTATCGATCAAGAGGAGGACTGTACACAGGTGAAAAAAGTCGATCGATCTCTTTTCCGAGAGTCATACGTATATAGCGACAACATATCCCAATTCTACGACTTTGATACGCACTTGTGCTATCGGTAGAACAGAGCATACCCTGCCATCAATGGGCTACGCGTCCTTTACGAAATGAGATCAAAGAGATATTTGATATGAGGACTCACAATCATTGCTACTGCATTTCTCGACTGAGTCTTCGATCAAAGACTCGTTGCCCACATGCCTACATAACTCGTTACATTCAGAGTGGTAGTAGCTTAAGAGGACCACGCCACCTTTCAGGCACAAGCGGGAATATGAGGCGCCTTGTTCACACGCCCTCGACGCCTTGCTAGCTACCATCACGATCCTTAAACATCGCTACCACACTTGGTGCCCTTGCAGCCAAGACTCGCTACGAATTTTACAAAATGTTCCCGATTACTCAATTCCACCGTCTGAATGGTTCCACCCGTCTGGAGTACCATTGAAGAGGCCACAAGATTTTTGTGCGCGTCAGCCTGATACCAACACAATGTGTGCGACCCTACAAACGCCAGAATTTGGCTACGAGGCCAACGTCTTGGACTAAAAATTCGGCCTCATTTGTAATTATCGCAAAGACACAGAATCCAATCCCGGAACCATGGCCATTCAACTTGTTGTACCCCTCGACAAAGTCTCATAAGGGTCCATCGTAGAAGATGGAAAGATTGAAGGCTTCCTTTGGAGCTCATAGGCCAAAGTGAGGAGACTAGTCCGACAGATTCCTCATAATCACCCCTGGCAAGACAGACTCGTTGGTCTGATGTGCGCCGTTCGGCAATTAGCACAGCCGAATAGACCAGATGCTGATCGTATCGAGCAAAGTTGGGGTCACAAGTTCTGGAGTGAGCTCTCTATCTTCGCGGCCGAGATGCAAGAAAGATGGGATCAAGGGCCCTGGGAGGAGCGAGAAGGCCCTGACCTCTGTTCTCCCGGTATGTACCCTTAGCATGATACGCTCCCGAAATACTCGATCACACCTCTCCTGTAAATTCTCGGGATATAGAATCGTTGACTCCAAATTGCGCGGGCGACGCCCAATATCCTCCTGACTAGTGAGGGAGCTTAAACCCATTCGTCGCACGTGGTCGCAGGTGTAGCAGCAAATCCAACTTCAAAACTTCGAAAGCTACATCATCTGGAAGTTAAGATATACGCTGAATGAAAGACGACTGGAGGAGGAGCTGGATTGGAACGTACCCGCGACCGCGAGTTGGATTCTCTATGATGGGCGGATGATTTATCATACCGCAGCCAAGGAGCAAGGTAGGGCTGCGGGAAATCACCGCTCGCACATTTACTTACAGCGAAAATTTCAAGACCGATATAGTGAAGAGAAATCGGATCATGGATGGAGAGGTTTTATTTGGTGAGGGATAATGGGGACTTCAGGCAGGAGACAAGGGAGAGCGCTGGGGAGGTGCCACTGGTGCTTGAGAAAATGGTGGAGGTTGAGGAGAGGGAAGGGGAGCCAGCGCTGGCGGGTGCGTCTATTTCGCTGAGCTCTATGGTATATGTACCTTGCATGCCTTGGTGTGGACATCTAATTTTGGCGTTGTTTTGATCTCCATTTGCCAAGTCGGGATTCTGCCTGTCTACAGATGACATCTCCGCTATTCGATTCTATCGCCATCAAAAAGGCAATCAATTACCCCACGTTAGCAAATGAGGACACAACCAATTAATAATCGAACAATGGCATCGAGCAGGAACGTGAATCCATTGTCTTCCAGGTCTGGCGGGAATTTTGAAGCCAGGACCACCTGCATGTACGCTGCTGGCCGATGAGAACTTCTTGCAGTAGCCTGAGATATAGCAAGAAAGAAGGCATTGATTCTCCATCGGCAGTCAAATCGAAGCGAATGCAAGCCATGTCTTACAATAATTGAACACGAAGAAGGGTTTCCAGTGTAGAGACCATCGCGCTGAACACTCTCTCGTCACCTACACATACTGCTTTACCTGCTCTTCGGACCATTCCCAGTATTTTTCAGCATGGCCTGTTCCTCAGTCCTTCTTAGATCTCTGTACGATCACAAGATCTTCGCGAAGCATTGACGTCTGGGGAAAGCCCGGCAAAGAGCTCCGTGTATACACTGTAGATAGGATCGTACAAAACTATTGTTCGGTGGGGTCAAGGATGTCAGCGAAGCCGTCTTCTCCATATGAGTGGTGCTTGTGACGGTACATACTTACAACCACCGCCACGAACAACGATGCATGTGACGCTGCAAGTCAATTTTCACGCTGCCGGGATTGAGGCTCTATGTATCCAAAGAAGCTCACCATCACCGATTGCCAGGATCGCAAGAAAGCCTGCTAAGCTTACCACGCTGATGATCCCCTCGCCCTAGACATGATGTGCAAATTCGCTGGTGTGGAAAATATTGCTGGCTTTGCTCACCAAATACTTATGCGTTGCACTTTCATCAGTCTTGTAATCCAAATGATTCAAATCAACACCACCCTTTGGCGAGGAAAGCTCCACCATGTGCGAAGACACCCAAACAACGCGCACGCTATCCGCCGGCGCTTGGCAAGAACTGGATGAAGGAACTTCGTAAATAGGAAATGTGTGACATTATTGGTGCCCAGCTGGAATTTGTAGCTTGCTTGGTCTTGCTACCTTTGGGTGGCATTGCGACACCTGCATTGTTCCAGAGAACATCCAAGCGGTCCTTGTCACGCAATAAGGAGTCAACTGAGCTTTTGATTGTAGTAAGGTCACCGAGGTCAAGGCGGAGGAAGTGGAATGAGCCTTGAGATTCCGGGACGCGTGATTTGCTTTCGTTGATGGCTTTGGTGGCCTTTTTTGATGAGCGGGTGGCCGTGTATACTTTGGCATTGCGCAGATAGAGTATGTATGCGAGCTCTTTGCCGACAGCCCAGGATGAGCCTGTTACGATAAAGAACCTAGATATATTAAAAGAAGCTGCTGAAATAGGAGAAGGTGCCGCACTTTGCCAGTCTGATCTGGGAGATTCGCCTTGGTGAACTTGGGGTCGGGAGGGTATATTTGGGAGCTTGTATTGCCCATTTTGATTGGATAGCAAGATTTCTGTCTTGTGCTTGTGATATATACGAAAACAAACACAATACAGACGCAGAAGGATATGTCAAGGAGAATTCGAAGTGATACTGACTGCGAGTCTTTTGAAAAAGTGAAGCTCAGCAGAAAGCGCTTAAATGCTGACCACAAGTCAGATGACTCTCTGGGCAAACGCAGATGATTGAGCGCGAAAAAAGTGCGAGGAATCAGTGAAATCTTTCCAATCAGTAGCAAAGTGATCATATGACATTGAAAAATGAAGGAAGATGCAACTGCTCTCGGGAGGAAACTCAGAATTTTTTTTCCTCCGATTGTACATAAATATTTTTGCGCAGCCTATTTCCCAAATTTATCTAAATGCTTTCAGATAGAAAGCCGGCAGCATGCAACAGTACTGTATATTCTGTCTAGACACAGAGACGCACGCACTTGCAGGTGACAGACAGTTGTAAGGGAGTGTAGAATAAAGCGCATGGGGGCATGTCACCAAAATGAATTAAGTTGATATTTAAATATTCCGCGCTAGCACTGGAATCATTAAGCGAGTTGATTTTGGTGCTAGCGTTGTTGATCTGATCTCCATACTTAAAAGACCCCTCCCCGCTCTTCTTTCTATAAAGAATTGACTCCATTTGCGCCCAGCCAATTCCACCAAAATCCACAACACTCGATTTCGACTTTCGATACCTCATCTGAAAGCTAATCAACGCGTCTATCATCCTATACCAATCATTCATCATGCCTCCAAAGAAAGCGACCGATGCTGCACCAGCAAAGAAAGCTTCAACTGTCCCAGCCCACAGCTCATACCGTGGTAAGTCATCGCTGTCGCCTAGTCCACCACGTACCTGGCTTGCTTCGGGGCTGGGTGTATCATGGTCGCGTGCCTCTGCTAAGCATTTCTACCAGACATGATCAAGGAAGCCATTATGGCTGTGAGTCAATCCTAGCGGGCGCATTTGATGTTGTTATCGATGTTCCACCCACATCATGCGACAGCGAGTCCTATACACCACAAAACACCACCTTTATCTCTTTGAATCATGAAAACTGACGCGTGTTGTTTACCTGCAGCTTAAGGAGCGCAATGGTAGCAGGTAAGCTTCCTATGTCTTTACGCCCGGAGAAATCTCGCTTTGTTTACTTTCCGGGCGCGTTTTCTTGGTCAACCTTTTACTAACATATTCCTCTCATGTAGTCGCTCTGCTCTCAAGAAGTACATCCTAGCCAACAACAAGAACGTCAGCCCTGGCGCTACGTTCGATGCCCAGTTCAATCGAGCAGTCAAGAGCGGTGTGGAGAAGGAGGAATTTGCACAGCCAAAGGGTAGGTCGCTTTTCCCCCTTAATATACTGCACAATAGCCTACATCATGACGTCTCCGGTACCCTCTTGATGGCTGCCTTCCGTCACTCTGTCCTAGAGCTCTGGTCTTCACCCTTTCCATGTTGTCGTCATCATGCTGAGTCTTTGCACACATGACAAAAGGACAGCTTCGGCTAACAGTCGCTCTTAGGCCCATCTGGCACCGTGAAGCTCGCGAAGCCTGCTGCCGACAAGAAACCCGCTGCCGCCGCCGTCAAGAAGCCAGCTGCTAAGGTACGATATTCAATCCCTTTGTAATGATTACCTACTCACATGCCCTTCTCCAGAAGACGACGACTGCCAAAGCCCCTAAAGTCAAAGCTACGAAGACTGCTGCTCCCAAGAAAACCAAGGCGGCTGCCCCTAAGAAGACCGCAACCAAGGCGAAGCCCGGACCCAAGTCAACGGCTGCCAAGACAAAAGCTCCTGCGAAATCGAACACAGGCGCGAAGCGGACCAAGAAGACACCCACAGCTGTATGTTATTGCCCGATCTCTACGTGTATATGCCTTCGCTGACCCTTCTTATCAGGCACCCGCAATCGTTGAAACGAAGACAGTCCTAGGGAAAACAAAGTCAGGACGCGTGACCAAAGGGCCTGCGGCAGCTAGCAACCCAGCTTCGAAAAAATCGAAGATTGTAAAGAAGCCAGCATCAGAGGCGAAGAAGGCGACCCCCAAGAAGAGCGCGACCCCCAAGTCAAAAGCAACACCAACAGCCGCATGAGATGACATGGGCTCTGTCTTTTCTATTATCATGACTAGGGTGGATATGGATGTGCATGGAGTTCCGCGATCTCGGTCGACGCTCTGGGGCTCATACGTGGGACATAGCCAGAAGATACTGCGGACATGCGTTGCTACTGGTACCTAGGGATTTGGTTATTGCTGTTGATGATGCGTGCGTGGCGTTGTGTATGAAAGGGAAGAGCGGTTGATGTATTCATAGGCTTGCGGAAACATAAACAAAATTTGCAAAACATTTGACGTGTTTCCAAATCGTTCGCTGCTTGTCGAGCCTTCACTAGTATCCGAGGTCTGCGTAGTCGTTTGCTGGGTTTCAATACTTGATCGTATTAGGTTCAATTCCTAATGGCTGGTTTTGTTCGTATTCTTTTGCGTTGCCTGATCAAGATATCGATTGATACGCCAACCTGCACTAACCGTCTCTGGGCAGCGGTTCCCTTGTTGACGTTTGAGTGATTATTGAATATTACCGAAGATTACTGCGGCCCTCTGGCATCCTCTGGTCACCGTCGCTGATTACCTAGATTGTCCATCATTTATGCATTCACCCTATCGAGAAGACCGTTACCAATCTTTGTGGTCCAAATCCCTCACATTGTGATGATACCAATGAAAGTTCGACCAATTGCATGCAGCAGATAGTTCAATGGAGCGATCAGATAAGTTTGGAAAACCAAAAACCCGCAGACTAGTACCAATGTCCTATGTTTAGGAACCTAGACCCACTTATCTATCCTCTTAGTTTTACTCAAATATCCTTATTCTCGATACTTTGATGTTACGCCTTGCAGGCCTTGAGGACAAAGCAATCTTCAAAGTATAAGAGCTGAAGGCACTGTTAGTTTTGGATTTGGGTGTGAAGATGTCAAAGCGAGAAAAAAAACCACAGCGAGGAAAAAAGACCGGAGAGAGAGATGGGGAGAGGGAGGCGAGGCGAGGGAAGCGACGCCAGGAGTAGGATCTAAGGACATCAATAGGAAAATCAAGAGGAAGACCATAAGTTGGGAACAAGCACGATCTTAAATTTCGGTAAACCTTTGTGGTACAGCACTAATATTGTTGAAACAAGGATAATTGGGATAATCAAAAACAGAAGCGGACGACGAGAGGGAGGAAGTGAAGCTAGAGTATCAGAGAAAACAAATGAAGGAAAGAACGAGAGAATTTCAGCACGAGAAAAGCTCAGTACGAGGAGAAGAAGGCAAAGTAGAATGTGAGAACGAAAACATGAGACGTTGAGCATGAGGACAACTCTAGCACGGGAAGGAACAAGGGAGGTTATCTACGAGCATGAATATACGAGAAAAAAAAACCGCATCAAAAAAACCCACGAGAGATCGCACTAGTTAAAAAGGATGAGGAAAAAGGCACGAGGAATAAGGACGAGGATGAAGAAGTAGAGAATACCATTAAAGGGGGAATATGTGGGCGGAAGGCGGGAAGCGAACACGAAAGAAGGGCAATAGATTTTGAACGAAAGTGCAGAACGCCAAAATCACGAAATACAAGTCAAGAGCCTCAAGCACTTGAACACTGTGTCCTTGACTCGGTCGATTAGATAGGGGTGACTCCCAGCTGTTCTTCAGTTAGTATTCCTCAGTATTCAACCCGGTTCCCATGCCTTCAACCGCAGATTGCGGGGACGCAAAGTTGGGGGGGCTAGACTTGAAACTTTGATATCGATGACCCTAAGGGACAAATGCGACCCGGCATCACTTTCAGTATGCTCAATCATGTCTAAATCCTTCACGGGAACCGTAATCTGCAGTCTGAATCTTTTGTCGTAGCCATCAGCAAATCATGTACCCAAATCAGCATTTTTCCATGAACAAGGCTATGTTGTTGCTTTCCGTATCTGTACGATAGCACCCCAAGTAAATCCAAGATCGATACTTATCCAAACCATCCGAAATTCAAGCCTGGAAGCAATGCTTTTTTCAATGAATAGAACCCGTAATCGCTGAACGTGTCTCTAAGGTACTATGTTAATCAAACTCCAGAACAACTCTTATCTAGAATTCAAGCATGTCAGCTTTGCCTATTGAATTACATCTACGTTGCTACTTACTGTGTCTCTAATGCACATGGTGAAGTATACTTAAGACCGACTCTTGCCATAGCCATCCAGAAGCTACGTATTCAAGCAGTTCCTTTTCACGAAGGATTCTGTGTCACGACTCTGCTATGTCTCTATGGCACGACTTGAAGTAGGTTCAATATCGATTCTTATCTTGGCCATCCAAAAGTCAAGCATCAAGGAAATCGATCTTCCATGAACAAATCTTCCATGATTAAATAGTCTTATCTACAACGTTCTAAGGTAGTGGAGCGAAAGTAATGCCTGCAACGGGGCTGCTTGCCTGAAATTCAGCATCAAAAGCCAAGAATACTCCGATAACGTCAAGGATACTACTCGGAGGTTACCTCGATCAAGTAATAAAAGCGTGATTTTGGGTATCACAGGAGTGTCATGGTCACGATATCTTGGGCTGGGTAGCCGATTTGTTGGGCTTGCTGCATGATGGTTGCTCCATTGTTGTGTTCTTATCTTTGGCTTCCTGTCCTCTAGTTGGATCCCAAGCTTGATGCATAGGTCGCAGGGTTCTCGTCAATGAAGCTGGAAGTACATCCCGTAAGGCCAGTTGATGGCCTGTAAGAGCAATCGAGTTGTTGGCCTGTGTGATACCGGACTCGATCTTGATGTCTTGCGGCATGACCTGGTAGTGACCTTCTCGAGTAGTCCCCAACGACTTCTCTACATCCAGCCTGTCCTCGTCGGAAATTCCTTGTCCACTGTCCTCTCGGTTCTCGAACAGCCTCATCAAACGCTTCAACGGATCTGAGTTGACTGGCCCAACAGCATAGTCCCTTGCTAATCTTCTCAGCCTTGAACAAGTATCCGCCAGCATTGTCTGAGAAGTCCACCTCATGAGATGTTCTGGGTGTGGAATACGAAAGATGAACCGTCGTAAGTTGCTAGTCAAATCTCCGAACGGTTTTGGGGTCGTCATTACCTGAAATCCCCCAAATTCAATTATCTCATCATCCGTCAAGGCATTCTTGAAATGCTGTCTGGTAATCGCGCACCAATGGATGATCGCTGGGTTAGCTTCGGGTGTCAAAGGCCTCAAGCTCCGGATACAAGTCTCTATGGAAGTGAGGCTGTGTTCATAGTTCTTGCTCAAGCCATACAGATCCGCATCCGACCTTCTCTTGCCATCCTTGTCCCGCATCGCCTCCCTCTTGAAATAGTAGTCCGTTGCTGACCATGAAGGGAGATTCTCCAAGACTGAGCAGGCGAATTTGATTGTTCCGCCCCCATAGTCAGGACACCCTGGCACGAGGGGGAGCCAATGGAATTCACGGAAGGTGTCTGCATTTAGCGACCCGCGCAAGGCTTGCCCCAAGTACTCAGCAATAGGCTCAAATGGCCAGGTCCGCGCACACAAGAGGACCTGGCTGCTTGAATTACAGTGGCTGTGAAGCTGCATGGGTTCCTCAGAAGTTTCAAGTAGGATGTTGTATATGCAGGAAAGATACAGAGGGCGCGCTGTCTCACCAAGGTTGTGTGGATATTTTTATATATATGAGTGAAAGACAAGGAGCTTTGAAAGAAGTGAAGTGCATCTGTGTGATGATACACCAATAAAACCGAGTGCTGCAACAAGCCCTTCCGATGGCACAATGGCCTCTCGGGAGTATATGAAGAAAGTTGAAACATGAAAACCGCCAGGAGATATCCTGGAGTATCTCTCATATCCAAAACGCCGCTCCTGGCTACCCTAGCCGTCGTTGTTGCGCCAGACTACCCAAATCCTGTTTTGATTAGTAGTAGTGAAGATCGTTGAAAAGAATTCAAGAAGAGAATTAGGGCGTCCTAGCAACATTAGCATCCGAGAATGGACCCTCCTTGTCCCGCCAACTGGCCGCCATGTCGATGTTACCCACACTGCCCAACCCGCCGTGTCGAGGCTCTCTGCTAGCCCTTCTAGCGGCCTCCTCGATGATTTGATTCAAACTCCCTGAGCGCTTGTGTCTCTGTTTGTGTGCTTTGCTCACGGAGTGAGCCTGACTATCTGGTGAAGACGGAGATGAGGATGCCATAGTATTAGAATGCCGCAGATCAGGTGCCGATGAGGGTGACTTGAAAGGTGAATCTCTTGATTTGGAGGATAATGATGCGGTTTTGGCGAATTGCGGGAGTTTCTCGTGGCCCATTAGGCTTTGGTCCGCTGGCGAATCTTCATCACTTGAAGCGTCATCGAAGGTCGAAGCAGCCCCGTCGTGCCTTGAGCTAGCTACTGAGGTGTGTCGCTCGAGCACGGCCAAGGACCGCTGCATTTTTTCGCTATTGGCTGGACTTGGGTCCGCGGGAACACTTGCGGCTGCGAGAACATTATCCTTTGACTGAGCTTTCCTCACCTGGACAGCTTTGGGAACGCCCAATCTAGCTATTATGGGACTCGTAATGTTGGTCTGTATATCATTCTGTCGTTTTGCGTGCCTTTGGCGGTCCATAATTGGGACAGGAGGAGTAATGGCTCGAGTAGAACCGGCAGGACTGTTCTTGCCGCCAGATCTGACGGCAACGGGGTTCGCCTTCCCTCTTATGGCTGTTTGTGCGGGTATGGCATTGATGATGGCGCTGCCTCGGTAGGCTGTTGATGGAACGCTGCCCCTTGCCATGCTTGGGGCCATGCTTGATCTGGCATATGAATTCCTGTCAACTGTGTAGTCGGAGTATGTAGAGTCCCGAAGGTCGCTGGGCATGAAGAAGTGCTGGTCTTGTTGGCCAGGGAGAGGGGTTGTTGCTGTCGAGCCTAGGGGCGAGGCTGCTGGTATTGGCGGTACCGGTGGGATGAGATCCGGAGTCGATTCGACGGATCGATTGGTGACGCCGGGGATGTAGGCGATTTGAATGACGTTGGAGGCCCTGGTAAGAGCAGTGGAGGCTATTGACCGCACGGAGTGCGTAGAGGCACGGCGGTCTCTTTGCATTCCGAATTCATCTCCACCCTTCTCTCCTATTATCTCAACCCCAGGCCAGTCACTTTCGCTATACGCCTCCCTCCTCTTCTTGATACAGAATCTCCATACCAGAAATGTCATCAAGCAGACCACAGCGATACCTCCAATGACACCACCTGCTATAGGACCAGCTGCCGACGCGGAGTTGCCTGACGATGGAGTCGACGTTGGTTGAGAGCCAATCTTGGTGCACATAGTCACAGCGCAAGTATCACACCCTCCTCCTATGAGCGAACAGATCTCGTCTGACGAACATACTGGGCATGGCGGCGGACTAGGTGGGCAGTTGGCGCATCTTCGGAAAAGGGTGGGCTTAGTGAAGTCGGCTTCTATAGGTGCTGTGTTAGTATCACTGGCGGATAGCATGGCTGCGATAAATCTACCAAACGGACCATAGGAACCGAAATCCATCTTTACTATCCACAGTCTGTGTTATCCAAGAAGGTCCAAAGGGGAAGACTATTTTCCTTGTATTACGCACGGAAATGTCATAAGATATCACGAGTAGTAGCCTTAGGAGGTGTTCGCGATTGATACAGGTCGTGACTGTAAAACGAGAGTGTGAACCTCGGAGAGGCTGTCGCAGATTCCTTCGTCCGTAAAGAAAGCGCGGCGTGAGAGAACAAAGAAATTCGACGGACGCAGAATGCTACCCAACGGCCCGACACGTCCGATTTGGATGTAAAAGAGTGACTATCGATTATCGTCCTGCTGCATGCACGTCTTGCGAGCTGTTTTGTGAGATTGTTGTTGAGTTGGCAGGGGCAAGTTGGGAGGACAAGGTTGGAGATGAGCGATTTGCGGCGTATTCACTCAGGCGCAAGAAACCCTTTTCTAAACCACGATCGACCAGATCAGCAACATGAAAAGTAGTTCCGAGTTTGCATTGGGGGAATTGATTGTTACGGCCGTAGAGGTTGAATGTGGCCTTGGCAATGGTGTCGCAGAGTTCGAGGGCGGATGTTGACGAAGTCTCAGGTGAGCAGGAGTGACAAAGCTGAGGGTGCAGTCAGATGAACTGGGCGATGGCTAGGGCGGGAGAGTGATTGGTCGCGAGTTGTTGACCCGCATAAAACCAACAAAGGCGGGCTGAGCCGAAATTGCTACAGGACACCCTAAATCCAGCCTAAGAATTGTAGTAAATCCCTCTGGTCTGTAATCTAGAACCACCAAGCACTATCAAAGCCTGGCAAGAAGCCATTGCCATCGCGCATTGATGCTCGATGTGTTTCGGTGGATGATCATCGCTCCGCCAGGCGCAACAACTGCTACATATACCCGCTGATAGCATTATTAACTTCCTTACACATTCCCCAAGGGCCTGGGTTTTAGGGATGTTCAATGGAAGAAGTTCCGACTTTGGATTGGCGGGGCGAGTACGTTTGCACAACCATGTGGTCTAGGGGCTTGAAAGTCCGCATGCGGCGAACTCATTTTGTAGTTGGATTGATCGTTATGATGGCAGCTCAGCCTTTATAACCAAGCGAGCCCTTCGAGACGTGGCCTGAGTAGTCCACAAGAGGAGAGGATGAAAGACATGTTCGAATTACGTTGGAAGCACCAGATCGTGATACGTAGTACTGTATTCCAAAACCTAGCATTGGCTCTGTCCTGAAGGAACGAGGGCTGAGATGTATAAACGTAGCGACATGCCAACGACGTGGTTTCAATAGGGACACATAGCTCAGGTCTGCGCAATCCAAGGCCATCCATCTTTCGACCGTTGTGGGCTGTTTGCTGACCCAGGCTATGATCCTCAACAGAGATAACAACCACGCAGAGAGCCGGGAACATACAATTTTGTGTAAATGGTCGATATTGACCAATGGTTATGCCAGGCAGCACTCAGTAGCCGTCTCACAGCTCAGCAGCGTTTGTAGATGTTGCTATTTTGGGAATGCATGCTGACTGCACTGTGGCGTTCGTACTCTTTCTGGGCACAAAGGAAAGTCTTAGAGAGCCCGCATTCATCGGGCGGCAGGCTATTACAATTCAAGACACTGGTAGCCCATTTCATGACGAAGCTTTCCATTTTTCCTTTACGTGAGAGACATTGCAATTCTTGTTCCTGAACCCTGTGTCGCGACCTAGATCTATTCAACAGTTGCTTTTGATTGGTCGAGCCACAGCTGGGAAAACGAACCCTGGTCACGAAACATCTCCAAGCAAACCCCTAAAATCAATATTTGGCCATCACATCACCCTTACCAGCAATAACCCCTAAGAAATAGAAGGTCCCTAAAGACTCAGCGGTGGCATTGAAAGGCCAGATACCTACTCAGCTCTGCGTCTTCCAGCCCTGGTGGCCTTCTACAACTCTGACCTGTATCCTCGTCCCCACTTAACGCCTTACGATCATCATTTTGTTACACACTTAATTTTGCATTGCTCTGTGACGGCTCCTATCTGCACAATACAGCGTGCTGGAGCAGCTCCCAATGGCTTACCAAGGTTCTGGGGGAGCTGGTGGTTACGACGACCATCGACTGCACGACTTGCCCCAAGGCAATGTTTGTCCTACCCGTGCCCTATATTTCCGAGGATTGATCTAACGTGTGCTGTAGCAATACCACCTTCCCCCACATAACGGAGACGGCTCTGAAGATGAAGATGAGAGAGGCCTCCTCGAACACGGTCAGGGTCCATTCAGTGGCGCTTTCGATGAGCCCGACTCCCGCACCGCCACTCCTCCAATCCGACCTCCTTCAAATTACACGCTATCAGAATCTTATGTAGGAGGTGCAAAAGGAGCAGCTCCTCCATATAATGGATATCATTCAGAAGGTTACAGCTCGACCACCGATGACCCTTCAGCAGCATTCGGTGTACCGGGGCGAGCACCATCCCCATATGAGAGGAGCGAATCTAGCTCAACGGAAGCATGGAGGCAGAGGCAATTACCTGGGCCAGGAAACAACCTTAGACGATATGCAACCCGAAAAGTCAAACTGGTTCAAGGGCAAGTACTGAGCGTGGACTACCCAGTCCCTAGCGCTATCCAAAATGCCATTCAAGCAAAATACAGGAACGACTTGGAAGGTGGGAGCGAGGAATTCACACACATGCGATGTATGTCATTCTACGCTCTATGATGACGAGAATGCCCCATAGTTGACTTGTTGCAGATACTGCGGCGACGTGTGATCCCAATGAGTTCACTTTGAAGAGTGGCTATAATCTACGGCCAGCGATGTATAATCGCCATACTGAGCTCCTCATCGCCATTACATATTACAATGAGGACAAAGTCTTGACTGCCCGGACCTTGCACGGTGTCATGCAAAATGTACGAGATATCGTCAATATCAAACGGACCGAGTTCTGGAACAAGGGTGGACCTGCTTGGCAGAAAATCGTCGTGTGCCTTATATTCGATGGTATTGATCCTTGCGACAAAGGGACACTCGATGTACTGGCAACCGTGGGCATTTACCAGGATGGGGTGATGAAGAAGGATGTAGACGGGAAGGAGACTGTGGCTCACATATTCGAATATACCACGCAGTTGTCCGTGACCGCCAACCAAAAGCTCATCCAGCCCCAGGATGATGGTCCTACTACACTTCCTCCAGTGCAGATGATATTCTGTCTCAAACAGAAGAATAGCAAGAAGATCAACTCTCACAGATGGCTCTTCAACGCCTTTGGCAGGATCTTAAACCCGGAAGTCTGCATCTTGCTTGATGCTGGGACGAAGCCAGGGCCAAAATCTCTACTTGCTCTATGGGAAGCTTTCTACAACGACAAAGATCTTGGCGGAGCTTGCGGAGAGATTCACGCTATGTTGGGTAGAGGATGGAAGAACCTGCTCAACCCGCTAGTAGCAGCTCAAAACTTCGAGTACAAGATCAGTAACATCCTGGACAAACCGCTTGAGAGCTCCTTCGGCTATGTCAGTGTTCTTCCAGGAGCTTTCTCGGCTTATCGATTCCGTGCTATCATGGGCCGGCCGCTGACCCAATACTTCCACGGTGACCACACCGCCTCGAAGTTGAATGCTGGTAAGGGTATCGAAAACATGAACATCTTCAAGAAGAACATGTTCTTGGCCGAGGACAGAATTCTATGTTTCGAACTTGTTGCCAAAGCTGGATCAAAGTGGCACTTGACCTATGTCAAGGCCTCAAAAGGAGAAACTGATGTCCCGGAGGGAGCCCCAGAATTTATCGGCCAACGACGAAGATGGCTGAATGGCTCGTTTGCGGCCAGTATTTACTCACTCATGCATTTCGGGAGGATGTACAAAAGCAGTCACAACCTCGTGCGCATGTTCTTCTTCCATCTTCAACTCCTGTACAACATTTTCTCTGTGATTCTGGCATGGTTTTCGCTGGGTGAGTCAGCTCTTTCACTGGCCATTGATCTCGGGGCTAACGCAAGTATTAGCTGCATTTTGGCTTACCACCAGCGTTATCATGGATCTTGTTGGAACCCCCGGACAGGCTAATGGGAATAGAGCATTCCCCTTCGGCAATCTGGCTACCGGAATCCTCAATACAGTGTTGAAGTATATCTATCTCGCATTCCTCCTCCTGCAATTCATTCTTGCCTTGGGTAATCGACCAAAAGGGTAAGCCATATATACTCCTACAATCCATTCATGTGTTGACGATGACCCCTAGATCGAGATGGACCTACGTTGCCTCGTTCTGCGTATTCGGTATCATTCAAGCTTACCTAGTCGTACTATCCTTGTTCTTAGTCGTTCGAGCTTTCAGTGGTCATGCGGAAGAAGGCATTGACACCAAGCACGGACTCGATGATTTCTTCCGAACTTTCTTCTCTTCGAAGAGTTCGGGAATCATTCTCATTGCTTTGGCAGCTACTTTTGGACTGTACTTCGTGGCCTCATTCATGTACCTGGACCCGTGGCACATGTTTACCTCGTTCCCGCAGTACCTCCTAACAATGTCTTCTTACGTCAACATTCTCAACGTCTATGCTTTCAGCAACTGGCATGACGTGTCGTGGGGAACCAAAGGATCGGACAAAGCAGATGTTCTACCTTCAGCGCAGACTACCAAGACGGGAGATGGAAAAGCGGCAGTCATCGAAGAGCCAGATAAGCCTCAGGCCGATATCGACAGCCAATTCGAGATCACTGTCAAGCGCGCTCTAACTCCGTACATTGAGCCTGTGGTCAATGAGAAGAAGACTTTAGAGGATTCGTACAAGAGCTTCAGAACTAAATTGGTCACGGCATGGATTTTCTCGAATGCTACGCTTGCAATCGTCATCACACAGGATAGCGTTGATAAGTTCGGAATATCAGTGAGGAGCCTTTACCATACTTATAAACAATGGAATTGCTGACGTGCATTTTAGAGCAACGCAAATAACAGAACCCAGCATTTCTTCCAGGCCTTGTTGTGGGCTACGGCTGGTTTGTCTTTGATCCGTTTCATCGGATGCTGCTGGTTCTTGGGCAAGTCAGGCTTGCTATGCTGCTTCAACAGGAGATGAAGAATGCCATTCACGATCAGCGAGTATTGCTGGGGTCTATCGTTTCGGGTTGCGACTTCAGCGTTGCCTATACTTGCGTGAGGATTTGTAAAATAGGCTTGCGTGGTCATCAAAGCCTCTGCAAGATGAAGTAAATACCATCGTGCCTTTGTACGAATGTCATATAACATTTTAATGACTTGTGCAATCTTGCGTGGCGGACCACTGCTTCTAGCAACTACCTAAGCTTGTAACCTTCACTTTAACAATCCCAAACACTCATAGTAAATTCACGCTGTTGCTCTTCCTCACAAGTCTCTAGTACTCTAATAATGTCTGCCTAATATTCAAACCTATTTTTAATTTTGCTTTTCTCTCCCCCAAAGGAAGCAACCCGAACGTCACAGATTTGAATATCTGTCTGCTTGGTTAACACGAAGACCAGAACCTCTGAAACATCATTCAAGCTTCCGCTCTAGTTGTATTTACACAAAACCGTCAAGATGCTGAAGATATGGTCTATGGTGAGTTTCAGCTACCGTGGGCTCTGCATCACCGTTATCAGTGCCAGCTCTACGAAATCAGGCTGACGTTCGCCCACAGAAACAACAGCAACAGAAGGATGCAAACGCCGAAGGAGCTGCAGGCACAAAGAAGAAGAAGGTCACAGCAGCGCAACTACGGGTACAGAAAGGTATACCGCTCTCGCCCTTCCCCCGCCCTCCCCGTAGGCTTCCCAGAGAACGCCCCAGCTAACCGTCCCTTCCCCTCCCAGATCTGGCAGAACTCGAAGGCACACTCGGCCGCACTATGAAAACCACCTTCCCCAACCCCGACGACATCCTCAACTTCACTCTCACGATCGAGCCGGACGAAGGAATGTACAAGGGCGGTGCATTCTATTTCAACTTCGCTATCAATCAGAATTTCCCGCATGACCCGCCTAAAGTGAAGTGCACGCAGAAGATCTATCATCCGAATATTGATTTGGAGGGAAATGTGTGCTTGAATATTTTGAGGGAGGATTGGAAGCCCGTGCTAAATTTGAATGCTGTTATTGTCGGGTTGCAGGTATGTTATACCACTGGATTGGGCTACCCATGATCGTCCTGGTCTACGAGGGTAGAACGAGTTGTTTGAGATCTTTGCTAATGGTCGTGGTCTACAGTTCCTCTTCCTCGAGCCCAACGCCTCGGATCCTCTGAACAAAGAAGCAGCAGAAGATCTACGTTCGAACCGAGAAGGTTTCAAGAGAAATGTGAGGACGTCTATGAGTGGAGGGACAGTGAAGCACGAGCAGTACGAAAGGGTCATTGGTCGGTAGGACGTCCAGAACGCGTCCATGCATAGGCGTTAGAGCGGGATTTTGGGCGTTGGAGCGGCATATGCATAGATAGCAGCCCAATATAGGAGGGGGGTCCCTTGGTAATGACGTTCCAATCATGGGTCTCTCCCAGTAGATACATATTCCACAACGACTGTGTGATTCACTTGTCTCAATGGCGGCGCCTGGGCAGTATGAAGAAAAACTTAGGGCTAGAAATGTAGGGCTTGGAGTACGGAAGATCACCGCCTACGTTACCTCAAGGTATCAAAACTTTGGCCCACGCCAAGTACAGGTTCAAAAGAGCACCCCATCTTCTCTGATAATTGATGATTTTCCTCCAGTACAGGCAATCAGATACCAGGAAGCAGAAGAATTGTGCCGGGGTCTCTGCTACACGGCCAGCAAGACAATCTACTCCATCAATGGGCCCCATCTCCGAGTCAGCTCTGAAACATGTACCCGCCTGGAAAAAGCTAGGACTGAAGCTCAGATTTGCAAAAGAAGAGCCAGACGGAGTCAACGAGATCCATAGTCAAGCAACATCTAATGGCAAGAAGAGGAAGAATTCGGCCGACAGCGAAATCGCCGTTGAGACCGCAGATGCAGAAAGGCTCACGAGAGTACCCAAGAAGTCGAAATCAAAGCACGAAAACGAATCACCCCGCATGATAGTGAATAGTGACCCGAGTTCCGTGGCGCAGAGTGACGACAAGCAATCTTCCCCATTAGCACAACAGACGACTCCCTCCCGCAAGCGCAAGTCTGTATCCTTTGCGCCTGAAGCCAAAACCGAGGACGGAGAGGGCGTCAAGCAAGTCTACAAGAAGTGGGTGGAGGAACAAATAGCTATTGATCCCTCCTTCGACCCCTCAAGTGTCAGCTCAGCTCTCAAACCAATCACACCGCCCTCAGTCCGCCAGTCCTCTCCAACCTCAGATTCACTCACATCAGCTTCACCGTTGAAGCCAGAGGCCAGGAAGTCCAAGAAGCCGAAAGTGAGGAGGAAAAAGAAAGATAAATCCACAACCAAGTCCTCAAAGCCCTCATCTTCCTCCGATTCTACTAAAACAGACCACCCAGCATTACTATACCTCAAGACCTACCACACAGACATCTCTAACTGGAAATTCTCAAAACCCCACCAGAACCACCTCCTCAAACACCTCTTCTCCCTCACCCACATCCCGTCGTCTCACGATCCCGCCATCGTCAGCTACCTCAAAGGCCTCAAAGGCACTTCCGCACGCTCACGCATCCGAACCGAAGCCCTTACCATTCGCGAAGAGGATCAGAAGTGGCTCGCATCCGAACCTGAAGAAGGCGAGAAAATGGACCAAGAGACTCATGAACAGTGTAAAGCGCGGCGCAAGCGCGACTACGATGCCGCTGTTGCGCGCATGAAAGCTGAGCTAAAAGCTAAAGAAGACGAGCGCGAGGAACGAGAATGGGAATTATACGGCGAAAAACAAGAGTGGGAGCAGCGCGTTCGTAAGAGGCGGAGAGCAGAAGTCGTACTCTGGGGCGTTGGCGAGGAGGAAGAAATGGTTGAAGATGTAGTCGCGCTGCCTCGATCTGCGATCTTCGGGCCATATGTGGCACCGCCGACTATCCAGAGTAAGGGCATGGGTGGGGTTGAGACGATTAGTGGGACGGGGATTGCCAAGGGGAGCTTGGCGAAGAAGATTGTTTTTGGGGATGATGGGCCCCAAACGGTGAACGGAGCGAACGAAGTGAATACGGCGAGACCTGTTGAGGGAAAGCAATCAGTCAATAGTACGCAAGGGAAGAGGAAGCGCAAGCGGAAGCGGAAGAGGAGGACGACGGGTGTGCCGGATGATGACAGTAGCAGTGAGAGCAGCAGTAGCAGCACCGATGACAGCGAGGAAGAAAAGAGGAAGCCACATGGGGCAACAAAGCAGCAAGCGAATGGCAAGAAGCTGACCAACAGGGAGAGCTCGAATTCTGGCTCTGAGTCTGGCTCGGACTCAAGTTCGGGGAGTAGCTCGAGTGATGTATCACATTCGGACTCTGACTGAGGTGGTCAGTCAGAAGCGACTAGGCCGGAAAACACCCTTGCAACGAATCATTCATATCTACGTCGATCAGATCTCTCATGGAAGTATCTTCCACATCATATTGTCCCCTCGTGACCCTTGACACGATGGGTTCAGGTCTTTGCACAGCCTCAACGCCAACAACGCCTCTCCTGAAGCGCCATCGCTTTTCTATCCATGTTTCAATCATTTCGTAGGAACCCTTGTACTCTTTTCTGCGAGCTTACTCGCCGCTCCCACCGCTCCACTTGGCTTCCCGTTCTCCTTTTCCCTTTCCTTCCCCTTCCCAGTTTCCGCAGCCGATACTACCCTGCTCCCTCCTCCAACTCCCCCTCCACCGTCCCTCTTACTCGTCTCTCCGCCCTGCACAGGCGTCCTCTTCTCGCCACCCTTGTGGTGATCCCGCCGCCTCTTCCGCGGCGTGTAAACATCATTGAAGTTCATCACCACAGCCAGAAATTTCATATCCACGTCCGGCTGCACTATCAAATCGCCTAGCAGATTGTTGACACGCGTTTTAAAATCGGCTGAGAGGTCCTGCAGGCGCTTGCGCAGGGCAGGCAGCATAGCATCGTCGCCGCTGAGATTGAGACCACTGATGGGGAACGGCGAGTTTGCCCCAGCGCGTTCGGAAGCTTTACTTTTATTAGAGCTGAATGGGTTAGGGGAGTTGAGGTCATCGTCATCTTTCTCCGTTAGACCCCATTTTCCCTGCGCAGTCCGCGTTTCGATTTTCGCGGCAACTTCCTGACGGCGGGTGAACTCAGCGACGGAGAAGGAGTAGAGGCCATCGACTGCTTCTTTGTATGCGAGCATTAATTTCAGCAGTTCGTGCAGCTGAGCTGTGAAAACGTCTTCGCGTTGGCCTGTGGTGTTGTTATGGCGGGTCGAGCCTAGGAGGCCTTTATGTGTGATGGCTTTGAGGTATTTAGTATGTGCTTCTATCAGATCATCTAGCGTGCAATCTTGCTTGTGCATAGCAGCTTGGAGTTGGTCCCAGGAGGCTTCGATGACTTCGAAGAGGATATAGTACTGTAGTTGGTTTACGAAATGGATCATTTCGGCGATGCAACAGCGGGCTGTTTTCCAAGTTTTGCTCGTCTTCGCGTCGACGACGGCGAGAACACCGCGCGCACCGGTCATGCAGCGCCGCCATGTGCTACCGAGGGCAAACTCGACCCGTTTGACGCGCCAGAGGAGGTTAAATATTTTGAGGTACTGCCGATTCGCCCAGGGTGTGATTATGACATCAACCGGGGGGTCGACTTTATATTCGAGGGTGAAGACATCCCAGCCTGTGTCTCCTTTCTCCATCTCTGTGAGACGAGCGTCGAGACGACGGACGATGTCGGGAGAGTCAAATTGGGCGTTAGAACCGCGGATGGCGTGCTCCAATTGGGCCGTCAAGGTATGTCGGTATTGGCTGCCTGCTGGTCTGTCGAGATTAGTAGAAAGGGATTCCATGAGAAGAGCGATAAAGTCGCCTTGACCGAGGAGGAGGTATCGTTTCAAGGCGTTGAGATGTTCGAACAATTGGAATTTGTCGTCCATCAAGTATATGAGGCGGGCCATTGTGGCTTTGTATGCCTTATCGATCGAAGCTTCGAGTGTTGCGGTGTCCCCATACCTCAGCTCTCGGGAAGCCTCTTTGCAGTACGCTTCTACCCATGCGGAGTCACCGCAGCCGTATCGAATGAAGTTCAAACTTTTGCCAATAAGAAAGATCTTTCTTGCAAACTCCTCGGTGATGATACTCGGAATCATACCCTCATCCAACTTATACTTTTCCTCCCATACGCTTGTTGCTGGAGCCCGTCGAGGATCCTCGCCTGGCTCTTGAGAAACATGCTCGATAACAAAGAACTCGTGGTAGGGATCAGATAACTCTCCATCGTAAATCCATTGCCGCAGCATGTCATAGAAAGGTCGCGTCACATGAGATAATATGCGCTCTGCAAAGGCACCAACAAAAGGATCACCGTGAGAAGTCGAGAAAGCATGAATCATGGAGATCAGCTGCCCACCTTTTTTGCTCTTGGACTCCTCAACCATCAAACTCATCAGTCGTAAACCCATAGTAGCCTCTCTCGTCCAGATAATGCATCGCTTGAGAGTGACCCCAGTCTTGCCAATCGCTCCTTTCTGCTCATTGCTGTCTAGAGATGAAACAGCTCGTCGAATCTCGCCCTCTAGTGTTGCAATCAAGCCAAGGTAAGAACGTAGCTCATTACCAATTGCAGACCGCAAGCTCTGGCCTATCAACCCTTCATCGCGAGATTGCACGAACTCGGAAAGGCTTCGATATAGGAGCGAGGGCTCTGCTAATGTATGGAGTAACGACATGAGCGGCAGAGGAAGCTTGCTGGGGAGATCGAGAGTAGTCAAAGAAGAGAAAGGTAGATTGGTTGATGACAATCCTTGGAGGGTGAAAGGCAGGTCTCGTAGAAGTGCTGCTTCAGATGGCGCTGACAAGTAGGTCTTGTCGTGTTCGGATTCTCCATCTTGAGCCACCTCGGTCTGCTTGTTGTTCCGGGTGTTGCTCCTTCGCTCGGTTGGTCCCCTGTCCTGCGATCCGACTCTGGGCTGGCTTTCACGAAGTGGTAATCTTGGGAGTCCTGCGGAGGCAAAGGCGTCCTTGAAAACTTGAGCATCTTGACCATCACTCCCTATATCTGGCTCTCTACTACTCTGTCGCCGACCTGTGACAAATGGTTGTACGCCATCTGATTGTTGGTCTTGGCCATTAGGGTCTGAGTCTGCTAGTTGATGCAGGAGGTACAAGATTGACCACTTCTGAGACAGCACGGGTTGAGTGAGGAGTCTGGCATAGAGATTCGAAAATTGGACGGCTTTATCAGGGGGATTGTTATCGCGCAGCACTTTTCCATATCAGCTTTAGTGTGTCAAGGTGGGGCATTTGGGGCAGCGGCGCTCACGCTTCTTCTTGATCAAGTCGGCGGCATGATTGACGTCCGATACAACTGCTGGACTGCCATGGCTGGCGCTTGGAGTCAGCGAAAGCTTATGAAATTGTATGCGAATCGCCCACCCGTCAATGATGCTCCTAGCCAAATGAAGGGCATCTTCACGCCTCTCCTCGACTGTAGCTTCATCTTCGTCTTGTAAGGTAGGTATCAGCTGGCCGACAAGGGATGACAGTGCGTCGTCAAGGCGCTGCGACTTTTCGTCACCCATATGCGCATTGTTCGAAGCAAAGTTTAAGTTCAAATGCTTCAAACGCAACAGACGCGATGTGAATAGTGCACCAGATGAGGAATGGTCGCATAGCCAAGCCCTAAGCGCGTCCTATTACAAAGGCTAAGTATTGACCCTGGTTAAAAAAGTTGAAGCTCAAGAAGACTTGCTCGACAACAACTCCATTGTATGGGCGACATGCCCCTCTTCCTCCCTCATCGACCACCAGCTAACCTCCCTTTCCTCTTTCCTTCCCTCGCGGGACTCATACCGTACACTTCCCGCCGTCACGAGTCCTCTGCGCGCCGATCTACTAAACGGCTTCGAACAAAACCAGACCCATCTTTCACCTCCTCTATACTACCAGACCAACTGAACGATCATATTGTTTTCAATCCTCCATCCTCCGCGCCCTCGCCATACCACACGCCTCCAGCCTTCCTCCCACCCAATGACCCACGCCGAAAGCTCCTCGCTCAATCGCACAGTCACGCGAACCCCTACGAATCTCCAGACCGTCGTTTACCTCCCTACATAAAAAATCACAAACCCTACGAAAAGAAGTACCATCTGGGGGAAAAGGAATTCGAAGAGATAAGAAGACTGAGAGCGGAGGATCCCGTCAAGTGGAGCAGGTCAAAGTTGGCAGAAAAATTTGGCTGTAGTCAATTTTTCGCGGGTATGGTTGCTCCTAATGATGAGAAGGCGCGGCAGGAGGAGAAGGCGCTGGAGCAGATTAAGGAGCGGTGGGGGAGAAAACGGAGATATGCGAGGGAGGACAGGACCAAGAGGAGGGAGATGTGGGGGAGGGATGAGTAGGGGGCTGAGAGGAAAAATACGACAACCTGCTGTGGGCAGAGACCGAGAACCACCATGGCTTTCGTTGTACTATCTAAAGGGCAAGAATGTCGTGGTGTAGCGCATTGGGAAGCCAGTGTTCACAGAGAAATGGTTGCGAGGCGTGTGACCGCGGTACACCTATCAGCATCTGTGCATACTAAGGCTGCATGGCGAGGAGCATTATTGCATGTTCGAAGCGAGGCTTTGGATGTACATATCATTATTCATGGTTTTCTAGCTCTATGGATCATCGTGTGTGAACATATTTCACGTGTTTCCGCTTGTATTATCCATGGTTCCTCATAGTCAGTCATAGTCAGCATTCTTCAAGCAAACAATATATCCCGACCTAGGCTATCGTCTGCAAAACAAAAATCAAGACCCCTACTCGAAGAATCTTTTATACGCCGCCTTTTCCCTCTTCGCGTGCTCTGCGGCTTTCTGCTTCGCCGCTCCGAGCTCCTTGGTAATGGCAGCATCGCCCGGAGCCAACTTCTGCGCCTCTTCCAAATTCTTGACGGCTTCTTCGTCGTCCTTAAGCCCAAGAAGAGCAAGAGCTTTGCGATAAGACGCCTTTGCCCTATCCTGATTAGAAACTTGGTCAAGCTCCAACGCATCGTCTGCCTCCTTTTTAGCCTCTTTGAAGGACTTGAGCTTGATCTGGAGCAGCGACGAATTAGAATGCAGGGTAAAGCGAAGGTGCGTCAGCTCCTTAGACAGCCCCGCAGGGTCGTCGGGCAAAGCTTCAGGGTACTCGTTGAGATAGCGTAGGCCTTTCTGATACTTCTCCAGCGCAAGGGTGAGATCGCCGGATTTGAACGCTTTGTTACCGTAGTCCTTGAGATGAGTAGCGATCTCGAGGATCTGTGGACCTTTGAATTCTTCGCTTTGATCGTCAGGGAAGTCTTCGTAAATGTCACCTGTGCTGTCTGGCTCCTTTTTCGTACTCTTGAGAGCCTCCTCTGCAGATAGCTGACCGCAGTCTATTGGAATGTGAGTTACGGGTAGGGTAAGTGGAGAAGCGACGATTTGAACAATGACTTACCAACGATAGTGACATCTTTTGTAGGCTTGTCACTCTGTGTTGTGAGGTTCTCAATTTTCCGAATCAGGCTCTTGCCTTCCTTGAGTTCTCCAAAGACTACCTAAAAGACATTCTTGCTCAGAGACGAAGTATGTAGTGAGAGATAATGTTGATCTTACATGCTTGCCATCAAGGTGAGGAGTTGGCATTGTTGTCACGAAGAACTGAGATCCATTGGTTCCTACCGACATATAAGCTCAAGTCCCAGGCATGAAAACGCTGAAAAGAGGCCTACCTGGTCCAGCGTTTGCCATTGAAAGCAAGAATGGCTTGGTGTGCTTAAGCTCGAAGTTCTCGTCCGAGAACTTCTCTCCGTAGATTGACTCTCCACCAGTGCCATTGCCAGCTGTAAAGTCGCCCCCTTGGATCATGAACCCCTTGATGACCCGATGGAAACCAGAGCCTGCGTTTCCGCTCAGATACTGTAAAGAAGACGGTAAAATCAGTTGGACAAACCTTTGTAGCTCAATGGTTTGCCAGATTTCCCTATGCCCTTCTCTCCTGTACAAAGGCAGCGGAAGTTTTCTGTGGTTTTTGGAACGACTAGTAGACATTAGAAGAGGTCGCCTGGACTGCGCCTCGGTGAACACTGACCGTCATCGTACTACATGATTATTAGCAATATGGCCAAGGTGAAAACATGTGAACCTCTTATGATTGGGGAGGAGTCCTGGTCAAGGATTGGAGATCTCAGAGACATACCAATTCAAAGATGGCTCTGCCTTCTTTCTGTTGGCCAATCTCTATGTCAAAGAAGACATAGCTCCGACCTGGTAGAATTTAGTTGGTCGTCTGTGGCTAGGCTGGGTGATCTTCGAGCATACTTGACTTTTCTGAAGCCATGTTAGTGATCTATGATAGCGCAGTAGACACAATTGATATCTAGTTGAGAGTGCGTATGCACCTGGTAGAAGATTGATGTGTTTGTGAAATTTTCTACGAGACATAAATGAGTAAACAGGGTGCGGAGCTAATTCCGACCATTTTCCGAGTGTTTTCCAGCAGCTTCTATGGACTCTAAAGGCTGTCGCATAGAACAAACGATGCTGGAATATTGCATGATTTTTAAGGCGAGATCTTGACTGGGAATCACTATATACCCATCAAACATGTTGTTACAGACTTCTCGCTAGTCTAGTAATTCTGCTGGTATCTGGAAACTTTGCGCAACTTCCCCCTCTTCCTTTTCAGCCGAGTCTTCAGTCTTTTTGGTCGCCTCATGGGCCTTGGGCGGGTTGGTCTCAATCTCAATAGTGACCTGAATCGGGACAGTTAGTAGACTTCGGTGACGTTTTGACTTTTAGAGGAAGCTGATTGGTACCGCTTCGTCGCGACTGGTGTAATCCACACTCACAGGTCCTGAATTCTGGCTATTGACTGCCATAGCGTAAGCCGGTGAAGGAATATTGACTACAGTAAACATCTACCTTCCATCATCGCTTGGAAAACGCCATTTTTGACCTTCTGGATATCATACAGCTCTTGCACTTTGGCGTAGAAGTGGTCGTACAATTCTCGAGCTAGATCTGGTCCAGCTGCACCATGAAAGTCTGGCTTGTTGCCTTTCTTGGTTGAGGCCAACAACGTGAATTGGGATACTGAAAAGGGAGTTAAGGAGGGCAGCTGCTTGAGCTTATATGGACCTACCACAAAGCACCTCCCCCTTGATATCTTGAACATTATGATTCCACTTCTGCGGAAATATGAGCGATGTCCCGATAGGCGTTCGTAGTACTACTTAGAACACACCGTTGCTCCTGACTCGTCAGGCCACAATTTCATCTTCAACACCTTTGACGCCATAGACTCGACCTCTTTCTGGGTATCATCGGCAGCTACAGCAGCAAAAACAAGTACACCTTTCTCAATAGAGGATACAAGATGATTATCAACGGTTACCGAAGCAGATGCGACTCGTTGGAGAATGGCTGTAGAATTTAGCATCTGATATCATTCTCAAGCAGATCTATCGAGGATACCCTTCATTCCTGCATGGAGCAGCTAGTAACTCAAATAGGTAGAGAAGTGATGATATGGATATATTTTTGAACAATACAAGAACAGTAATTGTTCTTTACAAAATACATGCAGTAGAGAAGGGGTTTTTCATGTGAACGTCAGAGTAGGCAGATCTCGCACTGCGATCATGTGCTATTACCAGCCCGCAGCACCGATATATTTCAAGAAGCAAGACTGTAACTCAGCAATGAATGGAGGTGGTAGCAATAGTTAGATATCACCCCGGGAAACGGCTAAACTTTTATCCTAGCCCAGCCGCGCCTTGCGCGTTTCGTGGCTAGGCGACTGACCTGTCAGATGGGGAAGAGGTTCGACACTTGCAGGAACATTGACACAACAACAAGTGACTGGGATACCATTTGGCGCTACCAGCATTCATACCCTCCACTTTATGCCTTTCTCACTGAAAACTTCGACTCCCCCTCAGCCTCAGGAATATAGCTCAAAGTCAGCTCGACGACGGCATTGTCCAGTCGCATCGGCCTTGACCCTCAATACTGCAAACCTCTCTCCCTCCTCACTTCCTCATCACAGGCCATGGCGCAGCGAAAATTGCAGCAGGAGATCGACAAGACTTTCAAGAAGGTTGCAGAGGGTATTCAGACATTCGAGAGCATATTCGACAAAATACAACAGGCCACCAATGCCTCACAGAAGGACAAGCTGGAGGACGCTCTCAAGAGAGAGATCAAGAAGCTCCAACGGCATAGAGACCAGATAAAAACATGGGCCGCAGGCAATGAGATCAAAGACAAGAAGCCGCTCATGGAGCAGCGGAAAGCCATTGAGAACGTATGTGTCGCTTGATGAGGAAGTATTCTTCCTGAAGATGCATTTGGTGCTGATGATGGCTATTGTTGCAGCAAATGGAAAAGTTCAAGGCCGTCGAGAAGGAGATGAAAACGAAGGCTTTCTCAAAGGAGGGTCTACAGGCTGCCGCAAAGCTGGATCCTGCGGAAAAGGCAAGAGATGACGCCTGCGTATTTCTCACAAACATGGTTGACGAGCTGGAGCGACAAATCGAGGCTTTGGAGGCGGAAGAAGAGGCTTTGCAAGCGACAGTGAAGAAAGGGAAAAAGGATACCAGCAAAGCAGATCGATTATCTGAAATAAGCAGGTCTACAGAACGACATAAATTCCATATAGGGAAACTGGAATTGTTAAATCGATTACTTCAAAACGGCAATGTAGAAACCGAACAAGTCCAGCAATTGGAAGACAACATTAAGTACTACGTGGATGAGAACCAAGCGGTTGATTTCCAAGAAGACGATGCACTCTACGATGAGCTGAATTTGGAAGAGGACGAGGGAGGCTATGGCTTGAACATTGATAACGACCGAGTCTCATCACAAGATGCGCAATCAATAGCAGATGATCTATCAGAAACAATAGATGGGCGAGGCCCTTCAGGAGGCGGCAAACCGAAGTCAACTTCAGTGTCTGAACCTCAAGGCACAGGCGTACGAAGACCATCGAACCAGTTGAAATCACCGCTACCTGCCCTAGCTACCCTCCATACGCCCCTAGCCACCACGACGAATGGTACTACAAACAATACTATGAAGCCTGCACCTCTACCGACCAGGGCGCCTGGTGAGACGCTGAAGTATGCCTCGGCAGCGGCAGCTGCAGCAGCGAATGACAAATCGACTGTTGGGATAGCTCCCTTACCTCCACCACCAGGATCAGCTGCTGCATCGACCCCAAGTGCACCACCTGGTCTGTTCGCTGTTCCGCCCACCCAGAAGAGCAGTGCGACGACTTCACCTAGTGCAGTATCATCGGTACCAGCAAGCAGTGGTCCTACGCCCTCTGAGAAGCCTGCGATACCCGTGACGACGACTGTGGAAATCCCTCCAAGTACGCAGGCCTCGGATTATCATCAACCGAAATCTCCGGTACTCAATCACACAAGTCCCGCGGCTCCAGCAAACATTGCTCGCAGCGCTCCTCCTCCAGCCATGGCCGATACCATTGACCACTCACAGACGCCCTCAGCCTCGAAAGTGCAACCACCAGCTCAGCCAATTGCGAAGGAAGCACCTCTACCGACACCAACAGAGGCTCCAACAGCTTCAGCACAACCGAAGCCGCCAATTGCGGAGCAGACAAATGGTGAACCACCAAGGCAAGAAGAAGAGTCTGTATATCATCTACCACCCGGTCTACAGGATCTGCTACAGTCCTTTGAAGTTACAAAGAACCGGCCACCAGCATCTGACTCACCCTTGGTACAAAGGCTACTTGCAGCGTCTCACGCAAGTCGACCAGATTACTTGGATGCGGAGAAGCCTAGGCACTACCGGCCAGACACCAAATACAACACGCCATCTTACTACCCACAAGAGCCGTTTCCCAGTTCTGATGATCCTAGCTTCTATAGCAAGATTGATACGGATACCTTATTCTACATATTCTACTATCGACAAAACACATACCAACAATATATGGCGGCAAAGGCGCTCAAGAGCCAGAGCTGGAGGTTTCACAAGCAGTATCAAACATGGTTCCAGCGACATGAGGAGCCAAAGACGATAACAGAAGAGTACGAGCAAGGCACGTATCGGTTTTTCGACTACGAGAGCACATGGTAAGCCTTATCCATCATACAATCTTCCCACCCTGTTCTTGGAAGGCGCCCAATACTAAAGCTTCCTTCCTTCAATAGGATGAATCGGCGAAAAGGAGACTTCAAATTTGCATATAAGTTTTTAGAGGATGATCTGTGAGGGTCACAGTCGTGAGGTTGGTTGGGCAGCAATGCATGCGTTTGGTGCAGCTGTTAATTTTTGTACAATCTTGGGCTTAGCGGCGGACTAGCGTTAGGCTGCTGCCAAGGCAGTGCGAGCAGTTATGGTCACCTCTCATCACTACGAATAGTTGCGCACTCCCATCATCAAATTTCTCTTTCCCCTTGATTCAGTCCTGTGCTGCTCATTGACAGCGTTAACTGACTTAGCCCCATGCGTAATGCTCACTCTCACAAAACAGCTAGAATAGGCTGACAAGCAGAACCTCATTTCTGCATTAGGAAGGTGCGCACACACAACGCTTTGATGGCTCTCCTTAAACTGCCTCTACATCTGTAACACAGAGCTTGCGCGACGCTTTACAGGCCAGATCAGCATACGGACTGGGTTCTACACGGCCCCACTCTTTGATAGGATTGCATGGGGTTGAACAAGGCAAAACCAGGCGTAAATGCTGACGCGCTAAGATGTTCAACCTGCGACAACGCCCACGACAGCCTTACCATTTCCACCAACACGAATTCTTGTGTAAATGTTCTAAATGATCACATGATCAGTCCTCTTGAATAAAGGGGGCTGTACGCCCGGTTTTTGCCTTCTTGCGCTTTCTGCCCCCCAGGCTCAGCGTCCCATGCCATCGCACGATTCGGCCGCCAAGTGCGTCGTTGTGGCCCATTCTTGCTTGGCCGTGGCCGTGCTATGGCCGTGCAACGGTAGTTTCTGGCTTCTGCTGATGGTTTCTCGAGGTTAAGATTGAGCCTTTGAAGGTGTGTGATGAAAGGTATGGCTGGTGAGTGTATTTCAGAGTGCGAGTCTGAATGTGCTTCGCTGCGCCACGCTAGCCTTACAGACTAATCCATCATTCGAGCTCGATTCACGTTCAGGCTACGGCCGAGAGAGCAAGCACGATAAGACGCCTGGCTGTCCTGCGCCTTGTTAGTGATAGCGTTTTTTTAAGTCCTCTTCCTTGTTGCCGTGGAGCCGCAGTTTTCGAAGGCATCGACGAGGCTAATACATAGACCCACCGGAAGAAGACTGGAACACGCACTATCCTACGGGCCGAAAGCTGTTACTACCACGCACTGCCATACCCAGCTGAGCATTTCCTCATTGCCGCCGGCTTGACTGAGTCAGCCACTGCGTCCTGCCTGCATGCATCCTCAATCATGTCCATCGACTACTTGTGATTGGACAAAAATGGACCACACTTCATGGCCAACTAAGGCATTTCTAACCTCGCAGTTCGCATTCTGTCGCGCAGCGAACACTTATGAACCAAAGCAAAGACTCAGCCCTTGATACTTGCTCCAATTGGATGCAACTGACCAAAGATCCAAAGATCAATCATCGTTATGTCCACGGATCCATACAGGGGTGGAAACGCCATCTTAAACCCTTCTGGAAGCCTTGATGACACATTTACCCGCAGGCCGTCGTCCTATCTCACGTGGTTTTTCATGACTGACATGCCAACGGGTGGTGCCGTAGTACCACGAGGCTGCCAATGGGATTCGCAACGATGTCCAGATGTGAGGCTTGACCACATCTGCGGGACCGGTGAAGGGCTATGGTGGCTTGCGGCCACGACCGCTGCCCTTCCGGGGCAAGCAATAGGATGAGGTTCCGATGCGCCTATTTGACTGCGGTAAACGGTATTCGTGCAGTGCTTGCAGCGTTCTTGAAGATTTGATAGTTGATTTGTGGTGATTTTGTGTGTGATTCCTTCACGTGCTTACCGAATGATCATTTGGAGTACACCGGATTGGGGCTCGGTGAGGCGCTTGTTCGGTGAGCAACGCCCCTGCCAGGAACAATGACTTTGTATATTCGTTGTGCAACATCAATGTTTTTCCAATGCTCAAGAAACAGGCAAATGTACTGTTTGATTTTAAGGCAGAAGACACCCGAATAATTTGGCCTCAAATTTTGCTTCACTTCATCTTGTCTGCGATATTTTATATCAAAGTTCAAAGACAAAATTCATGTACTGTTGCTCCTGCCTTGAACTTGGATAAATACAAAGCTTCTGTTCCTGTCACTGGTTCTCTACCACGACACCATTCTACCATAAATATATAAAGGATTACCTTCAATCCGTTCAAGCGGAGACATCCCTTACGGAAATCTATGATATACCAATTCTCCGAACGCTACTGCACTTTCCATCACCACATCTACCCAAGCTCTCAAGATGTCCACTGGCCACTACAATGACTTTGTACGCTCTGCGCTATACTGCCATCCAGGTCTGCACATCTAACATCATTGTGCAGGGCAATTTTGATTACCACGACCTCCCATCACAACAATATTCCGCCTGGCAATACCAGCAACCGCAAGCCTACGGCTCTTCAACCTATGACGCCCCTCCCAACTACAGTAGCATGGAACGTGGTCCATCCAACTCCAGCGAGTCGTCCTACCTCTCGAACAACTCCAGCCATCGGTCGAATTATACGAACGCAAGCTCGCCATTAGATGGGGAGAACTTCGATGGTATTGAGGTGATCAATGGTGGTACCATCGGGTCTTCAAAAAGTATTAATCCAAATGCTAAGTGAGTCACCAACAATTAACATCATAACGACCGTGATATACAACAGAGCTCTAGCTAACACCGCATTGCTCAGGGCCAACTCGAGCACTGGACACCTCTGGTATTGCGTTCACCCAGGCTGCACCCACGTCAGCAAACGTCAATTCGACCTAAGCCGTCACATCCAGAACAGGCACAACATCGGAAACGAGCGGCACGATTGTCCAGGCAAGAATTGCCACCGTGTAGGAGATTCCGGATTCAAGAGGAAGGATCACCTTACCGAGCACTTGAGGAAGGTACACATGAAGCCAATCCCAAAAACTGGTAGCGGCGGTGGGAAATCGAGGAGCTCACGATGACCGGTCTGATTGAGTGGATACACGAACGGCGATCTTGGCTGGGATTCGGGTTTTTGGTCTTGTACAGAGCGATACTTGATTACGGGTGTGATGGTGTTTTTGGTGGAAAATGTACCGTATGGATTTTTGTGGTCATGGTTCTCAGGTGCTTAGGGTGGATAGTGGTTGGATACAGGTCGGCGGCGCTCTTCTCTAGACTTGGATCTACGTCTTTGTATTATCCATCATACTTCCTTCCTAGACAGGTATATCTCGAGAGAAATTACATCTCTTGTCTATGTATTAGCTCGAGCCTTCTCCCGTACCAGCTTCTGGAAGTCGTCCAGGTATTCAGCCGGTACATCAACCACAATGGTCCTGTTTCCCGTTGTCGAGGGCGAAGCCGCCCAATAGCCAACCAATCGTCCAAACCCCGCACTAGCTGTCAATACCACCATCGCCCGTATTGCGTCAGAGGCTGGGATGAGCGTAGTACTGGCCAAGATCACCGTCCCATAAGTGTATAAAACAAAGCTCGCGATCGCAGTCGAGGTCTGTAACGTCCAACGCAACGTCGTCGTTCGAGGTGACCGAAGTACAATACAGAAGCTCGGGCTAGGCTTCGACTGCAGGCTTCGAAACCTGAAAGCGGTCTTACGGATGTCAAAGAAGTAACCTCGACAAGCCACATTGACAAGAGCAAGTAGCTGGCTTAACCCAACCCAAAGCCCCACATTGACTTTGATCGGACACGCGTTGACTAGTATCCCGTACTTGCTGATCTGATACACCTCATACCATATACCAGCGCCGAGGACCAGCAGCACCATGCAAAAAGCGCAACATTGCGCGTTTCTCCCTCGCCACGATGAGCTATGTCTCCTTCGCTCCTTGTCTATCATGAGCCTGTGTATTGTCGTCCATGCGCTCTGTAGATGCTCAGTGTTCTGATTGTGATCGTCGTGGAAGAAGGTATGAGAGGATCTGGTGGGCGCGTCTTCGAATCTTGAGATGAATGCTGTGACGGAGGAGAGGGACAGGATTACGGCGAGAGTGCTGGACTTATCGGCTGTGGATGATATTTCGGTGAGGCTGTTGGACATGAGGGCCACGACGGTGGGAATAAAGGCTAGGATCGAGGCGCCAGCTGACCAGCGTGCTGTGTAGTCGCTTGGCACTTTGTCTAGAACGCAGCGAAGGATGCCATAGCATGCTGAGCGTTCGTGCTCGTTGGGTGTGTTGGCGCGGCATTGTTCAATGATTGGGCGGACGACTGGATCGCGAGAGTTGAAGAGGTGGTATGCTAGACATGGCATGGTGGCGACCGAAAGCAAGAAGACGATCTGAAAACGCATGCTTTGGAGAGAGCTGAGCCTCAGATGCTTGGCAGAACAAATGGGTATCAAGATGAGGGTCTTAAGTCCAGCCTCCTTGGGAAGGATTTTGGGGGCGCTGTCGGATCAGGCTTGGACGGTTAGACCCCACCCTTCGACCCACACGCACACTGTTGATTGGTCTTGATTAAACGAGGTTGCCGAATAATGTAAGGCCAATTGCATTGCAGCGGTTTTCGAAATCTCTCGCCAATTTGCAGAGCTCCCATCTGCTTTTGCGAGCAATTGACAGCTTAGAGATTTTAATCCGTATGTATTTTGATGGAAGAAGCTTGATGTTATAAGAGACGCAGCATGGTAGAATCTTGTAGAAGTCCCACCTTTGCGTATCATTGGATATCACTGAGTACAAAAGCAAGCTGAACCCAGTGCTTTTGTACAAAACTTGAGACTTTGACATTTGAATCACCACCTTTTCTCCTTTCTCGCCGGATCCGCAGTTTTCGCTTCCTGGGTCCCGCCTTCAATGCGAAAAGGTCCCTTGATAAGCATCCGTCCTTTAGAACTGATATGCTTGTGTATAAGCGTGCTCTCCGTTCTCGCGGACGAACGATCGCCTAAGTTCCTTGTTAGGAAATTCGGATTCTGACCCTTCTCCTTCGCAAGCCTTTGCCATAGATCTGAACATTTTGAGTTCTACTTGCACACCATGTCGAAGATCTGGTTGCCGAGAGTCCTTTCGCCAAAGCCCTTGGCGAGCCCATTGCCTGTCTAACTCTAGGGCTTGACGCAGCAGCTCCACCAGCCCAACTTTCGATCGGAATTTGAGAGCTGCGAGCAAGTCACTCTTCATATGGAGAGAAACTTGCCGTTGTTGGAGCTGGCGTCGTGTGAGATCAGATTTCCGCGCCGAGGTAGCTGGGCCAAGCTCGGCAAGCCCAGATTCTTGGGGTTCACGAACTCCTATGACAAACTTCCCAGCAAGCTCGTCGAACCCCTGTGAGCGGTTTAGATCCCACTGCTCGCCGCTACTTGTTACCGGTAGTCCGGGGTCTTCTTCTAAGACGCTTGCCAATATACTTCGAAATACAAGCTTCCGCATCGGAAACGTCACGAAGCCGTTGATGCAAGCCAATCGCCAGACGACTCTGGAAAAGTTGAGCATTCGGTTCTTCCAGGCTTGAATGAATAGTGTCTCGTAGACCAATTGCCCTGGATGCAGGTCAAACTGGCCGTGAAAGGTATGTAATACCTCGATAGCATGCTTATACCACCTGAATACTAGGCATTTGCGCAATAAGATATCCATCGACATCTCGTTTGGGACAAAGCCACGCAGCTTCATGCCATCAAGCAAGTCCAGAGTCTCCAATGCCGATCTGCGCTTGCTGCTTTCGTTCAAAAGGCTATTGCCGGCAGAAGTCGATAGCCAACGCACTCCATAGCGCGAATCCATATGATCGAGGAAACCGTCAAAGTTGTGTCCATTCCCGAGATGGAATGTCAGGTCATGTTGGATCATTTGCGCAGCAACATCAGCTACTATACCGGGCTTCTCGAGCATATGCTTCTCCTTCATCTTGTGATAAATGACGGCCCTGACTGCTGTCGAGGTAATTGCCATGAGCAAACTCACCCATGTTACTTCGTCCGGCTGGAAGCCGCGCTGTATCATATTGTGTAGGAGGAAGGTGAAATTGTGGAGGTCTCGACAGACTGCCGCACTCCTCAGTATGATATTGAAGGTTTCTGCTGGAATCTCCATCTTCATCGCCTCCATCTTTGCGTAGATAGCTCGAGCTCTTGTGAACATGGAATGTTTGTAGAAAAAGCGAAGTGTGATGTTACAAGCATCGACAGTCATAAAGTTTCTGATCTCATTTCGGCGTAACAAGTGGTAAATGATAGCTGCTATATCTGTGACGTTCGACCAATCGGGATGCTGGGGCTTCAGGGTCTGGGGGATTCGAGCTTGAGAAGCTTGGGAATCTGTTATGTCGGCAAGGTAATCGGAAAGGGATGCTTCTGACCAGGACGTCGGTTCAGGAACGTCTCGTGCGAGGATCGGGCTCCTATAAGGTTTGGTATAAACTGCTCGAGCGGGATCATTGGAATTAATCTTGCGGAACAGGCAATAACTTTCAGGGGTTCCCTCGCCACCCCGTGTCTTGTAGTACTGCTCCAATTGTAAAAGCGGTATTCTCCAATTATATGAGGTCTGGCCCTTGTCTTTCAAAAGCTGGCTAACGAGGATTTTGTCTGCCTTGTTCTTTCCATAGAGCACAGCTCTGGGATTTTGCCTCCTGGGCGGCGTATTAGCCCCTGTGTTTAAGAGCCCTGCGATTTGATCCGCGTATCTCTCTCTCTCCCAATCCTCCCTTGATTGGACACCCAAGTCATGTCGAGCCTGCTCGAACGAGACGTATCTAAGCTTGAGAACGTTGACATTTCTGATGAGTCCTGAGGGCGCTTTGTCGTCGATGGATTTGGTTTGCGGAGAAACTTCACAATGACCAGCGGTTGGAATTGCCGATACTTCTGCTGTTGCGGCTCTTCGAGAGGCGGACTGCGAGATCCATTGGCAGCGACGTAGATCTTTTCGAGATGCCTGTTCACTTTGGCTAGCTGGCCGCAGGGCTGCCAAGCTCGTCGCTCGCCATACGCCGAGCAAATGTTCAATGGCCAATGGTCTGCGATATCCACGGCATCTCAGGTACATAAGACAATAGTGCTGCTGTAATGCATGGGCAATGGCCCTTCAAAGTTGGCTGAAATCGATCACTTCGGAAGTTTTAAAGATGCTTGCCGGACAAGGGAAAATATTTGGCCGAGGCTTGGCAAGAATGAGAGGCAGCTGGGAGCTTCGCGTTCGATCGACTTGCTGCTACTAGGAACCCTCATCAACACCACAATTCTTACAAACCACTCTTGACAATACATCCTAAACTTCTAGCAACAGCTTCTCCTAATCGGCATCATGTCAGGTAAGCAGCTGCTGCCGCTTGAGTGCATTACACTAGAAACAGCTACTAATAGCTCGATGTTCAGGCAGCGCGGGCTTCGATAGGCATATCACCATCTTCTCAGACCAAGGGCGATTATATCAAGTTGGTTTGTGGTCCAGAATATGCTACCCTCCCGCAACATACTATGGACTAACCACTGAGATCAGAATATGCCTTCAAAGCCATCACCGCTGCAAACATCACATCAATAGGGGTTCGGGGGAAGAATTGTGCGGTGGTTCTCTCACAGAAGAAAGTGCCTGTTAGTAGATTCTAGACAGGTATCGCAGTTCTAGCTCGGACTGATACCTCGTGACTCCAGGACAAGCTTATCGACCCTTCATCCGTCTCACACATATTCAAGCTCTCTCCTTCCGTTGGCTGCGTCATGACAGGATCAATAGCAGACGCACGAGCATCAGTCAACCGAGCCAGGGGTGAGGCAGCTGAGTTCCGATACAAGAATGGATACGAGATGCCATGTGATGTGCTTGCAAAGAGGCTTGCGAACATCAACCAAGTGTACACTCAGAAGGTGGAGATTGAAATCTTGACGAACAGCTGAGTATTTACTGACGATAGCAGGCCTACATGCGTCCATTGGGTGTTGCGCAAACATTGATATCTGTCGACTCCGAATTTGGACCTCAGCTATACAAGTGTGATCCCGCAGGATATTACGTCGGCTACAAAGCGACTGCATCGGGACCGAAGCAGCAGGAGGCATTGAACCACCTTGAGAAGAAGCTGAAGAATAAGGAGTGTGCCGAAGGCACATGGGAAGATGTTGTGGAATTGGGAATATCAACATTAAGCACCGTGCTGAGTGTTGATTTCAAAAAGGGCGAGTTAGAAATCGGTATCGTGGGTGGGCCTAAGCTTGGCGACAAGGATGGACTCGATACGGCATTCAGAGCACTGACAGAGGATGAGATAGAGGAGAGACTGCAAGCGATTTCTGAAAAGGATTGAGTACAATGGCTAAATGATGGGTGATGGTGAGTTCGATCTCTTAACGGTCGTCACACGCGACCCACTATCTTATCTGCATGGACACGAAGAATGTGATCTGATTACTGGTCCAGCTTCTTATGGGTCTGTTAATAGCATTGCAAGAGCGAATAGACTTGTGAGGTCTTCTAGCTTGGGTCTTCCAGCGGTCATCCGGCCATCATCCAGCTGTCAAATCTGCATGGAGACACTATTGACAGACAGCGAACCAGCGCGGCGCAGTCATTTCCGTGGCTTGCGGCTCAAAGCTCAAAATAAGTCATGAGGTACCTTACACATCTCATCTCAATAACTTCTGTCGGTACGTCCTTCAGTATCCAGCGACAATCCAGTGGACAAGTGGAATTTTACGCGAGGTAAGAGTAATAAGACCGGACTCATTCTTTACAATTGTCCAATGATTGCAATTGTTGCGTCTATTGACTCGATTCTGTCTTAGCTGCTGCTCAGCTTCCATGTGCTGGCAAGAAATAAATTATTGCACTATTTCTCGGGAGCTATGCAGTTTTAGGATGCGTCTAGACTTCTTTCGGAAGTATTATAATTGCTTGCAGAATTTGTGGCTTAGCTGAACGCTATCCAAACGCATCGGCTGAACTTTCTCGTTCTTGTCTCCTCTGCTACCATTGATCGCTTTTGCTATTCCAGCTTACACTTCGTACAACGTTTTGAGCTACTTTGCTTTTCTGTATTCTCTACCATTGACGCTGTCATGAAGCTCTCCACACCATCTTGCGGTCTACGGCTAGGCCCGTTGCCCAACAGACAACCAATCAGTGTCCAAATCCCCCAGCGATACCATCTTTTCGCAGCTTTCTCTCAAAGACTTACACGGGAATGACGGAAGCTTCATGGCAGGCTGAACTCCTAATGCGAACCTCAGGAGGTCTTCATAAATGGCCAGCGGGCCGTTGCAAGAAAGACAGAAGCCTTGAAAACCAGGTGAGAACAACAGCAACCCCTCAATGCCTACCCAGACCGTTACTATAACGAAGACCAGACTCATGGCTGACGGACGTGCGTGCATATCCATGGCCCTGCAAGAGGGGCCTTCCTAGCCATGCTGACATCTGTGCTTCAGTCAACGAAGCCCGTGCCTTGAGGGTCACGGAGCTGATGAGCGATTATCAAAACATCCAATGCCGCATTGCACAGCTTCAGGTCGACCCTAATCAAGACGTGTATCACGAAATGGGCTACACGACCCTGCGCCAATGCCATGCAGAGGCGCGTGCTCTGCTCAACAAGGCCTACCAACCGGAGATGCTCTACCCACCCAGTGGTCCGAACGAGACAGAGAAACGCCAATTGCAGCGGTCCGCACCATCTCCCGTCTCTCTGGACTTAGCTAACATGCAGGTGGCAGTGTGATCGTCGACGGCAGTGCCCGCCGCTTCCAAGCCCAGAAAATCTTCATGAAAGCATCAGCTGCCATGAAATGGGTCCATCGACGAAATGCCATTCTTCAAGGGCAGAAGCCAGAAAATGGTCAAATTCACCAGCTCCAGCAGGCTGACGCAATGATGAGAAATGTACGTTCGATTTCTCCAACTCTTCAAGCAGACGAAAGATACTGACTTCGTACTAGGACTTTGCAGCTATCACGGACCAAAGAATCGTCACCGACTTTCGCACGGCTGACGAACAGGCCGGCTACTGGCTCCAAGACGATCCTACTCTGCAGACGGTCCTTGCCTGGATTCGGGCCGATTGAGACTGCGTCGATGCACCTTTCCGGCCCCCGTGTTTTCTTCCTGATTTTCAACTTCGCTCCTCATTTTTGACTTGTATAAACGCTTTTGTTTTCTCGGTTATGTGGTGTGGCATAACGTGGCGCTGGATCGCGGGATGTATGGAAATTATGGTTTTCTTGTCTCAGGTCTTCCTTTTCTATTCTTCTTTAGCCTTAATCACTGTACATTCTGGCCTTTGCACATACCTCGGGAGACAGCGTTGGGTGTTGGATCTGTTTTCTCGTCTCGCGGACCTGCATTAATCCTTGAGGACAGGCTCCTGACACCCATAATACATTCTAGATATATTAAATTAGACAGCTACTTTTCAGAGATTAACACTCCTCTTCCTCGCTTCACTCGCTCTCTGGTTCCAGATCCCTTCCGCCTAGCACAACCCTCCCACACCACCCACACCAACTCCTCTCCTCACCCCTTTTTTCTCTCTCAAGCACTTCGCCTCCTTCCCTCTCATCCTCCCATTCCTTCACCGTCCCCCCAACTCTCTCCCTCTTCCGATACTTCTTCTTCACAATTCCTCCCAACCCCTCTACCTCCTGCCTCCAATACCCCGCTTCCTCCTTCTCCATTAACGGCGTTCCCCCTCCCTCACCCTCCGCTGCACTACCCTCACTGTGATTACTCTCCCCACTACTACTACTCGGTGCACTACAATCGAACTCCACCTCCACATCCTTAGCGCCTAGACACTCCTTCCCGCGCGCGCATTTGACGCCTTCGTTGCCTTCTCCTATCCCCGTGCCGAGCCCGCCGAGGTAGGTGCTGTAGCGCGTGCGCCAGGTCCAGACGCGGCGGTATGTGGTGTCATGGGTTGCGAGGGAGGTGCCGCAGGGGGCGCAGAGGTGGACGGCGGTGGCGCAGATGCAGGGCCCGTCTTGGTGAATGAGGGCAGAGACGGGCGCGGAGAGACAGGTGGGGCAAAGGCGGCGGTGGCGGGCGGGGAGGTGGGTTGGTGAGGGGGGTTTGAGTGTGCAATTCTGTTCACACATACCCAATGAGCACTGCTACGACTTGAGGGCTGGGAGAAAGGGAGACAGACCCGACAAACAATCCGACTGCACCGCCTACACTCCGCCACCATGTCCGTGACACAAAGGCCCACCTTTCCGATGACCAAGTGCCCTGCTCCGCCCAGTACGTGCCATTTCTGCCCTCCTGGTGGCTCCTGAGAGGTGGGTTGCTCGTTTGAGCAGCGGAGGGTTTGCTGGACTAATCGATTGCGGTACTGGAGGAGGTTGGCGCGAATTTGACGACAGGTACAGGCGAGGGCGTGCAAGGTATTGAGGTCGATGGAGAGGGTTATGTTTGTGATTATGCTGGGAGGGGGTGTTAGTCTTTGGGACAGTCATTGGAGGAGGAGGGGTGGGGTGGGCGATGGGGTTGGGCATACGGATAACACGCCACAGCCGCTGAGAGACCGTTGAGGTTTGGATTGGGCCTCTCGGGAGGCTCGTTGTCTGGGTTATTGGTGCGCACCTTCGCTGTCACCTTACGCTGGCGCTGTCGAAGAGATGCGAACCCCGCAGGATGGCTAGGATCGGCATGGGGGTCAGGGATTTCTTCGTCCAAATCAAGTAATAGGACCATGGTGCCATGCAAGAAGTGCTTGATAGAGCCGTACGCCCATTGGAGCTACAGCCGTGGTTTGATAGGAGCAGCAAGTTTAATAAATCTACCTTATGGCTGTTATTGACGTTATGCGGTTAGCCTCACTGTTTTCGCTATTTCCAGACCGGGAAGGAATAACCGCGAGGCTGACGAGCATCCTAGGAAACATGCGAGGGGGCTGAAAGGAAAATAGGTGATAATAAGAAGTTGGTTGGAATATTGTAGTAATTATAAATGGAACAGAAAAATGACAAAAGCAACCTACTCCTGGGTATTATTCCCTCCTTTACCGTGCCTATGTCTGACACCATCGCTGTGAAGTTGACAGTCGAAAACCAGACCCATATGCACAGACACGCCGATTGTACCAAACAGAACGCTATGCTTTTTCTTTGCCCTTTCCCTTATTCATTGGGTGGGCACTGTCCCCACCAGTATCATCTCCAGGAGTAGAAAACCGAATTCTCGGCTCTTCTGACACATGAGCATCTTCTGGTATGCCTTTGATGTCTTCTTGTACAGCATTCTCATCATCATCGCTATGTGCATGAGGTCTGCCCTCACCGACCTCGGCAGGTTCTGATGCGTCCAATGCATGTGTCTCCCCGGTAGGATCGGCTTCGCTGCTTGTAGCCCTCCCCCTTAGGTCGCTCCAGTAGTCAAGGTCGTTGGTATGGACGCCTGCTGAGTGTATTGCTTTGAGCAGATTGTCGATCTTGCGTTTCCTTGCCTCAAGGTCAGTGTCTGAACCCTCTTTGCTCTTCTCCTTGCCCTTCCCTTTAGTCCTAGTAGTCTCGTCGAGGACCTGGAGGAGGTAGGTCTGGAGCTGGCGGCAAGAAGTCTGATGGACAAAGTCTGCCATGATAGCATGCATGCATTCCGGGAGATAGGTCAGCTCGTCGCCTCCATGATCCAAAAACGTTCTGACTGCAGCAAATTTCTCCCTATCCACCCTTGCGCGTTTGAGAGTGGCCATGAGAGCCGATACGTTGGTGATATCGTTGGGGTCGGGTTCATCTTCGCCATCACTCTTGAGGCCATTCATGTAGCTGGATCGGTTGGTAGTCGTTCTATCAGCACTTGAATCACGACTAGGCCTCCATTTCGCAGCATGAATTGTAAAGTAATCCTCAGTCAACATATGGGCCTGATTCATCTTGCTCTTCTCGCCATCTGCTTTGTGGGTGTGTATCCTGACCCTCCTCCTGAGCCATCTCCTTCGCCTCACGAACGAGAAGAGCCATGGGTGGTTGCCGTGCCAAGCGTAGACTTTGTTGAAGCTGAAAGAATATTCCCAGCCCTCCTCGTCAACATCGTGAGACATGTCCACATACCATGTCTTCCAATCCCATGCCCAGCTGGGATCCGGCAGTTGAAAATTGGTAATGTTGACACCACTATCATGGAAATTTGCTGTTTGCCATGCGGAGGGGTCAAAATTGAGGAGCGAATTGCAGGAGTAGAGGGGGATGCCGCAAAAGAAGGAGCCACGTTGATTCTCGTACAGGACATCGATGAAGGAGTCAACTGGTTTTTTGCCTTTGGCCGCTTTCTTTTTGCTTCTGAAAGGGATCTTGTCTCGTTTTCGACCAGTCCTTTCACTGTCTTTGGACGGCCTTGGCTCTCCCTCAGCTGCCTCGTCACCAGGCTCTATTATTGGTCCTTCGCTGTCTGACTTTTCTTCTTGGTATTTGGCATACTTTCGCTGGGCCAGCTGCTGCCTCAATGTGCCAGGCTTGGTTGATTGCCGATTTAGAGACGCCCCGCCGTCAGAAGGGATTGAAGATGAAGCAGACGAATCTTCAGGATTCCGCTCCGGACTTCGTCTGGCTTGCGTAGCATCTACCAGGATTATTGCATGGTCATAAGCGTTTGCTGTGCTCGTTTGGCTTCTTTCAATCCCAAAGACTGACATTTCAGCGGAAACATTCGCTGTATAAGATTCATCGTGGTATTCTGCTCATCGTCAGATTTCGCGGGTGCGGGAATGAGTCGTAGCAAGGTGTTGCCTCTATAGAAGCCGTAGGTAGATGCAATATGAATTATGACTGTTGGAAAGTTTTTTTTATGAATGAAGAAGCTGCCTTGAATGTTCGTGGAGCGCGAGTAAATGCGAAGTCATGTGTGGCTTGTGAACGCAAGAGAGGAAGGTGCAGCAGGGAACGTCATGTGCCAAGCAACGATCGGCGGAGTTCCAAGCTTGGAGAGATTTCGACCCGTCTCACAACAAACATCCGACTCTATCCACAGAGCCATTGATAACCTCGAGACCACAATTCGTACATATCAGCCTTCACAACAAACCCTCGACTAATCGCCATGTCAGGAAGAAGAGGAATAATAGCCGTTGGTGGTATTGCCGCGGCAGCTGGCGGCTACTACTTCTACCAGGCCGGTGGAGATCCCAAGGTTGCGAAGAAGGAGGTTGAGCGTAAGTTACATGCAACTAGGTGTAATATACCTATCACTCAAATAACAACCACCTGTAGACGACTATGCCAGTGCCAAAGCTTCAATGAAAGGCCAGAGTGTCTCCAGCGAAGAAGCAAAGAAGCAGGGCGAAGAATGGGCCCAGAGGGCTGGCTCCAAGCTCGATAGCACCGTAGGCTGCCCTCAATACTACCTATCCCTGTCGCGTTGCTAAGTCGGGCCTGCTATCAGGTCAATGATGCTCGCAACAAATTGCATGACGCTGACAAGACCATCACGAAAAAGATGGGCGAAGCAGAGAACAAGCTCGACAAATTCAAGAGCGATACCGTCTCCAAGTTAGAGCAGACCAAGAAAGAGACGGGCAGGGAGATTGACAAGTTTGATCAGGTTATTGAGAAGAAGACTGTGGATGCGAAGAGTGGCATCTCGAGTTGGTTCGGTTTTGGAAAGTGAGCTTGCTACTGGCCGTTGGTATTGATGGTGCAAGGGTGATTGGGTGGAGGAGGCAAGATACCTTGGTGGTGGGCGGGTATTCGGTAACAATCTTGCGTGAGGTTGTACGTTAGCAAAGTGTCCCTACGCTCGGAATTTACTCTCTTCTCCCGCGCCGTCAACTGGCATCATCTGGATAAGGTCACAATTTGGGATGTCATGTGCTGAGGTGCATTGTAGTATGGAGAAGACGTGGCGACTTCTTGGTTCTACCTAGCTCGGGCAACGGGTACTTGAGATATTCACCCTGTGCCGAACCCACTCGGTGCTGTGCCAGAACGATCTGAGCCATGTCTGGTCTGTAAAATCCTTGCGGTTGCTGTAGGTTCAAGAAGCCAGAAGACCCCGCCACGGCATGTCTTTGGTGCCTTTCGAGTGTCAGGGCCAACTCCATTCCGTTGAGATAATAGAGACTCACCGGTAACACGCCTACTCCATGCTCAGTGCTTAACACTGTCGATCAACCTCTCATGATTCAAGATAGAAATTTCGACCGCACGATCTGAATGAAGTCAGCCCCAGCCCCCCATGCCTTGCTCACGACCATCTCGTGTCGTGTCTTGTGAACACTCACATTCATCATGCAGCTGTCTAATCCTCTGCATTTATTGAAACATCTCGTCTTCCTTCGAAGCAAGCTCTGCCGTAATAGATACCCGTTGATCCGTGGAAAAATGCTGCTCTGTGGGAAGCGTTTGATCTCCCAATCGCAATCTCGAATGAATCCTCTCCGTGTTGCTGCCCATGCCGAGATTTCTTTGACCGTTCGCTCGATATCATCGTATTCTTTTTCGATCTTAGCTTGTGTAAAGCCTAGGATTTCGAGCTTGGTGTGGGCTTCGGCTAACATGCGTTCCATGTTGGGGGCAGAGATGGTGATTGCGGGAACAGTGGCGTTGTGAAGAAGTAGACAAAATTTCGTGGGTCGGTGTTGAGATAGTGCAAGTCGGAAGAGGTGTGCTGAACTCACTTTGAATTCAAAGCAGAGGCTCACAGGCTGAGAATGTTACAAGCGGTAGACTTGTTGAAGATTCTTAATAGCGAGGTCCACTATACGGTCTTAAGTAAGTCAGCAGTATACTCATATTGTGAGAAAATGATGCACTCACATTTCTCTTGTTGCCTCAAAATGCGCCATATGTACAGCGACATCTCTTCTTCCATCAGCCTCTGGCGCGCTGCATGGTCATCTCTGATATTTATGGCAACATTCCTTATTGCTAATCGAGTTTTTATCACCATATCAACCGTCCGAATAATGTCCCGACTGTCCTCAGCACGTTTAGATAGGTCTTTGATGGCCGCATCGATACTATCCATTGTCCTTACGACGTTGCGTTTCTGACGGCGAAGGGCACGGAGCCTGAGGTCAAACCTGGGACGGGTATTGGGGCCCATTTTGGCGCTGGAGTGGATGTTTGGGAAGAAGAGAATGGTCTCGCGAATGTGATCGTGGTTGGACTGAAATGACGCTCCGATGCAGTGGAGAATTTTGTGCCTCCTCCTAAGCTACGACGAGTTCCGCGGCATAGCTCAGGAAAGCTGCCTAGGTCTTAAGAATTTAAAAGGATCCACTCAGCATTTTCCGGGCTAGGTATCAGAATTAGTGTCAGTCTTAGGTACCGGAGAACTTAAATTGAATATTATGTTGGGTTTTAAGCCGGTTCGAAAAGCATTTAGACTTTGACCACGTCTCATTTGAAGCATTAATAGAATGCGTACACTCGAGAATTGATACCAAGGTACGCCTACAAGGGAATAGCGAAAGGAGATTCTGGCACCAACGATTCTCCTCCGTCGGCTTCCTGCCATCATCTGCTAACATGACAATAGCTTCTAGAAGACTCCATTCTGTGTAGGTTTTTATAGATTAAGAGGAATTGCATAGCTACTGTAGTTAGCCAGTACTCACTACCCATTGTGTAATGGCCTTTCCACTCGTGGCCATTTGCTCACGATCCAGCGCCTTTCAAAGAGCTTCATCTGACAAGAAGCTTGTCAATCATAATCCTTGTCGTGCTTAATGAAGCCAAAAGTTGAAGCACTAAGTATTATACTGTCAGTGACCGTTCACCGCCACAAGTTCATGAGAAACACTCACATTAGCCATCGCCAATCCATTATTCCCAACACCCCAACATTCATCCGCCGGTACAGCGCCAGCGACCGTCCCCAAATCATTCGAGCACTGAGCATCAACTCCATTCCAGCCCCCTAAAAGCTGAGTATGAGTGCTCCAATCCAACTGCTCCCCCTCCATCTGTCTGCGGTCGAAGCTGAATGATCTTATATAGAGCTGTGTTACCGGATAATATTGCGAGTAATTTATCGGAGTCCCTTCGCCTTGCCCGTATGGACAGCCTGGTTTGGCATAGACGATGATCATCAGATTCGCCAGCTAGCTTACGTGGCGGCCTTGTGAGCTGGGTTGCGATGGGACGATTGAGATTTGGGGCCGGTCGGCTACGGAGCGAGAGGCAGTTTGAGGCTGGAATTGATGATGATGTTATTATTGCTGCTTGGGTTGAGGTCGAGATTGCTACTGTTGAACCTGTGGGCGCTGTGGATTGGGTGGCGAGCAGGGCTGTGGGAGAAGCCGAGTCGGTGAGAAGAAAGCCTAGAAGGACACTGCTGAAGCTCAGCATGAAGAGTGCACGCGATGGTAAGTGCATCCCGTTCACAGGTGCAATTTGGCTATGAAATAGAAGGAAGAAGCCAAGAGATGGTCCAATTATCATTGGGTTGAACGTTGATGTTTCTAGTTCTATGACCAAAATCCATGAAGCGCTATGTGAAGATTTGAAACGGAATCAGAAACGATACTTGAGGTGTCGTTCAAAGCAAATTTAGAGAACTTCTCCGGCAATAATGCCCTTTCGGACGTTAAGAATGCTCTTCAATATGGCAATCGCGGTATTTTACCTGAGCGAAGCGTTTTCTTTGCGTTGGGCTCTGTGACAATATTGAGTGTCTGCCTGCGCCATACGCAATACCTGTCGATCGAATCTTAGAAAGGCTCAGGACAAGATGACAAGCATTGTTGCTTACAGATTGTGGCAGCGACGACGAAACCACAGGTCCAGAGCTATCCATCCCCCTGATAAGCACTTCGTTAATCCAGGCACACATTATGACCTTACAAGTCCAGCGACGACGAGCCAATCGTCAGCTTCATACTTCGTCTGCCTCATCCGACGAGCCTGAAACCTCAATACCACGAAGATAAAAGCAAGACTAAGGCACGCAGCATTCGCCGCGATGAGAGCTGCTACCGTATTTTCTGGAATATGCTCCTGCTGGTACAGCACCTCAGCTGACGATGGGATAGTGGTCATGGCTTGCTATGAAGTTTTTCCAGTGCTGTAGACACAGCAGAAGCTCGGAATCTTTCTTACTGGATGCATGACAGGGTAAAATGGAAGATGGATAAGACAAACAAGTTCATTCACGAAAGGGTGCTTCGAATACAATATACGGAGTAGGTAGTTCTGAGACCCATGGCGATCTATTGTAGCCAATCCAAGTACCGTTAGGTAAGGTAGGGTCCGAGCGACGCTGAGATGTCGAGTATTGGTAAGGTACCAACGACTCCACAGTAGTACTCCCTATAGACTGACGCATTTCAGTGCATGGCCATCGCGCTCTCCAAAGGAAGTACGGCATCTGTCGTGATTGGTTAGAGCCCCCTAGAACTGGAGATTCGAGCAGGATACTTCGTAGCCGGACTAGTACCATTGAAGTCGTTAAAGAGTCCTGGCTACCTTACTTTAAGGGCCGTAGGGGGGTTTAGCAAATAATCGTAGTATGCTCCCAAGAGTCTCTAGGACTAAAATATCCTCAGTATAAGCGTCTCCCCATTGATAATTACGACAATTAACGCGCCAAGATCTATAGAAGGGCGGATATACCGAGAGCCTTTTATAATTTCAGGAGATCTGCTGACCAGGAGATCAAAAATACCGCGATATATAATCAGCGGTAATTGATGATACTAGGGTCCATATATAATACCGACGCAGGTATATAACCGCCCCTACTATAAGGTATCTTGCATACGCAGATCGCCCCTCTACCGTCACAATTTTAATGGCGTTAATGCGTATACCGGTATTAGGTACCTGAGTTACTCGTATTAATACTTGGCGCTCCCTATTTAATATATAATCTCGTATTTAAGTAACCGTACCTGGTTACGCCTCTTTCTAGGAGATCCTGGTGCGCGAGGAGATCCCCTAAGGTAATTATAAGGATCCTAAGCCTCTTACCTTATCCTAATGCTGCCTACTATATAAACGAGTCTATCCTTAGTACAATATCTTACGTCGTAATTTAAATTAGGATACTCGTACTATAATAAGACTATGACGAGGCTTGCTACTAAGAGCATTCATTCAGGAGGCTTGCGCAAAACCCCCCGCGGCCCAAATCGCCACGTGCCAATAACATGTCTCCAAATCGAAGCAAATGACTAAAATGTCCGACCGCACCGGTCCGCGATGCATGAGACGACTCCTGAGTCGCAAATGTTCAACGTCCCTTAATTCTGGGTCTGGAATGGAGTAATGATAGCAGAATAGTTCTATGCTGACAAGTAGAACTAACGTATCAGGATTCTGTTCGATTCGTCTTATCTTGCCAAGACACTAGAATTATGGGCTCGGCTAATCGCAGCTTATTTCAAAGATGTTGGTAGATATTGCTCCTTCAATCATCTACTGCATACAGTACAGCAGGCTTAGTGTTTAAGTAATAAGAGGGAGGCTTGGATCCTTTTTTAATCGACAAGGCACAAAGCGTACTCGATCCTAGCACCGGGTTCGACACTCAAGCTCACTCTTGAGATGTACATCACCCAACCACAAGTCATCATGAGCGCTGATAGAATCAGTCTCGGCTCCTCTGTTATCATCTGCTGAGATCTCCAGGATCTGCGGCCATCGTAACAATGGTATGCCTGAGTGTTTGAGCGAAGTCTTCGCTCTTCTGTGGAGACTGGAAGTGAGTTGATGTGGTTCGACTGGGCTGTTTGGTGTCGCTAGATCGATTGGAGGGACTTGGGTGGAATCAAATGGGTTGAATTGTGTGCAAAAGGCTTCTCTGATGGCACCAGGTGCCTCATTCGGATGAGTCTGGAGTGGCGAGTCATATTTTGGAGTTGTTCTCAGTAAAACTTAAGTGCAAGGAGTCGATTTTCTTCTCGAAACCCCCTTTACGGCTTAAGAAGTGTATTCGAGCATAAAACAAAGACTCCATTGATTGACGGGCTGGAAATACTGGTAATACATTGTATAAGGCATTGAAGAGATCTAAGGCCTGATACGATCCTAAACTTCGCTAATGTGATGACACTCTCGCAACGCCCAGCAATCACATTACCCGTCCTTTCGCACCCTTACCATTCTTCCTCAAAAAATTGAGCCCATCCTCCAATTCTTACCAGCCATGAATCCCAGCAATATTTCCGCCAAGGACAACGCTCAAGTCATACTCGCAGAGCGCTGCAGACAAACCTCATTACATTCCCAAATAGATTCGATCTAAAAATTCTTCACAGCTCTCGCTCACGAGTACCACCAATACGACGAGACTGTCAGACAACAAAATGAGCGGTTTGGCCCTCGTCCACCACTATCGAGCCCACTGCTAGTGGCGACGCGGGACCACGCGATGCAGCTTACTGGCCAGCTCGTAAAGTCATATCAGGTTGAGCTGGAGGAAAAAGTTTTTGTGAGGATGGAGAGGGTGAGGAAGCTGCATGTGGAGTGTGGGTGGTGATAGGCGAGGCTACCGAGATGGGGTTCTGCTGATTTATGTAGATCCAGAGATTTTGAATCAGATCCAGGGAATTGAAGTGGACATTACGACGGATATCGGATGAGCAGTGCCAAGCGATGTCCGCTCCCTAAGTGAAATGTTGCTCCGCAAGAGGACAAATGTAGTATCAACAGGACCGCTATCCGTACTCAAACCCAGAAATCTTGGGGGCCAACATCAAAATTCCGGAGCTAGGCTGATCCCTACGCTAGCACTTTGTATTCCAGTCCTGGACTCAAGATATAAATCTTGTCCCTACGAAAGATGTCACATCTGGATCAAACCCCTAAGCCTGTTCGAGGTAACGCGATCTTTACGGATCCAACATCGAATCTCCAAGGCAAGCCCTGATCAAACAATCCTCCTCTTTTCAGCCATTCCATGTCGACAGTGAGAGGTGCTACGGCTACAAGCTTGGTGAATACGTTGTACTTTGGCTTCGGATCTACAAGTTTGACCCAAAGAGTTTTGGCTCGAAAGCGGTCGTTCTTGAGTTATCTTGATTACCGCAAGGTGTATTGTTAGGATCTCGCTAGTCAGTTTGGCGAGGTGCGATTGCGCTATCACTCATCAAAGCTAAAGAGCTATCTCGCAGGAATTTTGCTTGGAGACACCGCGGGAACAACCATCGCAACCTTTTCAGTGGTAGGGGCAATCACTTCTTCCGCTTCACTGCCTCAAGATACTGGCTTATACGACCCTTGATGCCAACTGTCAAAATGCCCTCGCGGTCCTATCCACTGTCCACTCTCAACTCAAACATTATGCATTTCCACCACCAGCGCCTCCAACAAGCTCACCTCCGTCTCTCCAACAACCGCGGTACCTCATAAAACCACCATCGCTTACAAAGTCCGCCGCAAATACCTCCTCGAAGAATTACGAGTACGCATTAGATTTACATTCAACCTCATCGACAGCGCTGTCAACTCGTTATCCATTCGAAACCGTCATACAAACGCTATCACTTTGTGGACCTCTTATTGAGAAAACTGACACCAAAACCAAAGTAAAATCGTTTGTCCGGACAATCAGCTCCACTGCGCTTGATATTGATGCAGAGCCTTGCGCTTTTAGCGAGGCTGCCGATGCAGAGCCTCATCTTCGGCCAAGAAATAATCTCAGTCCGCTTACTTTCCCCTCTAATTTCGGACTCGAGTTATTGTAAGTGTACAACATACGAGGCGTGCTCTACCCTTGGTCATTGGTGAAGTCTGATACGGACGTAATTCTATATACGTTTTCTATTTGCGAAGTTTTACTATATACAAGTCAGCATTTATCTGCCAAGCTTCTAAATTATAATCTTTTTACAGCCATATGACCATTGCCATTAGCCCAATCACCAAACCGACACAACACCTCAGACCCTTGTGCACTCCCTCCACGCCCCCAGCAAAAGCTAGTACCCCTGTTGCATTGGCATTTGCACTGCCGCCCCCTGTCCCTACATCTCCACTTCCACCTCCACTCCCACCAGAAGGTCCAGCACCTAAGCCACTCAAAATCAACCCGGCCAACCCCTGCGTAGTCGATCCCACAAACACCTCCGTAGCACTAGCTGCTAACGATACCAGAGTCCCAGACGCAGTGACACCACCACCAGGCGTCAGTGTCTGGCCTTCATCCAGAGATTGAATTTGTAAATTAGCGGTAACGGCCTGGCTGCCTATTGTGGAGGCCGGTGGTGCGATGGGTTTAGTAGGGGTGCCTGAGCCTAGTGTGATGGGGAGGCTGGGAGTGAGGGGCTGGTTGGCGATGGAGATTTGGGTGTTGGCGTCTACGGATGCCGTTTGGTCATGGATGAGGGTCGGGGATACTGTGGTCGCTGGGGATGCATTCGCTGGTGTATCTGCAATTTCATTTTGACCTGGTAGATTCGCAGGAGATGATTGAGTGTTCTGCGGCGGATTTCCCAATGTGAATATGACATTAGGTAACGGCTGGAGTGTAGCGATCTCGCTAATCGGTGTCGAGACCTCGAGAGTAGCGGCTGTATTCATGGCGGTTTCTTGGGCGTTCGTTGAGGTGAGGACGATGGCGGGCGTCTGCGGAGGCGACAGGGCATTTTTCACTTCGTCGTCACTGTAGTCGGTAGTAGGAGTGGCCATGGCGGGCGTCGTAGTGAGCTGCGCTGCGACAGGAGTGTCTTCGTGTGGGGCAAGAGCGAGTGCAGTATTGGAAGAAGACGGACCCGATGCAGGCGTGTTCTCTGGTATTGCGAGTGCTGCCTCGGAACGGACCACGGAGGGGGTTAGTATTGGCTCTGTCGATGAGTCTTGGTGGGCCTCAATTGAAGTAGAAGTCGCTGTAAGATACAAAGCCACTGTCTTGGCCGTAGCTGCCGCGTTGAGAAGATTCCCGATAGTACAATTCCACACCCCCAAATTGGGTAAGAGTGGTTATAGCTTTTTTGTGTAATCAGAGCCATCGCGGACCCCTTAGGATCCGTTCCCAGTTTTCCTATCATTGACTGAGAAGGTTCGGGCAACGGAGGGTGAGACGGATACGTTAATACTGGCGACTCGTTGTCAAATTGGTACACGCTAGCACAAGGATGCTTAATGCAAGTTGCAGCTCCACTGATGGTGGTCGGCAGGGTTCCACAAATAACATAAGTGGAAGGGTAGTCCGCATAGAAAATGGTCGGAAATGCCCTACATTGGCAAGCTGCGTTAAAGACCTCGTCCACTTCGCTAGCTAGGGAACTTACAATGTGTGCGTAATGGCTCCTACCACGAAAGACGTGGTTTTGGTACCAGCGCCGTTGATGTCCGTCAAAGGGGTATACTTAGTCAAGTCCACCTCTGTGTTGGTGACCGTGGTTGTTCTTGTGCTATTTGTTCTTCCATTCAGTACAAAAAGTACCGTTTCGGCTGTTATTGTAGTACTAATAGAATTTCGCTGCCATGTGATGGAAGGAACTGCAGCCACCTCTCGCTGACATTGGACGGGACATTGTGTCGTTTCAGGCGCCCCGAAGGACGATGTTTTGGTCGAAACGGTGGACGTCGCTTCTTTCCGTCAGTCCACAAACATGAGGTCTAGCTTGCCTTTTAGCTTACTTTGCTGTGGAACAGTAGTCGCTGTACTTGCTTTCAAGTAGAAAAAGATAGGAAAAACAGTGACCAGAGTATATACTGAAAACATCTCGATTTCAGTAAAGCCTTCAAGTATTGGTCAGAGCTACTATACAGGCTCAGAATCCAGCAAAAGGAAGTCCGTTGAGGCATTATAAACGCCGAAGTTTGGGAGCGAGGCTGAGTAAGTCCCATCTTTCGCAGGGGTTTAGCGTCGCACTAGGGCATCTAAAATTAGAGGGTGTGGATTTCACACCATATTGTTTAGCAGGATCTGTCACACATTCAAGCGGCGTCCTGATTGCGTGGAACGACTCATCTGTATTCCTGCAATCATCTGCCCATTTTAAAATTGTCTTTGATCCTTGGTCTGTCTCTAGGGTGGGTGCTGAGTCCATGTGGAGCGGTAAAGTAAGGTAAAAACAGATCTCGTATTGGAGAAACGGCGCGAGTGCCCCGCCGAGCGCCCGGCTCTCGTACCCGCCTTTTGCCAATCGTGCCAATCAACACATGCCAATAATTGAGATTGGGCAAAAAAGCCTTCTGTCCGGAATTTGGGTAAAGTCGCAGAAGTAGTCTCGGAAAGGGGCTTCACATGTAACAAACTTGGGAAGGAAAGGATTGGCACGACTTGTAAAGTAGGATTCGCTAGATAGCTGCAAGACATGCATAGCGTATGCCGATCTGGCTAGAGTGTTTGAGAAGTCCAGCGGCTTTGAAAAATGGGAAGTACAGGGCGCTTAAATTTTCTTGGGCGTATCCCAAATCGATACTTGTCATGGGATGGATGTTGATCTCGTAGGGAAGTGACAAGATCTTGGTCTGACATGAAAAGCTGTGCGACAAGCTTCCATTCTGAAAGTGGAAGACAAGACCATTCCTTGGGATGCTAATGGTGAGCGGGCCATTACGGAGTAGTCACTTGCAAGCTCAAAAGCCTGCAGGATAATTGTGGCAAGCCTGGAGCCAGCAGTGAGCGTTGGCGGATTCCAAGGATTTGCGTGATCCCTGCCGCGCGCGAAGGAAAGAGCTGAACAAAATCAGCCTAGCACCAAGCCTGTTTCGGGTTAGTTCATACGCTGAAACTGTTGATTCTGTGTAGATTTGTCCGCCTCTCCTGCTACACAGTGGCAGTGTCGCAATGAGCTGCATGTTGTTGCTGTTTTATCAAACAATCCTTTGCATTCTTCCAGTGGTGGTGCGCGTAGCATTACGTGGCTATTGGCTGAAATGGACCCCGAACTTTGGAACCAACAGAGCGGCGTTTGGCAATAATTTCTTTTGGAGTAGTGCGAAGCGAGATTGTGTTAGCTCATTTTTCTCTTCATTATGGATGAGCGAAGTTTCATTCAAGTGCCATCAAGATGTGATTGGGCAAACTGCGCTCTCCCGGACGTGAGCTTTTTCTTATCGAAGGAGCCCCAGGACCTAAGTCGTGGCCAATTTGTGCACTCAACCATTGTCGTGCGGGATTTGCTACGCTTTTCCGCCAAGACGCGTGCCAAATTTGAAGATGGGTGCGGCCATTGATACTGTACCACCGTTTCTGCGAAAGCAAGCAAGAGCCATGCGAGTCGTGTCCATACACATATTCCGCTATCATCGTGCTGCTGTCCGCTAGTAGAAATCCCTGAAGGATCCAAGATGGCGGCCTTGGATGTCTATCTGTGTAACCACAGGTTGTGCCAATTTTGTGGGACCCGAGAGTGGGGTGGAAGACGGATTCAACATGTTCGAAATGAGAGTCGTGGCCCGAAACACTTCACTTCGACAATTAACAGATAAAGTCATTCTCAACACACTTGCTCTTTCAACATCGAGCAACTCTATATCTGCAGAGACACAGCAACACGCACCTTCCGAACTTGAAAAACGACTGGACCGCTGCCGTCTTCAAGAAATCTTCATCTCTTGCAACAAGCACAGAGTGGCTCAAGGCTTTTGCCAGCAAGAGTCACCATGTCATTGCCAATTTGGGCTTCGCAGAACAGAGCCACAACTACTTCATTAGACGTCCAGTGCTCCATCTGTGGGCGGCGTTTCGCTCGTCAGGACCATCTTGATCGTCACACCCCTGCCTGCAAACGCAAGCGTGACGAGGCCCAAGCGAGACCACAGCAGAAGCTGCTTCTACGTCCCCCAAAGCTACAGGATGAAGAGCCTGATGGTATGATTAGTGCACCAATTTTGCAAGGACCTCGGCAATTGCGCAAGTTGCTCACAAGCCAAATTCCAGGAGCACTGTACAGCAGAAAACCCAAAAAGGTCCAACGATATGCTTTGCAAGGGTTCGAGAAAGCTCAGGTTAGTCTCACATGCTGGATCAGTGACCTAGCTGACGCCGAGGGCTAGGTCAGAGACCCCAATACCTCTCCGCTCCAGATTGTAGATGATCGATGCAGCCATGGAAGAATGGAATACCTAGTAAGGTGGGAAGAGCAGCGACACCCAACATGGGAGACCGTTGACAGCCTGTTTTGTTATGGCCGTGGGAAGATGCTCGTCGATGCTTATAACGAACGATAGGGTGCAGGATGAGGGCTAAGCCGATGCGGGTTAAATAGACCATCAGTTACGAGGAATGGCTCATGTGCGGTCATGAGAGGTGTTGCTCAATGCCATAGTCTTCCTAAAGGTCTGTTCTCAAGGTTCTGAATGTCACGCGATTGAATTGCTAATGGTGACAGGTTTCTCATTAGCATGTAAAACGAACCATGGTTTTCCTTGGCCAAGAGACCTGTGGCCTCAATGCTGTTTCTCACGCCTTGCCCCTGAAAATCACTTCAAAAATTCGATCATCGGTCCAGATGCCACTGACAAGGCTAGTGACGGTGAGAATGACGGGAGATTTGCCTCATTATCAGGTCACGAGCAATGCCGAAACAGTCACACTCCATACTGACGATTGGAATAATTGAGCAGAAACAATTTTCTGTTTGTCAAGATTGCAGGGAAATCTTCAACCAGTGCTTCTTCAGCGGTTAAGATACATGAGACCGAGACCGGCGGGATGGTTCCTTCCCGACAATCTTAATTTCGGTAAATTTCGGTAAGCTAACCCCAACTTACTTTACGGACCAATCAAGCCGGACAAGATCCCTGTCAATCTCGAAGGCCCCTGACTTCGGTCAATCTTCACGAAATGCCTTGATCTTCGAGACTTGTTCTTGACCGAATGGTGCAATGTTAACAGAATCCGTGACCATCAAGGTCTCGGATTGCGACGTCAGCTTGCGCCGTTTTCGCCAAATGTGATACCGTGATCGGTCACACTCATTGCTCATTGCTAATTGATGCTTTGCTGCCAGCCAGCCGGCCCCCTGAGCGGCCCCTGATGCGATCGACCATCTTCCCCAAAGACTAAAGTACTCTAGTTCAGCTCACCCGCTTACCACTCAATCATCAACTCTAATATGCATACTGACGATATCATTGGATGAGATTCATGGATAACACCGAAAGAGGCAAAGTGATACGTTTGAGGTTGTCGTAAAGTAAAAGCAATCTGCCCTCCATTTTCACTTGGCATGATGGGAGCCCCTTGATACAAATCTCCTGGCATTCCAATCTCTTCCCTAAACCACATCAACCTCCCAATCCGCTCTCGCCTTTCCACTTCCCAACCACCACCCTCATTCTTCGTCTCAGCAGATCCATTCTTTATCTTGCTCAGACAAAGATCACACTCCTTGAACTGTTTTTATCGCAAGCCTCGGCCTTGCCCCCTCTTTGACAGCGACAAGCCACGGTCTTGCCCTTTCAACAATCAAATCGCCATCCAATCTCCCACCAATCGTAAATTCAGCCGTCAACGACCAAGAACGTCCAACAAAATCCCTATCCACAAATCAACCTGAAAATGCGTACTTCAATCGTCATCTCAGTCCTTCTCGGCGCTGGCGCCCTCGGCCACCCTCACTTCAAGCTTAATAACCCACTTGGCCACCTCCACCACCACAAGCGTCAAGATGGTCCTTCAGAGGTCAAGACCTACATTGAGAATGGTCGAGTCGTCGTCGACGATATCTTTATCAAGACAGTCTACGGAAACAGTGTTCCTGCTCCCTCCCCAGCTGCTGCTGCAGCACCCGTGAACGAGAAAGTAGCAGTGCCAGCACCAGTGGTAACTGTCACAGCTGCACCAGTGCAAGCGCAACAGAAATGGGCCAAGCCACAGCAAAAGCAGGACGAGCACCCGCAACAGCACCAGCCGGAGCCGCAGCCGAAGCCGCAACCTGCACCTGTTTCCGTAACACAAGTTGCTGCTGCTCCTGTCCAAACACAGCCAGCTTCGTCCGGCGGCTCAAATGATGGGTCACCAATGTCTGGAAGCAAATCCTTTCTCCAGACTGCCAACTATTTCCGCAATCTCCAGGGCTACAACGACTTTGAGTATGACTCCACCCTCCAAGGCAACGCGGCCAAGACCAACACCGACGACGGTGGCAACGAGATGAAGCACGAACTCAACGCTGGCTCATTCGCTCAATGTATCGCTCAAGGGACTGACTCAACTACAGCCGGTGATCTGTCTCCATTCGATCTGATCTACCTGGGCTGGTTATGCGAGATTCCTGAATCCAACCTCGGTACCATGTGCGCTACCATGAAGAAAGCTACGGGCATGATAGTCGATTTTTCCGATCCTGGACACGCCAACATCCTGCGAACCGCCAGCTACACAAAGATGGGTTGCCATTTCATTGAATCCACAAATAAGGCTTCATACGGTGGCCTGTGGACCTGCGACTTCGCTTAGAACATCAACGAAGCGACGTCTCTCCTTACCCAAAACTATTCCAGCAAACGACTTCCAACATTCCAACATTTAGCGTGCGGTCGGGAAGGATTCCTGCGAACCCAACAAGAATCTCCTAGACCACCACAACACTTGCATTTACATTCGCTTCTCATCTTCATGCATCGGAGTGTCTGCTGCTCGATGCAGTGGTCATTTTTGGCTCCCTTTTTCTTAACATAATGTACATATTTCTGATTCTACACTTCGGGGACGGGGATTTGTGGTGGTCATCGAAAGTTTTGATAAGTGGAGAGATACGAAGTGCTGTGACTGGCAGATCGCGATAGACTACCTGGCGCGTTGAGATCAGTAAAAACACCGTACAAATGGATATCTCCAAACTACAATCCTCGATGTGCTCGTGCTCGTGCTCGTGACCGTGATCGCTACTTTGCTCTGACAGCTGAACACCACACTCACGCTTGATAAGTTCTAGATAAAAAAAGCACGTTCGAAGCCTCTGCGCCCACGTTTCATTTCGCTGACATTGCATATTTTCCTTTGTCGTTTTCCTTGTTGACGCTTTGCTTTTCCAAGGTCTAGAACAGAGCCACGTTGCATGAGCATCTGATGCCAGCACTGTTTCATTATGTCTGAACCTTGTTCCGTTTCCTTGGAGATTTTACAAGCAAGGGAGGATTTTGGAGCGGTTGCCTCTCAGATTGGACATACTAGAGTATTACTCCGTTGTATTATGTCCTTAGTTTCATAGAGTAGCAATGATGACAGTAGAAGCACTGATCGATTCAAAGTGCAACTTCTTTTGACTCATGCAGCAAGATCTCTGTGACATGTCTTCGTGGCTTTTCACGCTAATGGTAGTTAACAAGTGCAATCCCCTCGACCTACCGCCCCATCTCCCTCTCAACCTCATATCCAAATTCGAAATATCCCCTATCAAACGCATGCACCCTCACATACCCATCCTCCCCCCCACTTGCATATCCCCGTCCCAGGGGATCCGCTGCCACGGTGTTCAAAGGCCCGAAATGCCCCTTCACGCGCCCGATCTCGTCTTCGAAGACTTTGTGGTAGAAGCGCGCTTCGAATTTTCCTTGGCGCGAGGAGGTGGTGGTTACGTCCATGGCGGCTTGGCCGCCGCCGAGGATTACGAAGGGTTTTTTGGGGGTAGTGGCGGCGGTGTTGAGGGGGGTGTCGGAGGGGTAGGTTTTTAGGTGGGTTAGATCGCGGGCGGAGAAGAGCTGGGAGAGGGGAAATTAGTGGGTTGTCGGTGAGGGGAGGCCGGGTGGAGGTACCTTTGCGGTTTTGTCTTTCGAGGCGGTGATGAAGTAGGTGCGGTCGGAAGACATTTGGAGATCGGTGATTTGCATGCCGTCTTCGTGGCCTTCGATGGTCATGAGGGGCTCCTCGGGCGTCTCGCTCTGTCATTCAGGATATCAGCATCTTTTCCATGTAGATCGAGGGGGGGTCGAAACGCGTACCTTCGGATCCCACTGCCTGATAGTCCCATCCTCGTGGCCCGAGATGATGTATTTTGAGAGGTAGGACCAACCAGCAACAGTGGCCTTACTCTCCTCACACGGGATCTCCAGCCTCTGATCACTCTGCTCCGCCTCCACATCCACCTTGACATCCAAAACCACAATGGTGCCCAAAAACCCCATCCTCTTTTCCGTCACAGCAAGCAGCTTCGTACCATCCTCATTGAACTCCACCCGCTTCACCGCCGTATTGAAGTCCCAGACCTTAATGCATTTGCCGGTTCGTATGTCCCAGAGACGCACGGTGTTGTCTGCGGCACCGGAAGCGAGGAGCGTGGTAGAGGGGTCGACATCGATGGTCCAGAGGGCGCCTTGGTGGCCGTGGTAGGTGCCGAGACGTTCGCCATTGGCGGAGAACCAGGCGCAGATTACTTGGTCTTTGGCGCAGGAGAAGAGGATATCGCCGTCCTTGGTGTATCTGTGAGAAGAATGAGTCAGAGGAACGTTTTGTGTGCGGGGTGGCATTTCTGGATAGTGGCTCACTTGATTTGGGTCAAGGACCGTTCCTGGAGAAGGTACTGTTAGTGATGGTCATCGTTTGTGGGCCATGGGACACGTACATGGCCTTGCAGCAATATTGGTCTCATGTTCGTTTGCGTTGTTATTTAGGCTGAATGACTGATCGCGAACTTTTGCTAGAGACACTCGAAGGAAAAGTTTAGCGGCAGTTGAGGCTAGAAACCTTAATTCCACACCCTAAAGCGCCCCGGAAGGCTGTCGCTCAGGGCTTCCTTAGGGGCTTTGGAAAGAATGTGTGCACGACTCAAAATGGCATGCGCTGACGTGGTGTGTCAAACGATTGCTCTGTGTAACAGCTTGGGAAGCTGCTAAGAAATCACTACTAGGTATCCCGAGCTCAAGCCGACGTTCTAGCTTATCTTCTGCGACTTGAGCGTACTTACAATGCTCCTTCGGGGCACCTCGAAGCCTTTGGGATTCTCACTGATAAGTAGCGGACCCCGCGTCACACAGCGTGGTTTACTCCGCACTTCGGCTTCACTTCAACCCCATACATATGAGCCGTCGAGTGCCCGATCCTACTCTGCTCTTCAGCTTCCTGCCTTCCGCCCAACTCCCCGAAACGACTTCCCCAATTCGAAGCAAATTTATTTGCTACAAGCAACCCAACAACTCCACAGAAGTCCTCCGCTACATACAGTGGAAAGCAAGAAAATCTCAAGCAGTGCCCACATGATGGCAGCAGAAAGGATCGATGGCACTGCCATTGCAAAGAGCATACGAGAGCGAATCAATGGCGAGATCAAGAAGATCCAATCCACAAACCCCAGATACAAGCCCTCTTTGACAATTGTGCAAGTAGGAGACCGGTCAGACTCAAGCACATACGTTCGTATGAAGTTGAAAGCTGCGGAGGAAGCGAACATCATCTGCAATCTTGTGCATTATCCAGAGTCAATTACAGAACCCGAGCTACTGCAGCATATCACGCAATTCAACAATGATACCTCAATCCACGGTATACTGGTACAATTGCCCGTACCAAAACATATCTCGGAGCATGCTATTACCTCCGCGGTAGCAGAAGAGAAAGATGTGGATGGCTTTGGAGCAAGGAATATTGGAGAGCTGTCAAAACGTGGAGGACAGTCATTATTCACGCCATGTACACCAAAGGGTGTCATGGTTCTGCTGAAGGAAAGCGGCGTGGAGCTCAAGGGCAAGCGAGCAGTAGTTCTTGGACGGAGTGATATAGTGGGCAGCCCTGTCAGTGCACTTCTGAGAAACGCAGACGCTACGGTGACGGTATGCCATTCAAGGACGGAGGATCTCAAAGGCCATGTAAAGGAAGCCGATATTGTGGTAGCAGCAATTGGAAAGCCCAACTTCGTGAAGGGTGACTGGTTGAAGCCTGGAGCAATAGTAATTGACGTTGGGACAAACTACATGCCAGACGAATCCAAGAAGTCAGGTCAAAGGCTGGTCGGAGACGTTGACTTCGAGTCTGCAGCAGAGGTGGCTTCGAAGATTACACCCGTACCAGGAGGTGTGGGTCCCATGACAGTGGCGATGCTGCTCGAGAACGTGATTGATGCTGCAAACGCGTACGATGCACGGCAAAAAGCTCGCCATATCAAACCTCTACCTCTCAAGCTTGTCAGCCCTGTCCCATCAGATATTGCCATCTCGAGAGCCCAGCGACCAAAGCCAATCAAAATGGTAGCAGACGAAGTCGGGATTGCTCCGCACGAGCTAGAGCCTTATGGTGCTTCGAAGGCAAAAGTGGATCTGACAGTACTGCAACGGCTCGGTCATCGAAGAAACGGACGCTATGTTCTAGTCACTGGTATCACGCCAACTCCGCTGGGCGAAGGCAAGTCAACGACCACTGTGGGTTTGACTCAAGCGCTCGCAGGTCACCTTGGCAAGATAGCCTTTGCAAACGTACGACAGCCTAGCCAAGGTCCTACGTTCGGTATCAAGGGCGGTGCAGCTGGTGGTGGCTTCAGTCAGGTCATTCCCATGGATGAGTTCAACCTCCATCTGACTGGCGATATCCACGCTATCACAGCAGCGAACAACTTGCTAGCGGCGGCCATCGAGACAAGGATGTTCCACGAGTCGACACAGAAGGATGGGCCTCTATACAAACGTCTCGTGCCTGCTAAGAAAGGAAAGCGAGAGTTCCAGCCTGTCTTCCACAAACGACTGAAGAAGCTTGGGATAATAAAGACTAACCCTGATGATCTAACGCCAGAAGAAGTCACCAAGTTCGCGAGACTAGACATCGACCCAGACACCATTACCTGGCGGAGAGTGCTCGATGTGAATGATCGCCACTTGAGACATATCACTGTTGGAAAGGGCCCATCGGAGAAAGGTACCACGCGCGAGACTGGGTTTGACATCTCTGTAGCCAGCGAATGTATGGCAGTCCTAGCGCTCAGCAATGACCTCGGAGACATGCGAGAAAGACTTGGACGTATGGTGATTGCTACCTCGAGGCAGGGAGACCCGGTAACATGCGATGACATTGGCGCCGCAGGAGCACTAACCACCTTGATGAAAGATGCCATCAAGCCAAATCTCATGCAGACCCTCGAAGGCACCCCAGTCTTTGTGCATGCAGGACCATTCGCCAACATAAGTATCGGCGCCAGCTCCGTTCTTGCAGACAAGCTAGCCTTGAAGCTCGCTGGGACAGAAGCCGACGAGGACCATAATGAAAAGACTGGTTTTGTAGTGACAGAAGCCGGCTTCGACTTCACCATGGGCGGCGAGCGCTTCTTCAACATCAAATGTCGTTCCTCCGGCCTCGTCCCAGACGTCGTCGTTGTAGTAGCGACAGTCAGAGCGCTCAAAGTGCACGGTGGTGGGCCTGAGATTACACCTGGCGGCGCTCTACATGAAGTCTACCGCACCGAAAATATCGACATACTACGAGCAGGTTGTGTGAACCTGCGAAAGCACATCTCAAACGCACGACACTACGGCATCCCCGTCGTCGTAGCCATCAACAAATTCGAAACAGATTCTGATGCAGAAATTGCCGTCGTACGGGAAGAAGCACTCGCAGCAGGCGCCGCTGACGCTATCCCTCCTAATCACTGGGCTGAAGGAGGGAAGGGTGCTGTAGACCTAGCGAAGGGCGTTATCAAAGCAAGTGCACAGGAGAAAGACTTCAAGCTTCTCTATGATCTGGATGGTAGTGTGCAAGAGCGCATTGAGAGAATAGGCAAGATCATGTATGGGGCTGAGAAAGTGGAATTTAGCGAGCTGGCGCAGAAGAAGCTGGATATGTATGAGAAGCAGGGATTTGGGAATTTGCCGATTTGTATTGCGAAGACGCAGTATTCGCTCAGTCATGATCCAGCGTTGAAGGGTGCGCCGACAGGGTTCACGGTGCCTATTCGGGATGTGAGGTTGGCTGTGGGAGCGGGGTATCTGTGAGTTGCATTGCATGTTTTGTTGTTTGGGGATCATGCTAATATGAAAAGGTACGCTCTTGCTGCCGACATCCAGACCATTCCTGGTCTTCCCACTGCCCCCGGCTACCTCAACGTCGATGTGGATCCGGAGACTGGAGAGATCGATGGTCTGTTTTGAGTGTTAGCCATTTTCTTGGGACATCACAATGTCTCTTCAACATTTGCCAATTGAAGCGCGTAAGAAGCATTTGCATATTCAACAATGGGGCTTGGGACGGGCGGAAGATACCATGAAAAAGCGGTCTTTTGCAAAGCTAAAAGTATAGAAAATAAAGCAGAGTGAATCTTGCCTTTCATCTTCTTATTGTCTTTGACATGTTGCTGTACGAGGACCCCTCATGCTGATCTCGCCTGCTCCTCTAGTCTCGCGCTCCTCCTCAGCTTCTTCGCTGCGGGCTCAGCTTGCACAGATTCCTCCTTGTCTCGCAGCTGCAACAGAACGTCACGTGCAGCCATTATCTGCTCCAATTCCTCTTCGTGCTCACGATCTGCAAGGCGTCAGCTCATCCAAACAGACCCCTCCTCTCACCCAAGGATTGTTACTCACGAGCAATACCACACTTATCAATAAATTCCACAAACGCAAATCTTGACTCCTCAAACGCGTCTAAGTTGACAAGAAACATCGTCTTGAGCTGAGGCCAGTGTTGACGAAATCTCATAAGTGCTGCATTATTCGCCAGAGCCGGTGTTACGGGTCCTTCGAAATGTTTGATGCCATTGTCAAGATCGTGCAGGATTTCGTGGTACATTGGGACTATTTTGATTTGGACTTCTTGCAGCTTGTCGACGAGTAGGTAGAGAGATTCTTGTTGGGATTTGATGTGGGCTGAGAGGCTGTCGAGTTCGGATAGGGATGAGGTTGCTATGTCGAGGTTTTCCCAGTCGAGGGAGTCGAGGGTGGATGCCATGGTGGTGTTTTGGGGATGTTCGATGGTAGATGGTATGATGGATTGAAGGTGGATGGGAAGTGCAACAAGGAAGGAAGGTGTAAGTGAAGTAAGTAGATGATTCGTGTCACAGTCATCCAAGTGGTTGCCACACGCTTGAGTTGAGGCGTGTAAGACCCACGTCGACACTTAACGCAATGACGCATTAGCGAGCAGACCGTCCAGAAGCATTCTATCAAACCCTGATTTTACTTCACTTAAGATGTCTTGTTGAATTTGATCATTCTAGGCTCTCTTGTTATTAGGATCCTAAAGCTAATGCTAGCTAAGCGCGCGTTATACTATGAAACTATCAAGATTGAGCGTAACTACTTTTGTTGACATACGATACTACACCTCAGCTCGAAAAGCCCATGTCAACTTTCCAAGAAAGGCTTTTGAATGATACCTAGAGATTAATATCACTAATGACAGGAATAGGTAATCTTCGCACAACATTTGACAGCCACAGCACCATGGCCAAGACTGAAAAGCCGGAGGAGACATCATCGCCAAGTAGGAAAACTTTGTCTCGCTGGAAGCCTTTTGCATGAAAAAACCCTTCTGCTCAGTCTCACTCCCCATTGGGAAGAGTGACAGCATTCAGAACGGTCAACCAGGGGAGCAAGTTCAACTGTGGAAATGCGTAAGTCTATAAGGCTGGCTGCAACTGATTTTTTGTTGACAATATTTCCGATAGCAATTTCATGGCGTTGGGACCGATACGCACTCCAGGTAGAAAGCATTGGGTGGTGATGCTGGACGTGTGCTTTCCTAGGACGTTGGCACGTGCAGGCTGCGCCCATAATAGAAATTTCCCTAGTTTCAATCTGCAGAAGACGTAAGCAGGCTTGTTTCACGAATAAACGTTGCTGGTGCCATTTATGAGTCTAACGACATGAACTTTACTGACAAAATACGCGCTGCGTGCTCATATCAGTCGCACAACGACCGTTATATGATGCCACTAACTCTGTGGTATCTAGACGCTCCTGATAGCTTCGGTCTTCAGCGTTCAGCTTCATTCGTCGCCTTCTCTGCATCGTGACCCACCTTGCAAATTAGGTTCACCAATCTTGGAGTTCACTCATCAGTCTAATCAGTAAGGTAGCCGAGACTTCTGAGCAGCTTAAGAAGGGGCTATGTCCCATCACAGTGGCCACGCTTACCGCACGTGATTCATCAGTTGCCGTTACCCTATATCCTCGTTTCTGCCCTTCTAGCTCGTTTCTGGAGAAGGCCGGCTGTTCTACTCTAGAACGATTTTACATCCCGGAATCCATCCGGGTTCAGTGTTGTTGACTTCGCAGCTAAGACAGTCTTAGTCCTATTCAAGCTGCCTGTATACTAATCCGGTACCAGTTCGGGATATAGCTTCTAGCACCTATTATGACTGTGGCCCGGCTTACCGCACATAGGACATTCTTAGGACATTCTTAGGACATTCTTAGGACATTCTTAGGACATTCTTAGGATATTCCGTGCTACCCTCCCCTTTTCCACGGCCGGTAAGCGCCTGCTTTCCAAACTGCGCAGTAAACGCCGTCGCTTCCAAAGTATTCTGGTCCTGCGTACGCTCCTCTTCTAGGAGTATTTCTTTTGCTTAATCGGCGGTAATTGTAGGTGTCAATATATCAGCTGCCTCTTCGGCCTGCTCCTTCTCCAGCTTCTTGACAGCCGCTGCCGTCTCGCCGTCCTCAGCCTCAGGACCGTCGTATTACTCGTGCGTGTATTTCCATAGCTTCTTGTTACGCAGGTATACGCGTGTATCGATCAGCCAGTCGCTGAAATTTTCTACGGTGAGAGGTGGGGCGTGGGAGGAAATCGTGTTGATCGAGTGTTCTGTCATTTTGGCGACGGTGACGTTGATGTCTATGACTTATCGTAGTCACGAACGGAACAAGTACTAGCTACTTCCGCTAGAAGCGCAGAACCCGGGCTCAGGGATTCTGAATGGGGTGCATGAAGGTTCTATGCAGTGGGAGGGATATAAAGATATGCCAAGGCGCTAGACTGTATTCCAACACGCTCCGGCCCGATGGGGAAATCAGCGCTGTCAGCGAGTGGGGGAAAGAATACAAACAAAACCACAACACCATTGAACCAGCGCCATTAGGAATCGAACCCAATATGATATGTATTGAAACCCAGCAAACGGGGGGCGCAGAGTCCTGGCAGTCTTGATGGCCAGCGTACGAGGGACATCTGCATAAAAGTCTTTGAGTGATTCCTGGACTATGAGAATGTTCGAGGCCTCCTCTGCGTATGCCCCCGAATGTCAGTATGACGCTTATAGACCAGAAGCACGACTCAACATTTTGACACAGAACTGGCTACTGAAAGAAGATAAAGGGGCGACCAACATCCTTGGTCATGAACCAAAGCACTCAACAAACTCTCTCCTTCCTTAACCACCATAGCAGCAATAAACACCTGTCCTATTACACCACCATGGAGACCCTGCTGTTTCCTATCTCCAAATCTCAAGCCCTTCGCAGCAGCACTCCCCAGTGATGCGCCGTAAATGCATCACGAGAAGAATCTCCTTGCCTTCCTCGACCAGTCGCTGCAGCAACTTGTCCCGTACGAAGGCCGCATCCTTTACAGTCGACGCTGTTTGTGGGCCTGGAGGATCCATCGAGGGGAGTGGAATGCAGGGAGTTGGCTAATTCGTTTCATAGAAGGCGGCGAAGACACGTTTGACATGCGCCTGTAGCCAGAATTGCGGTAGGATTCTCTGGGGATTGACGCTGAGGGTCGGATTTTGGTATGCTTCCTTGCCATGAAATGAGTAGGCGGGGGGGCGAAGAGAGCTGGGATATCACATTTTGAAAGAAGAATTCGAGTCTGGTGAATATCTTAGTACTAAAAGAAAGCACTGCTGACTAGGGACTGCGATTTATAAATGAAAAACTAGGTAAGACGTAGAAAACTCGCGGAATAAGGTTATCTCTATGCAACCGTATGGGGTGGTAATTGCCAGCCTTTGCTCAGCTCTTGGCTTCGTACACGGTGATGTTCAACTCGTCCGGATGGTATGTCAGGCGTCCCTGCAGCAAGACGCCACATAAAATCCAAAATGAATCCCTTCAGCTCAGATCGTTATTCGACTGTTATGTTAGCCAAAGATGCGAATGCAAGCTTGATTCCAGCATACAGTCGTGGCTTCGTTCGACAGAGTTTTGGGCGGGTTCTTCGCACGAAAAGTCGCGCATTTTGCTCCAGAATAGTAAAGAGCACCACACCAGCCTCAGCTTCGTACATTATGAAGGTGACACATTGACGCACTTAATAAGCCATGACAGAAATGTCTGGGGAACAGTCCTGTTGCTTGGCCTCCACATGTAGAAGCTCGAACATGGAAAGGGTTGCCGCCTGCATATGCTCTGTTACTGACGCGCTGAGCCACACTATTTCCAAAGTCAGTCAGAATTCACCGATCGATCCTTGTAAACCAATACCGATCCAATCATGGCTTGTACTGCAAAGGTTCAGCTTGCTCAAACGTATGTAACTCGGTCGTACGCAGATTAAGGGAAGCGCACTGGCGTAGCCTCTGTTTTAACAGTGGATACCGCAGACTAGCCACCCCAGCGACGGGTAAAGCTTTTCAAGCATGGGAACAGAGATTACGGATCATGGCCAAGGGGCGGCGTGAAGCCTCGAAGCGAATTACTAATTTTCGCAAAAGTCTCCTCGTCTGGGCCGATATATTATCCTTGATCCAATTTATCTTGGAGATCTGGTTCCACTGCAGGGGACCAGGACCATATACTCAATGCTCCTCCAATGGACCTCCATCCCATTAATACATCCGTTCGCTAACGCTATAGATTAGAAAATGCTCTTGCTTGGCAAATGGATATGCCCCAAAATATTCATGACGAATTACTATTCTCGCGACCGTTCAATGATTGCATTACAGGCCGCCACTTCAGCATCCCAGGAAAGGGATACATGGGCTGGGTACAAGCTGCTGCTCGCGAAGGGGATATAGTCGCTACATTTTATGGCACGAGAATGCTTTTTGTATTGAGGAGGGAGGGACATGGATACAGACTCTTGAGCGATTGCTATTTGCAGGGCTTCATGGAAGGCGAAACCGCAATGATGAAAGACTCAGAAGAGACGGATAATCGAATCAAGTATATGGTTGATGGAAATTCATCTGGGACACTGAAGGGAATCTTCCGATGGTGTTTTTCTCTGACTCGATGTTCAAGTCTCTCCATGCCTACTAGTCGTAGCATGATTAGTACACCAACAGCCTCCCAACAACCACAGCGCGTACCGTAACTACAACCACATAAAAGCCAATTTCAACATGTCATGGCCCCCAGAAGGAGAATCTTATATCTGGAACGAGATGCTAAGGTTGGAAGAGAGGACCATAAGGTGGAGGATAAGAGGACAGAAGACAGCAATGAGGAGTAAATTTTTGTCGTTGCTCAACTACCTCTGCTACCACTCTCTCAGACAATCGTATCTTTTGGAACCTAAGCCATTTGAGAGTATCTGGTCCTCTCACACAAGCTTCCACGTCATCCCCAGCCTCTGGAAGTAGGAAAATAATGACCCTCGGGGTACCAAGCCCTTGTACGTAGACTGCCACACGGCTGCCCAAGTACCTATATCAAGACACAGTATCAGTGTACCTTCACCATCGTAACCGATCACGGCAAGCGAGACTCACCCTCAATCGGTCCCAATTCGCTAAACCCCAAGATCTCCAGCGCATAAGGCGCCAACACCACCAAAATCCCCAAAGCAATGACCGTACAAAAGACTGCCGTCGCAGTAGGATGATCGGCTGCAAATCCTTCAATCGACTTAGCAGCTTCGCAAGCCTTGTCACACGCCTCTTGCATTGCCGCGTTCATCGGCTTTCCAGCCTTAAGGACGGCCTCCAACGCCGCGAGGATCTTTGTGGCCAGATACTCGGACCATCCGCCAGCTTGGTGAACGAGGGACTGAATGGTGGCATCTAGTGAAGGACCAAGTTTATCGGCGTCCAATATGGCGGACATGATGGACAAGGCGGCCTCGTCGCTACCTAGGATCGGTTTCAACCCACCGTGAGTGGCGGGTTGAAGAGTGGCCTTTTCGAAAATGTGCTGGTATTTCGCTGTTTCCGTGGGAAGTTGGATGCTACGCCTGATTGGGAGACATGGGAAGATCGCCTTTAGGAGGCTGTCCATATTGGAGGGATGCAGGGAATTGTTGGAAAGAGGCACAAGTCTTAGTAATAAGGTAGGGGAGTCTGAACTTCGGCAAGTCGAAATGTTGTTGAAACTACAGAGAAGGATTCTAGCTCGTGCTTTGTGAACAGCAGTTTAGGCAGCAACAGAAACTTTTGGCGGGGTTAAGAATCACCGTGTTACCCCTAGAAGGGTTCACCCCCTAACTGCTCGCACCCCCTAACCGCTCACCCGTAGGGCTGATGCCTGGAAGCCACCTAGAGACACCCCTAGTCCTGATCACTTTCGCGACAAGAATGGTCCCTGGAACTTCCCGAATTGTTGCCCGGAGGACGAATTTCTAGGGGTGTTCTTTGGGGGCCTTACGGACTTCTGGGCTTCAGCCCTACGGGACGAGCGGTTAGGGGGTGCGAGCAGTTAGGGGGTGAATCCTTCTATTCCATTAATGATAGGCCAAAAATGATTTTTGCCGAAACCCCGATGCCCGCCCTATAGAAAATTATATGCGCGAACTATCTACTCTTCTACTACCTCTATAAACCTTATTACTACCCTAAAATTATCCTAATTAAGATAAATTAAAACTATATAATTATTATACTATAGATATATAATTTTCTAGTTATCTTTTTAATTTATTAATATATTTCTAGTAACGCGATACCCTCCTCTATCCGATAGTTAAAAAGACCGTATTTAATAGTATTTAATTTACGATTTAAACCCTAACGTTATCGCTAAAATAAAGTATATTAATACTAGGTATTACGGAAATAGGTACGTTAAAGTTAGAGGTTTAAATAGTAGTATATTATTCTATAGAGAGGTAATTATAGACTAGTTAAAATTATTAAATAATAAACGGTATTAAACCCCGGCGCGCCAAGCCCCCTAATATTTTTATAATAATATACTCCCTCCCTATAATACTCGCCGCGAGTACGTTTAATTATAGTATAGTAGGTCGGTAGAATATAAATAATAAAGGAGATATTTATTTTAAACGGAGTTAACGGTCTTCGCCGTTATCGATAAAACCGAGTTTTATTTTTTTAATTTTATCGCCGATTTTATTCGCCCCTAATCTTTTAAGATTCTTTATAATTAATAGGGCGATATTTAACTAGGGTAGTTAAAAGAGTAATTTAACGAAAAAATTATTATCGGTATCGAAAATCCTAGTTAAGGGCGGGGAGGTAGATTTCGCCTAGGTTATTAATATAATAAAGTAATTAAATTCTATTTTATATTAAAAAACTCGTTTCGACGTAATAGGGAATTTATTAATATTCTTTTATATTACCGCTTTACGGTCCTAGGTTTTATATATTATTATTTTTATACGGAGTCTCTCTTTTTTAAATATTTCGACTATAATATCTACTATAGCGTCGTCGTCTTTAAATAAATTTATTACGTTTTTTAACTCGTTTATTATAGCCGTTATTTCTATTTTATAATATTAAATTATATAATTAAAACTCTCGCCGGTTAATATTAAGTATATTATTTTCTCGCCTATCGTTAATATTATATCCTAGTATATTAAACTAAAGGGGTACGTAGGTTTTTCCTTTATAATTTTTATAACTTCTTTTTTATTATTAGATAACTCCTAGCGCTAAATAAAGTTTATAGTTAATACGACGGGGTCGGCGGGGTTATTTAATATAATAATATTTTTTATAATAATATTTTATATATTCTTTATAGCGGTATCCTTTTAGATTAATATAGACGCTTTTTTCTTTTTATCTATTAAGGGAAGTTAGGGTAATAGGGTATATTATAAAAAGATATTTTCCGTCGTATATTATAAAGAGGTAGTTTCTAATTAAAAAATATATCGTAAAGAGGTAGCTCCTATTTCTAATATAATACCTTTAATTAAAGAGGCTTTACTAATAGTATTTAAATTAACGCGTATATTTATTTTTATTTCGAAAGAGAAAGTACTCTTACTTTATATTAATTCGGGGAAGTTTCCATAAAAAATTTACTCTTTATAATTAATAACGCGGTTATTAATTAGCTAGGCGTTCTCGTAGTTTATATAATTTAAATTACCCTTATAAGGTTTTTTATTAATATTAAAATCTAATAACTAGTTTACGGACTAAAATTATTTAGAAAAGCCGAGCTCTATAACTAGCCCGAGCGCTACGTTATATAATTTAACTTAATATAGAATAATAACACCTTTTATCTCTATACTAAAGGCGACTAAATTTACGTTAAATATATTAATATTCTAACGTACTTTAGTTATTATTACTTTATCGGGGTTTTAATAAAACTAGTCTTTATAATTATTACTAATTATTACGCCGGGTTATTATTTATATTTATTCTCGTTAATATTTATAACTACTTAATTATTAATCTTTCCGTTATTTTTATTTATTATTTTTTAGTATATTATAAGGATTTAGATCTTTATATCTCTTATACTAGCGAGGAGCTCGAGGTCCGAGTTAATATTAATTAAGAGGTTAAAGTAATAGCGTAGTACGTAAAGGAATTTCTAATTAAAATACTCGAAAGCCGTATCGTAGGGGTTAGTAAAATAGAAAGAGTAAATATAATAAAGAATTATCCTAAATTAGAGATTAAGAAACTAATAAAGTAAATAAATAATTTAAAAAAGATATATACCTAAAATTAAATTCTAGATTCGTTTCGCTATAATTATAACTAGTTAATTTATAGTTATTTTATATTTATATAAATAACGCCTCTAGATTTATTTTAAGAAGATATTAATTTCGGTTTATAATAACGGCGCCTTAGTATTTAATATAAAGGAATTATTAATATTTATTATATAAGTTAATATTAAATAGGGAGGGTATTAATAAATAAAATAAAAGTAAATAAAAATAGAAATAGAAGTAGAAGTAGGAATAGTATAATCTAATCTATACTAGTAGTAAATATTCTTATTTATATTACTAACTTTACTTTTTAGTATTTTAGTATAAATTAGGGTAGATCTTTTATAGATATATTTTATAAAGAGGCGGTACTTTATTATTAAAGTAAATAGATTTATATATTTTATATAAATTCGCCTAGGCTACTCTAGCGCGGTATATACTTTATATTTTATATAATAAAGTTTATATTTAGTATACTATACTATTTATATCTATTTATAAATATCGTATACTATACTATTATAGGTTTACTCCTAGGTATAAATATTATTAATATATCGAGTATAATATACCTAATTATTTTAGCGTTTAGTTTTATTTTATCGGGGTTCGTCGCTAGGCCCTAGTATTATTAAATACTAGAGGTAGTATTCGTTAATTAACTCGCTAGAATTCTCGATATCCTCTATGGATTATTATGAGGTAGAGTTTATACCTTAATAATCTCTTTATTTAATTAAATATTATAGTTTATTATAACGATATCTAAATTTTAGGATTTCTTCGACGAAGTATTCTCGGTTATTTATACCGTCCTCGGTAATCTCGTTAATGGGTGTTAAAGGAGGAACGATATAATTTAAAATAATATTAATATAATAGGGCTTAAAGAGGTAGATATAAAAAATTAAATAAATCCTATAAATATTAGAGAACTTTAGGCGGTATATTTATAAATTTATATAAAAAGTAATTTTAAACGGCTTTAGTTTTTTATTATCGAGTTTTTTACTAGGACGGTTTATCTTTAAGTTTATAATTTTAAATATAATAAAATTATTTACCTCGAACTCGATTCTTTTATAATTTTAGTCGTAGTATTTAATTTATTTATCTTAGACTTTAGAAATTCGTACTAAAATCTTATATTATAATATTACGATTTTTTATACGACTTTTTCCGCGTTAGCTAAGAAGTACTTCCCTATATAAAGGTATAATTAGAATAATACCGAGTCGTAACTACTATTTACTTTAAATAGGGAGTATTTAATTATTAAGTAATAAGATATATTATATATATATTCTACTAGGGGAAGGTAATTTATTCAATTATTTTATAAATAATTAATAAAGTATTTTAGGTATTATTCTAATATTTAATTCTAATACTAGTCTATTTATTTATCCGTTTAGAGGTAGAAATTAATAAAGAATCTATAATCGGTCCCTAACTTATTAAAGAATATTCTTTAGAAACTAGAGGTAAATAATACTTTATAATTATTATAAATTCTCTCTAGTATACTATAATAGCTAATTATTATTTTAATAAAAAAGTATACGAATTATCTAAAGTCTATATCTTTAGTATATAATATATAATAAGTTAATTTTATTAACCTATCGACTATAATTATAATATAATCCGATTTATTATTACTTCTATATACCGAAGACCGTAGTAAATTAGTAACGAAGTTAACGGTAATATCTAATTATACTTTAGTCGGTACTAGTAACGGTAATAATTCTTTATACTCGGCGTAATAACTAGGTTTAGTTCGGTTATATATTTCGTAGGTTTTAATATAATTTATTATTTAATTAAATAGTCCGGGCTAGAAGAATTAATAAATTATAATTATTATAATTTTATCTCTAACGAAGTATCCCGCGATCGGGTTATTATAGAAGATTTAGAAAACTCGAGGTCGGAGGCTTTCTAAAATATATAGGCGCGATCCTTTATAATAAAGGAGCCCGTTTTTTTAAAAGAAATATTTATCGTCTTTAATATCGTTATTCTTTAATATTTTCTTAATATCGTTAATTAAAATATAGGATAATATCTTTTCCTCTCCTTCTATTATATTTATTTATAGGTTAATATAAATATTAGATACTACTTTACGGACTTCGCTTAAGGTTATTATAACGAGTTTAAAGAATAAAATTATTATATAACTCTCGCCGGGTAAATAATCCTAATAATTTAAATATTTATTAAGGTCGTCTACGGGGTTCTTTTTTTTTATATAATACTTTATTATAAAGTTAAACCCCGCGAGGAATTCTACCTAATTAATTTAATATCGTATAAATAATTTAGTTCCTAGGAAGTAACGGAGGTTATTATAATTTATAATAATTTTAACGACCTTTTAGGATTCCTTAAAATAATATCTTTATATACGGAACTCTTTTAAAATAACTAGGAGTTCTCCGTTATATATAACGTAGTTCCTCTTTAATAGTTTTAACTTTCTAGAGTAGAAAACGACCGGGTATTAATAAAAGTCGTTATACTTTTATAAAAGAATCGCTACGATAGCGAATTTATTAATATTTATCTCTACGCGAATTTCCTTAGAGTAATCGAACTAGACTAAAAGTAATATATTTAGGAATATTTTCCGGAGTTCGTCGAAATTATTTTAAATATCCTTATTCTACTCGAAGGAGATATATTTAATAAAGTCCGTTATAAGGGTTACGATCTTATTATAGTTTTAAATAAAATATTTATAAAAGTTATAGAATCCTAGGAAGGATTATATATCTTTAGTATAATATAGCGTAAATTAATTTTAGATTATAATAACTTTATTAATATCTATCGCTATACTATCCTAGGATATAATAAATCCGAGGTATTCGATAATTATTTATCCGAATATGTATTTTTCTAATTTAGTATATAGCCCTATACTATAGAGGCGCTTAAGGATTTATTTAATATAGTCTTTATACTCTACGGGGTCCTCCGAATAAACGAGGATATTATCGAGATAAATAATAATAAATTTATCTAATAAGTCCGATATAGTTTTATTAATATAAAATTAAAGAATTAAAGGTAAATTCGCTATATTAAAGAGTATAACTTAATATTCGAATAATTTATATTTAATATGAAAAGCGGTTATTTATTCGTCTCCCTTCTAGATATAAAGGAGGTTATAGGCGTCTTTTAAATTAATTTTTATAAATTATTATATTTTTCCTAGGCGGTCTAGGATAAGGTTAATAAAAAGAATAAAGTATTTATCTTTAATAATAATAACGTTAAGGCCTCGGTAGTCTATATAAAATTATAGTCTATCGTTTTTCTTTTTAATAAATAGTATAGGTACCCTAACTAAAGATTTAGACTATTTAATAAATTTACTTTATAAATTCTAGTCGATATAGTTTTTAAATACTTTAAGTTTAGTTTTTATTAAATTATATTATAGTTTAAAAGGGGGTATTTTACCCGGTTCTAAATTAATTATATAATCTAATTCTTTATAGTATAGAGGTAATATTTCTTTAGTAATTTTACTAAAGATATCCGCGTAATCTTTATAAATTTATAAGAGTATAACGATTATAAAAGTATTATTCTTTTTAGGGTCTAGAAGGTATACCTAGATAAATTAATAATTTATTTTTATTTCGTTAATAAAGTTTAAGGCCTAGAGTATTTTAATATTTTTAAAGATCTTTATCTTTTTTATTTTTTAATTAATAAAAGGGTTAATTATTTATAATTATAATAAACCTAAAATAATCCGATCTTTTATATCGATAACTCTGAAAAGGTATTTTATGGGTACGCTACCGTTAACTTTAATATATAAATAGTAGAGGTAGTTATTCCTTTATAGGTTAACTTCTATACCGTTAATATTTAATACTCGGGGGGATATATAGTTAATAAAAAATATATTAAGAGATTTAATAAAGAAATTCGATATAAAGTTTATTATACTATCGTAGTTTATTATACCTTCCGAGAGGATAATTATATTAATACGGGGGTACTATAACTAGATACTTTTATAAAGATATTAAATTTAATTAATACTAGTCTTAAAGAGGTATAACACCGTAAATACGACGGCGTTATTTCTTAATATAGGCTTTAAGGCTAGCGGTCGCGATATAATCTTTATTACAACCGATTAAAGTTTTTTAATTTAAAAAGTATAGGGTATTTAAAGTCTCCCTTTTAATAATTAAAATTATTATAATTTAGGTAGGCTCCTTTTACTCGTTAAATATAACGTTATTTATATTCTTTTTCGTCCGTAGTATAGGTCCCGAGGTTATATATATTATTATTTATCTTATTCTAGAAAGGTTTCCGGTTCTATATTAATAAATAAAGATTCGGGTTTATATCTAAATTAATACTTTAATCGAATCTTACTCGCTTATAATTTAACGCGGCGCTATATTTATTTTATAAATATTTATTAATTTTAAGGTAGTTTTTCGTTTATTATACTAAAATTTTAAAGTTTATAAATATATTTAATTAGGCTCCGGGATAGAGTAGGTAGATAATATTATATATTTTATAATTTAACTTCCGGCGGAAACTTATATAAATAATAGATTTATTTCATTCGAGGTCCGTTATTACGGATTCGAATTAATTAATAAAGTTTTGGACTCGCTCGTTAGTTTTTATAATTAAGTATTTTATAATTAATTTAGTTTCTAATTTTATATCTAGTAAATTATTTATTAATTAAGTTTATAGTTTTAGTTAATCCTCGAAACTCTCGGTATCTCTAGCTAGGCGTAGTCTTTAAGTACGGTTTTTTAATTTATAATAAAAGTATATTATAGCGGTTTTCGCTTAAATAAAGAGATTATAGATATATTATAATTTAAAGAAATCGTTGATTTTTATATATTATAAACGGATATCTACTACGTTATAATTCGTTTTATATCGGTATAAATCGAAAGTAGAGGGTTCTTTAGCCTTAATCTTTTCTTAATATTTTATATAAACGTTATAAATAATAAGGGGATCGTTCTAATAATATAATATTAATACTAATCGTCCGAATAAAAGTACTAGAGTAGGTCGTCGTAGATTTTCGGTAGTTATATTACTAGTTATAGTAGTTTCTAGTTAATTAATTCTTTCTTAAAGAGCTACGAATTATATCGAGGTAACTAAATATCTAGATATTAATAATAATTATATATCGTTATTTAATAGTATAGTACTACGGTATTTTATTAAAGAGGACGATATTTCGACTAAACTACTTAAGGCCGACAATTATCTTATTTAAAATAAAATAATATATTACGGAAATAAATACGTTAGAGTTAAAGATTTAAATAGTAGTATATTATTCTATAAAGAAGTAACTATAAACTAGTTAAGATTATTAAATAATAGGCGGCGCTAAACCCCGGCGCGCCAAGCCCCTTAACGCTCTTATAATACTAGGGCTATACGTAGGATCCGGTCGAATATCGTAATTTTTAATTATTATACTACTCCTTAAATATATAAAAAAGGCGCTTTATTTAAAATTATTATAACGGCGCGGAGCCTATTAAAGAGTTTTATAAAATCGAAACCTTAATTATATTTAAACGAAATATAGTATTTTTTATTCGACGAGTTAAATATATTCGTTTATCTTTAAACGGTATCGAGTACTCTTAAAGTTATAAATATTAATAGAAAAAACCTCCGTTATCTTATAATAGAGCGCTCGCAGATTTATAAAGATCATTATATATCAATAATCTCTCGCTTTATTTATAAAATACTCGTCTTTCTAGATAAAAGTACTACGAATAAATATTATTATAATTACTTAGTAGATTACTACTATTAAATTATATATAACTAGGGTAAATACCTTAAATATATAGACCTAGTACTAGAAAATATCAACTCTTTTACTATATATTAAATACTATACTACTATATTATAATATAGTAGTAACGGTATTATTCGATATTATTAATTATCGAATAATCTACTAGGAGCTCCTCTATTTATAAAATTTCCATTACTTATTTATAAAAACCTTCCTAGGTTAAGACTAGAGTAACCTCCTATTTATACGAGTATAATTATTATTATATTAAAGCCTTCCGTAGGACGGGAGCTATAAATATAAGAAATACTATACTCCTTCGGATATAATATATACTAGAAACTTTCTATAACCTCCTCTACCCTACTAGGTTAGTTTTATAAAAATTTAGTATTATATATAAATACCCCGCTCTTACTTAACGGAGCGAGGCTTTTTTAATAAAATTATATATTTATCCGATCTTATAAAAATACCCTATATCTTCGAGTTTTCCTAGTACTTTATCGAAGTATATCCTCGGTATATAGAAGTAAATAATTCTATTAAGGTATTAATACTATTAATAGAATTAATACTATTAATATTAAATCTCCTAAACTAGCTTTATATCTTCTTTTATTAATAAATAAATATATTTTATTTACCTACTAGATTTCTAACTTCGTCGAGGTAACTAGAAATATTTACGTCGACGAAATTCTAAAACTTATCGGCTACTCTATCGACTATATTATTAAATACTATAATTATTTAATCTCTAGTAGAGCTCTAGCTCTAATTAAACGAATAAATTAAATTACTTCGGTAGAGCCCTCTAGATATCTCTATTAATAGTCTACGGATTTATTAGTGTTCCGAAGAACTATTAAAGTTTTCGCTAATATTATACGAGAGTTTCGATAAGGCCTAGAAATTAGTTAATAGATTTAAAAATATTTATCTTTATTTATAAATAATACTCTAACTAGGAGTTAAATACTAGAACCGATATCGTTAGAGTTTATAGACTCAAGTAATACTAGATAATTTTTATATATTTTTATTACCTCGGCCGAGGAGGGTATCTTTACCTAACCGATCGGGCCTAGTAATAATATAATATTTAATTTCTAGAATATAATTATAGAATAATTCTAATAGTACCTTACGAGAGCTATCTAAATAATAGTATAAAGATTATTATAATAAAGTCCTCTAGGTCCCTAAGGTTCGCTAGGTACCGATAACGAAGTTATTTCTAAAAATAATAAATAGAACTCTAATAAGCTCGGCTACTTTAATTTATATCTTAATAAATTATATAATAATAATATTATTATTATAGTCGGCCGTAATATCTACTACCGAAGTATTATTTTATTCGTCGAATATATACGTAACTTTACTACACTTAAAGGTATTATTATAGTACGGACGAATTTTAATACTTTATTAAAGAGAGTAATCTTAATTTAGTATTTAACCGAGTTATTTAATCCCGAGAGGGTTAGTCTACGAGTTAATAAAAATAATATTAAAGAGTAATATACCGCTTTAATTAACTACTTTAAAGAAATTACGGGAGTAGCGCTAGCTTATTTAATAAGCGAGAAGTATACTTTATATAATATATATACTAGGTAAGAGCTAGCTAGTTATATTTAAATAATAATCTAATATACTAAATCGGCCAAAATCAATAACGTCGAGAACTAGTTTACTTTTATCTATTAAGATATAATTACCGAGTTTCGTATCTTTATCGACTTACCTAGTCTAAATATAATATTATTTTTATTTATATAAACCCTAGAGTTAAAGAAAGATACCTAGTTTAAAATAAATAATAAATCGTCGACTTTCTAAAGGTCGTAAGACTAGTACTAGTAACTTTAATATAATAATAGAAACCTTCGGTAAGGTCCACTACTTTACGGAAATAATAATCGTTAAGGTTAATAATATTTCGGTTATTAACCTTCGAACTTCTCTTTTTAACTCTTTTATAATAAATAGTAATAATAACTCTTTAATCGTTTATAATCATAACCTTTCTTTATTTAAATAAGTTAATTTATTAATAACTTTAATTAATAGTATAGAAACTAGTAAAACCCTCGTTATTTACTCTAGTAATTTAAAGTTAGTAAATTATTTTACTACCTCCGCGGTAGTAGTTATAAATTACCGGTATATTAAATATATTAAATTCGACGTCGGTGTCTACTATAATAATTTAATAACTTTAAAGTAATTAAGGGTTTCGAAATTATTATTAAAATAGGCCCTAATAATAAAATAACTATTATAATAAAATTATAGTATATTAGGTCTTAGTTAAAGACGAAAATTTAGAGTATTAATAAATTAATAATATCGATAATTAAAGTTAACCTTACTAAAGTGAAATATATTAATATAAAATATACTACGCTAGTAAATACCCTACTAACTAAGACTACGGAGATAATCCTTACTACGATAATAATTTATAGGACGATAAATAATTCGGTAGCTTCGTCGGGATCGAAATCTTTTACTATAATTATAAAGTATCTTTTCTATTAAAGACTAAACTTTATAAGTATTTACGGGTAGATTATTTACTAAAGTCTTCTAATAAAACTATAGATCCTAGTAAAACTACGAAATCTTTTATTAATAAACTCGATAAGTTTTTCTTTAATATAACTACGAAGCCTTCTACTAGTAGAGTAAATATTAACGCGACTACTCTAATTATTAAAATTATAGAATCTAACTACTCGAACCCCGCTATATTTAGTTTAGGCTTCGTATTCCGAGGTTAAAACTATACTTATATACTCGTTAGGCTCACTCTTATTATTAAAGAAAAAAAGAAAAACGAAGGCTATATTAATACTAGATATAGAGTTATATTAATTAATAAGCCCTAGATTTTATTTAAACTCCTTAACGTTTAGATTTAAAAAAATAACTTTACTACTCCGTATTAAAGGTATCGGCTCTACTATATATAAAATTAATAAATATATTATTATCTCTATCTACGTACCGGGCGTTAAGGATAATAGTATTAAAATATTATATTATATTAGAAGGGAAATCCACCTAGTTAACGATTTAAAAGTAAAGTTATTTATTAATAATAATATTATTAGGCTAGAAAAGATGATTATTAATATCTATAATAATACTATATTTATTAGGAGTTATAGGGTCACCGTTTTTATTATAATTTATTAAAGAGACTAATATACTCGCTATTTAATTTATTTACGTAAGGTGTTTATTATTATACTTTATATAAAAACTATAATTCTAGTTCTTACCCTAATAGGGCTACCCGATAGAGATTTCATTTTCGAGCCTATTATATAGGTAAATTTAACTCTTTATATTTACTTTATCGACTCTAAAATCTCTAGTATTCTAGTAAAGAACGAAATCGATACCGTTATTTATATTCCGCGAAGACTTCGACTAAATATACTTTATGAGGTTAGTTATAAGAATATTTATTTCGTTAATTTATTAAAATAATTTAATTTAGTAATAGACCCGCCGAAATCTTCCGTAAAGTATTAATATACTAGTTAAGATTTTACTAACTAAGATTATAAAACGCTTTATTTAACGGGGACTTCTATAATTTAAAAATCAACGAGTTAAATTAAGAAAGTAGTTACTTTTACTACGGTTATAACTTTTAGTTTATTAATACTCGTCGAAAATATTATTTTTAATATAAACTTCCCCGTCTCTATAAATATAAACTTTATTAGCTCGGTAAAGTTTAGTATAATCTTTAAAATTAAACTTTATAACGGCGTTATAATCTTTAATAACTCTAATAAAATAAAGATTTTATTAAACTTTATCGACGAGTTTCTTATATTATAAATTAATAAGAGATTTATTAAAGTCTCTAAAGAAGAGTAGATAAAAATCCCGCTATATAATAATTAATAAATTAAACTCTTTAATAATAACTATATTAAAGTCTATTTACTCGGTATTAAAAATAAAGTTATTATTAATAAAACTTTCGACGAATTATATAAATAGGGTCGTTTAGAGTATACGACCTAACCTATACTTTTTAATTATTTAATCTTCGTAGTATAGAAGACTCTACTAGATAGTATATAGAAAAGTAGAGTAATAGTAGATATATACGACCTTAATAACCTTATCGTCTCTAATATTTATCCTATACTACTATAGTTTAATATTATTACTAGACTACTAGGTTATATATATTTCTTAGTATTTAATATATATTTATTCTTTTACTAGTAGTTAATATACCCCGCCTTTAAATATATATTTACTATCGTAATATATCGCGGTTAAGAGATATTTAATATACTTATTATAAGTTATATAAATTTAATAATATATATATAGTATTAAATCGATAGAATTTTACGCCCCTTAAAGGCTTTCGTTTAAACCTATATTAATAATATTATTATTAACTCGAAATCCTTTCCCGAGTATTTTAATTATTTACGCGCTTTATTCCGTCTTCTAGTTAACTATAATATTATTATTATATTTAAGAAAACTTTCTTAGGCTACCCCGATATTAACTTATTAAAATATAGAGTAAACTCGCTCGGTATAACTACGGTTAAGAATAAATTGAAAATTATTAATATCTTTAATTACTCTAGTATTTTTAGGGACCTCGAGTATTACCTTAATTTTATAAATTACCTCCGTAACTCGGTTTATTATTATATTTAATTAATAGTACTACTATAAAATTAAAAATAAACTTATCCAAGGAAGCTCCGATTAAGGTTAATCTATATAAAACCTATTTATTTTAATACTAATTACTATTATTAATAACCCGTAAAGAAGTAAACTTCCGAAGTCTTTAATAAATATTATTAATAGTATCGATTCTAGTTTATTTCGACCTTAATAGGGTATTATAGATTAATTTTAATACTTTTTAAAAGTAGGGCTTTAGCGTGTAAATTTTTTGTATTAAAAAGAATATTTAACTCGAGCCTAGTAAATAGTTATTACGAATTATTATCGAGTTAATTATATTTTTATCTAGGGTATTAATCTCTATAGAAAAGAACTACTAACCTACGGAGTTTAAAATAATAGGATTTATATAAATAATTAAGAAAGTTAGATATCTAATAGAATCGTCGAAGTATACCGTTATTATTTAAATTAATTATTCCGCTAAATTTAATATTATGAAATAATTATCGATTATAACGACTACGTTTATTATAAGAATAAATATTCGATTAATTAGGGTTTTTTAATTCCTCCGCTAGTTTTATTTAAATATAAAGTATAAACCCGGTAAAGAGTATATTATACCGGATACTTTATTAAAGCTTATTAACTCGAACTTATTAATATTATCGAATAATTATTTAGAGTTAAATGTACTTTATAACTATACGTCCTAAGGTTTTATTAATAATAGTGAATTATACGGGTATACGACTACTTTTATAGAGATAAATAATGATTTTTATTCGCGTCTAATAAAAGGCTATATAAAAGACTCACTAATACAACTATATTAGTCTTACTATACTAGGTTAGTTCCTTAGTAACGAAGGCTACCTACTATACTAATTCGTTAAAGACGAATACCTAGTTAATTAATTAATTAATTAATTATTACTACTTTATAGATATAACTTTATTAATTAATAATAACGGTTTCTTTATATTTTATCAAGTACTATATACTACCTAATAGACGTTTCGATCCACTAGCTACTATAGTAGTACTAGTAGTCGAATTATATATTTCGATAATATCCTTCTTCCGTACTCTACTCTATATATTTATTAGGTTCGGTATAATAGAATACCGCTCCTACCGAAGCTCCTAGTATTATATTATATAAATAGTACTACGCTAGCTCTATTATATAGGGTCTACTACACCGACTAGGAATACTATACTTTAAAGTATTATAACTCGTTATTAAAAGTAATTATCGAAACCTTCCGTTATAATATACCTAAACTACGGGGGTAGCTACTATAACTACGTTCTAATATTAATTATTTAGCGTTAGCGAATTCGACTTTAACGAATCTACTCTATTATTCGTTTATATAGTATATTCTACCTCTATATATTTCTTAGTAAAATCGTTAAGATCTAATCTTACCCGAATTAGAGAAGATTAATTATTATTATTTAATTTAGTTTAGAGTCGTACCTTATCTCCGCGGCCCGAACGAGAACTTTTAATAAAAACTAAATTTCTTACTTTAGATTCCTTTTTATATTAATCCTCCGTACTATTATTCTTAAAGTCTATATACTAGTAATTTTATAATTATTTTATTTATAAAAGTACTAAGTTCTTTATCTTTAAAAGAAATTAAATAAAATTAGTTCGTTTATAATAAACTAAGCGAAGTACCTTATTATTAAAATAATTCTACTCTTAATTTAAAGGTAGTTATTATTTAAATTAATTTTTTTACGTTTATTATAAAAGTAGATAGTTTAGTCTAGATAAAAGAATTATTTTTCTATTAAAGTCTTTCGTCTTTAGGAATTTTATTATACTAAAAGGTACCTCATAGAAACTTTTAATAAATATATCTAAATCGACGATTTCGATTTTCTTTACTTTTATAGAAGTTAGTACCGTAACGCCTATTAATATAATAAACCGTAAGGTTATAATTTTAATATTCTAGTTTAACGAGTTTATAAACTTAAATTACGCCTTCGTTAATAATATTAACGATATTACTCGTTATATTATTAACTACCTCGTTTGTCGAAACTTCCGGCCTATTTAGCCTCTACGTAACCTTAGTTTATAAAAATAACGGGCTCGATTATAGTCTACCGAAATTTAAAACTAACTAAATAATTAAATTATTAATATTACCGTAATTCGCTCCGTTATTATACGTTTTTAAATAGGTATTTAAATAACTCGCTAATTATTTAAGGTACTAGTGTTAATCGGGAATATACTCTTTTCTTTATTACCGTAATCGATACCTTTATTTATAAGTAGTAGTTAATCTACTAGATAAACTTTAATAAAAAAAATTATCTTTAAGAGCTTTATCGGATTAAAGGAATCTTTATTAAAATAATTATTCGTTATAAACGAAGCCTCGATCTAACGAATAATCGATAACGTTATTATTAATATTATTAAAATAACTATAACTAGATTTATTACCGCTAGACTATTAAGTCCTACCGGTCTATAAAGACCTTAAAGGGAAGGTTCTACTATAATAAAATCGAAATAGAATATAATTAATTTAGGCTTCTTTAACCTTAACTATAATAATAAATCCTTATATAGTAGTATTTCTATTAAATACGTTAATAAGGATATATACTTCCGCGATATTTATTTATTCCTAGATTGTATTAAATAGTTCGTTCGTATTAAGAGAGCCGAGGTTATTAGAACGAATTTATAGATAAATTTAAGAAATATTATCTTAGCGTAGTAGACTAGCGAGCTATTAGAAACTAAGTATCGAATTACTATTTACGAGGATAACGTCGACGAATAATTAAAGCTTTTAACTAAATAATTTAAATAATTGTTAAATATTACTATTAACTCTTTACTACGCGAAATATATACTTTTAAAGACGCCGCTAGTAAATATAAACCGAGGGAGTTCGTTTAGAAAATACTCCGCGTAGTTAAAAATACCGGGATTATAGAACTAAAACTATAACTCGATATAATTTATAATAATATCGATCTAGATTTTAGGATCTATATTTAATATTCTATAAACTAGTTTACTATTAATTCTTTCCTAGTATAACTAGATAACCGAAAATACGAATAATAGGCGCTAGTAGTAAGAAAATTAAATAAGTAGTCTAATAGACTAATTTAATAGAACTATAATAATAATAGTTATAGATAGTATTAACCTTAATAATATAGTTAGTATTAGAACTTTCGTTAGTCTTTTATTCCGTATAGGTTTACCGAAACCTTCGGTAACGGGTTTAAACCTTCTACGTATAGAAATAATAATACTTTTTATAAAAGTAGTAGTATTTTTTACGGAAGTAACCCGTATAGGCCTTTTCCTTCTTATTAAACTTAATAGAATAATATTAACTAATAATAATAATAATAGTATCCTTATTTACCGCCTTTTAGAAAGTAACTCTAGATTATAAACGGAGGCTTAAATCCGTTATTTAAATAACGAATATTCTCTACTAAGCCCTAAGAGTAAAGAAGAAATTAAGACTTTAATAGAAACCTATTTAAAAAGCCCTTTATAAAGGTATATAATATTATTAATAATTAAGAAATATTAAATTCGCCTAGTATTATAAAGAATCCTAATAATTATATTAATTATTATAAGGACGCCCCCTATTAAAGTACTACGAAGGATTATAACGAAGTCTACGGGTATAACGATAATATCGATTATATTAACGAATACGACTAGTATAATAATTTCATCGATACTCTCTTTATCGGAAAGATAGTTTTAAAGACGGTTAAATATCGACTATATTAATAGTTATTTTTATCGAATAATAAACTATATAAATACGTACGATAATATCGGCCTAGTATAATTTAGATTAATTTTATCTCGATAAATACTCGGTATTCCGCCCCCCGTAATATTATTAAATCTACGGCGAAGGACGGGCCTATATAAGGTTATATCTTTCGTAATTATTATTATATTATAATTAAAGTCTCCCTTAGTATAAATAGTATCCTATATAATTTCTATTTCGATACCGGATATATTATAAACCTTATCGACCGCGTGTTTTTAAAAAAACTAATAGAGCTCGGCTTAAAGATCGAAATCCGTAAAATATTTATTATAATAAAGATTCGCGGCCTAGGCTCTAGTAAATACGACGCGGACGAGTATACCGTCGTATCTATATATATCCTTAATAAAGACGGCGTTATATTAATTACTAGAGAACTATATATCGTTAATAATCTTTCGGCAAAAATATTTATAGGCGTAGATATTATAAAATCTAAAGATATTATCCTTAATACTAGAAAGAATTTAATTATTATTACTTTATACGGTAATCTAAAGATTCCGGTATCTATAATTATTAAAGGTACTAGGACCGACGCTATCGTTATTAATAAAAGTAGGTAGACTATACTACTATATATAGAAATAACGATTTTATTCGAATTTATTTCGCTTCCTAAAAACCGCGATTTTCTCTTTAAACCTATATAGTATAACTCCTTTATAGTCTCCGCCCATATCATTAGCCACGATACGGACTACGTTATAATATATAATAATATAAATAAACTTATAGTACTAGGAAAATACTCTAGGCTCGGTAAAGTTATTAAATATTAAACCAAAAGATACTTCTTTATTAATATATTATATATAAAGATAACTCGTAGGCTATTAAAATCTTATCTATTATTTATTTTTTAGTATTTTAAAGTATCCCTAGTATTAATAATAATATTTAATACTATTACTATATCGTAGAAACTTTCCGTAGACGGTATTACGGTAGTAAAGAACACTATTATTTATATATCTACGGAGATACTATACCCTACTAGCGTCACGATTTATAGAAACGATATTTTTATTAATTTTATTACCGACGTTATCGATTTATTTCTAGATCTTTAGAAAGATACTAGAAATATTACTAATATCCTAGAATCTAAATAGATAGATATACTATTTATTAATAATTAGAGAGAAATCTATAAAGTAGGTTAAATACGAGTATACCCGTTAAGAAAGCGAGATAGAGATATAATTAACGAATCGTTTAATAAACTTTATAAGTAAGGTCGAATAGAATAAATTATTAAATCTACACTATTCTCTTTCTCTTATTTCGTTATATAGAAAGATACTCTTAATAGCCTTAAAGGTCGTATAGTTATCGATATTCGGGCTTTAAATAAAATTATTATATTTAATATATATCTAGTCCCGTCCTAAGTAAATATCCTAATAGAACTCCTTTATATTATATATATCTCGATTATCGACGCCGTTATATTTTTCTATTAATAGTAGGTAAAACGGTATTATCGTTACTACCTAACTATCTTATCTTATAGAGGATAGGAGATATTTAATATTCTTATAATAAAATACCGTAATTTACCCGTATATATATAATGTATAATTAATTGTATTTTATAGTTATTTAGAAAGTTTTATAAAGCCTATATAAACGATATCGTTATCTACTCTAAATTATTATTAAAGTATATATTATACTTTATCCTAATATTTCAAGCTCTTTTAGAAATAAATATTTATATCTCCGCTAAGAAATCCTTCTTAGGATACCCGTTTATATAGTTATTAAGATAATATATTAACGCCCTAGGACTTACTATAACCGAAGATAAATTAATTATTATTAAGAATTTAGATTTCCCTATAATTTTATAAGTACTTAAGTAATATTTAAATATAACGGGATACCTAAAATAATATATTCTATACTACGTAACGATCGTTAAACTATTATAAAAACGTAAAATATTATTAAATTAAAATTACCGAAGCGTATTTAGTACTAGAGGTATTCGGGGTAATATTTATAAATCTACGATAAATAAAACTTTATTTAATATCTCTTTATCGTCTAAACTAGAAGCCTATTAATAATTATAGGAGATATTCGCTAGTCTAATAATACTCTATTATATAAACTTTAAGAAATAACTCTTTATCGACTTTAACGTATCTAAGGAATAGGGTTTCGGCGCGTATATATATTATATAAAGAATATAATCGCTAACACGGAATACCCTAGATAGAAATTTATACTACTTATTTTATTCCTCTCTAGGTAGTTTACGTTAATAGAAACTAGATATTAACCTACCGAACTAGAAATAACTAGTATTATATAGGTTATAAAGAAAGTCCGATACCTTATTAAAATAACTATTAAAGTAACTATTATCTATACCGACTACTCCGTTACTATTAAGATCGTTCGCTAGATATTAATAAATACTACGTTTACGGAGAAGTTAAATTTTAGATTAATTCGAGCGTCTAAATATTTATAAAGGTTTATAATCGAATTAAAATATAAGTTTAATAAAGTTAATATAGTACTTAATACTTTATTATACTTTACTAGTCGGACGTACCGCCCTAAAATAAATAAATCGATCCTAGATACCCTATCTATAGTTTTCCCTATTAGCGTTATTACTATTAACGAAGGCTTTAAAGAGCGCGTATAGAATAATTATAAAACGAAAGTATAATAAACTAGAATTATAGCTATAATAGAACGGAATATAATTTTTAATACTAACGCCGTAAAGCTCCCCTAGAAACTTATTAACGGGCTACTTTATTTCGACGACGTCGAATATAATACTTTACGTCTATATTTACCGAGTTTTATAGAATATAAAGTATTTTAAGAGGTTTACGACGATATAAAATACCCCGGTTATACTAGGACCTATAAGAAACTAGTAGTTTACGTCTATATCTTTAATATATCTACTAAATTATATAAATATCTTAGATACTATCTATATTACTAGTTATATTAAACTCCTAGGTATTAACTTTATAAATTCTTATAGCCTATTTATAGTCCCGTAAGGTTATTTTATATTTTAATAATCGACTTTATCCTAACTTTACCGAAGGCTACTATAAAAGAGGACTATATAATATCCGTAATTAATAAATTTAATAAAGTGGTTATATTAATACCTAGTCAAGTAATATAGGGAGGTTTATAATAAATATATTATTTATTAACTCGTCTTCTTCTTCTAAATTAAAGGTTATTATCGGTAATTATTTCAGATAAAGACCGTCGCTTTATCGGCTAGTTATAAAAGTAGATTATAACTAAACTTAAAGTCGATATATTATATTTAATTATATATTACCCCTAAACCGACGGGTAATTAGAAAAGTTAAACGAGATTATCGAAATTACCCTATACTACTTCTTATTAATAGTAGATACTAATAAATAACTTATTATCCTACTATAATTTTCCGCTATATTAAATAATTCGACGAAGTATAGTAATATATACTTAGTACCGATTTAAATTTTATATAACTTTAAGATTAAAGAGTTATTAAATTTATTAAATCTCGATAATCTTAAATTAATAGACCTTAACGATATCGAAATACCGAATATAACGGCGTAGAGTACTACGGAGGAACCGAATACCGAAACCTTCTACTATATTAATTTCTTTAGTACCGAAATACTAAAGGCCTTCCGTAGGAAGGATTCCTTTAAAGTTTTCTCTATAGTCTACCGCCCTAAATATATCGATATTTAAAACGTTATCATATTCGCGTCGCTATATATAAAAGAATAATATAATATTTATTATCGACTTATTTTCTTTAAGGTTAGCGATATAGTTTATTTATACCTATATTATAGATATTAAATAGTAGGTATTCTATCTCGTAAGATAAAATAGTAATTCGTAGGACTATTTAAAATCTTAGAACGAATTAATAAACTCGTATACCGCTTATAACTACCGCCTACTATAATTATTTATAATATTATATTAGTAGTATACCTAGAACCCGCTACGGTTCCTACTATTAACCTCTACGGAAGGGATCTCGAAGTACTACCGCCTATCATCGTTAATAACGAAGAGGAATAGGAAATAGAGCGGTTACTATAAAAACAATAATATCGATTTAATAAAGTAAAGAATATAATTATATAATATTTAATATAGTAGAAAAACTATAGGCTAGAAGACGATAAATAAATATTAAATAAATAATTATAATATATAAATACCCTAGTAGAGGAATACGAGGGTTTTTATAAATAATTAATAAGTATCTACTAGGTTATAGAACGCGCTATTAACGTACTAGCGACTAGCCTTCGGTTATAGTATTTTCTATTTAATAAAAATACCCTTTTACACTTTATATTAGAAGAATATTTACGGAAATACTCTTATTATAATATATTATCGGGGCGATAACCTTATTCTATTTAATAATAACTAATACGATTATATTAATTTTACTATACTAGGTTAGTTCCTTAATAACGAAGACTACTTATTATATTAATTCGTTAAAGACGAATACCTAGCTAATTAATTAATTAATTAATTATTACTACTTTATAAATATAACCTTATTATTTACGCTAGATAAAAATTATTAAATTAATTAATATTAATATTAAAATATAATTTAAATAAATGGATTTAATAATTTATACTTTAATAGAGATAGATTTTAACCTTAACGCGGTCGCTATATTTTCTTTTATCCGTAGTACTTTTAATTTACTCTATTATATTAATAGATTTACCGGCTTAAAGTATTTTTATATTCTTTAATCTTTTATAAAGGAAATATTAGATATAATTTATAGCGCTAGTTATTTAAGTTTTAATAAATACTTCGAGATTATATCTAAATCCTAGTATATTTATAAGTTTATAAAATAACTTTATAATTATATTAAATACTACCTTAACTACCTAATATTATAGACTCGTCGATACCGTTTATATAATATTATATAATTAATTAAAAGCCTATTTATCCCGTTTTATATATTTATACTCGACTAGATTTTAATTATACTAGTAACTACGGAAGGCTTCGACTATACTATAACTATTATATATAAATTCATTAAATATATTATATATATCCTAGGTAAATCTACCTAGAATATTAGTAATTAAATTATCGTACTATTAAACCGCCTTAATATCGGCGATTAGGGTATATTTAAAATACTATTATTAAATAGAGACCTTAAATTCCTTAGCGATTTATAGAAAGTTATATTTAAATATTTTAAAGTCGGTTTATTATACTCTATAACCTACTACCCTTAAACGGACGGGAGTAGTAAATATATTAACTAAATTACTAAGATAGTGTTATAATTCTATATATATATACTTTACGACCTAATACTCTAGCCTATAATATTACTTCGAATTTAGGGTTTATTAAATAATTTACCCTTTATAATAACGTCGAAAATACCGAACGAGGTCTTTTATAATTTTATTTTAAACCGACCTCTTAATTTATTAAATTTAGGTATATTATTATTATAATAAACCCGTATCCGTATAGAAGTAACTAATATTATTAGCTTCGTATAAATAAGTTAGAAATACTACTACGACCGTAATTATTAATCTATATATTTTAAGAAGGGCGAAAAAGTTCTATTATATTTTTATAAAAATTACTCTATCCTCTAGGCTATTATAACTACGAAAATTTATAAATTTAATTAATAATATATCGGACCTTTTAAAGTCCTAGAGTATATAAGTAGGTAAATCTATTATTTAAAAATATTAAATTATTAAAGAGTTTACCTAATTTTCTTAATAATATAACTAGAGTTTTAGTTTATTATTTTAGACTTTTTTAACCGTCCTCTACTAAAGTAATTTAATACGGTTTATATCGATAACGACACCGATAAATATAAATTCTAGGTCGTCGAGCGCCTATTTAATAAAAGAGTTCTCCACCGCGGTAAAGGAGTATTAATAAAGTATTTAATATAATAGATAAATTATAGCCCTATATCGGTAAATCCAGAAAAAAATTCTATAAAATCGTTACTTAATCGGTATAAAATACGTATTTTACGTATTTCGTAGGTTATTAATAAACGAAATATAGTATAGTAGAATATAATTAAATCTAATTTATCTTAACTATATCTAAATTAAATAAATAATAACGTATTATTATATAAATAATAATAAAGATAATCGAAATATTAAAAATATACTTTTTTAAATTTAAGTTAGATCTAGGCTAGATCTAGGCTAGATCTAAATCTAGATTTAAACAGTATCTCTAACTTCTTTATAAATATTATAAATATACTCGGTAATATATTCGTAAATTAATATTCTTTTTCCGTTATTATTTTAAAAGTTTTTATTAATAGTCTTTAATTCCTAGGGCCCCGTATCGATCGTAAAGCTAAAAAGAAATTAAAAAATATATAATTAAATACCGTATTAGATAACGGTAGATATAATTAAAATATTAAGAGCGTAGGCTCTTAATAGCGAGTTTAGGGATTAAATAGAATTTAAATTAAACCTAAAGAATATCTAGGCTAAATCTAGGCCTAGATTTAGGCTAGATATAATACTCGGTTTTTTATTATCGTTTTTAAATATAATAAAATAGAGAATTAAAATTATAGGCGATGATAATATACTATAATAAATATTATTATATAGAAAATAAATATTATTATATAAAAAAGTGTATAGAGGGGTAATAGATTTCTTAACTCCTATTTAAACCTAAATATCTAACGACTTAAAAACGTATAAACACTTTATTAAAATAATTAAATACTATATCCGTAACTACTCTAACCGCGCTTTTATTTAATATATATATTATTTTTTTAAATCGCCTTTATACCTTCCCTAGTATTATTACTAGTCGTAGTATTATTAATATTCTAAATACTATTATTATATCTAGGATTATTACCTCCGTTAGCGCCTTTTATACCCTCCGTATTCGTCGTATTTATAATCTTAAATATATTTACTCTAAAATCCGCCTTCGATTTCCGTTTCCCCTTTATATACTTCTTAATTCCGGTATTAATATATAATATATACTAAAATATTTCCTCTAACTAGGTTATTTAATACACTCTCTTCGGTATTTATTTATATAACCCGATAAAGTAAAGAGGCTTATAGAATAATTATAATCGTATATATAAGATTTAAGCCTACGCCTATCTACTATATAAATCTATTTAAAAAATTAGGTATATTATTCTCTACTAACTTATAATTATAATTAATCTTTCGTATTAACGTATATATAGTTACGACCCTCGCCTTATCGGTCCTAAAGAATATTCGTATTTTAGATTTAAACTCCTTTCGGATATATTATAATAAAGAAAAGTTAATATTAAATATTATATTTAGAAAAGAGAATATTATATTTAATATATTAAAAAAAGCGAGTTTAGGCTTTTTTATATTAAAGATTTTAAAGAAGGAAAGAATTTACCCGTTTTATTATTAAAATTATCTCGGTGAATAAAGATATAATTAATATATTTACCCCTTTATATTTCTTTAAAAGAGAGGCGATAATTTTAAATTTAAAGGATACTTCTTAAATATTATATAATCCCTATTTAGGATATAATTTTCTTATATCCGACTATTATCTTTATTTATAGTAAAGACCGCGGCCGTATTATTAATCTACTTTTTATTAAGAGTTTTAGAGGAGATAACGAGGGTAGATAAAAATCTATATAATCGGAGAACCCGTAATATAATAAGTATTATATTAAAATAAATTAAAATTAAATACTAAGAACGTTAATATAGGAAAGAAGTATTATAGTTTTAATATTCCTCCGGTAGTTTTACCGCTATTAAAGCCTTTCTAATATAATAATCTTTTAATTAATAATAATAAATCTAAATCGCGGTTAAAATCCTCGTAGGTAAATAATCGTAAAGTCTTTTTAATAAAGTTTCTTAAATATTATAAGATATATCTAATTTAATTACTCTTTTTATATCGTAGTATCGAGGTATAAAGAAATACGTTAACGAGGATATTTATTATTTTAATAAATCTCTCCTATACCCTAGTTCTCTTATATATTAAATAATAGTACTCGTAGACTTTTCTAGGTTAATAGGTCCGAAGCGTTAATAACCGAATTAATAATTATTTTAATAAATATCTTTTATAGTAGTCCGAGGGGTTATAATATCCTCTTAATTTTAATTAATAATCGTTTTGAATATAATTATAAAATAGAAATTATATTTAAAACGAGTCTTCTTTATCTTCTAAAGAGAATAATATAAATCTTTATTTAAGTTTCTTACCCTATTATATTCGCCTACGATTACGAAGTTATATTAGAAATAATAAATTACTTCCTTTATAGTCTCTTTTTTCGCTTATTTTATATAAGGATATTTATATTCTTCGTTAAAGACTTTATTAAAGACTAATTATATTTACTATATAATAACTATATATAACGATATATTTATTATACTCGGGGAATTATACTACGTAGGGTTAATATTTTTTTATTTTTAAATTATATTACCTTAAAATCCTTTTTATTATATACCGTCGTTAAACTCTTCGGCGCCCTTTTATTTATAATATAACCGTATTTTTATTATTATATTAATAACTACGAGCTATACTTTTAGGTCTTTAAAGTCGATTACCGATTTTAATTTATTAACCTAAATACCGAGATCGGGCGGCGGGATAAAGAATAATTTAGGCTCGTTAATTAATATAATATAAATAACCTCTAAACCCGGTAAATATAAATATTCGTAGAATTATTAATTCGTAGGATATTTAGAGCCTATAGGAGTATTTTTATAATAATATTAAGACTTTATTAACTACTCTCTTTATTTATATTAAATCTTTATTTATTTCTAGTATAAATAGCGATAAAATATAGTAACGCCTATAACTTTATAAATCTTTATATAATTAGAATTAATTAAAGAGTTTAATAAATAAAATTATAAACTTTATATTTTTTATATCTATTTATATAGTCTAGAAGAATATTATAATATCCTAAATCTTCTTCGTTATTTAATATAACTATAAATATATAAAGCTACTACTAGTAATAATTTAATTTTAATATTCTAGGAATTATTATTATATTATAACCGCGAGAATTATTAAAGTAGGCGATTTTCGCGAATATAATAACGCGTTCCTATATACTATCGTAAATATATTTATATAAATAATTATTATATAAATATAATACTATTAAAGGAGATATCGATTAACCGTTATTTATATATTATAGTTAACTCTACTTTCTCTTCTCTAACCCCGTTATTATCTTTATTATTATTAATAACTAGTTCGGAGGATTCTTTAAATACGAATTTATTCTTTTAATTTAATTATTTAAAGAATTCCTTTAAAGATTTAAGAGATTCGTAAAACTTTTTAAATAAAAATTTCTTTAGAGGATATTTCTACGGTAATAGTAGTAAATTATCTTTATTATTATTAGAGCTTAAGAGCTTCGTCCGGCTCTTTAACCTTTTCGTTATTAATAAATAAATTAGGTTTTAATAAAAGGTATTAAAAAAAGGGCGATATTTTAAAATTATAAAGAAAAGAGGTTAATCTCGAAATAAAAAAAACGGGAAGTAATAAATAAATACGAATATATTTTCGGTATTAATTTTTATAATAGCTCCTTTTTTTCGAGCTCCTTCGGGCGCGATAATAAGTTTTTATTTATAATATATTAAATATTTAAAAAAGGGAAGAATAAAGGAGGAAAAAAATAAGTTTAAAATCTTAATAAAGATAAGTTTATCTCTTAAATTAAATTTATATTAAAGGATAAAGGATATAATTAATTAAAGTTATTATTTATAATAAATTTACCTTTTATTAAATTTATACCCCGGTCCTAGAAATATTAAATATTATTTTATAAGTCTCTATCTTCTAAGATATTTATATAATATACGTCCTCCTCCGTTATATAGAAGAGATAATCGAGTATTTAATCCGTTATAAAATAACGAGTTATTTAATATCCCTAAAGTAGCGCGAATCGTAAATAAATTATATTAAATTCTTCGTCCGGTAGATACGCGGAGATTATTAAAAATTGGATCTTATATATAAAATTCCGTAATATAAGCTAGCTTAATATATAGTCGATTTTAAAGATTTAAAAAGACCGAAAAGAGGAAAGATTATAAATAATATTAATTTTTTATTTAAGAAGAGTATCGTTCGAGTTAATTATTATTATTATTTAACTTTATAAATTAAGAGATAATATATTATTAAAATTATTCTTAATTTTAATTATTTAACTAGAGTCCCCCTAGTATATAATAATATTAATATATATTTATTCGCCGAAGCCTAGATAACCTTAGACCTCGATTTATTTCTTAAAGTTAAATATTAAATATTTACCCTATTAAGTTCTTTCTACTCTCAACGCGTCTTTATAATTCCGTTAATATTTAATTATATCCCTTAAATAGTAATATTTATTAATAAACTCTTTAGCTCGTAGTAGTATATTATTAATATTCGTATAATAAGTTAATATAGGTATTCTTTTAATATCCCGGATTATCTAGTTAACTTTAAATAACTTTTTATTATATTTAAATAATACGCGCCGGGGCTATAACGCGATAATAATAATAAATAAATAAATTTAATAATAATTATAAAGTAAAGAGGATATAACGATTCGCGTAATTTAGATAACTAGTTATAATAAGGTATAATAAATTTTATAATAAATTAAATTAGATCTAGCTTAATATACTATAAATATCGGGCGATATTTAAATAAAATTATTAAAAGGATAAAACGATAAATAAAGAGGTCTTTAAATTATTATATATAAATATATTTAAAGAAGTCGTCTTTAGAAGGACGACTAATATTTAATATTTAAACCTATATATTAACCGCCTATATTACTATAATTTTACGTAATATAATTATTAAACCGTACTAGAAATAGCCTAGAGTATAATTTATAATATAATTAATATCGTAATTAACGGATTTCTAGGTCTTATATAACGGGTTTAAATAAGAGTAAATATTAAAAAATAATAAAGAAGAGCGTTTATATTTATAATATATTAATATTAAACTATATTAAGGGACGGGATTAGTATTTAGAGGTTTATTAAATTAACGGTTAGGTTTATTAAACTATGATTTAGCTATAGTATAAGAATAGGCTAAAATAAAAAATAAAGAACGAAAGTTAAAATAGGGCCAGCTATTATCTAAATAAAAACTAGTATACGGAGTATTTATTTATTTCTTATCCCGACTATATTAAAATAGAAATAAGAAAACTAGTTTAGATTTAAATTAGATTTAAAATAAATTAAGCTAGGTTAAAGTAAATAAGACTATATTATAATAATAACCCCCTCTTTAAAGTCGAGCTCCTATAAGATAAATAAATAATTAATTCGATTAATTAAATTTCGTAACCCTAAATCTTATTTAGGGTTATGAAATAGTTAAGATAAAAGTATATCGGAGTATTCGAGTTATCGATAGTAACGGGTAAAGAATAGGATAAGGAATAAATAGTAGTATATAAATAAAACTAGGCGTTAGCGTTATTATCTATAAATAATAACGACGGGGTTAAATTATAGGGTACTATTTATTTATATAATAATACGAAGTATCGGCCGAAGCCGATACGGAACGATAACCGAGGGGATAATAACGGATAAAGAATAAATTATAATATAAACGGGGGTTAATTTTTTAAAAGTCGGATTAAAATAAAGATAGTAGAGGTTCCTTATATTAATACCTTTAAATAATATACGGTAATTCGTAGAGGCCGGCGGCGCTAGGATTCGAGATATAATATTTATTAATAAATTATTAATAACGGGTAAAGTAATAAAAGGGTTCCTATATAATAACGTAATCTTCTTAATTAACATAGTATTTTAATAAAGATAAACTATAACGGCGATTATATTTAGAATTTAAAATACCGTTAATATACTACTCTCGTTAGTTATCTTTAGTAATTATAAGTTCTCGGATAAACTAGATTTATTTAAATAAAGGGTTAATAATTATTAATTATAATAAACTAGCGTAGAAGACGGGGTAAACTTTTATTAAATACGGAAAATTTAACTAAACTATAAAAGGATTATTAAAAACTTTAAAGACTCGGAAGGAGCCGATATTATAATTATTAAATTTAATTAAAGAGCGTATAGTATTTAGATTCTTAATATTTAACTATATTTAATTATTTATTAAATATATTAAATATAGGCGCCTTTATTAATTAGCCGAGGATTTAAAAATAATTTAAATAATAAATATCTTATCGCGGAGGTAGTCGTTTAAGATTTCTATTTATATTACGAATTTATCGGTAATAATTAAATAAATATATATTTAAATAGTAAAATCTTAAAGTAGAGGCTCGGTAGGCTCGAAACCGATATATAAATATTAATTATAATTAATTAAAAAAGGCGAGGCTAGAGTATTAAAAGAATTAATATTATTATTAAAAAACTCCGCTTTAGGGAGCTATTTCACCTAATTATCCTATATATAATTAACGTATATACGGAGGTAGTATTTTATTATAATATTAAACTACTCGGTTTAATTATCCGTCTAAGGATAATACCCGGTAAATATATATTAATCGATTTTAAAGCGCTTATATAAGGCCTCCTAGAACTCCGATATAAATTAAAATCCTTAATTTAAAATAAAAATATCTAGTAGTTTATAAAGTTTCTATATATTCTAGTAAAAAGCGTCGTAAACTTTATTTACTTCTATCGATATAATTAATACTAGGTACTATATCTTAATTAAGCGGTCTATGAAAACTAGGATATATTAATAAATAATTCCTATAAAGATATAAAACGGTAGAGGATTTATATAATTTATTAAAACGTCTTTCTAATATCGTTACGGGGGCGGTAATAAATATAATTATCTTTAAATACGTTAACGGGAAGGCTTAATTCTTCGGTATATATAATAATTCTTAACGAATCGCTAGATAATAGTATAAATATTAGGCTACTAATAGGCCCGACTAATTAATTCGTAATATTTAATACGATTTAGGTAATTACCCGCGATATTATTATAAACTAACTAGATTAAACGAAGGCGTAGTTTATTAGAATTCGGAATATATCTTTTTCTTTAAAAATAGAGAACTTTATCCCTATCTTTATATTTAGCGAGGGGAATTCCGTTATAATAATATATTTTAAAATATAGTATTTCTAGGACTTTAAAGGCGAATTAATCGGTTTAACTAATTATATCCTATAATTAATAAGTCGGGGTATTATATAAGTCTTTATTTAAATTAATAAATTAATCTCTATCTAGTTCGGGCTTATAGGATATAAATAGGGTTTAAAGTTCTAAATCGACATTTATATTAAAATTTATCGGGGTCGTATAAATTAATACGAGGTATAACTAAAAAAATTAAATAAAAATCTCTAAATCTATTATTAATATAACTAGAGTAACTAGGACTAAGACTAAGATCGCTATATTTAGCGATATATTATAAATATAGTCTTTAAGGACTTCTAGGGTTTATTAATAAATCTCAAAAACTCCTATTAAAACCCTAGTTACCGACCGCGCGGATAGAGTTAGTAGTGTCCTACTAGTAGCCCTAAGTTGCGGATAGGGCTAGCAACGTCCTATTAATAAATTTAATAAATTAGGGGTCCGGGCAGCGTCCTATTAATAAATTTAATAACTCGGGGTTATTATTAACAGCTTATTAATAAATTTAATAACTCTTATTTACCGATACTATACTCCTAGTACCATTAGTATTTATTATTTATAGATAGTATACTACTAGCCCCGATAGTATATTTAATTTATTAATAATATACTCGAAGTACGTTTAATAAATTAATTATATATTGACCTCTATTAATATAATATACCTATTATTAAGTTTAAAATTCAATTATTATTTAATATTTAATATTTACTACTAATATTTACTAGAGACTATATTATTATAATTATCTTTTCCTTTATATCCGTTAAAGTTACCGTCGCCTATATTTATACCTTAACCTCTACCGCCTCTACTAGTACCTAGTTTAAAGTATTTACGCGAGATACGTCTAACCTTCGTATAGTATTAATAAGATTTCTCCTTCTAATTATCTTACCCTTATTATTATTAATAATATCTATTCTAGTTATAATAGTATTATTAATAATAGAGATAACAGCGAAGAAAACGTCGATAACGTCGATAATATAACTAGTAAATAAGACGGTAATAAATAGTTTAACTCTATAAATAAAGAGTTTATAGCGGCCTAAATATAACTTAGTATTCTCGCTAATAATAACGCTTAAAACTTTTATATCTTCGTTTTTAAATTACTCTATAAATTATCTAGAATACCTTAAGAGCGGACGATAATCGTAGAAAGTTATAGGATCTTTCGTTATAAGGTATTTTCGTATAGTTTTTATCCGATTCGGATAACTATTATATCCGATTTAAATAATTATTATATCCGATTCGGATAATTATCTCGTCCGAATCGAAAAGTTACTTTATCCGATTCGAATAACGGTAGTATATCCTAGAATTTCTACTTATAGGCGCTATAAATATTTAGTCTATTAACGTTATTAATAAAGTAAATAAATATTAAATTAAAGGACTCGTAAAGCGAGTAATATCTTATCTTTATAATATTAAGCCCGTAGATATAACCTCTACTAAAGATATATCGTTATTATCTATCGCGATACTTATTCGGTAATCCCTTCTTAAACGGGATTTTAGTCGGTCTTCTTCTTTTTATATTAAAATATTATTAATATAAACCCCGTTAATAAATATTTTAAAAGTAAATAATTTAATTATAAAAACTAAGGCCTTTGGCCTATAATATTTAATAGTGAATACCGCGCTAGTCTTCGCTTTAATATACTTTATAATAAATTTAGAATTATTATTATTTATATCGTACTTCTATAATTAATATTCTTTAGATTTAACTCCTATTTTAATAATATTAATAATAATTATTATCTTTATAACTATAATCTAGTAAAGAGGAAGTAACGTCGATTTCTATTTATAGGTTTAAACTTTTATTTAGGCGGTAGATATATAATTAAACGAAGATATTACTTTACGTAGTTAAATTAAAACTATATTCGCTCTATTTAGAACCGGAATTTTAACTCCTATTAAATTATTAATCTTATTACTCTTCGCCTCTATAATTTCGTTTAATATATAACCGAATATATTTACTAGTCCCTACGTTATAATAATCGGTTATTAAATACTATTTATTATAACCGGGATACTCGCTAGATTATTAATATTATTCGAGTTACTTAAGAATCTTTAAGCCCTTAGAGCCTAGTTAAAGAAGTTATTAATATTATTATATTAATTAAATAGAACGGGTACGACTCTAAGGTTATCGTCGGAGAGAAAGAAATAATATTATTAATAAATATAACTTCGGTAGCTAGAATATCTTCGGGCTTTTATATTTATTAAATAGAACGGGTATAATTTTAAGATTATCGTCGGAGAGAAAGAAATAATAATATTAATAAATATAACTTCGGTAGTTAGAATATCTTTAGGTTTACGAGTAACGTCTTTTTTTTTAAGAGAGAGTATAATTTCATTATTAACTTCCCCTTTATTTAAGGTCTTAACTTTAATAATATAATAAAATATTTACTCTACGACTTCTTTCTCGTACTTTAAGTTTTAAGGCTCGGTAGTAACTTTACCCTCTTTAATTTTAATTCTTTTTATAATATTATTTTAAACTCGGTAGTAATTTTACCCTCCTTAATCTTAATTTTCTTTATAATATTATTTTAGGCTCGGTAATAACTTTACTCTCCTCGGTTTTAATTCTCTTTATAATATTATTTTAGGCTTAATCTTAATCCTCTTTATAATATTATCTTTACCCTAGGTATATACCCTTATAACTTTATTCTTTAAAGTCGCTTTAATAAAGATCTCGGTTTAATATTCGATTTTTTTTTATATATATAGGACCTTTAAGGCCTTCTAGTATTAAACGGACTTAAGTAACGAAGTTTAAATATAGATATATCCTAGATTAATCGACGGATTTTCCTTTTTATATTCGGTTTAGGCTTTAATAATTTCTAAAAACTTTCTATATTTATTAAAAAACCTAATTCTCTTTATAATATTAAGATAAATTCGCCCTAGAAATTTAATATAAGTGTTTTAAATAATATTATATACCTCGTTAAGATTAAAATATCTAAAGGATATAATATAGTCTTTCGAACGAGGGACGATTCTTAAAAATTTATTTAACGTAGGTTATATCGATCCGTATAGTCTCTTCCTCCTAGATAATATAGGGCTTAATTTATTATTAATATTAATATTAAATTCGGAATTAAATTTAAAAATAATAATACTTTTCTAGCTTAAGGGATTAGGCGTAATTATAAACTCGCTAATTAATATACTACGAGATTAACTAGGCGTTAGCGGATTTAGTATTTTAAAAATTAATCGTAAATTAATTAAAATCTTACGAAATTAAAAGGCCTATTTATTTTATTTCTTTTAAAAAGTATTAATTTAAACGCCCCTCTTAATATATTTCTTAATATACTACTTAAATCTTATTATTTCTCGTATAATAACTACTAGAAAGTTTTTATCTAACGGCTTTAATAACTCCTTTAATCTAGTGTCGATATTATCCGCTTTTTATTAAACCTCGTTAATAATATATAGGAGGCTAGACGGATATTAGTAATTATCCTTAAATAATAATAAACGGGGCTCGTTTACTTTTTCCGAATATAAACGATTAAATATTTAGAGAGTATTAATTATAATATAAAGATACCGAAGCGTTTACTATAAATACCGAGCGCGGTAATATAAGATTTATTTAAATTAAAGAAGGTATCTTCCTCTCTCCTCGCTATAATATAATTAACTCGGGTATTCGGATTATTTTTAATAAAATAATACCCGAAATTATAATAAAAGCGTTCGCCGTTAAATATCTAAATTTATTATTAGAGAGACTCGCCCTCTTATATTTAATCGGGTTTTATTAAATTACTAATTATTCTTCCCTTTATTTTAACCTTCTTTATTAAATTAAAGGCGCTCGAATTAATAAGATTATTAGTTAATATAAAAGTAAAAAGATTAATATAATCCTCTATTTAAATATATTCTTTTATAAGATTTCGTATAAGATTAATTAAATAGGCTTCCGCTAGAACTTTTAATTTATTTTTAAAGGTACGAGCCGGCCTTTAAAACCTCTAATTATTATAAACGTAGATTAATTACCTTTATTCTATCGAAATTTAGGGAGTTTAATAATTATAAACTAATTTCTTTTATTCGAAGACGTATATAGATAAATATAGTTTAATAATTATTAGAAGGTACGAGATAATAACTAGTATAATATATAACTTATAAAGAAGTAAGAAAGTAAAGATTTTAAAAAGAACGAATCCAAGGAAATAAATAAATTAAAATAAATAAAGTAGAGATCGATAGGAAAATATTTAATACTAAAGTATTATATATTTAGTAAAATAAAGCTCGTTACTACTATAGAGTAAATAACTTAACTAGTTCTCCGAGGCGCCCTATATTCGTTATTAAATAACGAGGATATTATCGTATTATAAACGTAGGTAGTAATATAAATAATCTAATTATATTATAATTAAATATAGCGAGTAGTATTATAACGTAAATAGGTAGAGAGAGAAAGATGAAAGATATATAAATTACTTTTTATTTAAATAATTATATTCTTTCTTAATACTCGTCGCTCGGTTATATAAGGTCCTTTATTAACTCCCGGCGTTATTATATTCTTCTAGGATTATTCTTACTTAAGGCTCCTAAAAGTTATAATATTCTAATAATAATTTAATTATATATACTAATACTCCCTTAATACTTAACTCTAGACTTTTATTAATAATCTTAATTTATTACTATATCTTTCGTATTAGCCGGATAAAGGAGACGTATATTATATAATTTATAATTAAATAAACCCGTCGATATTAAACCTATCGAGATATAAGAGATTAAAAAGAAGATTATTAATATTATTATAAATAATAAAGAGAATATACGATTATTATTAATATTTTAATTTAAGGCTATTTACCCTTAAAGGGGTTATGAATATCGAAGAATATTTAATTTAGAGATAAAGTTCTAGACTTTAGGAGGTATTTTAAAAATAATAACTATTATAAAAAAATCGCTATATTTAGGTAAAGAAGTAATAAATAATTTAAATATCTAAAAAAATATAAATATATATAAGTTAAGGCCTCTAGTATAAAGAATATAAATAAGTAGAAGTATTAAAAAAAGTAAAGTATAGATCAATAAGAGGATATTCGGGGTAGAAATAATATATATTTAATAATATAAAACTTATTATCGCTATAGAGTAAATAAATTACCCGAATTTTAGGGCGCCTCGATTATAATAATTTCCGAAAGGGGTAACCCCTTCGACGTAATCTCTCTTTTTATTTTTAGTCCTATAAATAACGAAGATTAAGAGGACCTATTTATTTTCTACTTATTAGAAGATACTATAAATGTATTAATACTAGATATTTAGGAAGTTATTAATTTATTAATATTAGCCTCTAACGATATAAATACTATAAATAATTACGTCGAAGAGTATAGTATAGACGGTGCGTAGTAAGATATTAATAAAAATATAATGGAATTCGGCGATTTAGAGTCTAACTTTATTATAAATAAATAATAATATTATATTCGTTATTAGATAACGAAGTTAAATTTAAAGCGTTCGAATTTCTTCGATTCCTTATTCGTTTTATTCGGCGTAGATATATTTCTTAAGAGTAACTTTTAATTTAAAGTTAATAGAATTATAATAATTATAATTAACTAGAAGCGTAGAAGGGGGGTTAGAAACTAACTTAATTTATTAAATAATATCTATTATAACTTTAATAAAGGTATATAGTAATATATAAGTTTTAATTATATTATAATTAATCGAGTAAAAGATAGTATAATAACGTAAAAGGGTAAAGGTAAAAAGATAAGAAATAGATAAATAATCTCTTATTTACGTAATTATCCCTTTTCTTTATTATTTATCCGTTTAAAATTTTATTCGGGGGAAAACCTTTTTATCGGAGTACCTTAATAGGAAAGAGAAATATAATAAAGGTATTTACCCCTAGTCGTTAAACCGTTTAAAGATTAATAGGTTTTCGTTAAGAAGAGTAATTACCTTTAAACTATTATTATATAATATAATTTCGACGATATCTTCGGATTTAATCTTTATTTCGGGTTTATATTCGCTAGAAAAAATACCTCTAAAGAATATCGAGGCTTTAAATAATAATTCTTTATATATATTAAAACTCTTAACTTCTAGGCCGATATAAACGAATATAATTAAATCGTAATTAAAATTATAAATAATCGTTAGTATTATTTCCTACGCTTTAAATAGTATATTTATTTTATAATATCCCTTTTACCCTTTAACTCCCTAGGTTCGGTCGCTATAATAAACTCCTCCCTCTTAATTCTTTATATAGTATTATCCTTATTCTATATATTCGTATTTATACTCCGTTATTCGTTATTATCTTTATCTCCCTACGTATTATCCTTCCTCGATAACGAGTTAGTTATATTAATCTATATAGCGATCCCGCTCCTACTTATAGTATTCCCGAATATAAACTTTATATACTTCCTCTTCTTTATAAAACTCGTATCCGTAATCCCTAAAATACCCGGTCTTAATATATTATTAATCTAGGAGGTAGTACTTATACTCGTATTATTACCCCGGTTATTTAAGATTTAATATCTTCGATTATAATAGAGTAATAATACCCTCGATTCGCTTTTTCGACTTTATCCCCGAACCTAATTTAGGCGATTCGTTATCCGAGTCGGATAATAATATAGGCGATTTAATATTTAAATCGGATAGTAATATAATCTAACTCGGATTTCGTCCTTTAAATTACTTTATTAAACTTTTATTCTTATATATTTCTTATTACGACGATTAATAGAAATCCCTTTTCTTTATAATATTAATATTTATAACTCTTTTATCGCTTTATATTTAATTTATATATACGCCCTCTGTTTATAATTTAGGTATAGATTTCCTTAATTACCCTCTAGTTCTTCGTAAGGAATTTAGGGTTATAAATAATATTATATTAATTTTAATCGATAAATAAATTAATATAAAAGAAGTTCCTTCCCTTTATCGTTATAAATACGAGATAAATATTTCGCTCGATATTCGGTAGTCCGTAGAACCGCCGATTACTTAATATTTTAGGGTTAAGAGTATACGATAAACGCGCTTTTTCTATTTTTATTATTTTATAAAACTCTTAAACCTACCTTAAGTATTAATAATTAAAAATTTTTATAAAAGTATTTTATAAACGAGTAGGTCGTTATTTTTAGTCCTTCTAGCCTAAATCCCTTACTTTTATAACGATTTATACTTTATTTATTAACCTTCCTTTTTATATAATAATAAGATTCGTTTCGACCGACTTTTATTCGCGTACCTATATATTATCCCTACGTTAATTATAATAATATGACTTTATATTTAGTTTATAAATTATTATATCTTTATAAAGGTGGCTCGGATTAAAAGAGTCCTCCCCTAATATTTTTTAATATATTATATTCTTAAGGATATAAACTAGGTAGTTATTAACCTAGTTATAGTCTACCTCCCGTTTATTAATTTCGGTATTCGGTATTATTAGGCCCTATATAGACGTCTTTATTTAATTCGCTTTAATAAATATAGTTAGACCTTCGAGAAAGCCCTTTAAGTTAAATATCTTCGTTATATTTAATATTATACGTTAATAACGAGTATCGTATTTATAAATTTACTATAAAATAACGTCTTTATCTACGTTCGTTTATTAATTTAATTTATTAAGGTTTAAAAGAACCCCGGCCTTTATAATCTTTTCTTCTTTTTATTTTCTTTTTTAATTAGGTAGTATAATCTCTATCTCCCAATACTCTAAATTATTCTTTATAATAATAATTTTGATATAGTAAATATTATATTATATTATTTACTCTTAGTAATCGTTATATTTATTCGTTCGCTCGTAGTAGTTTTTTAGTAATATTAAATATATCCTTTTTATTATTTAAATACTATAAGAGTCCGGTGGACCGTATTATCTAATTATAAATACTACGTAAATAAGAACGTAGAATTTAGGGAAGTTAAAATATAGCTCGCCCGTTTTTTTATCGATCGGTCTATATTTCTTAAAGACTTCTTTTAATAGATTAATTTTATTTAATATTATATTTATATACCTAAGTATTTCTTCGTTATACGAACGATATTTTATAAATATAATAAAGTTAATAATCGCTCGTTTTATATATAATATTTCGGGTACCTTTTTTAATAATAAAGAGGTAAATACGGGTATAATTATTTATAAAAACTATTTACTCTCCTCTTTTATTTATTAATTAATTTTACTAAAGTTTAGGAAACGCTTTAAATTAATATATTTAAATACGGCTCGAAATCGACCGTCGAATAAAGTTTTTATCTCTTCTTTTATTCTACCCTCTTTAATATATTAAGTTTATTAGTTTAAAAAGTAGTTTATTAACCCTTTTATTATTAAAGTATATAATATATTATATATTTAGATCCCGAAGACGTTAACCGCGAAATAACTTTCCGCGAAGTTACGGCGGTTGTATATTATTATATCCGATAGTTATTTAGGTATATCCTTATCGTAGGTTCTTTAAACGCGTAATTATTTTATATATTACTCCGGTATTCTTAAAGAATATAGAACTTTAGGGCGTAATCGCTCGTATTTATTCGGCGGTACTAAATATACCGGATAATATTTACTACTCTTAATAAAAGTAATTAAAATTTATTCTTTATAATCGCTAGGTATAGAAGTTAAGATCGGATAATATCGTCGGATTAATCCGTCCGCGTATATAATATGAATCCCCTTCCGAGCGTACTCCTTAAATATTTTAAAATTACGCGGTTAATATAAATAAATATTAATTATAATTACGATTAATTTACCCTCTACTATAAGCCTTAAAGTATAATAATATACTTCGGCTTTCGTTTTATTATAGATTATTAATATTAAATTAAATAGTATTATCCCTAGCCGAGTCCCTACTCGTTATATACTCCGTTCGAGGTTACTAATAATAATATAAACCGGCTAGGCCTACTAATCTCCGTATATTCGAGATAAGTAGGTTTTATCCGATCTTATTATTACCGGTATAACGGTCGAGTCGTTAAGTAGTTTATTCTATATCTTTTATTACTAGCCGGCTATATATATTTTATTAATGATAAAATCTACGTTAAGATTTCGTTAATATATCGGTATATAATTAAGGCTCGAATTAAATAGTATATATCTTAATAACACTTTTATAATAAATATTATATCGAAGTAAAGAATAGAATATATTCTAGGCTCGTTACTAAATTTATTTATATAGATTTAAAAAGTTTACCGGACCTAGTCCCTATCGGTATTATTATATTTTATATTAAATAATTTAGCTTTTAATAATAAGGCGTTATCGAAGTTATAGTATTTATAGAAAGGTCTTAATCGATAGTCTTTAAAGAACTTATTTATAAAACCGCTAGAGAGTCGCGTAATATATATTTACTCGGTTATTATATAATCTACTTCTAATCCAAAGGGATAGTAATTTATATTTAATTCGGATAACTACTCGGATAAAGATCTTAAGCCTAGTATATTTTTTCCTATTATTAACCTCCCCGTACCTCGCTCCGGTCGGTATTATTCTACCGATATAATTATTAAAGATAATATTATACTAGTACCGCCCGAAGCCGTTATAAAGATTATTTATTCCGCTATTTAAATTAATACGTCCCGAGGATAATATATCTTATAGTCCTCCGCGTTTTAGAATACTTATTTTAAAATATCGTTATTTATATAATTATTTAATATATATCGTTTTTTTAAAAAATACTTATACCTTTAACTTAAAAGCGACTCTTATTATTAATATCGTCTTTATTCTTTTCGTTTATATAAGTTAAGGGCTTTATAAAATCCTTATAAAGACGCGTTTATTTCCTACGCGTCTAATTAAGGTTATTAAATCGGCCTTTATATTATAATAAATACCTAGAAAGACCGTTACTACTAAGATATTACTTCTCGTAGTATTAATATTATTAATTTATTCGTCCTAATAATAATATAATTTAAATTCCTTTTTCCTAATAAGCCTATTAATAGGGTAAGATATTAATTAATTTAAAATCCTTATATAATTAAGATCTAGGTAATTCTAGTATTATTCGTTAATCGTCCGAGATATATACGAACTACGTAGTATATTAGGCCATTCGTATATTAAATATACTAGACTTCGAAGGTAGGATTTAGTCTTTAGAATATCGAGGAAGCCTCGTAAAGTCTTAAAGATAAATCCTTAATACTAGGTATAGTAATTAACTAGTATAACCGTAGTAATAAAATATTAATATTATAAGAATATTATCTAGTTTAATATATGAAAGAGTATAGAAAGAAGTTATATATATTATTTTATCTATTTAAAAGAGAAAGAGGCTAGATTAAATTTATATATTAAATACTAAAGTTAAGGGAGGAGATCTTTTTAAGAGTTTATATATATTAATTAATAAATATACGAGAGTTATTTTTTAATATTAAGCTCGTAGAGGCCTTTACGTTATCCCTTTACCCCTTTATCGGACCTTTTATAAAATATATTTACCGTTAAAACGGGATAATTACCCGTTAAATTAAGGATTCCTCCGTTTAATAAGGATACGATATACTAGCTTATCGTATCCCTAGCGATTATATTTAATAATTATAGTATTCTCGATCGTAGGTAAACTCTATCGCTTCTAATTTAAAATATAGTACGATATTAACTAAGAAATAATTATAATTTAAATTTACTACTATATTTAATAATAACTATAAACCGTTAGTAGTACTAAAGTATGGACCTATATAAATATTCCGATAGTATAGTATTTAGTTAGAAGTAAGCGGTCTTTCGTATTATTTACTTTATTTATTTCTCCCGTTATACCTCCCTTTATAGTATATTAAACGTAGCCTTAACCGACTCGGACGTTTTTTATTATCCGGCTACTTTTAAGATTCAAGAATTTATAGAAATAAAAGTATTAACTCTTGATAGTAATCCTATAATAATCTAAATATAATAATAACTTTATTAACTACCCGATCGAATATAATTCCGCTTTAATAAGTATTTAGTTATATATATTATTAATTCGTATTTAATACACGAATTTAATATTATTTTAATATCCGTTTCTAGTTATTATTATTTTATTATTCCTCGCCCTCTTTATTCTTATTTAAACCTAGGATCTTCTACTTTATTATATTCTAGTATTATAATAAATAGGATTTTATAAATATTAGTATTAAGTTTCGACGAGTTTAATATTATTATTTTAGCGCTACTAGTTATAAAATAAATAGCGCGTTTATTTATTTTATTTATCGAAAGTCGATTTATACCCTTTATTTATCCTTTCGCCCCCTTTATTTATTAATTATATCTTATCGTCTTTATTTATTAATTATACTTTACCCTTTTTATTTTAATTCTTATTAATAATATCTATTTCTATCTCGCTTTCTAACGTAGATAAATTATTTACCGTAGTATTATCGATTCCTAACTTCTATATTAATATCGGTTTAAATAATCTCCGATAAAATATTAAGAATATCGAGCTCGGTTTATAATATACGCCGAAACTCTTCGCCGTAGTTAGAATAGAGCTAGAGAGGAGAATATAAAATATAGGAATATTAAATAGAACCTTCCGTAATAATAATACTAGGGTTACTCGTTATTAAATTATCGATATTATTATCCTTAATTTTAATTTATTTAATTATTCTCCTTTATTTTTAGATAAAGGGATATAATAACTTTTATACCTAATTAACGAAAATATTATTAAAGCTATAAACCGTTAATTTAAACGAGAATCCGAGGAGTTATATAAATTCTTATATTCTAAAGTTAAGAGGACCGAAGACGATTACTCCGAAGGTAAGTTTTATATAAGAAATTACACCTCGCCCCCTCGAATATTTAAAGATCCTATAACGATTCTCCTTAAAGTCTCGTATAGCCGTAATAATTAAATCCGATTTATTCGATTTAATATTATCTTAAAAAATAATATAAAGAATAATAATAGACCGGTATAGTTCCGGGTTAATTATATTAAATTAATTAATATTTTAATAATAAAGCGCTTTTAGGACGAGTAAGATAATCTATATTAAAATAAACTCTAGTATTCTACTTTTAGCGAATATATGGATATTAATTATAACGAGGACCTATAAGATATACTAGTTAGTATATAATAAAGCGGAAGTCTTAAATAACCCCTTTATATTATACGTAGGCCTCTCCGTTAATTAAGTTATCCTATATAACGATCGAGATACTAGTTAATAGAAATACTAGTATTAATAAAAGGTACCGAGTTTATAGTCGGCTAGTATATTTAAGAATACTATAGTCCTCTCCCGCGAAGAGAAAAGATTTAATTAAAAAGGTCTTCCGCCTTTATCGAATATTTAAAGAAATCTTTTATATTACCTCTTACCGTCTAATAACCTTATTAAACGAATCCGCCCCCGCTTTCTTTTATTAAGCGAACTATAATCTTTATTAATATATTATCCGATAATAATAAAGAGGAAGAAAAGGCGCCGAAGGGCTTAATTATTAATTAATTATATTAAACGAGAGACCCGTCCTTATATAATATTAATATAAGGAAAATAATCTCGGCGAGGGTCGCCGAGGTAGATATAGTATCTATAGATATAAACGAGCGGGAAACTTTATAAATTCTTTACCCTCTATTTTTTAATTCGCCTGTAACTTATTTACTCCGTAGCCTTATTATAATTAATAAAGAGGACCGACCTTAATAAAATAATAAAACGTAGATATTTATAGAGTAATTATTCTAGCTAAAACCCGGTAATAAATCTATTTATAATATATATATTATATAAAAGTTAAAGTCGTAGAAAACGGTAAATAATAAAATAATACCTCTTAAACTATATATTTATTAATTCTACGATATTATTTAGAGAAGGCGGTGGGCTAGTTATTATAGAAGGGCTATTAATAATAACGATCTAGGATTTAATAAAATTCGTTTTTAACTCTAGGTCTCTTTTAATAATATTATCGAATTAAATTATATTAATATCCGATTCGACCTAGACGCTTAATATTTTCCTTAACTTTATTACCGAACGTTAATTTAATTTATATTATTATTACTCTAGCGTTTAAAAGAAATTTCGGGATCTCGAAGAATTTAAAGAATCCGTTTATTACAATAAATATCTCCCTCTATACGAGTTATAATTATAAACCGACGGCGATATTTATCCCTCTACGGGTCTACTAGATATCCGTTACCCTTATATATATAAATATAAGGGTACTATTATTTATCCTATATAAAGTATTACTTTAGTCGTTATCCTAGCGAAGGTAGTAAAGAATTAACTAAAGAAATAAATTAAATAAATCGATACGGACGATAAGAGTTTAAGATTTTAATACTTCTACGCCTAGGCCAAAAAAAAGTATCTTAATATTAATATTTAGCGATTTACCCCCGAAAACGTTAAGTTATTATATTATAAATTAGACGGAACCGTAAAGCCTAGTTAAAAAAGAATCCTATTTATATATAACCCCGCCTTATACGATATATAGGTTAAGAAGATCTTAAATCGACTAGATACTAACCTTAAATATAATTTCTATATAAGATAAATCTTTATAAACGAATTTTATAAAGTAAAGATTAAGACGGGTACCGTTATTAAATTTATTTAAAAGATTAAATATAATATTAAAGAGCGGGTTCGAAAGAAATTCCTTAAAAGTAATTTTAAATAAACCGAACTAGATAAAATACGTAAATATAAATATTAATAAAGTTTATCTTTTATATAGGGCTTTTTAATAATTTTATAAACTCGTATCTTAAAGGACTACGCGATTATAATCGGGTTAATTAAATAATTATAATAACCTTAAGATTCGTCTACCGAGTATATAATACTTTATAAAATTAAGGAAATCGGTTAAAGAATAGTAAATCTATTTATTTATATATACCTAGATAAAGATATAGAAAAGGCGGTTATAAATAAAATAAAGGTAATTCTTAATTCTATCGAAATTAAACGAATATTATTTATTAAGAATTTCGAGGGTACGGCCGAGCTTATTAAACTTCCCCCTTATAAAATAAAATAAATCTATTATTTTATTACGGACGTTTAATAAGAAGAACTTTATAAAAAGAAGTTACGAATTAATAAAGAGGTATAAAAGGAGTATTAAAGATTTATAACGACTACTAGAGCGGCGGGTAAAGAAGTACTTATAGCGACTATTAATAATTATTTTAAAAAGGCCTATAAGCTTCGCGCCGCGGGAGTAATATTAAATTTTTTAGTATTTACTCGAACTAAAAACCTAGTATTAACGGATAAAGAGTTCTCCGTAGATTTTAAATATAATAACGGTAGACCCCGTATAGAGTTCCTAAAGTTAGAGGGGAAATAAAAGGACTAGAATAAATATTTATAAAATAGTATTTACGTTTATTATCTCGATTACTTTATTAAGGATACGCCTAAGTTATTAATATTAAAAAAATTAATTAATTTACTCGGTTAGGATATTTACGGTAGATTAAAGAGGTTAGTTATCTTTACTAATTTACCCGTCGTTACCTACGTTATATTATATATAAGTTTAAATTTATCGGATAATATCTAATATAAAACTCGTATTAACGTTTATATAATAGTTAGAGAAGTACTACCCCGGCGAGTCTTTATAGTATAGTTTATCCGTAGATTAAACTAAACGGGATAAAGAATATATCTAGTTATTTATAAAAGGGGATAAAATTCGCTTTCTCTTATTTATTAAATATATCCTCGGGATTAAAATAACTTTAATTTATACCTTCCGTAGTATTAATCTCGATATAGATTAAATATAATTCTTCGATATTTAATATAACGGGCGGATTACGCGCTTATCTTAAAAGAATAAGAAAATATATAACTACTACTTTATTCTAGATAATAAGAATTATTTGGACTAGATAATATTAGATAAGTAAATAAAGAATAATAAAACGAGGAAATAAATTTACTTAATAATAAGAAAAGCGATAGGAAAATCCGATTAATATTAATAATCGGATAAAGAGGCGTTACTACGGGGGCTTTTTTTTATTATCGGTGAGTTAAATACTTTATATAATTCTTCTTTAAACTATAAATAAAAGTTCTTTATCACTTTTCTATAATTATAAACTTAACGAGCTTTACCTAAATTTAAATTAAGATAAACGATATAATTAATAATACTACTATTTTATCTATATTACTTTAACTAGATACTCTAGCCTATACCGATTAATATCCGGTAGAGATATTATTCTTATAATACCTCCGTTATTTAATATAATACTAAACCTCTAGATAGAGCGTTTATACCGTATACTACCCTAGTATATTAAATAATAGACCGTTCTAGTATAATTAATATCCTAGTACTCTTTTAACGACGAGGTCTAAATCGATAAGATATAAAGTAATACTATATTTATATTTATCGTCGGTAAAGAGCTTTTATTAATAATCCTTACTAAATAACTAGTAGATATAATAAATATTTACTAGTATCTTTTCGTATTTTCTATAAACTGAAGATACTTATCCGAATCGGACGAGTCGATAATATATTAGTTACTATTTAGCTATCCGAGTCGGATATAATTTAATATCCAACTCGATATTCGTTAACTACGTTTATATTAATATTATCTAATAGGTTTAATAAAATATTTAAGGTAGTACCTACCTAGATATTATTATTATTTCCTATATATTAACGTCGATATCTTTATTTATAGTATCCTCCTTATCGCTATTAATATTCCTATTAATATTTAATAACCTATATCTTTATTTATATTATAGAAAATCTTTACGACCCCGTTATTACTACCTCCTCTCTACTCTCCCTACTTTTTATTAAATTCTATATTAATATTAACCCTAAGAATTAAACGGTCTCGATTATTTCGCGTAGCCTTATAATTAAATAATTATATTATAAGGAAATACGGATAGTATTAAAGAAAGAGATAGAATAAAAATATATTATAAATACGTCTTTAAAGAGCCTCGAGAACTAGGTTAAATTTAATAAAGTATTAAAGTAGTTAGATAAAATCTTTCCCTCCGTTTTCATATCTAAGATATTTTAATTCTAGTTTAAAAGTTATAAGTTAAAGATAACTAGAAAGATTAATAATATATATAATTATTATCGTAACCGTAGACGGCGTATTATATTATTTTTCTCTATCGATAACTCTTTTTATATAACGCGCCTCTTTACTTTTAACGAAACGGGCTTCTACGTATAATCGATTTAAATAATAACCGATATACTTTTCTTCGCGTCTAAACTCCTAAAGGAGAAGAAGTCTTTAATAAATATTATATTAAATAAGATCGAATTTAGGATATTTAAAAAGGTCCTCCGCGAAGATAAGGTCTATAATAACTTTATTAATAAAATTATATATCGTATCGGCGATAATAATATCGAAGTTAATTACACTCGTAAATTTAAAGTAGTTATATTATAAATATATAAGAGAGGCGAAAATCCTATTTTATTTACCGTTAAGGTATATATATAAAGTATATAATACTTTACTTTAGATATAAACCCGCGTAGACTAATTCTAATATAATAAATCGGCGTATTTATATAAAACGTTAAGTATTAAATATATTATATATTTAAAGTTAATATTTATCCTATTTAGTATATATTAGTCGGTTACGGCTCCCTATTTACCTTTCTAAATTAAACCGTTAATCGTATTATTATCCTTACTAGTAAATCGTACTTTAATTATATATCTAGCTCGGTTTAACTAGTTATTATATAATAAATATAAGTTATAATCCGCGCTCGTTATTATTTTAGAAAAATAGGAAGGGGGTTCTTTCTATAAATAGCGAGGTATTAATTATACTATCGCCGTATTTAACGGCTATAAATTAAATAGTGTATTTAGTTTTATTCGATTATACTTCGGCCGATACTTTAACCCGAATTATAGCGAATCTTAATTTATAAAACTATCGATATTTATTCTAGGTACTCGAGCTAACCTATACTTTTATAATTTATTAATTATATTTTATCTTTTTTATTTATAAATTATATTTCGCGCTCTTTATTTCTTAACCCTCCTTAATTTTATTTTAATTAATTATATCTTTTTTAACCTCGCTCTCTACCGTAAATAAACTATCTATTATAATATTAACGGATCTTTATTTTTATATTAGAATCGGTATAAATAACCTCCGATAAAATCTTAAAAATATCGAACTCGGTTTATATTATATACCGAATCTCTTCCCGGTAGTTAAAGTAGAATTAGAGAAAAAGAATATAAGAGATATATATCTAGGGTAAAAATCTACGTAATATTAAAATTAACTTTACTCTTCGTTAAATTATTAACGATATTATTATTAATTTTAATTTATTTAATTATATTCCCGTATTTAGAAATAAAACGATACGGTAATTTATATATTTATTTAATAAAGTAGCGATTAAATCTATAACCCGTTAAAGCCTTAAATAAGAATCTAAGGAGTTATTTAAATCCTCGCGTTTTAAAGTTTAAAGGACCGAAGATAATTATTTAAAAGATATACTTTATATAAGAAGTCGCCCCTCGCCCCCTCGAATATTTATAAATCTTAAATCGATTCTCCTTAAAATCTCGTATAGCCGCGATAATTAAATCCGATTTATTCGATTTAATTATATCGTAAAAAATAATATAATAAACTATAATAAACCGGTATAATTCCGGGTTAATTATAATTAATTAATTAATATTTTAATATCGAAGCGCTTCTAGGATAAATAAGATAATTTACGTTATAATAAACTCTAGTATTCTATTTATCGCGAATATATAAATATCTAATATAACGAGGGCCTATAGGATATACTAGTTAGTATATATTAAGGCGGTAGTCTTTAATACCGCCTTTATATTATATATAAACCTCTCCGTTAATTAAACTACCCTATTTAATAATTAAGGTATTAGTTAACTAAATTACTAATATTAATAAAAAATACCGGGACGACGATCGGTTAATATATTATAAAAACCTATACTCTTCTTACGCGAAGAGAAAATATTTAAATTAAGAACGTTTATACCTCTTTATCGAAAAGTTAAAAAAGCCTTTTATATTACCTCCTACCGTTTAAGAATATTATTAACCGGATCCGTCTTTACCTTCTTTAATTAAACGACCTTAAATCTTTATCGAGATATTTTTTAGGTTATAAATTAAATAATAAAAAAAAGAAAGAAATAACGTAAAATTTAATTATTAATAAATCGTATTAAATTAGGGACCCGTCCTTATATAATATTAATATATAGAAAGTAACTACGGCGAGGGTCGTAGATATAAATATAGTGTCGATAAATTAAGACGAGCGGGAAACTCGGTAAATTCTTTACCCTTTATTTTTCGATTCGACCGTAATTTATCTACTCCGTAATTTTACTATAATTAACGAAGAGGACCGGCCTTAATAGGAGGATATAATATAAATATTTATAAATAAGTTATTTTAATTAAAAAGCGATAATAAGTTTATAGATAAATATACGTATTATATAATTATTAAAGTCGTAAAAAATAATAGATAGTAAGATACTAGCCCCTAAACTAAGTATTTATTAATTATATAATGTTTCTTAAAGAAGGCGGCGGGCTTCCCGTTACGAAGGAGCTATTAATAATAACGATATAAATTTTAATAAGGTTCGTATTTAACTCTAGGTTTTTTTTAATATTATTATTAATTCGGACGGTATTAACGTCCGAGTCGACCTAGACGCTTATGATTTTTTACTCCCGTATTCTCGAATATTAAAGCGCGGTATATAAATATAATTCTTTTTTTATTAAAGAGTTTAAGACTCTTAAAGACTTTAAAGACTCCCTTTATTATAGTAGACACCCTTTATATAAAATAAAACCGTAAATAAATTAAAAGATCCGTCTTTCTACGGACCTATTAATTATTAATTACCTTAGTATATATAAAGATAAGAATACTCTTCTCTTTCCTAAAATAAATATTACCTTTATTATTATATAGGTAAAGATTATAAATAATTAATTAAAATAATAAATTAAGTAGATCGATACGAATAATAAGACTTTAAGATTTAGATACTTCTATACCTATTCTAATAAAATATATTATTATATTACTATTAAGCGATTTATTTATAAAAACGTAGAGTTATTATATTATAATTTTAATAAAGGTATAAAGCTCGGCTAAAAGAGTACGATAATTATTTATAATTTCTATTTATACGAGATATAAATTAAAATAATTATATAACGAGGGTATTAACTTTAAATATAACTTCCGTATAAGATAAATCTTTATAAATAAGTTTTATAAAATTAAAACTAGGGAGGGTAAAGCCGTCGAATTTATCCGAGAGATTAAATAAAAAATCGAAGAGCGGGTTTTAAAAGTATTACCGAAGGGTAGTTTTAAGAAATCCGAATTATATTAAAGGCGTAAATTAATATACCGCTAGGGTTTACCTTTTATATATAACTTCTTTATAACTTTATAAACTCGTACTTTAAAGGAATATATAACTATAATCGGGTTAATTAAATAACCGTAGTAGTATTAAAATCCGTTTATTAAATATATAGTATTTTATAAAGTCGATAATACCGGTTAAAAGATAACGAACCTACTCGTTTATATATATCTAGATAAGGATATAAAAAAGGCGGTTATAAATAATATAAAAGTAATTTTTAATTTTATCGAAATTAAATTAATATTTTATATTAAGAATTTCGAGGGTATAATCGAGTTTATTAAACTTCCTCTTTATTAGATAAGATAGGTTTATTATTTTATTACGGATACTCGATAAAAAGAACGTTATTAAGAGTAATTACGAATCTACGAAGAAGTATAAAAGAAGTATCGCGAAGTTATATTAACTACTAAAAAGGCTAATAAACTACCACTTATATCGACCGTTAATAACTATTTTAATAAAGTTTATAAACTTCGTATAACTAGTAATATACTAAACCTTCTAGTATATACTCGAACCTACGGCCTAATAATAATAGATAACGAGCTCCTCGTAAATTCTCGGTATAATAATAATAAGAATTATATAATATCCCTTAAGTTAGAGGGAAAGAAATAAAGTAAAATAAATACTTAAAGAATAATATTTATATTTATCGTCTCGACGAGTTTATTATCGCCGAGTTATAAACTATAAAACTATAAGTATATATAAAGCTATAATTTATAAATGAATACCGGTTTTAATTTTCTCGAGATCTTACCTCTAGTAATCGATTCGTTATATCGTCGTTACATTAGGGCTTTAAGTGCGTAGGTTAATATTTTAATTATATATCCCCTTCGGCCTTAATTAAAACTTATAATAATATTTATATAGGGGTTAAAGAAGTACTACCCCGGCGAGTCTTTATAATATAATTTATCCGTATATTAAATTAAAAGAGACGAAGATTATATCTAGTTATTTATAAAAAAGAATAAGATCGCTTTCTTTTATTTATTAAACGTATTCTTAGGACTAAAGTAACTTTAACTCGTATTTTCCGTAGTATTAATCTCGATATAAACTAGATATAATCCTTCGATATTTAGGATAACGGGCGGGTTACGCGCTTATCTTAAAAGAATAAAAAAATATATAACTACTACTTTATTCTAAACGATAAAAATTATTTAAATTAGAAATTATAGGCGAAACTTCTCTTTCTTAAAATTAACGTCTTCCTTTAATAAATCTTAAGTTATAAACCGAGTAATTTATAATTTATAGGCTTAACGTTTATTTTCTTTATAAGACTTATAACTCCGCTCCTCGTATTTAATATAAATATGATATTATAGGCCGATAACGATTACCGATAACTAAATAAAATAATAGATTAAAATAAACGATATAAATAAAAGGCTTTTAAATCGTATTTATTTCTATATTTATTTAATATATAAGATACCCTAACGTTAATATACGATAATTACCCTTAAGAATATATACTACGTATAGTACTAAGTTAATATAAAGGTTAAATTCGGTCTAGATATTAATTTAGGTAGTATAGTTTCTATAATTTAATACCCGTTACTAATAGTTATTTCGAGAATACCTACGTTCTTTTATCGTGTATTTAATTATTATATTTAATAATTATTTATAGTTTACTAGCCGGGTTTATTAAACGTTATTTCTTCTAAATATAGGCGGTATATAATATCGTAATTATTAACGATATAGATATCGGTAGAGGAGTAAATAATTATATTCTTTATAACCTCGTCCTCGCTAGTAAATAACTCTCGGTAAAAGGCGTCGTAATATAACGAATATAGTTTATTTATATATTTTATAGTATATAGAGTATCCGACTCGGATAGAATATTAGGTAAAAAAATTATCTAAATTAAACCCGAAAAGAAAATATACTATTCGACTAATACTATATTATAATTATTTTATTCTCTTTAACTTCTACCCTATTTATATTATATTATACTTTATTAAAAGTATAGGATATTAAATACCTTATTATCTAAATATAAATCCTTTATAAACTCTTTTATATATATTAACCTACTTTTCTAGTAATATAGTTATATCTTAAATTAGAAGAGATAAGAAAGAAATAACGAGTTTAGTCGAAGAAAGATTTCCTTAAATTATCTACTTTTATATATATTTAATATTATTATATTCTAGTTTCTAGATTTATTATAACGATTACCCCGATACTACCCCTACCTACTATTATATTTATATTAATAAATTACGAGGATCGGATCTAGTTAATACCTCGCGCCGTTTATTTTAACCCGGATTTCTTTCCTTTAAATTATTAAGTCGCTCCTAGCGCCGTATAAGGTAGGGTTTTATTAATTCGTAATATATTCGTTAATAAAGATTCTCTTTATATAAATAATCGTAGATAAAATAAGAATACTAATTATCGTCGAATAATACGAAGATATAATTTAATCGCTGGATTTAATAATGTAATTTTATATCTTATCAATATAGCTCGAAAGCCCGCGGTATAATATATAATATTAACGTACTATACCGTATATAATAGGTCCGTTATTAGATATAATCGTCGATATTCGCTTTAATAGGTAATATTTAAAATATAATCTAAATCGATCCCTTTAATAGGTTTAACGTATATTTATCGAGGTAATAAAAAAATAAAGGACTTTAATAACTAAGGAGACGTAGACGAGGATAATTTAAAGATATTATATTATAGGTAAATTATTTTATAGTATAAAAGAGAGGTAGGAGGAGTTAAAGGTATAATAATTCGATTTAGATAGAATTTCGAGTTTAATACCGGCGAGACCCTAGCCGACTCGGTAAACCCTTATCCGACTCGGTTAAGGAATTTTAAATTAAATTAATAAAAATAATTAAAATAATACGATAACGACGCGCTAAAGAAAATCTATCTTTTTTTAATATCTTCGCCCCCTTTTTATCCCGGATTCCGAGTAATCCCCTTATTAATTTTCATATATTATTACTAAATAATAACTTTACGTTATAAATTTCTAACGGAGTCGATTCGATATAATAAATAAATAACGGGTAAATCTTAATAATAATTAAAGGTTAAAAATCGAAAGTTACTACGAAAGTTATTATAAAAATTATTACTACGAAGGGGTAAACTACGAAGGAGGCGAAAAAACGAAAAATATATCTAAATATATAATTAAATAAAACGACTATTAATATAATAATATATTAAGTCCCTTTAAAGAGATAATAATAATAATATATAGAGTAATAACGACGAAGGAGGTAGTATAAAAGGGTAAAGAAAACGCGTAAAGAAAAGTAACTACGATTTTAAAGATATTATTAATATATCTATCGACGACTAGGTAGTCCTTTCTAAGATAATAATTAATATTAATATTAATAAATATTCTTCTCCTAATAACTTTAGCTTTAAAAAGAATTACCTATTTATAATTATTACTAGAGTATATCTTCTTAATTATACGAAATATATACGATTAATAACTCTTATATAGGAAACGAAATAAATAAACTTTCGAAATAAAAATTATACTATAATTATAAATTATATTAACTCCCTTTTATAAATAAAAGTTAATATTATATTTAATAAGAGTAGTCTCGGTTATTACTACTAGATATTTACGGCCTTAATAACTAGTCGTAACCTCGGAAGAAAGGCGTAAATCGTCGACCTTTATTAAACGTATATCGGGTATATTAATATACGGAGAATAAATTCCGATTATAAAAGGAGCCCCCTAAAAAGACTTCGATATAAAGAGGTATCCTTTAAATTCGGTAAACGATATAATAAAAGACGTATTATATTTAAATATAGTTAATATACTTAGTAATATAATAACGAAGTAGCTAGGTATCGTTATATAAGGGTTACTCTTTTTAATTTAAAAAACGACCGGTATAAATATTTAAATAAAAGGCGGCTACCGGGATTAAATTTATAACCGAATATAAATAAAAATTAACGAAGGGGCTGAATCTTAAGAAAAAAGATATATTATTAATAAATTTCTTTTAAATAATTAATCTAATAATAATTAATCTCTATAATTTATACGAGGCGAGTAGCGGCGGTAAAGAAATAACGAACCGCGTCCGTAGTACGGGCGGTAATAGTAGGGTAAAATAAAATAAATATTATCATTCTCTCCTAGTCGCCGTACTTTAAAGTTTAAGCGCGTTACGCCTAGATATCCGCCCCCTTTATATCCTATATTTATAATTATATCCGATATTAAATATAAAGATAAAAGCGATAAAAGTATTATATAGACTTTAATTTCGACTCTTTAAGGTAAGAAACGCCGCCGTTATAAAGTAGAATACGAAAGCTCTAAACTTTACTAGTATATTATAGATACTACTACGCCTATATTTTTTTTAAAAATTATAAATAATAACGACGTTAATAGCCTAACGCCGTAGCCGGAATATTATTATATAAGAGTAAACAACTTTATAACTAGGACGTAGAAGGAATAGAAAACTTTATTTTAATATATATATAAACCGTAGGTTCTAGGCCGGTTATATAACTCGGGCGATATTCTTACTCCTAAAGAAATACGGAAGATTATAATCTCTACTTTTATATACTACCCGTTATATATTAAATAATAATTAATAATAACGTAGCTCCTAGATAATTTAACCGATTTTAGAAATTAAATAATAAAGAAGATATAAAGTTAAGTTTAAATAATAATAGAATACCTAGATTTAACGGTAGAGTAGATTAAGAATAATACCTCGGATTATATATTCGACTTATAGTTTACCCTTCCGGATCTATAAAATAGTATAAATACTATTTCCTTTTATATCCGAATAAAGGTTTATTATTTACGGGTTTAGTATAAGAGTCGCTTCCTAACACCGTTTATCGTAATAATAATATATCGTATATTCTTTTATAATAAGGTAAGCGGTATTAAACTTAAATAATATTACGAAAATATATAAAACTTATTACCTACTAGTACCGTTATTTTTATAATAACGGCGCTTTATTATAGGTTTAAAGAATATAAAATAAGATACTATATTATTAAAAGATAGGACGGTAATAAAGTTAGAAGTAAGATAACCTCTTAAGATATAAATATTCATATTTATATTAATAGATCTTCGAGTTATATTCAAATAGGTTATAAAAGCGTAGCTCGAGTAAAGAGAAACGAAAGTACATATTATTATAAAGATATTATACGGTCGTATAATGGATATTTATAATAAAAATATATATAGTAAGGATTATTAATAGTTAGTAATTAATTTATTTAAAGAATCTCTAGAGGATTTAAAGGGTAAACCGGATATCGTAAAAATAATTACGGAAATATAAATAAAAAATATTATTAACTCGCTACTCGACGATAATAATATTAATTTACTATACGACGGGGATACTATTAACTTAATTAATAAGAATAATAATATAACCGAAGAATAAGAGTAAATGGCGGGCGATATAACTTCGGTATATATAAAGAAAATAATTTATAAATATTACCGGCTAATTTAAATAAATAAACCGAAAATATATTTAGTAACCCGGTCATTAAGGAATATTAATTAAGAGAAGAGGAAGAGGATATATTTAACACGAAAATTACTAATATTAATAACAATAAAGACGATTTCGAGATTAAGGTATAATAGTTATAGTATCTTTATACCTTTTTAAACCGGATTTACTTTATCGCGGGGTTATAAAATAAAGAATATTTATAAAATAAAAATAATTAAATTATAGACGATAACGCGAAGTATAAAAAGATAAAATAAAGGTAGTTAAAAGACGAGTAAATAATATATTTATCCGTTAATACTATATATAGGGAGGATCCTAGGTAACGACTAGATAATTAATATAAATAATAGTAAATAGATCTATATTTATTATATAGTAGTATTTAAAGAAGAGATCTAAGCTATTTATCTATATAAACGCGAGTATATATATCTACTAAGAATCCGCCGGGTTATAAGAATCCTTTTATATTTTAAAATTATCCGACTCGGACGATACTACGTATATAAGTGAATTATTAAAGCCGTTAAAACCGTCCGAATCGAATAAATCTAGGGTTAAAAAAGGCCTAAGGGAGTTATAAAATCTAGATAATATTAAATACTCGTAAAATATTTAAGGATATAATAACTAGTAATTTAAATAATTAATAAAGTTTATAAAAAATAGTAAACCTATATTATAAAAGTTACTAATATATATATACAATAAACTAGAGTTATTGAATTTATTAATAGGACCCTGCCCGGACCCTCGACTTATTAATTTTACTAAACCTCGGGTCGGTAATTAATATAGAGTTTTAATATAAACCCGTAGACGGTTTTCTAATAAAGCTAATAACGCTTAAAGTATACTAATATTTACTTTTAAGATTTACCGATACTAGGTTTTTTCTTTTTAATATAGTTTAGTATTAATATTAATATTTAAAATCTAATTTATCCCCTTTTTTAGGGAGGTCTCCTAATCGATATATTAATATATTAGGTTTACTACCTTCTTTATTAGGCCGGTAGGTAATCTTATAATTAAAATAAAATAAAAACTCGCTTTATTTTATTTAACGATAAAATAATACTTTAAATAAAATAAAATATTTAAGAGCCTTATATTCCGATATTACCTCGATAAAAAAAGTAGATCTCTTTAATTTAAGGCGTTATTCCTTAAATACGCGGACGATTATTATAAACTCTTTATTATAAATTTTATAATTATACTCGGTAGGGTTATACTTCTTTAAAAAGTAAATAATAGGATAAAGAATATTTTAATTATTATATTAGAATAAAACCCCTTTAGATATATAATTAAACGTATTTATTTCTATTATAATTTTACGGTTAGGGTCGAAATAAATTAGGATAATATCGGAGATAAAAACCTTTTTTAAAGTATTAAAAGTTATTTAATATTGAGTATTTTACTCGAAGACGGTACCTTTTTTAATTAAGATTATAAATAATATAGCGAGTTTATTAAACTTATAAATAAAACGCCGATAAAAGTTAATAAATCCTAGGAAACTTTAAACGTCTTTAATATTAACTAGTTATAGTTAATTTAAAATAATATCGATTTTCTTTAAATCTATTTTAATCCCTTTAATAATAATAATTAATCCTAAATATATAACTTTCTTAATATAAAAATCGTATTTAATAATATTTATTTAAAGCCCCGCTTTACGGAGCTTCTAAAGAATATATTTAATATAGATTTTATACTCTTCTTTAATATCGTTATAAATTAGAATATCGTCGAGGTATACGGTATAAGTCTTATTAAGAGATTTACGAAGAGTATTATTAATATAATATTAAAATAAAGTAAGGTTATTATATAATCTAAATAATATAATAAGATATTCGAATAGGCCGAATCGGGTATAGAATATTATAAATTCTTCGTCGCCCTCCTTAACGCGGAGGCGATTAAAAATAAATATAATATCTAATTTAAAAAATATCTTAATACGATTTAATCGATTTAAAGTTTTTAAGATTAAAGGTAAAGAGTATTTATTCTTTATAATAATAATATTAAACCCTCGGTAATTAATATAGAAATATAAATCTCCGTTAAGTTTCTTTATAAATAGGATAAAGAACGCGATATAAAATTAATTAACTCGAATAAAATCTTTATTAAAGTTTTTATCTAGGTAACGGCGGAGTTCTAGAATTTTATTATAATTTATATTATATAAACTAAACGACGGAGGTTATAACCCTTCTTTAAATTTAATAATATAATTATATAACCGATATAGGGGTAAAGTATTAATATTTTTTCTCGAAAAAATATCTAGGAATTTATAGTACCGCGTAGGTAAGATCGTAATTAAATTAATATTCTTATTATCTCGGTAGGTTTAAAACTCTTTTTAAATAATAATAACGACGAGGTAAAACTCCTTATTTATTTTAAATATAACCCGGTTCTAGGTTTAATCGTAAATATTTAATTTAAAATTTTAATTAAGGCGGGGCTTAAATTTATAATATCTAGATTTTTAATAAAATTAAATATTTAAGGTCGAGATTTCTTCTAGAATATTTAAAAATTAATCGATTTCTATAAATAATAAACTAAATACGGTTTACTCGTTAAATATAATAAACCGAGTAAATAATCGAGATTTTATCTCGTATATATTAAGAGTAGTTAGGTACTAGGTTCGTTATTTATAATATTAAAACTTAAAACGAAACGAGGTTAAGTTATAATATTTAATTTTAAATATCTTTCTTTATTTAACGGTAGTAATAATATAATTATACTCGTTATTATAACTAGTTTTTATAAAAATAAATAATTAGGACTAAAGCGGGGAAGACTCCTTTTAAATCTAAATTTATTATTAATAAATTTAGAATTAAGGTAACTCCTCTTAAATTCTAGATTATTTTATATAAATATTAAGTTAGGTTAAGGACTAGGTTTACTTCTAATAAACCTAGAATTAGGTTAATTTTTCTTAAATCGAGATTTACTTTTTATAAGCCTAGGACTAGGTATATTTATACTATAGAATAGAGTAGAGATTACTTTCCCTTCTCTTTCCTTCCTTAGAGGAAGGGGTAGGGAAGAGAAGAGATAAACCTAGGGAAATTCCCTTCCCTAATTTAAGAAAGGGAAGGGATTCTTTATTATTCTCTTTCTCCCTTCCTAATAGGGCTGGCCTTATATAATTTATATATACGTGTATATATATCTTATTAATTAGGATAATAATTAATATAAATAATCGATATCTTTAGGGTCGCTAACAGCGTATTATTAATTATACTAATTATTATTCCTATTAATAGGTTATATCTACGCGTATCTTTAAAGTTATTATAATAACGATAATATAAATAAAGTATATTAAGATTTAATAACGCGATTAAATAGATTAATTACTATATTACTCTCGATCTAAATAATTAATATATACTATAATATCCTAGAACGACGAATCGTAGTTATTTATATACTAATTTCTAATAGGTATCCTCCGCGTATAAAATTATATTAATTTTTATATTAAGCCTTTATTTAAATCTTATCCCTTAACGAATCTTATTTTTATTTTAATTATTAATATTTATTTACCCGCCTAATATTTTCGTTAAAGTTTTTAAAAGTCTAATATCCTTCGCCTATAAAGTAATATATTTACTATATATAATATATAAATTAACTACTAAATAATTTAAATTATAGTTTATCGAGGGATAATATAGGAAATAAATTTATTAAAGAATATATATATTAAATAGTCTTCTATAGTTTTTTATAAAGTATTAATCGTACTACTCTAAAATCGTATATTCTTAAGAAGGTTTTAGTAATAAATCTCGCGGACTAAATACGAAAAGGGTACTTTTAGAATTAATAAATCGAAAGTCTTCTAATATCTTTTAATTTCTTAAAGTATTTTCGTTAATAGGGATTAATACCTTAATTAGGATAAAGGTAGTTAATAATAATATAAAATTTACTACCCGGCTTTATATATTATTAGGTAGATATAGGAATCTAATTTATTCTTCCCCTTTTATTCCGTTTAACTTTAGAGATACGAGAAGCGGCTTTACGTAGAAATTTATTAGGTATTAATTTTATAATAGTTTTACTACTAAATAGAGGTTAAATTAATAGAGGATTAATACTCGAGCCCTCCCCGTTATTTTATAGTATTATTTAAATTAACTAGAGGCCTTTTCCTTTCTCTATATATATATATTAATATATTATTTATATAGAATTATAGAGGGGAAAATATATACTATTTCTAATTATATTTATATATTTAGACTTATTTTTAGATTTATCTTTAAATTTATCTTTAAATTTATCTTTAAATTTAAATTTCTATACTTTAAAAACTTTATAAATAATTAGAGATTAGTATAAAGATTACGATAAGGCCGGAAGGGAGGTAATATATTCATTACTTTATAAAGTCTCTAGATTCCTCTAGGGCCGGTCGCGTCTATTAATAACTATATCTAGATTTATAAATTAATATAAAGATTAGGATAAAGCTAGGATATATAATAAAATAATAAATATTTATTTTTAGTTATATCCTTAGTATTCTTTTCTCTTATAGGTTCTTTATTTTTTACTACCTACTAACCTTCTATCTAACGAGTAGTCGGGGTATTAAATTCTAGTTTAATATTACTCCTAAATTATCGACGAGTACTAAAAGGTATTATATTAATATTTAATATTATATTCGGCGGTAACGGATTTTTATTTATATCCGAATCGATTTCCGAGTCCTAGAAAAGATATTCGAATTCTTAATCTATATAATTTCTATATACTACGTTAGAATATTCATAGTTATATATTAAATTCCGGTTTAAATATAACGTATACGACCCTAAACCTAAATTAGTTTAATTATTAAAATTATCCTTATCTTTATCCTAATCTACTTTTAGTATTATAAAACTAGTTTAATTCGATTCGTCTAGTTCTTTCCGTAGTACCGATTTTCCTTTCTTATTTAGATTCCTTAACGGTATTAATATTTCTTTACTCTTCGTACGACCCTTCTTTTTATTCTTATCTTCGAGAATATAAAAAAGCTTATTCTATTTATAGTACTAATATATATTAATTAAATTAGAGCTACCGTATAAATATAAGTAGTAAATAACCCGATACTTATATTTTATATAAAACTAATTTAATTCTAAACTACTATTATTATTAAGCTAGTTTTTACGATTATACTAATTATTATCTTATATTATTTCGTAGGATATTAATAGAGTATATAGTATAGGTAGCGAATTAAGGGGTTCTCGATTTTATTAATTTTTAATAAATATTTAAAAGCGATTTTCATAAACGAAATTAAAGATATTATATTTTATCCCTCCGACTCCTAGTAATTAAGGTACGGTTTATTATATTTTATATATTTCGTAAATATAGTTTACTTTAAAATTTATATTAATAATTTTACTTATAGTTAAGGATCTATTATAAGGCCTAATCCCGAATAAAAGGTTTATAGTATAGGCGACTATATTTAATAAATTAAATTAATATAATTTATTTTAATCTTTATCCCGGTGATTTTACGTTTACTTTAAATATATCCGATACTATAGATTCATCGCCTTGAAGAGGAGGTATTTACTATATTAAATACGTATAATTAGTACTATTAATAATAGTATTAAGAGTAACGACTTTATTTATTTAACTTCGAGAGGAAGTATAGGAGGTATTTTCTATCAATCGAATTAATATTATTTATTTTAATCTTTATCTTAATAGTTATATTAAATAATAGTTAAACTTATAATACTATAACTCCGATAACTAGATACGTTATTAAATAATAGTAAAATTTAGTTTAAATCGAATTTATTTAGAGAGATAAATATAGGGATAAATATAAAGATAATAGCGACTAATTAGGTTATTAGTAACTAATTATACCGATCTTTATATATATAATATACTAAATATGATTTCGAATTAAGATTAATACTTTTTTAATACCGTAGTTAATATAGTTTAAATATAAGTAAAAGTAAAGTAAGAAATAATAAGAATAATCGGATTTATAGCGCTAAAAGCGGGATTCTTAGTTATTATTCACTTTGGTTTATTCTTCGAAGTTATATACTTTCGTTAAAGACCTTTATCTTTCTACGAGCTCTCGTATCGTAATATATTAATATATAAATTAATTATTCGTGTTATTATTAAACGATTAATTAGATTATTTCACGATAAAATCGTAAATATTTATTTATTAATTAATCCCTGTTAGAATCTACTACCTTAATACTTTATAATAATCTTTATATTAATTCTTAATAAAGATCTTATCTCCTAGCGAAACCCCTTCTCGCTTTAATTATTAATATTTATTTACCCGCCTAATATTTTCGTTAAAGTCTTTAATAATTTAATATCCTTCGGCTAAAGAGTAATACGTTTACTATATATAATATATAAATTAACTATTAAATAAATTAGATCTTAACTCATCTAGGGATAATATAAAAAATAAATTTATTAAAGAATATATATATTAAATAATCTTTTATAACTTTTTATAAAGCGCTAAATATATTACTCTAAAATCATATATCCTTAAAAAGATTTTAGTAATAGATTTCGCGGATTAAATATAAAAAGAGTACTTTTAGAATTAATAAATCGAAAGTCTTCTAATATCTTTTAATTTCCCGGAGTATTTTCGCTAATAAGGATTAGTACTTTAATTAGGATAAAAGTAGTTAAAAATAATATAAAACTTACTACCGGGCTTTATATATCGTCGGGTAGATATAAGAATTTAATTTATTCTTCCCCTCCTCTTTCTTAAGACTTAAGCGCGGTCTTTAAATAAGAGTTTAAATAAAGCTTTAATCGCCCGTATTCCCGTAGAGGTTTAATTAATAAATAAAGAGCCTTAAAATAAAGGCGTAGCTAGTATTAATATCTAGAAATTAATATAAAAGTTATAGTATATCTAGTATAAAGAAAAAACTTATAAACTTAAATACTCCTAGCGCTTTTACGTATAGGGTTCTATACTTAAAGACTTTAATAAATTATATAATATTAATATAATTATTACGATAAAGTTAAGATTAAGGTAAATTATTTATTATTTTATTTTATTTTAATTTTTCCTAAAGGACGTCCGTATCTTAAAAGAGCCTTTATAATAACGGATTAATATAAAGATTATAATAAAACTAGGATATATAGTAAAATAACGAACCTTTATCTTTAATTATAATTTTAATCTTTTATACTTTACTCGTCTTCTCTTTCTCTTTCTCTTTTATTATTTTTTAATTTATTTTTAAATTCTTAAAGATTACCTAGCGAGTAGTATATATTTCTTTAATAATACCCTCTAAACGATCGAGAGGTATTTCGCCCGTATTAAGTCTCGATAGATTATTTTTATTAATATAAGGGATCTACTTTAGTTATTTATTATTATAGATTTTATCCCGATTTTTATCCTAATTAAAAGGCTCTTAAATATCCTTCTTTATTATTATATCTTTTATATCTTAGTTATTATAGGAGTAATCGAGTATAAGGTAATTTAAATTATTCTACCGGTAATTTTTATACCCTCGGAAGATAGAATTAATTTCTTTTAGGTAAAAATATAAGATATACTCTTTTATATAATTTATATAAGATTTAATACTATCGAATTTAGGTTTATTTTAATTATTTAGGGCCGAATCGTCCTAATTTCTATTTTAATCGTTATTCTCTTAATAGTCTTCGGGTATTATTAATTAAATTTAAATATTATTCGAGGAATTAACCGGATAAAGATAATAAAAATATATATCCCTTATTTCATAATCCTACCTTTCGATAATATATTCGTAATTATTATATTAGTATTTTTAATATAGTCGTTAATATTTAGGATTATCCTTAATTTATTCGTATATATTATTATTATTTATATAATTTATATAGCCTTCTAACCCTATTACGTTATTATTATTATCGACAGTCGCCTCGTTATCGTCGCTAGTACTATCGTTATCTTTAATCTTAATATCTTTACCCGAGTTATATTTATTATCTTCTATTTTATTCCTAGGTATAAATAATTTATATAGTTAAATAAATATCGGTTAAATTATATCCTTTAATTTAGGGTAGATAAGCTAAAAGAATTAATCTAACGTATTTAATTAATTCGTATTAACGATATCGTCGAAGTCGATTTATTCTTATATAGGACCGAATAACTACGGTTCGTATATTTTATTAGAACTATTTATCTTAATATTTATACCGTAAGATTTACCGGAAGGCTAGGGTTATTTTATATATTTTCTATTCTAAAGCCCTAGTATTTAGGCGACTATTATAGACTTTATTAATATTATTTATTTTAATTTATATCCTAGTAATCTTACCCCTCTATATAATAGATTAATTACTTTATAATTTAGGGGCTGAGGAGTTATTTTCTATAAATTAAATTAGTATTAATTATCCTAATCTTTATCCTAATATATTTATTTGGTATTTTAAATATTAATAATTATACGATTATAATAGCTTAATATCTTATTAATTTATAATTTATTTTTATTTAATTTTACCTTATTTATAAAGACTAAAGTACGGATAAACGTAGAGAAGATTATAATTAATTAATTTATTAATAACTAAATATACCGGCCTTATATATATAAATATACTATACAGTATTTTAAATCAAAATAAATACTTTTCTAATAACGTAGTTAATATAGCTTCGGTATAGGGGAAAGCGAGGTTATAAATAAATAGAATAATCGGATTTATAGCGTTAAAAGCGGGATCCCTAGTTATTATTCATTTTAGTCTTATAATGAAAAGTTATACTCCTTCGGTAACGACTTTTATATTAAAATAGTCTCTTATTTTATCTTATATTAATAAATTATAGTATTAATCGTAGTAGTTATAAACGATTAATGGATTATTCTAAAATAGAATCGAAAGTCTAAAAGTTTATAATTAAGTCTAAATTTCGTAGTAAAAATAACGGTATTAATTTAATTAGTATAAAGATTAAGATAAATATAATAAAGTGTCGACCTTCGGATATTAATTATAATATATTCTTATTTAATATATATAGCCTTTAATCGCCGTATAAATTATATATCCTTCGGGGTTATAATAATCCGCTTATTATAAATCGCGTAAAGATTAATTACTACGATTAAAATTAATACTATATATTTATAAAGATAATATTAGGTTATTTACTCGCGAGTTCCTTAATTAATATCGCCTCCGAGGCCTCTTATAACGCGTTTAGACCTATAAACTATATACGAAAATAATATTTATAAAAGATATATATAATTTCGTATATAAGGCGCGTAAAGGGTAGCTTCGGGATTAAAAGATCGGTAATTTTCTAAAGAAACCTAATTTCTCGTAGAGTAATAACTAGAGAATTAAATTAAATAGTATTTTAATTATAAAGGTTTTATTAACTACTACTCTTTAGTTTTTTATTTTATACCGCGACTTTCTTTACCCGAGGTTTCCTTATATATACTTTTTATATATTAGGTATTTTCCTCGCTACCTTTAAATTCCGTCGCGTTTTTAATAATCGAGGGCTTTAATTTACTTTTATATTATTATTAAGATTATCGAGTAACTTAAGGCTAATATCGGCTATACTTTTATTAATAATTAAAGGTATAATTATTAACCTAAATTAATAAGGATTTAGTTAAATCTTAAAAAGAATTTCTAAAGGAGGGTTAGAATATTAATTTATTATATATTTAAAGTTACTTTTTAGCGGGATATTAACTTAAAATATATAAAATAAATATAAATCTATCTCTATAATCTTCCTATTCGGTATTAATATAATTAAGTTATAACTACCGTATATAGCGTACCTCTATAAACTATATAATTATAAAAAAATTAATAATTCCTTTTACTTTCCTACCTTCTTTACTAGTTTTTAAAATATATATTTAGAATATCTTAAAGTAGTAGCTTCGCTATTAATAATTCTGAATCTAATAATTAATATTCTTTTACTTTTAATTTAGTTACTCGAGATATTTCTTTTATAAAGAGCTTAACGACTAAAGATTTCAATAAATATATTATAGTATAGCCTCACCTATTTTAACCTAGCCTAATTTATTTTAGATTCAATTTAAGTCTTAGCCTAGCCTAATTTATCTTAGATTTAATTTAAATTTAAGTTAATTTCCCTATTTTTATCTTAATATAGTCGGGATAAGAAATAAATAAATACTCCGTACACTAGTTTTTATTTAGATAATAGTTAACTTTACCCTAATTTTCGTCCTTTATCTTTTATCTTAACCTACTCTTATATTATAATTAAACTATAGTTTAATAAACCTAGTTATTAATTTAATAAATCTTTAAATATTAATCCCGTTCTTTAATATTATAAAAGATTAATTACCTAGTTAATATTCCTTAGTACTAGGATAATTATTATAAAAGATTAATACTTTAACCCCGAAGACCGTATACGATAGTTCCTCGCCGAAGTTTAGAATAACCCTACTAGTTTTTTTAATACCTTCGATTATTTATATATTTAAGCCGAGAGTAATTCCTTATTAAATACTTTATCTTTATCTACGTCTTCTTCTCCTCTTATATTAAATACGTAGTCCTTAATTTATATTATCGTTTAAATAATAACCTAGGTCGTATTTATTATAATTTAAACTATACTTTAACCCCCGCCTTAGGTATTCGATAAGAATACCTTTAATAATATTATTATTATAGGTCTACGCTCGTCTTCTTTTTTAAATACCTAATAATTTACCCCTTTATAATCTCGAACGCTTTTTAAATCCGAAAAATTCCTAGATATCTCGGAATATAAAAGGGATTAAGATAAATTAGATATTTAGGAGTAAACGTTAATATAGCGGATATATATTAATTATAACCGCTACCTTATTAATAGCGATAAGATCGTTTATATAGAATTTAAATTAATTATCGGTAAAAAGGCCTTTAACTTAATAAACCGTTATTAAAAGAAAGATCTTTATATTTTAATTAACTTTACCAATTAATAAAAGAAATTACGGGAAGTATATAATAACCCGTTTAAATAAAAGAATACTCGGAATTATATCCGGGAATTTAAATAAGACTTTATATCTTTTAACGAGTATTTTAACCTCGTTATTTAAAAGAAAGAACGTTCTCGAATAAAGGACGAATCCTTAATTAATACTATAAAATATAATATTAATTATACTATTTAATAAGCCTTTATCTCCTAGAGGAAAGTTAATAATTAACGATTATATACCTTCGATAAATACGTCCGTATATACTCCGAAATCGATTAAAAACTTCGGTAGATTAAGTACCGTCTACCTCGTTAAAGTACCGCTCCTATTAGATTAAGATAAACCTCGAGGAGGCCTATTATACCTTTATTAACTTTTACCCTTATAACCCGCTTTATTATAACGAGTATTTTTATCCCCGTTATTATAATTATAATTTTTTTATTTAAGGAGTTAATAAACCTTAATTCTACCTAAATTATTATTAAAGATAAATTAACGAGAACCCCGGTTATTAAAATTATCTATAAGAAGTAAAGGTTTTATTTTTATTATAAATCGTTTAGGTATAATATAAGAGTCTATTTAATTAAACTAACTAGCCTCCGATCTAGTATTATAATTATCGTTAATAATAACGAGAGTATTATAAAAGGAGTTACCCTAGATATAAGAAAAGAATAGTCCCGGTATAAAGTCGCGTATTAGGATTATAAATACCTAGAACTTTATATATATCTTTTTATTTATCGGCTATATCGTTTAATTTACTTTCATTATTAATTAAACTTTCGTTTAAATCTATTATATAGTTTTTTAAAACCAACCCTACTTTTCGTAATAAGTATATAATTATTTTTTATTAACTACGGAATAATTAGTCCCGAATTTAAATTAAAGTCTTAATTAATATTAATATATCCGGCTATTTTTTTATTAATTATAATTTTATATATATTTAATATCTACCCCTTCGTCTTCTTCGTTATTTTTATATTATCCGACTCTTTAATAATATACCTATCGTTATAAGATATATTATTTATATCGTAGAAGCGATTTTGAATATTTATAATTATTAAGAATAAATAGTTTTCTTTATTATTAAGTTTAATTAGTACCTTATCGTAATCGGTTTATTATATCTCTATTATTATAAAGTTACTACTAATTTCTTAAATAATTCTTTAACCTTCGTTTTATATTTTTATTTAAGAAACTATACCCCTAGTTTTATAAAAGTCTTCGCGGAAAATAAACTCTTTTTTATACTTTAAAAAAGTTTCTAAATTTAAAAATCCTAGTCTTTAGTTTTATCCGATATTTATATAAAGTAAACCCCGATTTAAAAGGAGTCGCTAGTATATAAAGAGCCGTTATTATTTATAGACGATAATATTATTATTAAATAATTAATTCCGATTCGAGAGAAGTTACTTTAGTTTTAGGTTTATTAATAATATATTTAATTTTAAGTTTATAAAAAGTAAACCTCGATTTAAGAAAAATTAATTTAATCCTAGGTTTATTAAAAGTAAACCTAGTTCTTAGCCTAGCCTAGTATTTATATAAAATAATCTAGAATTTAAAAGGAGTTACCCTAGTTCTAGATTTATTAATAATAAATTTAGATTTAAAAAGAGTTTTCCCCGCCTTAGTCCTAATTACTTATTTTTATAAAAACTAGTTATAATAACGAGTATAATTATATTATTATTATTATTAAATAAAGAAAGATATCTAAAATTAAATATTATAACCTAACCTCGCTTCGTTTTAAATTTTAATATTATAAATAATAAACCTAGTACCTAGTTACTCTTAATATATACGAGATAAAATCTCGATTATTTACCCGGTTTATTATATTTAACGAGTAAACTATATTTAGTTTATTATTTATAGAAATCGATTGATTTTTAGGTATTTTAAAAGAAATCTCGACCCTAAATATTTAATTTTATTAAAAACCTAGATATTATAAACCTAAACCCCGCCTTAATTAAAATCTTAAATTAAATATTTACGATTAAGTCTAGAACCTAGTTATATTTAAAATAAATAAGGAGTTTTATTTTACCGCCGCCGTTATTTAAAAAAAGTTTTAAATTTATCGAGATAATAAAAATATTAACCTAACTACGATTTTACCTACGCGGTATTATAAATTCCTAGATATTTTTTCGAGAAAAGATATTAATATTTTACCCCTATATTAATTATATAATTATATTATTAAATTTAAAGAAGGGCTATAACCTCCGTTATTTAATTTATATAATATAAATTATAATAAAATCCTAGAACTCCGCCGTTATTTAAATAAGAATTTTAATAAAGATTTTATTCGAGTTAGTCGGTCTTATACCGCGTTCTTTATTTTATTCGTAAAGAAATCTAACGAAGGTTTATATTTCTACGTTAATTACCGAGGGTTTAATATTATTATTATAAAGAATAAATACTCTTTACCCTTAATCTTAGAAACTTTAAATCGATTAAATTATATTAAAGTATTTTTTAAGTTAGATATTATATTTATTTTTAATCGCCTCCGCGTTAAGGAGGGCGATAAAGAATTTATAATATTTTATACCCGATTCGGTTTATTCGAATATTTTATTATATTATTTAAATTATATAATAACCCTACCTTATTCTAGTATTATATTAATAATACTTTTCGTAAATTTCTCGATAAGATTTATATTATATACCTCGACGATATTCTAATTTATAGCGATATTAAAGAAGAGTATAAAATTTATATTAAATATATCCTTTAAAAGCTCCGCGAGGCGGGGCTCTAAATAAATATTATTAAATATAATTTTTATATTAAGGAAATTATATACCTAGGATTAATTATTATTATTAAAGAGATTAAAATAAATTTAAAGAAAATCGATATTATCCTAAATTAATTATAACTAGTTAATATTAAAAACGTTTAAAATTTCCTAGGATTCGTTAATTTTTATCGGCGTTTTATCTATAAATTTAATAAACTCGTTATATTATTTATAGCTTTAATTAAGAAAGATACCGTTTTCGAGTAAAGTACTCGATATTAAATAATTTTTAATACCTTAAAGAAGGTTTTTATCTCCGATATTATTTTAGTTTATTTCGACCCTAACCGTAAAATTATAATAGAAATAAATACGTTTAATTACGTATCTAGGAGGGTCTTATCTTAATATAATAATTAAAATATCCTTCGTCCTATTATTTACTTTTTAAAGAAGTATAACCTTATCGAGTATAATTATAAGATTTATAATAAAGAGTTTATAATAATTATCCGCGTATTTAAGGAATAGCGCCTTAAATTAAAAGGATCTATTTTCTTTATCGAGGTAATATCGGATTATAAGGCTCTTAAATATTTTATTTTATTTAAAGTATTATCTCGTTATTAAGCGAGATAGAGCGAGTTTTTATCCTATTTTAATTATAAGATTATTTACTAGCCTAGTAAAGAAGATAATAAATCTAATATATTAATATATTAATTAAGAGACCTCCTTAAAGAGGGGGATAAATTAGATCCTAGATATTAATATTAATATTAGATTATATTAAAAAGAAAAAACCTAGCCCTAGAAGTCTTTAAAGATTATATTTATAATATATTATTAAATATAACGACCCTAGCCTTAGTCCTAGTTACCCTAGTTATATTAGTAATAAATTTAAAGATTCTCGTCTAATTCTTTTATTTATACCTCGTATTAATTTATATAACCCCGATAAACTTTAATATAGATATTAATTTAGAACTTTAAACCCTATTTATATCCTACGAGCCCGAATTAAATAAAGACTAGTTTATTAACTTAAATAAAGATTTATATAATACCCCGATTTATTAATTATAGGATATAATTAATTAAGCCGATTAATTCGCCTTTAAAGTCCTAGAAATATTATATTTTAAAACGCGCTATTATAGCGGAATTCCCCTCGTTAAATACGAAGATAAGGATAAAATTCTCTACTTCCGAGGAAAGAGATATATTCCGAATTCTAGTAAACTACGCCTTCGTCTAATTTAACTAGTTTATAATAATATCGTAGATAATTATTTAAATCGTATTAAGTATTACGAATTAATTAGTCGGGTTTATTAATAGCCTAATATTTATACTACTATTTAATAATTCGTTAGGAATTATTATATATACCGAAGAATTAAACCTTCCCGTTAATATATTTAAAAATAGTTACGTTTATTACCGCCTCTATAATAATATTAAAGAGACGTCTCGATAGATTATATAAGTCCCCTACCGCCTTATATCTTTATAGGAATTATTTATTAATATATCCTAATTTTCGTAGACCGCTTAACTAAGATATAATATTTAATATTAATTACGTCGATAAAAATAGACGAAGTCTACGACGCTTTTTATTAAAATATATAGAAGCTTTATAGGCTACTAGATATTTTTATTTTAAATCGAGGATTTTAATTTATATCGGAGTTTTAAAAGGCTTTATATAAACGTTTTAAAATCGATTAATATATATTTACCGGGTATTATCCTTAGACGGATAACTAAACCGAGTAATTTAATATTATAATAAAATACTACCTCCGTATATATATTAATTATATATAGGATAATTAGGTGAAATAACTCTTTAGAGCGGAGTTTTCTAGTAATAATATTAATTCTTCTAGTACTCTAGCCTCGCCTTTTTTAATTAATTATAATTAATATTTATATATCGGCTTCGAGCTTATTAAATCTTTACCTTAAGATTTTACCGCTTAAATATATATTTATTTAATCGTTATTAATAAATTCGTAATATAAATAAAAGTTTTAAACGATTACCTCCGCGATAGAATATTTATCGCCTAAATTATCTTTAAATCCTCGGTTAATTAATAAAGGCGCCTATATTTAATATATTTAGTAGACGATTAAATATAATTAAATACTAAGAATCTAAATATTATATACTTTTTAATTAAACTCGACGATTATAATATCGGCCCCTTCCGAGTCTTTAAAGTTTCGATAATTCTTTTATAATCTAGTTAGATTTTCCGTATTTAATAAAAGTTTACCCCGTCTTCTACGCTAATTTATTATAATTAATAATTAATAACTCTTTACCTAGATAAATCTAGTTTATCCGAGAATTTATAATTACCGAAGATAGTTAACGAGAGTAGTATATTAACGGTATCTTGAATTTTAAATATAATCGCCGTTCTAGTCTACCTTTATTAAAATACTACGTTAATTAAAAAAGTTACGTCGTTACGTAGGAACTCTTTTATTACTTTACCCGTTATTAATAATTTATTAATAAATATTATATCTCGAATCCTAACGCCGCCGGCCTTTACGAATTACTATATATTATTTAAAGGTACTAGTATAAAGAACCTCTATTATTTTTTTCTTAATCCGACTTTTAAGAAGTTAACCCCCGTTTATATTATAGTTTATTCTTTATCCGTTATTATCTCTTCGGTTATCGTTCCGTATCGGCTTCGACCGATACTTTATATTATTATATAAATAGATAATACCCTATAGCCTAGCCCCGCCGTTATTGTTTATAAATAATAACGCTAACGCTTAACTTTATTCGTATACCGCCGTTTATTCCCCGTTCTATCTTTTACCCGTTATTATCGATAATTTAAATACTCCGACGCGCTTTTATTTTAATTATTTCGTAACCTTAAATAAGATTTAGGGTTACGAAATTTAATTAATCGAATTAATTATTTATTTATCTCGTAGGAGCTCGACCTTAAAGAGGGGGTTATTATTATAATATAATCTTACCTACTTTAACCTAGTTTAATTTATTTTAAATTTAATTTAGATTTTAACCTAACTTAATTTATTTTAAATTTAATTTAAATTTAAGTTAATTTCCTTATTTTTATTTTAATATAATTTAATACTCTATACACTAGCTCCTATTTAGATAGTAGTTAGTTTTACCCTAATTTTTATCCTTTATCTTTTATCTTAATTTACTCTTATACTATAGTTGGGTTATAGTTTAATAAACTTAGCCGTTAATTTAATAAACCTCTAGATACTAATCCCGTCCCTTAATAAAATACTATTATATATATATAATAGAAATAACTACCGTCTTTCTCGAATAATTTTATAAATAAAAGTAATATCGTACCTAAAAGATTAAGTAAAAGAATTAGAAATATAAGAGTTATATATTTAATTTCTCCTAGACGTCGCCTAAGCTGGCTCCGAAATAAAAGTTCTTTTATAATAATACTATAATAGGTATAGAGGAGCCGAGAAATATCTATAAAAGATATAACCGAATAGTTATAAGGATTAATACTTAGAATAGTATAAAAATATATCTTATATTAAATTAATATAAAAGGAAAACTTTATATTTAAATATAGAACCGATCTAGACTATATTATCCTTTAAAGACTAGGTATATTCTAACCTATTTAATATATAAGTATAAAGATTAGTATAGATACTTATAATCTTAACTATAGAGAAGTAAAAGAAAGGTTAATATACTATAATTTAACGACCGAGAAATAATACTTAAAGACTTCTTTAAATTATTTATATAAATAGTTATCGGGCTTAGGCTCTCCTTATAATCTATTAATAATATCAATATATAACGAGTATTTAAATACGCGAATTCGTTAATTACTCTCCCTTCTATATTTATAATTAAAAATTATATTATAAAGAAGTATAATAATATTTAAAATTAACTCCTTCGGAATTTATTTAACGACGGTACGAAAGTTATTATAGCGCTAGACTTATAGTCTTCTAAAAACCGATAGAGTTATATAGTTATAAATATATATTTTATCGACTAGCGATAATAATACTACGAGGTACTCCTAGCTTTTAAGTATATAAAGAGAAAATATAATAATATTAACCTAACCTCGTACCTAAATATTATTATTTATTATTATAAATTAAAAGATCGGGTAATATTAAATACTACGGATAATGTCTTTAATAATAATAGTATATATTAAGCCCTCGAAACTATATTACCGGAGGAAAAAGCCTAGTTTTTAACTATAAAGAAAGAACTAGAAAATAAGATCCGCGATTTCTATAATAATTAAAACACTTTTACGAATACCGGAATTCACCGCGTCTTATATCTTTTATATATTATTTAATTAGGCTTAAAGGAACTTTTTAAAATAATTAAAATTTTATTAATAAATAAAGACTTTTAGAAGAATTAAAACGATAAAGTAAATAAATAAAAACTTTTTAAAATAAAAAAAGAACCTAGGATCCCGTTTACTTTAATAAAAATACTTCCGTATTTTAAATAATATATTAATTATTATACCGATATCTATTTCTTTATTAATACTAGGGGATATAGATTCGTAAAGCCTCTACCTATTTTAATAAAAGTAGTTAACGGCGCGAGTACTTTTAGGATATTTAAAAGCGGTTAAATAACGAGAAATATTAATTAACCAGGCCGAATTAAATATAAGGGATATATAATAAAAAACGTCGAAATAAATTTATAATATTAAAACTCTTCTAGGACGTAGCGACTAGATAAGATTTAATTTATTATATATTAATCCGCGCCCTAAAGCTAAGGCCGGCGTTAGAGGAATTTTTCCGTAAATAGGCGGAATAACTATAATTAAATAAGAATAAATAAATTTAAATAAAATACTTTATCGAACTTTATAAGCCGTTCTATTAGTATATATAAATAATAAATATATTATATACGCCGATTATTTATATAACTTTTTCGGTTTATAACGCGTTATTTAATTATTTTAAGAGTAAAGAAGAAAAACTTATAAAGAAAACTACGCCTTAAAAGAGGTTTATATTAAAGGGTCTAAAAAAGGCGTAGGATAAATTTAAATAATATTATTCTTAGACCTAATTAACCTTAGGCGGGTTATATAATATAATAACTCTTTTAAAATTAATTCGAAAAACGATTATATTTAAAGACTAGGGATAGAATAAAGAGACTAGGTAAAAATAAAAGAATTTCTATTAAAAATAACTTAAGGAGTAATTCGACCGGCGCCCGTAAATTATTTAATAAAAGAAAATTTATACTAAAAAAGACGTCGAGGTAAATAGTCTTAAATATTTAATTAAGGGTAAAAATAAGGCGTTATCGAACCCGAAAAGTCGGAGTAAAGAATTTCGAAAGTACCGGGAAGCGAGTAAATCTTTTATTTATATTAATCTTTATATCGATAAATATACCTACTAATTATATATAACGTTTAGTAACGATAACGGTAAATCTATATTTAATAAATAAAAGGATTTTTTATTAATATTTAATTATCTCTTTTATACGGCCCGTAATATCCTAGTCGTACCTTATACGGGCGTTAAATATAAACGAGTATTTAATATTATTATTTAATTATATATAACCTAAAAATCTTATAGTCCCGAGACGTTTTTAACTCTTATAATCCTTAATCGCTTTTAATTTAAAGAAAACGAAATAATAATATCTTAATAAGATTTAGACTACGAAGAAATAATAATTTTTAAAAAGTACGAAATAAAAGTATAAAGGCGGGACGAGGTTACGATAAAGAGTAATAATAATTTTATAAATAACGAAGACGAAAGCGGGTATAATAATCTTATAGACGAAGCTACCGTCTTAAGACTTAATAATAAAGACGAGGGAAATAAAGAACCTCTAACTTTAATTATTAATTTAATTTATAATTAAAGAAGAATTAAAGAATCTAGCCCCTAGGTAAAAACTTATAAAATAATATAAATATATATAAAAACCGTATTAATAGTAAAAAGGCTCGGGAAAGTAATTTAAAAACTAAAGTTTCCGGGTACCGAATAAACGGGAGTAATTTAAAACGTATATATTCTATTCGAGACTTTACGTCTAGTTATTTAATAGAGAGGAAGAAATCGAATATAGGATTATTCTTTAAACCGGAGGTAATTAATAGGTTTAAAGAGTTAGAGGATAAATAAAAAAATAAATAAATTCTATTAAAATTATATAAGAAACTTAGTTTTATTCTAAAATCTTTAAAGAGTTATAAAAAGACGAGTAAAACTTCGAAGTATAAAAGAAGTTAGAGGAGATATAAGGAGTAGAGATATATAATATAAATCGAATAAAACTAGTATAAAGATTAGTATAATTACGACTAGAAACTTTATAAACTAGTTATATTAAATATTTAAATATATAACTAGATATACCCCTTATATTTATATCTAGAATTTTATTTAATAATATAACCTCTTTTTAATTTAAAGAGGGTTTTAAAAATACTCCCGATTCGATAATTTATATTATCCCTTTCGAAATCTTCTCTTAATTTCTAAAACGAATAATATTCTTCGCCTTTTTTATAACCTAGGTATACTCCGGCCCTAATATTATCCTAAATATTTTCCGCGTCTCTTTCGTATTTTTATTCGGTCTTTAATTATACTTTTCGTATTTATAATTATCGGGGTAAAGATAATATAGTCCTAATATTATAATTTACCCGTTATTAACTTAAGTAAATACGAGACCTATATTTATTCTACGACGCCGATTTTATTTATTAGGGTTATACCGCCTATACCTTTCTAGATTCGTATTAAACTAGGTAGTTATATTCTTTTAAATAATATATTCGGTAAGAGTAAAAATATAATAAATTTATAGGTCCCTCTTTAGTAAGTCTTTTCGTTTATATTAATTTATAATTAATATATAACCGGATAAAAATTAATATAAATAATATACCTTAAAATTATATCTTTTATAATAGGAAAACCCTTTATATATATATACGCGAAGACGGTATTTATTATAGTAATCGATTTTAGCGCGGAGTAATTTAAATATTATAATCTAGTATCCTTTAATAATATTATAAGCCGATCGGTCCCTAGATTTTATTTATAAATTAAATAAAACCTAAATATTACGAGCCTCGGTTTACTTTTTATTTTTATTTTAAATACTATAGATTTCGTCCTAATCTAATTACTAATATATTTTAAGAATATAATTATTAATATCTAGAGAGTTATCGATATTCTTTAATAACTATTTATCGACTTAATTTACGTCTTTATTATCGTTAATTATTATTTCTTTAATTAACGAAACCCCGTTTACTTAGGTAATAACCTATTTATATTTACCTATAATAATCCTATTATATATTAACGGTATCCGCTTTAAATAGGATACGTTAATATAAAGATTAATATAAACCTTTTACTATATTAATCGTTTAGATTTTAACCTACTTTAGTAATCTCTATTATTCTTATTCTAAAAGAACGTTTTATTTTTATTAATTTTTTACTTTCTTTTAGGCTCGCTAAACTACTTTTATATTTATAATTTTTATATATTTAATAACGGCGTCTACCTTTAATAATAATAAAAGGCGTTTTCTTAATTTTATTATATTAGGGTTCCTAGAAAGTTATTCTTCGATTTTTCTCTTCGGTTATAAACCTAATATACGCACTCTCTAGCCTCTTCGTAATATAGAATTTCCAAGAGGATTTATTCTATTAATTATTAATATTAATTATTTATATTAGGTATATAAGATTAACGTTTCCGACGATTTATAGTTTAATATTAAACCGAAGTCGTATCTAGATATTAATTAGTCTCGCGTTTCTTCTTTTTTTACTATAGTTTATTATTTATTTAAACTTTAAATTATTCTTCTCTATAATATATTAATCGTTATTATAAAGAGCTTTACTATAAAAAAAGATCGTAGATATTAACCTAGTTATTTATATTAATTTTTATATTATTTAGATTAGGATATCGATCTAAAATCTTATTTAAGAGTTATTAATAATAAGAGTTATATAATTTAATAATAAATAAATAGGGTTTACTACCGAATCAAATACGATAATATAAAAACCGATAATTAAATAATTGAATAGTAAAGGAGTTAAACGATTTAACGAAGTTATTTATAAAATAAATAGTTCGTTAAGTTTAGAAATAAAGGAAAAGCGGAGGCGTTTTAAAGAGCCGTTACTAGCGCGGCGCTAGTAATAAATCTAACGGGTAATAACGTTATTAAATATAAATAATCTTAATAATCTTTATATATAAATACTACGTAGCTAGCGTATAGTAAATTTTATATTAAATTCTATAATCTATTTTAATTAAATAATATACTTTTATTCGAAAAATTTAACGTATATTAACTAGTATTAATTAAATTTATAATTATATATCCTTCTTTATAAAGCGCTCGTTTTATTATAATAATATTAAAATAAACCCTCTTTCTATTAATTTAAAACGTATTTTAGAGACTTAAAGTATATTAATATCTACTATTAATCGCGATATAAATAAAGATTAATATAACTAGTAAATATATTAAGTAGATATTTAGGTTTATTTATATTATTAACCCTACCTAAGAAGAGAGGAAGAGAATAATAAATAATCTCTTTTTTTCTCTAGTAATTCTTACTTCTTCCCTTCCGCTCCCTTCTCTATTAGAAGGGAAGGGAGCGAGGGTTATTCCCTTCCCTTCCCTTCCCTATTCCGTAGCGTAGGTATACTATTAATAAGCCTAGAGCTAGAGTAACTTCTCTCGAGTCGGAATTAGTTATTTAATAATAGCGTTATCGTTTATAAATAATAACGGCTCTTTATATACTAGCGACTCCTTTTAAATTAGGGTTTACCTTATACGGGTATTAAATAAAATTAAAGATTAAGATTCTTAAATCTAGAAATTTTCTTAAAGTATAAAAAAGAATTTATTTTCCGCGAAGACTTTTATAGGACTAAAGATATAATTTCTTAAATAAAAATATAAGACGAAGGTTAAGGAATTATCTAAAAAATTAATAATAACTTTATAATAATAAAGGTATAATAGGCCGATTACGATAAAGTATTAACTAAATTTAATAATAAAGAAAACTATTCGTTCCTAATAATTATAAATATTTAAAATCGCTTCTACGATATAAATAATATATTTTATAACGGTAGGTACGTTATTAAAAAATCGGACGATACGAGGATAACGAAGAAGACGAAGGGGTAGATATTAGGTATATATAAAATTATAATTAATAAAAAAGTAACCGGATATACTAGTATTAATTAAAACTTTAATTTAAATTCGGGACTAGTTATTCCGTAGTTAATAAAAAATAATTATATATTTATTACGAAAAGTAAGGTCGGTCTTAAAAAGCTATATAATAAATTTAAATAAAAATTTAATTAATAACGAAGGTAAATTAAACGATATAGCCGATAAATAAAAAGATATATATAAGATTTTAAATACCTATAGTCCTAATATACGATTTTATATTAGAATTATTCTTTTTTTATATTTAGGGTAACTACTCTTATAACGCTCTCGTCGTTATTAATAATAATTATAATACTAGATCGGAGGCTAGCTAGTTTAATTAAATAAACTCTTATATTATATTTAAACGATTTATAATAAAAGTAAAGCCTCTATTTCTTATAAACAATTTTAATAACCGGGGTTTTTATTAATTTACCTTTAATAATAACTTAAATAGAATTAAAATTTATTAACTCCCTAAATAGGAGGGTTAAGGTTATAATAATAATTATAAAAATACTTATTATAATAAAGCGGGCTATAAGAGTAGAAATTAATAAAAATATAATAAACCTCCTTAAGGTTTAGTTTAATCTAATAAGAGCGGTACTTTAACGAGATAAATAGTACTTAATCTACCAAAGTTCTTAATCGATTTCGGAGTATATATAAATATATTTATCGAAGGTATATAATTATTAATTATTAATTTTCCTCTAGGAGATAAAGGCCTATTAAGTAGTATAATTAATATTATATTTTATAGTATTAATTAAGAATTCGTTCTTTATTCGAGAACGTTCCTTCTTCTAGGTAATAAGGTTAAAATATTTATTAAAAAATATAAAATCTTATTTAAATTCCTAAATATAATTCCGAGTATCCTTTTATTTAAATAAATAATTATATATTTCCCGTAGTTTTTTTCGTTAATTAATAAAGTTAGTTAAAGTATAAAGACTCTTTTTTTAATAACGGTTTATTAAATTAAAGACCTTTTTACCGATAACTAATTTAAACTCTATATAAATAATCTTATTATTATCGGTAAAGTAACGATTATAATTAATATATATCCGTTATATTAATATTTACTCTTAAATATCTAATTTATTTTAGTCCCTTTTATATTCCGAGATATTTAGGAACTTTTCGGATTTAGGAGGTATTCGAGATTATAAAAAAATAAATTATTAAGTATTTAAAGAAAAAGACGAGCGTAGGCCTATAATAATAATATTATTAAAGATATTCTTATCGAATACCTAGGGCGGGGGCTAAGGTATAATTTAGGTTATAATAAATATAACCTAGACTATTACCTAAATAATAGTATAAACTAGAGATTACGTATCTAGCGTAAGAGGAAGAGGAGGTATAAATAAAAATAAAGTATTTAATAAAGAATTACTCTCGGCTTAAATATATAAATAATCGAAGGTATTAAAAAAACTAGTAAAATTATTCTAAACTTCGGCGAGGAATTATCGTATATAGTTTTCGGGGTTAAGGTATTAATCTCTTATAATAATTATCCTAGTACTAGGGAGTACTAGCTAGGTAGTTAATCTTTTATAATATTAAAAGACGGGATTAATATCTAAAGATTTATTAAATTAATAGTTAGGTTTATTAAATTATAACCTAGTTATAATATAGAAGTAGGTTAAGATAAAAAATAAAGAACGAAAATTAAAATAGGGTTAATTATTATTTAAATAAAAACTAGCGCACGGAGTATTTATTTATTTTCTATCCTAACTATATTAAAATAAAAATAGAGAAACTAGTTTAGATTTAAATTAGATCTAAAATAAATTAAACTAAATTAAGATAAATAAGGTTATATTATAATAATTAGTCTTTTAGCGCCCTAGATCTAGCCTAGATTTAACCTAAATTTTCTTTAAATTTTCTTTAAATTTAAACTAAATCTAGGTTAAATTCTTTATATATTATTAAATAAGAATAATTTCTTATAAATTAAAAATAGACTACGTAAAGCTTTTAATATTATTTTCACACTTTTAATAATTAAAATTATATTTAATAATAATAAATTATTTTTTATCCGCGGCCTTAATTATAATAAAGTACCGGAGACAGTAATAATTAAAGTAGAAAACTTAATTAATCTTTCGGCTTCTAACGAAGATATTAAAGAGACGAAATATTCGGAGGAGGATATAACTTTACTCGATAATAATTATAATAATTTATTTAACTTTAAAGAACTACTAGAGAATATTTAACCGGTATTAAATTTAATTAACTTACTTTTATTAAACTTTATAAAGGACTCGGTTTATATTCGTTATTTTATTAATAACAATAATAATAATAAATTAAATAAAGTTATTAAAATAATTAAAACGATAATAATATTAATTATTAAAAATATCCGTATACTCTCTTTAGAATTTAATAATTCTTCGGAGTAATATTCGTTATCGCTTAATAAACTAGTCTCGGCGTCGATATCTTTCTCGTTTAATAATTAAAATAAAATTATTACTATTAATATATAGAAGGAGGCTATATTTAACGTCGAGATAAATAATATAAATTTATTACCTTAGAGGTAGAATATAAATAAAGTATTAAAGATAATAAAGGCGTTAAATTATTTACTATCTTTAATAAATATTATTAAAGAAACGGGAATAATCTTTAAGACTTTAAAGAAAACTACCGATATATTAATCTTATTAAACTACGTTACTTTAAGAAGAAATACGGAGTTTATCGGTAAAGCGGTAAACCCGTATTTTATCGAAAAAAGCGGAAAAGGCGCTTAAATCTATTTAACTCATATACTAGCCCTAAAGATCGATTTAATACCTACTTTCGTTTAAAGTATCTAAATACGTATTTAATACCTCGATTTATTTTAAATAAATTTAAATAAATAGGAATAAACTAGTCTAAATAATACTAATAGATAATTAGATATATATAGTTATAAATGAATTATATAATCTATAATACCGCGCTAACTTAGGGGGTATTACGCGCGTATATAATTTTTATAAATTAATATAATTTAAAATCTAAACTAAATTAATATAGTTATAGCGCTTTATATAACCTTAGCGAGCTACCCGGCGCTAGTAGAAAATCACGGATTTAAAATCTTAAATCCGAAGTTACTATTTTTAGGTTTTTTATTAAAAATTTTTTTTTTTTTTTTTTTTTTTAAATGTTATTTTTTCGTTATTTTTCCGCCTAAAGCCGGTAAAATATATATTTAGTACCTCGACTCTTCTTATATAGTCTCCCGCTTTACCGATATTCTTCGACCTTAAGGAGTATTATTAGATTATAAAAATTAACTAATAAGAAATTAAAGTAAAGAATTTATAATTTTTTAATCTCTTTAAATATAAAGTATACTTTACCTTTAATAATAATAAATATAATATTTATTATATTATCCGTATCTTAGGTCTCCCCTTTAATATTATTATAATAAAGTTTTTAAAGAAAATTCGAGGTAGTATAATATTTAATATAAAGTTATTAAATATTAAAAGTATTATTAATAATATAATTAGGCTCGTTATATTTCTTTATAAATATATAATTATAGTTTATAAAGAGTATATTTAATAGTATTCGATTTCCTTTAATAATCTCGTAGCCCGAATTAAAACCGTATTAACTCCGATTTAATTTATCCCGATTAATTAATAAAAGATTATTAATAATAAAACTAGGCGTTATTTTAAAATATATAATTTTCTTTATATTATTACGCTAGTAATAATAAATAAAGAACTAGCGGTCTCTTGAATAATTAAATTTAATACGGTCGAGAGTATAAATATAAATAATAATAACGTTTTAAATTTATACTTTTCTTTTATCTATATTATTAAATAAATTTCTACGGTATTTAATTATACTAGTAAATATAAGAGTTATATCGTTATATTTATATTAAATTCGTATATTTAGCCTTTAAAGACCCTTCTCGATAATAATAATAATTAACTCGCGGTCGTTAATTATCGGTAAAATATTCCGTTTATTTTAAAATAATTAAGAGGGTAAGCCCTCTCCTATATTTCCGTAACTTAAAGCGGCGATATAATTTAAAGTTTAGACGGGGGCTACGCTAGCGATAACTCTTAAAGTAATAAAAATAAAAATAATTAAAAAGGGGGTATAAATAGGGGCGAGGATAATAATAAATAAAATAAAAATAAAAACGGCGGCGACGATAATAATACTCGCTCGGTTAATAGAGAATCGTTATTTATATCGTTTATAATTATAGTTTATAAAGGCCGGACGGCTTTAACTAGTAATAATCTCTAGTTATTTACTCCGATACCTATAATATAAATATTAATTATAGATTTTTTCGGTATTAACCGCGGGGGGAAAATAAAAGGGTTAAGAATAAAAACGTATATTATAAACTTATAAAGAGGTTTACTAAGGGTATCGTCGGCCTTAATATAAATAAAATTAAAATATAAAGAGTTTAAAAAGTTTAAGAGTTTTATTAATAATAAAGCCGCCGCTATTATTTACCCGCTTTAAGGTATAGATAATATCTTATTATTAATAACTACTTTATTCGAATACTAAAAGTATTATATATTAATTATTTAATAGAGGAGCTCGAAAGGTAGGTTTTATATTAATATTACTTTAAATATTATTCGCCCCGTCGTTATCTTCCCCTTTATCGTCTTTAGAATTAAAGATTTTTAGTACTTTTTACTTTTAATTAATAATATAATTTATATATCTATATCTTTAAATTAAGGGTAATATATCCTTTAACGATTAAAAGAACGGTATTTCTTTCTTCTTTATAAAAGTTATAAATATATTAAATAATATTTTTATAGATTAATATTTCTTTTCCGTTATTATTTTAAAGGTCTTCGCTAGTAACTCTTAATTTCTAGGGTTTTATATTAATCGTAAATCCGAAAGAAAGTTAAGGAATATATAATTAAATACCGCGTTAAATAACGGTAAATATAATTAAAATATTAAAAGCGTAGGCCTTTAATAACGAGTTTAAGAATTAAATAGAATTTAGATTAAATCTAAAGGGTATTTAAAGAATATTTAGGCTAGATCTAGGCCTAGATCTAGGCCTAGATCTAGGCTAGATATAATACTCGGTTTTTTATTATCGTTTTTAAATATAATAAAATAAAGGATTAAAATCGTAAACGATAATAACGCGTTATAATAAATATTATTATATAAAAAATAAGTATTATTATATAGAAAAGCGCGTAGAGAGGTAATAGATTTCCTAACTCCTACTTAAGCTTAAATATTTAATAGTTTAGAAATATAAAAAGATTTAACCTAATTAACGGCGGTTTATTTTTATATTTATTTACTTTAACCGCTTTTCCTCTTAATATATATAATACCCTCTTAAATAATATTTTCTATATTAATAATAAACACCGCGGTATTATTAATATTCCTAGTATTATTACTCTTTTTAGTATTATTACCTCCGTCGACGCCTTTTATACCTTTTATATTCGTTATATCGATAGTTTTAAACGCGTCCTCCCTAAAATCTATCTTCGATTTATATTTTACGTCTATATATTTCTCGATTTCGGTATTAATATTTAATATATAATAAAATACTTCCTCCTTTTACTCTATCCGATACGCTCTCTTTAATATTTATTTATATATCTCGATAAAGTAAAGAGGTTTATATAAAATAATTATAATTATACGGGTTAGATTTAAACCTACGTTTATTTAATATATAAATTTAATTAAAATATTAGACTTATCCTTCTTTAGTAATATATTATTATTATTAATTTTACGTATAAATATGTATTTAACCGCGTCTCTCTTCTTATCGGTCCCGAAGAATATTCGTATTTTAATTTTAATCTCCTCTCGGACGTATTATAATAAAAGAATATTAATATAAAAGAGTTAATTAAAAAAGAGAAAATTAAGTTTAATAAATTAAAAAAAGCGAGTTTAGGCTCTTTTATATCGGAGATTTTAAAAAAGAGAAGAATTTACCCGTTTTATTATTAAAACTATCTTAATAAATAAGGATATAATTAATATATTTACCTCTTTATATTTCTTGAAAAGGGAGGCGATAACTTTAAATTTAAAAAATATCTTTTTAAATATTATATAGTCCCTACCTAGGATATAATCTTTTAATATCTAACTATTATCCTTATTTATATACTAGTTCTCGATCTCTTTATTAATCTATTTTTAATTATACGTAATTAAAGAGACGGAGAGATAAAGTAAATAATTATATAAACGGAGGAGCCGTACTACTATAAATACCTAATTAATATTAACGTTAATCGGGCGGTCGGGACGATTCCGTATAAACGTAATATTATATTAATTATTATTCTAGTAAATTTATTATTCTACGAGTTTCTTTATTATTAAGGCCTTCTAGCGGGCGATAAGGGTTACGTAATATACTTTATAATTATAAGGAAAACTAGTTTTAAAAATACTTCGGTAGAGCTCTTTAAACTCGATAAAGTTATAATCTTTCTAATTACTCTTCTTATACCGCCGTATTAAGAATTTAAGAAGTAAATTCCCGAATATATTTATTATATTATCGAATTCTTATAGTCGATTATTTAAATTTTAATATTTAATAATAATATTAATAATAATCTTTAGGCCGGTTAATTTAAAAGGGTAATATTTATACTTAAAATTATTCTAGGAAATATCGTATATAATATTTATTAAAATTATAATATTTAGTAGATCGGAGTTAATAATCGTTCCGGATATAATTATAAACTAGAAGCGATATTTAAAGCGAGTCTTCCTTATTATTTAAAGAGGATTTTATAAACCTTTACCTAGATTCCTTACCTTATTATATTTATTTATAATCGCGAACCCGTACTAGAAATAATAGATAATTTCCTTTTTAATTACTTTTTTGCTATTCTTTATAAAAGAGTATTTATATACTTTATTAAAGATTTTATTAATAATTAACTATAATTATTATAAAGTAAATATAAATATAAAAGTATTTACTTCGCTCGGGAGACTATATTATACGGCGTTAATAAATTTAATACCTTTTAATAATTTTACATCGGAGTTATTCGGGTTATATACCGTTTATAATTCTTTCTTCGTTTATATATTTATTTAATAACTAGAGTCGGCGTTATAATAAATAATTATAAACCGTATCTTTAAGGCCTCGAAGTCGATTACCGATAATATTTTAATATTTTAAATATCAAGATTAACCGGCGGGATAAAAAATAATATAGATTTATTAACTAATTTAATATAAAAAACTTCCGAGTCTAGTTAATATAGATATTTATAGAATTATTAATTCATAGGATATTTAGAGCCCGTAGGAGTATTTTCGCGATAATATTAAAACTTTATTAACTACTCCTTTTACTTTTATTAAATCTCTATTTATTTTTAATATAATTAAAAATAAAATACCGCGGAACCTATAACTTTAAAGATTTATAAATAAATAAAGTTAATTATAAAATTTAGAAGATATATTAAGAGGCTTTATTTTATTTAAATTTATTTCGTCTCCGATAATAATATTAAATTATCCGAAGTCGCCTTTATAAAATATTATAATTATAAATATATAGAGTTACTACTAGTAATAAATTAATTTTAATATTCTAGGAATCGCTATTTTATTATTACCGCGAGAATTATTAAAGTAAACGATTTTCGCGAATATAATAACGCGTTTTTATATCTTATCGTAAATATATTTATATAAATAATTATTATTAATTTTTTTAAAGTTAGGAGGAAGGTAATTAATAAATATAATACTATTAAAGGAGATATCGATTAATTATTATATTATAGTTAACTCTACTTTCTCTTCTTTATCCGTATTATTATTTTTATTATTATTAATAATTAATTCCGAGGATTCTTTAATTAAGAATTTATCCTTTTAATATAATTACTCGGAGGACTCCTTTAAAGGCTTAGGTTTTTAACGAGGCTTTTCGGTTAATAATTTCTTTAGAGTTTATTTCGGCGGTAATAATAACTTTAAATAATCTTTATTATTACTAGGGCCTAAAAGTTTCGTTAAGCGCTTTTATTTTTTTATTACCGGTAGAAGAATTAAATCCTCGTTAAAGGTATTAAGAGAATAAGTATATTTCGAAATTATAAAAAAGAGAGGTTAATCTCGAAATAAAGAAAACGGGAATTAATAAATAAATACGAATATACTTTCGGTATTAATTTTTATAGTAGCTCGTCTTTTTCGGGCTCCCTCCGGCGCGATAATAAACTTTTATTTATAATATATTAAATATTTAAAAAAGATTAGAACGGAGGAGGAAAGAGATAAATTTAAAGTCCTAATAAAAATAAGTCTATTTTTTAAATTAAATTAAATATTAAAGGATAAAGAATATAACTAACTAAAATCATCGTTTATAATAATCTCGATTTTTATCGAGTTTATACCTTTATCTAGGAAATATTAAATAATACTTTATAAATTATTATTTTTTAAGATATTAATATAATACCTCTTTATAATATAATATATAAGGTAATTAAAGCTCGGGTCTACTACTAAATTACGAGATACTAGATAATCCTAAAATAATAAGAATTATAAATAAATTATATTAAATTCTTTAAATAATAGATATAAAGAGATTTTAAAAAACCGGGTCTTATATACGAACTTCTTTAACGTATATTAATTTAATATATAATCGATCTTAAAGTCTTTAAGCGAGCGAAGTAGAAGAGGATTAAAAGTAATTCTCGGTTCCTATTTAATACGAAGATTACTCGAACTAGTTATTACTACTATTTAACTTTAGAAATCCGGAGGCGGTACGTTACTAAATTTATATTTAATCTTTAACGACTTATTAAAGCTTCCCTAATAAATAATAACGTCGATATATATTCTTTCGCCGAAATTTATATAGTCTTAAACTTAAATTTAATCGTTAAATTTAATTATTAAATATTAACCCTACTAGACTCTTTTATCTTTAAACGCGATTTTAGGGTTCGATTAATCCTTAAATATATTATTTATAAAGTAATACTACTTTATAAACTCTTTAACTTATTAAAATATAACGATAATAATATAATAATAAATCGGTATATATACCCCTTTTATATACGTAAAAGTCTAGTTATTTTTAAATAACTTTCCGTTATAATTAAATAATAAAAGGGGTTATTATAATATTATAATAATAATAAATAAATATATTTAATAATAATTATATAGTTAAAAGAGTATAATAATATATATAATAACTATAATTATTAATTCTAATAAAGTATAATAGATTATATAATAAATATATCTAGATTTAAACCTAGATCTAGTTAAGACCTATAAGTTAAAAGCTCGGGCGCTAGTTTTTACGGGTATAATTCCTAAGATTTCGTCTCTTAATATAAAGTTATATAGATATTAAATTATCCGAGGTTTACCCGGTATATTTAAGGCTTTATTTTAAAAAGTAATATTTATATATTATTTAATAAAAGAGAAGTAAAAGAGTATTAAAAGAGATCGATATTAAATAATATAATACTTATATAATAAGGCCTTTAATCTAGTCGAGTTTTAAGAGATTTATATACTTTCGTATTATTAAATCTACGAATATCGTTTTTAATAAGTTAAATTCCGTGAAAATTATATTAAAATAAATATTTCGAATATTAATATTTTATACCGTTTATAATTTTATATTAAAATCCTTAATCTATTTAATTATTATTTTTAATATCGGTTATATATATTTCCCTAACCCTTTCTACCCGTAGAACGAATATTATTTATATTAAAACTATTAAAATTATATATAAATTTATTATAATAAAATCTTTCGGTACTATTTATTTAAGTTAAATAGTTTTATTATAATATATATCGAGTCTATAACCCGAATATTATCGCTAGCGTAATTATCTTAATTAAATAGGAGTTAATATTATAAACCTACGGGGTAAAAGACGTTAATATTTATAAAATATTAATTTTAATATTAATTTCTTATTTAAATAGTTTAAGGTTAAGGTTTATTTAAATTTAATTTAGATCTAGTTTAAATCTAGCCTAAATCTAGTTTAGATTTAAATAAATTTTAATAATTTAACCTAAACGCGTCCGAGTTTAAAATAATAACTTTATTTATAAATCTATAAAACCGTATTCCGGATAAATATTCTTTCTTTAAACTTTCTACTTCTAATACCGGATAACGCGAAGTATATAATAAAATAATTATAATACGGTTAATATAATTTCTTTTAAACGAAGAATTACTCGGGTTTATTATAATATCTAAATACGTATAAAGGGCCTTAATCTAAACGTAGGAAATTAGTAAATATCTTTAACTTTATTAAGAATTAAACGGGCTTTATATTTATTTAATACGAAATCTTTTAACTCTAAGAATTACCCGTATTTAACGGTAGTAAATTAAATACGGATTAATTAATAGAATTCTATACTATTTATTATAATATAGATAGACCGCCTCTTAAATATCTAGGGATTAATAAAGATAATAATAAGAATATTACTACCTAGGAGTTTATATAAATATATTAATAATTTATTTAGGCCCTCGTCTACTTCGATAAATATATTAAAACCGGCTATAATACCTTCCTCCGCGATTATATTATTTATCTCCTCTAAAAACCTTTTATTTATATTTAATTCCCTTTATATAAAATCTTTTACCGATTTTATAGGGCGAGACGCCGGCGTTATTATAATAATATATATAAAACTAAATCGCGCGTAATATTAAAAACGTCGACGAAATACTTTATAATTAATAATAGTAAAAGATATCTATTATTTATTCGGTAATAAAATTAATTAAATTATTATTTATTTATTTTCCGAATATTATATAATTAAAACGAGTATTAATATATACCTTAAATCTATAGAAATTAAAGTAAATTAGAAAGAGGAGGTAACTTTCCATAACGTAGAATAATATCGGTAACTAGTAGAATATAATATTTAGTAGGGTATATATAATAATAATTAAATAATCGATAATCTCCGCGTACCTAACGAGATTAAGTATTTTAATAATTTATATTTTGAAATATATTACTATAATATTATTAAAGTTATCTACTTTTTCCTCGGTTATAAACCGTTTAAAGATAATCTAATATATATATTTATAAAGATTACGAACGATAATAATAATAAGGTAATTAATAAAATATATATTAATACCTAGTAGTAAGAAATATAATTATAAATTCTTATTAGAGGTATTATTATCCCTCTTATACTATCGTCCGACGAGATAATAATAATTTAATATTATAACGACCTTTCCTTTTAGTTAGTATATATAATTATCGGGAACTTTAATTATACGACGCGTAAGACCTAAAAGCGACCTAATTTAATTCTCTTAAATTTAATCCCTCGTATTAAGAACGGAAAGGAATTCGGTAATTATATATAATTAAATATCTATTATCTCGCGCTAGGGCGTATACTCTAGCGTATATATAACCGTTATTATTTATTTAAATAATATATTAAAATAATTAAAGTAATTAAAGACCTAGTAATATAAAGGATCGATATTATATACGCGGATAATTAACCCCGAAGATATTATCTAATAATTATATTATTTATAACCGATTATTTAAAATAAATCTTAATAATAGGGGTAAAATAAAATCGTTAATATTTAATATATTTAATCCCGCCTAATAAATAAAGGGAGTTAACTAGGACGTAGGAGCCGCGGATTTATAAATATATATATCGAAGAATAAAAGTATAGAGGAGAGATCCCGATCTCGTAAAAAATCTAATAATTATCTACGACGTTAAAAACTTCGCCTAGCGTTATTATCTAGTTAATATTTATATTATTCTTATTATTAATATATTATACTAGCTTCTAAAAAGAATTATTATAAGAATAATTAACTAGATTCGGGATTTAATTAAAGATTACGTAGTTTTTATAACTATTAAATAGATAATAAAAGGGGTAATTAGGCCGAAGAAATTTTTAAAATAATTAATAATAAAGATTAAATTAAATTACTATTTTCGTTAAATATTAGGTTTCGTAAAGTTAAAATTATTTAAGAGCTTTAATAAAATAAAATAATAAAGTAATAACGAATAAAAAGTAATATTATAATAATTAATAACCGTCGTTATTTCTTTATTTATTAAGCGTGTACCGGTTACTTTATATTACGCGCGGGCTATATTTAACTTTATTATATTTATTTAATATACGTTTTATAACGGCGATACTTTATAATATATATAGTACGCGCTCTACTGTATTTATAAATTAAAAGTAGTTTTCCGTAAATACCGGCCGAGTAATATTTCGGACCTAGATTTAGAAGACTCTATTAATCGGTATTTTAATATATTAAAACTATACGCGATAATATATTACGTTAAATATATTCGAAGATATAAAAGTATTTAAAACTTCGATATTTATTATAAAAAGGCGGTTTATAGGTTTCTCTTTAAAAAACCTTTTTTATAGATAAATAAAACTAATAAATTTAAAACGTAATTACTACGGTATAATATTATATACTATAATATAAGAGTTATATAGGAAGTTATAATAATACTTTCCGTTAAACTTATTATTATTCCTAATAATAAAATAAAATAATAGAATACCCGGCCGTATCGAGAGAAATTAGATTTAAATAAATATATACTTATTCCTAATAAAGATACGCCGCTATATTACGGTATATAAATACTAGATATTAATTATTATCGCCTAGTAGCTACGGTAGCGAGGGCTTTTTATTTTAATATTAAAGATCTTATTAATATTATAACGGTATTCGTACGGGAGAGCCGTAAGAAATAAGATAAAAATCCGGGCTCTATTAAAAATTAACGGAGATAAAAGATAAATCCTAATTAAGCGGGAGATATATATATTTCTATATATCGATTATTAATATATTAAATTTATAATAATAAAGAGAGCCGGAACTTAAAGCGGTTTATAAAAAAATTAATTTATTATATTCTTAATTTTCGTTCTACCGGTAAACCTCGTAATAATTATATTTAAATTAATAACGAAGCGACTCGTTTATAAAGTTAAGGCGAGACCGAGTAAAAGGCCCTTTATATAATAATCGGCCGGTTTAAATTAATTATTAATATTTACGACTATAAGCGATTAAACGATAAGGGTAAATATAAGGTATATATTAACGCGTTAATTACTTTATATCGATTAAAGAATAACGGGAGAGTCGACGATATATATAGGATATTCGAAGTAAAGTATATTTTAATTAATAAAACGAAAAGACCCCGAGAATTATATAACTATCGCCTCTTCGAAATATACGATATTATCCGGAGTACGTATATAATATTTATTAAATAAAAAGGATATTATTATATAAATAATTTTATCGACTAAGATTAATATAATATTATTTATAATCCTAACTTTATAACGAAAGGTATTAAGGTAATAAATTAATTTATAAAATAAATATAATAATTATATATCTATAAAAAATCACCGTCCGCGATAATATATTTATTATACCGTTTAATAATACGTATACCTTAGGCTCTTACTTAATAGTAGTACTATAACCGTATAGCGGTTAATAATAATAACGAGAGTAATAAATATAGTATAAAGATAAATTATAATTAAGGTATAAACTCTATCGATAATAATTAATAAAAAGAGAATTAAAGGTTTTAAATTAAATAGGAGATTTATTAAATAGAAGTTCTTAAGATATTATTTTTATAAAATTAAATAAAAAAAGGAGTAGACTCTTAAATTAACCCTTATTATCTAACGCTCCTTCGGTATATATTTCGCTAATAGAAATAAAAGTATTTAATTTATAAATAAAGATATTATAACCTATTTTTTATAAAATTTATCTCGGTCTACCCTCTACTAAACTCGTTTTAATAAACGGCCGTTATTTTCAATTATATTTATAACGCCCTTATACTCTTATAATTTATAATATTATATAACCCGAATTCGATATTCGGATTAACCTTAATTTAGATCTAGATTAGATTTAATTTAAACTTAACCTAAATCTAGGCTAGGGCTAATCCGACGCGTATTTATTTATTATTATCGTATATATAATTCTACCCTCTTTCCTATATATTAAAATAAACCTATTTTATATCTCGACTAATTAATATACTTTATATTACCGAATAATATTTAAGTCTATATATATACGACTTAGTAATATATTAAATAGTAAAATTAAATTAAACTATACCTCCTATATATTATAATACGGTCTTAATTAATTAAAGAATTTATAGTAATAACTCCTTTAATAAAATTGAAGACTAACTCTAATAATAAATTATATTAATACTTTTAAAATAAATCTCGGCTATAAATAATTTACCTATTCCGATATATAAATAATAATATATATTAAGAACGCGTTAATTATAAGTCCTTCTAATATATATTAATTAATATTAACTATTAATAAGGACGAAGAAAGTATATACGGAGGTAAAGAGGTCGATACCGAGGTTAACGATAATAATATTAGGCTTCCTACCCCGAAGCGATAAAAAACGGATAATATATCTCGGTTAAACGGATTAGATAGGGCCATATTATATATATATATATATATTTCATATAAAAGTTAATAATATAACTAATCTTTCTATAATCTTTATCGTTTATCGGTTATTATATATCCTTATCCTCGTCCTACCCTAACTCTTATATATATAGATTAAGAGATACGAGGTCTTTTAATAATACGTTATATAAACCTTTAACGAAATACTACCGTAATTATAACGCGTTATATTTAAAAAATAAGTCGTTACTATTATAGGCGGGCGTAGGACGTCGTATTAAATTAATATTATATATTTAAAGTTACGAGGCCGTTCTCTAGTATATAAAATAAATAATATTAATAACCCTCGTTACGGGATATAAGAACTCAGGATATAATTTATAAATAAACTCTAATAAAAAAAGCGAAGTTAACGCTTTAATTTAAAAGTTTTAATAAAATATTATTAATAAATATAATAAGGCCCTTAAGCTAAAGAATAAAATAATAAAAAAAACTTTAAATCCGACGGAGGCCCGAGAGGTATTAATCTACCGCGTTTAAACTAAAAATATATTAATCGAAATTAATTACTCGATTATATCGGTAATTACCGCGCCTTAATAATAATAAGGGTTCGATAAATCGTAGTAATATATTATACCTTTTTTATAATAGGACGAAGTATTAAAAAGATAATTATTATTAAAATAAAGAATAAAAGATAAATATATAATTATAATAACGATATAAATCTTAATATTTCCTTATTAAGATTTAATACTAATTATCGATAAACCTAAATTATTTTACCGCTTCCTTAGAGATCTAGTAATAAAAGTTATAATTTTATTATTCTTTTAATCGGACCTAAGTTAACTAGGAACTCGTAATAATATTAAATATATATTTAGGCCCTTAACGGGAACTATAATAATTATAATCTATATTATAATTTATTATATTATTAAAGAATATAAAATAAGGAAGTAGATACGGATTAAATTCGAAGGCGAATATATTAAAAGTAAATTAAACTCGACTTTTTTCTTTATATCTCTTAATATTAATAAGAAATAATATAAAGTTATAGACTTAAATAAAGGAGACGTAAAAGGAATAAATATCTATATAATAAGGTATAATAATAAAGGCTTTATCGGGTAGGATTAATTAAGAAATAAAAAGAGAAGAGATACTAGTAGATAATATAAACGATTTCGTCTATAAATAAAAAGATAGAATCGATAATTTAGTCGGTTATAAAGGTTTCTGTATTATATTTAACTATTTTTTAATTATTAATAAAACTATTATAAATTCGCCGGCTCCTCGATAATATAATATATAAGAGGACGAGATAAATATTATTAAAAAAGATAATATAAAAGAAAGGAGTATTAGTAGATTTTAAAAAAACGAGTTATTTATTTTTATAAAAGTAAATATTTCTTTTATTCTAATAAAGCTAAATTAACGGACGAGGTATTAATAAGAATTTTAATTTATTAAATAATATTTAACGAGGTATAAAAGAAGGTAGAGCCTTTTATAATTTATTATTATTCCTCGAATATTAATATAATTATCTAGGCGGATACTCGAGTAGTTTTATTTAATAGATTAATAGAAAACCGGGGTAATAATATATAAAGCGTAGAGAGCTTTATAAATCGCGAAATAATATAATATTATAATACTATACTTATTATATATATATATTAATATTATATACTAAATAGTAACTACCGGTTTTTATCGCGTAAAAACTTAAAGATATTAAACCTAATAAATAAATAAATTACTTTAATATTAATAAGAATCCTACCGAGCCTATATTATATACGTTTAAACTCTCTACTATATATAAAGGCTTCCGAAAAAGGTTAAAACTTAAGAAAAAGGAAAAGAAAGCGATATAATAAAAAGAACGGGGTTAAGAATATATAATAAACGATACGCGTATATAAAATATAATACTCGAGATTATAAAGAAGGAGAGGTATATTATTCTAATATAAACTATCTAGGTTAATAACCCGGATAATAAATAAAAGATAGATTATAAAAATAATAGATTATTCCTATAACTAAAGATAATAACGGCCTAGATCTAGTCTAGATTTAATTTATATCTAGGCTAGATCTAGGCTAGATCTAGGTATAAGTTAATTTACGAGAATAAATAATAGTGGTTTCTTAATAAATGAATTTTAGGATATCTATAAATCCCCTATAATATAACGAGTAGATAAAGTAAAATATATATTAATTAATTAATATATATATAAAGATCTAAATACGATAACGATATTAAAGGCGCTAGCGGTAATAATTATAATAATAATACTATTATTACCTAAAGTATAAATAGTATATTTAAAATATTATAAAATAATATTAAGGATTATTTATTTATTATTATTTACCCGTTAAATATTAATTATACTAGAATCAATTATATAAGTATATTTTAAGTACTAAATATACTAAAATTAATTATATAACTATATTTTAATTATATAATATATTTAAAATACTCGATATAAATAGATACGTATTTCTAGTATTTTATGTAATTTCGGTATAAAATACGCAAAAATCGGGGTTTCCCAAGTTACCGATATAAGTTTAATTACTAGTATAATATTAAATATTTTAATAACGCTTAGGAACTCATCGACGACTACGAGAATAAAATATCGGCGATAAGGTCTTCGACGTCGTCGATATTTATAATATCTCGCCGAAGTCTTTAGCGAGTACCTACTACGCTAACGCCTATTAAAAGAGAATTAAAGATATTAGTTATAACTATTCCTAGGTATAATTAAAAGTAAGGTATTAATTTAATATAGTAGGTTATTATAGAAATAGTAATATTATTATAACTACTATAATAAACTTTAGTATTTAAGTTCCTAATTTTATTATAAATTTAACGAGGACGTTATAGGCTTTCTTTTATTCGTAGTATATTATTACGATTACTTAATAGATTACTACTACTAGATTATATATAACTAGTATAAATACCTTAAATATATAGGCCTAGTACTAGAAAATATTAACTCTTTTACTATATACTAAATACTATACTATTATATTATAAATATACCGCGTACCGTAAAAGAGGGTAGGCGGCCTATAGTATTAAACCGTCGGTATATCGACTATTTAAATACTCGAAGCGATATAGTATACTCCTAGTATATACGTTATCGGGAGTTCTAATTTATTATATTTATTAAAAAACTATAATTAGGGCGCGGTTTAAATAGTTCTTAATAAACGAGGTTCTATTTTAATATACTCTATTTCTAGGCCCTAGATTTATTATTATTATAAATAACTATTCTACCTACTATTTAACCGGTATTAAATAATTGTATAATAATTATAATATTATACTTTTATACCTCCCTCTTTATTCGCTAGATTATAATCCGATTAAAGAGTTTTTTTTAATATTAAAAACCTAACTAAAGTAGTACTTCGAGTTAATTAAATATATAAACTTTATAATATTCCTAAAGGAGGCGGTGACTATTTATAATAATAAGAAATATATTAAGAGTTATTTTATATATATTAATATATATATAAAGGAGTATAATAAAGAGTTATAAAAATAATACTATAATTTAGATACTTTAAATAATTAATTTAAAGTATGGCGGTTTAGATTTCTTATATTCCGTATCGATCTCGATATTTATATATATTAACGTAACTATATCGAAATAGTATTATTTCTAAAGATTTTTATATTATTAGATAGCTCTAAAATAACTCGAAAAATCGTATTATTTAGATTTTTCGAAGGTACGTTATTTATAGGTAAATAAATATATATAGATTTAATTTACGGGGCTCGGGTATACCCGTAGAGTTTTAAATATAAAATTAAATTACCCGTAGAGTTTTATAAATAATATTAAAACTTTATTCTAATAATTTAAATTATTTAATTTATATTTAATTTATATATTTATACCTCGTAATCGCCCCCTAGCTAACTAGTTATTTCTTTAATAATAGTAATAAAATTATTTAATTTAGAATAACCTCTTTAAATAATTATAACGCGCTTTTAAATTAAAAACTCTTTAATCTCTTTATTTAATCTATATTTTAACTTTAATAATATTTTTAATTTTAACTATTTAAATTTCTTAAAGTCGTAGATATCTTTTAGGTAATATAGTTTATTAATTACTTTTTTATATACTACCTTAATAATATCCTATTTATCCGGATTTCTTAAGAGTTATTATTTGAAATATATTTTCTTAATTTTACCTAAATCGTTATGAGCCTATACCGGGCTACTTATTAAAATCTAATTTAAAATCGGTCGACTTATTATTAATAAATAAGAAAGTACTTTATTTAGGCTTCTTAGAGTTATTTTAATAAAAAAAATTAAACTAGTTATAATATCTCTAATTAAAGTAACTAAGGTTAAAGGTAAAGTTAAAAATATATAAAAAGAATTTACTAATTTAAATAATACGTCGGTTAATATAGAGAGTACTACTATTACTTTATAAATAACTAGTATTATTATAACGGAAAGGATTAATAATAATATTAAATTATTAACGATAATAAAACTTTATAAATCCTTATCGTTATAAAACTAGCCGACTACGGTATAATTAATATTATTTATATATCTTTTTTTATCTCTTTCGCCTTATTTATTACTTATTTCGTTTTACTCTCGTCTTTTTTATATTAAATTATATATATAAAATCCTATCGCTTTATAAACTTATTTTATAAATAGTTTAATAGTATTTTTATAAATACCCCGAGTTTCTTCTTAACTAAGGTAGTATTCTATTAATTAATATTTATAGTAATAAATTTAAAATATTTACTAGTAACGTTATCGGGTTCGAAAGATTACTAGTAATAATATATATAATTTTTATAAACCTCGGTATCGTAGTATTATCGTTTTATTAATTTATAATCTTAGTATTTATATTTTCTTCTTATAATCTTATATACTAAAGTCTTCTTCTTTTATTTAGCGGTAACGTTTTTCTTATTTTTACGAATTTTTTTATTCTTCGTTTTATTTTTCTTTTTTAATTTTCGCTAAAAGTCGGTATTTATTAAAGACGAGGAAGATAAATTAAAGAAATTAAAAATACCGTTATAATTATCGGATACGTCTTCGTTTATATTATAATTATATTTATTCTTAATTTTATCGTTTTTAGAAGAGCTAGCCGATAATTTAATAAAAGATTTAACTTTATTATTATATATATAATTAATTTTAATTATTACTCCCTTTTTCTTTTTTTTTATTAAAAATATTATTAATCCGTAGACTTTTTCTTATAAATTAGGGTTTTTATATTTATATAATGAATCTTTAGACGGGCTAGAATAACTTATTATTATTATAATATTAATTAAAATAATATAATACTTTTTTCTCTAAATCTTTACCTCGACTTTCTTAATAATAATAGTATTAAAATTATAGAAGTTAAATTTATTCGATATAAATATTTCAATTAGATCTTTTTCTCTTTTTATAAAATACTCTATAAAACGGTGAAATATATTAATATTAATAATAGTATTAATAACGCGTTTTACTAAATATTTAATAAAATAATAACGATAAGAGCTCGTTTACGAGCTTTATTAATTTTTTTAAGGGTAATCTTTTTCTTTTTTTTCGCTAAAGGCGCGTAGGCCTACTTAACGACGTAATCGACGCGGTTAACGAGTTTTATATAATCTTTCTTCGGAGCCTTATAGTTACGGGAGTTCCCTATAATTTAGAAAGGATTTAAAAGGGTTAGGGTCGTATATAACTTTAATTTATCTTAATTAAGATAGTTTTAGGGTAGTAATAAGGTTTATAGGGGTGGTGGAAGAGCAGATAGTTCGCGCATATAATTTTCTATGGGGCGGGCATCGGGGTTTCGGCAAAAATCATTTTTGGCCTATCATTAATGGAATAGGGGTAACACAGCCTAATAACGGCACCTCAAAACTAACCCCAAAAAGCACCCCCTCTCGGAGACCAGCACCCTGCGCAGGTGAGTATCCACCCTCGAATGTTCGAATATCCAGAAGAGCGTACGAACGTTATCAGCCTCTTTCACGTAAGCTACTTCAAAATAGCTTCGGAGATAGCGGCGACAACAAACATGTCGAACGATTTGGGATGTGCGGGAACGACTGGAGCAGTCTATTTAAGCCCCCTCGTCTGGTGATAAGGCGGACAATGATGAATGGAATGTGGAACATTTTACGTTGCTGAGGCAGGATATCGAAGCATTTAGAGTCAACCAGCGCTAGCGCAATATGGGATGTGACGGTCAGTATCTTTAATAGTGGGCTCGAGGATGCTTCGGATCCTCCGAACCTGTCTCAAGTCTTGATAAGGCCCAGGAGAAGCAGGCCGACGGCAAGGCGAAGAAGGAGCAGCCTGACAGTACAGCGTTCCAGGCAATTGTCTACACCCTTTCGAAATCCAATCATCGCCCAATGTGGCTGTGATAGCTGGAAGCCTCTACCGTACGTACGCCAGCGGAGCTTGACTGCCAACTACGTTTAACGCCTGGCTTATCCGCAGCGTCTGCAATCTTCTCTATCGATGAGTATCAACATCGTGTAAAGCGAGGAGAGAAACGAGCCGGCATCACACAGCATGTCTAAGCCACGTCTCATACAGCTGGTGGCGCTTTGTCTCAATTGCTGCATACCGGCGACCAATCAGTGGTGGGGCTTAGCGAAGTGTTGTTGGCCTCAATGGGCAGTCTTTCTCTGTGCTAAGAGCGCCCCCTGGCGAGTTTTGTGCTGGGTTATTGGTGGCTACGGCTTCCTATAAATAATCATTTATAAATTATACTCCGCGTGCTTGCCTCCGAATCCTCTCTGCTTCTCCCCATGCCATGAAAGTCATCCCTTGGTTTTGACAGCACAGAAGTTTACTACTAGGCTCACTATGACATCCGATTGCAACGATGTTCCAGGAGACATTGCCTACAATTGCTCCAACCCTTGGGGTTGGGGATGCAAAAGTAGCGAGGGTTTTAACTTTGCAAGCCTATGGAATTACACTCAGAGCATTCAAAAGGCTTGCGAGAGTGATAGCAGGCTGTTTGGCGTTAGCAGTACGCTTGCGACTCCACAGAACGCAGCATTGACCCAATCATCGTGCCCTGCAATCGCTGGATCCAGCTGGAGATACAATCCTGGGGCAGAAATCTGGACACTACTAACAGCATGGAAGTTTCCCTTGCTTCAACTGGTCCCATCATTTCCTCGTCCACCGCTGAGCTTCTGGGTTGAGTTGTTCGTTATCAATCACCTTTTGGGAGACCCGATTGATACGATCAAAAATCTCCTCACTAAAATGTCGAATTGTCAAAGAGTGGCCAAGTACTGGAGAGAACAGCGTCAGCATCAAGTTGTTCATGGGGACGATACGATAAATCGCGGATGGAAAGCCTTGGCGATTATAACAGACTCGTATGCTGAGTGGGGTGTGGAAGACCAAGCGCAACAGATACTGTAAGTGTTCGGATCACTCGACCCTCGTTCATTTCTGATAGTCCATAGCTCCGAGGAATGTCCCAGCGAATTAATCCTCCCCATGATGACCCAGCAGACCGCCAAGGCACTCGCGGCGGACCGAGCTACAAAGTCTCTGCCCATTGCCGTTGCACAGTGCTTTTTCATCGCGTCAGTCGGTATCGCCATATTCCGAACAGCAGCTGCGGCAGACTCGAGCGCTTCGAGCGATACTGTTTTCATCAATGTTGAAGCTCACAGCATTGCCTTCTCCGCACTATATTTCTGGATCATCCCCGCTGTCTTTCTGAGCTCAATCATCGGCGTTTCACAGACCGAAGCTAATATCCCGCGAATTTTGAGGAAGCTCGAGGCTGGCGAGTCGCGATTTGAGACTCTTAACAAGAGCCTCGATCAAAGTCAACGCATCTACCATGGTGGTGTCTATTTATGGCAGCCATCGAAATGGCAATGCGAGACGTTGTCGTCTTGGAAGCAGAACCACATGCTCTTGCCGTATCTCATTGTGCTGTTAGGAACGGTCACGGGGATGACAGTCTCGGCCCTCGTCCCACCAGACGGGATTGATTGCCGCCACATTGCTCAGCTCAGTATGTTGTTCGTCTGGTACGCCAGCGCTGAGCTTGACATCCTCCTCAACAAAGTCTTCCACATCACTAACGAAATTGGTGGACGCCTATTCTGGTGTACCTATGTCAAGGATTTTGTCGCCACGGGCACCACTATGGGTTGCGTCATTGCGACCCAATTAGGTTTCTTCAATCGCTGCCTTTGCTACACTCAATGGGGCAATACGGGTCTTGCTCTGCCCGAGATGCCAGACGTTGCTACCGTCCTTCGAGCAAGGCTTGGCAGGGAATACCCTGCTATCACGTTCACTTCTATCGCCATCGAGTTGATCATCGTACCTCTAGCTATTTGGCTGTGGTATGGAGATGCGATGAGGGTATATGTGCAGCGCGATGACGGTAAGAGTAATGCGATGTGGCTGTGGGACTTGAAAACGAGATGTCAAGAGTTCATTACTAGCCTGAAGTCGAGATTTTGCCGTTGTGAGCGAGAAGATGTCCAAATAGAGAGGTGGTAACCTGATGGGTGAATGGGGCACCAATACAGAAGTGAGTTCATGATGGCATCTATCACTCGACTAGAGGCTGCGTATTGTGGTATAGAGGATGTGAGCTTGACTTGAAGTAGTCCAACCACGATACCGATGAGAGAAAAATTGTAACTTGGTTTTCGTGACGATACCGTTCTAGATTTTTGGCTCCAATCGCATTTCTCCTTCTCCACTTCGGGTACCCATCTATTGTATAGAAAACTTTTGAATTCTGTTCCGGACACGTTATAGCAATGGATGGACATGTAAATATATGTAAAGAAGATGGAGCAATGTGGCCTTCTCTGTTCTCATTTGGACAACCAACGAGCTTATTGATCTTTTGAATGTATGTAAAGATGATCGAACGTGTCGAGGAAGCAGGGCTGATGTGGCCGAGGGGGCATCTTGCAGTCCCGATAAAGCCCTAGTCTAGCCCAATACGGTAGCGTACCCTAATGCCTGCTTGCGGACGCGTTCTTAGTCGCGTCTCTGTTACGCGCTTCGTGACTTCCTCAACTGGCACTTTCCATTTTGAAGTGCATCCGCCAAAGCTACAAAGGAAGTCGCAATGCCTCCAGCAGCCAAGAAGAGAAAGGTTGAGGCAACAGCGAATCGGGTATTGTCCGCTGCTACCAGCCAAAGAGGTATACACGCATTCGGCAAGATCTCGAAAGCGCAAGTGCAACCCAATGGAAAGACTATTTTGAAGAAGAAAATTGCACAGAGAGATATCGTTGCCAAGAACACTTTGAAGATAGGGTCGGGCGTGAAGAGGAAGTTAGAGTGTATAGAGAGTGCTCCGGACGAGCTTGTCGAGACAGCACCCACCACTGAGCAAGCATCATCGCCTAGTAATAGCCCTGCTACTTCGGAGGACGAGGCTGAGGACATACCGCATCAATTGCCTTCACCACCATCCTCTCAACCTATCACGCCACAAAGACGAACATCTTTCAAACCCGCGAACACAGAGACCCCCATAAAGAGTGCCAGCTTGCGCCTTGAGTCGTTCACACTTATATCTTCATCGCCTGTCACAGCGTATCATACAACTTCGCCATCATCTCCCCTGCTACCGAAGAATGAACACACCGGGAACGAAGATTCCCTGGAGTTGCCAGATGAATTGCAAGATCTCATCAATCTGCACTCGTGCTTCCTCACGGCTCTTTCCCTGCACTATGCACACAATGGGTCGATAACACCCGCGGACTTGCGTAATCTTGGACCAGGCGTTGAAAGAGCGTGGAGAAAAAGAAGGGTGACTACAGATGACGTACGGAGGATACTTGCGCTTACTCGGAGAGAATACAAGGATGGGAATCAAGAGTCGGGTCCACTCTATCTTTCAGACTACGGACACGGCAAGATCTGCGTGGAGATTACAGACTCTCAGCATGTCAAGAAAGCCCAACGAAGACCGGTCAACGAAGAAGAGCTAAACGCTCTCTTCATACAGAATCTCGAACAACAATGGACGTCCTACCATAGTACTCAGCTTGACAACCCATCTCCCCCAGCCTTCTTCGCCTCGCTCCCTCTACTACCAATAACAACCTGCTCCTCCCTCTCAAAAATCACCCCCCTACTCTCAAAAGGCCAACGCCGCCTCGAAGACCTCAAAGCCGGCGCCATCAGAGCCCAACAAGCCTCCTCACACCCCACATCCACCAACCC